>Ga0137306_100024_pt1 | contig 243005 bp, 294 predicted proteins | sample Inofroosms_March_FD_97187 | JGI IMG/M metagenome (GOLD analysis project Ga0137306, IMG submission 97187) | Mouse cecal microbial communities from Vienna, Austria - N-Acetylneuraminic and N-Acetylglucosamine D2O microcosms_March | ecosystem: Host-associated > Mammals > Digestive system > Large... | reverse complement strand
CACACTCAAAGAAGTCAGCTTCCTTGTCCTTGGTGTAAATATAGATAACACAGACGTCCGGGTGCCGGTTGTCGATAGCATCCTGCATTGCCTGAACCTTTACAGGGTTGTAATCCTTAGGTCCGAGCAAAACCGTGTCCATCCTCGTAGTATCCGGGTCGATGGACATTTGGGAAATAATCTTTGCTTGATTAGACTGCATGACCTGCGTCTTCAACGCGTTCTTGGCCAGCACGCTTAAACTCGATACAAAAATCATAATTAATATAACCTCACAATCTTATAGCAAATTCTGCCTTTAGGCGCCTTGACTTCGATAAGATCCCCTGCCCTGTGTCCAAGCACTGCTGCACCAACGTTACTAGATACAGCAACTAACCCAAGGTCAGCTTTACCTAAGTCTTTATGTACCAACTTCAAGATGAAGTTCGTCTTCATAGCAATTGGCTTCTTACCATCGATGGATTGTACCTCAAGTTCCAGGGTGGATCCTTGTGTAGCAAAACCGGTAGGTGCGTAACTGTTTTCTGTCTCCTGCTCAAACGTGGCAATACGCTTCTGTAGAGCACTGCGAACCGCTGTCTTAACGTCGCGCTCGTCCGTAGCAATCTGGAACGAAGCGTTCTCAGAGCGGTCGGTAGACATTTCCTTAGTCTGTAATAGCTCAGTTAGCTCAGTTATACGAGCATTGATAACTTCCAACTCAGCTTCTGTTGCCTTTACCATTCCGCGCATAACATCGTTAAAGCGCAGAGACTCAGCCTGTAGCGACATATCCATTAAGATTCTCTCCTTATTTCTGAAATCCTAGGACTACCTTTGTCGATAACGACAGTCCATCTCTCCGTGTAATTAGAACCCACAGCTGCACTTATCCCTTTCGAGATCTTCACATTGTCATAAGTAACTGTTTTCATGTAGATAGTCTCTGTACCGTCATCACTGAGTTTCTTCCAGTTGACGTGCTTGTACCTCTCGAGACCTTGATACGCTTTTTCACTCAAACGAATACGTTCGAGTAGTCTGGTTAGACAACCACGTGTGAAGTAGTTGTCTAACCCTGCAGTGTTCTTTGTTTGCATGGCTCGTGTAAGTACGTTATCCGCGTCCTCTAAGAACGACGTCTGCTTATCTAAGCCTTTAAACAAGCTACCGAAAAGTCCCACTTTACACCCCTCCTGTCGGCGGTGTTCCCGAGGATTGCGGAGGACGTGGAGCACTGCCAGCACCACCTGACATATTACCGCGACCACCGCCAGTCCCATTACCTTGCCCGCCACCGTTGCCCTTGCCACCTTTAATAATAGAATAGAAGAGCAGAGCGATGATTGCGAAAGCAATAAGTGTTGGAATGGTTCCAAATGTGTTAAACAAGTTGCTAATGAAATCCATTGCACGTCTGTTCCTTTCTTACTTATTTGAATAGAAGCTTCGGCTCAAGATCTACGAGATCGTAGTAAATAGCTTCTGCTTCGCTATTCAGCAATTCTTTATATAGTGCTAATGGCGGGTCAATCATCGGCTTCCCGACAATAGGAGTCGTGAAGTCCTCCGCCAATTGCGCATTAACCTCGCGTATCAAGTAGGTCGGATATTGCGATACAGCGAGACAGTCGTGATAGGAACGTATGTAACCTATGTGTTGGTAGTTAGCCTTCACGATCGGACTACGGAAATTCCACGTCATCAACTCCAACTTGGTATCGACCTGAAGAACAGTCTGATACAGCTGCGTAGGAGTTAGAACGCACAGGCAATAGTTGTTAAGATTGAACACTGCAATAGCTGCATCATCCTGCAACAGTGCCTGATAGTAATTGTACTCGTGGAACATAGTGTTCCCTTCACTCTCAGGAACGTACGGTAGATTAATTGGTACCGAGTACGGACCAATCATCCCAGTGTCGAAGTCATAGGAAGACTTTACAATCTTCGCGCCACAGCGCTTCCTGTACAGACCAAACGTCGACGCCAATACGTTCACCCCCTTTCGAATAGAGGTACCAGTCAGCCAACGTAGGTGCTGGAGCATAGGACTCTATATCAATAATATCTGTATAACTTCCATCAAAAGGGAGCGTAAGACGTGCTTCGGCTCTTCTCCACGTAGAGTAGATAGTTTGCTTATCACGCATATCCAAGTAGACGTCTCTAATCCCGTCAGTGGAATTAAAGAAGCCTATCAAGGACGTTATAGGTGCGTTAGGTGCGTCCCAATTGTTCAGCCCAACGAGCAGCCCATCGTCAGCTCTGTATATCGATATCCACCCGTCGTTCCGACCGATGTACATCTTATCCTCATGGTACAGTAGGAACGCTACATTGAACGACGAGAATATATTGAGCTGGTGTGGTATATTGTCTGTTAGACGTGTTGGGTACTTGTACACCTGCTTAGTGCATGGCATCTCCTGACAGACGAATCCGTCTTCGATCCAGCACTCGTGTATATTACCAAATCTGTATTGACTAAAACCCATTACAGTGCCGCCTTAAACTGTAGAAGATAAAAGAGCGTAACGTTCCACACGATGAAAAGCAATATGAAACACAAGCCAAATACAAGTCTCCAGTCCAGCATTTTGTGCGTACTCGGTTGATCCTCTTCAATATTGAACCACTCGCGTGTTACGTTCTCTTCACTTTCTAAATCTACCTTATAGGAATCGGGCGACGACTCCTGCAAAGTATATTCCATAATATGCGCCCGTATAATAACACCGTTGTCGTCGGTAACAGGCTCTTCATCCTCAGGTATGCGCGGGTCTATCTTAAGAACGGTAGTCTGCGCTACTTCTGTCAACAGCTTATAACTACACTCGGGATCGTAGTCTTTCCCGAGTATAGCCTTAGCCAAGTCGTATGACAGAAACTCATCGTAGGACACCTGCTCGCTGTTCGCAATAGCCGCACGTTCCTCAGGTGTGTACTCGCTCTTGTCAAGAGTTGTCATACTGTTCAACAACTCTTCCAACGTTAACTTGCTTTCCTGCTTTGTCATACCTTTATATACTCCTGTGTGAACTTATTGAACGCTGCGATATCATCACCCTGCACACTGTAGTACCGGTAGATATCGTCGAACTCTTCAAACGGATTCTGTCCCATAATGATAGACGACGGGTGGTCGCCACCATAGACGATATTGAGTTCCTCCTTAGCACGAGTACAAGCCACGTAGCACAGGGAGCGCTCCTCGCGGATGGAACGGGCCGCGTCCATCTCACTCTTACGCTTAACCATCCTGTCGATCTTCTTAGTGTTGGGGATAATCCCCTCATCCGCGTCGAGGATATAAACGACGTCAGCTTCCAGACCCTTGGATGCGTGCATAGTATAACAACGTACACCACGCTCGTGGCGCTCGGACTCCTTGATGATTGCTTCCTTGCGGATCTCGTCCTGTATAAACTCCTGATAGGTCTTGTTTAGTGTGAGGGCCTTAACTGATCTGATGTAGAAGTCGACTTCGTTATCGTATCTCCACCTGTTCGGATTTACCCACATCTCCTCGTAACAGCGCCACATAGCGTTGAACAGGTCACCGACAGATGCTCCATTCTTTATCATCTCGCTGGTGTGCAACATCACGTTCATTGCGTCCAAACCTTCGCCCGGGTTCTTGAACGAGTAGTTAATAGCAAACACGCTCTGACCGGTCTTACGGCATATATTGTAATACGGGTGCTGCTTCAAGTCACGATAGGCTCGGAACTCCGGAATCAGGTAACGCATAGCCGGAATATTATCCAGCGTCGTAGGTGACTCGCACAACCGAAGTATTTCACACATCTCCTTTATAACCGGTATGTTGTACGCAGGCGTGTAGTTGTTAACCCGGAACGGTAACCCCTGCTTATACAACTCGTCGACAATAGGGACTGCCGACGCATTGTTGCGGAACAGGAACAGGAAGTCGCGTGATAACTTGTTGTTATTGGCAACGTAATCTTCCTTAAGCTTCTCGCAGATACCTTTGAGCGAGAAATCAGAGTCAACAGCAGAATCCGAACTTCTTACGAATACTCTACCGCCCTCGCCGTTACCGGTGAAATCTTCCCCACCGATATTGTTGTGCAAGATAATCTTGGTAGCAAAATCCGCGATCTCGTTCTTACAGCGGAACGATTGAGTCAGCTTGGTGGTTGTTGCGTTCGGGTAGAGCTTGAAGAACGCGTCTACGATTTCCTGACAAGCTCCGTTGAAGGCATAAATCTGCTGCTTCATGTCGCCAATAAACACCGGATTGTCTGTCAACATACTTATCACCCGCAGGTGTAACAGGGAGAGGTCTTGGGCCTCATCTATTAACATAAGCTTACACTTAGCCTTAAACTGCGTAGAAACCTCCGGAAACCTCTCCAGCAACGTAAGAGTGTACAGCAGGATATCTGACACGTTGATACTCTCGACCAACAGCGAGTAGGCGAACAACAGCCCGCGAATCTTGTCGAATAACCAGTATTCAACGTTACACTCCTTGTACACCATCTTGGTCTTTACGTTGTCCTCATCGAATACCAACGCACTGTTGAGTGACTCACACGCTCTGATAACTGCACGTATCGTCTTCGGGTCTATCGAATAGCCCCACTCGTTGCAGGAGTTCTCGACCAGAGAGTAGGACTGCGCCATCGACATCTTGGATACCCTGTTGAACGTTGTCATACCGAGCTTTCCATAGTTCTCTGCCAAGATACCGCAGCACAGCTTATGTAACGTAGAGAAGTGTATCGTGTTGGATATACCTAACTTACGACACGAGCGCGTATAACGGGACATAAGCTCTCCAGTAGCCATATTGGTAAATGACATAGCGTAGATGCAATCGCCCGGTATCTGCTTGTACAACTCAGCGAATAACAAGCCACCGATAGCCGTGTAGGTCTTACCAGTTCCGGGACTAGCGAAGCAGAACGCCGGTCCAGTTCCGAACGTCTTGATGAGGTTAGCCTGCTCTTCTGTGTACTCTGTAAACAGGTACGCCTTCAGAGTAGTTATAAAAGCCTCCTCAGTCAAACCTTGTATATTCATAAAACAAACTGCTCCTTTCAGAATAACTCGCTTAATTTAGCTGCGCGGGTATTGTGATACTTATTGACCTCATGAATACAATTGGTAGCAATAACCCGAAACGTTACATCATCCTTAAGCGGAACACTTCCAAAATCAGTAGGCACGAAATCTGCTACGGTCAAAGCACCTGCAACATCCGTGTAACCCAACTGCTGCACATAGATCTTTTCATCACGTCGAACTTTCTGGACACCCTGCGGAGTTATCATATAGTACTCATCAAACCTGCTCAAATCCTCAGGGATAAGCTGCTTGGCAATAAAGCTTAACAACTGCAACTCCCTGTTCTGTAGATACAGCTGAATTGAAGGTCTGTAGATATTTATAAGAGTAACCACCTGCATCCAGATATTGCCCGGGTAGTTAAACGGTACACTGTAGATGATCCCTTTCTGCAGCGACCTGATGTAGTCTATCGTAGGCTCTCCACGCTCTAAAATAGGGAGAGGCGTCGTGGTCTCAACAACGGACTTGGCGTACTGCAAGCGTTCATCGTTCTCACGAAACAGTTGCTCGCGCCACTCACACTCCGTGTCGATAAACTGAATACCGTATTCACGTTGTGCGTTTTGGATGACAGCACATGCGTCAGATGTATACTTACCGCCAGCCAAATCGAACTGCACCGGTGCTCCCGTTCTGAAACAGTCGAACACCTTGGCGATCTTCTCGTTGCCGGCGTGCATCTGTAGCGACGTGTTGTTTCGTATCTGCCAGCACGACGAGAATAGATACGTGAGGTCTTTACAGATAGATATATAAAAGTACTTGGTATTGTACAAATCGATTAACTTAACAACCAAGGCTAACCCTCCTCTGCAACATCGACGCCAGCCCGTATCATAGACTTAGAAACCTCTGCGTACTGCTCGCCTTTCTTGAAGTGGTACACCAGGGTGTCGATGTTACTCTTGATCTCAGGCTTCTGCTCAATACAAATAACCTGCATATCCTGAATAAGTGCACTTAGGTACAAGGACAGCTTAGCCGTGTTCTCCGCGTTAACCTGCGCAAACATCTCATCAAGCATAAGCGTCTTGAGATTGTCCGGATTAGACGACAGGATAACCGACTGTAGGAACGTAGCGGAGATGTGTCTGAAAGCACCACCCTCTGTGTTCTGTACTGTTCTGTCATCTGATGTAACCACGAAAGCCTCGTCACCATCCAGCTTGATCTTGATACCTTCGTCTGCGTCAGGTATAATATCACCAGCCATACGTAAGGCATTGTTGATGTTGAGCATAGCTTCCTCACGACGCGTATTGATATATTCTTCTACGTCGATGATCATAGGCTTCAACATCTCCATTACTGCGTTACACAAGTCGATATTCTGCTCGTGCCGGTGCAACTGTTCAGCATAGGCGTCGCGTAACTTCTTGTTCTGCTCACCAACGCGAATATTGACTGCAAGTTCCTGTATCTCTGCGCCTAAACGAGAGCACGTGTCACTATAATTATGAACTGCGTTCTCAGGCATAACAAATCCTCCTTATATAAAAACTGCGCCGTACTATCACCGATAACCTTAACCATCGCTAAGAACAACGGCATAGGAACGTGCAACGCAGTTAACACCTTAGACTCAATATCACCCAGCGCTGTCGATATAACAGCGTTGTCATTCTGTACTGAAGCTTCGACACCAGACTCGCGTATTACCAGCTTCACACGCCCTCTGGGACTCAACTTCGACATACTGCGCAACCGGTCGAGGAATCCGCCCATCTGCACGGTAACCGGTTCTGACATACCATGTAGAAACTCCGTGAAGTGGTTCTCTTCCCTTTGCATCGAGATAGGTAACGCAAGTGTTGCGTTCTGTCTGCGTAGGAGCAACGCACTGTCTGTCGTCGAGAACGCGTACTCTTCTGGCTCGAAACGAACTAGCAACTTAGCGTGCTCAGGCGCGATAACCATAGTACAGTCGAAACCCGGTGTACGAACCTGCGCCTGTATGTTTGGATAGCGTAGTACTGATACTCCCGAATAAACGTGTATAGGCTTCTCCGCACTTAACACCTGCGCAAGCCCCATGTTCAGTAAGTTCCTGAAACCCGACAGGTAGCCCTTAGAGTCAACCAAATTGTAGGATATGTCCTCCAACTTAGGTATCATCACTGTGCTGTAGGCAACGGGCAATTGCACTTTAAAATCATCACCAACTATATCCAACCCGAACTGCGTTTGCTCGATATTGATCATACCGTCCTTGATAAAGTCCAACAAGTTCTTGTAAGACACTGTCGTCTCCCAGTTCAGGTTATCCTCGTTGCGAATCGCGATTATGTTCAGGTAGTTACAACCTGTTGTACAGGCGATTGTTAGTTCTGAACCAACCGCCTTGAACAGTACAGGTATTGTGTGCGTTCCAGTGGGGAACAGTGGCGAGATATCGTTTAACACCTTTCTCAGTATGTATGCCGCTACGCTTATCCCTGCAGACATTGCATCGCCTCCGCATTCAGCTTATCACGTAGCTGCGTTGCCTTAGCAATCCTCTCATCAAGCAACGCACGCTGTGTCAAGTAACGTTCGTTATCGAACGGCTCCTCCCACAACGCAGGCAGAACATCACGAGCAGTCTGCCCCTCGATCACGCAAAGCTCTGTCTGAAACACGACGTCAAGCTGCTCGATGGAGCGTAGGAACTGATTGACTTCCGACTCAATAACAGTGCGAGACTCAATGAACTTGTTCTGCCGCTGTCTATATAATTCTTCAATAGTACTCATAACGTTTCAACCTCCTGTACGATAGAAGCCGCTGTACCAAGACTAAGGATATTCTTGCTAGCCGCGTCTATCATTTTCAAGTGCTTAAAGTTGTACCCCTTAGCTGTCATAAACGCAGGCAGTGAAGCGACGGGTAACTTGGACTGCACGAACTTGGTATCCTTGACCTCCGTTATTACTTCTTTCTGTTTCTTAGCTGTCGCGTAAAATTTCAGCATATCGAGGTGTGTAGACATATCAAGTGCACGTAGCGCAACTGAACTGTCGTCTGCAATTTCCAGCACGGGCAGTTGAACACTTGTGTGCTTAAAGCAATCCTTATTCTGGGTTATACCCAACGCTCCCGGGATAATCAAAGGCACCTTTCTCCCCGAGTTCAACGCATAGGAGACGACACCTACTTTAGAGTGGATGTGTCCGTGCAAGGCAATGTCCACGTTACGATAAATATCGTTCATGTAGGAGTTCGTCGAGTGCGTTGTAAAGCCATCCATCTCGGCAATATATCCAGGTACGACAGCATCATCGTGATACACACCCACGTGCGTTGTTACTCCCTCCTCAACAGCCATCACGTACTGCTTGTTTATCTTACTGAAGTGGAAGAAACTTATTTGCACGTTACCAATCCTAAGCTTAGGCACAAGACGAAACACGGGTTGCTCCGGAATGGGAATGTCGATCTGCGGCTTAACTAGTTCGTTAGGTTGACAGATATACAACTCCGGGTTCTCATCCCTTTCCAAGTACAGGTGGTTTCCAACGCACAGATACACGTTACCGTTTACTGCTGCGCTGATACGCCTGTCCATTTCAATAGCACCGTACGCCTGTCCAAGTCCGTGGAAACCACGGTCGTACCAGTCACCACCGATGATGATGTGGGTGATGTTGTGAACCTTGACGGCTGCTATTATATCGTTCTGTATTGCTAAACGCTGCTTCAGAACGTTCTTTATAGAGGACGTATCTGAGTAGCGCTTGTGTAGGTCTGTTACAAATAGCACTCTAGCAAGCACAATCGAACCCCCTTCCACAGGTAGGGCACTTACGCTCACGTAGCGCCTTTAAGTCATTTACAATATCGGTTATATCCGGCAGATTGCAGTGTATATCATATAACCTAGGATATCGAATCTTCGGAATCTTCGGCTCGTACACACTGTATATCTTGAGTTCGGGAACCGGCACAACCTCGGGAAGTTTCGGCTCGTATATCTTGCTCAGGTTGCGATAGTAGTACTCCAGAAGCTCTTTACGCTTAGTAAGCGCTTCCGTGTCATACATCGTTAACCCGTTCTGTGCCGACTGTATAGCACGCACATTTGCCACCGCCGTATCGCGATAGGAGCGGGCTTCCTTCAACGTAGCCTTGAACGACTCCAGCACGCGTTCCGCTGCCGGGTCTGTGGCTTGGGTTTGTAGGATCTTTCCGTTCAACTTCGGCGCCGTCTTGTAGAAGAACAGTGCATCGTCACTCTCTGCGATATTGAGCGACAGTCCGGTGTCCTCTGCGACGTTCCAACCAAACCTAGCGACCAACTCCATATAGTTCTTATCAGCCAAGTAGCGAATGATTTGCTCACCGCCCGGCTCCTGATAACTAACATAGGTAGTCGCTGCTTCACGTGCCAAGTGCAAGATAAGCATAGCACCGTCGTCACGTGTGTATATCATTTCTCCGTAGGACGCGTTCTTGTTGACCAAGTCATAGCGCACCTGCGGTTTCTTTATGTTGTTACAAAGTAGGTCGCGTGTTGCTCTTATGATGACCGACTTGCCGTTACTGTTGTCCCCGACAAACATTATGAAACCAGTTGGAGGCAAATCTATCACGACCTCTTTGTGGTTCTGAATATTCCGTGATATGATTTGTTTAAGTACCATACACTTGTTAAGGAGAGCGCCATATAGGTGCTCCCCTTATGTACCTCCTTACATAATATCAAGACTGATGTTGTCGAGTTCGTCTTCTGACATCTGGGCCATGTTAGGACCAGCCATCAAATCTCCCAGACTGGGAGCGCCCGTAACACCAGCTGCTGCTTCAGCTGCTGCGATTCCAGCGGACAGGTCAGGCATAGTGGTTCCTGCCGTGAGGTCAGGCATCGCTGTTCCCGCTGTAAGATCAGGCATAGCGGTTCCTGCAGTGAGGTCAGGCATAGCAGGGCTAGCTGCAGCACTTGCTTCCGTCTGAACCTGTGCAGCCGCTGCCTGTCCGAGGTCAGGCAAGTGGTCAGCAGGCTGTACGGGCATAGCAGCCAGTTCCGCTTTAAGCTTATCGACCAGTTCGGTGTTCTTAAGAGCGCGCTCGCAATCCAGCTCGTGGATAAGACTTGCGTGCTTAAGCAGCGTTTCTTCGTCGTCAGCCGGACAAGCATCCAGATATTCGCTGTGTGCGAAGGTGTACTGCATAAGAGCGTTCTTGATCTTTGCTTCTGAAACCTTTCTGGTAGCACGCCGAGTGATCGTGGTGTAGTCCATAGAGATCATGTCAAACTTATCGGCAATCTGCTTATACTGGTCCGGATGCATAACGGCCATACGATACTCAGCTGTAAGACCTGCCGGAGCTGACCCCTTAGCCGACTGACCCTTGTCAGGGTTGGACGGATACTTCCACTCGATCTCGAGGAACTTATCGCCTTCCGACGGCTGATACTTAGGGTCATCAAGGATAGTGTTGAGCTTAGTAAGTCTCTCATCGGAAAGAGGGAAACTTACGACTGCTGCACTCTTCGGGTCAGGCACCCCGTTCACAAACTTCAAGCACAGAACCTCTGTGGTAACGAAGTAGGACAGACGTGCGATAGCGGGCTTGTGCGCCTGCATATTGTTCTTGGTATCATAGTCATGCTCGTGTTTTCTCAACGCTTCTTGGCGCGCGGACTCGTTCGGCCAGTTCTTGCTCTGGAGCTTGTTGTACTCAATATCTTTCATACCGGCAACAAAGATGCCAGCGATCTGAGAGAACTGGTAAGTTACGTCAGGAGGTCCAATAGGTGTTCCTGTTTCCTGATCGATCTCTGTGAGGGACGGGATAAAGGTCGTCTTAAGACCGATCTCCTTGAAATCGTTAACCTTGTGTCCCCAGATAGCGCCGACCGCGATATCCCACATTCCGTCGTGCTGGAACACAGGGAAATAAATCCGCATAGTGTCGCCGGGCAACCACTGCTTCGAATAAACGTCTAACTTACGGCTTTCCTGCCGTGTTTTCTGAGCTGTTCTACCACCTAAAAATTCCATATTAGATTTTCCTTTCTCTGTTCCCCGAAGGGTTATTAAAATAGTGTGCTTCCCCGAAGGGCATTATAATAATTGGGCTTGGGATTATTCTTCGACATCCCACTCCGGACTCTCACTTACAGACGCGCAGTGCTGAGCAAACTGGTCCTTGTAGTTCTGATAGTCTTCCTCAGTACACTCTGTCTCAGTGAGCAGAAACTCTTTCGACAATTCATCGATATCCACTTCAGTAGGGTCGATGATCTCGTCGTTTACCAGCTCGTCGTAGAGCCAGTTCAGGAAAGATAACTTCATAGTGCATTCCTCCTTTCTTGTGCGTATTCTCCTTCGCACATAAGAGACCACGAAACGTTTCGTAACCTCTTATGTAAAAAGGAGACGGCATAGCCATACTTACACGCCTACTATGCCGCGGTGGGTGGAGTGAATACAAATGTATAAACCCACGTACACCTTAACACTAAACGCAAACTTTACAGGCGATGTATTTTGTGCGCGTAGTGCTTCTGAAAAATAAGTAAACAAGTTTACCTGTCTGCCCTGTCAGGCTTTGATATGCTTAACAGTACATATCATATCTATATGATAACTTCCGGTAAAATGGGGACATAAAACAAATTATTTCGGTTACAACCAACCGTTAACAATGTCCGCATCTTCCACCAGATGTTCCTCTGGTGTCTCCAGGATGATAGGAGCACTAGGAGCATATGCGTGCAGATCAGTCACTATCTCCTGCAGGTTAGCAATGTGACCCTTACCGATACTCGCGTGTCTATCAACAAACGAACCAAATTCACGTTGGGAATCGTTCACATGAATAACTCCCAACTTGCCTTTAACGTTGAATATATCGAACATAGCCAGCAGCTGCTTGTGTTGAATGGCAGCAGCAAAGCAGTGACATGTGTCAACACAAACCTCAACGTGCGGCATATCGCTGATTACCTGTAAGAACCAGCCGAGCTGTGATAAGTCACCCAACAGCTGCGTACCCTGACCCGCCATAGTTTCAACTGCAATCTTAACAGTGCCAGCTTCCGACGCTACCTGCTGCAGTGTGTCGAGTAACAACGGAATGCACTCCTCAGGCGAGAACTCAGTGTAGGCACCCGGGTGCAGCACATAGTGTACATTAGCCGAGATGCGGTTAGCAAGTACAAGGTCACTCTTAATTATCCCTATTGCCTTCTCGCGCTTCTCGTCTTCCCCCGACGCAGGGTTCATAACATAAGGAGCGTGTATTACTACATCCGTAAATCCGCAGTCCATCAGCATAGAGTTGAATACGAAGAACTCGTCGATTCCCATGTCACGCTGTCTAAGATTCCTGTTGTTACGTGTGAAGATCTGGAACGTATTGAAACCGTAGTCACGGCAATCCCTGGCCGCGTTTATCAGACCGTCAAAGCTTTGGTGTATTCCAACTTTAACCATATTAAACTTGATCCTCCGTTATTCTATGATAGGCGCCATCGTCTTGCTCGTATTGCCAGACATTATCGACCGTAACATCGATGTACCACAGTGATAAAGTGACGCGTAATCCCCCATCCTCACGTAAGTCTCGACAGATGAGAAATCCTCCGGTATCTTATTAGAAGCCACGGCATACCAATTTATAAAGTCCAATATCGTCTCCACACACTGCGAATTAGGTCCGATATTCCTCTCCTTGAAGAACGGTAAAACAACGTTGGTCAGAACATCCACAGGAAGTTCGTGTGAAAGTATCTGGTTAAAGTGCTGCGGGTACTTGTTAACAAATTGCGCCAGACTTACGTCATCGAGATCCTTCATGTAGGTGCACGCTGCGATAGCTGCACGCTCTTCACTCGGCACATCATAAACGAGGTCTGTTAAATCTAGCGGCAACGTGCTCAACAAATGCTCAAAGTACATTATGGTACATTTAAGGGTGAGTACTTCTGTGCCCTTACTTCCTCTCGTTTTTAACAAGCACTTATCCATATCAAACACATAAGGCTCAACCACGAACTCGCTCGGTTGGAATATTCTATCAAACAGTTTAAATACCATAACAATCTCCCTCCTTAGAAAATAACGACTGGCATCCCGACGTAGGACTCCTTGTATAGCATCTTCGCGAAGTCCTTAGGAATGTTTACGCAGCCATGCGAGCCGTTATATGTATACACGCTACCTCCGAACGACGATCTCCAGTAGGCATCGTGCAATCCTATACCAGAGTTGGTCAAACGCATCCACTGATTAACCCACGTCTTATAAGTATCGCCGACAAGATACTTACCAGGTATGCACTCCGTTATATAGTACGCGCCCGTTGGTGTATCGTGCTTGTTGAGTCGACCAGTCACCACGTCTGTCTCATCAACTAACTCACCGTCCTTGTAATACCACAAGTGCTGTTGCTCGATTGACACAGCAACGTAGGTGTCGCCTAACTCCTCGTATCCCTGCATAACAGGTGTGCGATTACTTTGCGAACTGTGTTCACCAATAAGACTCAGCACTTCTTTTGTTTCTTTGTTTAAGTTTAACGTCTTACGCAACGTTTTACGTCTCACCTGTACGGCTTCAGGCAGTTCTATATCGACGACTCCTGACGCAGTATCATAGGCGGTTGCCAGCGCTTCTTCGAGGTAGGCGCGTAGTGTGTCTTCCTCCAGAACAAGCTCGTAGTTCTCCACGAATTGGGATAACCACTTGCCGTCTACAGTAGCACCGTTCGTATACTTAATACTGAAGTCGTTCAACCACGCTACATCTTCATAGAAACTTTTCAAATCTTCCGCTGTAACCGCGGGATACTCGCGTGCTTCCTCCAAGTTAAGAGTGTAACCGTCAACAGAGTCAATAGCCTTGTCTACGTCAATATCAAGACCAACTCTCTCCCTGTGCAGCTGCCACCCTGTTACGTCGTCAAACGTTATCTCAGCGTCAACACTCTTTCGAATATTGTTACGCAGATACTCCGCTAGACACTTTCTGTCCAGTGTAGGAGCAACCTCAATCTGTATGGGTGTACGCTTAACCCAGTCAGTAAACGACTGATTCTCTGGAAAGCTATAGGCGTAGTCGTACACAGAGTACAATTCTACATCCTTTGATTTTGTGGATACGGTTAGCGCCACAGGCTTATAGTGTTGAGCCAGCTCAGTAAGCACGTCCGCGGTCTCCAACGAGACGTCAACTGTCTTAACTATGCCCTGGCAGTTTAACACTACTTCCTGCCCGGGCAAATATAGACCCAATTTATAAACCCCAAACACTGAGGCGCCAAACCCAAATAGGAACAAGCCTGAAGTGGCTAACGCCAGACCAATCTTACGTAGCGACACGAGCATACTCCTGTGCGGGCAGTAGGAACTTCAGCGTGCCGATATCGCCGAACAACAAGTCGGTCAACCACGCGTACGCTGTACACTGCCCAGTAACCATGAAGTAGACGGACCCATAACTTCTGCTGCCGAGTATAGTGAAGATCTCGTCGTCGAAACCATTCGTCGAATCGGCATTCAAATATACGGCTTTTGTTGGATCGTCGTTAATAGCAGCCAGCTGCGGATTAGCCAACACGTATGTCGTTACTAAGTACTCGCTGAACTGCAACTCTGCGCCCTTGTTTGGTAGGGCATTGATTGTTTCCGTAAGCACCTTGTTGTATTCCTCACCACTAGCGAATCGCGTCTCTTCCTGATACTTGATAATAGCGTCTTCCCAAGTGGTGGTGCGTACGTAGCGCTTAAAGCGACTGTCAACTAACATGGAAGCCATGAATGCCGCCTGCTGGTCACTGAGTACCTCACCAGCGTACATAGGTACACGACTGCAAGCACTATCGACTATTGACGTATTCAAGTCTTCCATGTTGTGCGACAGGAAAAGCTGCCACAGCAAACGGTCTGGTTGTGCTGCGTAGATGCGCAGTAGCGGGAACTTGTTGAACTCATTGCAGGACACGATACAGCTTGCGAGGAACTGCTTGAACTCAAAAGCTAACACTCCGTTACACGCGATCAAACTACGCGCAGCAACATCAGGAGTCACTTCGTTTGTGTAGTAAACGACGTGACACATCTTGGTGTTGAGCATAGCCACCTCAGAGCGTTTCTTATAGTAGCAATAAACCGACTCCAGCTCAAAGCCAGGCGAGAACAGATCAGCGCCAGCAAGAACTAAATCCGGTTTTGTTTCATATATAAACTTGAGCAGGTTATAACTCGACTTGATATAGTGTGGTGAGTGATTACCCGGTATTAAACAGCGAGACTTCATGTAGATATGCGAATCACACGTAGGGCAAATAAAGTTATTAGGGTCAGCGCCAACCCTAAGTTCACTGTTACAAAATAAACATTTCATATAGTAGATTACCTCATCAACCAATTGTATACGTACTCGAATACTCCTGTACTTTCAGCTACAAATTGCGTAGGATACTCCAACTTGTAACCAACATCGAGCAGTACTTCAAACTGATAAAACTCTTCCTGAACCTCGAATATACTGTCCTCGAGAACATAGGAATAACGTACCTTGTAGGACTGCGTGTCTGAGGACTCGTTGGGTACGAACACTTCGCAGGTGCAGCTAATCACATCCGCAGGTGTGCTCGGTGCAGGCAAGTCGTCATAGTTATCTACCAAGAACGTATAGTAATCTCCGTGCCTAGCATCAGCCGTTACCATGTTGTCCTTGTCCTGCATAAGCGTCAAGGCTGTGTTGACGTAGTCCAGTTCGTAGCTTACGACCATCATATCGTTGACGAACATACAACACACGCCCTTGCTGTCCTTGTTGAATGGACACCACATAGACCAGATAGGATCGATTCCTATCTGGAATACGCCCTGTGAATCCGACATATCGTAGTATCCTTCGCACACATAGTTAGTACCACTTCTTGTAACGTGGCACAAATCCTCTTCGTTATCTATCTCGTAGATAGTTGACGTCAGTTGAGTAATATCTCCATTTGATACCAGACTGTGGTTAGTTATCAATCCAAATTGTACGGTAGAAGAACACAGGGTGTCCAACTCCGTTACCACATTTGTCGATTGCACTTCTATATTGTTGGCAACACCTACCCTATCAGCGAGGGCGTCTGCTTCCTTGTCAGTACTATATGACAACACGCCGACCGCGACAAACAACGTCAATATAGTACATAGCCTTTTAATTCTCACCAGACAGTAGCCCCGTAGCGTAGTGCATAACCAACAGCTTGGTGTATTCGTTCACACTAGGATCGTGCGCCAACCGTGTGAGGTAAGGGTTGATTGCGATAAGCATATCGTCCTCTTTGAACATGTCGAAACGCTTCTTGTACCAATCGATTACATCCTTCTGTTCTTCCTGCCCGATAGTAGCACTGGTGTCGATCTCGAGTCCCATAATACCCTCAACGATGGCATTAGTTTGTGTCTGTAACTCTTTAACCTCTAACATAGCTAAAACCTCCTGTAATAGATATTCTAGCGGGTACCGTTGATTAAGTACCCGCTATGTATTTCTTACCTGGTATATAAGTGAATAGCGTCATCAATAATCTTCTTGGCTTCTTCTGTAGGTGACGCGTCGCGCCTACGCTGCATCAATCCTACTACGACGTCCTTGTCTGCCGGGTCGTGCATAAGCAAACGTAGAAATGCGTTCAGCACTTCACGGAACTGATCACGATTATTGTAGCTCGCGTCTTTCCCAATAGAATCGCGCACCTTGCGCAGCATATATTCTCCAGCAACATAGCCGGGTTCACTGAACTTCAACTGCACACTTTCAGCCTTAGGCAACTGAACACTTTCCCCTGTTTGTAGTGCACGTGCGATACTGGACGCAACATCATCAGGCAATCCAATTCCTGACAGAACCTCAAGCGCTGTAGCAGTCTTGTCCGGCACTGTGACTTCTTCGCCCTCGATAATAGACCGCTTAAGCATCGCCTTCGTGCCTTCATCATACAGCTCGTTCGTTTCAATAAACTCAAGCACGACATCTATAGGGTCTACGTCCTTGTGCTTAACACCGCGTATAACATCCGCGAACGTCGTTGTGTCCGGCGCATTGTTTGTCGTCATATACGTAGCAATCATGTCTACCAACGTAGCAGGCTGCGGATGGACCTCGTAGTTAATAACCTCAATCAACTGAGCAATAGTACACTCGTGTGAGATATTGTTATCCTCACAGAAGTTCTTAACAAGGTCATCCAGCGTGTAGGACTTTATGATATCGTCGTTCTCAAGCGACTCCATCAGCTCCTTAGCAGAGCCCTCAATCAGCTCAGGCGTAAACGTAACTGCGTCAGCAATCGCATAGGTAACTGACGGCCTCAGGTCACCTAGATCTGTACACTGTATGCCGTACTTGTCGGCAAGATAGGACTTAACCATTTCGTCGTCCAGTTCTGTAAGACCATTACCCGCCTGCACATCCTCTTTCGCTGATAGAACTGTCTCGATAAACTGCTTGACAACGTCAGCACAATCGTGTCCGTCGACGTAGGACTTTACAGCGAGGAACTCCGTAAGGTGTTCGTGCTTAAGAGCATCCGGAAGGTTACGCACCAAATCGAAATACTCGCGTGGCGGTTTACCCTGTGATAAGCCGTGTACCGTAATCCAACGTTCTTTTGTTCCACCGTCGTAGGGCCACAGTACCTGCTCCGACGCTAAGTCGTAGATATCAATAAACCTACGTGTCTCGGCTGTAGCAAGGAACGCTGTTTCAATTTCGGACAGTGTAGTAGGCGACTTCGAGCATAAGTCTGACAGCATCCTACCCTTGTAGTGAGCATTCAAATTCTTAGGATAGAACAGCAGGTCACATGGTATATCGTCAACCATCTTTCGGTTCATGGAGTGCACAGCGATATCGTGGTGTAACTTCCCGACCGTGGCAAACGAAACGTAAGTGTCTGCTTTCGTCCTCTCGACACAACGTTTGTAGTCCGCCGAGATATCCCCAGTGTACTGATAGAAGCCGGAGTTCACCCAGAAGTTTAACAGGTAAATCCAGTCAGTAATACTCCCCGCACTGATGATAGATAATGCCTTGTTCAGTATAGACCTGTCTTCCGGCGGTTGGTCACTTCCGGTTGCGATGTAGGTAATCGGCTTAAGGAACTTGTAATTGTATTCTTCAACAACACGCTTTTCCTCTGCTTCTGTCCCCACTGTATAAATTGGCGTATTGGTACCAAGGCAATCACCGTAATAACGATTGAACCATGTTTGTACTGCTCTCTCCATAAATTTGATCTCCTTTACTTTCTACTCAATATTTTCTGTATCAGGCGGAAAGTATGTAAGGACGGACTTGTCAAGCGGCACTGTAAATATCTCTTCCAAATGCTTGTCAAATACATAGCACTTGTTGTGCTCAATATTGGAACTAACGTAAACCAGATCGTAGAAGTGATCGTCTACTAAACAATTGACAAGCGTACAACCGCTTATGTTAACATCCTTACACACCAGTGTATGACCTTCGTATACCCACACAAGGATACCCACGTCTGCTATTCTACGCACTATATCACGCGCCGGTCTCAGTGCTACATCACTAGAGGATACAACACTGTAGGCGTAACTGAGTGCGTTCAGTAGCTTCTGTGTATCGAAGCCAAACTGTGCGCTGAACGAAAACTCATTCAATTCAGCACACTTACCGTGAACGATTATCCTGTAACTGTAGTGGTCACATTCCACGATAGTAACTGTTGTGTCTTTGGCTGCTCTCACAAACGGCTTGTAGCCGAGGTGTCTTACCTTGTTGCGAACGATCAACTCCTGTAGAGTCTGAATGTGTTCGTACAACAACTTAAGATCGATGTTGCATATCGGTGTTGTTTGTGAACCTGACATAGCAAACATTGTGCCATCCATGTTGTTAGTAATAGTTACTGTGGTACCACGTATCGTATACGAAAGTCTATTCCCATCTTCACGCATATTTAATTTTATCTCCTATATAATCAACGTAGTCAAGCTACTTTAAAAATTTCAGTTTGTGAAGCTCGTAGAACACATCAACCAGACTTACCAAAGTAGGAACAGGACGCTTCTTTCCAGAGAAACTTTTCTTAAGAGCGACACCGCCTGCTTTGTACCAATCGTTGATGTTCACGTTGTAGTCATCCACGAGAACAGCGTGTTCTATATTCTTCACGTAATCAGTCTTTGGTTCACCGTAGGGAACTAATATAATATCTTTATCATCCACAGACGGAAAGTGATAGTGATAACTCTGCAACTTCTCGTCGTGCGCGTATCCCGTGTAGTAGCTAGACAGGATGCCTATGGTTATTCCAAACTTCTGTAAGTTTTCTACTACCATCGGAGCTTCCTGAAATACAGGCAGGTTCTTGTAGAAACCCTTGTTATAACAAGCCTTTAGCGACTCGTCAGCCTTGCCCCATTGTGAGAACAGGAATAGAGTGTTGTCCGCGTCAAAGTAGACACGGCGTTCACCGGTGTAGTCTTCCATTCTCGCAACGAAACTCTCGATGCATTGTTTAATAAAGAGTGGGTCATAGTGACTCATAACTCATCCTTTCTTCATAAGAGGTTCCAACTGGTTACCGACCATATCGAGGATAGTAGAAAGTCGCGTGTCTCTGTAGAGAGTCGCGTGTTCCACCAACTGCTCGTATGTATACTTCTCCAACCGTTCAAACAGACGGTTTATGTACCCAACTTCCATACCGGACAAGTACGGTTCCAGTAACTTCTGAGCCTCAACATTCTTACATTCGTTTATCAACGCCATGTATTCACTTACCTCCAATTAAGGTGTAATCACATAACGCAGGAACATACATACTTCTGTTTATAACGTGAACATCAGCATCGTCGCCTGCGAATAGTCGTTGGAAAACCTCTGAAACTTTCCACCTAGCAGTCGAGTCTTCAACTACAACCCTGTAGGAAGCTCGACCAGCATTCAGTGTGACAGTGGCTTCAACGATTTCGTCCAAACACATACCATAGGTACGTCTACGAAATAAGTCTATAGCCTCTGTCAATTTCATACTGTTCCTCCAACAATCGTTTGCTTAACTCGGACGCTTCTACCAACTTCGCTTTGGCGACAGCATAAGCATCCACATTAAGGCGGTTACATTCTTCCGGGTCACGCAACCTGTCATACCTAACAATGTCGAGTTTAAGCTCAGGTACCAACGCTAGGTGTGACAGTGCGTTATACACAACTTCACTTGTCAACTTCTCACAATGATTTAAACAAATATCAGCAAACTGCACACGCATATTGATGTTACGTATTTTGTTTGACACTGTCGTACTGCGCAGTCTATTATAAAACGTCATAAGTAACTCCTACCTAAATAAGTCACTCCGATAAAAGGGATCTGATAATTTGCGTAACTCATTTGCAAAGTTAGGATCAACCTCACGGCTGTCATCTACGTCCTTAGAGATAGTGGACTGTATACAACGCAGGTAAGGTATTCTCCGCCGCATAGTGTGTCTGCACTTTGTTCCAGCTTTGTCAGAGTCGTTGATCATTATAGCCCGCATACCGAACCGACGTATTATCTCGGTCACGTACGGACTAACAATAGAACCCAGAGTAGCCATCGCCTGCAAGCCTTCCTGCCGCAGGTATAAAGCACAAACTATTCCCTCTACAAAAAATACAGGCTCGGTACTTCGGTAGTACTCGGGAAGCTTCTCCATTCCCCATAGGGAAGTCTGCTTCGCCTTGTATCCGTAGTTAGTGGAGTCAAGATACTTAGTATCCGACCACTTATCGTACCCGCAAAATCCCATAACGTCACCACGAACATCCTTTACAGGGTACACATAGCGACCTTCAAACACATAATACCCATTACGGCAAAACCCTAACGAGTCGTGCTGAAGGTCTTCAGGTAGAAGACTCGTCAACGTGTCTGGGTTTATCATAAACGAGTCACAGTCTAACAGTGTTTGCACCTTCAAGTTACGCACCACGTTTGCCATAACTCCCACCAGCTCTAGGTGGTCTTCGCGGTGTGTGAAGATATCAACAATCTCGTTCAACTGCTTCCGCGCCTTGGGTATGGTGGCGTCCTCGTTCATGGACGCCATCGCCTGCAACTGAGCAAATATATTAGCTCCCATTAATACAGGAAGCCTCTCTCCGTCAATTTAATAACGCCTACTTCGTCACTACGTCCCCCGAGCGGTATTCCGCCGTAGCGTACAGGCTCCACTATTGTAACGAATACCGGCGTGATCTTTGTGAAGTTACGACGCGCGTTTAAGATCTCTACACGCCGGGCGTTATAGGCGTTATTTACTTCTATCGCCGGGTGTGTCTGTACTGCCACGATCCTAGCAGCATTAAGTTCAGCCAGCGTATTGCAATCTTCAAACATTAAACGTCCTCCTCTTTTACATTTCCTGTTACCTTGTTGATCATGACCAACACATCGATAGCTGTATCGTCCGATGAGAAGAAATCAGACTTAAGCAACATCTTATCGTCAGGTCCCGGGACATACGTAAACGTTATATCACCAAGCATAGACGTGTAGGTGTTAGTTCCCGGTACAGGCGTAAACGGTGCAGGGAACTTAGGAACTGTGCTCAAATCTGCCGGTTCAGCATAAGCCCTTCTGTCATGACAAACGTAGCGCAACGTACTCGCTCCTGTCAGTTCCACAAGCGAAATACAGTAACCCTTCGGATCGACAGGCTTGCTCGTGGACATAACGCTTGCAACGTCCTCTTCCAAATCAGCGTCGTATTCAGCAGACATAAGTGCCGCTGCAGGCTTAAAGCTTATCAAGTTCTTGGCAATACCGCGCAGTGTTAACAGCGCAGTAGCTGTCACGTCATAGGTGGCGTCGTGAGCGCCACTGGCTACATCAGCCTTGAACCAGTCGTCAGCGAACTGCTTAACGAACTCAGGCTTTACACCCATAAGTTCAGACAGCGCCGTAAGCTTGATCCTGCTCCTCTTGGTGATGGGCTTGAATGCAGTCATAGTGTCCTGCTGAATACCAAATTGGAACTCACTTAAGCCGAACCGTGACAACCAGTTCTTAACGAACGGGCAGTCGAACTTAACAGCGTTGTGTCCGACAACGTTGCACCTGTTCAGTACGGAGTACATCTTTAGCAAGTTGGCGCGGAACTGATCCTCGTATTGCTTAAGGAACTCCCTAGACAAACCATGCACTGCTTCTGCTTCGTCTGACCAACTCATACCCTCGTAGTAATAGTACAAATTCTCCGCCTTTACGAACATATTGTTGCTATCGAACATTATGTAGGCGAATTGTACAATATCACACGAGGTAGTTGATAATCCTGTAGTTTCGATGTCAAAAACAACAAACATATTTCAACTCTCCATTCTCTATCTAACGATAGTTAGTGAGTGGTACACGTAGCGTATACCACCCACTTATTGTTCTGTATTAGTCCTGCGTAGCGTGCATTGCGTACAGTGCGTACAGTGCCTGCGCATAGGGATCGGAAACTTCTGACTTAACTGCAACAGGAACCATCGGAAGCAGCTTGTCGCGCAGGTCGTCCACTGTGTTCTGGAACGTAGCATTGGGGTCGCGCTCCCGCATAGCAGTGGCTGCCGGCTTGTCGTAACTCTTAGCCTGCGCGTCTCCACGAACACCCGTAGAGTCCACGTCTGCGTCTGCTCCGGACAACGGACGGATTCTGAAGTTAACCTTGGTAGAAGTGTCAGACGCTGTTTCAGCAGTTACTATTACCAGTTCGTCACTCTTAAGGTTAGCCAGCGATTGCTCACCAACGATCAGCATCATAGCAGTGTCGTCGTAAGCGTTACCGCCGACAGCGCCTTTAAGGTATTCCATAATCGCGAACTCCACATCGTCGATCGTGAACAGGTCATCTTTACCTGTCTTGTCAGCGAGTTCTCTCGCGATGATTTTTACCACAGCATCATTGATAACGTTAGCCTGCTTCTGCTGACCGAATATAATCTGTTTGATGTTATCAAGGTGCTGCTCTGAAAACTTGGTTGTTGTCATGTAGAACCTCCTTTTACTTTGAGCATGGATTGTAAGAGATTCTTCTCGCAGTAATCGAGAGACCGATCAAGCACATCTTTATTCTCCAACACGCCAGCCACTGTGAAGATGCCTAGTGCGTTCAGGTGCTTCACCAAACCCCTGTAAATCTTGTCCTTCGGCAAGTCTATCACCTTAGGTTTCACAGGAGCAGGTTTGTGATACATATAGAACGCCATAAGTATATCTTCCGTTACACCGACCTCAGAGCAGATATCCGAATCGGATAAACCATCGGCATGTGCGTGTAGGATTGCGTTAGCTGTCTTGTCGTTCTTCTCCCAGTATGTAGCCGTAGACGTGTGAATCACGTTCTTTATGGTTTGAACGGTCACACCGTATTCCGCGGCTAAGTCTGAGATAGAAGAACCTTTCGAATACTTCGTGAGTATCTCTTTGTTACGTTGTACTGGACGTGTCCTTCCCATCCTCATTTCCTCCTTCAAAGCTGTAGAGAGTACGTGAGCGCTCTGCGCCCAAACGCTTGATGGAGTGTATAATATTCGCATTACCGTGATCATTTATGGATACAGTGATTATATCACGTTCCTGCTGCTCTTTATACGGAACATTAGCGTCGTACGTCATGATACCATTTGATGTAGGAGATTTCATCTCCAGACGAATGGCATTCAACAGCTCCTTACGGGACGAATGTTCCGAACCCAACACAATAAATGCTGAACCCTTCTTCAAGTGGCTCTTGATAATTTTAAACTGATCCTTGTCTGCGATATCGTTCAGTTTACTGTCTTTCGCAACAGGATATTCCTTGCGTTTAAAAACACCCTTTTTCTTGTTTACCATAATCCTAAAAATATTCCTTTCACATTTATATGTAGGAGTATTACCGGATTAGCTTACACGGACGATGACGCTCCACGAAATTCAGTAGAGCATTCTCAGCGTCCTTCTCTAAGGAAGGCTCTGACCAACCTAGTATAGTCCTTCGGATGTAGGGGACAGCGTGCAACTCGCACTGTTCAAGCATCGTACGCGTCACAGTGTAGGTGACGTCGTCAAATACTATAGCTGTCGCGGGACAGTGCAGCATCTCGTCCGTCAGATCCTTGGACATAACGACTGGAACCTCAGTGATGGATTTACGCAATTCGCTGTCGAGTCGTAGGTCATCACCAATCAGAACAACGTGATAGTTCTGAATAGGTATCACAATCTGCTTAACTTGGTTAATCTCCAGTTGCTTCTCATAGAACACACGAATCTTGTCCGTGAACTTCTCCGGCAACTCAACTTTAGCTACGAGCTGTACGGACTTAACACGGTCGTACACCGTGTCTAACTCGCGTACATAGTCGTACAACAGGACACTATAACCATACGTCGTGTAGTCATGCCACAACGCCGGATAGTTATCTTCAAGAAATTTCTTTTGCACCGGTGTCAATTGTGACAACCAATCATAGCTGGGCGCGCTCATAAATTTCTCTCCTTTACAGTGTCTTTTTCACACTAACTTTTATTTGATTCAGTTTATTCTGAATACAACTCAAATCCAGATTGTACTTGAGCGGAACGTTATTTCTCTCTATGGTAGCTAGAAACGTGTTCAGTATAGAGATAGGTATATAGTTCTGAAAGTAATCAGACCTGTCGTCTATGATCTTACAACGGTCGACAAAACACACCATAGGTACGATGTATACCGGATTGCCATCAGGAATAACGTCGTGTATCGCGTGATACAAGTGGCGTGCGTGCTTCTCTGCCTGAGCGATTGGCGACTTATCAACCGGTGTGCCATTGTAGTTAAACCAGTGGTCGTAAACCTCAAGCTTCCTAGCGCCGTAGGACTTAACCTCAATACAGAATATCCTGTACGGCGTGATATACAAAACGTCTATCTCGTCATTAATCTTTCCGTCAGTATATTCCTTGAGTTCACCCTCTTCGTACTTGATGTTACCAGTGAACACTACACCTTCTCTGGACGACTGATAGGGGTACATGAACGACTGGTACAGCAGTCCAGTACCAGAACGCTGTTTCCTGTCGTAGCACAGAGATAGGACGGCCTCTTCACCAAGGTCGCCCTTCTCTTTCATATCTTGTACCTTACCAGCTTTACGCATCTTATTTAAAACGTCATTGATGTTAGCCATTTACCCAATCACACTCTTCCATGCTCTCACATCTTTGATGGAGATCTCGATAGATACGCCTTTGTTGTGGTTGTAAAAGTAGCGAGAAGCATTGGGTACAACATCGATGCAGAACCAGTTTCCAGCCTTGTGCCATCTGCGATCGATACAGTACATTACCCCGCCACGATTCACTTCATCCACGTTGACAGGTTCGGTCGTGAACTCCTCGATAGAACCAAGAAGCTGCGTAGGAATATCGCCGATCACATCGCGAACTTCCTGCGTGAACGTAGCGCGTACTTCTTTCTTGCGCTGAGCGTATTCTTCAGAGTTCCTGTCGATTGTTACCTGTTCCTGTTCAGGCTCTTCTTCCTTAGCCAGACTTACAGGCTGGATAGGAACGTTATTCTGCTGGCGTAACTTGGCAGCAAGTTCTTCTGCTGAGCCTGTAGGGACACTCTCGAACTGACGCTCACCGATAGGTGTTGCCGGGGAGAAGTTGCCCCACGACTCCTGAATCGCTCTACGCTCCTCTTCGGGAACCGCTACGGGCTCCTGTTTCGGTTCGGGCTTCACTTCAGGAACTACAGACTGTTTAGTCTCTGTAGCCTGTGTGAACGCTGAGCGTCTAGGCTCTTCCTTAATCTGCTCCTCGAGTCTGTTATCTACATACTTGGGTACGGCTTTCATTCTGTTCCCGTTGTTAGCTCTGATCGACTTTTTTGCCCGTGGCGCCTGCTGCACCTGCGTAGAACCGAATACACAACCGAGAACGTCAGTGGGAATACCGAGCTGAACAGCGATAGGCTGAGCCGACGCAACACGTTCGCCGAACACAAAACCGATCTTCTTACCGTTCACCTTGGGAGTTGTAACAGGTTTCTTTTCCTGATTCTCCTTTGTGATAGTGAGCACCGGCTGTATCGTCACATCAGCCTTAATCGTTGGCTCTGTCGGCTCTTCGATCTGGACCACGTCTTCAGTTATCTCTTCAACATTACCAGATATCGGCTCCGGTGTAGGAACTTCTTCCGGCTTTGGAGCTTCTTCCGGCTTTTGCTCGGGTTCAGCTTCATCGCCGACAAACTTGAGCCCGTCCTTGTTTAGTTCTATTTCGTACTCCTTACCCTCACGTGTAATCTTACCGGTCACGTTGAAGTAGCCGTCAACGAGTTCAACTTTAGCATCTTCTACAATAGGAAAGTCCTGCGCGTAACGCATGCTTCCATCGTTAAGCTTTTTCATCTCGCCACCGAAAGAAGCCTTGCTGTTAATCGTTTGCATTGTAGCCGCATTTGTTTTCAGAGTGGTAGCCATATAATTGCTTCCGTCAAACGTAAAGTACTGACTACCATTGTACATAAATGAAACCTGCTTATTCATCTTCACAAAATCCTTTCATCTTATTATATACTTACCCAGAACGCTATAACGGTCACAGCGTAGCCCGCTATAATCATCACGACAGCGTTTGGTTCATTCATTCTTTTACGGATAAACCCGAACGTAGCCAACAGTAACCCAGCTACAGGAAATATTGATTTGCTCACGCCAAAGAATAGGAAACACAGCAGTGCGACAATCACGTGTATCAATATAGCCATCAGGAACACAGGTATACGCGGAGCAAAGTTACCCCCGTATCCGCCGCCGTAACCTCCGCCGTAGCCGCTACCATACCCACTACGACCAAACATTCCGCCTTGATTGTAACCCCCACGTCCGAACATTCCACCTTGATTGTAACCGGTGTTGTATCGCGTGTCCTGATAGCGGGCATTGCCGAAACCGTTACCAATAGGGGCATGCTGCTTCGGTTCGCGAGGTACTTCCTCCTTTGGCTCTTTAATCTGCTCGAGTTTCCTTTCAAGCTTCGCCTGCTGGATAGCAACCTTGTTCTCTTGCTTAATCCGCTTCAACTCTTGCTTACGAGCCTGTATTTCCTCGCGGTGCTCGAAGTACATAGGAGCCTTGTCGCCGAGACTCTGCTCGACTAAGCTATTAAAGCTATCAGCCGCGTCGTACTTAAACTTGATCGCTTTGCCTACGAACTTACCTGCTTGTCCGAAGATAGATATGCGTTCTTCCTCTGGCATATCCTGATAGTGATCTTCTACTGCCTGTCTCTGCGCAGCATCGTAGGGAACACCATCATCTATATAACTCTCCATTCTAGCAGCAAAGTCAGTAGCACTCTCCTGCGTACTGAAGATATCGTCGCTGGCGTCTGCATCTGCACCGAGATTGCGCCCAGTGATAATGCAAACAGCCTGATACTGCTTCCAAACGTCAGGCGCTGTTTGATTACGGATATTATCCGGTAGAACACCGAGCAGTGACTTCTTGTTAGCTTCTCGCTCACTCTCCGGCACACCGATAGAGTCGAGATAATTGTTGATTATTCTGGTAATAACCGGACTATTCTCCCACTTAGCAAGACAAGCGTTTACTGCGTTCGCAACGAACGGTCTCTTCACTTGGTGTGTGATGGAGTAGATGGGCTCACGATAAACATCCAGCTTCAAGTCCTCGCTCCCACGTAACTCCTCACACAATTCGGCTGGAGATACTGCCGTAGTGTTGTAAGTGTTATACAACGCCGTGGCGCAGGTGGACACGATGTTCCTGTCATTCCAAAGCTTCTGCAAATCGTTACGAATAGCTTTCATAAGGCGGGCGTTGCCAGCCTTTTGCTCTTTCTCTTTCTCTATATCGGCATCAACGATCTTCTCCATCAAGTGCTCGAACTGCGAGTAGATGGTGATTGAATCTGTCATCTGCTCAATAGCACGTTCGACAAGTTCTTCCGGATACCCGTTATCTAACGCTCTCTCCCGATAGTCGTTCTTACGTTCCTCAGGTACCTCGTTCTTAACGTTACTGGCAGTTATACCGCTCTCGTCTGTGACCTCGAAGAAACCGTGACTAGGAGATATTGCTTCCTGCAGGACAGATGCATACGCTTCGTAGTTCATAGACACGGGACACGGCGTTATGTGCTCGCGTACTGTCTTAGCCGGTATCCCTGACTGTTTAGCGAAGTAGCTGGCGAACATCGTAGCCCGCGACTTCTCAGTGTTAAGTCCCATCTCCAAATCGGTGACACTAGGATTTGGGTTCGCCTTTTCGTAAGCCTTTACGATAGCGTCCAACACATCAGGTTCGACGTTACATCTGAACGATAGTGACGAGTAATCCCCTGTAAACTTGTTCGCTGTATCCTCAAACTGAGCAACGCTAGCTGCGTGTTCGTTCACTATATCACCTACATTCTGTAGACCGTCCAATTGCTGGCTCAATAAATCTTTCTCACTCATTCTTCCTCCTTGACATTAACAATATCACGCATCTTCAAAGTATACGCTACTTTACACAAACGCTTGCTTACCAGTTCTCGTGTTATAGATACTGCGCGCGACTTCCCGCGATTGTAGGAAGTCAGTGCGTAATACACCGAGAAGTTAGGCAAGGTTATGTTCACGTCAACGTATTCTCCAAGTAGCACAAGTATGTTATGTATCGCAGACATGTGACCAGCTATCGACCTATCTGACAAATAAATATTTGGAACCTTAACATATATCTTGTCGCCCTTGTATTCCACATAAACATCTTCACACTGCAGTCTAAGGCTGCCTATACGTTTACAATAGATCACGTAGTAAACACAATCGGGACCTATCTTATAAATAACGTCTACATATAAATCTCGCAACGTATCACCATAGTTGTAAAGCTGCTTTACAGTATGGTTGTTTGTATTACGTTTTATAAACTCCTGAGCATCGCTTTCACTCTTACACTTTCTCCACTTGCAGTAGGGATATAGAGCGTGAATACGTTCAACGTCTTTCCAATTGACGTACACACTGCTAAACCCAGGAGCCACTACCGCGTACACTTAGTGTCGTCGCGGTGTGCTACACTCAAAGAAGTGCCGCAAACCACAGTACAGCACTACGCTGGTGTAACAGAATAATACTCCGGCGAATGTGACCGCAGCAACAGAAACACCCACCACAAACTTCACAAAATCCTTCATGTACTAATCCTCCAAAGGAGTCATCCGCATTAGGGACATATACAACTGATCAACGTCCCCGTTGTTGCGTTTAAGTTCTTCATCAACATTCAAGCCCAGCTTGTCTGCCATCTTCTTACAGGCTTTCATCTTGTTCGCATCGACTCTAGCAGACGTGTCACGATCTGTCAAAGCACCACTAGGCGCGGGTGCTGTAACGGGCACAGGAGCAGGCTTACGAGCTGGTGCTGTAACCTTAACGGGTTTGTGCGAACGACTACGTAGAAACAAGAACAGCAGTAGCAACAAAATAACCACCGCGACGATTATTATAATAAACGTCGTTTTATTAGAGCGTTCTTTGTTGCTCCCAGGATCCTCTTCGTCAGATAAACTTGCAAGGAAGATCGGGTCACTTGCTTCCGCCGCTTCAGCATCTGCACGTGCGGCGTTTACCTTACTCTCCGCTTTACCAACCTTGTAGTTGTGTATACCCTTGTCTGTCCCATGTCCTGTCGTTATAAGGTAGCCAATACGCTCGAAGATATTGTGTCCTTCAGGCTCGGAGTTTGCTATCGTATCCCACTCGCGTGTTGCATCCAGTGCGTTGCTCCAAGCGTCAAGTGTTGCTTGGGAATAATTTCCCGACACCATCTTCTCCTGTAGCTCACCTGTTAAGTCGCTCAACTCGTGTGACGTCTTAGCTCCCTCGATCTTACGTCCCAAACTATCAAACCAGTCTGTTATAGCGCAACCCGACAGTGGTAAGCAGAGTAGGAGTAGGCAGAGTAGGAGCGTGATTTTCTTTCTCATACTTTACCCTCCAAGAACAACATAGCCAATTCACCCTCAGGTTTTCCTCGGTACTTCTCACGTACAGACTCTGGTATCTGAGCGAACACTCTAGCAGCAACAACCTGTGGGTCTTCGCCTGCTTGTCCTATACCGACTCTCTGTGCGGCTTCCATAAACCTTGTTGGGTCCGGAACAGATACTTTCTGTATACCGACAGCTACACCACCCACGACATCGTTGATACCCTTCATACCCTCTTTAGTGATACAGAGAGAGTCAACGTCTGTCATACTCTGTGCCGCTTTGTCCGAGATAGCAGCAACACTACCGCCAACGGCTTTACCTATCTGAGCGCCGGCTGCAGCACCAACTCCAGTGGAAGCTCCGGCTACGGCACCTGCCGCTGTAAGTCCTGTCTCAGCTACAGCAGCACCCACTTCAATCGAGCCCTTGGTGACTACACGCGCATCCTTCACTCTCTGCTCGTTGTTGGTTGACTTGGCTTTAAGCACGAAACTTAGAACAAGTGTAGCCACCGTAGGAGCGACGACGAGAATTGCCCAACCTCCGCCAAAGATTAACCCCGGTAATCCAAACATAATAATGCCAAGCACGCTCATAATCTGGCACTTGTTGTAGCCCACGTTAGCTGACACATCACGAACAAACCGTGTGACCGCGTTAGTTCCACGCTTAGAGCTGTTGTAAGAGTTCAGCATCTTCACGGTAGCAACAGCAGCTGTTATCAAATCACAGAAAAGCAATATAACGATAAAAGCGTTCATACTTTTGTCTCCTTCTTATTCATACGCAACACACTGTTACTTATCAAGTCTACAACCTTATTCGGGTTGTGACCAACAGCGTGCCCATGTATTAATTGCACATCAACCTTGAGCGTGGTGATTAGCGACTTCAACTCAGTCAGTAAATCGCGATAGAGTTGAGCCTGCTTATTGCTCGTGGTTTTCAGATTACACTTCAGAAGGTTTATCATGGCGATAGAATCAGTATACAACATGATTCTATCCTCTGACAACTGCAGAACGCTTTCAGCATAACGTAAGGCATTTAGTGCTCCCAATATCTCACCGTGTATACTGGTGTGCACATCGTCGAACTTGAAGACCTGATAGCCTATATAGGAACTATCAGTAAGTATAAATACGGTTGCAACAGCGGATCCCTTTCCTACAGAAGCATCTGTATAAATCTCAATCATAGGCACCTCACTGTTCTACTTCGTTAACGCCAAGTACATCGCTTCCCAATCCAACGTAGGACGACCTGTCGGATTATACAGGAACTGCTTGGCTACTGCACACAAATCTGAATCATTATTGAGTAAGCCGTGGTAGTACAACAGACACGCGTAAATATCAACAACGTTCCTGTTGAGCATAACCAACAGCTCGTAGGAAAACGCATCCGACAGCAGCGGCTCTATATTACCTTCTACCATATTGTGTGCGTACTTCACCATATTGGTACGAAAGATCCCTTTGATGTTCTCGCACAAATCGGCGATAGTGTAGTTACCACCGTTCTCAAACCCGCCAGCTGGCGATAGCGAAAACAACTTGTAACACAGGTTACGTAGTAGTTTATCAATACTATCTTTTATATCTTCTCCCAGCGGAATACACGACTTAACAGTAGCTACGTTGTTGGCAATAGCTGTATCGTACTTGTCTTGTCTATCCTTATAGTACGTTAATACCGGTGTGCGCATATCAAAAAAACTCCTTCAAACCTTTTACGATTGTTGACAAGGATTCAAACGCTGCTTCGATATCAGCTCTCGAAGCCATGAAGGCTTCACGTCCCGGATACCGAGTGTGCGTGTAGAAGTTGTTCAGCTGCATAACGGACGTGTGCAAATTCTGTATAGGCAAATTGAGCATGTCAGTGCAGTACTCGTATATCACACGCAGGTTGTGCTGCTTCATAACTTCATTGTTGCTCACAAGACGTTTAGAAATAACGTGCTTCAGTAAACACTCGCAGATTCTTTGAGCCTGACCCACCATAGCGTTGTAACGCATACCGTTGTTATAGGCATCGGTGAAGTACATTAACTCATCCATCGCGAAATCTTTATAAGTTAAGTTTTGCATTTCATCTACTCCAATTCTTCCAATCTGTGCTAACTAATTTTCTCGCTGACCTCTCGTGTCCAAAATATTCCTTGACCAGTGCACAAGCCTGTTCAATCTGCTCCAGCGACACTGGTCGGAAGTGGTTGCAGAAGCAGCATACGTTGTAACCCAACCCGGTAATGGGACCGAGAGTATGTATATGCCCGAACGCGCATAACGCGTCAGCCATACAGTCGATAGGCTTATGTGCGACAAACAGCATCTTACCGTTTGACCGGCGAATAAGTTTGTACTCGCGCACATTCCTTATGTTGTTCTTCCGGCATAGGTGTTGGAAACGCTGCACGGTCAACTTCTGATCTTGTATCAAACGCTTCTCATTGTTTCCGAGTAGCAACTCAACCCGACAGTTAAGACGCTTAGCTACTGCAAGACCATCGCGCCACGACTCAGTGTCAATCGCCGTGTAGTTAACAAAGTCTCCGACTATGTAGAGAACATCGTCTGACTTGAGTAGAGAGTTAACGTTAGCTATCAACTCCTCTGTCATCTCAGTGCCGGACGAAAACGGACTGAAAGTACTGCTTACACGCTCATCACTGAAAGCGTGCCAATCTGACGTAAACCATATCATAACATGATTACCTCCACAGCCTCAGTATCTAAGATAGTCACGTCATTCATTTCACAGGTATGTATATAGAAACCACCCTTCATTATATCCTCTTCTTCAACGCAATAAAGGCATCCGCAGATCGCTTAGATCTATAGCCTTAATATCCTCCTTAGATATACCGCTTATAGTGAAGTATACCAGCATATTCGCGAGATCAGCGTCAGGAATAGTGTAAATCTTTGCCTGAGGAAACTGTTTCAATACCCTCTTCATGATCAACTCAAAATCCGATTTTATATTGTAGTTAAACGGTAAGCTGTCGATTGACGTGAGCCTATCACTAGCAGGCAAAGTTAGTTCTACATAGTGACACATATCAATAGTAGCTTGGTTTAGGTTACAAGCACTTAAGTAAATACCGTCTCCCGGAAGTTCGTCGGGATCTACCCACACTTGTGTAATAACTCCCTTAAAATTAATTGTTTCAAGATCACCATTCGATACGCCACTTATAGTGAAGTCAGGCATGGTATCACTTAACCCATCCTCTATGTTAGTGTAGAATCTTGCACAGGGGGAACTACGTGAATATTCGAGTAGCTATAAGTTCAAAATCTGATCTTAACGGCTCCTCGAACGACAGTTCCTTAAAAGTCATAATATACACCTTCCTATTTTTTACTATCACCATCAAGCTACCGGTCACACTGTATGAGCGCATAGTCTTTTGGTTGTGTGACGGTGTTTCCTATAGCGAGTACATCACTTTGACTGCGTACAACATCCCGCCCAGTATTCCGCGAAGTCCACGACAAACACCCCGCTGTTATACTCCGAACATCCTTCCTAATATATTCCTTAGACGCCATAGTATACCCTCCTTAAGCAATGTAGGTGTCGTAATAAGGTTCTTTAACTCCGATCATGCAGTCGGATTCGATAGGGATCCATCCCTTCACATTGTAAGCAGTTACGTCCGCAAGCTCGTCACCGATACCGTTAGCCATATCTTCATCAGACACGTAGAAGCAGGCTTCGTCGTGCTTGTAGTAGCAAACGTGTGAGTCCTTAGCACGCGAGAGAATACTACGTGCTTCGTTGATCGAGAACATCATCAACTCGGACGCTGTTGTCTGCACCGGATTGTTGATACCGCAACGTATAAGGTGGCCGTTCCAACCGCTGTCACCCTTAGCGTACTTCTCAGTAGCATCGGGCGTTACGGGCGTTCCAAAAGCACCGTAGAACGTGTCGACTCCGCGCTCAACATCCTGCGTAACCTGGCGCTCGAGTGCAAGTCTCTTCGGGTGCTTTACAATACGGATATCGTACGCCTTAGCCAGCGCAGGATTTATATCACCTAGGTTGGAGGAACCGTAAGAACCAGCGTTGGTCAAACGCTTGATATTCTGACGCATATCCTTTACTTCATCCGTTATTGTAATTGGTACGAACGTAGACCAATCGTCACGCCAACGACGGATATCTTCTTCACGTGCTGTAGCATAATGCATAAGTCCGAAATAAGCATCGTTGTAGTGCATAATCAAGTTCATAATCAACTCGTCCCGAACGAAGTAGGAGAAGTTGATACGCGGCTCGATCTGACCGGAGTCACATCGGATAAGCGTGTAACCCTTAGGCTCAGTGATGATATCACCCATGGTGCGAGGAATACCCTGAATACCCGGGTCACGCGCAGCAATGCGGCTGGTACTAAGAACGTCCCACGTAGGACGTCCGACCGACATACGTCTGTTACGCTTGCTTAACGCTACCGAATTTGGCAACGTCGCGAACGTAGTCATAGCACCTTTGTTACGCTTGTTGGACGTGTACTTGTTGTGCAGGGTGACCGCTTTGTGTATGTCCTCATCGTAGATGGGGTTCTGCAAAATCTGCTCCTTAATCGTAGCGCGCATAGACAGTTTACCGCTGTGCGTGGGATCGAAGTCGCTACGACTCACTCCCATATCCATGAGGGCCTGCATCACCGCGTTCTTGTCGTCCATACTTACACGCTTACAGCAGAGCTCGTTAAACTCTTTCTGTATCTGTACATTCTCAAGCTGAAGTATCCCAGCTAACTCGTAGCACCTGTCTACGTCGAAAAAGATACCGAAAGAATCTGTTTCCTGCGCCAGAAACTTAGCAGCTTCCGGCGCGGAGATTGGTAATTTAAACTCGTTTATTGTTATACTCATTAAATCCTAGCCTCCCAGATTCGTCCATCTGCGGCACGAACCAGATAGATACGATCGTATACATTTACGATGGGATACACCCCTGTACTAAGTTCAGACAGGCAAGTGAACGACCTAACTTGGTCAATATCCGCAAGGTACACTGACTCAGATGTAGGTAGAATCGTAATAGCAGCGCCAGATTCAGGCGGCAGTTTAGAGAACACGTCCGCTCCGAGAAGCATATACGCTTCAGCCGAGAATCCTCTGAACTGTCTGATGTACTGCATTTTAACCGGAACGTCTGTACTCGGGTACAGCTTGTCGCGGTAATCATTCATCGTGATCTCCCTCTTAAGTCCGAACCGAACAACAGGTGCTCCTTCACGCGGTGCGCACTGTTCTCTTACCTCCTCGCTGTCAACAATACCCGGGAACATATACTCAACTGGGTGAGTCACAGCCGTGAACACTTCGGTAGGCGACCAGCTCGCCACTTCCGACACAGCGTTGTTGTAGTAATAAAACAGACTCGTAACATCTGTAGGATCAATATATTCACGTGCAATAAACTGCTGATCGAGATACCTCTCAGACCAAGACACGAACCCGATGGGAAGCACCTGCATACCGATCATCTGCGCGTAAAAGTCTCTGTTGGTGTGTGCAAGATCCATCCAAGCTGTATAGAACGGGATCTCCGGAATACCTACGCTCGGACTACGAGGAATAACGTAGGTCGGTGTGCAGTAGGCGTTTACGCAGTAGGCATTGAACGACAGCGTAGCCGCTGAAAACGCGTTGACAGTGAACCCACAATACGCGGTAAGGTTCTCAATCTTTGTCTCAAGGTGCGCCTTGGCTGTGTTTCTCTGCTCAGCTGTTGCAACGATGGTCTCGCCGCCAAGCTGCTTGGACCAAGTGATAGTACCTTTAAGCGCGATCTCGAAGAACCGGCTCAGTGCAAACACGTTCTTCATACGCAAAGCCTTAGCCTGCTGTACAACGTCTGCCAGCGTTACAGAAACCTTCTCCTCGTACATAGCAACGAGCTGTTCAAGCAACTCGGCCACCTGCTTGTGACTTCTGTTGACCATGTAGAACTCGATACCAACGTGACGGTCACAGTTATCACAACCGACCTCACGTGCGACGAGTGTAACGTAGGTGAAGAACGAACACTCATCAGCACACTGAATATCATAGGACTGAACGTCCGTGAGATATCCGTTGGTTGACATCTTCATAACAGATACATCTACGACGTGCTGATACTGCCCGTTGGAGAATACGATCGTCTTGTCATCCCCGCTTACATCTCTTATCTGTTTGAAGATATCCTCAAGTGAAATTCCCATTACGTTGCGCAGAGCATAGAGCTCGTTGAATGTGGACTGCGTAGAGACCATCGCTTCGAGACTCTTGCCGCTCCCAACGTTGTCGATGTTGAATACGCCAGACATGATATCGTCAAACAGCCCCTTAGCGTAGTCAGATACTTCCTTACCCTGCAAGAACTCTTCCACGGCGTAGGGCGGTACAGATTCCGCTTCATCCTCACCGACAACTTTCTTCTCCTTATTCATATCGTACTTTGTGATTACGTAGTTAAGAGCCGTCTCCGGATTAGCACCAACACTTGTTAAAGCCTTGTACGAAGATGTGTGCACCTTCGGCTTTCTCTTGTCGAACAGCATACGAGCCATTGCCTGTAACGCGCAGAACTCCCACAGCTCATCGATGTGATTAGGCAGAGCCTGCGTAAGCTGGATAAACTCGTTGACTGTCGTAGGGGATTTCACGCGGATAGGTGTGAACGTGTGCATCTGCATAACCACGGTATCGGTTGAGTACTGGATGTTGAACTGCGGCCCCTCGAGTACCGTAACGTCCTGTGTGGCGTTGCACTTGTACTCTATAACCCTCGTATCGTTTACGCCCAGCCCCTTAGTTGCTTCGTTGATAAAGTTGGGATCATTGCTCGGCAGTTTCCAAGCCACGTCACGCTCATTCATAGGAGTGAGCATATTACCTGCACCATCGATAAAGCCCTGCGTCTTACGTGTCACCTGAGCGTTCACGTTCTTTGACGGTGACAGTCTGAAGGGTCTGTTCTCACGTCTCTTCGCGATAGGGGTGAACTTGAGTCCGTCGAAACCCCACGAAAAATAGGCGTCGAGAACGTCGATCGCGGTGTAGTTAGCGCCGATCAATCCTTTCTCACGTAACCAAGCAACCAGCTTGTGGAACTTAACCAGTGTCATCTCACGCCGCTTGGTGATCAACTCCACCCACTTGTGATTGTCGGAGTGCAGATACTCCTTGATATCGAACCGAGCGTCAGGAGCAACGAAGTAGTTGAGCGGCAGGAAATCATCATCAAGTGTAGCCATCGCCGTAGCAGACAGGTACGAAATCAGCTCTTCACGCGTGTAAATTGTGTACTCAGTAGGCGGGGTGGGCAACCCAACCGCATCGGACACAGAGATGTAAGCCTTGATATCATCGTAGTTCATCTTCACACCGATGGAGTTGTACATCAACTCTGTTTCCACGTCTGTTGGTGCGTAGTTCTCCACGGGAAGCTGATCAAAGCTTACGCCATCTTTCACGAAACCATAGGGCAGGGATGTGAGGGTGTAGCCACTCTTCATCAGCTCCGGCAGAATCACTGTATTGTGCAGGGACTCAAGGAACACAGGGTATTCCTCACCCTCATCATTAATCAATACTGCTGTAGGTTCTGCGCCACCGTCAACAATTAAACGTTTCTTGAGTAACATAATTATCAATCTCCTTTATACTTGTTATGTATTAAGGCGAGGAACCGTTTCCAGTCCCTCGCCATATGTCACGACCCTAGGGGTCAACTTCTTATTCCTTGAAGACACCTGCCTGCTTAACAGCTTTCTGCATGTTGTCCCCAGAACTACCAACAGTCTGTCCGTGACGCATGTTGATAGCAACACCGAGCTTCTCATTCAACACCTTGGTGATGAACTGAGTAGAGTCGTCCAGCTGCTTGCAACCAACGGCGATCATAGCGAAGTTCTCGCGGATCACATCACCGTCTCCGCCCTTAAGGCTTTCCTCATCTTCCATCTGCTTGCAGATACGTCTGATATCAGCAGATCTCTGAGAAACGTCCTGTCTGTACTGGTTTCCGAAAACGATAACCTCTGCCAGAGCAGCGGTATCAATCTTTGTATCCAAAGGTCCTTTTCCTGCCATCTCTCTATTCTCCTTTCTTAATTATCTGAACGCAGAGTCATCATTAGCTTCTTCGGCCAACTCTGTGTATCTCTGAAGTGCAGCCTTGATCTCTTCCTGCGCCTCAAGAATCTTGTCGAAGTTAGCGGCTTCTTCCCGCACTCTTACCTCGAGCTGCTTAAGTAACGCGAACTTGCCCTGCGTGGACTCGTTCTTGGAGTTGAGCAGCTCGACGAACTTCTTGTTACGTGTCTGGATATCCGCTGTGAGAACAGAGATCTGGTTCACGGCAGTGCCGACGACGTCAGTGTTTAACGACATAACCTGATCAGCCATGTTATATTACCTCCTTGTGTTATAAAACTACATTATATAGAACACTTGTAGACGAGTGGCGACTCCAGTCCACAAAGTAATTCACTTAGTGACCATAGAACTCTTTCCACGTAGCCGCTGAGCCATCGCTCTTGGCTATCGTGATAGTAGTTCCTTCTTGCGCATTACCCAGTACGTAACCTTGGCGTATCTGGGTATCGAGCAGTTCCCCGCAAGTGTGAACCCACGTAGGATTGCCGAGAGTGTCGGTATCGTCCGGTTCAAGCTTTCCCAGACAACACCACCAACGCTCCATATTCTGAATATCGATTCGGTAGAATACTCCACCAACCTCGACACTTAGAACCATAACCCTGCCAGTACTTGTGGCAGATGACGTACGCAACACACCGGTGTAGGGCATGATAATATACCCTGCGTTCTCGAACGTGTAAGTATCACCGTCCGGAAGTTTGTCATAGGACATACCTTCACGGTTGACAACCCAGTATCCGTGTATGTGCGTGTTTTTGTCTTTATAAGTAACTTGCTTACCAGACCCTTTAAACGTGGTCGGGTGGCAAGATACCTCCTTTGAAGCTACAGGATTAGTCCCGTACAAATCACGATAGTCGGGCGCAGTGCCTTCGTCTATCGTATAATAGCCTTCGCTGACAAATTGCATATCACCTTGAGCCTGATAGTCAACGTTATTGAAAATTGATAAGAATAGCGACATCAACATAGCAAGTAAGCGTTTCATAATAATTCTCCTTCCTTACTGCTTTCATGTTAATATGGCGTGCTCAGCAAGTCAGGGAATTTGTTCCAAGTCGCCATACACAGTGTACTCTAATAAACTGCTCGCTAACGAGTCAAGTGACGTCTTATAAGCCTCAGAGTACTCAAAGGTGTCCGGCATATTCTCGACTGTAGCAGTACCGTTCACAACTTCATAGGCGAAGTCGACACAATCTTTCGTGTACTCGGAATCGTACTGTAAACGCAGAACAAGTGAACCCTCTTCGCTTACTCCAAACAAGTAAAACGTGTCCGGCAAGTAGACGTCGGGGTACACTGCGTTCAACACACTGAAATTCAGCTTGTTATATACAGGTATTCCCAAGAACGACTCTGAACCGTTGATAATCAAGAAAGGTGTAGCTACTTCAGGTTCAAGTACAACACCTGTACCGTCTAACTCCGCTGATAACGGGTTAGCCATATAGGCGTAGTTGTCACGATTCAGCCAAAGCCACTGCACGATAACACCATCTGTGCCGCCCTCAGGGTAGGCAGCGTAACCTGCTAGCAGGTTCTCCGGAACGTTTGTGCCGTAGTCTATACGAGAGTAGTCCGCCGGTACTACGAACGACAGTGTCTCTCCATTTGGCAACTCTATAACGTCTACGTTAGGCGCATCGTCCTGCACGTACTGCATTGCTTCTGTGTTCACAGGTAACGTGGCATCTAACGCTGTTGTGTTTGCTTTATTTCCACATGATGTTAATGCTGTGCAGGACAGCAGTAAAAGCAGTAATAACTTAGTCCTCAAAATAATCTCCTCCGTCTGTTCCGTATCCGTTATAACCACCGTAAGTGTCCTCGTCACTGAAACCACTTATGACGTCAGTAGCGCCGTCAGGTATAATATTCGTTATACCTTCCTTGAGTTTATCCAAATACTGTTGTTGCTTTATATTTACATCGGAACCAAAAGTCTCTGTTTCGTTTCCAGATACAGTGTCCTTCTCTTTCTCTTCCTCGGCTTCCTTCTTATCCTCTTCCTCAAACGTTGTTGACACGTCGTCCTTTGTCACTGGATCAACTTTGACAGGTGTCCAGTAGGAAGAGTAATCGCCGATAATAACACCACTAATCATCTCTTCAGCCACTGGTGTTGTGTCGAACAACGACTCGGTCAGGAATCCTTTTAGCGCCTTAACGTCCGACTTGCGGACGTCCCTGCTAGGTAGAACAAACCTTGCGAGCAACCCGTCTGGTGCGAGTTGATTGAGTGAGAAGTCAGTAACCTTATTGACTCGCATGTACAAGTAGTTGCCTGTTCCCAGATTGAATCGAAACGTAGACCACGGCAATAGAAACTCCTCTTCACCCCAGACAATCTTGTCGATCAGTCGCGCTCCCTTGATAGGCTCAAGTTCTCCAGTCAACTGCAATATCGTTGCTTCCTCAGCGGTAGGCTTAAACAAGTTGTTTACAGACTCCTTGTATTGAGTTACGTAGTCTGCATAACTCTCAAAGCGTTTTTCGTCGTAGGAGTCCTCTTCAGCCATATAGGACAGGAGCAAGCTGCGCCAAACGTTTGTGTCGTAGGTATCGTAGTCTTCTTTCGATACAAACTCCAATGACGTGATTATGTACTCTTTCAACAGCTTCCCGTCTTCATCGTAATATGTGCCGGGAGGAATAATTGAAAAGTGAAAATCAGGACAACTTACGTTCATATCCTGCGCCCAAACTCCTTCGTGGAACTTAGGCATTATGACAGTGAACGTTTCACCTGTGGCGCTCTTCAGTATCTGTTTAGGCAACCCAGCGTTATATAGCTGAGCGATTGTATACTGTGATAACTCGAACTTCGGTTCAGGCGGGACATAAGTGCCGCGCTTCGGTTTGGTATCTTCCCGCATATAGTCCTCACGAGAACAACCAATAAGACAAAGTGACAGAGCTACGCAGATACATAAAAACTTAAAACGATTCTTCATAACAATATTATCACTCCCGATTATGTGTTAATTCCAAATAGCATAATACGCTCCGTTGTCGAGTCGTCTGCTGACACATCCAATTTGAGCACCGTTACTGTTCAGTATAGCAGTGCCTGACATACCCTCATTAAGTACGTATTCACACGTGAACGTAAAGCCTACAGCATCAACGGACGCTAAAGTTGCTTCAACGCCGTCGAATAGATAAACTGTATCTCCAACTACTACATCACGACCCGGTTGTACGTAGCGGTAATATGCCACGTCATTCGCGTAATCCTTAATTACCAACTCCAAGTCGTCACGACCACTTAGATCTAAGTGTGCAACCGTCTTGAAGACGTCAGGTTGGTCCGCTGGTTTATTAAACAATTCAGCATAGACGCCATGCAGTATACCCACACCACACATAATAAATAAAGCAGTGGTTATTATTGACACACTTCTCGACAGAGCTATTGATACCGCATAATACATACATACAATAACAATGACTACAAGCAACGTTACCGCAATAAATATTGAAACATTGTTCATACTACTAAAAACCTCCAATATTTGTAGTACCTGAACCGTTCTACCGAAACAAAATGCTAAGTGTTTTAAGTACATCCCGTATAAAGCCAAAGATAACGAATCCTGCCACTAAGAATAAAAATATTCCACGTACAGCAATATCAAACGTGGTAAAATCATGTGATTTCTTTCCAGTAATTACAGAACGTACTAATACAACTAAGTACATGAGAGCCACGCAAAAAAACCCTCATTAGAACATAACGCATAAACAAACCTCCCGCGTTGTTAGTTAAGACGTCTCAGCGTAATACAGTAGTCGCACATGCAAGCCGCTACTATACTACACTAAGACGAACAAAACATATTATCTCATAGCAAACTGAATTGCCACGATCTTAGCAAAGTCAATCTCGTCACTGGCTCCGAGCTGTACGCTGAAGTCAGAGGTGCCGTCCGCAGGTATAGGGTTATTCCTGTTGTCTATAACCTTTACACCGAGCAGAGTGTTATCATCTCCCATAAACTTAACGCACAACACCCAAGGGCGCGTAGACGAAATAGTATTCGATGCAACACCGTTTATCTCGAACAACGTGGAAGTTCGTCGCCCTGATAAACCGTTAAGTGTGATTCCGTAGTCAGTATAAGTGTACTGTGTTTCCGTCAACACCCACTGCGAAGCGAGTGCACTGGTAGACGCAATATCGATATTTGTGGAACCATCTTCAGCCGAGCCGTCTGCCAAAAACTTTTTCGTTCCGTAGGACAGAATGATCTCGCGAGCAGCCTCGTCTTCCGGCGTCATATAAAGCTCAGTAGCTGTGCTTGTATCAGACTGGTTAGTGTACTCGTTGCCAGACATATCGACAGAGGTTGTACCAGAGTTTGCCTGACCAACCTCAAGTTCTGACGGATTGGTGTAGGATGATAACTGGTCGTCTTTAGACATCATCTTCTGACGGGTGTTGTCTATAGCACCAGCTTCGTAAGTACTCCACGCATGCGCTGTCATCGGATCGTCTCCTGCGCTGTTGTAGTGCATAGTAACCTTTGCATCACTTACGATAAACGGCTCATCGCACTGCAGTAGGTAATACGTCGTACCACAGTCCAAGTACATAAAGTACTGCTCAGAGCCTTCGTCGTACAGTACCGGAATAGCACCGTCCGTGAACGTCTGCTGATATGCTGTAACATTCTCCGCCTGCGTGTTAATTCCAAGCAGACTTACAAGACCCTCAGCGTTTCCTTCGAAGTAGGAAGTAAGCGACTTGTGAAAGCCGTCAACGCTGTTCTTGTCAATAACTTCTTTGTACTGCACATAATGCGAGGCGTTACTGTCTGTTGCACTTGAGTAGTACACATACCCAGCTTTGGTTGCGTTGGGAGTTGCAGTTCCATTTATCTGGAATCTGTTCTCGTCTATCTCAACGATATCTCCCTTTGCGTCCGGACCGGTTACTTCCGGCCAGCTGAATACTGTCTCGATAACACCAACCTGTTTTCCGTGCAGGATAGACTTGTCGATTACTGACGACGTGTCGTGTGCCCACTTATTCTCCAACATCTTGAAGCCAACCATTATCTCGACGACAATAACAATTATCAGGACGATATTGACAATAACGTCAATCAACGTTTCTTTCTGCATGTCAATCTCCCCCTATCTCACTAACTATTTTACTGCTCGCTATATCAGCTGCAAAGTGACAGTAGGCCCAATACCCGCCGTCAATAAGTAACCCAGCAACCGCTACTGCGATCAGGAAATTTCGTAACTTCTTTAAAATCATGATAATCTCCTTATTGAATCACGACTTCCCGAGCCTTAAGCTTACGTGTGAATTCGTGTTGATATATTCGGAACTTAGTTGTGTTAGAACCGTATTCGTATATAGCAAACAAACCAGCATCCTTGTTCGCGTCAGGCAGCTTCTCAACCTTGGGCGTCTCGATAAAGAACATAGCATCCTTAGGTAAGAATGCACCAATACGGTGATTACATGCCGCCGGTACCATGCGCTGTAACTCAAGCTTTTCTTTGCAAACGAACACGAAGTGCAGGCCAAGCGTAGGAGCGTCACGAATAACTGCCTTGAACCGTTCCTGAAGTCTGTAATTGTTACCGACGGATACTCCGTTAGCCCGCTCCCACTGAATAAGAACAGCATATACAGGCTTGTACGGTGGTGATGCATTCTTACGCGCTTCGATCATCCCCTCGAACGCTTCGACAAGCTGCTCGATATCCTGCTCGGGTTTGCTTATCTCTAGGAACGCTTCATCAACCAACTCGTCAACTGCCATTAACGTGTAGGTATCCTTGTCCTGACAATTGATGATCAAGGTAACATCCTTGTGCTTCAGATTATCGATAATCGTCAGCGCGAGGTTCATCATATCGTTACGCTCAAAAGCGGCTATCAATATATTCTCACCGCCATCGTCCATAAGCGTAACAGATGACGGTGCCTTGTTCGTTGAGTAGGCTGCACGCTCACCTAGTATAAACGTGTTAGGGTCAGCGAACGCGTCCGGATAATTCTCGTACCAGCTCTCTAACTCCCTAGACGGGACAAGTATCTTCTCGTCATAGAACTCGGCCATCAAGTGTTTCTCGTTGAACTCGTCTAACATATCGTTTAACTTGTCGATATAGTTAGGCAACTTCTTCTCGTCCAAGAACGGAACACGCCAGAACTTGTTCGCTTCCTTACTCTGACCAGCGGAATCATTAGTGTACATAAAACCGAACTTAGCTGTGATAGTACCAGCGGCGTTATTTCCCAACAATTCGTCCGATACGTCTGAAGCACACCGAAGTGCTCCACGTAACGAGAAGTTACCGATTGTATCCTTAGACATGGTACCCTTCATGGACTGCGACGTGAACCAGAAGTGACAAGCCATAGCACGGGCGAGCTTGGTAATAGCTGTTATCTTACCGTTGATAGTGTCGATGATACGCTGCTCCACAAACTCAGTGTTGAACATAACCTGAAACTCATCGAAGATAACAACTAGTCTCGGCAAGTCTCCATACTTGTCGTACACGTTGGCTTTGTACCAATCCCAGTCCTTGCGCATCTCTGCCCAAGTACCTTTCTTCGGATCGCCGTTGTGTTCCTTGTTGTACCCAGCGAGTATCTGTTCCCGCATCTCCTGTATCTTGGTAACACCGAACTTGTTGATGATCTCCTGACGGCGTTGCATCTCACCGAGTAGGAACTCGAACACTGACAACGCATACTCACCGTCGGTCGTACCGGAGATAATCTTCAAGTGTGGAATACGTGATAGACGCGTGTAGAACTCCTTACGCTCACGCAACTCTTTCTCCTGCTCTGCTGTCATCCAACTGTTGGTTGACTTAACATGTCCACGCGTGAACTTAGCAGCCTCGACATTCTTGAAGTCGATATATACCAACTGTAACTCACTAGGTGGGTACATCGTAATCATCGACACCAGATGCTGGTTAATCTCAGCAGACTTACCTGCACCTGTAGCACCACCAAGCAGGGCGTGTACGTTTGCATCGCCGAGCATAGGCCATGACGTTATACCACGTGTCGGGTCGCCGTTCTCGAGACCCCACGGCATATATACTCCTTTGATAGAATCCCATGTCCACCACTTCTCTTCTGGTATAAACACGTTGCCAAGTTTAGTAACATAGTCGATACCCCTGTCCTTGTACTTGGATAGTGCAGTTATATAGGTACTTACTGCCTGCTTACCAAGCTCACGTGTGTACTTAAGAGCATCTGCACGTAGGGCGATATTCTCACTCACACGAACGGTATCAGGATATTGGTCTGTATCCATAATCCAAATCAGCACGCCAGACCTAGCTGAGTAGCGCATCAACTCCTTGAACTCCTCAGCTTCTTTGTCTTTCTTTAGGTTATCAAACTTGGAAACAAGGATCAGCAACTGGTACGCCTTAGGAACTATTTCCTTCTCTTCAGCTATTTTGTTAAACGTGTCAATATCCTGTTTGTCAAGTTCGATTATATTCTGCTGGAGCAATCCTTTGTACTTCTTGAGCAACTCGGACAACTCCATCTTGTTCGGTTTTATGTAGGGCGCTGTTTCAGGTTTAAAGAACTCCGTGAACTCACCGCACATATTTATCGGGTCATAGACCTCTACGGTCAATTGTTTCACACGAACTCCTAGAAGCATATTCGCGAGGTACAGCTTAACCGAGTCAAGCGCGAATTGCATATTGGTTGTGTCGAATACGATGTTCTTCAACGGCACTTCCTCACGCACGTCTATCTTACCTTCCACTTTACCGAGCACGAAGTTGTGGTTCAGAACCACGGAATCGTTTTGCACAGTAGGGAACGGTTTGTACTCAGACATATACTTGGAGATAGCAGCCTTGACTTCGGTAAGCTTTGTTGTTATCTTGTCTGCCATAGTACCTAAACTTGACTTAACTTCCATCTGCGCGTCCAGCATACGCTTCTTGACGTAAACATCCTCGCTGGCAAGTGCGCTCTTTGCGTCCTCCAGTTCCTTAGTGTAGTCCTTGACCTCTGACAACTTCTTGTCTTCGTCAGCATCAACGTCTGTCAGATCCAACTCGGACGCTTCCTGTATATCGTTCTTGTCCACAAACCTGTCATAGTCGATCTGTGTCATCAGCGCGTTTGCTATACGTAGTGCTTCGATATCCTTGTACAGATTATGCACCGACTTAGTCATCACGACAAACAGCGGTATTGCTGCTATAGGTAAGAACAGGTACAACCCGACCAGAAGTATTAGCGAGTAGCCAGCGGTGAATTGCAGATTGCGTTCACCTTGCAAGGGCTTAAGTATTCGAGATACGATATTAGACTCTTTTTGTACAGAGTACTTCTCACACACCGCAACCGATGTGTCTATAAGCGTCTCGAACTCCTTAACGGTTAAGTTGTCCGATATCGCGATATCCATAGGAGATATATCGTAGTGCTCGAATACGTACTTAAGTTTATCCTTGTACTGCAACAGCGACGCGTGCTTCTCCTTATAAGGGACTGACAGTGACGCGTTGTGCTGTTTAACGCTTTCGATTTCTGCATCGTGTTCCGCCTGCCGACGACTCTTTTCTGCAGCAGCTTCGTCGTGTATTTGCTGTCTGCGAGTTACAGCCGTTTGGTTGAGTGCTTCGTAGTAGCCGACTACTGACCCTGCAACATCGAACTTAACTGGCTGTAGAGTAACACCACGCACCACCTGCAAGTTCTTGTCCAATTGCTTCTCAAGCTTCAACAACTGTATTATATCCGTAGGGATAGGTCCTGCAGGCGGCTCGTACAAACATATTGACTCAGCGTACTGGTTCTTATACTGAGTCAGCGTCTGTTCAAGCTTATCCTTATATAAGTTCCCGTAAGTCGTACTTGCTGTTGATTGCTCCTGCATAACCACACATAGTCCTCAACAAAACACCATTAGACTCGAGACCGTTCTGTGTCTCCTTTATCTCCAACACAGCAGTATCATCCAGATGGTCAGCAATCTTATTAGGAACAGCAGCAATCATGTCTGTATCCTCTACATAAAGTTCCGTAAAGTCCTTGACCTTGTTTCTGGGCTTAGAAATAGAAACGGGGTTGTACTCGTCGCACACCACATTGCATACGACGTCACGGAACGTAAGACCTCCAAGGAAGTAATCCTTCTTGAAGAACTCTGTCAGCACCGGATGCGGTATCAACTTGGGAAGCATGTTGGGCATTCCGCTTGCCTGCTCCCAAGCACGCTTAACCATGTAAACGCAGAACGACGGAACCTCTACATAATAGCTACCATTCTTCGCCGCATAGAAAACTTCCATCTGCATTTCCTTAGGTATCAGCGCCTTAAAGTCGACCGCCGTTGTGTAGAAGTCCTTGTAATGGTCGTATGCATCGAAGAACGACTTTGCTATCTCATTCTCCGCCAGCATCGTCAGGAACTTCTCGAACAAATCCTTGTTTAACCTCGGCACGTTCTTGGCCTCACCTGTAAAGGATTTACCAAGCACGTAGGGCTCGAGGTCAATCAATCGTAAGTTACTTATTTTAACGGACTCAGCCATAGATAGCTTCCACCACCTTTCTGGATGTAATCTCGAGTAACGGTATACCCACGTGTTTCTCGATATCCAACTTGTTAACCCACGCATCCACGACATCCATATTAGGACGCTGCACAACGAAGCTGTAAGCCGCCGTCTTGATATACGGAATATCGATCGTGTCCAACTTGTTTATCATAGCTGTAGACGCCTGCGCGCAACAGCTAGGTAGGAACACGACAGGGATATAACCGAGGTTAAGCAGGTAGCCCGGATAGGCATTCGGGTTCTTGAAAGCAAACCTTGCGTTACTCTCCAAGTAATTGTAGTACCACTGCATCCCTAACATATCCACGTTGTTTATCAACATATTAGTGCGTATGTCATAGAACACATCGGCGCGTTCTAAGTAACTAGCGTCGGGTAATACTTCCGACCCGCACTCCAGAAAGTTCTGTGCTATATAAACTCTAACACCACTTGACATTGAGTGAACTCCTTTCAAGGCCACACTTCAAGTGACCGATTTCCAAAATTTACGTTAAGCAGATCACAGGAATCTGTCTCTATACCGCCTATGTAGCACGTAGGGATAAACGTATTCGCATCAACGTTGATACGTATCTTGCCATCGCCCGCCTTAGACGCCACTCGGTACTGTTGCTTGTTCTTGAACTTAAAATGGATAACGATTTTATAGGTCGGGATAATCTTGGCAATAGCTTTGTTGTTGTGCCGAGAGACCATTTCAAATCGTTCTTCCGGAGACATATCTATGCTACCGGGATCTTTCGCTGTGACCGTATTGTATATATCTTCAAACATAACAGTAGGACGTGTGAGTGCGTCTTCCATGCCAGCACAATACTTCGTTGTGAAGAAGCTATCCGCGCGACCAAGAGTACTTACCCACACAAAGTCCTCGTGATTTAAATCACGTGCCACGTCGTCAGTATAGAAGACGTGCGGAGCTATGCCGATACCCTTAAGATATCGACAAAGCCCAGCAACAGCCTGCTTCATAGAGTACTTGTACTGGCATCCCTTACTGTTGTAGTTCTCTGCATACGGAAACAGCACGAGTGCTTTATCATCAAAACCCAACATATCTCTGTTACCTCAGCAATTCTTTCTTTTTATTTTGTAACTCCAAACTTTGGTGCATATGCCTAGCATCCGATTCCAACTGACCAACATCAAGGAAACAACTCAAGTTAGCCATGTACTGCTCGTTCGTCCTAGCCACTGACAACAGAGCACAGTCCACGAGAGCGTTCCTATTGACCACCTGCTTTAATCGTTCCTTGTCTGCCAGAAGAGTAGACAGTTCCATCAGAGTAGAACGACGTGTTTCTTTAGTATCAGTTAACAGTTCCATAAGCATAGGCGACACCTCCATTTACTATATGCTTGAAAACCTCACTAACAACTTGCTTGCCATATCCGGCTTAAACTCCGTGTTTATGATCTGTTGCACCTTACGTAAGTCCGCCTTCTTTAGAATATCGGTCTTGGTTAAATCCTCCTGATCCTTAACACGCCACGAACCGAGCTTGGTAATTACTAAGTCCTCGATGCTGAGTAGGTAAACATCGAAGGACTCGAACTCGCCGCCACTGTAGGGGACGAGACGCTCCCTATAGTTACGCGGTAAAGTGGCAACATCCGCCGCCATATCGGAAACGAAAGGCTCAACTATCTCCTTCACCTGTTTCTGCTGCTTATTGGCGAGGTCTATATCGACCGTGAACACAGCATCAATGCTGTGAAACGTCATAGCAGTCCCGCCTAATATCTCGAAAGATGGACGCATAGCCAGATCCGCTTTAGCCAGTGCCGCGTCCAGCATTACCAGTGTATTGTGCTGCTCACTCGCGAGCGACTTATCGTATTTGTACTCTGCCATTTATACTACCTCTTTTCTTATCCTTAATACATTATTCACGCTCTCCTTAATACTGTGTACGAGAGCGTACTCAGCCGGGTGTTCCTCAAGCCCTTCATCCAGACAAACAATAACTGTCTTCTTATCCGGGAACGGGAACTGCTGAGCAAGGAAGATATTGCGAACCATAGGACTTAAAACGGACGATTGATTCGCCAAGAACCCGTAGCTAGCCAACAACGTGTGTGCTATCGCTTTCACGTCTACATCGTTAGTGATATTGTACAACGACTCACACATAGCAAGTTCCATAGCAATACGAACCAACACATAGCCGGGTTCGTAGTCCACATAATCCTTAGCAGCTTCAAACAGATTACACTTGTTGATAAACTGCATAGCGACCGGGTCGTCTGAGAAGAAGTTCTGTATAAACTGTTTGGCGATATCGATCTCCGGGTTGGGTCTGTCATCGATACGTGATACAACAACCGAGTCGGTCTGGAATCCCCACTTACTGCGAGATAGTTCACCGACAAGGTAGTGACCAGCTAGCTGTGCATCCTTGTCCGCGTAGTCGAAGATACGCAACTTAGCGATGTGCATAGAGCGGTCTCGAATCAGCATCTCCATCCACACAGCGTTAGTGCTTGCTTTGTACTCCTGCTTTGTGCAGAAGAAAATACAGCTTCCGCGAGTCTCTCCAATCGCGATCTCGTTGAACGACAAATTGCTTCCATCATCGACTTGGTCTAAATAGAGCTTCATGTTGTCTTTCTTATCCAACGTGTTCACGACAGTAGGAACTGTGAACGTCTTGATGAACTGTTGCAACTGTCCGTTGTAAACGTCCTTGCGGTAGTCTACAATTACTTCCTGATTGAGAAACGGAAGCGCATCTGCGAGCGGATAGAACCACAGCGCAGTGACGGTATTGTCAATTGTGACCTGCAACACTTCACTACCAGCATCATCTGCGATCTTCGTGATATTGGTACAAACACTCATATATCTTTACCTCCATATTTAATCTTCGTCATCTTCAACTACATACACGTACATAAAATCATCGAATAGCATCAGAAGACAAGACACAGCTGAAAACAGTAGGAACAGTCCAATCCGTCCCCACGGTATAGAGCCCTTCGAGAAAACCATGTGGAATACCAGCATGCATGCGAAGGCAACACCCTCTACAACGAGAAGGTTCTTGACCTTAAACGTAGCACCGACAAGCCGCAGACAAAATAGAAGTCGTGCTATCAGTGCTATAAACCACCACAGGGATATGTGACACAAAAACAACTGAGCCACCGTGACTACCAGCATAAGTGCTATACAAACATTCATTGCGTCCCTCCGTTACCGAAACCCAGATTGTGTGCTAAGTCCATAAAAGCATCCAGGTCATCAAACATAGTATCGTTCAGCTTAGCTACTCGTGTGGTGTCTTCGACGACAGTATCAGCTGCTACTTCAGCAGTAGGAGTGTCTTGCGCTCCTGTGAGAACGTATATCAAACAAATAACTATAAAAACGACAGCATCCATTACTTCAACATTGCCTCCACAACATCCAGACTTGTCTTTAACTGAAACTGATTATCTGCATCCTTTGCGTACACCAGCTCCGATACCCGCAGTAGCTGCGATATAGGAACAGCACTCATGTCGATACTCCCTATCTTACGTAGGTCACCGTTATACTCACACACCAAAGGCAAGTCACCTTTAGGTAGTGACGGTACTACCAGCGCGACAGCATCGGACGGTGCCAATACCCGCACATGCGGGTACGGCATCGATATCCGATCACTTGCTATGTTTGTATTTAATGACTGTATCTGAAGACTGCTCAAAGGTCTTCTCCTTTCTCATATCAAGCATGATATGCGGTACGTTGTTCTTTATGTAGAAGCAGAACAGGTGCGGAAGTAGAAAATTTAACACGATCGTCAGCTTACCAAAGTCGTACAACCTAGCGCAGTCCGCGGTGATGATACCGTACATAATCCACGATGCGAGAAATCCAATATAGAATAGGATATGCACCCCGAACATAACCATAGCATTGATCGGGATAAACCATGATATGATACAGTTCGTGACCATGAACACCAGAGCCACAATGGCGATAGGGGCAAATACGCCGGATGAACCATACATAGCCTTGCGTACCTCAACAGCCTGCCATACAGGAATACAGCACTTGATTCTCTCGCCAGCAGAGATCTTGGGCTGAACCATTATTACCTTTCCCTTGGATTTCCTCTTAACAGGTTTCTTAACCCATCGCAGAATCATCCACGCAAACGCAGCGTAGTTACCGAAGAACAATACGAAGAATATAAGTAGTAAGCCTATAAAGAATAAAAAGTCAGTCATATCAGAATTTAACCTCCTAAATTAATCCGGACGCGAGCATATCCAAACCGTTCTTGGGTTTGTTAGCAGGAGGTATCTCCTCTACAGGCTCGGGTTCCACTGTAGTTTCATTTGCTGCCGCTTGTGTAATTGCCAGTGCCGCGGCGATCAAATCATCTGCACTCTGTTCCGTCGTTTCCTCTTCTTCCTCTGTCGAAGGCATCTTGAAGATATCTTCATCAGGTGCGAACAACAACGCCTCAAGAGGGTCAGCGTACTCGACACCGTCAGCACCGACGTTGGTCAGTTCGTCTTCTCCAGTAGGAACTGTTACAGTTGCAGTACCGTTCATAGGCTGAATAGCAGGAGCAACATACTGTTGTTCACCGAACGGCATAGTAGTCATGAAGAACCTGTTCCACGCCAGCTCGTACTCTTCCTTGATCGACAAAGAGAATGATGGGTTGTTCCGCATTTCTATAGGGAAACGCAGCATACCGCGCAAGTTGATCGGACCAGACATAACGTGTATTGCACCGACCATGTCGACGAAATCTTCAAGCTGCTCCTTAACCAACAGCAGATAGGGACCGAGCATATTGATGGGCGACGGCGCGTTGCTCATAAACAGCTCAACATCGTCTCTAGTATCTTCACTTCCGGTTATTGCCTTACGAAGCAACTCGGGAGTGTCCTTGTAGATATCATTGATAATAACAGCCTGATCGTATAGCGACCGGTGAATATAGAAGTAACCTTCTTCCTTGCCGCGTATAACGAGCATATTAACATCTGTAGGTACCAGACGTTGTTCACTATAAATTAACATTGATACTCCTTTCCAAACTGTCTTCACACCTGTTATCAAGACAGTGCATTATTCCTTGTAAATTCTTTGAACTCCTGCTATTTGCGAATAGGATGTAGGTGTAGCAAATCAGAGGAGCATCCACATCTTCCACTGCTCGGTTCTTGATGTCGTTGTTAGTCAGATATTTTTGCTTATCCAGCAACAACGTGCGTGCTTGCTTATATAAGGCGTTGTACGCATAATCTTCACCGAGGTCGTTTACCAAGGTAGTGTATTTATTCCAGCGATAGCGATCTTTACGTAGGAATGCTACGAGCACATCTGACGCATACACCCTGTGCTGCACAAGGTAGGTCTGGCGAACTTGCTTATCTGTTATAGTAGTTCCCTCGCACTCAGCGTCTAACTTATCAAGCGCTTCTTGTAACAAACCAGCGTGTGGGCCAATCGCTTTGTATAGGTTCCACATCGCCTTCTTATCGATTAGATGTTTCAAGTTGGTTATCATCCCTAGGTACGTGTCCTTAACGGACTGTGCCTTAGTAGCTAAGTTCGGATAGTCAAGTGTTACTGAGTCCAGCTTTGCTTTCGACAGCATAATGGTTAGGTCGATGTAGTCGGGTAGCATAATAGAATCAACTATTTGCTTTACCTCACGTAACTTGATATCTACCAGCACTATAGACCACCTTCCCGAGAACTTAGGCGTCAATACGTCAAGCAGCGGTAAGAAGTGCTCCATCTTGTCGAAAACATAATCACCGTCTGGAAACTTGACATCCTTTTGCAGGAGCTGGAGTTGTATCATAACTCGCTCACCAACTCAACATCTGCCGATAGGCGATCTCGTTCAGCTGTAATCGCTTTCCTGATTCGCGATAGTGCTTCCTCGCCCTCGAGTATCTCGAACGCGCTGATGTAGTTGTCGAAAGCTTCTGCAGCGTTAGGGGTCTTCCAAACGTTTAAGAACTCCTCCCTCTCCATCGTAAGGAAGTCACTTACCGGAATATCCAAAGCATCGACACACACAACCGGAATAGGCAATCCCTCAGCGTCGTGTATGATAGCGTCGTGTGCATACTCCGACAAGTCGATAAGCTGACGTTCGCGTTTTGCAGCTTCCACAAGGTCACCACAGAACGTAGCTATAAACTCAAATATTTTCAATTCCTTGTCACCTCCATAAATTATTCTTCTTCATTAAAATATGGGCACAAAGTTTCCATTATAGAAAGAAATTGAGCAGGTGTTACTACAGGTATACCACACTCAGCCGCGAGTGCCGATTTGGAGTGGTCAACTGCATCTTTCTCCTTTATCAAATAGGAGATACCTGTCTTTCTTTTACCTGTCTGTATCACGTTGATATACTGACCGAAAGCGTCATTTATCTCCGAGAAGAACATATCACGATTAGGGTAACCTTTAAACGAACCGGTAGCCATAACGAACATCTGCTTCTCAGATAAAGCGGGCTTGATATTGAAGTACTCCTCACACTCCATCAGATAATCCATGTTAGCTCGTAACAGTGGGTTGGCGCGGTAGAAGTCTGCGAAGTAGGCTGCGAAACTTGAGTAAGGGTTTAACTCCTTTGCCGCCTGCGTTTCACCGTAGCCCTCAATACAAGCCAACACAGCAACCTCTGCAAGCGTTACAAAAGGTTTTCCATCCTTAAACCACTCCTTGAGAATCTCTAGGTGGTTCGTACACTTGTGAGCGTGTATATAGGACAGTGCTGTCTTCGGTCCGAAGTTCTTCACGGAGAAGAAATCACCTACAAACGACATACGGTGCATCATGTGCCCCGGACACTGTTTGTTCGCACACATGCGCGCGGTTGTTACTCCAGTGTCACTGTTATCTAGGATAAGCGACCCACAGTACTGACACTCTGTTTTTATATTGTCTCGCACCCAGGCAGGTATATCAGTTCTGTACAGTGTCGGTAACATCTTTCTCCTCCCTCTTCAATAGCGTTGTGTACTGGTTACGTATTACCGCCTGATAACGTAAGGCAGAAAGCAGCATCCAGTCTAACAAGTTTATCACCGCGAGAACGATAGCACATGAATCATAGACCTTAAACTTAGCATTAACCTCTGCTAAACTCAGACCACCATCGGCATAACTAGCACCGAGTTCTACGGATTGTACAATCCACGTCTGTATAATAACAGGCAGTGCCTGCAACTCCTCTACTGCGACTCCTAAAGCTTCCGCGATAGGTACCATCGTTTCGTATGCAGGACGATTACTAAGCCACGTAACCCACAAGCAGTATATCAAGGTGATGAACTCCAATACGCTAAGGATAACAAACGTTCTCCTTGACTGTGTTAAAAGCTTCGGATGCCTTTCCAGCAGTTGCCGTGAGGACTTAACCTTTGTCCACGGCAGCCCTGATAGGAAGTAGGTTGGCAACGCACCAAAGATCAACAGAAATACTGTTGCGGGATCTCCTTTGGTGTTCAAAGCCAGCATAGTACAAAAAGCTGCGAGGAATAGAAGTAACGCGCGCAGCACAATTTCCACCAAGAGTAACAAGAAACCTTTAACCTTCTTCATACAAATCTCCCTCCCACATAAAACCAAAGTATAACAAGTGCCTGTTTAGGAGTACGGACTCGAACAGCAACCCAAACCCGAGTAAGATAACGTCGTGTATATGATTGGTGCCAGTGAACCTTCCTACTGCGAACTCAAACGGTAACCAAACATACACTTGGTCTTGTATTAACGCGTAACCCTCAGGTGTCAGAAAATTACGCGTTAAAGTCAATGACACAATGAGCACGATGACGAACTGCAGGTGCGTGTACAAAAACCACAAGACGTTGTTATGTATAAAGAATCGTGTCGCTGTCGCCCGAATCTTGAGCGGTACCTTTCCAGCTTTGTAGTACAGGCACACAAACAACGGAACCAGCAGTAACATCGCAGAATCGTACATGCTATTCCTCAGTGCTATCCTCATCAGGTAGCACATCAGTGCTGTCGTCAGTGTCACCTGTATCGACATCTTCAGGTACGGGCGTTTCAGCCGAAGTACCATCAGCTGTAATCTCATCCATTGTAGAAGCGGACGAATCGATTGTGTCAAGCGTTGGGTCAGTTTCGTTAATATCAGTAACATATGTATTCGCTCCATAAACAGTATATTCTACTCGCAGGACAATATTACCCTCCTGCGGCAACTTAGCAAACCGCTCCGGTGTTACCACGTAGAACAGTTCAAGGTCTTGCGCTACTTTACATCGCAACTGTAGCTGGGCGCCATACGTAGGACACTTGACGTAATCTGCGTTAACTACATAACTTCCTTTGTAGTAGTCGTAGGTGCCGAAGTCCGCCTGCGAAATATCGACGAATTCGTAACCAGTCTGTCCGAAGTAAGAGTTCTCAATTATATATTTGAACTCAGGACTAGCAGCATCTGACATTCTTACCAAAGCCTCTTCAGCTTCCTTGTCGTACAACTCCTGCGCCGATTCGATCAAGCTATCTACAGAGAAACCTTCGGACAGTGCAATGTCGATCTCATCCCCAGAGTAGCCCATTGCACGTAGCTTCAACCGTTCCTCATCGGTGGCCGTTTCAGGTTCAGCGGTCGTGGTATCGTCAGTAGCAGATGCGTCCGACTTCTCCCAAAGTCCTGTTGCTTCGTTATAGACCATACCGTCCATTACTGTCCCACCTGTGCTTGGAGTAGTTGCAGTCGTGTCTCCCACCGGAGTTGTTGCTGTAGTATTGTCAGGTGTGATACCCTGTTCTGCTAACCAGGCATCTGTGTCTGCAGGCTGAGCTGCGTCATCTGCGCCGCCTTTCTTTCTTGTAGCAAAGACAACGAGAGCAATGATAACGAGTAGCACTATTGCACCGATGATAACAACGTTACGTATGGGCATACCATAGAACGAGGTTATACGTGCTTCGGTATCCTCGGCACCTTCCTCTTCGATAACGTCCTCTTCGAATTCATCTTCTTCATATTCAGTTCCTTGATTGAACTCTTGAGCCATTGTTTAATATCTCCTTAATCATGTATACTAACTTCGCTCCGGGAACAAACCCATAGAGCGCGGGATTACAAGGTACATAATTGTGTGCAAACCAAAAGTCTTCTAACATAAAGACAAGTAGGTCAACAAACATAATGATTCCATCTGCACCACCGATCGTGTAGCGCAGTTGCAGCAAAGCAGTAAGTAGCAGCAGGAGTATAAATACCCCGCCACATCTCCACTTGCAAAAGCGACCGATGAGTGGGATACAACCCACCCACCATTTGTCGTATTCGTTGGCCCTCAAGTACAACCCGAACAATACAGATGACATTAGAGTGTACAGTACGAGTAACCAACGAAAGTCGTTGTAGAACATAAACTGCAAATTAACTAAACTGGACATTTAGCTTCTCCTCATTCTTCTCTCGGAAAGCGATAACCATAGAGTTAGCTTCCTCAAAATTCAACGTCTCCATTCGCATGTGCGTATCAATCAACTTATCGTTGAATATCAACTGCACCTTGTAGAAACCGTCGGGATGCTGGTGTGAATAGATATACTTGAGCACTGTATCTATATCGGACTTCTTAATTTCCTGCACATCGAATAGAATACAATCACCAAGTTCCCACACAAACGCAGGGGTTTCATTTACCTGATATATAATCGAATCAGGGTCAGGGTCGTCAAAGAAATCGATCGTGTCATCTTCGAAGTCGTCATCACCATCCGGATATACCACTTCTCCGTTAGCGTCAAAATTAACTGATACCTCCAGCTGTTGTGTGAAGACGTCCCTGTCTGTTACTTTAGCAGGCTCAGGCATATTGAACATAAACGACTTAGCTTCTGCTGACTTCATTAAGTCTTCAATATACAGCCTAGCCGCCTCAGTGATTAACTCCTCGTGTGATAGATCAAGACCTTTTAACTCTTTGCTGTAACGACCCATAAGCTCGTGTGTGAGCGACGGGTGTCTTACGTGCTGACCAACAATCTTGTAGTCTGTACCGTGCTCCTGTATCAAGCCAGTCATATAATCGCGTAATTCGTTATCACGATAACTGTTAAGTAGGTCGAGATAGTTGTCGATACGATAGGTTTTCGTGTTCGACTCGATGTAGTGGAACAGCGCTTCCTTTACGTGCTCCTGTGTGAACTCCCGTGCGTAGTCTCCGTGGTCAAACTCCAGCGTACACTTATCTGCGAATACCTTAACGATTTCGCTGATTGCGTCGTTAACGTGCGTGTCCATGTAAGTGTCTAACTCGCTGGGATACTTCAGCGTGAAGTAGGAGTTCTTAAAGATTGATTTGCCTGTAGCGTCGTAGTCTGCAATAACCTTGTCACGGAACGGGATAGGCATAGCTAACGCGTCGTTGCTATGATCAGCCCAGCTAGCCATACGTGCAGGTTGAGCAAAGAACGGTGGTGCTCCATCAACAGGTGTTTCCATACACAGAGTGATCATCTTTATAATCTCCTCGTACGGTATAGACTGATGTGCCGAGATAATAATCTCATCGTGGATAGAAAGCATCATACGCACGAGCGGGAATCCGTCCACAATCTTATTCCATCCGTGTTCCCGGATATAAGCATACATCTGCACTTCAGCCAGCTTAAGGTAATCTGCCGCCGTACCCTGCACAGGGACGTTGTTCGCCATACGCAGAATAGAAGCAAGACGCGCAGGCTCAAGGTTTGGATCGAACACTTCGCTGAACAGACGCTTTCTGTTAAACCATGCGGTTTGCATGTAACCGTACTTCTTAACCTTCTTACCGTTGTTTTTAATATAACGGTCGATACGCTTAAAGTGCCTGTAGAAGTCGTCAAGCTGTTGCTGACAGAACTCTACATTCTCCTTTGTGTAGCCGGGTCCGAATATCTGACCAGCCAAGCCGCGCGCAGATATCAGGTACACAACGCCGAAGTTACGTCTCTTACCGACGCTACGTTCTTCGCTGGTTATCTCCCACATCTGCTTTCCAGTTATAAGCGAACCGATAATACGGTGTATATCATTGTTAGGGTCTTTTGCCAACTCTATAAGTTCCGTCTCTCCTGCCAAGTAAGCTATCATACGTAACTCAATCTGCGAGAAGTCAGGACCCCAGAAATCTCTGTCGTCTGCGTCGGACAGCATAACCTCTTTCAACTGCGGAGGAAGCTGATGCATAGGACTGGATTGACGTCCGGTAGCAGCGCCGTTCTGGTTTACCCAGAAGAATACTCTACCTGTTTTCATAGTACGCTCGAAACGTGCATAGAACGCTGTCTTAAGCTTATTGTACTCCCGGTACTTCGCCAATATAACGAGCGCCGGGTACTTAGCGTTGGCGAGATCTGACGCCTTTATAACAACATTACCAAACAGGTCTGTCAAGTCCTCGGTAATCGGGTTAGGTGTCTTGCTTCGTATCTTAGCCAGCTTCTTAATAGCCAGTGATGACGTAGATGGCGCGCCCGTCTTTGTCCTCAGTAGCACCTTACATCGCATCTTCTGGTAGAGCAGCGGAACAAGTACCTGTGGGCTATTGATGTTACCATCCTCACGTGTGAGCTTACGGAACGCATCAAGCAGCATATCGAGAATATAGTTACAGTTACGATACTGGCGCTCATACTTCTTAACGTCGACACGCATACCGTAATATTCCATATCAGCCTTTATATCAGCAAGGTCACACTCAAGCAGTGCCAGCTTATACTGGTACTTAGGCAATTGTTCAAGCTGATGCTGTAACAACCTGATTGCGTTGGTACCGTCCGGGCAAGCATAGTACTTTATCAACTCTACATCCAATACAGCGAAGTTGATATCCATCGGGTTTACAAATATCTCATCAAGTTCAAGGAAGTGCTTACCAAGTAACTGATCGATCTGCGTCTTAAGCGCATGTGCACCTTTCTGTATAATTGGATTGAGTATAATAGACAACTGCATAGAGTCCCACTTGACCTGTATATCAAAGCCTTCCTTGAGCATAGCACAGCGGTCGAACTTCTTGTTGTGCGACACAGTGTGGTCTTGCTGTTCAATAACAGCATCTGCCACTTCCTGCATAAATTCAATAGGAAGGTTAAAATCGCCCGTGTGTCGGAACGGGAAGTAAGTAGACTTTTCCGTGTTCTCGGCTAAAATAATTCCAACAACCTTATCCTCGCCAAACATAGACACGTCCAAACCAGTTGTCTCGGTATCGAACCCCTTTATAGGGAACTTACTCTTTCTGTACTCCCATATACGCTTACGTGCCGACCTCACGTCTGTAACGACTTCAAAGTCGTAGTCGTCTAGGTGCGATAGGTCGTAACGTCTGCGCAAGTAGTCCATAGTGTGATAGATAGCGCCTGACTCTACATCCGATATAGTGTCGTTGGACAACGTTGATTGCTCGTAGTAACCAAAGTTCATGGGCTCCAGCTTGATGCCGTATATCGGGTCGGACACGAACATGTGTATCGCGTAACCGTCACCCCGCAGTGTACTTTGAACCTTGTTACCATTCTGCATAACAATATCGGAAGTGTAGCCGTGTTTGGTGTTCTCTCCGTGTATAACAACTGAGAACACACCGTCTACCCATTCACTCTTTTGCTGAGTCTTCATCTTACTAGACTCAAGTGTTGTTTGCACACGTAGGTATTCGAGGTATAAATCCTTATTCCCATACGTGTAAGTATTCCTACGATGCACGTGTGAATACACAACAGAATCAGGATCTACCTGAAATGCTGCATTGCCGCGCAGGAAATCAATTCTATAGAACCCGGGTTCATCTATCTCGTAAATTGTATAGGTGTCCGTGGGCGTAATAAAAGTTCCAGAACTTAACATATAACAGAGCTCCCATCTATGCTAGGTATTGTTACATTCCCTTTGTAACCGAAGTACATATAATCGTGCGTGTGCAACAAATACTTCCCTCCGGCTGATAGAGCTAGTTCAGTCACGCTATCCTTTTGTTTGTTTATCTTATCTCTAAGTTCATTCAGTACGCGAGCGACCAGTGGAATCGACGACTCGCCGTAGTAGAACAACTCGTTAACATAACCTGTAAACACAGAGTATCGACGGTAGGAACTCTCAAACAGCAACAAGTGCTCTTCCATACTGTCGCAGGAACCGGCAACCAGCTTGTACAGTAGGTCACGGTACAACATACAGTTTGTTCCCACACACGACCTGATACTCTCAAGTAGGTCTATCTTCAAAATACGTATACCCTCGATAGGTGTGTCGTACACGTCAGCTGGATTTACTTCGATCGCTCCGAACGCTGTCTCTCTGTACGTCGCTATCACGTGTGGGTAATACGGCAACTTTACTTGTAACATCAAAACACTCACCTTTCTCTATAAGATTATCCAAGTCTTCCAAGGATAAATCTTCGATATAGTAAGTAGGTATCATTGAAACCACATCCAATCTGTAGGAACAAAATCTGGGTCAGGTCTTATGTAGGCGTTGTGCATATTCTCAACGGCACAGTCGATGGTCATTGCTTCCACGTACATTGTGTTGTTAAGGTGTAACACATAGCCAAGCTCGCTTATAATACAGACAGGAGTTGTAAACTGCTGTTTGGAAACTACGCGCGTTGGTAACATAACCAGTTCACCACTATACGCCAAGAAGCCATCACGCCAGCTATAGAGTCTATCGTCCGGAAGCATAACCGGATTACGCAACTTCACCGCCCATATGTAGTGCAACTGCATAGCCATCTTCATACAACGCTCTGACTTTAACGAGTCGTGTGTAGAAGCTGCCGACAGCAGGTCAGCTTGCGTCGTGCATAAGTCAGCGAAACAGTTGATTGTTGTGAGCAACAGTTCGTCAACACTTGGTTCCTTCTTGAACATACCTGAGTCTCGAATAGCATCGAACACTGCCTGACAATATTGTGTGTTAGGCGTGAGTGTCAGTACTGTCAGGTTGTCCATAAATTTACCATCATATTGCAACAGGTTGTCCGACTCCAGATCAATATTGAGAATGTTGCAGTACTGAATAAAGTTGACAAGGTCTTCCCGATAGGACGGGTACATATCGTTTGCACCAACAATCCAATCGAACATATCCGCCGCCCGTCTGTTCTTGTTTGTAACTTCTATACGTATGCCAACCTGCCCGTCGTAGTCGTACTTGTAGACGCCAAGGGCAATCACATCGTTCTTCTTCAACATACTCTTGGTGACACCAGCACTTACACGTCTGGCATTAGCCACCTTTGCCTTCAAGTAGGCAGCGATCATACTTATCATATGCACACCACAATAACGGCTAAGGTTGTCAAGTCGCTTAAGCACGTACGGCATGTTCTCCATAGCCGCCGCTTTCATGGAGCTTGAGTAGCTCTCTGTGTCTGTCCGTAATTGAAGATCAGCCAGCTCCGTAACACTGTCGTCATCTATTGACACCAACGTTGGTTGTTCGTAGTGATCGTAATTATACTTCTTAACTCCGCCACTGCCTGTCAATTTAAACACAGTGTAACACAGATTGGCTATGTAATCCTCTAAGTAGTCTACGCAGATATCCTCTAACCTTCGGAAGTAGTCGTCAAACGTGGTGTAATCTTTCGACGGAACGTAGGACATGCCGCGTTCGTATTCATCACGTTCTTCGATCTTGTTGTACTCCTCTTCGGTTCTGTGTGGCTGTATTATATCTGCATCGAAATCCTTCTGCGCCTCGAACAAGTACTCAAGGTCAGCAGAAGTCTCCTCCTTTCCGAAGTTTTCAACTATACCGTTCTTACCCTCATAGGGACTAAAGTCGCTCACATTGCTTGAACCACTTCTCAAAACAAGGTCGGTCACTATCTTGCGCCCGTACCACTTTACCGGTGTTGTTATTAATATCATGTTTTAATCTCTCTCCTGTTAGGTACTGATAGAGCGAGTCCAAATGTCTGGAATCCTTAACCAAGTCGAAAACAATAGGCGTCAGATCTCCATTGTATACCTTACCTGTAATAAGTTCTATCTCGTCTTGATATTTATCAAGCATCCTTATCACCACAAATCCCGTAGGCAATATACATCGCCATACGTGCCAACTCGGCATACGTGGTGTTCTTTTCTCTGCACAACTTCCTCAGAGCCTTCTTGTCATCTTTGTGCATACGTACTGTAATTCTGTGTGTATATACTTTAGGCATTTTGTTCATTGAGTTTAACCTCCAACATCTGGATAAGTTTGTCCTTATCGCAGTTATCCACAAGCTCGGTTATCGGCGTAAACCCAGTTATTACTCCAGCTATCCGTATATTGGCTGTGAGTATCTTAACCAGTTCGTCCCGCTGCTTGTACGGAATACTTAACATATTACGAATATTTATTGCTAAATAATAACGCTGATTGTTTACCAAAACATCCATATGCCGTGCCCATATAGGAACCAAGCTAGTAGCGTAAGCCACTATATCTAGTGGCCTACCTACAAACTTTTTTATCTCAGCGAAATTCAAATCCGTAGAACCAACTAGCACTTGAATTCGTATTCGATTAATGGATTGAACGCGATGCACGCCATAGGCACGATAGGTACTATGTACGCGAGTATAATCATAATGATGGACATGTGGAACTTGCGACACAGCAAGAACGGCAGTATCAATGTTGTGAACAGGTTAACAACCGGGATAAGACTTAACCATCCCGGCAATCCGGCAATCTTGTACAGCGTCCATACGTTAACGATAGGTATGATGCTGAGGAAGCCGCTACGACCTGCCTTTACATAAATACGCCAGTTACATACCATCATTGCGATCAAATAGATCACGTAGAGTATCGCCCCAATAAGGGACATGAGATTAGTAAAACTTTGTTCCATTCGGATAGGTCCTCACTTTCTCTTCAGCACAACAACTTTCGCAGGCTTCAGTAACTCCTTAGCCGAGAAAGTGATTGTGCCGTTTGTGTCGACGGTGATGGTAACAATTACTTCACCGTCGTACGGGTCTTTGGGTTCATCGAACTCCCACACGAGCTGCCCGATGCACTCGTTGTCCTTGGCGAACGACGACTCACCCTGATAGAGGTCGACGGTCAAACTCTTAGACCTCACAGGGTTGGTCAACATCTTTTCCATAGACGTGGGGATCTTACTATTGGCAGGAATGATGTTGGACACTGTACCGTCAACCAAACCTACTGAGAGTGCTTTGGTTACATCACTTACATGCACATCAATGGAACCAGCATCAACAAGGCTCGCATACAGAGCTGCTCCTTGCGCCACAACTCTGTCAGGGTCATAAGTGAGTGGTGCAGGTGTCTTGCCAGTCACTTCCTGTATCCAACGACCGAGGAACGGGCAGTGGGTAGAGCCTCCAACGAGCATAATATCATATGCTTCCGTTTCCGGTATCCACTGACGTATCAGTCGTGACATACAGTTCATTGTCTCAGCGAACGTAATGCGCATCAGCTGGTCATACACCGACGGTTCAAACAGAAGGTTTACTCCCCCGATATCAGTGAAGTCACAATCGAACGCCACCTGCTCGTGTTGCATACGCTCCTTAATCTTCTTGCACCTGTGCTGTAACGCCATACGCGCAGTAGGGGATATCTTGTGATACGGAACCTTCGCGTTCTTCACGAAGTACTTCACAAGCGTCTTGTCGAAGTTGTCGCCACCCACCGTGCAACCTGACGTAGCCTGCACATCATAGGCTCCGAACCGACTGTCAATAATAGAAACGTCAAACGTACCGCCACCCAAGTCGTATACTACAAACAAACCCTTACGCTGTTGTGCGATATACATCGCTGCCGCTGTAGGTTCATTCACGATACCGCGTACATTGAGACCGGCTTCTTCAGCTGCTTCGATTGTAGCAGACCGTTGCGAGTCGTTGAAGTAGGCGGGTACAGATATTACAACATCCTTTACAGTGTCGTCAGTAACCTGACGAGCCAATTCTTTCAACACGCACTTGGAAGCTGCGCGTGGCATAATACCTTCCACACCCATCGACATATCGATCTTAAACGAACGCTTAGCGTTCATATCTTCATAAAACTCGGCACCTGCCTTACCACTTGTGATATCCACGCAACTAGGAACTATTTCACTTAAGTACCCGGTAGCGTGCAAACCGATAAGTGAGTTGGTAGTGCCGAGATCAATACCATATATAGCCATAAGACTTCCTCCTAAAACTTAGAGACAATATCTTCGATAGCGCTCTGCTGTTCGGTAGCGCTCAGGTAAAGAAAGTTCTTCGGGAGCCAGCACAACACGTCTCGTATCTGGCATCTCTCATTGAGATTCTGCAAATAGTGTTCGACACAGTCGTACAGCCGCTTGTCATTGCACTCCACCTGTACAGCGTATATAGCGTCACGAACATAGGACTCGGCTTCGCTGTACTGTAGATGATCCATCTCCCTCGGAAGGTACTTGGAGATCATATCGTAGGTCATCGGCTCGTTCATATCGAGCAGGATATCGCTGACAATATCAGGAGCGCCCTCCGCGACAGCACCTACCACGTTGTAGAGACCACACAGCGTCTCGTGTAAGTCAGAGGTACCTGTATACGTCCCGACAAAATCATCAAATAAGAACTTCTGATGGTGCATCACGAACCGATTCCACCCCGAATAGGGCTCGCGTGCCGCTAACTTATTCCAGCGGGATTGAGCGCTGCTGGTGTCCGCAGGAAGAGCGTGGCGAAGTAGAGCCAAGAAAGCTTCCTTTGTGAGATTCGCTGCGATTGCTCTGTCCACAGCGCTCAAGTTGTTGATCAACGGACGCGCCTTATCAAGACAACCAATACCATAGTCTATCTGCAACATGAATCACATACCTCCTCTAAGTACGGTACCAGGTCTGATACCCAGTCGTAATATATGTCAAACAATTCAAACGCCTTGTAAGTCAAACCGTTATTAAGCATAACCCTTCCCCAGTCAATATCTGGGTGACTGGCGTTATATAGCAGAACCAACGGCTTATACTGCGGAGTCTTGTCACTTAGGAAATCAACCTTCCAGTACAAAGTCCTTTCGTGAATCTCCACACTATAGCCGTTAAACTCTGCAAACTTAGTGCACATTATATCAAGTGCTTCCAGAAGCATCCTACGGCACTGAAACCCGGACGCCGTATCTCTTTCTTCACTATCGATAAGAAACTTAGCCATACGTAGCAAACACTTAACATTAGCTACGTGATCAGTCTTCAATTCGTGCATTTATATTTCTCCTCAATTGCTCTGATAGGTCACGCAACGTAGCCTGACAATCGCACTCGTGCTGGTCAGCAAGAACTTCAAGCACTGTCGCTGCTAACTCAGTGGCAAGCAACAACACCTGCCGCTCAGACACCAGCTCGCGCATCTTGCACAACCAGTTAGCGAACGGCATAGCCTTAGTTATAGTTGTGCGCTTGTGCTCGTCTGCGTAATAGAGATCCTTACTTAGGCCGGACCTCTTGCACGCGCGTGCTTCCTCGATGGCTTCTTCCAGCTTTGATAAAGCATAGTCAACGTAGTAGTCGGTGCGAGCGTTCAGCAGCAGCGAGGTTGCTATATCACAGTTGATTATTAACATCGTATCTGCCATCAGTTACGTCCTCCCTTTTTCTTTATAGAGTTATAGGTTCTGCCGTCAGCCTTGTTCTGTGCTGCGTGTCCCGCGTAGTTCTTGTTGAACAGATCAAGCATCTCACTACACGACGAATCGCACAGATTGTGTAGGAACAAGATCGCCTTATTGTCAGCCGTGTGATCACCACGCTTGGGGTGCACGTCGACGAAGTTAATCCTGTAACCAGCTGCGTCCATCTTGGCACATAACTCGCGATACTTACGAACCTCCGGTATACTGTTGTTCTTGGTGTTACTCAAGATATTCACAATAGCTGTATTATCATAGTAGTACGTGATATCTGTCTTGCGCCGAGAGTAGCAGAGCGACAGAGCGTTGTAGGCTCCTCGAATCTCCGCGATGATAACTCCCTGACTCGCATCAGACGGCATACGTGACTCGGACTGCTTCACTACGCCGAAGTCGTCAATATAGACGAAGGCGGAACTTATATTGTTGTTAGCAAGCGCGCCATCAGAAACGATAATAGCCTGCTTGTGATCCAGTAACTCTGACACAACCCTGTTGGCTTCAATTGCCGACGTTGTTGTGTACTTCTTGTCCAACTTAAGAATATCCACGTCCCGCGCAAATCTGTCCTTGTAGCGCAGTACACAAGTGCCCTTAGGTGAGCATGTCCCGTAGCGCTGCATAACGTACGCCGGGTCGTAGAAGACTTCATACTTCTCGATGCTAGGGTTGTCCAGCACATAACACGACTTACGCGTCACCTCACCGGGGTACAATCCCTCATTGAGCCTAAGTACTTCCTGCATTGCTTCTGGCAGGTTGGTAATCTCAATAATCGTCAAATCTCCGCGAAACAGGAAGTTGTCATCAAGCACACGCGTATTAGGAGCGTACCAAGTCTCCTTAGTGTCGCCGCACCAAACAAAGTAGCCGCCGACTTTTACATTGTCAGGAAACTTAAGGTCAGAACCCTTTGCCAGTTTGACCAAATCTCTGGTAGGTGCAGTAGGAACTACTTCCTGCACCGGAGTGCTGTCAATAATTGCTTTGAGCGTTACACCAGCACTCTGCTGTTCTTCTGTTTCAGTAACTACACTTCCGTTGTGCAGTACGTCTGACATAAGCATATAAAAATTCTCCTCTCAATAAACAGCTAATTACTTGCAGTTATCTCGGTAACTGCAAGTAATCAACTATTAAATGTATTTTGTTGCGTAGCATACTAACTCTTCCCTTGTCAAGTAATCAGCTACTGCGTTCCATGGGATAACGAAAACAGTAGGACAATCACGCAATGGGATAGCTACGTCGGCTAACGTGTTAACAACAGCCACGTCATCAATTTCAGAACTCCACATAAGAACCCCGCAGAAACGGATATTGCCTACATCCGTCTCTACGAGCATTCCTCCACGTAATGGAGTACCAGTGACATCACACACGGCACCCATCTCCAAATCCTCCGCCTATTCAAGTGCTGATAGGACATCTCCTACCTGAACACTGTCATAAAACTCCTTGGTGCAAATAATACTACTATACATGCCATCAAACATGTAGTCAACTGAGTAAAGTGTATTGGTATCCTGCAATGGAATTGAACTCTTTGCCAATACGAGATATTCTGTACTGAGTACGATAGGCTCAGGTTCTTCCACGACGTCATTGTTAAACTCTGCGGAACCTTGAGTCCTTACACTGGCAACGTAGCCATCGAACCCCTCGATATCTGATATATCTCCAGACGATCTAGCATCACTGTCAAGCTGCCATATATCGACAATAAACTCGACAATGTTACCATTGTGCGCCTGAATATTAGCCGCGTCAGTGTGTGCATCTTGTTTCATATCCCCCACAATACAATGTAGAACATTGCCCGTGCTGAGTTGCACGTCTATGTAATCCCCGACAGTTACACCGAACCCGGAACCTACTGCTACTGTATAGTAGCCGTTATACGTTCTTAGTCCGTTCTCGTTAGTCTCACACATACTCTGCAACTTATACTGCCTAGACGAAACCGACGTTATCGTCCTGTAGTCCATATAACTCTTGAACTCACTGTCGGTGGGTGTCTCTATTGTTTGCGCTTTGCAAATCATTGGTGTCCATAAGGTACTTACTAACATAATCAAAGTTGCCACATGCCATACGTGGCGCTTAAAGTGCATTAGCCCACAGACCTCACTTAAGTCTCGTCCGTATGGAAGTCGGCGTTGGCATCCCGCGTAGACATGGAATAGTTTACGCCAAAGCTGAGCATGCAGTTCTCATTAGAAAGCATGTGCCTTATGTGATCGGCAGTTATAGACGGCTGCTCAAGCAGATAAGTGAGCAACTCTTCCTTTGACAGACTGTCCCACCATTCTGCAACGACTCTGCGCAGAACGTTATCCATCTTGGTTGCATACTGCTGACCGTCTGTTGTGATGTTTAAATTAGCCATTTCTTAGAACCTCCTATAAACGTCCAATATCTCTGTATTTATCTAGGAGCAACTCTTTCTTGAGAATTAGCTCCTGAAGTGTGCGAGGAGTGTAATCAATCAAATCTGCTGAGCAGTTCAATCTGTACACATCCTTGACGTACTTAACCAACTCTGTTTGCATACTAGGCTCATCGTATCTGTGATGATGCCCGTGTATAAAATACGTAGCACCTGACCTGCGAAACGGCTCAAGTTCTGGTGTATGCTGTACGTACAGATTATCATAATTAAGCCCGTAGTACGTGCCTTTAAATAACTCACTGTTGTACAACTCAGAACCCCAGCCCGTATCGTGGTTACCTACGACTAAAACCTTATCTCCTCTCAAACTGCGTATAACCTGTTTCGTGTTAGGACAAAGACGTCCAACGTCACCGACTATAACAGTCGTTGTATCATCTGTGCAAACACTATTCCAGTTAGCCACAATCATAGCTGCAAACTTGTCGAGATCCATCTCTAAGTGTTCACGCCACTGATAGGAGTAGGAGTCGTATAGGTGCAAATCCGCAATCCACCTTAATCGCATAACTTATCACAAGCTATCTTAACATAGGAACTCGGGAGCGTGTCCGACTTGAGAAACAGACACCAGTCCTCTTCCAACGGTATTACACCGTAGGTGGTTCCGTCTGTTAAAGTGAATATTTGGTAAGCAGAGTTCTCTTGTATAATTGCACTATCTTCAACGCTCGATACAACCACATCAAAGAAGTTGCAATCAGACAATAAAACCTTTCTTACTTTAATATGTTCGGTAGCATTGTAATATGGATGTATTTCAATCCAATCATCCGTAGAAGTATAGCCACACTCCGGACCGATCGACTGAAACTCCGTGCCAAATACATTGTAGGTGTCCGCCCGCTCCGTCAAATCGGGTTCAACGACCTCGGACTCTTCCTCTTGTTTACCGCAGGCACATAGCGACAAACAGATAAGAACTATTAAAACAATTCGCTTCATCCTAACAATAACGCTACTTCATTAGGAGTTCTTTCCGGCATCAGGAAAATCAAAGCAGCACCGAGCACGTCAGCATAGTCCTTAGCGAGACGTTGCTCCTCCGCACTGAACGGACGAGTGGTAACTGCATCAACTCTCAGTGCCCGTGTCTGAATAGTAGCCATAGACACATCCGGAAACCGTTCAACGATATTCACTCCAGATAGCGGGTACTCCTTTCTTAAAGTATCGTAATCACTCCATGTCCAAGTTCTAGACATATACATTACTCCTTGTTCAACTCATCTGCATAAAACTGATAGAGAGAGCGTATATTGATGTGATCGTTACAACGCAACGTGGATGCAGGCTGCGGCAGGTCCAAACGTGTCAAATCCACATTGTAAGGACGCTTACCTTCTCGTCCGAGCTTTTCGTACTCAGCCCAACGCTTCTCTAAATCATCACATACTCTGTCAATCAGACAGTGTATCTTCATATCAGGGTCAAACGTATTACCCTCTTCCCACACGTGCAATAGTTGCATCGTGCGTCTGAACTCGTAACCCTTTTCGGAGTACAAAAGCTGATATATAGTCTCCAGTAACTTGTACAAGGAGTTCGTGAACTTATCCCCGTAATCACCAACGGTCGATAGGTCCTTTTTTGCTATTGACCGAATAGACTGCTCCGTGATGTGTATGTAGCACATAGGGAACATGCGCCACAACCCAAACACTACCAGATAGAACAGCAGTGCGACAATCAGGTATTTAGCATTAACTGCCAGTTGCATTTCTTGATCTCCTCGTCAGTCTTAACTTTCTCTATGAACTCGTCCCAACGTCCTGCGTACTCCTGCCGACACAACCGCGTGGCAGTCTCGTCGAAGTCCGCTGTAGCGTCAGATTTAATTCTGAACGCGATAGGTGAGTTCGGCTTGAGTTCGTAGTCGATTATACGTTGCCAGTTTGTGATGTTGATCTTGCGCTGCGTGCTGCCCTTTCTGAATACCGGGTAAATAGTAACACTCGGAGATATCCTAAACAGACTGTACTGCTCAACGTATCCAGTCACGTAGGAATAGTATATAGGTTCTTCCCACGCGAGTAATCGGATAGCCCGACGTTTGTGTCCGTCGAATACAGCACCATCAGTAGGCGACGCATAGTACGGTTGTGCATCACTCAACTCGGCAAGTGCCTGCAACATCTCCTGATACGTCTCAATCTTTCTGTACATAGGTACGTTGAAACCCCAATCCTTGAGCGTGTCAAACTTAGTACCCGGTTCAAGTTCAACTCCGAATATATCGAACGCGTGCACATCCAACAGGTGCGTGTAATCCGGTTTCGCCAACAGCGTACTTACTGCTGAACGCGCACTGGCGTTACCAAACTCCCTAGCACAGAAAACGAAGTTAGAATTGCTAACTGTCGCTTCCATGCTGACACGCACTTTGCCCTTACAGGGTATCTCCTTAGGAACCTTCTCTGCCAGCGGATCGACTGCAATAGCGTCGTGCGTACGACCACGCGTCTGCATATTGACTAAGCTACCGTTATAGTAGTTAGCTTGCACGTGCCAACCGTCGTGCTTCATAGACAGCGTTCCGTGCCCAAAGAAATCTCGCAGTTCTTCTTGCATCTCAACATCACTGTTCAAGCTAGGTATAGACTCCGTCTTATCGCCCAACACAATAGCGTGTATCCAGTCTTTCTTGTTCACCCTATTAAGTAGATCAACGGGACACGGATCGTCAGACCACGTACGTTTAACATACGGACTGTTTGGATACATAGACTGCATTGCCTTGAGCAACAGGTTGTACTCCGGGTCAGATAGGAATGGCTCACCTATTGAATACGCCCAACGAGATAGAACAAACCTGTCAAAATCGTTAAGGTCCGTAAACTTGTTCTCCACTCCAATAACCCTCCTGTCCACCGTGAACATCGTTACCGTTCAGATTGTCCGGTATCTCTACAACAATAGGAAACGACTGCGTTGACGTCGAGGTCTTCACTGTTATAGTGGCTTCGACAACACCGTCCTCTGTCGTGAATTTACACGGTATAACATCGATAAATTGTCCTGCTTCCACAGGTACCTCTTGTGACACAACTCCTTCGCCTTCAACCTTGATGGTAGCAGGATAGTCACCGTTGGTGTACTGTATTGACAGGTTACCATCACGAACTGACGGAACTCCGTTGTAGGTGACAATATTGTTGTCATCGCCAATCTTTATAAAGTCACCACCGATAGCAACGTCTTTCGGTTGCGCTACCAGTAGATACACAAGGAAGCCAGCGACGGCAAGTATTAATAACAATAGCGGCACAAGTATGACCGCGATAGGAAACTTCTTGTAGACCTCGATTACACTACCATCATCCATGGTGACGTATCCGATGACTTTACCTTTCGGAATATCATCCACAAGCTTTCCACGGTACGCGTAGCTATCCGCCGGCTCCTTAGTAGTCGGCATAATAACATACGGAGTCCCGTAAATCTTATACTTCTTCATAGGCTACTCCTCTGCGAATAAAGTGTTTAAATCAGCTCTTGTTTCACCAAGGTTTAAAGACATAACAAAACGATTACCGTGCACGTAACCAAGTCGCTGATTCTGCAGAACTCTGTCACCAGGAACTACTTCAGCGATAGCCAAGTTACCATAGGTAACTATTACTCCGTTTCCACTGTCAACTGCGATGTTGATACTCGAGTCCTCGACAACAACGTCTGTAACTTCTCCAGAGAATAGCGATAAAACGCCAGTGTCGTCTACCACGCGATAGGTGAAGATGTTCTCGTCACTGGATATCAGTCTGGCACTTGATTGAACCGGAACACGTAGATTCTGCAGAGTTCCAATATCAGCGTCCGCCAGTATATCGTTCTTCTCGCGCACAGCACTTACGTACTCTGAATAAGTGGGAACATTGTTGATATCCAGCGGCGAGTCCTCAAGCTGATAGGAAACCATCGATGACTGTAAGTCCTCCATTCGCTTGACACACTGACTATATTCGTCCTCGTAAGCGGCGAGTAAATCATCTGACATATTATACCCAGACAACAGCGTGTTGTGCAGTCGTGACACGGTTTCTTGTAGGTCAGCAATTTCAGCTTCTATCGCCGTCTTGTCGAACTCTGAGCCTGTCACGTAGTTATACATGCTTACATAGCGCTTGGCGTAGTTGTAGGCACGAATCGTTTCTAAAGTCTCAGTAGGAATATCGACCTCGTATTCAATACCGTATAGGTCGTACAGCTCGGATACGCTCTCTGCTCTCACGCGCATAGGTGCGAGAAACAGAAGCGCTGCAAAGACAATTACTTTTGCACGTGCCTTTGCGCCCACTGCCACCATTCCTCCTTATAGTGAATGTAGTCTAAGTAGTCATGACCAAAGCTGACCTTGATGTTGAAACCAAGCTCGGTCTTGATTACACGCAACTTGTGCTTAAGGAACGAGCACATGCGCCACCACTCTCTACGCTTATAGTTACTCTTGAAAATGCGTTCTGTCACGATCATAGGCTTATAGGTGTCCTTGTCGTACATAATGATAATATCCGACTTAGGGAACAACCCTGTTTCTGCCGACGTATCTGCCAAGCAGATAGTGGCAGATTCCTCCCATACTTCGGTGATCTCATCAGCATAGGAACGAACTACTTCGTCGAACGTATCGTAGAACACGTTAGACTTTTCATCCAACGCATCAGTATTGTTTTTCAGTATGCTCATATAAATAAACTCCTGTCTATTTGTTGCTTTGTACGCGTGCCGTCACTTTGTGGTAAAGTAGAGCCGCCAGGGCGTGCGGGTTGCTTATCTCAACTATTGCAGTAGGAAGCACCTTTCGTACTACGTTATCCTTGTCAGCCACGTACGCGTAACCGGAATCGAAGTGATCAATTACTCCGAGCAAATCATTTGCTATTACTACGCTTCCACTTTTCACAACCCAACACCCCCTCTTCAAACACCTTAATTACACTCTGCCTGTCCATCAGCAGTGTACAACTTAACTTAGAAGCGACATCAGTAGTCCCATCATGCATAGCCAGTGTCAAGTTGGTGTCTGATACATTAGTGACAGTTCCGATACCGTCACCGTAATTGACAATACAACCAACCTCAAACACAAGCTGCCTCCCTCGCGTAGAGTTTTACCTCCGTAGACGCCCCCACGCGCCTACGGATATCGTACACCTGCTTTGCCAAATCATCTTCCGTGGGAACAACGATCTGATTCCCCTGCAGGTCGACATAGCTAAGCTCACTAAAATCAGCACTCGTCTGATCGTCGTAAAGCTCCCAGTATCTATCATCCATAGCTATCTAATTTTCTCCTTTCTCTCCTCAATGAAACCAGAAACAGCGGAACCCTGCTCGATAGTAAGACCGAGCACCATTCTGTTAATTGGTTTCGTTAGTGTATCCGTTAACTCCAATAGGCAGATACGCGATAAGCCCTGTGCCTGATTCTCCATCTGGATAGCATCGAGGGCTTCATTTGATGCCTGTAGAAGTTCTGTAACGCTTAACAGTCTGGGTACGTAAATTGTGTTGGCTACTGAACCGCTAAACAATTCCTGCTGCGTACAGTACTGCCCGACCATAAGGTCGTTACGGTCTGTAGACACAATCATATACCGTGTCATACTTGCAACCAACGTCTCAAAGTGTACCATAGCGATCTCGACTTCGCTCTTGTACAGATAATACAGCTTGAACGCCAAATAGCGCTGAGCTTCTGCGAGCGTGCAAATATTCAGCATCTCTGGTATACTGTAGTCGCCGTGCCTGTAAGACAAGCCGAGTCCCTTCGTTGCGTACTCCTTCAGCAGCACTGTCTTAGGTATTAACAACTTACGGCTGCTACCTTCGATAGTCACTACCTTCATACTAATATCAGATGAGGGCTGCTCGATAATCCTGCCTGTTTCCCAAGCCACAGGGTCGTAACCAGAGTAGGTACCTTTCTTGGATTGCGCGCCAAGGTCTTGCACGTGTATATAAGCGTTAACCTTATCAAATGCTGAGTTGAACTCTGCCTTACCAGCAACGCCACCTTTCTGGAACTGCTTAAGCGTAAGCTGCGCTCCAGGTTCACCGATGGACTGCGCTGCGGTTATACCAGCAACGAACCCGGGCTGGGCCACCTTACGAGTAGACCAGTCGATACCGTAGCAGCGAGAACAGCAAGGGTTCTTACAACGCAAAGGCGACCTTATCTCTATAGAGTCGATGGAGTCATCATTAGCCCATTCTTCCGCTTCTGCTGCTGTGATCGTCTTTGACGAGCCAACCTTGTACCTTCCAACAATCGCGTGCTTGAACATATCTGCTACTTCCTTCTTTACCTGCTGCTGTGCTGCTTCACTTGATGAGTCTGGTGTTTCGGCAAGCTGTACCAAGAACTCCTTAGATACAACTAAACCTTCCCTAGTACCGCAATCCTTCGTGGTTATATACATACCCTGCGTCGCATGCCACATCTGTCGCATAGCATAACCGGTATCGCCAGTCTTGAGTGACTTATCCATCTGACCCTGTCGTCCACCGAACGCGTCTACGAAGTGCTCCATAGGGGTGACTTGATCTTTATACGAATTCTCGATCAACGCATTGAAGGACTCATAGCTGTTCTTCTTTACACGTCCTTTGTAGGCAAACGCCTGCAACAGGTTGGACTTAGAGCCACGTGCGCCAGACTTGGACATATTTGCATAGCCATTGTTCTCGCCGAGCATATTAAATATCTCGGCACTGGTAGCATCGTCCAGAGTCTTGAGTTTCTTATCGAACTCTATCTGGTAGTTCTCAGGTGTCTCCATTCCGAGTCCGTAGTAGAAGTTGGTTTCCTTCATCTCCTCGTGGAATTTGTTGATATCCTTACGCACAATGTCGCCACCAGTGATAGCAAGCAGCGACACTGTTGTTGAGTAAAGACGCGCTACTTTGAACCCGAGCTCAACCAGATAGTTAATCGTACCCACGAACGTACCAGGCTTGTCGTAACCGGTACCTAGTGGATAGATAAAGTTACCGAGCGGGTCTGTACGCAACGTGTGCTCCACGAACTTAGTTATCGTCTTGCTGGTTATCTGACACATCACCAGCTGACCAGTAGGAGCCATTGAACCCCGCGGCAGAACGTCACCTGGTGCAAAGCAAGCAATAACGGCTGCTTCTCCAGCCAGAACCGTTACTCCGGGATCCGCAACTGAAACTGTCTCGTACACCTTAACCTTGTGCTGCATAACCCACTGACGAACTTCTTCGTAGTTAGCAAATGTGTGCTCACACATCTGCTCTCCGACAACGTATTCGTCGCGCGTGCACATATACAACCCGTACAGCATATCCTGACGTGGCTCAAAGGTACACTCACCCGTCTTAGCCATAAACCTGTTCTGCGTTGTCATAAGCAGGTCACGGATCTCTCTTATAGCATCATCGCCAAGCGGTACCTCGATGTGCGCCTGATCGCCGTCGAAGTCCATATTGAACGCCGGACAAACCAGCGGACTAACCTCGATGGCATTGAGTTCTGAAGCTTCAATATAGAAGCCCTGTAACGACTGTTTGTGAAGGGTAGGCTGTCGTCCCAAGTAGGCTGGGATATCGTTGAGTATCTCCTCCTCTTTGAGGATACGCAACATCTCAGCACGTGCTTCATTCGTACCGAGATTTGTCAGCTTCACTTTGTCGTATATATTGCGGACGTGTTCAGTATTCTGCTCACGATCTTTCTTGTTATTCGCGATGTTGCGTGCGAGGTAAGGTAACAAATGATACTCGTAAAGCTTAGGAAGCATTGCCTTGGGAACGCGAATGTGATCGATAGGTAAGTATGGGTTGATAACAACCACTGCACGCCCGGAATAGTCCTGACGCTTACCGAGGTTGTTCATACGTATCTGACCCTTCTTACTTTTGACCCTTTCGAGAACCGCCAAATCATCACGCTTAGTTGACGACAACTTAAGCCCAACGTTCTTGTACTGCAGCCTTGACACCATAGAATCAAGTGTTGCGTACTTCGCCTTAATGTCTTTGGGATTAGCGTGTTCGCCGCATATAGCGCGATACTCGAAGTCAGCCTTCAAAACCTTGGCGTAACGCGACGTGAGCTTGTGCTCACTCCTGTCTATCTTAGGGCGCATCTCCTGCGGTACGACAGCCACGTAGTAATTCAACATACCAAACAACCCGGATTTATCTGGATTCATATTCATCAAGTAGGTGAACCGTGTGTCCGCATTGACAAACAGCTTGCTCCTAAACTCGTTAATAAACTCCTCGGGATCGTGTCCTCGCTTGTAGTTATCAGCAAGAACAGCAGGATCGTACAGCGCATAGTAGTCACACGTGAGCAACACGCCGTTAGGTACGTTACCTTTTACTATAGCGACAACCTCGCGTGGTTTTGCACTCATACACAGGCAACCGGAAATAGCGCTGTACAAGCAGTCAATCTTTGCCGCTTCAATATCGAGCGTCTTGATGTAGTACTCAGCAATCTGAGCTCCGTAGAGATAGTCGCCACTGGGGTCAGCCTCGTCGATAGGGACGAGTTCTTTCGTCACCTTATCCAGCACAACTGTAAAGCTCACAATATTCGACCACTCGACGTGTGGGATACCGAGTATCTTAGCCAGCAGTGAACATCTGCTTCGCCCGAGCACATAGTTGAACGTAGGTGCAGCAAGCGAGATAACCTTACGCGTGTGCATATTAGCCAAACTCTGCATAACATCTGAAACGTCCACGGATGAACCGTCGTACACGTCCAGTCTATCAAAGCTGTCCCCGCTAAAACCACTCTTTACGATAGGACCAAGCTTGATATAATCTTCACCTGTCATTGCATGAAACTTCGCAACCATTCACGTTCTTCCTTTCTTACGCTACCTTCCTGAATTGCCTTAAGATATAACTGCAACATCGTGCGCAGGTCATCCCAAGTAGCGCCATTATAAACCCTCATACTAACTGTAGAACCTGACGGTTCTGGTGGTAGGACTCTAAAGAACTCCCCAACTGAGAAGTCGGTACAACACGGGAAGAAATCCTGTCCGACCTTTTTAGAGTTCTGCTGACACGAGCGATAGCCGCAATCGTACACCGTACGTAGGCGCAACGTGCACATCTTGTCGACTACGCGACACACGTGTGGATCCTCGTACAGCACCTTAACAAAATCCTGCTTCTCGTTAACGAACATAAGCTTAGGTACCTCGTTGTCACCGGCATTCATATCCACGAGAATATCACCATTCACGTCAGACAAGAACACCTTGTTAGATAGCGACAACATAACTTCAGAGTAGCTCTCACATAACTGCGGGTGACGTGCAATATACGTACCGGCGTGCCCGCGTGATATAGAACTCTTACTCAACTGGAACCCAATAACTTTGTTCACATACAAGTGACGATCGAGAATTGCTTCTCGCATAAAACGATGGACTACTTTCATAGTCTGGACGTCTGGACAAGTAATCCCGTACGGACTCCACGTGCACTTATTTAGGATAGTATCTATAATCACTTACAATATCTCCTTACCGACAGTAAGCAAGAAAACTACTGCGAGATAACATATGCACCACAACCACTGACCTATACCTTCAGATGGACAATCCATGATGTGAAGCTTGGACCGAACAAACGGCCACAGTATAGGAGCACCTTTCCCGTTGAACAAATCTGCAAAGATGTGCAGTACCCAACCAGCCAGTACTCCGAACACTAGACTTCCAATTAACGACGTGAAAGCTGGCATCCGTGTGAAACTGGTAGATATAAAGTAGAGCACTGCGTAGAGCAGAGCCGGGAACAATAGTGTGTGAGTTATTCCTCTATGTCCTCCCGTAGCAGCATTCACTGCTTTAGTCTTTACTTGTGCTATCTTCTTTTTTACTCCTTTCTTACCCTGCGAATAGTGCATAGGCTTCATATCGAAGTCAGGCAGGATAGAACCGAGAGCTGATGTTACCATAACTATACTTGGCAGCATATTGATGCTGGCAACCTCAAAGCCGTCGGGGCAGCTGACGCTCAGCAACAAGAACGTCCCCACCCCTACGGTAGTGTGTACACTTTTGGTCATAATGAACCTTTATATATCGAAGAAATTACCCCAGTCGTCTCCGAGGTCTTCATGTAAATCGACTTCCGCATTTGTCTGTTGCTGTGGCGGTTGTTCCTCCACAGGCGGCGTGTCGACAGGACGCTCCACAGGAACGGTAGGAGTCAACTCTACCTCAGGCTGAGGTTGTGTTGAGCCCGCCATTGCTTCCTGTTGCATAGCGTCGTGATGCGTAGGCACATTGTTTACCGGCGCAGCAACTCTGTTTTTTATCGTTGCGTTTGTAGAACGTACCGACTTGTTGCGGGACCGATTGTGCTGTACATCCGTGTTTGGAGGAGCGGTGTTTTGCTCCTCGCCTGTTTGTTCGCTGGCGCTCTCCTCGCCCTGTTTCTTGTGTGTGCTTATAAAGTAAAATACTACACACAGGGCATCAACGATTAGCGCCAGCAATATAAAACTTCTCACAGTCTTGGAATTGGTGCAGATAAATATAGCACCACATCCCATAAGAAGAGCAGACTGTAAGGACATAACGCCTTTGTTCCAGTGTATCTTAAGGTCAAAGGCGCCGTTGCTAACTTCTATATCTTTCTTGTCGCTCATGGCTAGTCCTCAATCTTATCATAGTCAGTTACCATCTCAGACGCGACCTTTGCAGGTGACTCACCTGTTGTGTTGTGGTACGCCTGATTAACTAACTTAGGTATATCGTAGGTGTACTTAGAACGACTATCGCTCCAGCTTGTAGATGCGATTGATTTCGGAACCACGCAGTCAACACCTAACGCTTCAAGCATATAGAGCAAGTTCTCAACTGAACGCGCGTGCTTGCAACTCTCAGGCAGGTAGCCATCAAGTCCAAGCTGATGCAAAGTATTCTCTACCATACGCCCCGTATTATCAGACTTCTCGTTTAGGACCTCGTCGATAACGGCGGCTGTACCTGCTGACGCGAGAGCCATTAATTCCATCTCCGCCATACGCTGACCCTTAGCGCTTCCTTCGCCCTTTTGAGGTTGAGAGGTAGTACGCGCGTACTGCTCTTCGAGCACACCGGCGCGAACGTTAAGCTTCTCGTCAGCTTCCTGCATCAGTTTGAGATATGTAGGACAGCCGATAGTGACTTTGTATTCCAACCACGTTTCCGTTACAGGGTCGTAGAGCATTGCGTCACCGTTCTCGTCAAACGTGTCGCGCCAGTCGATAACGTTGGCGATATTGTTCCAGACTATCTCGTGAATCTCCGGAGGTATCTGGTCGAACGCCTTAGCAATTATATCGAACACGTTACGATTGTACACACCTGTTGCGTTATCACCAATAGCAATCGTGTTTGCCAACGTGTGCGCATATTTCATCAGATACTTAACATCCTCAGGCGGTGCACAGTTGTAGGAGTTGGTCTTTATCTCGATACCGAGAACAGTTGCCACTAACCCTAAGTGAGCGTCCCATATCTGTCCCAAGTTCATACGGGACGGAACACCGCACGGATTGAGCGCGAACTGTATAGTCTTTCCGTTCTTAAGCTGGAACGCCTGCGAGTCTTTACTTACGATAGAAACAACTCCCTTGTTACCGTGCATACCAGCCATCTTATCACCCGCCTGTAACTTATTAAAACCGAGCAGGTGATACTTGTAGGTCTTTGAAACCGGCGTATCTTCGATGGTACGAACCTCGTACGGGATGCCGTTTACTTTCTGTGTCGCCTTCACCGTGTGTCTCACGGTGTTAGCGGAGTCAATACGCTCGTTCAATCTAATCGTGCCAATTGTATCTCCGATACCACAATAGCGGAAACCGGATATAACATCTGCACGCGAGTAGGGATTGTGCCGCTTCGACACTTTGTGCTCCATACTGTGCGCGATAATACTCGTGTAATCAACCGAAGCGCTCTCAAACGCGTGCACACCGTCCTCGTAATTATATGCTGTGCTCACGTAGGCAACGAGCGGGCAACGAGCGGGTGAATAAACACCGTCACGCGACATACAGGTGTCAGCCAGTATCTGACCTTCCGTGACATAGTCGCCCACTGAAACGTGCAGATTAAGGAACACGGCTGACTGACCCATAATACGGCCATTACTGATGGCAACCATGTCGACGTTCTCGAGGTTAACAAACGAACCTTTTGAACTAGCACTCTTGTCAATCTCAATAGCAGTATCAGATATACTAATAATACGTCCTGAGAATGGAGCACGTACAACGAACGGCTGCGGGTACTTGTGTGCTTCTGCAATAACAGTACCTTCCTGTACAGTGTCTCCAACTTTTACTTTTAGTGACACAGTAGCATCGAGCTGACCCTGATGCCCAGATCCCTGCATATAGACCACTCGAGTGTCTCCACTGTAGTCCTTAATACTTGCTGAGATGTTGTTGATAGCCACCACTTCACCGGTACAAGGCGCATAGTACTTGTCCGTGTCGGAATAACTAAAAATATCCTCCGACATATCAGTACGGACGCGACCTTTCTGCGACTTTAATAGGTATACAGCCTGCCTTATCTGCGATACGCCGTAGGAGATACGTATTGCATTGTCGCTGCACACGAACGGTACAAGTGCCGCTGTAGGTGATAGGAACTGCTCAGGACACGCATCAACGTATCCACCTGCCAACTCGAACGCGTCTATTGTAGTGAAGATAAACGGCTCGTCGGATATATCGGGATTCGGGATACGCGCCAGTATTGGCGTGTTCAGATAATTGCCCGGATTTTTCGGGTCAGCCTTCAGCGACAGTAAGTCGCCGAACTTGTGTCCCAATTCGTCCTTAACGGATAGCCACGTGATCTGATTGGATATACGTATTCCGTTGGCAGTACCGATAACCTTTCTATACGGAGCAAGCATAAGCCCGTCACGGACTCTTGCCCCGATCGCTTTAGTATTCACAAGACCAAGCTTCTTACCAGCCGGTGTTTCGAACGGACACAGACGCCCGTAGTAAGGCATAGCCAGATAACGCATCTCGTCGACAACCTCTGCGTCTGTAGACATAAGGTTGGTAACGTGACAAACCTGCGAAACTTCTGCTGCCACGTTAGTGCTGTCGACCGCCGATAGATAGCGTCGGTCGTTCATCGTCTTTATCCACTGCTTGGTCAGATTATAGAACGGATTGGACGCCGTAGCTTCTGAGATACTCCGGATAATACTCGCCTTATAGGACTGAAAGAACTGCGTGATAGTCGCGCGCAAAGTCTCAGAAAATATCTCGTTAACCATCATAGCTTTCTTCAAGAACGAGTTGTCTCTGTTCAGCAGGCTTGTGTTTCCTGTTGTGAAGATGTCGCCCATCAGCGACATAATAGCCATCAGGTCGTGAGGTGTTAACCAGTCTGTTGTATCTGTCCTCTGCAAATTGGGGTTATGGTAGTAATACACCCACTCGTCCGCAGATCTGTCGTCCGGTATATCATCTGTAAGTTCGCGTAGGCGCGCGGTACAGTTACCTACAACCTCGCGCTCGAACGAATACTTTATTGCTTTCTTAGAGGCACCCGGGTACACCATAACCTCAGGTATCTTCATAACAAGGATGAAGTCAGCCAAGTCGGCTGTAAGAGGTTCGTCGTTACTAAGAACAATAGCATCCTCCATAGCGAGTTTGGTGTCCTCCGGTATGTAGGCTTCCATTGCGAACTGTGGCAACTTCTGTCTGAGTATAGCACAGTTGCGCGTGCCAGCCGGGATATTGGTAATAAAGTATGGAGCCTGCATAGCAAGCGTGTAACCCTGCAACGAAGTGTGACTGTACACGTAGATAACGTTTATCCTTGCTTTCTTGAGACCACTAACCATCGCCTGTGTGACCAGTTCGCCTTCCTTGTAAGGTGTTCCCTCAACATCTCTCGCAAGCGTATAGCCTATAGCCCTGTCGAGCGACAGAACCTCATTCAGTGCGTCTCTTGTTTTGCCAAGTCTGTACTGCTCACTCTTGTATTTTGTGAGTATATCTGACTGCGACGTAAGAGCAGCGTATGCATAACGATTCAGAGTTCTCGCCTGCACCTTCATAATATTGACAAGGTGCGTGCTCGTGAAGATATCACATAGGTTTGTATCATCGTTGAGTTCTGCCAACATAGCAGCTATAAGTCTGTCGAGTGCAATCTTCTGATTACCGTAGCGAACACGCACGCCACGTCGGTTGATCTCGATGCGCACATTGGCATAAGGCATCGAGATATTCATAGTATTAGTCTTTAAGGTATAAGACACATCCTCGGACGAACGTAGAACAGTAAGTACAACCTTACTGTTCCCGTCGACATTAATCTTACCGTAGTCATCCATATATGGAATACGCAAGATTTCCATGTCACGTCCAACCGGACTTCCGTCAATACTGAACGTACCGATTACAGGGTAGTAGTACTTACCCTGTGCAACCTGTGTCTTACCAAATGTCTGCTTTTCGATCGATTTGACCTGCACACTAAGGGAATAGTTCTCGCAGTTCTGTGCGCCACGGATAGTTTCCTCCAGGAATCGCATATCGTTGTAAATTGTCTTTTCTATGTAATTCCGGTAGGACTGTTGCAGGTCACTCATAATGTTAACATCGAGCTTAGGCACATCTACTTTCTGGATGCGTAACGCTCCATTCTCAAATTTGAACATACTGACAGATTTCCTCTCTACTTAGTCGTCATAGGAACTGATTCTCTCCATACATTCCATATCGGTGTCAAACTGCACCGTCTGTACAACTGCATCAGTATCAACGTAGGCACGATACTGCGCTTCATCGCCGTGCAACGTAATCAGGTGCCGCTCGGACATAATAATACCATCGCACTGGAAGTGCTCAAGCATCTTGTGAAGAACCTGTTCATTCTTAGTTACGTTGGGATCGAGTACTGTAATCTCTGACAGGTAGCAGTTTCCAAGAAGGTCGGAGAGCATAACAACTTCTCCCGTAGCAGTGTCGGACACTAAGTCGTAAACCTCACCGTCACGAACGATAATACCACATTTCTTGTACTGAGCCATATTTCACTTACCTCCATCATAAAATATTTTTTCTTTCATCTTTATATGGGTGTAATTTTCGAAATGGAAATTTCTCAGAAACTACACCCGAAAGAACTGGGCGGATTTGACCCCGCCCAATCCTGTTAGTGACTACCTTGTGTATCAAGGTCAGCCGTTGACGTATCTCCGATGTTGTAGTAGGTGACAGGTATCAGCCATGGGAACTTCTCATGCCAAGGATTCCATACCTCCCAACCAACAGAACCACCTTCGTAGTCGAATGACATCTTAGATACTTCGGACTCGTAGTGCAAAGTCCATACGCTACCAATAGCAACAACGTCGATAGAGTTAACCACAATACCCGTCTTAAGGACAGTCTTGTCAGTCAGCTTCTCTCCGTGCGGTACAAATACAGCTGAGGACGGAAGCCCCAAACCGAAGTACCACTTCTGCGCGCGTTGCTTGTTATCTGTGACAGCATCCGTAGGGACTGGATTAGTCCAACCAAGCGGTGCAGTGGTACCACCGATATACGTCAAGTTACGCTCACGTAAGAACAACATCTGAGAGCAACCATAAGTATACCGGATATCCAGATCTTCACCACCAATACCTTCCGTAGATTCTGAAACCTTCGTAAGGATTGACTTTCTGTCAGGATACTCATTCAGTACGTCATAGGTTATTCTCGACTCATCAGGAGTGACCATACGACGCTTCATATTTTCATCGAGGTCTAACGGGGTGTTGCCAGTGTTAGTCTCAATATAACTCGGATTGTAGTTATTGTACATAACCTGCAGAACTTCGGTAATCGGGTGTTCCTCTGTAGAACCATCCGTCGCACTGTTAATCAGCACATAGGTATCTCCCGACCGCATATAGACGTCTACAGGCCCACTCCAACCATGCGGATGTGTACCGCTTGTTGCATCTACAGCTGCATAGAACGGACGAATCTGCATCTTCTGCTGACCGTAGTCATTGTTCAAGTTAGACACATCAGCATCCTCGTTTTCGTCAAACTCACCACTAGAGTCTTTACCAGCAAGACCGTAATAGTCACCGATTGACTCAACTGAGCAGTAAATTTCATAACCCACCCTTAGCGGCTTGTTTGCAAACGTTTCGTGCTTGTTGAAGCTAGGAGTCAACGGCAACGCTTGCGCAAACTGCGTAGAGTTACTATCCTCCATTCCACGTGTGAACTTAACAAGCGATTGCTTGAACCACTGTGAACCGTAGGTGTTATACGCCTTGTCCGCATACAATTTGTACGCTGACCAGTCGCGCGAAGTGTTGTGTGTTCTCACGTAGTCTTTCAGCCACTCGGTAGCAATACGCCCTCTCACATCAAACGGATCGAGAACAATACCACGCTGTGAACCGATAATACTCGGATTATCCCGTGTATCGATATTGGAGTACTGAAGTACCTTTCTAACGATAGGATAAATCAAGTAGGACTCGCTGCTGTCGTCATTGAGGTCTGTAGTCTTGAACGAATCAGAGTATCTCGGATCACCTGTGTCGGCAATCGTCAACGCTCCTAAACGTCCAACAATAGACGTGTTGACCTTGTTGTCAGCATGTTGCGCATCTGAGTAAGTTTCATTCTGCATATTGTTCGGTGACGGTCCTGTAAAGCCACTGGCTCCGATCGTATCTGCCGTGTCGAGAACCTTACCAACACCTGCAACGTCTTTTACCTTGTTAAGGTTGCCGCCGTTATTGCCAAAAGCAAGACTGTTGTTGATGTTGATTGTGTGGAACTCAACAATAGCGCTATCTTCCATTTCACCGTTATATAGCGGACACCAGAAATGGTAGATGAACGGATCATCGTTGTTGGCTGCTGCTCTGTCGGGAGCTGCGTAATCCAGGAAGCCGCCCTTGTTGAACCAGTCTGCCTGATAAGAGTGTTCCAAGTCAGCGAAATTGTTACCACCGTTCAGATACTCACCAAGGTATACTGGCGAACCAGCTTCAACAAGTACAGGTGTATTACGACTACCGTCCTCGTTATAAGCACGAAGTGCCGGATCAACCTTACCGTCACTTCCCGCAAACACATAGACGTCGATATTGAAGATAAGGTACTTAGCGTAAATCCAACCAGTCGTCTCAGTTGTTTCACGTACCGTAGTAGTTCCATCAACTTCGACTTCACCCTCACCAACACCATCGTCGTCGGCACCATACCAGTCACCTATGCCAAGTTCAACTCGGTCACCAAGCAACTTAATACCGTTGGCATTCCAACCATATCCGAGACCGCTCTGTGTTCCTCCGATGTTGGCGCTACCATCACCAGGGAACTGTCCAACGTTGTCGAAGTAGACCTCGAACTCATCGTCCAAACTGATGTAGTTAGCTGACCCTTTGTCACGCCCCGGCGTTACTACAGTAACATTGCTGACCTCTTCCTCGTGCTTAACCCAGTCATGCTCCCAATTCTCTGTACCTTCGACTATCGTTTCCTTGTCGTACGATTTGAACCTGTACTCCAAGTTAGTACTCCACTCCGTATTAAACAGAGGCTTGTCCATAGGATCGTCCAGTGTAGAGAAGAAGAACTCGTACTTGTATCCCCAGTGTGACTTGTTGTCAGTCGTCAAGTCCTTAGCTGGCAAGTTCGGCTCCAAAGGATAGGTACCAGCTTCGCTAGATCCCAGCTTCAGTTCCTGTGTGGCATCTCCGTCCAGTGTAAACCAGTCGTACTGCGTAACCTTAGCCCCTGTTTCAAGGATTATGTGGTTATAACCCTCTTCTCGTAGCGTTAGGTATACCTTACCTTGGAACTTAACAAGACAGGCCTGCTCACGTAAGGTCTTCACCGTCACAGTACCACTTGCCGTGTTAGGCCACTTCAGCACCGTACTGTCGATAAACAACCTAGGATCGTCCGCAGTAAGAATCTTAGAACCACCTTTGGTTTCCCAACCGATTACATAGAATCTCCAGTTAGCGTTGTACACCTTGTGAGGGTTGTTAGCTGCTGTCTGATTCAGTTGATCAGTACGCTCCGACTCCTTGCTGATATACAGCACGTGAGACTTCTTGGTTACCGTTATGGTAGCTTCCATACCTACTTCGTCGAAGATAACCTTGTTGATACTACGTGTCCTTGTTGCGTTGTTCCAGTAGATATTTCCAGCAGCGTAGTGTTGATGCTCGATCGTTGTTCCCAGATAAACTGGGTTAGAGTAAGCTGAACCAACGTCACATAACCATACCTTGTCGAACTCTACACAAGAACCGTCGAACTGCATGATATTAGCATCCTGATTAAACTTAAACCGCATATTGCCAAGTCTAGCATCCTCAAGTGCTTCTATTACGTAAACCCAATCGTTTCCATCGCGGTACTTATACAAGGTGTGATTGTAACCCTCATAGTTCTGCGTACCGTTAGCAACGGAAGCGAAGTCGATCATACTTCCGTCCATACCGACAGTTACTTCGGCAGGATCGTTGTAAATCTTATCAAAAGGTATACGCACTACCAGAGTACTTCCTTTCGACATTCCAAGACCGTTGAAGTTCATGGTCATCATAGCGCCCTTGTCGACAGCAAATCTATCGTTCTGCTTAAACGTAGAAGCGCGCCCGTCCGTGGCAACAAGTTCCAGCTTGGGTATCTCGAGGAACTCATCACCGGTATTATTCAGCGTAGCAATAGTCACGAACCGTGTACGCAGATTGTTGAACTTGAGCAACAGAGCCTCGAGTTCGTCATATCCGCCGGAGTAACTCAACTGTAACTTACCATCAACCACCTTGAACGTAGAGAACAAAGTGTCAAGTAATGAGTTGTAGTACTTCCTATAATTGTTAAACAACGTCTTCTTGCCAAGGTCAGTGGAACCAGAACTAGCCGTTACTCTTTCGAGTTCCAGCATGGTTTCCTGATACTTCGTCTGACGATCAGTGTCATCAGTCTCCTTGTAAATCCAGCTCTGTACAGCGCTTATATAGTCGCTGTTAGCAGCCGCATAAGCTGACTGATTGAACACCTCGATAGCTGCAACATCTGACGCAAACTTACTCAATCCATCGTCTGTTACAGTTACAGGTAACGGCGTTGTAAGCGTTGTATACGTAACACCAGTAGGAACAGTTTCAGGAATCGCGTCAACAACTTCAACTACAGAGCTGTTAACTGTCTCCTTTACAATAGCGCCTACAGGTAGCACACGTACACGCGTGTTGTTGGTGGTTGCAATAACTGTTCCGTCAGCCTTCTTGGTTGTGCACTGACCAAACCACTCACCACTCGCCTGACCAACTACGTTAGTCGTGTAGCTTGCTGTTGAATACCAGTTGTGTACCCTAGATGTAGGAATTGTTGGGATCTCGATTCCTTCCAAGTCGAATGCTAAAACAAGTTCTTGTATCTTGCTTACCATCCCGCCGTACTCGCTCAGGAGAACATCAAGCTCATCCTTTAACGAAGTAGGTACGAGAATCGAGCCGTCTGCGTACATAGCGTGTTCACTACCGCCCCAAGATATCTTTAGTCCTTTGAACTTCGTGTTGACAGTAGCTAGGTAATCAGAAGCAACCTTGATTGCGTCCTTAACCTTTTGCTTATCAACTGGTGGTTGCGTCGTATCCCAATTGCCCTGACAGGAGTTCAACTGAGTATCAATATCAAGCATCACCTTCTCGGTGTTCTCGATATAGTTCTTAATAGTCGACGCCTGCATAGCTGACTGCGCAACGTTGTTAAGGTTATCAATATTGATATAGAACTTAGCAACCGAGTTAGCGAGCTGGTCGTAAGAAACTCCCGGCGCACTGTCGGACGCTCTATCCAAGTAGATAGATGTTCCGTCAGTTGTTAACTGATCCCCCGTCTTTAAGTACAACTCAACAGATGTATCCTTATCCTGTGTATCAAACAGAGTCAATCTGTAGGTACCAGACGTTGTGACTGTCATAGGCTCATCACCCGGTTCGAGTGTCCAAGTTTCAGCATCCCGTTGAGTACTTACGTAGTCCTCAAGTGTGTAAGCTTCCGTTATTCCACCCTTGTAGGTAGACGGAACTTTCAACTCGAAACGATACTTCAAACTAGACAGACTAAGGTTCAAATTCTCAGAAGGCACATAGGAGATGTAATCTTCGTTACCAGTAGATGATACAATCGTCTCGGTTATACGTTGATCGCGCTCCGTATATCCTGTGTCATCATCGAGATATCTATTCTGTCCATCTGGCAGCAACTCAGACATAGGTACGATCCAAGTCTGTTCAGCCGCTGACGGATTGAATACAACTACTTCATTGGTCACGCCACCACCGGCCGACCATCCGCCATATCCGACACCAGTTATAAGCATTTCAGTACCAGAACCAATAGTCCCGTTACCTCCTGCCAAGATGTCATCAAACGCGCCATGCTGCTTCAAATCTTGTGAGATATTGTCTTTGTGGTTCTCAAACATCTGTGATATAGCGTCGACTGTCTTTTCCTGTTTACTAACGACACCGGGTGCCGCTTCAAAGAAGCTTATACACTCATCGTATACAAGTGCTGTGTTTGCACCACTATACTTCTTGTTAGGGTTCCACCGGATAACATTCAGTCCAGTGTAGTACGGGAAGAACAATCCCTTGTTCTGGATACGATTCTTGTTGTTACCAGATGCAGATACTATACCACTCATACCAACTGCGCCAGTATCCTCGTACAAGTGACTTGAGTAGTTCGGGTTAGCGTATAGGTCGAACGTGAGTCCACTATAACCACCTTTTACAAGAGTAGCGTTCGGATCGTAGGCCGTGTTGGTTCTGTACCTAGGCTCGTATATATGCTCATCCTTTTCGACAGAGTCATACTTATTGTCGTAACCAACGTATGGCATAAACTGCGCACCATTGAAGTCTTCGTTAGTTCCGTTAGAACCACCCTTACCTTCCGTGCCAAAGTTAGCATTTATACCAGCCTCGGACGAAATAGTCTGTTGTGTTACCTTCTGCTGTGTCCAAGTCTTGTAAACAGGATCCTTATCCAACCTTACGAACATATTGCTTCCGTTGTCGGCGTCAGTGTAATCCTGCACGTCGTATTCTTCAGGACCTTCAGCGTAATCACCAAAAGGTCTTGTCTTCATAGAAGGTTGCGACTCAAGTCCACCCAATGTTCTAGGTCCAGGACCCTCTTTAACGTCCATCAACGCTGTATCAGCGTGATCTCCGTCTTCATTATCACCTTCCTTATCATCCACCGCAGTAGCAGGTTTCCAGCCAGCGTTAGACTCGCACGCGTAACGCGATAGGTCAGCTGCTTCCAAATCCTTGTTGGTGTTTAGAATGGCCTGTGTAAGACCATACTGGTGTGACTCCTCATCGAACGTTGTTCCCTGTCCCTTGTCGAACGATTTAGACGCCCAACTGAAACCTGATAACGTAAGAGGTTGGTCTCCCAAGGATAGATAATCTGACTGCACCAAGATATAGTTACGGTACGCAGTAGCGGCATTGTCCTCAGATACTTCCTTGTAGAAAGTATTTGCTATTGCCTGTTTCAAGAACCCATCAAACGACCAGTGGCTCTTTCCACCCTGCTCTTCTATATTGTATGTGAATGTAAGAGCGTCTCCCTCGCCCTCAACGGTAAGAACGTCTTTACGCCCTTCCTTACCATCTGCAAAGAACTGATTCTCTTCGACGCTTCCCGGATTGTAGCTATTAGCCAAACGACCGATAGCGGACAACTCAGAGTTTGGTTTCCAAGACTCGGGCTCCTCGTCGATACTGAGGTCAAGTTCGATAGCTTCTTTAAATGCTTCGTCAACAGCTGTCCAAACGTTCTGGTAGGTGTTGCCGTCAGGCGACTCGTAAGACTGCGCAAACACCAACTCTTGGTCAGTAGGGGACGTGTTGTATAGCGTAAAGCCCATGTTGTTACAAGCCATCTCGATAATAGGAGTAATAACCTGCGTAGCAGTCTCCTTTACCATTGTGTTGCCTGCAAGACCGTCAGCTACACCACCGGCAAGTCTCCAGACATGGCAATCAACGATATCCATGTACTTAACGTCTTTGTACACCTGCTCGATTGTACCGTTGTAAGACAGAGTTTTACCCCTATCGCCATCAGCTTCACGAGCGATATAGTTTTCACCCGCTTCATAGTTAGGTGTTACACCATAACCAAACGTGGCTGCCCAGTACTCATCATTACCTGTGTGCGGTGTGAACTCTTCATCAGATGACGCGTAGTCAGGTACATCCCATTTATTCTCAGTTCCTTTATTGGAACCTCTGTAAGTGGCGAGTTCATGACCGTAGTGCGTGTGTTCTCTGTCGTGGAAGTGCTCATGAATACATGAGATACCGGAGTGCGAGTAGGTACCGTTACCAAGACCCGTTACAGAGTCAGTATTCTCCGTACAACTACCGTCTGAGTAGGAGTACTTGAACGGGTCTTTCTTGTTGTCTGTCTTTACGGACTGACAGTAGCCGCCAAGCTCCTGTGAAGGACAAGCTTCAACTGCTCCGTGACCAGCACCACAGTTCCCACACTTATACTCTGAGTGTCCACCATGACCGTCACAGTACCAGTAGTTCTTGTAGGTTTTTGACGAGTCCTTATAGTACGCACTGTCGCACTGATAGGTAAACGTGATTTCGACTTTACCATTAGCAGTAGAATCGTAATCCTTATCAGTCTTATCCAACGCCATGAACGTTATATCCAGAGGATTCAAATTATCCCAGTTCCTAGCGAAGTCACGGCCACGATTGTAGTTGCCCTTATCCACCTCAACCTTTAACGTCTTGAGATAGTTGCTCAGCTGTTTCAACTTCTGTTTGGTAGAAGACACCATAGCGGCATCCTGACCTACCACGGCTGTATCTATATTCTGGATCTCCCAATTACCGCCAAGTTGTAGCGTATTGGCTTTAACGATAACACCGTAATCTTCTTCCTTGTAGTAACCGGAACCTTGCGTAACATTCTCATCGAGTAGATCGAAGAGCTTTTCTACTTCGTCGTGGAAATCGTTAGCAGACGTTAAGAACTTATCGTTCTGGTCAGGACTCGCTGCGCCCACGTTCTCAGCATAAGCCAAGTTCTTCGTGGGGTTGGATGTTTGTTTGTCCCATTCCTTAGCTGTCTTCAACTGATAGGGCGAAGTCTGATATTGGTTGATATTGAACTCCCGTCCATCACCAGCTTCATAGTACATGAAGTTATCGAACTCGTCCGCGTTAACGGTATAGGTACGCACATAGTCCTCAACGTGCAAAGCGTACTGCATGTTAACAACGTACTCGCTACCGCCCATAGAGATGAACATGTCCTCCGTGGTTGGTGTACCTGCCATTGCTTCAAACGCTGCAGAACCAATACCGTTGTCCTTTAACTGCGAAAAACCATCTATAGCCGTCTGGAACAACTTATACGTCCTGTTGTTACCTTCCGGTGTGTAGTGCGCATAGTGAGTCTGATTACAAGCGAACTTGATCTTCTGACCGTCCTGCGGACCGGAACCATTTCCGTGCGGTGTTACGTACAACTCAGTGTAGTACATAACATCGATAGATCCCTGATAGGTTATTGCATTGAAGTTACTAGGAGCATAACCGCCTGACATCCCGTCGAAAGGTATACCCTCGGGCTTACCTTCCTTCATATCAGTCACAAACTGATCAAACGAGTAACCCGTCAGTGTATAGGTATCGACCAAGCCTGATATAATACCGTTGGCATCCGAAGATCCACGAGACATAATCTCGCTCGGGTTCACTGTATAGTTGCTCGAACCATTACCACAACCAACACCATAGACTTTAAACTCCAAGTCGACAGTGCTTCCGCCGTAATAATCCATCCAAGACTTCCAAGTACCCCAAGCGGAACTCTTAGGATTTACGAAACCAAAGTCAAAAGCACCAGATACCGAAGCACCCTTAGCAATTGTCTCAGAATCATCCTCCGCGTGTCCACGTGCGTTCTTACCAAGTAGCGGTGCGTCAAAGTCCCATTCGTAAACACCAAATAGCGCAACTCCACCCGGCGACGGCAACGCTTCACCGAAACCGCCTATCGATATTGGGTAGCATCCGGTAATCGTCGAACCAGCTTGGCCACCATCTGCGTCCTTGGCTAAGTCGTTGACCCAACGTGATGGTTCCCGCAAGTTACCAGTCTTAGGAGATACACCAAACAACATACCCATAATCTGATAGAATATATTGCTTGAACTCTGCGTAACTGATGCGCCAGAGTGTACTATCGCTGCCGCGGTGGCACTCTGCGATCCGGACAGTGTTGTTATTGTATCGGATAGATTAGGGTTAAGTATATCTGCACCTGCTGCATTAGCAAGGTCATACGCTGTGTAACCAATACCTGCATCCTCCGTAGACATAGCCCACATTTCAACAACTATAACAACAGGATGCCCACCGATACCGTAACGGTTAGACATCCATTCCGCATATAGAGCTTCATTAGCAGGACGCAGGGCAGTGACAACCTCTTCGATCATCTCAGGTCTGATTGCCCACCTGCCGTCGCCTACCGAATACAAGGCAGCACAAGAACCCGGATCACCTGATGCCATAGCCTGCAAAATTCCAGCAGGGTCTCCAGACGTACCTAGCACTGCATTGTTGTGTATCTTGCTAGGCGTATTCTGGTAGTATATTCCGGGATGTGGAATTACGTATGACTTACCCTCGATAGGTATGTAGTGCTTCTGTGCATACGTATCAATCCACGAGTATAGCTCTTTTTCCGTAGAGCCATCGTTGTAAGTCTCCTCAGTACAGCGTCCAAATCCGATGGCATATCCACCACCAGAAATACCCGAGTCTTGTAAAGCACCGCCACCGGTGTTACCCGTCGAGGAACCGAGGTTAGCAAACGCTGTAAGGGAAGTACTTAGCATTAACAGTAGTGCTAAGAAAGTAGATAAAACACGTCTTAATTGTTTCTTCAATGTGTATCCTCACCTCCATCTTCAACTGTCATTAGCAGGTCATAATAACCGTGCTCAGCCGCTTCGAATACTGTGTCAAAGTATTCAGTATCAGCTGTTGTAATATCTATTCCAGCCGCGTTCGGGTGTGTTTTCCACCACGAACTGTAGGCATACACCTTAGCACGACTTCCTGACGGTAGTGTTACTTCAACACCGATGACAGGGTCGTTAGCGATAATCTGGGCACCACCAATACACTCAGCGGTAATAACTGTAGAAGCCGACTCAGCTTGTCCTTCAACCACGCCGATAACAGTTATACGATCAACCGGCTGCGCTCCCGATACTTCAGAAGCCAGTGCAGGTATTTCGTACGCCGTTCTGTTCTTGCCGCTGTAGGCCTGAATCAATGTATAGTTAAGTATCGATGCTACCTGATTATTTATAGCTGTCAACTGCACATCCTTAGGAACTACCGGCGACATCGTCTCGTACTTATTCAAGACGTACTTACCACCTTCGTAGCCGTCCGTGTACGCCTTCTCCATACCGAGGTTTAGACAGTATTGTTTACCGTTCTTGTCAGTATAGAAGTACGGAATCTTCGGTGTGCCAACAAAACCATATTCGTTGGTGTTGTTCTTCGGCTGATACCAGTAGGCGTATACGCCGTCCCATGAGCACACAAGCAGAGTCTTTATATACTTCTCCTGTATCATCTGACGCGTGAAGTCAGTAGGTACGAGGTTGAAGTCTTCAGCAAGAATACTTGTGAACTCGATAACAGCTAGTTCAGGCTCGACAACCATGTAGTCGCCGTTGTTGTAGTCCTGATCTGTATCGCCAGTCATCAGTAATTCCTCGACAGCTGCATCAGCTGCATAGTTAACTTGTTTGTCCAATACAAACTCATCGAACGATACCAACTCGTTCTGATAAATCTGTATCCAATATATAAAGAATAGCGCTGCATAGAGTAGTGCTACCCAAGTCACCAAGCTAGAGGTCTTTGACATACACAGTACCTCCTAACGAATACGGGCTGCCAGTGTCCTGTCCAAGTCAGGTATAAACATCCCGATCAACTTGTGTGCTATATTCTCCGTTGTTGAGTAACCGATCGATTTAACAGTAACCGATATACGATCGCCCTTCTGCCACGGTTCACTTTCGTCCACGATTACATAGTTGGTGTAGAAATTATTCGGATTAACCGGGTCAGGGTTAACAGTTCTACGATAGTGCGTAATCGTGTAATCCACTGAAGTTCCGTAGGACGCAAGGCTAGTGTTCAGCTCTCTTAGGGCTGCGTCCGTAACTTGCCTTGAGTCTACTACTTCATCGATGAAATTTGTGATATCCATAATAATAGAACGACGGTCCAGCATCTCTTGGCTGACCGTCGTATTTACAAAAGGCACGATAACAGCTAAAAAGAATGCGATCAGTATACCAATAAACTTACCGGGAATATCATTTGACATAGAAAACATCTCCCTTCAAGTACATAGGTAATATTGTCACTAAGACCTTGCTGTTGTTTCGAACCAAGTTTAAAACGTACTTCTCTACAACAGCACTATAGGACCACGCGTATATTCGCAGTTCCCTGTCAAAGTGCTTCTGTATCTCGCACCAGCGCTGCACGGTTGCGACTAGAACGTCGACGAAGACTGCCGCCGGCAGTTCCGCAACTATTTCAATAGGGCGGTCCGACGGCGGAGTCAACTTGTTTAATTTGTATAAAATATCTTCAGAATCCTTGAACATCCCGTCGATACGTTGATCTAAGGAGAGCTTGGATTGACTCGATACAAACTCCATACATAATCCTTTCTACGCTCGAATAAGTTCATCTGTCCCTCATCCGCGTATTCCTCTACTTCATAATTCACAAAAGCATCCGTAAAAGTTAGGTGCCACAGTTTACCGTATTCACCGCGATAGTCAGGACCAACATCGTTTCCGTTCTCCCAACCATCTACGTAACTGTTACTGTCAAAACCGTTAGCAGTGTAGATAGTACGCTTGACAGAGTTGCCCTTTGTGGAGCCTGATGAACCGCCGTACTCACCGCTACCTATAATAGCACGATTACGTACGACGATGAATCCGTTCGCCATCTCTGCAGGAACCAACCCTATAAACCGTCCGTCCATAGGAAAGCGGTTCGGTTGGAAGTCGCCCTCGTCGATAGAACCGTTTCCGTCACCGCCAACAGTTGCCGAACCATCTTCCCGTATCGTATCTCCAAACCAATACAGGGCAGTCTTATCGTGTCCATCCATCATATAAGAAAACATATACGACTGATACGCCGTGAAGTAGAACGGGTCTTTATCTTCCTGATCGATAGAAGATACACGCACCTTATCCACACGTGGCGTAGCCTGCACCTGCCTGTTGAATTGGTTGACCATGAACACAATACCAACGACGCCAATGGCCATAAACATAACAGCCGCGATTAACTCGATTATATAGTCAAACTCATCACTGTTTAAGTTATAGTTGGTCACTACATCACCTCCCTGTAGCTGGATCGATGTACAGGTCAACCTGCACTCCGATCAGCCCATAGTCGGTATCATCGTGTAGGTATACAGCCGCACGACAATCGCTGTGTGCGAGTATCTTCTTCACAGCTGCCGTAACAGGTAGGTCAGAGTTGTCGATACTGTTTGAATCCACACCTGTTATATTTGTGATATCGGTATACGTGTAAACAGTCGTTGTAGGTGGCTGTCCCGGAATACCTTGTGGAGTAGTCACCTGTATATAGAGCAGGGACTCCTCACTAAATTCTGTCAACACATTAGCTACGAGTGGTCCGAGTGGATATCCGGACATATCGCCTGTGTCGGCTAACGTTTTATCTTGTAACTCGTACAAACGCTCCATGTTGGACGATGTTGCAGCTTTCTGCATACTGTCGATACGCTCATCTGTTTTATCGTAGATCATATAGAAGAACGAAACAGTCGCCCCGATAAGTAGGCACAGCAGCATAATACCAATAGCCGCCTTGGCAAGATCGATAGGTTCATTATTTCTCATCAGTGACTGCCCTCCGCTCCCTGCTCCACAACGATAATACCAGCTATAGTACTCGAACCACTACTCTCGTAGAGCAAATAGGAATCGTACTTCAAATAACCAGCTGTTCCGCCCTGTAAAACTGCCCCTCTGTTTAGGAAGTAGTCCTGCATAGCAGTGTAGCTAGGTTGTGTAGCTGCGCTGGAGTAATCATACTTTTCGACGGAATCGTTTAATCCAGCAAGTGTGCTTACGTTGGGGAAAGTAGATGCAGTAGCAAGCCAATCAGCGGCTACCGAACCATCGCCACCAAAGTTGCTAAGGGGCATATTGCCCGTAACAGAAGTGTAGGCCGCTGCGATAGGTGCGCCGTTACGCGACAGTATCAGGACAAACGGGTCACCCTGGGTATCGTGCAGTAGGGCGATTATATCCTGGCCACGCACTGTAGTACCGTCGAACGCGGAATACGCCGAGTACTCGCGCATACTTCTGTTAGCATCGTTCTGATTCGAGAAAGCCCTCCATACGATTTGACCCACCGTTATTAGAGCTAACACCGCTGCAAGAATTAGCACTGCGAACAGTGCTGTCAAAGACATGTGTACGAGAGATTTAGCCTCATCCATGAATAGTCTTTCTCCTTTCTGAATAGTCGATGCAAGTACGCGACAGGGTCGTATATTTGCAGCGCTACTATTCAGGTACTACGCGAAGCAGGGCCTCGCTGTTCTCTGAAGAAAAACTAAAGGTTATTTTTAACGAAGGTTATTTACCCATCTGTCTGAACAGAATACCGCAAACTTCACCAGTCGTAGAATCCCAGATCAGGTTGGAGTAGAACTGGCCACCCTGCTTAACAAAAGTTTCGGGAGCAGACTTGTCCTGCGTAGGACTGAAGTTTGTGTTACGAACAGTAAGACCTGTATTAGGATCCCACTGCATAGAACCAACCTGGAACTGACCTTTGTCGTCACTCCAAGAAACCTGAGTACCTGCCGTTCCAGCTGTAGCACCCTCAATAAGCCCACAGTAGTTGAACTGTCCAAGACCTCCAATGGTCGTGGGATCTGTACTTGTGTAAGCAGAGGATGTCGCGCTTTCTGACACGGCGATCACGATCGCGATATCAGAGTCACGGTAGGTCTTGAGCGCAGTAAGTACATCAGTTCCTGATACCTGCGAATCATCGTATGTTGAGTAGGAACTGGAGTCGATTGAGTTAACTTGGTCACCGAGTTTGTCTGCACCGCTGTTGAACCAGCTGTATGCTTTATATACGATAGCAACAACTGCACCAATAACGAGAACAACCAGTAACACGGCAACCGCCATTTTGGCTAAGCTGATACCTTCATCTGAATTCATAATATATCTCCTTTACTTTAAAAATAGTTTTCAAATTCTTCACGGAAATATTGCATCAGCAATACTACATAAACAGACAGGGGTCACACAGGGGTTTCTGTGATAGCATCGTCTGCAAGATTAAGAACAATAACCTCGTAGACATTACGATACTGTTTCAAGTAACCCTCGCCAGTAATGTAATAACCTTTTTGCATGTCCTTTAGTTTTCGCGCCCATTTACCACGAACGCACAGATACAAGACTGACGTGGTTTGTCGCGATGTGTAATCTGACACCACAAGGGGCAGCACATCAACGCCACGCTGGTTAGCCTTCATCTTTCCTACCTTGGTCACCTTATAGGTAAACTGCAGCGTGTTGGACGAGGGCGTATCGATGTCAACACTCTCAATCGCGTTCGCGTGCAGGTAGAAATCAATATTATCCTTTGACTGGAAGTCGGAAGCCAGATAGCCTGTTACCTCAACCTTCCCAGAATAATGTCCCTGAATTATGTACTCAGAGAATACGACTTTAATGGTTGCATCCAAAAACCGGACTGTAATACTGAAGTATTGTTCGTCGTCGTCTTCAAAACAGAACACCGGTTCTCCATCTACAACCTCGCCGACTAATTTACTAATCTTACTCATTGTGATAGCTCCTTTAGCGAGTTTTCATATTCTACATATTGAGGTTACCCAACATGCTGATTGCAGACCTTACAGCTACGATACCAATAGGTAGGATAAAAGCAGCGACCATCCAAACTATCATAGGCATTGTTGCTATAGGACCAGCCAAATTACGCTTAGACTTAAGGGCTTCTAACTGAACTACTTCACGCACCTTCATAGTGTTGTCTCGTTCAGCGATCAGATCCTCAAAAGCTTCAGCAAGTGTGACTTGATGGATTGTTGTAATCAACTTATCACACATAGAACTAAACTCCGCAATAGCCGACTTTGATTGCAAGTGCTTCAAAGCGTACAGCGGGTTTCTTACATACTCGTGATAGCAGTAGGTAAGAACGTCCTTGTGGATATCCGACGACTTCGATAACCAATAGATAACGCTCATAGTGTCGAGGTTTGTGTCCATTAGTATCGCGATTATAGTCTGTAGCTGTAGGACATCCATTTCAGCTTCAGACTTTACAAGCTTAACACGCAGGTTAAGCAGGAGGTCAGGCACCCTCCAACCAATTAGGAAGCACGCTATGTAGATGAACGCGTACCACCAGTGGAAGGACAAGTTGTGATAGTTCTTGTACTTAGCTGTCAACCTTTCAACTTGTGTTTCTATTTCCATAGAAGATGCCTTCCGGAACACATCAGAAAAGAAGTCTGTCATCTCCTCGACTGGAGGTAGTGCCTCCATCTCGAGTACTGAGTGATCATACTCCAAAACTTGTTGTTCCTGTTCACGTGTATATGTTAAGTCAACTGACATAACAGCAGATGCTAGTGAGTCTCTGATAGCGGCCCGCCCTGAGAAGAGAATTATAATCGAGAACACTATCGACGCAAGGAATATAGCCGTAGCCATAACCAGCTTCTCAAGGTAAACGTACTCAGGAGTTTTCTGCGACAGACACCCGTCTATCTTCTGTTTCAGGATGTGTCGCTTCTTGAAGTCTTTAACCACAAGACTCTTTGCGAACTTTTCAACTCGCGTATCGTGCATCATGTTGACGATAAACAGAAGCCTATCGTCCGTACGCGCCACTGACGCGTTGTTAATCGTTGTCAAGATATAGTACCCGATGAAGCTAGACAAAATAATAGCCAGCTTGATCATATAACCGGTACCACTCTCGAACACAGCAGCGGTAGCACTAATCATATTGACATAGAAGAGCCTTATCGGTGGATACAGGAATAGTGGGATAAATGGCAACTTATCCAGAGTGTTAAACATCAAGTTCTGGTTTATCTGCCGACGCACTTCCATATCTACCTCATCCTTAACAAGCCCCAATCCTTGCTTGAACGGAGACTTACCGATATCATCTTCACCGGCATCTGCTCTGATATAGCAGGTCGTTGCCAGCGTTCTGATTATACGGTTAGGACACTCTTCGTAGAACCTGTTCAATCGTTCCTTGGCATCGTTAGCGGTACATATCAGGTAGATATCGTCTACCTGCCTTTGCAAGATAGGTGGTACCTGCGCGTCGTTGATTGCGTCAGGCACGTTACGTACACGTGTGTAGCACTCGCGCATTGACAGTATCAACTTCGATGTAGCTTTAAGGCACTCGAAGTTAACTCCGTCGATACGCTTGTTAACAGTGGCAGTAATCATTACAAAAGCAAACAACATCAATACGAATCCCGATATAATATCACCGAGTCCGATAAAACCAATCACGAATATTGCGAACGCACTCATCAAGGCACGCTCAAAGAACTTAACTGTTGTAACCCTTGCTTCCAAGAAGTTGTAGACGGACAGAGACGCTACCTGTGTGTAGATACGTCGGAACGTCTGTCGCGTAAGGACGAAATCGTAATAGAACCGAAATCGCTTGTTGTACGCCTGAAACTTCTGGTTCTGCGACATTTTCTGTTTCTTGGTTAGAAACGTAGAAGCTGAGTATACGAAGAATAGTGCTATCAAAAACACAAGTACCCCAGCAACAATTAACAAAGGTATACTCATATTACGACACATCCTTCCAGTTAGCTAATACCCATTCCTTCCATTCCTGAACCTCGTCCCTTGGAAGTCGTGAGAATATGTGCTTGGTCAGTTCGGGCGAGAAGAACACAGCGTGTCCATCCTCGCGCGCCACATCATAGGTAAACGAGTTGATATCGAATACCATAACATCGCGCGTTGTAAAAGTTTGTCTGTCGGTACGACGTGTGTAGTACTCTTTATCAAGACGTATCTTGTAGTCCTCAGCCGACTCGCCTTTCTCTCTATCCGGATATGGAATAGAGTCGAGACGAATAATTTCAGTGATACGCTCGATATATCTGTTACCAAGCACATCATAGTCAAGGTGAGCATCCACTTTGATAACGTCGATGATCTGCGGTTCAACAGTAGCCGGTGTAGCCGTACCACCTGACGCGGACACAACAGAGTTCGTTAACGCGTGTACCAAGTCGACTGTACGGTTCGCATGGTGCGAAAAGATCGTGAAGATTGAAGCAACCTGTCCCATCTGAATCATACGAGCCGCGATAATATCTGTAGCAACCTCACCTACGATCGAAAGAGCAGCATCAGACTTCTTGAAAGCATCCTGTATCTCTGCTGCGGTAACTGTTGTCGTCTCCGCCGCCGATAGGATGTTACGCTGCGGGTATATCTCACGTAGGTACATCTCGGGCGCCATCTCAAGAACACGGATATTGAAACGTGCGTCAACCTGCGAGATAGCAGCAACCATCATTGTTGTTTTACCGGAACCCTGTCTACCTGTAAACGCTGTGGTAACCTGACCACGCATTAACAACTTAATAAGCTGCTGTGGCAACTGAGCGTTCGTATACTTGTGCTTGATATTACCATCGTCGTCAAGTATAGGCTCGTTGGTCGCAGGGTCGCGAATAATAGGATCGATAAGAGCTTCCAGCGTATGTGAGCTTAGAACGAACTTACGTACAAACACAGCCCAGTACTCAGATACCGGTGGACGTAGTGCCAACACACGCGACTTGTCGTACATGGTGTTAACCAAGTAGCCGCGCTTCTCTGTCAGCGGTCCCGGGTTGTTATAACGTGCGATAAGCTGAACTACCCGACGCACTTCTTCCTCGCTGTTAAACGTAAGGAACTGCGCGTGAATATATTTACCTTGGAAGTAAATCCACACAGACCTAGCAGCACGCCAGTCCAACGCGGAATCATCCAAGTTGGTTGACATAATAGAACCCGACGTACCGAAGTTGAAACCATCGATGTTCATAGTACGTAGCGTGTCGATAACGCCCATACCTTTGTACTCCTCGTAGATAAGCGTAGCAACTACTGCCAGCGCTTCTCTGAAGGACAGCGGGTCACGTATTTCATTGTCATACGCTTCCTGCAACTCATCGATAGAGATGTTGTACGATGGTACTGTTCCGTCTTCGATGTTGTATCGAACTTGATCCCATTGGTACTTTTTGATAAGGTACGCCAGCGCACCTTTCTTGTACGTCTGGTACAAGCGCTCCATCAATATCTCAAACTGCCAGTGCGGCTCGATAGCGAACGAGTCTAGCGGGTAGACTTTGTACAAGTCCTCCTGCGTAGGAAACATCTCCTGCAAGACAGACGTGATAAGCTCCTTAACGATGATCTTGTCCTTGTCGATACCGAACACGCAGTTGGTCATCGCCTCTTCCAGACGTAACCGCCGCTTGTAGATAGCTTGGAACTCCACATCGTCCTTACCGGAGAAGGTATCTTCTTTCATCAGGTCAGCAAGTCGCTTAACCACCTTGTCCACAACGTTCTCATGTGTGAGTGTATCGTCTGCCGCGATATCCAAGCGCTTGCCTTGGTCATGCACATACTTGACTATTAGGGCTGCAATAAACACCAGCAGTATAAATAAACAAATAAGAACCTGCATATGCTAAAACCCCTTTCTGCTCAGCATGACTATAGTACCGTCAACAGACATCTGTAACTCGTCTATGTCATTCTGAAGGTTAGCCACCCTTGCATCAGTCTCCTTAGCCAGCGGTAGAATTGTGTGTAACTGACCGTTGAAACAACACTTAGATATCCAAGGGTTGTAGTGGATCTTACACACACGGTTAGCCGGCATACCGATAAACTTCGCCATGTTACGCATAGCAAAGATTTTCTCGTTGTACATATTGACCAACACATAAACGTTAGAATTGTCTTTCAGGTTATCAGACTGCAGCCACAGCTTCAATCGCTGGAACGCCTTGACAGTAGGCTGAACGACCAAGAACACTTGATCAGATTCCTCCAACAGCTCCTTAGAGAACTGCGTATCAAGGTCGTCTGAGTTGTCGATAACAACACAGTTAGTAGCAGACCGATTGTACACGTGATGAATAACCTGAGCCCTGTCCTTGTCTGTCAGAGTCCTGTCGGATACGTTCAGTAGGTGCAAGTTCTTAGCAAGGCTGTACGTGTAGTCCAGTATATCTTTATCCGCAATGGCACCATTGTCGATCAGTCGGACAATCTGCATTACAGATCGGGTAGGGTCGTTAACATCCTGTATACCGAAGTAGGACGGTAACAGTGACTCGGGCTGCGTGAATAATAACGTACACGTCTTACTCGAGTAAGTGAGCCCCTGCGCTAACAGAGACGCCGCAACTGTAGACCCCATGTTGTGTAGTGGTGACATAACTAATATCTTGTGCGCCATATCGTACCTCCTACTTCTTTCCGAACTTAGCCAACAGTTTACCACCCTTGCCGGGACCGACTTGTCGCTTACCTGACGTATCAGGCGACGGGTCTTCCTGCATAGCGATTTCCTGCAGCATCTTAGGGTCTTTATCGAGAGCTTCTCCGAGCAGCACTGCCACACGCTCCGCCAGTTTAGCGCTGATGGGCTGCATGTTAGCAAACGCTTCAAAGCACTCGAGGTTACGTAACGTCTTAGGGCCGAGCAGGTTGCCTTTGTACAGTTCGATAGTTTGATAACTCTCGATGTACTCGAGCAGGTCCATCTCACTTTCGTCCTTAAGCAAGCCTTCCACGTAGATAGTGAGGTTCGCTTCTGCCAACACGATGTTGTCGACGATCGTGTACTCGAAATCGTTGAAGTCGTAGTTGAAGTCGTCGAGGAAGTCGTCGATACCTTCCTGCGTGTAGGCGATCATCGTGTTCTGATAGTGACCGAAACTGTCCCGTGTGTCAGATAGGCGTAGGAGTCGAGCGTTGTTCGTGATAACAAGAACATCACCTAACGTCTGGCATATCTTCATGACAGTGTACAGCACGGGGCGCTTGTCACAGTTACCGATTATATTTATAATCATTCTTCAGCACCTCCTACTGCGTTAGGGTCACTAGACCAATCGTCTTCCGGTGTTGTGGTTGTATCGTCACCGAAATCAAAAGTCTCGTCTCCTACACCTGCTTCTTCCTCTTCTTCGCCTTCTCCATCAGCGTTCTCGGCATCTTCCTCAGCTTTAGTCTTACGATCGCTGTTAACGCTCTCGTTCAGATTCTTACGTCCCTCGTTGAACTTACCACCATCCACATCAACCGTATCCTCTTCGTCACGGAAGATAATAAGCAGTTCTTCGATAGACTCACGCCAAGTATCAAGATCACTTGCTTCTGCCTTGTCAACGATGTTAGGATCTTTCTGCATAAGCTGCGCGATATTTCTAGGCACCGTGTAATACTTAACAGCAGCCTGCTGGATACCCGGTTCGATATACCGGTCAGCGTAGATACTGCAGCCGTACTCAAGATTCAAGTAGTAGTCTACCATAGCTCCCTGATACTGCAACCACTCGAATTCTGTAAGGTATACCTTTACAGTGTTCTCGCTTATACCATAGACACGCTTGTGCGAAAGTACCACGTAGTCGTCACCATAAGGCATGGTGATACGGATATCTATGTAATCGCCTTCTTCGATACCGACTGTAATTCTGTCCAGTACGATATCTCTGTCACGCATATCATCTTCAATGACCTCAGCCATTGTCATGTTGCTCGTAATAGGAGTTCCCGGGTTAACCGCTACTTTGAAGACACGACCTGTAATGTCGTCGATGTTATGGACGTACTGGTCGTTGTCTATGTTCTGCGTTATAGTAAACGCTTCCAAGTTACTCGCCTGAATAAGATCGCCGGCTTTCACTGGGTTGGACACTGTGTAAACGGTAACATCGCTACCATAGCGCGCAAGCGACGCTTCAAGTTTGGAAACCTCGTTAGCGTACTGCGTAGAGACGTTGACGTTTATATTTCGCCAGACGACGAATTGCACAATGTTAAGCACCAACAGAATAACTGTAGCTGCTATGAAAACAACATTTAACTTGCGCATTGTTTGTTGCTCCTCATCTTAAAATTCCAATCCCATTAGAAATAGCAAAATCACTAAACCTAGGGACAATAAGTCGCGCTGTTTATTCTTCTTGATGTTCGCTAAGGTGGAGCAAATAAGTAAGCACAGCGCGGCATCCTTAAGCCAGATTAAAACAATCATTTCCTTACCGCCACCACCAATACTTGTTTGTCATTTAGATCTTTGTCCGTGAATAGATTGGAGTGCCCATATACCATTGATATAGGCACATCCATCGTATCCACTAAGAAACAGAATGTATGTAGGATCCTGTTCGAATAGTAGGCGATATTATCCTCGATATTGAACCGTGGATTATATATAACCTGCTGCAGTGTGTCTCCCACCTTGGAGCTTAAGGGGAAGAACGTGAACTTAAATCCGCCAAGACTTTGCTCTATGCGATTGCAGTACAGCGAGTAAGAGCTGCAGCGCGTATCACACACAAACCAGTACATACACAAACAATCTGTAACGTCAGCTTCGTAATAATCGGCGTAGGGTGTATCACCAAAGTAATCACGAAAGAATCTTTTGGAGCCTTTCTCTTTAGGTGACTTATAACCGTCGGGAAGTATAGCCGCTTTCCACGACCAGTTGTTTATCTCGTTTACCCTTACGTTGAACTCCTCCAAGAAGAAGTTAAGTAAGTTAGCGCGTATCTCGTTCTGAACAGTCACACTGTGGTAGTGTGCTTTCTTTCCCTTAGGAAGAATCGTCTGCTCCATAGCAACCGTGTACAGGCTGCACTTACTGAGATACACACGTAGGAACTCGCGTATCTCCTCGCAGTACAGAGTTGTATCCATGACAGGTCCTCTACCCCTATTATTTCCACTGAACTCCAGTACATTGAGTATTTGCTTCTGCGGAGTACCTATGACAACCGCGCAATTGGTCTTACTAGGGTCAAACACCACAACGACGTCCCCGGCATATTCAAGCGGGTGTACGCTAGCTCCCCTAGACCAAAATAATGTAGTCGTGTTCTGCTCTACTACCAACATAATATCATCCTACCTCTTTTATTCTTTAGCTGCACATGCGCACTCTACACACGGCTTCTCACACGTGCAAACGACTGTAGAACCGTCGTCACTTGTCTGCACCTGATCTGCCTGCAAGATCGCGCTCGTAAGGTCTGCAATCGCCTCGAAGGACAAAGTCGGAAGAACTTCTTTGTTGACATCTTCAATAAGATAGATATCCGCCTTGTTGCAATCTCTCAGCGTTTCCGGTCCGATTACCAATTCACTGATAGAAGATTGGGGCGTGATCTCCACAACGTAATTACCCTTTGTTTTAACGATTGCCGTGTTACCTTTACAGACGTCGTTGTGTCGGTTAAACACCTTAGACAGCAAGAATAACACGTCTGCTTTCGGTTCCTGTTCCTGTCCCGCGTATAAGCGGAGAAGTGCTCTTTCTTCAAGAGTGAGGGCAGCCACACAATCCGACAGAACGTCGGTATCGATCGTAGCACCCGGTACCTTCTTTGCCCAGAAATCTCTAACACACTTAACTTCAGGTTTCATAAATATTTACCTCCACGGTACTTCATTGATCTGGTACGTGCAAGAGCTCCCTGTATAACAGCTTGCACGCACCAATTTATGTAAAACAGGTAGCCCTGGTTTTACCTTAACACGATAACAATATCGTCGATAACCCACTCCGTAACCCCGGCCGGATTCTTACAATGCAAGCATCTCCTGCCGCTTTCTGTTTTAACTTGAACAACAGTATACTTCATACCATCCTTCAGTAACACTCAAACCCGTCAACGTAGACACATCTCCGGCAGCAAACACTGTACGTGTAAGCGTAGTGTCAACTATTGCCGCAATCTCAGCACCATACACTTTTACAGGTATTGTCCTCAAACCTTTAACTTCATCAAAAATAAGACTCATTCTGGTACCTCCTCAATACGGAAACCACGACTAGAGCAGAATACTTCCAACTCTGTCACGTCATAGGGAACCTTGGACATTATATAGTCCAGCTCAACGTAGTCGTCCGGCGTCTTGGCTAATCCGACTGCCGCTGCATAGACGCGCTTTCGGTGTACTTCTCGAAGGTCAACGTTCAGCTCTTTCTTTTCGAACGTTAAGTCCTTGTGCATATCTACACCGTATATCCTACATAACGCTTGCATGGCTTCATCGCGCGTCTTCATTCTGTAATTCAACCTGTGTAGGTCAACCACGTCACCGCCGCAGTGACAAGCCCCGAAGCATCTCCATACTCCCAATTGACGGGAGTAGGAGAACGACTTACCGGACTTCTCCTCATGAAAAGGACACGGTAACTGCGGCGTTACTTCCAAATCGATGTTAGGGTCGACGTAGGTCTTAAAGTAAGCAGGGATGGAAGGTAATTCCGCCATACTTACAGCACCACCGTTTCTTTAGCCGGCCAATCAACGCCAGGCTCACGAACGTACTGTCCGTTGTAGATAATAGTAGGTGCGGCGTTCCAGATCTCCTTGTACTTGCGGAAGATATCCACGAAGTTTGCCACAGAGAGATGGTCGAGCGGTACAGCGTCATAGTTGCTGCCGCGTGACAGCGTGATGCGGTCTTCAAACAAACCCCCACGGATAGTTGTCTCATAGTCTATCTCAGATAGACCGAGATCCTTCATCAGCCACTCCTTAGAGCACTTGCGTTCGTTGTTCTTCTGGAATACAACGACGCCATCGATGACAGCGAAAGCTAATCGACGTTCTTCATAGTTCATTGTTAAAACCTCCTTAAATACTGTCTATATACCAGTTTCCTATGTCTGATCTGTGCGTGTACTCGACTTGAAACCTCTGTAACAACTCGACAGCGTAGCGCCAACTAGCTGCCATCGTCGACAAAGCAGGATTCAACTCAATAAGCCGGGTGTAGTACTGTATTAGACCGTCACTTACTAGGTACAGGTATTGCGCGTACCACCGCAGGTATCTAACCTCCCAATACTTACAACTGCCCGTGGGTGACCAATCTGGAATAAACAGATCAGATCCCTTGCGACTATTGCAAACTTTGTGTGCATAGATCAGATTGTTAGGCATGTTTACTGGATTGCCTACGTAGCCACTACTCTTCATGAAAGTAACTAACTTAGGCGAGTACCAGCACAAGTTTCTTCCGACGGACTTCGGTAGTATGTGATCGACCGTTCTGTCCCTATCATCAATACGTTTGCCACAATAAGGACAGAGCGGAAACCTGTCATCTAAATTATACATTGAAGTATACCGCTAACCAGAGAACTGCAATTACTACAATTGGAAGAAAGACGAAGAACAAACCGAAGTAGATGAAGAACAACGCCAACTTGGCACTGTTCAGTTCCTTACACGCAAACTGATCAGGGCTTTTCGGGTTTATGTAAATCTTCCATTCAGTACCTTCCTGAAACTTCTTCCTATAGCTAGTCGAGCTAATAGAAGACGACACTGTATAAGTATAGCCGCCGTACTGAAACGTAAAGAACGGCTTATAGGTAGTGCCGTCCTTGTCACTGATACGACGCAACTCTGACACAACAGCGTGCACTGTCTCAGTGCATAGTGCATTCTTACGCTTCTCAGATCGGTAGGATAGATAACCAATCAAGGTGAATAATCCACCCACGAGCAAAAATGGTAAACAAAAAACACCTGCTACCATAAATTCAAAACCTCCAATTCTTTGTTGTCAAACGCCATAAGTATTCACGTTTGAATGTTACTATACTCTCAACGAGCATATCGCAGTTATTCTTAACATAACTATTGCTACTGGGATCGTACTTCAACTGCATCAAGTAAGCTATGTAGACCTCGTGCCAAGCGTAGAAGTGCATTGCATAGTGATGCAGGTCGAATTCACCCCAATAGGCGTACCAGCCCTCGTGTTGCCAGTTGGGAACACTGAATAAATCCGACTTCTTTTTATTGCAAGTGGAGCAGCAGTATATCAGGTTCTTGGGGCTGTCTTCAGGACGCCTGTAGTTACGATAAGGACCTTGGATCTTAATCTTGAACGCTACCAAGTCCCTGTAGTAACTCCATAGGTGTCTTGGCATTACGTGATCAAGTTCTGTTGTGTGACTGTCCAACTGCAATAGAGCACCGCAGTAGGGACACAGACAAAGTTCATCGGTATCTTTGCGCAAAGCATATAACATATACAAAACCTCCGTACGTGTTAAAATTTTGTACACGTATTTGTCGAAGAAAGCACCAACTTGGAAAAACGTAAACAGATGGACGCTGATAGGATTCGAACCTACCACGAAACTCAGGGACATGCCTTTTCCCTGACCGTTACCAACCCGGAACAGCGCCCTTTCCCACACCAAATAATGTCAGCACTACCCTAGCCCTCAGCGCTGGCAGCACCTGTAGAAGATAGTTCGTGCTTTTAAGCCGGTTCCCTCCACAGGCGGCTTACTCCCCCTGTCGCGCAGTCGTGTCAACGCAGTATTGATCTCCAACGGGTGGACTTACTTTTACTAGCCACCTTTCTTTATCCGTCCGGCTAGTGCCGAAATACTGCCTGTAGGAATTGAACCTACATCTTACGATACGTAGTCGCATGCTCTAGCAGCTGAGCTAAGGCAGCGCTATACAGTTACTATTTCCAATTTGACGTCTTATCATATAAGTAGTTACTTACCTACCAGGCTTTTTACCGCTTTTACAGTACCTTTTAGAAGTCCTTGATCAGTTAACCTCTCATATTCGGAATCAGCAACTTCATCTGGTATATTATACTGTTTGCATATCCTTTTGTATCTGTGCTCGTGTTCCCACCCATGACCTAAACAACAAAAGTGCTTATTTTTATAGGTATATTCAGTATCTTCCCCACACACCAAACATTTACCTTTGCCCGAATATTCAAGCCCTTCCGTGCTTTCATCAACCTTCTCCACTATTGTTTTGCAATTCATCTCTACAGTTGTTATTACATCGTAGCAACTAGTATAAATGGGAGTTAACACTTTGTAGTAGGGGTTATGCACATCAGCGTCTTTTAGAGTATAAGCAGCTTTAACCATATCCATTGTTATTTCACGGAATATGCGTGAGTAAGCACACGCGTTATACGAATCACCTATATGAGTTTCATCTCTGTTTATCTCCAACTCTAACATAACAAAGTTATCCCAGCAATTACACTGCTCTAAAGACATTTCACGACGTAAGTACTCTAGAATCTCTCCATTATACATTGACTTGAAATTTATCTCCGGCCAGGCATAACACCAAATGGGTTGGTATCCTTCAAGGATTTCTATATCTTTGCTATAATTATTATCTTCTCTGCACAATTTTGTAGAAGCATGGTATACTTTATCGCGTTGAAGTATTTCCCATACTTCCTTACCTTGCATTGATAGTACTCTCATGTTAGACCTCCACTAAACACCTGGTTGATCCAGAAACTCTACCATGTTTTAAAAGCATTCTCTCGCTGCATTTAGTCGATGCTTTTATCCATGCATCGTCACTACTGGCTGCCAATAATAAGCCAGATTTGACTCTTTTATCATGTGCTGTTAATTTATATGTGTATACTCCGACCACTTGCTAACCTCCTACTTTATTAAGACATTCTTGGCATTGTTACAGACCCTCATGTTGTACATCCCGTACTATTTCAAATCAGTTCAGATTATCAGGGTAGAACATAAAGTGTTGCCCAGCAACTCTTATGCATTTACATTCATCACCTATGTGTATTTTCTTGTATATTTCTTCTGATACACGTACTGAGTATTGCATTTCTGCATCTTGTGGTTTTACTAAAAGTGTATTATTCTTTACACAATATATTATGCACATATCATATGTGAATACGTCACCACTACCCACACAACTGTATACAAATATTATCTGTATAATACCTACAAGAAAAACACATATAAGTAATGTAAGCTTTGCCACCGTAAAAGACAATTGCACATAATTAAAGTTACCGGCAAATACTATAAAGACAGCGAGTTCCAAAAAGAATAATATTATACATATTATACACACAGGTAAAAGTCTTAGCATATATTTCTCAACTGCAAAGTTTTTCTCTTCTTTTGTACTTAGTCTAAAATAGCAATTCATAATATCCCTCTATGTGTTATTAGTGCAACGACTTACATAAGTTTGCTGAACAGTATCCGTAACATTAGAATTACTTCCTTTCCGATTTATTCTTCCGCGGCATCTTCGGACACACAGACTCTCCACACTGTAAGCATAGCCGGGAACAACCTCTGCGCACTGCCTTAAACTCAGAGGCTTCCTTTATAATCTCCTCATTGCGATTCTTCATAACTGTTACCTCCATTTCGGATTGTAGTGTCGATGATGGGACTCGAACCCACACGTCTTATGACACTGGAACCTAAATCCAGCGCGTCTGCCAATTCCGCCACATCGACAAGATCAATGGTATGGTGTTATTGCACATAACGTAGGCTTCAGGGCCATCTCTGCTATTTGAGCTTCGTGTTGTGCAATACGCTCTTTCTGGGCATCAGGTATCAGCATGCCACCGCAAGCATACTTACCATCAACGTAGTAGAACCGACCGGGACGGAAGGTACTATTGTACTTGATGTTATCCGCTAAGTCCTTGTCATCAACCATGTTGACGACGTAATCGCCATTGCTGTAAAAACCAACACAAACGTGTACCATATATAACACCAACCTTTCTGAATAATGAGGAAGAACGCCGACTAGTTACGTAGGTTACTCCTATCGGCGCGGAGTGTGCATAAGCACTACAGGAGTTCAAACTATTTACTCCATCTTGAAATGAAAAAACCGTAGCAACGCACCTGCGGCACATTACCCTTGCAGTTGGTATTTCTACCTCCTGCATAAATATATAAAACAAATAGTGTCTAATAGCGTGTTGTAAGACTATACGTGCGATAATATATTATGGATGTGCTTTTCGTATACCGGATCGCACCTGTATATCTCAGGCTTCTGCACGTACTGCATAGCGAGCACTTCAGAGCGGTGTTCACGGTAGAAGTTCTCGCGCAATTCCTGCGTTGTATTTAAGAACCACATAGGCAACGTGTCATAAACTTTCTTCAGCGTAGGCAACAACGACTTCGGATTGAAGTTATATATCGAATCGTCATCGTCATCGTTGTGTGTGAACGCCGGAATAATCTCTCCACATAAGTATTCCGGAATTAGTAACTCAGCTTCGCCGGTGTAAACACCTTCAATATCGTAGGGAGTACCGTTGTTTGGGCACCAGACCCAGTGACCAAAAGGATACGCGAAACAAACTGTGCCTTCGCCGTGAAAAGCTGTCTGCATCATGTGTGCGAAGTACCAACAGTATCCGCACTTGAACAAACGACGGACGCCTTCTCGCTGTTCATCGTTACTGCCCGTGGCGTACAGCCCGCAGATAAAATCTAAACACCTGTACTCGGCGAACGGATAGTCGTTTAGCTGATCTTTTACGCTCATAGTGTCTCCTTTAAGTTTACTAAAGTAATAGTTCTGTGTGTATGTAATAGACAAAATTCGTACAGTTCAGTAGCAGCGGATAACATAAACTCGCGCTCCAAGTCTGATAATTCTTTAGACGGTTTCTGAATAGCCCTCACAAGCGTGTCAGTTGTTTTAGGTGTACTGATGCGTTGACGGTGAACCTGCGTAAGTAACACCTTGACACTACTGGTCTGTGTAGGTTGCTTATTCTTTGAGTGTAATAGAGCTCGCAACAGTGCGAGAACTATCTGTTCTATTCGCAGTTTAAACGAATAGGAGTCCACACAGTTCTCGACACCATCCAAGCAAACACAAGCTATGTTTAACAATTCTTTCATATTAACGATGGAAGCACCTTAAGTACAAGCCAAGCAAGTAACCCGAGTATTAACAAAACCCGGATAAACTTCTTGCCAACCTTTATGAAAACATAGACAAACAAAACTGCTATAGCAGCGTATACCATTCCTGTCCACTCTCCAAACATAGAAAAACCTCCTTACTCCATTGCTGAGATTATGAAGGCTTCTTCCTCCAAGAAGGCAGAGAAGCGTGACAGCTCGAGACTGGAGAATTCTTTCAGAGTAATCTCCTTAATCGCGTACCCTGTAGCAGAGCCGAGGTTGAGGTCTAAGTCGTCTGAACACACCCAATCCTCATCGACCTTGCTAGCCGCTTCAGCGAACTTGCGTAAGTCGAGATCACCCTGCACTCCGTCGAACAGTGTGATAGTCAGGACGTCACCATTTAACTCTCCATCTGAGTAGAGCGTAGGCACGATAACGATGTACAACTCACCATCAACTTCCACAGGCCATACGTATCCTGTGCGAACGTTTATCTGATTGTCACCTACTGTCAGATACTCGACTGTATTCTGTAGAAGCATATCGAGTTCGACTGGGACAAAACCAAGCTTCTCCTTGAACAGTTCGCATGCTGAGCGTATATCGTCCTCCGTCCACTCTACGTCACAGTATGTTGCCAAGTCACAGACCACGCGCTGAGACAAAAGCATCTTAGCTTCGTCCTCTGTCTCTGTAACGTAGATAGGAATATCAGTTAGCAAGCACTCACACTCAATCGTCTTCTTTCCGAAGTATTCGTTCTTGATGCACTCGGACAGCAACTTGTCCAGGTCGACAACCGCCCTGTACTCGTCAGAGAACAGGTACATAAGATCACCGTTATACGTATAATCTGTGAACACAGGAGTAGCAATCCAGTACTCGCCATCCTTATATTCAATACACTGTAGCACCGAATCACTCCTGTAGCGATGTACGCCTGAGCGATAGAGCGGCTTTACGTCAGACTCTTCAGGTGCACTGACGGGATTGCGCAACGCTTCGTTATCTCTGAAACCAAGTGCACGTGCGAAGTCGTTAGGAGTCTTGCCGAGCGCTTCGTCGAGTTCTCCGCCACCATAGCGGCGGAACTCGGACAACATACTACGTACCGCGTCCTCACACACGTTGTCATTCCCGATAGACTCGCGTGTCAGCTCGATCAACGGTTGATAGGGTAGATCTGCGTCGAAGTAGTGCAGGTGAAACAAATCGTCAACAAACTCCTGCACGTCCGGATCCATATAGTGATACGCCCAGTTTTCCTGCTCCTTAGCGTAGACCGGAATCGTTGTAATTGTTAATGCGAGTAACAACGAACATAGTAACTTCTTCATCGACCGTTCCCCCAATCTGAATTATCGTCGACCTTAAGAACCTCCGGCATATCCTTGCCGAGTACGTAGAGCATAGTGATCAACGGCTTGCTGATACCATCGGTGTAGGTGTTGTCCATAAACGCCTTGTCTGCCTTTGCTTCTTTGTAGTTGTTACGAACAAAGGTGTCGATCTCTTTCTCCGTTTCAAAGTGCGTAACCACAAAGTCTCGTCCACGTGTGTAGCATTCTTTGTACAGACCAGTGAACTCGCAGATGGCGTCCCAGTACAACGCCATAGGGTTCTCCCCAAATAGGCACGCACGTACAGCTTCCAGCAACTGCTTGCCCCAGTAATCCATCCCCTTGGTTGTGAGCAGTGCGTTATATACGCGCTTGATCGTTATCACATCCTCTGGTATTGTACAGATAATCCGGAACAACTCATAGCAGTTCTCCGCGATGGATTTGTTGTAGTTCACACTCTGTCGTATAAGCGTCTGTAGGACAACGAAAACCTGCTTATCACACGTACGCCTTACTGAACCGAGGTCGATCGTAAACAACTCACCCGCAGTGCCTTCCAACAGGTTGTTATACATGATGATAAACTCCTGCTTGCATCCGAACGTAGGCGTTTCTTTCGCACGCTTCAACGTCACGCGACGAGGTTCTTTGTCCCACACGCGCGGTTTACGTTCAACTGCTTCGTACATAAGCATACGATCTACATCCTGAAAATCAAAACCCTGTTTCTGCAGGTTTTGAATAACTACTACATCTTTCATATAGCACCTCTCAACTCTCAGGGAGCTTTCTTAACTTACCTTCATAGATACGAATAACCGGAACGTCAGTGGAGTAGTTGGGCGGCGTCTCTGAGTAAGTCCAACTAACACCTTTCTTAGCGTGTGCCGTTTTGTACTGTTCCTCGCTATCGACGCTGTACGCCTGCACAGACTTACCGAACTTGAACCACTCCGCTGTAGCGTTAAAGAACTCCGTAAAGCCAGTTCCAAAGAAGTGCATGTCCTGCATAAGCACACAATCCGTGTCGACAGACTCGATACCTTCCATCACATCTATATCATCACCCTCCTGCACAGTGTAGACAAAGTTGGGTTGGTGTATAGCATCGTGTAACAGCATAGTGCTGCTCGGACCAGTGTGATGCAGGATAGCAAGCGTGCGTTCTGCTTTCTCCGGATTACCACGTGTTCTAAAAGTACAGACGAGATGTACAATGTCCGGATCGCTAAGCAAGCTATCGTAGGTGAAATCGTCAACGGTTGTGACAGACATTCCTGCGGGTAACTGCTTAGCGAGCCAGACAGCAAACCGCCAAGCCTTTTCGCCGTATAAGTGTAAGTTGCGATCTATCTCTATCATACAGCTTCCTCCAATCTGCGGCTACATCCGATCAACTCGCCGTCCATGAAATGCAACGTGTCATGGAACAGCGTCTTAGTCTCGTACTCTATAAGAATATAGCACCCACACCCAGTAGGAATATCGTTCAGTAACTGCCTCGCGTGCTCATCGTTCAGAGCATGTAACACGAACACTGTTCCGGGTAACTCTTCCACAGCCTTAACGCCACTGTAGGTGTCGAGCTCTCCACAATTGCAGCGAGCGCTGAGTATCTTCCGTGTGTCGTCTGAATCAACGACTACCTTACGAATATTGGTGACGCCAGACAGCACTCTGGACACACCATCAAGCTTACGTGATCCGCGAATAACCCAGTGCGTGCACAGCAAGTCTCTTCCAGTTAAATCTATCTTAGACATAACATCCTCCCGTAAATACGGCTCAGCTATACTGCCTGAGCCGCAACTTGTTTAAAGTAACATATACCAAGACGAGTATCCGCAATAAAGGTATTGAACCCGGCGGACGCCCTAACCTTAGGCTGTGAGAACCTACACTTCTGTTGCAGTTCCATAGTCTTGGTTCTTGATATAGCAATATTGTAATCAGTGTGACGATAAACTGCAATACCACCCTGTGCCATATCAGGCAGTATCTGCTTATCAGCTTCACCCGCTTCTATACCAGCCTTGTTAAACTGACCGACAGCGATTCCAGCCTTGTTGGCTTTCCTGCAGTAGGCTTTAAAAGCTTCATAGGACTTGGATATCCTATCTCCTAAACTCATCTCCTTCGTGTAGCGCTCTTCCTTAACTTTGATAAGACCCATGTAGTCGATACAGATAAGGTGAAACGGTCCCTTTAGTCTATCCAAGTTACGGATACGGTTGACAAACGTTTGCACGTACAAAGTCTCTTCAAGCGCTACAAGCTTACCGTACTTGCCAGACTCGAATAGGTCATACCGAGCAGCTTCTACTTGCGCTTTGTATTCTTCCGGATAGCGCTCATTACGCAACAGCTTGTCGTTGATTTGGATACCAAACATATTGAAGATATGCAGAGCCAACCACATGCTGTTTACCTCTTCAACTGTCTGCTCCAAGGCAAGGAATAGCACATTCTTCTTATAGAGAACAGCTGCACGGTAACAGTAGGTACCAAGTGTGAAACGCGTCTTACCAGTACCAGGCTGAGCTTCTATACCAAACAACTGCGTGGTGAATATACCGTCCGAGTCTTTGTCAATCGCTTCAAGACCACTATCAGTTACGAACTCCATCTTCCTGCTACTGCCAGCTACACCTAGGTCTTCGAGCTTCTCTACATCGTAGATCTCATTGATATTGTTTATGGTGTCCAGCGCGAAGTCTGAAGCAGTGATTGAGTCGTCAGTGTTGTTCAGCGTCTCGTAGGTACCAGACAGCGCTTCTGTCAGCCGTTGCGCTCGCTTAGAAGAGAAGAATGTAGCGATCTCGATCTTGAAGTCGTCAAGATCTGACGACATAGTTTCCAGCTGCGTGAAGTTATCCAGCATAACACGCGTAGTAGTCTTAGCTGCAGTCTCAAACGACAACGGGTCTTCGAAACGTAGCGACTCGCATCCGATTACACGAGCATTCGTAGTACGCATAATCTTTCGCAACTCCGTGTGTAGCCACAGTTCGAAGTACTTACGTACGATAGGAACGTTCAACTTCTCACTGTAGTGTATGTAGTGCCAGAACAACAAGTCTTCTGCTACGAACTCAGACTCGGGTATAACATCCACTAGCCACGAAGCATAAGCAAGGCGTTGCATATCATCGTCACCCCTAGCAATAAAGTGACTGAATATCTTATCCACTGCTTAGCCTCCTAGCTACGCGTGACCTCCTGCAGATGCTTGCGGACAGTTTCGCGTGCGAGTTTGTCTACGATCTCGTTGCCACGTATACCGGAGTGTCCGGGCGTGTGCCGGAACTCTACAGCGAAAGCCGGCTTAACGTAGGCGTAGAAGTAATCGCGCCAGATCTTAGCGAGAGTACTCTTAGCTTTCCAGAAATCGGGCTGTCCCGGTTTTAACAACCAGCTGTTTATACCCTTGTAATCGTAGTTAATACGCAACAGATCGTTAGGAGTCAGATGCAGGTGGTTGATGCAGTACTCGCACACCAGCATAGCGGCGAGAGTTTCACCAGCTACATTACGCATACCGATATACTCCGCTTCACAACCGCACTGAGTTAACGACGTCCAGTCACTGGTTCCTTCCGGTGCGATGATGGCAGCCGATGCATAGAACTGCACGCCCGATTCTTTGTCTTCTTTAAATGAACCGTCAATAAATGCTTCATAACGCATACAAACTAATCTCCTTACTTTGGCAGTGTCTAACACGTAGAACACTACTACCTATGAATCCACACTCAGTAGCAGCTAACGTTCAAGAATTAGTCTTAACCAAGATTGTCTGCTAACTGTACCTCAGGAGCAGTCTTCACAGCCGTTGAATAGAAGGACTTAACATCCAACGTTGTGTAAGTACCGTCACCTTGAATTCCAGTTAAAATTCCACTAGTATCTTTCTTAATAAGTTGTTCCCATGTCCCGTCATAGAGGAATATAGTACACACACCACGACGCACGCGTCTGTCAAGGACAGATATAATCACGTCGTAGATTTCCCACGATACCATACGCGGTATCTTGACAAATAGGTAGGGAACTATGTTTACGTACTCTGGATTGGCTACATCGTGTAACTGCTTCCGGCACATATCCATATCGATCATAATACGCTTTATCTCCAGTGCGTCGTACACCGGAAACGTAAGCACACCTGCTCTGAACAACTGCTCAATACAGGAGTAGGCGAGAACCGACTTGCCGTGTCCAACCGGGCTGCACACACAAACATTGTGATTGCGCCACTGTTGTTTGATAATACTGTCGTGCAAGTCTGTCATAAACACACTGTAGTAATCCGGCATATCCTTAGGAAGTAAGAACTTGTTGAAGATTATGCCACGATACTGATCGGGAACGTCCAAACAGCTTACGGTGTCATAGAACGTTTCCATACGAACTCTACAATCGCATGGGGAGCCGTCAGGTAATACTCCAGTATTAGCGCACTTAACGCAGTACTCGTCTTTGGTTAACCTGTGCATTACACAAACACCTCCCCGTCACGCCAGATAATCCTTTTACCTTTCAGCATAGCTGCAGTAGGGTCAGTCGTCACGTACATATGAAACTTTCCCTCACACGCTTCAGCCATCTTGAAGTGGAAGTCCGGAACACGTAGAGCAATCGTGTGCACTATGTACAGCGTAACGTCCTGCTGCGTGAAGTCGAAGTCTTTCTCAGCATATATCTCGTGTATACCCGGCGTGTGCGATATAATCTGCAAGCACGCTAAGCGTCGGGATATAGGTCCGCGTCCCATACAGGCACCACTCCTCTCATATCGCTATTAGTCAAGTGTGCACGACGTATAGCGCCTGCTTTCTCAGGAAACAACTCCGTCAAGATGTGCATACACTTCTCAGACACATGCTCCGATACTCTAACGAATATATTGGTAGAAGCAAGTATAATATACCTGAATGCTTCGTCCGGGCAATCGTCCGTAACTTCGATATAGACTGCTTCCCAATCGTTAGACGAGATGAACATGTGCGTCACAGGCGTACGTAACATATCGTAGGAGATAACCATCGTTTCTATATCAGGCTTAGTGACGTCTTTACTTCTGTGAATAATAAGCTTCACTTTACCAAACCTCCTATATACAGAAGTGTTGCGACAGTTGCAACTCCCTCGGTGATACCAAGTCGATCAAGCATAAGCATATCCACGAATAGTCGCTTCACTGAACAAATGTGAATATTGTCCAGAGTGTTGTACAGCGGAGTAATAACTTCCGTGTGATGTGACTTCGCCAGCTTCTCATCCTGCAAGTAGCGCAGCGCCGTAAGCAACTGCGTCTTTGCGTAACCGAGATAGTTCACATCAGACAACGTGAACGACGAATTCTTGTGGAACAACTTAAGCTGGATAAAGAAAGACAACTGCTCCAAGCTTGATCTGATATCGCGTAGAAACACGTCTATGTTGCTCGCTACAAGTTGATTCTCCTGTTGTAACGAATAGACGTCTCGATCGAACGTTGTACCATATCTATTCTCAAGACGCTCGATTGCTTTATCTATTACATCCTGTACGCGTAACTCCTCTGCATATTCTATCTGCAAAACAGCTTCAAGGCTGTTGAGAATTGTTTGCATCGAATAACTACTATCTAACATGTCAACCCTCCTTGACACCTATTGCGCCTATACCGTAGGGCTTGTGCGTCATGTGATCGAAATTTACGGTTCCGCGCTTCCTGTTCTTGAACTCTTCATAGTAGCGAGCTGACGCCAATATAGCGTACTCCCTTGCATTGCTGTAACTTGGTCTTGAATCAATGTTTGACATATGTAATATTCTCCTCCATATTTATTCTATGTGAGCTGTGGGCTTGTAAGGTACGTGACGGAAGTGATCAAACGTATCACTTTTACTTTCCTTGTCTCCAAACAAACTGCACTTAGGACGGATCTCGTCCCAGCGCACAAAAATACTACTGTAACTAGAACTGCGTTTGTGAGTTCTACTGCACGTAACCATAGCTTCAAATCTCCTCTCTGGACAACTTATTGAGGTCGTCAATTACTTCAGCGTACTTAACCAATTCTTCCGGTAGCTCTGCATCTCCGGTTAACGATATAGCGACTTGCCGGTCAGTGCGCTTAATACTCTCAACAAGCGCATCAGTAAGCACTTCACAGTCTACTAACAGCGGTCTGTACGAGTGGTCACGATACACGGCGTGGGAACCATCGCAATACATACCGATGGCACGTTCGCCACCTTCGGTCGAGTACACAACATCTCCACGACGTACAGCATCCTTAGCAGTACCTGTAAGCCGCACAACCCGCTTATCAGATTGGAGTACACGCGCAACCATTGTTTCCTCGTTCAGAAAATAATGCTTATACATAAACAACCTCCTACATAAAAATTTTTACCTTTCACTTTTATATGAAGGTAATTAGGTAAACGGGAATTTGTGCTAGATAACCCCGCGTGCCAGAGCCGTAGCAACTACGTTCCGCATTATAGGAATTATCTCTTCTGTAGGCTCAAAGTCGTTGTACTTGAAATAATCAAAGGCTAACAGCTGTAACGTGTTAAGAAGGTCTGTTACTCCGTTTACGAGTGCCTGCTTCATTGCGTCCGTTAGGACGAGTATTCCCTGTACGTTGTTTACTTCCGCGATTGCTTCCATTGTGTCCCTGAGCTTCACGCGCAGTTCCGTGTCCTGATTGTCTTCGAGCTTTCTGTTGAGCTGTACCATTACCTGTTGGGCGTCGTCCGCCACTGTAACCGGCACTTGCGTCCTTTGCCCGCTGTGCAACTTTTTGAGCAGAAACTCGAGCATTGCGATACATTCTAAGTAATGCATCGTTCTCCCTCCTTTCGACCCACAATAGGGCGACTATTACAATTAAACAAATAAGGCAACCTTGCCACGACACGAACGTGTACAAACCTAGAAGCGAAGACAGCGCAGAGCACAAGAGCATTAACGCCGCAAACTTCATAGTCTTCTCCAAAGTCGCGTCTGTAGGCAAAGTAAAAGTATCTTTAAATCCTACGAATAGGTGGTATATACTTACTGATAGTCTCTCTTTATCATCCACCGCGTTTCTCCTTATACATAAGGTAGTAATCGATATACGAGGCTGGCGTCTGATAGAACACCATAGCACCAACACCTTCGAGCACACCGCCAACGATTGATCTGTGACACATATCCTCGTCGTAACACGAACAACACAACTGTATAGAAGCGTTGTTACGCGTGCTCATCCAGTACAGCCAGTTCAACTTCTCACGTGACTCTTCAGAGCATAGGCGCTCAAGGAAGATAGGTACGTACAAATCGTTAAACGTAACTGTCGACCACTCGCCTGCCGCTTTCAGCTTCTGGTACAACTTGAACAACTCCGGTCTAGGTGCTAGTTGTGGAAAGTGCAGCATACCGGGCTTGGTGAAATTCTTGGACAGCATAATGTTGATACAGTGGTCATATCGATTAACGTCTGCATCTTTTATATTACTTATCTGAATCACTACGCTTGTTCCTCCCGAGATAGCGTGACAGCTTCGTTGCCGCTCCGACACTGAGTGCTTTCTTTATAACTGCTTCGAGATCAACAGCATCCTCTACTGATATTCGATAGCGACTCTCCAATTCCACGTGCAGCGGCCTGATAGGCATCAGGCATAAGTCTATCTGATCAAGCAGCTGTTCCATAGGGACTGTCGAGTACACATCCTCAGCATTATCCACGTAAAGCATTGATCCGTTATGTATTGCGTATCCAACCTGTGTGTATGCCTTACCGATATCGCATACGAATCCCCTGCTTATTGCATCAAGCATGTGCGCACTGATCTCGCTCCACGGAAACTGATATTTGAACTCGTTACGACAACGCTCCTCAAGTTCTGTCAGTAGGACTCCGATATTGCGTACGCACGTAGACTGATTATCCAGAGAAGTTATAACAGCCGACGTTCCGCTGGAAGTGTTCTGAACCAGATAGGAGCCCGGCTCCTGCAATCGTACAAATCCGGACGCAAGACTGAAGCATCCAGTCATTTCAATTATATCAAAACCAACCTGTAAAAAATTCATTGTACATCCTCCAAGTAGGGCGGAGCGATTGCTTCACCCTCCGCATCAAGTGCATATATCCTGACACGGTCGTCATTAGTGTACCGTACCCGTATATCGTACTCAGTGGACGTTACGAGCATTTCGAAACTCTTCCAATCCACTGACGTCAAAGTGTACTTAGCATCGTCTGTAAGACACAAGTGTGCCACGTAGTGTAGGGCGTCGTCTTTAGTGCCAAGGTAGACACTAGGCATCTCCTGCTCCAACACGAAGTCCGTTGAGCCGTCGAACCTAAGTACCAGCTGGGGCTTCTTCTGCAAGCCGTCACCAGCAATAGGACGCAAGCTCCCGTTTGAAACAAGGAAGAAGCCGTCTGTCATATTGTATACGTAGACGTACTTCTCCGTTGTCTTGCAAACAGTGTAGATACGTGAGGCCTCCTGTGTACTACAACCAGACAATAGCAGTACAAAACATAGTATAACAGCGATATATCTACTCTTCATAATAACCCCGCTAGGTGACCAGCGACCACTCGGTTATAGGCTCACCCCAGTATGTTATTCTATACTTCTCGACATGACCATCCTCGTCGAGTTTGAATTTTACTTCAATACCGATAGCAGCTACTTTCTGCTTCCATTCGTCCGAGTTAAGACAGTTCTTATTAACACGGATAACCTGTTTCCCGTAGTGAATAAGAACATCGAAATCTCCCTTAACTTCGAAACCAAGATCGTCGATACTTGTCACGCCGATATCACCAGCAAGATCAGAAAAGTTATTCGGACCGCGCTGCATTGTCTTGATGTAGTCGATAGCTGCATAGTCGATACGGACTGTCATCCACCAGTAGATACCGATCAGGCAAGCGCACACGAATAGGAAACCAATAAACACTACAACAATATTTCGTTTCATGTGCATAACAATCACCACCCTATATCATTCTCTAAAAAACTAACAAATTCTTTTAGCGTTGCAGGTCTGCCAGCAGCGCTGAACATTGTTGCGTACTGTATCAGTAGATCGTAGAACTGCTCGCTGTCAAAGTCGATATTGTGCGACTCGAATTTATCTTTAAGCTTTTGCACATCATCTGAACCCTTTTTAGTTGGTAAGAATTTATCCAAGAGTTCGAACAGTTTATATTGCCCATACTTCTTTAATATTACCTTACCCGAGTAGCAGGCACCGAACATAAGACACTGATAGTTCCTACTTATATTGAAATAGATCGCATCATTACGCGAGAACAGGTGTGCTTTATAACTTTCAGCTACAAGCGTTATATCGTCTGCGTAATTATTATCAAGCAGGCGCTTACAAGCTGCGTAGTAGCGACCCGCTGCGTCGTGCAACAATTCAGTAGCCTGTTCCAGATACTTATTAAATAACGGAACAAGATTATACTGAATAGCAGTCGTCTCCGATAACTGAAAATACTCTCTGTCGTAACTTACGAACACTAGGTCCATGTGCTCATTTAATTCAAGGTTATCGTGGACTCCACTCAATCGCAGTGAGTGATTACAAAACGTCAACTGCGTAATGCGTTCGATTATATCTTCTACCATATTAAACTTCTCCTTCGAATACGAAGTCTGTTGTAATAGCTTCTATTGCATCCCCGATAGAGACACCCTCTGCCGTCCACACACGGAAGAACTCCGAATTGTTATTCGTGGTTGTAACGAGCAGTAAGCGTCCTGATGAGGTTGTAATTCGGCAAAATCTGCCGCAGCTATCTGCTGCATAACTGAAAGTTAACCAACGAGGGAGTACGCCATATCCCGGATACTGAAGTATATGCTTCTTGTTTTCCAGTATAGTTTTTTCAAGAGAGCGGAGTCTATTATCATAGCTTACCAAACACTTACGGTCAGCTTCTTTCTGCATATAGAGCTTAAGAACATAGGACGTGAATCCTTCATTCGCACTGCTTCCCCATCCCGCGAAACCAACATCCAATCCGTTCCTTGCCTGTATCATCGGACAGCCGTACGGAGTCTCTACACGATACTCCCTATGACCATAGAGCAGGATATCCCAGTACGTCGACAACTTAACATCCTGTACCTCATATATCCACAGGTACAGACAGATGAGACAGCGCTTGCAGGTAGCCGACTCTCCGTAGCACATAACAGTATCTGATCCCTTAATATATACAAAGCCCTGATAGTCAAACATCTTGAACTCCGACGAAAACCGCAGGTAGGTAACATGAGCGCCATCAATGATATCAATGCTGGTATCCTCAACGAGACAGTTGTAATTGCTGCGCTTGAGAACAGCCTTAAGCATATTCACATCTTTCTCCTGTGTGACGTTGGCTAAGTAGGCATTACAAGCAACGCCGACCATCTCCTCAGAGAAAGTAGTCTCACCGTCGTGTGATTTAAACGTTTCACCGTCGAACACACCACCAACTCCGTTGATAGACATGTCACCGTTGATCCTCACAAACTTCTTGAAATAATCCATAGCGTACTCCCTTCATAATCAATCCTTGCTGCGTAACAAGTCTTGCTGCATAATATCAAGTCCACGTATATCGTACTGCTCAAATAACGTGCACATTGCATCTACTACCGTTCGTGTTACAGTCTTATCTGTTGCCCTGTTCTCATATATATACTGTGTAAGAACTTCAGCCAACGAAACGTCAAGTTTATTATCACCGAGATCGATACCCTGAAGTATAACCTCCAGTTCCGGGTTATTACAGTAGCAGCTTCCGTTACCGAATTCGATTATACCCAGCAACCGTTTGCTCTTGCGCACATAGATAATAGAAGACCACGTCGTGCGGTAGCAGATGATACGCCACTCACCACTCTCCCATTCGTAGTTCTCACGCAGGTGGCTTATAACAAGCGGCTTACGCTTACCACTCTTAAGCAGGTGCTTGAAGACTGTAGAGAACAAACCAATAGGAAACTCTGTTGTCCTTGTGAAGTAGTCAGGCATAATATACCAGAGCTCAGCAAGCAACTGAGCCGTTACATTACCTGTTGCTTTACAGCGAGTGGATACCTGCGTGTAGGACACGGAACCAATCGGCTGCTTTGACTTGCTGTAGATAGTCAGCAACCAGTCTCCAGCCCCCGACGCGTACTTAGCTTTCAGCACATACTCTCCGCACGCCAGTGCAAAGCTTAACGATCCATCCGGTGACATAGGCTCGGGATATCCAAACTGCACCGTTCCAAGATACAGGTAGTAAGCGAACGCATACTGCGGACTCAAGAACTCCCGATACCTCGCATAGAACATAATCAACTCTTCAGCAGCCTGCCACTGCTCATCTGCAATATAAGCCTTGATAGCAGTGTACACGTTAGGTGTCAGGATAATAGGCTGCGAGTTCAACGCCAGTGCTAGCATATTACAGATAAACACGGAAAGTTCAAGTGTGTCTGCTCCGTAGGGGTTCAACTGCAAAAGTGGTACGAATAACTGCCAGCTATTACCGCGCTGAGCCGAGAAGATATCCTGCATCATTGTTCCCCACTCGAGTATATCTGTATACTCAGGTACAGGGCGTTTCAGCACGTACTTGGCATAGGTAGTCGCATAAACATTGATTGTATGCGGCGTAACCTCGTACAAGCTCGTAGGCTGCTCTACTTTGTAGAGAGCGAACAGGTCTGACATGACTTTGTACAGAGCCTTGCGTCCAGAGGATTCAACTTCGTTCGGATCACTGCAATAGCGCGTGATCTCGTCGATGTCAATCTTGCGACGACTTGCAACCAACTGCGTAGCAATCAAGTGTGGTCTGATTAATCGGTAGAATTCAGTTAACATTGTACACAATCTCCTTTAATATTTTGCTCCGCTATACTTAGTGACTTCACGAACTCTAACGTTACCGGTACCGTGAATACGGCGTCGTCGCGATGAATGCTAAGCATAGCACAACCAAATTCATCATATACGATAGACTCTGTAGAACGCTTCTTGTCCAGCACAGAACGTATTTCCGTGATAAACGCCAGTGCGCTCTTAGGGTCCATCTTGTAAGTCTTGGACAGGGTTGAGTCCTGCAAGACTAACATACCAAATAAGTAACCTAACATGTGGTACCTCCAAAAACTACTTGCTCCTCAGGTCAGCAAGTGAAACAACACCTTCGCTTGCGTCTAACTTATCCAAGACCTCTTTACCATACTTACTACGGATGCGATCTCTGACCGTCTTTTTACACAGCTGCTTTGTATCCTCGTCAATCTCATCAAGCACCGGTAGTGATATTGCAAGCTCGCCGTAATCCAGAATAAAGGGCAGCGCTACTTCCATCTTGTCTTCCTCAGTTAATTTCTGTAACTCAGGAACTCCCATAGCATCTACATACTGCACCATCTTATCCGTGTAATACGTGTAGTGCTTAGTGCGCTTGACTCCTTCCAAAACTACGTGCCCGTCGACAATAGAACACTTGTGATAGTCCATAACGTCCATACACAAGTTGTCTGCTGTTAGGACACCGTAACGCAGTGCCAGCACTTCCCACATATTTTGCCGGAAGGAACTGTAGCCCTGCGGAGAACCTTCGTAACCACCGAAGCAACTTGTTATGTAATCGTCTATGTGCGCGTTAAGTTCTTCCTTTGTCAGATACTTATCGTGAGATCCCCACGGTATTACGACAGGTGCTATCTTGCGCAACATTATGAAAGCTGCTGGACAATCAGGACCAGATAATAAAACCTCCTTCAAGTTACTTAGAGTACCGCGATGATAACCATGCAATCGTTTCATCTATATCTCCTTAATATACACAATCTCGTGTCCATAGGACTCGAGCTTCAAATCTGTTCAGTGTTGCTTACAATAGCAACGTAATCCGCCAGTGGTATATAACCTTCGTGAATACCAACAACATACTGAACGTTACTATTCTTCAGCTTCGGTAACACGCAGTCAGATACTACACTGTTACGTACTGCTTCGTCAAAGTCGTCGAGGATACAGCAAATGTTGCCCTCTGCACTCTCGGCCGCTGATACACAGTTAGTGTAATCGACGTAGGTAACTACACCCGTGCCCACCAACCGATACGCCGGCTTAGGGCAGCAGTAAAATACCTTATAACCTTCTGTTACTTTATCGAGTGCTATATTAGTAAGTCTGTACGTAAGACCAGACTTGTGTTCTCCTTTAAGTAATAAATTGTGTGTATGCATTGTAATACTCCTAACTAGGAGGGCGTGCTAATTGCGCACGCCATACTCCTTGAGATCGTTGTTGGTTCCAAACTCTTGTCTGATCTGAGCTGGAGACGGATAGCCAAGCTTGTATCCAGGTTTGCACATATAGCAATTACAACCTAGGCTGCTACCGTCGTGTTTGCGTGCTGCTACCTCGTCAGCCCATCCAAACACTTCCCGCATAATACGATGTTTGCGTCGAACTGCTCTGTTCCGGTAGTAGCGTAATTCTCCTCTTGTTCTCATAGATAGTTCCTCCTTGACAGTTGTTAGCACCCTGCAGCGCACGTCAAGGTTAACTCGCTACAGGATACTAGTGTTGTCAACGGAATCACAAAACCGCTTTCTCATTCGTCCATATCCTCCTCAGCTTCCTTCAGCCAGTAATCGACGAGTCTAGTCAAACTAGGGACGAACATACGCATCACATCGTACAAACGCTCCGTCGACTCGTGGTAGTACAGATAGTCCTTTATTGACTCGATCAGCACACCCTCGTCAAAGTGTTCCTTCAGTATTATAGTTTCACAGATGGCCCGCTCTTGTGTAGGCTCGAGTATCGTTGGACACGCGGGTGACGGCTTAGTCTCGAAGTACTGATTGTAAAAAGGGTCGAAGTAATAGTAAGCCTTCCACGTGCCGATACCACTTATCTCTGGATAACGTGTAGCCAACTGCAACTTGGTTATCAGTGCGGTTGTTAACCCCGCTCTGTACAGAGCGCACTGACCCACGCACACATAGGTTCCAAATTGACCTATGAACGAATCGTACTGTCTACATAAATCTATTGTCGACACTCCACAAACACCTCCTTGGTGTGGTCCCAAATAGGTCTTAAATCAGGGTATAGTAACTTGGAACAAATCAGATCGAAGCGCTGCATTACCTTATCGAACTCCGGCTTATCGAAGTACGTCTTAGTAACCGCACGCACATTCAATGAGTTATAAGCCTTTTCGTATTCGCGAAGGACAACCTCTGTGAACGGATAGTTTCTCCACTCAGCGCCTACACCATCAGTTCTCTTTAAGATGAAGTCTGCTACTAGTGTAGAATCATAATCAAACACGTTCGTCAGACAGTACACGTCGTAGATATCCTTAGGGCGTCTGAAGCGCTTCCGAGATAATATTGCTGTCACCTTATCGGATAGCATACGCTCCACAGTGAAGGCATTCACCGATGTTATCTTAATATCAGTACTTGTTGTGCCAAAGTAGATATCGTGCCAACCCACATCAATACCTAAAATCTTGTCGCCATTGGCGCTATACATGTCAATACCGCCTGATCTGAAACGTTCGATAACATCCTTAACAACATAGCGATCGATGTAGCCCTCGGCAACAAGCAGATCCCCGACTGACTTAAACGATTGTATAAGTGACTTATACAATTCTGAGTCGCTTATACTAAAGTCGATATCGGTCGTTTGATGTGCCGTACCGCCCAATAACTTTGACAGCATGTAGCCCCCCTTGAAGGCTAACTTATTACCGTACTCACGTACAAGCATCAGAACGATCTTGTCCATCTTACTCATAAGGACAGAGTAGGCGTCACTTACATCTGCTTCCTCTGTATCGAAATCCGGGACGTCTACGAAGCCGCTATGAATCATAGGTTCCATAGCTTGTAAAAGTTCATCATCAGACAAACCCTTAAAAGAATCCGGTGCGTTTGCTCTGCACCATTCCAACTTAGTCATAGTATCACCTCTTAGGTGTTATCATTAAACCATAAATATATTCAACAATATCATCAACTGACTTTAAATCGTCGACGTGGTACTGGTTGAGTACCGACTGTACGCTTCCCAATCCAAACACATAGCGAAGCTGATTGCGTTTGAATGAGTCTGGCGTAGTAGCATCTTTAGTGATGAGACTTATCAAGTCACCTAAACTACTCAATTTCCTTACGGCATTGAGTAAGTAGACCGGTTGGTTTGCCGGAGTACGTACAATGGGGTAAGTCTCTATGTACATTGTAAACATCAGATAGGAGTTATTTATTACCGTCCACGAACGCCGTTTACCGTACGGGTACTCGAAACTTAATAGATTGTGTTTGCCAAGTCTAATACCTCCGCCCATACGTGCCAACCCAAAACCAGAACTTGTTTGTATACCCTGCGCTCTTACGCTGTTTGCTATAGCCGTGTACATCTCCGGACCGAATTTCGGGAGCTTTCCTTTAATAGCATCGTTACACGTATCCCAACCATTGAAGCACGCCAGTACGTGATCTTTCGTGTACGTTAAGTTTACAAGCGTATCAACTATTTTATCACGACCAATGACGTTGTTCAGGTAAAGATTCACAAGGGCTGTAGGTATAAACAAGAACATGTCCTTGTCGCGCAACGCATGCATTATGCAAGATGCTAATTGAAGGCGCTTTACCGTAATAGCATTTGACTTTTCGTCATCAACATCCCACAGCAACTGCGTGTACATAGACTGCAGACTGTCTGCTTCCACTTTAACGCCTACTTGCTCCGCGAAGCATACCCTGTTAACTTCTTTCATTGTGGGCGACTCTTTCTTCGATAAAACAATATCTAAGCACTCGTCGTAAGTGCAGTTACCACGCGCAACGTTAACTGCTGAAAACACGTACGGCACAATAACCATACGCAAAACGTCAGAGAGCCTGTCAGGAACTTTAATTGTCTGTTTAACCATAGGAATACCTCCATAACTGTGTGTATGTATTTGCGGTGTTGGTTTTACGATAACACCGCATATTGCTTTAAGAAGCCATCTTCTTTAACTCGTTGAGAGTACAGGTGACTCCATTGTACATAACGATAGGATTAAGACTACTGCATGTATTCTGAACGATACATGATATGCCATTTACACTTAATTCTTCGCCTACTAAGTAGGCAGGTACTACATCTAGGAACTTGCGTACCAACTCAGGGTCGAACATAGTTCCCGTTTTACTTTGAATAAACTCACGTACTTGTTCCCTAGGCATAGGCAACTTGTACGGGCGTTTAGCACACATTGCTTCGTACACGTCACAAATGTGGACAAGACGTGCATGCCTGTAGCCGTGGTGTCTATCCAAACACATAGGATATCCAGAACCATCGAAGTTCTCGTGATGTTGTAATACTATTTGCTTTACTGCCGAAGACACTGGACCTGCATCTGCTATCATCTCATAGCCTATCCGCGGGTGCTTCTGTACAACAGCAAACTCCTCTGGTGTCAGGCGTCCCGGCTTGTCAAGGATAGACAGCGGTACCTCCAACTTGCCAATATCATGTAAGATAGCGCCCAACGCGATATTACGCAAGTCATCCACGCTATACTGCATTTCAATAGCAGCGAGCAACGCCAACAAAGTAACGTTCTTCGTGTGCGTGTAGGTACAGGCGTCGTAATCGTACATCAGGTGTAACATAGGTGCATACGTGCCCGATAACAAACTGTCAACAAGACTGTTAGCCTTCTCGACTAATCGGTCTAAGTCTAAACGTTGCAGAAGCATATTCTGACGTGTAGTCATTGACTCGATATTCCACGTATCGTCCTGCTGAACAGACACAGCAATGTTGTAGTGCTGTAGTGTCTTCAGCATGGACTCTGTAACAATGATTCCTTTAGCAACCAATAACCTGCCACCACTGCGAACATCAAACGATAGTGGTGATCCTACTTTAACATGTTCTAAATTCATAATTGGTATAACCTTATCAACTGAACATGCGTAAGTGCGAGACCGGGTCGCAACCGCAGTCCCGCACAAACATTACTTAAAACTCAGGTAAGTCCTGTAAGGAGTAACCTTCTTGTCCTCTGTCACTCCGAATAGCCATATCACCATCCCGAGTTGTGAAAGAAGAAACTCCTTCAAGCTTACCAGCATTGGCAGCGTCAACTGCTTCGACTCTAGACAGCACGCGTCCGTCATCTGTCTTATAGGCGTCTATAACGTTGTTCTCACCGTGTCTCACTGCTACAATTTTGTTCATAGTAAACAATCTCCTTTTCTGTTTTTATTTAACATAGCTTTTAACGAGCTATGTACTGGAGATACCGTAACAGTGTATGTCATAAATATTTTCTTCACGTATATATGTTGACGGTATTTACGACTGGCGAGATTTCTCATAGAGATTTCTCATAGACGAATACAATCTCCAAACGTCTCCGTCGTTGTAACTGTCAGGTGCATAGCTCTTCATCCACTGTAGTGCGTCCTGAGGTAGTTCTGACAATGACGGTTCAGGGTAGTCGGGCAGCACCTTAGATAGGACAAACTTATCAAGAGCATCTGGCACAAAGTTATACGGAATAAGATCATCAGCCTTGTCGTGTACTGAGATAATTACTTCTCTGTATCGGGCTATTTCCTCTGCAGGTAAGTTGATGTAGGCGGCTGCAAGCTTAAACATATCAAGCAACATATGTGCCTGAAGTATGCCGATGTAGTTAGCCTTAACGAAGTACGCGTACTTATCTTTCAGTATCGCCGCGAAGAACTTCTTATGTTCCTCAGAAAGGAGTTGCCCGAGCAGTTCCGGTGCTTTAAGGCTGTTTATCATTCCTGCTAGTGCGTAACTTTCTGAGTAAAACAACGAGAAGTAATCGCTCAAGCACTCAGGCAGTTGGTTTGTGGCAGAATAGAAAGCGTTAGCATTGATACAACTCGGAATAGGCAAATACACAGAACCCTTTGTCGGGTACAGCTCCCACGGTATCTCCTGCCACGTGACAGGTGGTAAGTGCTTCTTCCAATCCTGAATAACTGAGTTACGATAATCACACTCGTAAGCACACCAGTCAGCGTTATCAAACCTCTCCTTATTCCCGTGCAAACCTTCGTCGCTGTCCAAAAACGCCACCGGCAAACCGGGCTTTCTTACAGCTACTATCCTGCCACCTCCATAGACACAACTGTCGTCCTTTGCAGATCCTGCATGGAACATATCGCCTGTTTCGGGATGTACATAGCACAAATTGTGACAAGTGTGACCAAATCCGTCCTCAACCGGTATACTCCACACCTTTTCAAACCCGCAGTGTTCGAGTATCTTTATCGCGAGGTCAGTGGATGTACTCTGTCCAATATCCATACTTGAGTAATCGATCTTATGTGCGTTCACGTCGGCGTTCGCGTAGTTATCGATATTAAGTATTGACATCTTATACTCGGTCCGTGTAAAGTCGAGCTGTGTACTCGACGCCCCTCCTTGAACTGCGATAGGTATATTAGTGAGTAGGCCATCCGTCTCTTTGTTCTCAAGCGCTGTCATCTTGTTTACGTAGGCAATCATATCTTCATCACGTTCAGATACAAGTTTAGCAGCCAACTGATAGTCACCGTCACAGAACTCAACAACGCTGAGTATCTGTTTTCCGCGGATGTTCATATCGTCGAGAGAAAGCGCTATATTGAAAGCAGGCATCCTATGTCCACCGAACACTCCAGAAACAGCCTGAGACTTGTTTACATCACCTGCCGTGTCCTTCAGTTTGGTCAACGCCAGATAAGGCTCGATCAAGCAGTTAGCCATTAACAGATCAACTAGGCTCTCGTATTGAACATCGTTGATGCTCACCCTACCTGCTACGTTTCGCTTGTGTCCCGTAGTATATTTGCGCATCATAATAACGCACGCTTTCTCTGCAGTGTCCGCTGCCGCAAACATAATCTTATCAGGAACATCAGGCAGCTCCGTAAGTAGGAACACAAAAGCCCGCAAGTATTCTTTAGGACAATCTTTGATCAATCCGTACAGATATTCAAACGACTCCATAGCCGTCGCGTTCTGGAAGTGCTCAAATACATAACTGCACGTGGACGTACTAGCATCAAATCTCTTCACCAGCGACATAGGGCAGTCGTATTGCTCGCACATAGCCTGTAACCATTTCTGATCGTTACTACTTAGCATACTTTATTCTCCTTCGTCTCACACTCCAGCACCTCCAAAGCTTCCTGTATATACAGGTAACTCTGAGCGCCTACATATGTCAGGTCTATCTCGGAAGCGTCTAACCAATAATAACCCGCATCTACATAGTTGAAGCAGTCGTACCACTTACATAAAACGACGTAAGTGTTCCAACAAGTAGGATTGCTTTTGCAGGCCGATGTAACCGCTTCACGTCGGACGAACGATACACCAACAGTGTCGCCCTCTACATCAAACTGTTCTTTCAATAGCCGCTTTGCGGTATCAAGCCACTCTTCGCCTATAGCAGATAAGCCGCCTGCGAAGTCTGACGTAACAGCATCAGTTGTATTCCTTAACAGCACTTCGTTACTGTCTGGATCGACGATAACAAGAAGTACTTTATATCTTCCATCTTCCATAACAAAAACACCTCACCATCACCCTACAATACGACCAACGAACGCTAAACATAGCGCACATGCACAATAGACACCATACACCCACCAACCAATCTTTATCATCCGTTTCGCTTGCCTTTCTTTACGCAAATATAATTTATCATCGTTGCTTTTATATGCGTTGTTAGCTTGTACCAACAATAACATTCCTAAAAATGCGAAAGGAGATAACAAGCAAACGCACGTACACATCAGAAATATCTGGACTACCGATTGACAATGATACTTGTCGTATCCAGGCATGTTCGGTATCTGTTTATCTTTACTCTTAAGTCTCACGTCAATCTCTCCTTACAATACAGTAGGTAACATCCAACGCATAGAACCTATGTTACGTGCCACAGCGAATACGTTAGCTAACACCGCCCACGACATAACCACTCGCGTATAAGTCCCGCGTATAATACCAGACTTCACAAACTCATACAATTGCCAAATAGTTGCCAGCACGATAGGTAGCCCGGTAACGAATAAAAACGGATTGTACCTAAACGCCTGAAGCAAGTTACCATCCAAGATAGCATACACCATGTGAGTGCCTCCGCAACCTGCACACGACCATCCAGTCCAAGCTCGCAATAGGCACGTGTAACGACCGCCCAGTCCTAGGAACAGTATGTACGCTATCGGTATACAAAGCACGCAGGCGATAAATCTGCCAACTTGATTAAACCTGTAAAACATGGTAAAAGTACACCCCCTAATCTTTCTGTAGGATATCGTTCCAAGCCGCGAGTAGCGCATCGTAGACTCTTTCTCGCTTACTGTGCGGAAGCTTAAGACTCTTCTCAGCCTGCGTAAAGTAGCAGGACGTATCTGCTTTTGAACAAATAGTGCCAATAAGCTTACACATATCGGTAAACGGCTCGTGACTATACATGAAGTCACATATAACAGGTTTCTTGTCTTCGTTTAATACACAAGGCTTGCACGATACAACCATGTTGTCTACAGTAACGATTAAAACAGTCCCGGGATACTTACTACGTAAAACCGTAGCAGTTTCTGTATCATAGAAGTGTACTATATTCTCAACCATGCTTCACATCTCCAAAAAGTTTATGTGCTACTCAGTAGGCGTACGCCGTGCACTGAGCTAGCAAGTTTTCTACGTTCTCGTAGGTGCGATCTGTAGCGACCAACACCATGCTAGTGCTGTCATTTAGCACCACAGCAGATACGTAATCGAACGTAGCAGGTAACCGATAATAGGGCTTGTTTGCTATAACATCCGGAACTATGTCATCAGTATACTGCATAATCTCCGATGTATCTGCAAACTGTAGAGTTGCGACTGAATTACCTCCGAGACATAACTCTATATCGCCATCACGCTGTACAGAAACAAGCGTTTCCTCTGTCTCGAATAACAGTTCAACTGTTTCTGTTTTGTTCACATTGTATGTGAACTGATTGAAATACGTAACAGGTTGTTCCTTACTACCGCAACCTGTCAGTAACAAACACACTGTAATAATTAAACATAGGCGCTTCATACACTCCCAACTGTTTACGATCATTTGCGTTCCTCATAATTTTCAATACCTGTTTCTCGAGCAGAACTCCCGTCACCCAAATAGGACAAGTGCATCGAGTCTGTCCCGCTTCTCCAATCTCCACCCCAGTAGAAACCATAACTCTTGAATACCTCAACAATAGGACAACCATTATATAAGACGTGATACTTGTCGTGTGTCTCAGGTAACAGCTTCCAAATCGACTCAGGCATAGCACTCTGCCCATAGGCGTTACCGTACCACTTTCCGTTTACATAGAAGCTTCCTGAACTCGGATTGATATCTATGGCTACGCCCAGTGAGTGCGCTGACATCGTCTTGCTTGAGTTGTGGTTCTTACCGCGTAGTACCCACGTACCCATAGCACTGTCACCGATATTTATGACCGGTCTGCTCGGATGTTCGTAGATATCCTGAAAGATGTGCTCAAACGTTCTCGCCAGTTTAGAGTTTACCGCAAAGGTCTTCTCCTTGGTCACTTTATTCATGTTGGTATCGTCCTTAGGATCAGCCCAGTACCACACGCGCACCGTGATTGTTTCAGTGTTAGTGTTCTGTAGCGTCACCAGCTTATCCTTGTTCTGACTGAACGATGTTTTCGGATAGGACGTCCACAAACCATTTGTTACATATTCCCATGCTTCGTTCTCTGTCATAGTGGCAAGTTCCACATCAGACGCGGTTTGGTTGTGCGTTGTAACGGTAGCATAACCGTCCGCTGCAAACGAAAACTCTGCAGGTGGAATATCAACATCGATATTAACTGTCTGAAATTGTTCAAACGTATCGTCAGGTGTAATTGTGTCCCACGACATATTGTCGTAGGCAAACATCTGCTCGTAATCGCTAGCGCTTTCTGTATAGTCTTTGTCCCAGTGAACAGGCACCTCCAAGTCATCTAAAACGGAGTAAGTAGAGGTCATCTTGTTTCGCAACGCCGTTATAGGCAGTATTACCACCAGCGCTGCAACAAGACTACACAGTGATACGAAAGCGATCTGCCTGTAAGAAATCTTCACACGAATCACATGTGACACCTCATTTCACTTCACTCCACTTCCCATCACTCAAAACAAAACTTGCTGAGTACTTAGCATTAACGCGATCTTCGTAGGTGCAGGCGTTTATAGTCAGCACCTCGTCCTCAACACGTAAGACAAGATAAACTGTCTCCTCACTGTTAGCAAGTACATTCGATAGACAATCCTTTAACACTGCCGAATCGATCGTATCGTACACGCCTGACGTCTCCAGTGTTATATTTGCATACAGTGTTAACTCGTCAATCGTAAGTTCATCCTTGGGACAATCGTACAACTGCTTGTTGATATCGTAAGCGTCTACAAGTATCGGCGACTGGCGTTCTACTCCCTCTTCCTCCTGAACCACGGAATTGTCCTCGGAAGTCTCATCCTGTACCCCGGGAACATCCGCAGGTTTAATATCTTCACCTGTCGAAAATAGAAACCAGGACAACATTACGGCAACTGCGATAATAAGTACCAGCAACGAAAAAAACAAAGGCTTTCTGTATTTATTCATCTCCAACCTCCAGTATCTAAGATGTTGTGAGAACCGTCATTCTCTAGTATCTGCGTAGCGTTCACATCGGATCTGTCCATAGACTTGACAGTGGCGATCCCAATAAGGATAGCGCAGCCTAAAGCGAGCACAAGCATAATCTTATCCTTGAGTGCCATAGGAGTCGTCGCTTCCTCATTATGAACTACTGGATCTGGCTGCTGTTGTTCTCCAACTTCCGGCCGTACAACTTCATTGTTTGCGTTATCTTCCATTGCACTATACCTCCGAAATAAACTCAATAGTCCCAAGTAGCGCACCGCCGTCGTTGTACGCTAACGCCATAAACTTATTACCCTCCGGAACAGACACAGTGAGTAGTCCAATACTGTCTACTGAATTAAGTTCAGCGTACCAAGACTCGTACTGCGTGTAGAACTTTTCCCAGTCAAGCACGCTAGTCTGAACGTTGGATGACGTCAAGTCATCGAACATATTGAACGCTGTCTTAGGCGTGGTGTTGTTGGTCAACAGAACCGGTGGTAACGTAGACAGTACTGTATCACCAGAGTCAATAAGTGTACCAACTCTAGCGCTGAAGTCTTCTGTTGCTTCTGTTGCTTCACCGAGCAAATCACCTGTAACAGTTTCCTGTGTACCGTCTTCTAAGAAGAACACAGCTGTTAAGATGCCACCTTCGTCTGAGCCAAACGCACAGTGTGTGGCCGTTATCTCCTCGGATTTAGCATACACTTCATCTTCCCAAGAGATCAATCCTTCTGTCTCAACTGTCTCAAACGCAGAACACACTCGCGATTTGAAATTGGTAAACTCGAAGACAAAATCGCTGATGTTGATTAAGTCTGAGTGAACTGTGCATCCTTTGTCCTCGATGATAGCGGACCATGCATCTGCCGCAGCAATTGACTCAGCACTAGGCTGGTCAACAAACGTATCATCGAACGACGAACTTGTGTTGCTGTTATAGTCGTAGCCGCCAGTGCCGTCAACCTCAGGTGCTTCGTCGACTGTACCAGAGGTAAAGTCGTCTTCAACTCCGTTGTCCGTGTCTCCGAAATCGAACGCTGCAGAGTCGTCAACATCGCCCAAGATATTCTCGTCTTCAGGCACGACGAAGTCGGGATCGTTCGTGAAGTCAACAGAAGAGCCACCGGGAGTAGTCACCGTAATAGCGAGCTTCACTTTATCTGCGAAACCAATTACCAGTAACACATACATAATTATCGTAAATAGGAATACGACGAGCCCTATCTTGAAGTTGATAAGTGCCGTCTCCTTTTTATAATTCATTGCAGTTTACCTCCTAATAATAAATACTTACATCCCCAGTTTCCATGTCAATCGTGAACAGCTCGTAGGAGATAGTTTTACCGTTTATTGTTCCGACAGTACACACGTTGAAATTTGCACCGTCTATATCGTAGGACCAAGACTCCAGCATATTGGCCGGCTCATCCTTACTGAACACCAGTACTAACTGCTCCTCAGTTATAGTTAACTCCTGCTCCTCAGCCAGGTCAACGAACGTCACAATATTGTAAGTATCGGCTGGAAATACATTCACGTGTTCGGGGTCAGCGGGTATAACAACAGGTACTGACTGGATATTGCTGTACAGCGATATGAGAGTGGCAGTATCACCACTACTAGGCAACTGCATTGTTGCGTCACCCATTGCTATAATATCACCGGTAGATAGTACCAGGTCTCCATCCTGATAATCGTAGGACACGTCAGGAAATCGCTCCTGCATTATCCCTAGAACAGCGCAGCACTCCGATACATTCCATAACCACTCGTCAGAGCGGTTAAGCAAGTCTCGTAGAGACTCAACAGAAACACGGTTAAACTCCTGCAGCACTGTACCGTGTGCATACACCACCTGTCGCGTACCATTGTCAGTTAGTATATAAATACCGTCGCAATAACAGTCTATTGTTAAGACACGCTCACTACCATCAAAGTACAACTGGAACGTGTCACAGTAGCCCTTGTTATAGTTTATCATCCACGGGTACTCAATAGCACTTCCGTACATATCAAATAGAGTGGCGATAACATTTACAACACCTGCATCCGTAACACTTGTCTGTAATACCGAACTGATTGTTTCTTTGGTTCTCTCATCAGTGTAGAAGTCGTAAGGCTCTTCCTCGACATAGGTAATAACATCTTCGGAATTGATAATCTCCTGTAACTTCTGTTCATTCCTTTCAGCAGCTTCGTTCACTTGCTTGCGCTGTTTCAAAATAGCACCAGCCGTGGCAACCACGCACAGCATAGACACTGAAAGCATGGTGATGAGAAAGATTGCTTTCTTGTTCATACTGGCACCCCTTTCTAATCAAATACACTACTGAGCCGCGCCATTCCTGCGGCGTTAGGATGAACACCATCTTCTGTGAACTGGCTTATCTCAGAGAACTCCCAAGCATCTTCAAATTCACATAACACAGAGCCTGTTCTGTCAGCTACAGCTCTAATACTGTCGTTGAACTCCTTGTACGTGTCACCGTCTTGATTGGTGTGATCAATAGGCGGCAATGTGCAAAGAACTGTCACTCTCATATCCCCATACTGTACGTTAGAGACTAACGACTCAAGTGAACTCTCGAAGTCTGATACGGGAACATTCGCAAGTAAGTCACAGGTTCCTCCGTATATAATGACCGTCGACGAATCCCCTATGAACCCAACGCGTGTATCAGAGTTGAAGTTGACAAACTCTCCGTCCTCACGGTGCGTTACGTAACTACCAGCTACTGAACTGAGTTGCTGTACGTTCAGATTGCCGAACCACATCTGCTCATAGGACTGTACTTCAGAATCGGGGTAAACGGCTTCTGAGCCTCCCTCAATAGATTTACCAGTCCACGTGGATATACTGTCACCCATAATAGAGACAGATGTATCTTTGAGGTAGCTTAGGTCTGCGTGTTCCAATTCCTCGACAAACCTAGCTTCTGTTATAATTGGTGCAACAGAGACAGCAGGACTGAACGCTACTGCCCCTGCCAACATATACGCTATAAGCATTGCCTTTCGCCTTTATTTCAGTACGACGTTTCCAGCGTCGTCGATCATATAAGGTCCGGCATAAGTAGGGTCAAGAAGATCGAACTTAGCACGGAATTCCTCTTCAGATATTTCATAGGAACCCATCTGGTATTCCTTACTTATTATATCGCCCGATTCTGTATCTATATCGAGCACCCAAGTCTCGTCCTTGCTCTTCTGAGACCATTCAGCGGTCTTGTAGATATTGCCGTTCTCATCTGTGAAGTCCTGTAAGTGATCTTCAACAAACCTCTCGGCGTCGTAGAAGAACGGTACAGTGTTGTCGAAGAACGATACTCCGTGGGACGTGTGCGTACGATATATCTCAGGATTGCCTTCAGCGCCCTCGGGATATTCCATCTCAACAACAGTAGGCTCCGGCTGGTTCGGCTCTTCAACATAACCGAATTTCTCTTCCATTATCTGCTCGACTGACATACCACTGTTCAACATTGCGGATACCGAGTCGTCAACCGGCTCGGGATCTACCTCAGGCGTTATATCCACAACCTCGTCCGTAGGCGTATCTTCCGCAGGCTGAGGTTCGGGTGCAGGATTCTGCTCCTCTATGGTAACCGCAGGCTCAGGCGGCGGCACTGCATCATCCTCTTTGTCACCGAAGAACAGGTGTACTTGAAACGCAACACAGAGCAGTATCACGACTAAACTAGCCGCGGGTATTACAACTGATAACTTATCTTTCATTACGGTCTCCTCCCGCTATAATTAGCATAATTCTTCTGACCTTCATCTCTGTCGTAGTCACCTATAAAGCTAAAGTGCATTCCGTCTTTGCTTGATCTGAAGTCGCCGCCCCAACAAAACCCGTAGGCTTTAAAGATGGTTACAACAGGACAATCTATGTAGAATATCTCGTATTTCTCACGTGACTCAGGAAGTGCGTCCCATTGCTCCTTAGTAGGTATCTTCCCTCTCCAGATGTTACCATAACCGCCCAGTGCGCTGGATGCGTTAAAGTCGATAGCGCATCCAAAGGCGTGGGCTGACGGTTTACCGCCACTCGTCTTGGCTCGCACGTAGTAACATCCTGCATAGGTCATTACAGGCTGTGTCGGGTGGTCATATATATCCTGCATAATCGATTGAAGTAACGGAGCAACAACACGGTTACATTCGATAGTGATTTGCGTAGACTCTTTCTTCATTCCGGAGCCTCCTGACCACTTCCACGCCGGAACTGTTATCTTGGTGGAGGCTGTGCTTTGCAACTGCTTCAGCTGGCTCTCAATAGAGCTGAACGCCACGCTCGGATAATCAGTAAACAACCCGTTAGTACACATCTTCCATGCCTCATCGTTAGGCATCATAATAATGTCTTGCAAATTATCTGGAACCTCCAATATATCACCGTTGCCCGGAGTTGGGTTGCCCGGTATCGGGTAGGTAGGTGTCAAGTCATCCCACGGTGTCTTGCCGGACTCCTCTTCGTCCCTACGTATCTCCTCGATAACCGTCGTCACTTGAATTCTGTCAAAGTGCTGCGTGTTTGTCCTGTACTGAGTCAGCAGGTCACTTGCTTCGTTCAGATTTCTCCGGTACGTTATACCCACAAGAATCAAAGTAGAGATAAACAACACAGCACATACAATTGCTGCTGCTCGTTTAGGAGTCATAGTCCTCGTTCCTCGGGAACTCCGAGACGCTTACCTGTTTAGTCTCCGCCGAGTAGTAAACAAGTAGACGCACCGTATCCTCATAGTATACCTCGATGCTGAACGTGTTGGGTTCAAGGCAGGAGTAACCGTCTGCGTACAGAACATCCGGGATTGCGTAACCGTTGTCTGTTAGGTATTCTTCGACAGCTATAGTTACTGTGTTGAGTGTATCGCTGTTGTTCTCAGGTAACACCTCATAATCCGGCCAGAAGTCGTAATCTGTCAGCAGCATGTAGCCTACGTGGTCCGCCGGGTCAACGCTGAACTCAACATCCAGCTCATCGGGAACCGTTACTTCAGGAGCGGTAGGAGCTTCTACTTCCGGCTCGATATCCGGTGCGGGCTCGGGAACGGGAACAGTGTCGGATTCTTCAAGCGGCATCTCCTCTACGGTAAGATCGGGATCATTCTGATTTGAGTTGAAGTGCGACTTTATTCCGATGACCGAAAAGAATATAACGCAATAGATAGCAAATGCGCTTACAGCTATAATAAGTTTACACTTTTTATCACTCATAATAAAATACCTCACTTTGTAATAAATCTGAACTCTATGCTTGATTTAGAGCAAGCGTCAGACTTCTTTATTTGTTTCAACTTAAAATTGGACGGGTCATGCACTAGGAAATCTGAATCGTTGTATCCATATATTACGACGAAGTGCGTACCACTACCACTTGTGTAGTAGGGTTCGGTTATCGCTGTAAAGTGCATAATTACCGGTATACCATCATCTATGTAACCCTGTACCGTCTCAATGGACGGGTTGCTGTTGGCACCTGTCATGCCATACTTACCACCGGTAAGCGCTGACATATAGGCACTACTATTCACACCACCACCCTTTGTGAAGTAGTCCAACTTGAAGTTAGAAGCTACTTGTGACGACGTCCACGCCGAAGTAGAAGACAGGTAGTTTGCACACATCTGTATAGACGACGCAAAGCAACCAACCTTAGTAACAGACTTACTTGACGTTCCTAAGTTCACGCCGTTAAACGCAGAGTCATGCTGATTAACCAGTAACGGGAAGTTCAACTCTTTCGTTCCTGTCGCAGGTGGTATACCAACGATAGGTGGTTTCTCAGGCTTCGTAGGTGGTGGCGTTGGTTCAGGCGGTGGTTCCGGTTGTGTAGAACCCTCGAACCTGTACACCGTTGGCTTCTCACTCTGAAAGGCGCTTGAGCGGGTTGTAACGGACGCGGAGCAGTCCGAAGCCGTATGATCGTTTACTCCCTCTGAGTACGCGCCCTCTGCAGATTGGCTACTTCCCCAGCTGTACACTACAGCGTCCTTTCCATCAACCCTATCAAAAACCTCGATGTGATTCGAGTAGACTAGAATATCTCCTTGTTGTAAATCAGACAGCCCGAGTTCTCCCACATTCGTCAGCCCAGCTATATCTTGTATAGAGTTAGTTGTTACTGCTGACATATCACCCTGCTTGCCAAATAGGTACATAGCAACTCCTATATATCCGGAACAGTCTTGCTCCACTAACATCCCGTTTATAGTAGCTTCTTCTGACGTGCTGTACCACAATCCTGCGTGATACATTAGATGATGCGCAACCTTACAAGCATCGATCCAACTCGTTATTTGAGTCGGATCGTACTCGTTATAGTTAAAGCCCGCGTCACCGTCTTCTTCATCTTCAGATGGCAACTGTTCGACAATCGTAGACACTTGCGTTCTGTCGAAAGCTTGTGTATTGTTGTGATAATCCGTCACCAAACTGTCAATAGAGTTTTGGTCTGAGTTATAGAGCATACCGCACAAAATCACAACAGCACTTAGGACAACGATACCTACGATCATCACGACTTTGCTCGGTTTCATCATACTCCCCCCCTAGAACAGAACCATGTAGCGACCGTTGAACAGGTCGACGTACACTTCCATCATCAACCCATCGCTGTGGAGTTCAGCCCTAAGCGCACCGTTGTAGGTCTCGGACAAATCGACTGCATCGTCAAACGACCAGGTCTTGTCAACGTTACTATCGTAGTAATCATCGACAGCAACTGCGATAGCCCACAATGTTTCCATCTGTCCGTAGCTGCCGTAATCAACCCAGTCGAACCACTCGTAGTCCTCGAGGTCGACTTCAACAAAGTCGATAGGTGTCCAAGCAGCGTTGTCTTTCTTCTTCGGAATATCACCATCCAGCTGCGCATCAATCTTGGTTACGTAGCCGTCACCGTCTGCGTCCTTGACCTTGTAGCCATCGATATCAATGTGGTCAATAGACTCAACGAGTGCATCACCGACAGGCTGCTCCACATCAGGTGTCTCCTCACTTGGTTGCACCAAATCTACCTCGGTCTGATCTACATCAGCCTTGCTGTAAACCCACATAATGACCGTAACAATAACAACTAATACTGCACATACAATTGAAATAATCGGTACAATATTCTTCTTCATAAAAATAATCCTCCTTATACTTTACGGTATACCAGTACCGCTTGGATAATTCCACGTTTGAGTGTTGTGGTTATAGATACATACGCCACCAGCAGGTGTGTCTGTTCCTTTCTTATTGTGCGCACCGCCAGAGTGGAACACGTTGTTGCCCCAGTTGTAGAAACTTGCTCCTGCATCCGCCCACAGGTCATAACCATTCACGCGACCAAACCAGCTAGTGTGCACTCCGATGTTACTCTCTCCACCGTGTAGGATGTAAGCTGCTGCTTGCAAGTACATCGTGTCGATTGCACTCAATTCAAGGCACTTACCGTTCATCTGACCCTCTTTAGTACACACAGCTTTTATTGTACGCTGACCGCTTGACCACCACGCATCTCCGTTGACTCTGTTGCGAATGGCAGAGCCAATAGCAACAGCGCTGTTGTAATCTGACGTCTCAGTTGTCATAGCTGAGGCCATGTAACGAATATCTTCTTCTGTATATACGCCGTTAGCAATATCTTCTGTGATATTGTAGTTGCCTGCTGTGAGCGGAGGTTGTGGCTCCGGTGTCGGCTCCGGTTCTGGTGTTGGCTCCGGTTCCGTTGGTTCCGGTTCGGTTGGTTCCGGAGTGGGTGTTGGCTCTGGTTCCGGTTCCGGAGACGGAGTAGGTTCAGGTGGCACTCCCGGTAATGGCTTTGTAGAAGTCAAAGAGCCATCTATATCTACGTGCTTTACTATCTTAGCACGCATAACCTTCTGCCCGTCAAGAAACGCTCCCGACGGTAGCATCTTGGCGCTTGACTGCCCACCTCTGTCTTGATTACACATAAACTCACAGACAGACAATTGAACGCTGCCGTCAGACGACGGATAACCGTGTCCCCATTCGCATTGTACCTGCGAACCATTGCCTAACTCAGCGTATGTATGACTCTTTGACTTAACATCTAAGAGTAGGAAGTTGAACTGCGTACCGTTCTCTAGTTCTACTAGAACCACGTCACCGACAGTAAACGGTGGTTCAATCATAGCACCGGCGAAACACTCAGTTCCCTCGACATTAAGCTTCAGTAGGTCACCTGACTCTTGGTCGTTGACTCCGTATAAATCAGCTGCAGTTAGCAAGCGCCTTGTACATAGAGCACTCTCACCGTATGCAGAGATACAACCCTGTATCGAGTACTCGATACTCCACGAGTCTAAGGCGTTGACGGTTCGTTGTTCCTCTGCTACATCAACACCAAACGATACCGGAACAGTTTCTCCTGCTTTAGGCGTATACCACCAATCGTCAGCAACGTCTTCTATCTCAGGAACAAGTTCACCACCGGGCGCACTTTCCAAATCGTTTATCTCCTCAATAACTGTTGTCACCGAGGTTCTGTCAAAAGCTTCCGATGTAACACGCGAGTCAGTCTTAAAGTTAAATATGTAATCCGTCTTGAACGCTAAGAACGTAAACGCAGTAGCCAATATCAATACAGTACCAAGAGTTATGACGCACGCCTTAACTATCTTGGGACTGTCTTTCTTGTCGTTGTGCATTTATGTAAATCTCCTTAATCAACAGACCCAAAAGTAGCGACCTGCGTATTTATATCAGATGGTGACAAAACCGTTACACAGCAGTCAGTAGAACTCTCGTACCACTCTATACGCGCGGTATAGGCACCACGCCTGTGCATAGTGTACTTGCGCCCTGACTTTGTCAAGCTTGTGTCATCTGTAGAACTGTAATACTCAGAGTCAACATACTCAGCGTAGGACTCGAAGTCATAAACATAATCAGGTATGTCGGCTATAGCGTCTATATTCATTGTTTCTGTTTCAGGCAACACGGGTTCATCCTGCACACGAAGAACGAACAAATAAAATAAACCTATGACGATACAAACGAAAACAATCAGCTGAATCCACTTATTCATAAATATCCTTTCATACTTATATGCGATGGATTTTAACAAGTGTCAATTGTTAGATAACAGAGCACATTTGTTTGTTGTGGTATCAAAAACCACGATGTGCTCTTCATCATTCAAAACCACCTTTACGGTGTATATATTATCAGGATCGTCCATAGGACAATAGAAGGACAGCCACGAGATTCCATCCCACGTCGCACCTAACTGGTCACATAACCAAGTAGCTGCTGTTACTTCTTCCGCGTATGGATTGTCGATGTGATTGAGCATAGCCGTATCCATAAACTCCTTGGCTGCGGCATCGCCTGCGGACATATAACGCCCGCCGCCCTCCGTGTAAAGAACACCATCAATCTCCTTAAGACCTTCAGGTTCTTCTTCTGTTTCCTCAACTGTCACAGCCTGCTGTACAGTCTTAACACCAGTATCAACCTCTTCGACGACCTCGTCAGGTTCATCCGGATTATTCCTCTCTTTATCCCTTGTGATAAAGGCGATAACCAGTAGCACCGAGCAAAGACAACCTACAAGTGCTAAAGCTGCTAAATACTTCTTCATATAAACACCCCCTTAAAACAAATCGTAATAGTATTGTGCCCAGGTCTCTCTATCTTTACACCCCTGCGTTCTTTCATAACGTTGTGAGTATGTACCGAACTTTCCGTAGCCGTTAGCGATAGCACCTTCAAACCAACGTAGGAACACGTACTGAGCTGCCATAAGTTTCGATGCGTTCGGGTCGTCCATCTGGCTACCTAAAGTGGCATAGGGATCGTTGAGTCCCTTAGGAGCCGCCTTCCCCCTGCCGCTGGTATTTGTAGCTTCCACAGCTACGTACATAGCTTGCGCCTTTAACGACCATCCATCGAGTCCCTGCGAGTTAGCCCAGTTGAGTAAGGCAGGAAACCGCACCTTCGAATCCCATTGACAAAGACCGTAGTAGTTACCGTTAGCATCTGCCTTAGGGTCGAACGTGCCGCCTGTCTCAACGTGCATGTTCCCGAGGATGGCGCAGGCTGACTCCTTATCGTAACCTGATTGTAGCAGTATATCGTAAACAACCTTAGCGTTACTATCTTCCGGCATTCCCGGTGGGTTGTTGTCAGGTTTAGGTTCCTCTGGTTTGGGCGTAGGTTCTTCCGGCTTTGGTTCTTCCGGCTTTGGCGCTACACCTAGAACCAAGTCAGCGATAGCCGTCATACCCGCTTCCGTTGGGTGTACACCATCGCCCGTCATACCTTTATCTGTACTCATATCCAGTGCAGATAAATCGACCACACTACAACCTGCGTCCTTGGCAACTTCGTTTATAACTGCATTGTACTCTGCTACTGAACGATTGCTTTCAAAGACATCTACCGCGTAAACTGTACAGCAAATAATAGAAGCGTCCGCGCAGTGCGACTTGATGTTGCTCAACATGTTTGCATAGGCGTCTCGAAATCTATCTACACCTTTCTGTGCAGCGTAATCGTTCATCCCCATAAGCACGATAACAGTCTTGGACGACGAGTCAAGAAAATCAATACGCTCCTGAGTCTGTGCTGAATAGTCGCCCGAGTCAACTGTGAAACTACCACTAGAAGAGCTGTTCGTGAGGAACGTGTATCCACCACGATTTGCAACCTGCATCCACCAAGTCTCGTCCACGTTGTCAACATCGAAATTAGGGTACGCTGTATTAAAGTGCCCGTTCTGGTCTCGATAGGAAGTTATCGAGTCGCCGAAGAAAGAGATAGTTCGTTCCTCCGGTTCTGTCGGTTCCTCTTCCTCTTCTTCCTCTTCTGTAGGCGGAGGCAGGTCTTCTTCCTGTTCCAGCTGCTCTATAACTGTTGTAACAGTAGTCCTCTCAAAAGCATCTGTTACAGCTTTATTGTCTACATCAACCTCGACAACTCCGTTAGTCATAAAGGTGAGTATACAGACACAAACTGATAGCATCAATACAACAGCAACGGCAGCAACCGCTTTATGTATAACACTGGAATTCTTATTGTCGTTAGACTGCATATTCGTAAGTCTCCTAACGTTTATTTTAAGAGTACATAATACTCAATTTCACATAGGAATAAAGAACCTTTATCGGGTATAGGCATACTAGCTGTTTAGATGCGAACTCGCTCATTTTGCGCCCCGTCGTGCTTTCAAACATTTCTACGGATACATCATTGGATATCCAGAAATCGTCCTCATGCGTCATGGCGTGTGACTTCATAGCGTCTATCATATCAGCCGAACTACATAGGGTTGCGTACTCGTAGGCAAGGCTTCTGCTCTTCCACTCAGCGCAACTTGTACTCCTGTCCTGCTTCGACCAGATAGCAGAACGGTGATGATACATAGACAACATCGCAATCAACATCATATCATCGCGGGGCTTATACTCGTTCTTTGTTATACGCTGTATGGCGTCAGTGTTGGCTGAAGCTAAACGAAGAAGTACGTCCGGTATATAGAACCTATCACCGGGTAACTCACTAGCGCCAGACACCCACGTGTTGTAATTGCCGTGTTCGATTGCACCAAGCTTAGCTCTCTCAGTTCCACTCATCTGATTGTTGTAGTAGTCACTACTTGTTCCGTAGGTAGGCGACATTTGCAACGCGCCCCGGTCACGCGTAGACGACTCCTTACTCAACGCCTTGTAGATACTATCATCAGATATAACAGTAGTGACGTCCATCGTATACAATTGTTCTATAGGTACGTACTTGCTCGGGAATAGAGCTGACCAAGTTATATCGTGATCTGCGCGCAAACCTGTTTCCACATTAGCAACTGCCAGCGGATAAATAGGCGATATACGCTGACTTCCCCAGTAGACCTGATAGTACTGATCAGACAGATCGAACAGCGCCTGATTAGCATCCGTTATATCGTACTGGAGTTCAAACTGTGCCGACTCGTCATTGAACTGAGCACCTTCTTCGACCCACGCCTTGTACTTCTCTCGCGCAGCTTCTGCATCAAAGGTTTTGAACTGACTCCAATTGCTGGGCATCTTCGTTGTGGCAAACGCTTCGTAGAACTCCTTGCCCGGAACATAGTTGGTTTCAACTTGTGGTACTGAGCTGTTTATAACTAAAGGCTCCATGAATATACGTTTCTTCTGACCGTGTTCTCTGATTGTGTCGAACATAAAGAAACAAGATAACGCTGTTATCCCAAATAGGATAACGAGAATCACGTATTTGTATTCGTCAAACAATTCTGTAAGTCGCTCCATAATTTGTATTTACTCCTCAAAATAAATATCAATTTCCATTGGTATGTATAACGTGTGGTTGTCTACATCAAGTATAGGTGTGTCTATATACTTGTTGTACACCTTATAAATATTGTGTAGTACTCTCGAGCAAAACTCGAACTGCACTCTTACACGTGTTGGATATTTACTAAAATCTATATAAACGGCAACAAGTTGCGCGTTGTTTACAAGTTCGCAGTCATTTAAATACCTGCAGTATTCTGCAACTGTTCGCAATATTGTAGAAGCGAACACGAAGGTTGTTATCAGAGTGACAACAACTACGATAGCGTATTCGCTGTGTCTGATACAGGCACACGCAAACACAACATACACTAAAAAAGATAGGCACTGAATAACTATCAGTGCCTTACCTACTTTCAAAAACTTATTTAAAATTTTCATAGGATATACCTCTGCGTTAGAACAAGCTGAAGACTATAGTAGTTATAGTCTTCCACAAGAACATAACAGCTCCTATTGCAAGTAAACCTTTAAGTAATCCCTTCATATTGAATAACCCTCTCTTTACTCTGTATCAACTATCTTGAACAGACTACTCTGACTAACTTCTTCCGGAACGCTAGCTTCAAGTACAGCTGTGGTGCTCTCACTCTCCATACGGTTAACAAGTAGGAACTTACGCGCCATTGCCGAGTCTGTCTGGATATTCTCAAGAATTGATACCTCACTCTCCTTAAGACCAAACTCTTCGAGCAAGTAGCGCCGAGAACTCTTGTTGAGCGAACCTAAACAGAGTATGTTTATATTCTCAACCATAGGACGTGATAACGGATTGGCAGCGAGTGCTGCAACCGAGTTACCAAGCAGTACGGTTACTTGGTTCTGTGACCTACGTAAGGTCATCTCTCGCGTATACACCTTGGTAAGCCAGTCGTCTACTATCTGCGACTCCTCAAGAAGCTTTACTGTCCACTGACCACTACGCTTCTTGTGCGATACATACTCGTCGTTGATAGTAACCATATCAGTGACGTGTAGGTGGAACAGCACACGGTCGTTGTTGGATGAACTCTCCAGAATGCCGAAGTCGAACGTAAGACAGTTCGTATCCAGAACATCGATATAGTTGTAGGCGTCGCGAAACACGTGCGACTTGGAACCAGAGCGCGACATATAAATACGTAAACGCTCGCGACACTTAACAGCAACCTCTCCGTACTTGTCGAGTATCTCGTTGGATAGATACTTCTCGAACGCGTCGAACACAACGTAAGGATTGAGTTGGTGAGTGCGCGACCACGTGTTGCGGTTGGAACTTAGGGCACCAATCGATTTGTACAGATAGCCTAAGAACTCCTCGAGTAACGACTCAGCTTGCGATTCTTCCTTTTCGTTCAGGTCAGCGATTATCAACATCTTCTCTTTACTCAAACGTAGCCGCTCGTTTGCGTAGGTGAGATAATCATCGTTGAATACCTCACGCGTATCCCACTTGAAAGAGTTAATATAGTACGTAGACGTGTTACGCATCGACAACGTGATACCGTGCAACGCCTTAGTGATCGCAGAGAACTCATTGCCCTTGATATCCATAATAGCCAAGTTAAAGCCATTGGCATAGAACGGATACAACCAGTAGCTAGCCATAAACGACTTGCCCCAACCGGATAAAGCTTCAATCATGATGTTCTTAGCAGCTGCAGTCGCCTTGAAGTTGATGAAGTAGGGATAGCCAGCTACGCTGTCGTATCCCATCAAAACTCCAGTGTTATCGTTTGCTCCCTGTATACTAGGTAGTGACTCAGCAAGTGTCTGCTGAGAGAAGATGCAGGGTGGAACATCCTTTAGGTGCTCAGGCTTCTTGTCGGACATAAGCGTCACGTACGCCAAGTGCTCATCGAGATTGGATTGTATACGCTTGTAAACTGCTCCAATAGACGACAAGTAGTTAGATACCGCCTGACAACCCTTACGCAACTTGGCTCCGTCCTTAGCACGTACCTTGATATAGGTGCGATACTTGTACAACATAGCACCGCTCTTCGCCACATCAAGCGAGTAGAGACAGCGTGCACTTCGCATGACGTACTCCTTAGGCATATTGGGGTTATCAAGAGTCATCCGCCAAGACTTCTCCCGTGACCCAATTCCCGTAGGCGTTATATCAGGATAGTAGCGCTGTCCCTTCAACGTTATATCAACGACCACGCCTTCGGACTGATCTTTCACGTGTTGTGCCAAATCAGACATCCAGCAGATAGGTGTGACAGAACTCATCTCAGTGACGAGGAACAGCGCAGTGATGTGGTTCTTGGTTATGTAAACGTTATTGGTAACCAAGACGTTATTTCCGATATTATCCGGTATAGTACCTCTGTCTGTAAAGAACTTTGACAGTAAGGTACTGAACCACATACGTTCACGTAGGAAACGTTCCTTCTTTACTTTCTCCTTGTGCCGCTTATTCAGTTCACTGGCCGGTGCGCCAGACACTTCAGCGGCCGGTTTACCGGTTACCTTTCCGGCCGGTTTACCGGTTACCTTTCCCGCCGGCTTGCCAGTTACCTTACCTGCAGGTTTACCTGTTACTTTACTCGCAGGCTTACCTGTTACCTTACTTTCCGATACGCTTGCTTTGGTTTTTTTCTTCTTCATATTACGTAGGCTCCTTGGTAGCAATCATCCAACACAACGTTAAGTCGGCGACAGGTACATTTCCCTTCGCAACATAGCTCTGTAGGAGCTTCTTCAAGTTGACGTTCTGTACAACAACACACTCAAGCGTTCTGGCATTTACGAGATAGCGCCAGTTGGTAGACACGTAGTAGTGCGTATCACAGTCGTCCCCCGTTAAGTACAGATAATTACACTTCTTCGCTGTAATCCTGTCGTACAGTTCCACGAGGGACTTAACGAACGGTGTGCTCAACGAAGCGAAACCTTTCAGCCCCTTGTGCTGGAAAGCGTTGCCAGATAACTCAGCTGTCTCCACTACTGCCGTAGGGTCGTGAAGCAGCGTGCGACAATCCTCGATAAACGCCTTATCGTAATAGATATTGTCGTCTGCGTAGAGAGTAGTGACGGGATTCACAACCATGTTCTCCTCTTCTGTGTCGCGCTCACAGATAATGGCGTCAAGGAAGTTAGGGCTTCCAGCTTCGATACGCTCGATAACCTCGAACACATCCATACAGTAACGTGACTCGTACTTGCAGTCGATCATCGCCGAGATACGCTTAACCAAGTTAGGCTTGGTGACGATAACGGATTCGAACGTCATAGCGTTCACGAGCAGTCTGTGGTTCTTAAAAGGTTTGGATACCAACAACTGCGGGATACTGTCCTTATTGTTAACAACATAGAACGAGAAGTTGTTCTCTACTGCTGTTTCGTAGGCTTCATAAGCCAAGTATACCTCCGGTAACGACCACTTAATTTCCGGGTGTTGCGGGAACGTGATCATTCCGTCTTCGAGCACCACATCTGTGTTTAAACCAACCTTATCAGCAAGAGCTGCCTTAGCCATAACAAGCAAATCAGCCGGATAGATACACCACTTGGTGAACACCGCGGCGTTCTTGCGCTTTATATTAACAGGTAAATACTTTGAGAAAAACATAGTTACTTAACCTCCTCGAGAATATTGATTAACTTCTTCGTAATGTCCATAGAGGAATAAATCTTCACTCTATCTTCAGGACTAAGCTTGTCGAAACCGTCAATATACGGAATAGACAACGTAGACGCATCGTAGGAAATCACGTCCTCCTTGCTGATATCCTCAGGTACGTCATGGATATCGGAAGCCGTATAGATAGTACTTACGTTACCAAACTGCACGTGAGGAACTCTGTACCCTCCTCTATCAAGGATGATAAGAAAGCTAACGTGATTGCTGTCCTGTAAGATATCACGCATCAGCTTAGGCTGAAACCCTGCCATCAAGATATCCTCAGAGTACACGTCCTTGTAAGTCAGATTCCAATGCGGTATATGCTTCGGATACCTGTACTCACAACCATAGGAATAGTACGGTTCGATAACAACAGAACGCACCGGCACAGAGTAGAGCGTCTTGAGTATCTCCTCGACGTAGTATAACAGCGTGTCAACGTAGTGAACACGCGTGATCTCTTTCACATACAGCACGTGATTGTACTTGTTCTCATGCAGTAGGAACATCTCATCGACATTGACTGCTTTCTCGTATTTAAAGTTAACACGAGAAATAAGTGCGTGCAACTTCGCAACCGTGTCGTTGTAGGTGTCCTGTAACGCCTTGTAATCTGTGTGCGATTCTTTCAGCTTCCTGTTCAGATCGTCTATCTGAACGAGCATTGTTGCTATCTTATTGTTAGCAACGGCTGACTCGTCGTGTGACTCTTTGTAGTTGTCGATCAACGCCTTTATTGTGTCCATGGTTCGTGTGGGCTGCATCGTGACAGCGTACACAAACTCGTCCGGGAGTTTGTAGGATTCCAATTCCTTTACAGCATCGTAAGTGTTATCGTACATAACTCCTGAAGACCAAATACGGACATTAGGAGCGATCACTGCTGACTGGCTAACGAAGTCACACAACGCGCTGTAGGTGAAGTTGGTGTCGATGAAGTCGTTACGCAACTCGATCTCGGTTGTACCCTTGTCAACCAACGCTTCGTAAAGCTCCCGAAGATTGGTTATACACTGGTCTCCACGTATGATGATATCATTGTCGATTTCATTTAAAGCAACGTATTTCATTAGTGAATACCTCCAAGAACTCCGCCAAGGTCATAAGCGGTTGTATTTAAAAGCAGACTGCTTATCGTTATAACAGGACAGATTATATCGTTGGTTGACAACACATCTGATAATAGTGTTGACATAACGACACCGGAGTTGACGTGTATCTGCGGTAAGTGCTTGAGGTTAACTCCGATAAAGCTGCAGTTAGCTACCAACGACTTGTCGATCAACTCTCCTGTCGATAGAGCGCCGATAACCGTAGATGGTACTGTAACGGTCACACGCATATTGCTCGTTATCTCACCAAGTGCAATCTCCGTTATCATATAGGTCGCGTCGTTCAACAGGTTATAATACAGCAGCGAACAGATGTACTTGTAATCGAACGGTATCCTGTCAATAGCCGTAACGATTACCAGATTCTTCTGTGATTCTCGGATAGCTTCAATAGCCGTATTGGGATCCTCGAACAACATAGCCATATCGATCATCTGGCAATCGACACCTGACTTGGTAACCATCTCCGTAAGGGTGTGGTACTCAGGGTCGGATTCAACAAGGATTATCTTGTTAGACAACGATAGGTACTGCGCCGTAAGAAACGCAAAGGCTGTACGCTCCATTCCCTCGTGTCCCGCGATGTAGACGTATTCGAGGTGCTCCTCGTGCTTAGGTTGCTCAAGCGGTGGAAGTTCCTCGTCCGGTATATCCATCAAGTCGTGCTCGTCGTCTGCGTATTCCTCTTCCAACGAGTCCTTGTTCTTAAGCTGCTGCTTAATATAATCAGCACGTGGTCTCCGGTAGACCGCCTTGCGCTTGAGGTTCATCTTATCACCACGTAGGGCGCCATTGATAACCTCTGATATAAACGCACGTGACATAGAACCCGTTATTGTTTCCCAATTATTAAGGTCATACTCCTTGACCAAATATTCAAGAGACTCTAACTCTGGCGCATCTTCCTCAGTTATGTAGACGATCTTATCGACGTTCAGATAATCGTTTTCTGTCACAAGCCTACGCAAGTAGGAGAACGTTGAGTTCATACCACCAACGGCATCGTTGGTGAAGAACAACGTCTGAGCGCGAATAGGATTTCTATCAAGGAAGTTACCCAGCTCTTCGAAGGTTCTAAATATTTGGAACTCGGTATCAGGTTGAAACTCCTTAATAGTCGCGTCAACCATACCGGAAACTATAATTATAGTTTTATTGGTAACCATACTTACAAACACTCCTATTTATTTTAATACTTTAGCTTCTTTTGTTAACACCTGCACTTGCTTCCAATCCTCGCCAATTCCTGACCAGCTATACTGTATACTGCGTAGCATCTCGGTATCGACGTCACTCTTGTCCAAAAAGATAGGGGTGGTGTTGTATTTACCCTCAACGTATAAAGCTACCTCAGGAACGTAAGTCTCTGTACAGATAAGAATCTCAGCGTCAGTGGCATACACTACGTCATCGTCAGCAAGAACATTCTGTATGTCATCTACCATAGCATTTCGCTCACGTACAACTGACAGATTGTTTGACTCCTCATCGGCTACAAACAACTCGTTATTCTCCGTGGTCATCAGACATAAGTCGTCCTTTGTCGCCAACGCTGTACAATCCTCACCGAGTTGTTCTGAAACTATATCTGACATAGCGCTCAAGTGTTTGGCACTTTCAGGCTGCACGCTAAGAGCGCCGCAAAACAAAGCTAAAACAATTAACCACTTCACAAAACTACTCCTTATTTCTCTGTAACTCGATTCGAGCCTTTGCTGCTAACTTCAACACCGTCACACTAAACACGAGTCCTATGACAAAAGACGCTCCATACTCAGATACGAACTCTATGTTGAGATACGACACCCATACGCAGAGGCAGGCGAAGAAGAACTCGAATATTCTTCTAGCAAAGAACACCTTCGGATTGTAGTTCTCGAACGAGAAGTAGGAGCTGTTAATCGTCGGTATCTGCTTAGCGAGTGGCCCGAACAACGTTGCGCACAGGTGATACAATACAGCTAAGACCAACGTGAATACAAATAACAAACACGAGGTCATCGGATCGAACAACTTCACGAATATAATAGCACTACATAATAAGATAACAAGATCATTAAGGTTAATTATCTTCTTCATTTAAAACCGCCTCCACATCTATAACTTGGTGAAAACTACTATTTGTTTGTTTGGGTATAATAGGCTTGACAGCCGCTTTACCTTGCACAACTATCTTATCGTCAGGTAAATCGTATGCTAACACCTTAGACGTTCCAAAGTCCTGAGTAGCGTACTTGACGCGCAGTAGGTCCTGCGTCTGCACTGTTGTGTCGATATCACGGTTCAAGATATCACTGATCTCGTCGGGATTGTTAGCCATGTATATAGTCTTATAGACTTTGGCTACCTTAGAGTTCACTGCAAGTTTAATCTGCGTGCTGATATCTTTCCAGTCACTTCGCTTGCCGCGGATAGCGAACACTGTACATTGTACCAGTGACGTGTTCTCCGTGAGCGATAGTGTGTAGTCGATAATCTTGATAAAGTTCTTAGCAGAATCGTTCTTGTCGAATCTGCTCACACGCTTGTAATACTCACGTAACTCTGGGGATATCGTTATATTGTGCACGTATATATCGGCGATATAGTCTCCGAGTAGAGACACCAAAAGCTTACGCACGTCGACACTGCGGCGTACTTCATTCTCGCATGTACCGTTGAAGCAGCATACCAAGTAGACGATATTCCCATTGACATATTCAATACATCCATCCGGGTGAATAGTCTTGATGTTCATAAACTGCGCCGTGGTAGAATACTCGTCATACAACTGACGCTTGAATATCTTCATACGGTAGGACTCACGTCCTTGCACCTTCAAAATGGTCCGAATAGCAACGAACACCTCGATAGGTGCAAACAACCAAACCGGTATGTACTCGAACAACCCGAAATACACGTATATAAGAATGGGCGCTCCGGCAAGACATAGAGAGATTAACAATGGTGCTAATCTCGACTCGTGTTCGCCATACAAGTGTTCTATATCGAGCAACATACTTATTGTTTCTTTTTTCTTCTCAGGCATATCAACCTTCCCCGTTTAACACGACTACCATACGCTTATATGTTACACCAGCGTATTCAAATTCACCCTCAAACTCCGTCGGGTAGTTGCTAAGTACTTCGCACAACTGCGTGTAGTTAGGATTGACAGTTACGATAGGTTTACAAAGTCCCATTACCAGGCACTCAGCGAACACGACTTTAACTATGTCCTCTTCGAATCCTAAGTTAAACTGCGTAGGACGTATTGCGATCTCAACATCTCCTACACGCTTGCGGTCACTGTCGTTGGGATCTGCGTAGTGCCTTATAGCAGCGAAACCAACAACTGCTCCGGTATTCTTGCTCACGATAGCACGCGGACGAGAATCGAGTTCGTCACTAGACGCGCTGTTGAGATTCCTGTAATAACGTTGGTAGCTATCAATCTTGTCTGTAAGTGGTTGAAACGTAGGTGGAATCAAATCCCTGCGCTTATCAATGAACTCGTTCATAGCACACATAAAAGCTGTTTCGAGGTACTTGTTGACTATACATAATTCGTGTAACATATTCACTTGCTCCCTTCTCTTAATCAGTTCTTTCTTCCAGTTTGTACCAATCCCAAAACAACACAGAGTGTCTACGTACATAATAACGTTTGTAAATAGTACCACTGTTTGCATAACTGACTACAGTTACAGTATTGCCTGACACGTCCGTCTCTTCCGTCTCTTTAGCTACAACATCGGAGTAAATATCTACCGGCCAGTAGGAGTCGTTTCCGTCCTCACTTACTTGTGAGTTGTGTATAACAACGTTGTAGATATCGTCGGATTGAGAATACGTATAAACGTACTCTTTAATGTCAGGTATCGGAGAATTAGATATCTTCTCCATTGATATATAACACCATTCATCTGTAATGACGTCTTCTTCACTCAGAGCTTCAAGTATTCCATTACGGTGCTTCTCGGATACACATCCGGTACATATAAGCATAATAAGTATTGATAATAGCAAAACACGTTTCATAATCACTCCTTAACTAATTCCTTAATTCAGTAGCACAAACTTATGCTTGTGCTACTTATATTAAACAACTAGTTAACTGTTGCGTGCCCTATGCTGTTCAACAAGGTCGTTATAGTAATCCCAGTTGTTATCGTGGTGCGGTAGTCTTCCGTTCAAATTGTCTTGAGCCATGCGTTTGCTTCCGATCTTTCTCTGTACACGTTTAGCTTCTCTGTCGTACTCCGCAAAACCAAGGTTAGACCAGTCTTTCAGAGATACACCCGTTACATAACCAAGTAGGAGCAAGTATACGACCTGCCCAAAGATTATAAACAACAGGCATCCCAACGTTGATAAGCCAAGTCCCGGTAAGTGTACGCTTACCTTAAGTATACCAGCGTGCAGAACGTTCGTTATGCATAACAAGAACACTGTTATACAGTAGCCCCACAGGTTAGCACTCGGCTTGCGTAGTACAACTCTGAAAACCCAGATAGAAGCGAACACAGAGATGAACACAATAACTGTGCATAACGGCTTGATAAACGCACCGACCCACATAATAACTGTCAGCACAGCTGCTGCATACACAGCAGGCTCTCCACCGAAGTTGTACACGTACCGTGCGTAGGACATAGGTGATGCAAGCACAGCTTCGTCGTTCTTTACGATACTTAACCGAAGCAGATCGTTCGAGTCCATGTTGTAAATCTCAAGCGCGTTAGCTGACGGAATACCAAATAACTGATTGTACTTGATAGCCATATTGAGTGCCATCACCTTGATAAAGGTTTCGTCGGACACTTTCATCAGCAAGTCCTGATTGTTAGCGATAAAATCACGTGCGTACTTGTTCATCAAATCCACTCGCTCAGTTAAGTGCTCCTCGTCTATCGTGTTATACCAATAGCTATTAGAGAACATCTCCTTGTCTGCGTCGGTAAAGATAAACCCGTGGTCGTAAGTCTTAACACGAGGGTCATCATATATCTCATAGATGTGCATAATATCGCCATCCAGCTCCATAAACGACTTCGACGTGAAGTAAGAGTTGCCGAGCCCGACCGTTTTAAGTCTGTTACCAGACATATACTTGGTCGTGTAGTTGTACGTGCTGTGGTAGTAGTTATACTCATTAACGTTAGCCACCAGTGCTGTCAAGAACGCATAGTACGGGCTATACCAACCTGCCGTCTGTAAGCTATTGTCTGAGTACAAATACATACCGTTAGCGCTCGCGTTCTGCCCGCCACCGCCGTCAGGTGCTAAGCTTATATCGTTAAACGTGTAGTCGATATTAACACTATCGAACAACTGCTTAGTCGTTACATAGACACCGTCGTCATGTAGCGTCACATCGAAGTGGTCGTATATAGGTGATTGCCTGTACGCCTTTTTCTTCACAACGTCAAGATTGGCCAATGTAGATCCATACAACATATTCTCCAGCTGGTCGTACCAAGGCACGCTTATCCAGTCAAGCTGTATTGCCATATCTGTTGTATCCTCTGGTGTGTAGGTATCAAGCATCCCGATCTCAACACCACTCTGATACTTCTCTGTATTGAGCATCAGTATACGCATTGCTTCATCTTGTAGGACAAACTTGTTAGCTGCGTAGTACGTCAACTGGAATACTGCTGGAATAACACAGACTGCAGCAAACGTCAAGGCGATAGAAGACAACGACTTCCACAGTGTGCGTAATCCAAGTGTTCCAGATACACCATCCCTGTACACTCCGATTATTACGACCGCGCAGGTCAACACTATCAGTACCTTGACAAGGAACGCCACTAAGTATTCCATATCGTCCATACGTGAGAAATCAGGTATAGCAATTAACGTGTTCTGCGTCATACCTTTAAGGCTAGCAATAAGCTGCTCGAGTTTAACAGCAGCAACAACAGCCGCTTTATTTCTCTCGACAACTATATCAAGTCCTTCTTTCGCCTTGTCGATATTCTCGATAGGGGCGCCGCGCATTACTTCGTTGCAGATGTTGACCATAGCCATCCAGTTTGTGTTAGTAGCTGAGCCGTTCTTCAAGTAGGAGTTGTACGCCTGCACGACAGCGTTCTGTACACTCACGTCATAGGGTGCTATTGTGTTGTACTGAACAGAGTCGGTGCCGATTGTCACAGCATTACCATTGATGATGTAAACTCCCTCGGACTTATCCAGTGAGAAGAACGGGAATAAAGCCTTAGCAGCGCCTTCACACTCTACAGGAACGTAGTAATCTTTTCCGTAGATTGTGTACAGACCAACTGCAACGTTAGCGTTCTTGAAAGACGCCGGGTGCAACGTAGCGTTACAAGCCGCCGGTATAACGACGATACCGCTCTCTGTCAGGATATTGCCAAATACGTCCACATAGAGCGGACAGTCAAGGTCGACCGTGTACATAAAGTCTACTTGGGCGGCGGACTTCAAGTTCTGTACAAAGGCGTAATTCAGTATAGTATTACAGTACCACTGTTCTGCGCCCTCGATCCCACACAGGTCATCACTAGCCAAGAAGATAGGATTGTCTGACGGAACTAAGTTAGCAAGCGAGTAGTAGTTAGCTTCACGATAGAGAGCCGATACATAAGCCCACGACAACATCGGAGTGTAATCGTCGTAGGAGCTGTACTTGTTCACCGTTACCTGAGATTCCTCTTCGTCCTCCAGTCTGTTCTCGTAACTAGAGATTGCGTGCATGTACGCGGTTATCTGGTCAGAGGGCATAACGATCGAGTCGCGGTTATTGTTGTTAATAACCTCGCCCTCTTCTATCTTACGATAGTTAAACTCTGAACAAAACTTAAGGTTTGCTTCAGTCTTGTTCGAGTACTGTGAGAAGTCACCCGTCTTTAACGTGTGGTCGTCCACTACAAGGTTAGTACTATACTGTACTGCTTCCAACAACTCGTCAGCGAACTCGAGGTTCTCTTGGTTGGTACTTGTAGTGGCATCATAGTTGTACTTACTATTTAACTCCTTCTCCAGAGCGTTAAGTGCTTGCTCTGTCGACTTTCCCTCTTCCAGTGACTGTTGCAACTTGAGTGCCAAGTTAGCGTACTTCTGTGATAAGGCTAACGTCCAACGCATTGCGTCCTCTGTTTCCTCTGCTTCCTTATATAACATCTCAAGCGTATCTACTAGATACACGTAATCTGTTATATCACTAGCTAACTTTGCGTTTGTATCGTTACGAGTAGAGAGTGCTTCATTAGCTTCCTCTTTAACAACGTCAGCGTTATAGAAGTCACCGTCTACGTATAGCGCGATATCGTTGCCTTCACTCTCAAGCAAGTCGCGTAGCGTTATAACAGACAGTGTGCCTGTACACTTACCATTCGCGTTGTAGTAATCCACAGCAGCGGTTCCTGACTTATCCCACAGAACCGCTTTACGCATGAACCCGTACTTGTAATAGAAGTTCTCACGAAACTCCTGATCAAACTGTGCCAGTGTATCCGGCGAGTACAGATTCGTTTTCATGGGGACATAGGTAGCCGAGTACGCCATTCCTTGCGTGATATAGTCGGACATAGAAACAGCACCGACCGATACTGCACTACCCTCTGCGTCTATACTTCCTGCGATAGATGCGTCCATTGTAAGCAGCAAATTAGCCACACCAGAGATAACGCCCTCGCGGAACTTCTCGTCGTCCTTTAGTGTAACACCGGATGCGATGCCGTGTATTCCATCGAGGAACTCTTGTACCAGTCCGTTTGATTCTTCGTCGACTTCAATATCGTTGAGAACGGACTTCTTGTCAATGCGCGCGATACCGTTCTCACCGTTAATAACGTAGAACAAGCCTAGTGGAGTTGTTTCATCCAGTACCTTATTGAAGGTACTGTCTAGCTTTATATCGATATCACCAGCGATGTATTCTCCGCCAGCTATTTCGTTCATATCCTTTAGTGACAACTCATTGGCTGGGTGATATTCCCATAGCGCTCCAAGAATAGGATAGAAACTATCCATGTGCATAACTATCTTCTCCAGAGCAGCCAACGTTGTAGCAACATCAGTGTCCGTTTTGTAAGACGCTGCATCGCTGTCACCATCGTATATCTTCGACCTGTATGCAGTAGCGTACGCGTAGAACTCGAGAATATTCCCGTAAGCGGCTGCCATAACGTCTGCACGCCACTCGTCCGACTCAGGTGTATCTTTCACATTAGCCTTTGTCAAAGCGTTAGCTGCCGGATTACCACCCATCAGACCCATCATCGTCTTAAACGTCTCCGGGTCGTCCTCTAGACTACCTGCAGAACCACCGATATCCTTCCACGCCTGACCACTATCCAGGTCGTATATAAACTTAATAAAAGATCCTTCGACCTTGTAGTTTTCTTCACCAACTGTAAAACTTAAAGAAGAGCTAGAATCGTAAGACGAACCATACTGAGCTGCATCAGGACTTCCCCCTGGTACAGAACTTGCGTACAACGAATACTGCTTCACTGCATAGGCGTTCATCAGCATACGCACTGGAAAGTTCTGAATTGTTCCAGTATTAGTACCGATAGGAAAAACATCATTGTTATCACGCAACTTTGCAGCATACTCTTCCGGCGTGCCAGTGGCCGCGTCAGGTATAGCACCTAGCGCCAACTCTTCCAAACTAGCGTTGAACCCATAGGAGTTCGTACTTATAGGATTATCAGTAAAGAAAGGGAACGTAACCCCATCTACTGTGAAACTACCTGCCTTGTCAGCGACGTCAGACCATACTATTACGTTACTAGCACTATCGGCAGGCATATAATTACTCGCAGCATAAACATTGAGGGAGGGGCTTATTACCCCTCCCAAAATGGTCACGAGTAAAAGCGTAGCAACATATTGCCTGACTTTTCTCATATTGTTTATAACTCCTTACTGTTTAAAATACCGGCTGAATGTAGACGTTAGCGGAAGCTCTGCCGACGCCAGCGTGGAGCTGACCTATACAGATCTTACCACCAGCCTGTTGCAGTTTGGCAGCCTCGATTGTGTAATCACCCGTGAACTCAAGGCTGTTGGTTGTGCTATCATACTTAACGTGAATATCCTGAGGATTGCCCTGAATACCCTTAACCTGCGCGGAAGTCCAACCAGATACGTTTACTTGAGTACCCTGCGTGATCGTTACCATGCCGTTCTGAGACGTAGCCTGTACAGGAACAGTGTCAACCGTCAACTCTATAGCAGAACCGCCTTTTACGCCCCAATCATCTACGGTTACGCCAGACGCTCCAGTAACATTTCCATCGCTAGCAGCTTTCTTGAGTGTAAACGTAACGTAGGCATAGCGGTTAGCTTCAGTCATCGTTGTGGAAGAGCCGACTGCCGTCATATCGAACATCAGATTAACTCTGATGTTGTTCGGGTCTGTCTCATCTACCATGTAGGTGTCACGACCGTCAGTCCTAACAGAAGCATAGGACTTGATTCCGGACATTTCGAAGACATAGCCTTCACTGTCAGGCGTTGCCTTACTTGCTGTATCGATAGTAGCACAAGCATCCTGTACCATCTGCGCCATACCAGAAACTGCCGCAGCCTTCTGCTGGGAAGAAGTGATATCAGTGTAGTTAGACGCAGCTATACTCTTAAGCTCGCTGTAGATAGCCTGTTTCCATTTACCCTCACGTGACTTATCCTGATCCCACGGTGACTTAGGCCACCCTGTTGTGTTGAAGATCTTATTGATGAACGAGTCAGGGTTAACGGATCCGAGTGTTCTTTCGATCATAACGGAGCCCATCTCACCTACTGTAGCAGCAGTGTCCCTGTAGTACCCGTTGTAGATAAAGATACCGATAACCACGCACGCGATCATCTGAGGGATTGCTTTCATAAAGTAGGCCTTAGGCTCGATATCCGCATCATCAAAGTCGGTGAACGCCTTGATGTTGGGGATGAACCCGAGTAAAAGGTCTTTAATACTACCAACATTAGCAGACTGAACTGACTGCCCAATATTACGAAGACTCTGCAAACTAAGTGCTTCAGTCTTCTGGTGGGCATCTGCAACTTTATCCCAGAACTTGCTGTTCGCAACGTAGGCGCCAGCACAAGCGTTCTTCAGAAGTGCTGCTGATATAATGAAGAACGAAACCAACGAGATAATACGTGCAAACCAAATATCTACAAACCCAGTAATCTTACTGATGGAGCTGATAGCCCCCTCGAACCGCGGGTTGTTCATAATATCCTGAATAGCGTTTCCGGTGTCAGATATACCTGTGGTAGTCAACTCGCCACCGCCACCTGTACCGCCACCTTCGCCGCCACCACTAGGCTCATTCTCAGCAGCATATACTTGCATAGGTAACACTGCAGGCACTACCACAAATGATAGCGCCAAGCACAGTGTAAGCACAGTTAGTAACTTACGTAGTCGTTTCATTATCCTCCTATCTTTGTGTTAAGATAACTATAAAACGACAGATGAAGATAATAAAGTTGAAAAGTTGACCGTCCATTATTATCAAGAAAATACTGAAACAGATCAAACTAATCCCCATAATCTTTCCTGTGTTTACGGTATCAACGTTCTGTTTTCCCATTGTTAGGAAAGAGTAAACATCAAAATGTTCAACACAAAACGTTCTCCAGAATTTAACATTCTTGATTAAACTCAAGAGCATTAATACAAAGAATAGAAGCATACCAATACGTGGTAAAACGTTTAGTACAAATATCAGTAGGATAGATGACCAGCTGTCGATGTTCTCTACCAGACGTTTGAACTTGTATTGTGACCAGTCAATCAACGTCTCAGGGTCAGTCACTACTACTGCGAAATCCTCCAGTTTATCTCCAAGCAATTGCCCAAGAGAACTAGAGTCTTCGTTTATAACGAACACAGCACTTGCCGAGGAAGACAATAGAGTGCAGACAGCGTCAACGTTATCGTCAAACTCAAGTTGACGTCCTTTGATTGTTATACTGCCGTTCTTAACTTCACACTGAGAACTACCGAAGAACAGTGTTCCTTTAGAACTCCACTCGCTTAACGGGCGTGCTCCCAGACCTTTAAGAGCTTGGAACAGACCAACAGGCGCTGTGTATATCTGCGTGCTTTCCAAATTGTCATAAGACGCTGACGTCTCCTCGACTCCAGTACCACCTGAGTTGATTCGACCCATCTTATTGACAGCGTCTTTCTTCTCTGTGTACATAGACATAGGAAGCGTACCGATGGGTAACTGCTCATTACCTTCCATATCAGTGCAGGTATTTAGGTTAAGGTTGACATACTTACCGTTAACCTCTGCAACTGGTATAGCACACTTGGCGTCCCCCGACGCGTAGGCGTTGAGTGCATCATTTACACTACCAAACTTAGGTGGCGTATACACGTACCCGAGTGCTCTTTCTACAGCCCCATAGGACTGCACGCTTGTGTAGCTAAGGTACTTTATACCAGCTGGATTGCCAGTGTTTTCCCTGCTCAACGGATACATAGATAGCACGTAGTTAGAACTTACAGAAGAAACGTTAACACCTGTCAGACGGTTGAACGTCGATATAGCATCTGAATCTCCAGAGGTTCCTTCTCCACCGCCCGGCAGTATAACATCTCGGCGATGCCACACGAACAGGTAATCAGCACTGCCACTCTGGTCCATGACAACCATGTAGCAACCTAACGGATTTGATGAGGTAAGCGCCAACCCACTACCACCTTTATCAGGTGAGAGTAACATATTCAAGGACAACGTCCCCAAAGATAAACTCTTCCTCGGAAAGTAGGTAGTCATCGACTTGGTGCTTGCCGAAACTGATACTCCGCGCAGCGCACTAGACAAATCGATAATAGGTATAAGCGTGTCGTCTGTCGTAACAGCAACCCAGTCCTTAGACCAGCCGAGACAAGCCTTTAGATTTATGTAAAAGTTAGTCCCCTCTTTGTAGTACAACAGTTCACCATCGGCAGGTATAGCAGTATCGCCCACTATAATCAAATCCAAGTCGTTACGTAACGACACGTTACCTTTCGCTGTAGAGAACATAATACCAGTTCCCTGCTTAGGTACCTGAATATTGCTACACAGACCCTTAGCACGCAAATACTCATAGGATGCCAACAACGTTCCGTCGTCAGCCTTGTAGTACGCTGTACTCTGTATAAACGCCTTAGGATTATTGGAGGCGCTAGCAGCACATAGCCCTTGGTTGAACTCAGGACGCGACATCCTAGTCTGACAGATAACGATTACCAAATCTGCACTGCCATCCTGCGACGACTCGTACACGTACCAAGCGTTGCCCCCTTTGTCAAGGAAGCGCCTGTCTGTCGTATTACGCGCCTGCTCCAAATCCTTAGCCGCGATCACTTCTTCGGTCTGGTAATCGCCAGCACCGTATTTATATTTAAACACAGAACCCACGGAACCTTTTACAAGGTTGTCCCATTCTGCTGTGGTATAGGTAATCTTGTACCAGTGGTAGTCACTCAGATAGGACTCTGTAACCTCAAGCCCGTTATAGTCCGCGCCGTAACGATCTGCGTCGACGAACATATCCGAGAAGCCGGCTTCGTCGAACGTCTGCTTAGCAGGTAAGTCTTCTGAGTAGTTGTAAACACCACCATCTGCATCCGGTAGAGTGTAACTCGTGATATCGAGCAATTGCTCCAAAGCAGGGTCCGCGTCGTAGGATATCGTAACACTACCAATAGTTCGCGCTATCTGGAAGTGGTAATAATAGCGTCCAAGGACCTCCTTCATACCGCAATACTGGAAGTAACCAGAACCGGTTGTAGTCGGCCCGATTTCCGCACCTTCAACAATCAGCTTGTCGCAGGCAAAAGCATAAACCTTTTCTTCCTGTATAATCGGGTCGGTAGGTATTCGCGCCTGCCTTGAACTAGGCGGTGACGTACCGTCCTTTGGTTTTGTCCCCGGGTTAGGGTTGGTAGGCGGCGTCGTGTCTTGACTAGGATCTGTTGGCTCCTGTGTCATGTTGTCTTGCTGCGTAAGATCCACACCAGACAGTTTGTTGAGATAGAAATTTGTGTAGCCGTCGACCGCCTCGATATAGTAATCGTAGTAGTCACTATCAAACGGATTCACTATCTCTTCGCAACTCTGGAACTCAGTGTCTACGCCACTCAGCGACACCTTGGAGTAACCAGCGCGGGACATAGTAGAGCTGGACAGATTAGGCATCTTGAACGTCAACCGTGATTGCTCGTCAGCGATACGTAGAAGTATTTCCTCTATATCAGCGAACGTCACTGTCTTGTTCAAGTCGATTGTGCCTGGTTCAATAATACCCTTAGCCGCCATATAGCGCACTGTTTCCATCGCTTCGTCGGACATACTGCCTGTAGGTAGCTGCAACGCATACGCCTGGAGTGCACGCTCTATTTCCAACTCTGTCAGAATGGGCTCACCGTACAACTCCATAATAGCACGAGCTAACTGTAGGAACTCGAGCATCGTTAGCGTCTGCGTTTCGTTCTTTGAAAACGACACAGACACATTGTTACCGACGTAAACGTCCGACGTATACAAATGGGCGCCACCGTCGAATAGAGCATCACGCGACGCACGCGTCCAGTAGATATCCGGATTGGTTCGCGTAGCCCACACCCACGTAGCGCCTTCTTCGGTGTCAATACCGCCCTCAACCTCGTCGTTGGTTAACACAGCAATTTGCTGCATTATAGGCGAAGTACTAACCTTGAGCGTATCGTCTTTGCCGAAAGCAATCTTGATATCCCACTCGTACTGACCAACAGCCTTGTACAAATCCATAACAGCCGTCTTAGTTGTTATAGGTGCCGTACCAACCAACGTAGGATAGTAGTCGAAGTTTATCTTATCCCCGACCGTAACTATTTTTACACGCTCGTCGGATAGGAGTAGGTCGTACCCGAGTAGGTTAAGACAACGTGAGTTATCCGTCTGCGAGTAGACCTTCTTCGAAGTTTGCAGACGGTGTACATCAGACGTGTCAGTATTATCGTTCTGCGCCAAACTGTAAGCAACCTCTGTATCGAAATAGCCGTCGTAAACAACAGCAAACTTGTGCTCCTGTCCGTCTTCGCTTGTGACGTCGGCACACGTATCTACCAAGTCAACCGGAAAGTCTTCCAACTGCGGTAGGAAGTACACTGCAAGCCCATCCTCACGCGCGAATCCTGCATTGACGCTATGCAGCGCTGTAACGACAGGTGTGTACGAGAGTATTTCAGGAACCTTAGGTTCGGGTTCGGGTGCAGGTTCACCACCCCCTCCGCCACCGCCACCCCCGCCATCGCCACCAAGGCTTGGGTCAGAAGGTGTTTCAACGGGTCCGGGGTCACCGCTACCGTCCCCTGTAAACGCGAGTGTCGTAGAAGAACACAGCGTAAACGTAACTAAAGCAGTGAGTAGTGTAAGATATAATCTACGCATCATTTCTCCTTCACTCGCAACTTACATAGAAAATCATAAGGTATATCATATTCTATCTTAGGACGCACTACGCTGACGTCAAAGAAGTCTGCTATCTCATGTGACTTAATAACCGTGTCCCAAACCGGATCAAACTTATTAGACACGTTAACGATAACTTCCTTACACTTCCCAGAACGAATGGGGTCAGTCGCCTTGCGTAGAAACGTTGACAAATTTGCTTGTAACGTCATCAACTCCTGCGTCACAGCATCTTCAGATTTTAATTCATTAGCCGGATCGTAAGTAAGGTGCTTCAGTAGCACACGTAGTTGATCCGTTATCTTTAACTTCTGCACAGGCGTGGAATCGTCTACTTCCACGAAACTGTACAGCTTATGTCCGTGCGCCACAGTCACACCTCCTTGTTATTATTCTATTTCAAATACTTCCGAACACTGGGGACACTTGTACTTGTCGCCGACTTTGTCCTTTTCGTAGATAGGACAGCCGCAGACCTCACATTCACCGACACGCTTCCCGAAGGCTTCCTCGTTACCAGGCTTGGGCCGGTTGAACGTCTTTTCCTGACAGTCGAAGCACATGCGTGAAATCAGCGTCTCTCGTTCAAAATCGTTCAAGTCGGGGAACGCGTCCTGCACGTTTCCACCGAACAGTCCCGACATCCGGTAGGCTGCATAAGCATCCTTGTCAACATCAAGTTTAGTTACATTACCACAAAACGGACAAATAATTTCAACAGTCATAAATACAACCTCCTGTGTGTATGCATTAGTTTACATGGGTAGAGGGGCGCACAGCCCCTCGTCTTTTACCCGATAAATTCTTTCAATCTCGCGTAAGCTTTATCAAAGCTTCCGTCTTCATCGTCAACAACGATCTCGATTACATCCTCAGTGTCTGAGTAGGCGCAGATCTGCTTTACATTGATTGTCTCTTCAGCTTCCACGTCATAGCTCTGTTCGAACACCCTGTATGTAACACCATCTTTCTCGATGGCATCACGCTCATTCATCTCGTAGTTCACATAAGGAACTTCAGGTAGTTCACCAGTCCTTACGTAGGTGAGAATAGGTGATTCGATATCTTCCTTCGAAACACCTTCGAAGTCTTCACCATAGATGTGTTCGAACACTTTGTATGTCTCTGACATAGGCATTGCGACTACCGCAGAGCCAGCCTGATTTACGTTGTTAGCATTGCCAATAACGATCAGGTTCGTCGTTGAGAGCGGCGTGTCAAGCGAGTATCCAGCGTTGATCAAACCAACATAGTCTGTCTCCAACCGATACATGTCGGGCGGAATCGTGTAGGTCAGTTTGGTGCCATCGCTCAGCGTCAGGTCTGCTGTGCCACCGGTTTCAGACGGTGCAGTAGCGCCCGAGGGCAGCACGTCGCCAGCTTCAATAACCGGCGTGTGCGCGTCAGCATCACCGTTCTTATTCTTAATAATCACAGTGAAGAGCACGCAGGCGACGATCACACACATAAGCAGCGAAACAAGTGCAGACACGAGCACTGTCTTGTAGTTCACCCGCTCCGTCTTCTTAACATCGTCCTGTTCACCCATTACTCGTCCTCCCCGATGAGGTCGTAGTCGTCATGGCACGCCTGCCAAGCAACTGCACCGAACAGCGCACCTGCAACAGCCATTAACAACAGAATTACTTTAGTTCTTGTCTTCATCGTCTTTCTCCTCCATATCAAAGTCTTTAGCTGATTGCGTGACGTGGTCTAACCACAGCACGTAATCGTTTGCTTGTTTCTTCATGTCGCCGATCGTTTCTTCCGAAGTAACGCCGCATGAATATTTTATACAAACCTTATCCGGAATAGGAATAGGAGTTGTAACGTCAATTGTAACGAGTGACCCCGGAACCCACCAGAATAGGTGTGTATGCTCATAGTTTACGAAACGCACATAGCGTTGGAATATCTCGTCCAGCCTTTCTAAGCAGAACGCGTTATAACTTTTTAATCGTACCTGCGCGAGTTCTCTATCATCACCAGCAACAAACTTGAAATACTTGTAACTCTTGTCGCGCAGTATGGTCACATAGTTGTCCGCCCACCGCGTACCTTTGTGCAACGTTGCGTCGATAATCCAGTAGGCATCGCGTACATGCGGTGGTAGGGCAGACAAAGGTATCTTATACCGTGCATTCACGACAGGAACTCCGTTTGAAACGCCCTATAGTTCTTGCTCGACTCATCCGGAATAGCGAATATAACGCGCTTGAAGTAACGAGTGTTAAGAGCTTCGTGGAACGCCCTAGCAACGAGTGCAGGATCCTGCTTGAATACGCCGCACCCGAACGCTCCGAGGATAACCACATCAGGCTCGTGCTCGTGCATACAGTCGAGCACGAATGCACAACGGTTATACACAGCAGGAGCGTTGAGTCGTATCTGTTCCTTGTGCCATTGTAACGCATTCATGTTTGGCGCCGCGCAGGTCATTACATCGACCTTACGCTTCCTCGGTTTATCGAACAGTATGGACTTGGAATAGATGCCGATATCCTCGTACATACCGTAGTTGAGCATCTTTCTGTTCTGCGCGTAGTACGTGTTCTCGAACTCATTCAGTACTTCATAAAGTACCGACGCGTGACACAACGACTCTTCCTGCGCACGACTACCATTTAGGAACATACCACCTGGATTCTTGTAGGACGCGAAGTTCAGCACACTAACGTGCTGGTCCAATCCAATCGTATCAACAGCCGCGACCGCATCAAGGGGTAATACCTCAACATTAGTCGTTGGTTCGTGGGTGTAGGCAGTTGGGATCTCGTGACCCATCCTGCCAGGGAGTCCGTGGTAGTATATAGTACTGTTGCTAACACCCTTGCCCACTTCATCCTTATACTGATCGAGCACCGTTGCGTGGTGATCGTTAGCTGCGATACGTAAGTCTTCTCTGAACATACCTACCATAATTACACATCTCCTCTCACTATACAGAAGTCCGTCATATTGAAAGCGGGAAACGCAACGACTGCTTCTTCGGTTGCACCGTCGACAATATAAAGAGTGTTATCCTCTTCACTGTCCCTAGTGTAGGACGTGATCAGACCTGTCTGTTTGAACAACTTCAAAATAGTCACAACCGCCGGTTCAATAATATCCTTATTTATATAATCAGGTATAACTAACGTTCTTCTCATAACACCTCCATATGTGTGTATTCATCTCTCAAGGCCTCCCAGGACATAGTCAATGTACAACTATGTCTCTTAGCGAACTTCCTCAATGTGCCCACGGGCACGTAGTTGTGACAAGTGAAATCCACTACGTCAGGATCTTCCTTACCGTACAGATTGGTACGAATAAGTTCTCGCAGATGCTCACTGTCCTTCGGTTCTGTACCGAGATACTGGTAGAGTATATCGATATTGCCCCAACCCTTGATGTAGTTGTCGAACGCTAGTTTACTATCACTACCATCACGTGTTTCCAACATAGAAGCGCAGATAGGATTCAAGATATCTACACGCTCCAGTTCGTCAAGATTCAAGTCGTCGATGTTAGCTACGATGTACCGTACTGTAGGTAACGACATACCAGGATTGATGTAGTTGTAGAGTTCTGCTTTAGGCGGTGCGCAACGAAGTAAATAGTTGATTACCTCCGGACGCCACACAGCTGTCATAAACGGATTGATCTGCACCCGCCGAAAAACAGGAGCTGTATCCCAATGACTAACAGTCGCAAAAATATAGTCGAGGTTCTGTGTGGGCATCGTGTAAACCATCGAGTCCGGAATGTGATCTAATAGTACAGCCAAGGCGTAGCGGTGATGAATAGCCCAAGCCACAAACACATCGGTTACCGTCTCATTCAGTAACCACTCCGGAACCTTGTCACTCGACATGCCGTAATCCATTATTAATTGCTGTCTCCACGCACTGAACTTAGGCTCCCTCACGTGCTGGATAACGGTAGTGTTAGGGCACTTAGCCGCCTTAGAAATATCGTTCAACCACGGTAAGTCCGCTATAACTCGCCTTAGGGCTTCTGTCACGTTACCATCGTTTGACGCATTGGCAATACCAGCCAGTCGTGATGTTAAATATGCAATCTCTTTCTTGTTCAGCATAAACATCTTTCCTTTCTGTGTGTATGTATTTTATTGTCCTAGGGGAGCGTTGGAGCTGCTCCCCTATTGATGTATTTGTTAGAACAACCTTCTCTTCTTTTTGGTGTAAAGTAAACCACCTACTCCGCCTGCACCCGCAAACGAAGAAATACCTGCGAACAGATGGAACAACGGGTTGCTGACATCACCCGTCTGAGGTACCTTAGCGCCCGTGTTTGTCACACCGGGCTGGTTACCATTGTTCACCGTATTAGGATCGCCCACTGCCCAAAGAGCATAGAGCGTTACATCAGCCGTAACCTTATCGGAGTCGAAGTTCCACTGATTCTTCAGATCACTGTCCTTGCACCAGCCAACCAGATAGTACCCTGCCTTTGTAGGGTCTGCCGGCTTAGCGATCAGTGCGTTAGGATTAGCCGTAACCGGTTCAACGCTTGTTCCGCCGTTGGGCTCGAACTTAACCGTGAACGCTGTCTGATTCCACTTCGCATAGAGCGTCATATTGTCAGTTACGTTCTCGGTATCGATGTTGAACTCCTTATTGAGTCCTTCATCTTTGTACCAGCCGAGGAACTCAGCATTGTCCTTAGTAGGTGTACCGGGGTTGGTCAACTTGCTGTTACGATCAACTACAACAGAGTTGATAGCGGAACCGCCGCGAGTATCAAACTTCACGGTTACCTTATTACTAAGGAATCTACCGTAGATAGTTGTGTCCCCTGTAACCTTCTCTTTCTCGAAATCCCACTTATCTTTGAACTTCTTATCCTTGTACCAGCCATCGAACGTATAGTCAGTCTTTGTAGGATCTGCGGGCTTTGTTGCCTGGGAACCAGACTTAACAGACTGATTGTCGATAGCAGAACCACCGTCAGTGTCGAACTTGACAGTGTAGTACGTAGCGTCTCCCCACTTCGCGTAGATTGTGAGGTCGGACGTCATAACGGTGTCGAAGCTGAAAGCTTTGGTGCAAGCACTGTCAGTGAACCAACCGCCGAACACCTTGTCCCCACTAGCAGGAGGATCAGATGGCTTGACCGGCTTCTCACCGTACTTAACAGTCTGTGTCGTAGACGCAGTACCATTGTTCGGGTTCATAGTCAGTGTGACAGTATCTCCGTGCCACTTAGCATACAGTGTGATATTATTCTCAACAACTGTATCGTTAGCAAACGCAAGAGTGCATCCGCTGTCGGTAAACCAGCCGTCGAAGGTCATACCAGCATATACAGGCGTAGGAGGTGTAAGCTTCTCACCGGCGTTCATAGTCTTGGGCGCGATTGTTGTTCCGCCGTTTACGTTAAACGTAACAACAACCTGCTTCACATCACCAAGCATGATATCGCTATAGCCAGCACCTGACCAGTCGTAGTTCTTAAGCGCTTCGCTAGCATCGTTAGACAACGTGATAGACTTAGCGCCACTGAACGCTCCGTTACCAACTGACGTAACACTAGCACCGCCCATGATCTTCGTCACAGCACCGTCTGCGAACGCAGAAGCACCGATAGTCTTGAGAGACGCGGGAAGCATCAGTTCAGTAACCTTGCTGCCATGAAACGCGCTATCACCAATAGAGGTGACGTCTGTTCCAAGCGACAAGTTGGAAACCGGTGAACCCTGAAAAGCACTAGCACCGATAGCACCGCGAGGCACGTTGACCTTTGTGAGGTTAGCACAGTTCGAGAAAGCACCCTGCTTAAACTCCTTGAAGTCGGACGAAGCTACATCTACCTCTGCGATAGAGTTAGAACCTGACAGCGCGTTGGCGCCGACGGTCTGAACCCCAGATCCGATAACAACACGAACGCCTGTGATCTCGTTTGAGCTGAGATACGAAGCGATTTCGCTGCACGCGTTGTCCTGCATCAAACCAGGATTGGGTAACTCCTCAGCACCGCTATCCGGATTGTACGTGTACTCGTTGGTGAAAGTGAGCACACCGTTACTATAAGTAGCTACGACCTCAGTAGGGTCGTTCTTGCCTACGTTCCAAGACTTACCTGTGCGCGAGGGTGTCGGTGTAGGTGTTGTATCTCCGCCACCAGATGTATCCGGGTTTGTGTCTCCTGATGTATCCGGAGTCGTAGCACCTTCATCAACAGTAGGCTTTATATCATCCTGCCCTCCAGTGTCAGCTTCTGTCTTGGTGTCAGGCTTTGTCGGATCCAGTTCCGCTGCGTTAACCGCGAAGCTAGGAACCAGCAACATTGCTGCCATAAGTACAGGCAGCGTCTTCTTGAAGACCTTCATAACCTTTCTCCTTTACTTAAAATTCCGTTATACCCACAGGACGGGTCGACCAGTAAAGACTCTTTCATTTAGGTAGAGGCTAAACAAAAACAGTTAGTATATTTCTCCATAGAAGAAGACTACATAAAAATTGCACGTTAACCACGTACAAAGCGCAACACGCTGGAATCGAACCAGCGACTTGCTCCTCGGAGGTGTGTGAGGAATTGCTCTACCACTGAGCTAGTGTTGCGAACTATTCTGCGCCTCATATATAGGACGCATAATCTCTAACATTTCGTGAACTGGTCTAGCCTTTATGGCCTCAGGTGCGAACTCGTTACACCAAGCTAAAAGGTCATCGTCAGATTCACTGTGAACTACATACGATGTCTTAATAAACTCAATAAGTTTGTCAGATAAATCAATAGCGGTAGTTACATCGTGTAACGTGCTACTGAAGTCGTTGTAATACCGTGCACGTGTCTCCCAAGACGTGTACAAGCTTGCATTATTGTTTATTTCATATAAGACATCTGCGCGAACACCGTGCGCTATTAGTTGTGATACTAAGTTAGATATATCATGTGTTCTTGCATAACCTAAACCGGACATTTCAATCCAATACTTTAACGCAAACTCCATTGACTGTTGAACATCAAAACAAGCTGTGTCTAAAAAAGCGTCATCTTCGTCTATGTGTTCTAGACTTGATTTTGCGGACACAAGCCTAGCGTAGGCTCTACGTAATAGTTTACTCAAATTAGGCGTACTCCCTTGTGTATCTGTATCCAGAGCCTAGAGTACTCTGCAACTGTATTTAGGTCTATCAGATCTACACCATTGATATCGAGTGTGGATGCAAACGAACAGAAGCTATCGGAGTTACCCGCATACTTATAAGCAACATCTAAATCACTATCAACATTGCACCGCTCCTGTGTAGAACTACCAAATATCCAAAGTTCGGATATGTTTTTGTCGTCTTTGCAGTGATTATATAAATCCCTAACAGCGCGTTGCTTTGATGGCCAAATACGATTCATTCCTATAATACCAGCACAATCTGGTAAAATTGGGCAGGTCATCGTGACATTATCACACCAAACATGGTACGGGACTACTTCAAGCTCCCCTAGCTTGTTAATAAACGTATGAGGCAGCGTCACAGTTCATACCCCCTTCAGACTTGTATATCCTTTACCACTATTATATGACAAGTACCGAGATAAACGTCAACTATTCAGGGTAAAAGCTATATACGACGTACCCACAGATCTTCGTAGCAATGACACTCGCGCTCATCACAGCGCTCCACGCAGTCAACGTCATCTTTACAGCAACAATTGTGTCCATACGTCCATATCGCACTTTCACGCTTGACTTCTTCAAATCCGAACTTGCGTATGAGTGGTTCCGCCGTTGCGCGTTCCCAATCTGTTCTACTATTGCGCCAAGCACTATACCATAGGATAGGCGGCGCGTCTTTCAACATAACCTCGAACAGCTGTGACATTATCCCGCGCTTACGATAGTAAGGCAGGCAACCTGTCCAATCCACTTCAGGTTCACCGTTACCATACGGGCTGTCAGGATAGATGCCAGATATTGCGACGACTTTACCGTCCTGCCTTGCGACGTAGTATCTTCCATTCTCGACGTCGACCAGATAATCTTCTCTAGATGCTCCGAAACAGTCTTTTACTATTCTATCTATATCAGGTATATCACGTTTTTCGGACTTACCTATTACAATCCCTTTCATTATATTCCTCCTTACAAAGTCCGGCCCCTATTGTAATTTCAACTGGCATTACGGCACAGTCTAAACTTTCTTGGTATTTAAAACCTATACCCAGCGTAACGGTTTTATAGACCGCAGTCGCAAACATATACTAACTAGGCAGGTGAAATAGTCCCCGAGTCGCGCGGGCCGGTATTCGCTATACGGACATGCAGGGCTAGCAGGATTCGAACCTGCGCATGTAGGAGTCAAAGTCCTGTGCCTTAGCACTTGGCGATAGCCCCAAAACCTAGCGACTAAACAGCCGCTAAGGTGTCGGTTATATAGTCGAACATATCGTCCGAGAATATCGGTTTGTCAAAAAGTATTACATTGTCTTTCCTACACTCACTGTTATTCGTTAGGAATACATCAGCGAAATCCGCCATGGGAAAGTCGATCGTGTCGTCACCAGCGGCTATTGTCTTATCCGCCGGAAACCTTTCGTTGAACTCCTTAAGCACAGTACCTTTATCGAACACGACAGGAAACACAGACACGAACTCTTCATACGTTCTTACTGTTACTACGGAGTCCTTTAGTTTAGTGTTTAACTCATCTTTAAGCGAATCGTGTGCACCAGTCTTGGCACGAAGGAAACGGTTGTCACACCACTTAATCCGATCGGTGTAGGACTGCATTATCTGCTCCGCCGACCTCAACTCAGGTAGTGCTTGTTGGAACGCTTCGTCAGATAACTGGCGCCACTCCATACTCTCGTGGCTGTCAATAAACAGTCGCCCACCGTTGGATAATAACGCGTACTGAAACCTAGGGAGCAAGAGCCGCTGGAATTGGTCAGGTCTGCGTGTGCTGTTCACGATTACACGAACGTCCTTGCGCTGTATCAGATACTGCAACGTGTAGAACGACTTGCGTGTCATAAACGACAAAGGTTTCTCCTCAAACAACTCGACCATCAGCTCAGACTTAGGCGTGAACTTGTGATAGGAGTAGATCGTTGTTCTATCGAGGTCAAGAAATATATTTACCACTAAGCGTGTTTCCTCCTTCCAAAGAAACCCCTGGACAGCAATATCTTATTCTTTGAACGTAAGCTACGAACGTCCTTGAGCATGGTCTGCACTTCAGGCAACGTGAGCCAATCCGGATACTCAGTTAGCACTCTGCTAAACAGCTCTGCATCCGTGATACTTTCAAGGTCATCAATCTGCATGAAGCTGGCGTTGTCAACCACGCGCCCATCCATGCAGTCCAACTTCTGTAGGAACGAGAAGTCGTTATCACCGATACCGACGAACGCGAAGAAGATAGGATGTTGAGACGCCTGTGTCAGAGCGTGCTCAGATCTAAGCTTATCTGATGTGTCACCATTGGTTAAAACGATAACCAAGTTGGGCAGGTTCATCGGCTGCTCCTCGATATAAAAGTGGTCGATATCTTTAATAAGCGGCTCGTACCTCGTGATACCCTTGTGAGCCGACCTGACGATGTAGTGCGCGATATCCTTGTAGTTGTTTTCAGTAGCAGATTCAAGCCGGGTTACTTCATCAGAGAACACCCATAGGTCAAGAGACTTATTGTCGTCAATACCCATAGCGAGCGGCATCAGCCTGTTGATGGTCTTCTGCACCAAACCTTCCTTAAACATGTGAGCGCCGGCGTGATCAAAGTCAAGTGCCAAACCGACTCTGGCCTTGGTTCCAGTAAGACCTTTATCAGCGAAGCGCTTACGCAAACTTTCGTATGTATCCATACTTTGAAATCTCCTTTTGAGTCGGGAGGACTGCAAAACGAGTCCTCCCGTTGTTTATTTACTCACGTCCGAGCACTGCCTTTCGCAACAGGTCGAACGGAACGATGGTAGCTGCCAGCACGATAATTAGTCCGTAGTTAACCAACGAGATAGGTGTACAGCTGAACATCATACTGATGTTGTTCAGCCAAGGGTGAATAGCACCTATGTATACAATCGCTGCCTGAATAGCTGCGATCACGACTGCGATCTTCACGAAGTTCTTGTTCTCGTTCAGTCCCTTAAAGATACCGAACCCGCTGTCTCTTACATTAAGTCCGTTAAATAACGCACACGTAATAAACAGTACGAAGTATCCGGTCAAGTGCTGTTCTTCTGTAGCAAAAGCGTTCACTACAGCAGGCGCCTTGAGGTAGAAGAAGCTGATAACGATTAACCAGAACGCTTCCAGCAAGATCCTCGACATCATAGCCTTACTGATAATACTCTCGTCACGACGTCTCGGCTTCTCGGTGAGATACTGCTGAAGTGCAGGCTCGTTACCAAGCATAAGCGCTCCGAGACTGTCCATAACCAAATTGACGAACAGCAGGTGCGTCACCTTGAGCGGCTCCTCGATACCAAAGAAAGGCGAGATAGCACTGATGACAACTGCACACACGTTGATAACCAACTGGAAGTTACAGAACTTCAAGATGTTGTGGTAGATGGTTCTGCCATACCAGATAGCATCCGCAATACTTGTCAAACTGTCGTCAAGGATGACAATCTTACTTGCTTCCTTAGCAACGTCAGTACCCGAACCCATAGCGAAACCAACATCGGCCAGCTTAAGAGCCGGGCTGTCGTTTACACCATCGCCAGTCATACCAGCGACGAGGTTCAGTTCCTGAGACAAACGCACCATACGGGATTTATCGGTAGGAAGTGCACGCGCGATAACTCTGATGCGCGGCAGGATTTCCTTAACCTGATCGTCTGTCATCTCATTCAGCTCTGCCGAGGAGATAACGACGGAGTCAGCGTCCGTCAGTAACCCGGCATCCTTTGCGATTGCGCGGGCTGTTTCAAGTCTGTCACCAGTGATCATAACAAGCTGAATACCAGCGTTGTGGATTCTCTTGATTGCCTCCTTTGCGTCCGGACGCACGTCATCGCGGATACCAACGAGTCCGGAAATAATAACATCATCGTTGATAGCGTCTGTTGTCATTGCGCTGTTAGAGTAACCGAACGCGAGCACACGCATAGAACGTTCCGCAAGCTCGTCGATCTTACTGTTGAGAACGTTCATATCAATGTCACATACTTTACCGTCTGCGTCAAGATATTTTGTCGCCTTAGCCAGTAGGCGTTCGGGTGCACCTTTGTAATATGTTACGCCGCCAATCTGCACCTGACTGAACTTGTTAGCAGAGTTGAAGCCCTGCTCGCATTCGATAGCGCCCCCGCTGTTTACAGCGCCCTCATAACGCCAGCTACCTATAAACTTGAGCAGCGCCTTATCCGTTACGTTACCACCTACCACGTTACCTGCAGCGTCAAACATAGACTGCGTACTACGCGCAATAGAAGTAACAACGTGACTTGTGCTGAGATCATCGAGTGTTGTCTCTTTGCCGTCGGCGAGCAAGAACGTAGAAACTTCGAGCTTTCCCTTGGTGATAGTACCGGTCTTGTCGCTGAACAGAATGTTCATAGAACCAGCCGTCTCAATACCAACAGCCTTACGTACAAGTACGTTGTGGTCAAGCAGCTTCTTGGAGTTCTGCATAAGCACCAAGGCAATCATAAGCGGAAGTCCTTCCGGTACTGCACAGACAATGATAACGATAGCCAACGAAACTGCGTTAGCAATATCGTGCAGAATCTCCCCAATAGGGAGTGAGAAGTAATCGAATCCACCGCCGGATAAAACCTTGAACAGCATCAAGCACAGCGCGATAACAACCGCGCCCACTTTACCAAATAGGGATATCCGGTCTGCCAGTACGTTCAGTTTAACCTTCAACGGAGAGTCGGGTTCTTCCTGCTGCATCTCTTCAGCCATACGTCCCATCATAGTAGCGAGACCTACTTTGGCGATATTCCCGTGTGCTTCACCGTCTGTAACAACTGCGCCACGGAACACGTGATGCTGGTCAACGACTGTTTCCGACGTAACCTTATCAGGGAAGTCATCACTGTCTGCCGCCGTCTTCTTGCACTCTTCCGGCTCGCCGTTAAGGGCAGCGTTGTCAACCTTGAGATTACCCGACACGACTGTACCGTCAGCAGGAACCTTATCACCCGACTGTAGGACAACGATATCGTTTACAACAACGTCATTGATAGGTACTTCCTTAACGCTACCGTTACGTACCACCTTGATCATATCCGGCTTGACGCTTGCTCGCGTCTTCCTGTACGCCTGATCACTCGCGACGTTGGTCTTAGCCGACACAAACGCGAAAATGAGAATAGCAACGACCGTACCTGCCGGCTCAAACCACTCTGCGTAGCCGAGTGCCGTCATTACTCCCATGATGACGGCGATAACGATGAGGATCTTGATCATACTATCACCGAACGCTTCTTTAAACGCTTCCCAGAACGTAGTAGGCTGTGACTCGGGAATAGCGTTGCTGCCGTGCTTAGCACGTGATGCTTCTACCTGACTATCTGTTAATCCACGTAAATCCATCTCTCGGCCCTCCCTATTTATACTCATCACAGAGTGCGTTGATGGACGCTACATCACGAGCCTGACCCATAGCATTGAACTTCCATTCACCATTGCGCCTGTAGAGCTCACCGAAGATCATAGCAGTCATACCCTCGTAATTCTCAGAGAGATTGTAGCGGGCGATTTCCTGATTTGTCTTCTGATTGACAAGACGGATGAACGCGTTCTCAACCTGACCGAAGTCCTGCTTACGGCTGTGTGCCTGATAGATATTTACAACAACAACCAGACGGTTGTATTTCTCGGGAACCTTGTCGAGCTTGATCATAACTGTCTCGCAATCGCCAACGGCGCCACCTGTGAGGTCATCCCCTGTAGACCAAACAGAGCCGGACTTGTGGTGTTTCTTGCCGTAGTACACGAGGTCATCGCCGGATACGAACCTGTCATCGACACACATAATTACAGATGCATCGAGATCGTAGTCGTGCTCGATACCTCCGAACAAACCGCGTCTCTTGTTTTTCTTTTTGTTAACACTCCAACCCAATCCGACCATCAAATCGGATAAGTCGGGCGCTTCCTTGGATAAACTGATCTTCTGACCTTTAGCTAAATTAATAGACATATTGTATGTCCTCCTCTCATATTACAGGGAGCCAGTCAGGACTCCCTGTCTACAAACTGTTTACTTGTTATGTACCTACTCTACTTCAATACCGTAGGAAGAGCAAAGCGCTGCGAGACCACCTGAATAACCGGAAAGGATTGAATTCCATTTCCACTCACCATTGTGCCTGTAGAGCTCGCTGAACACGACCGCTGTCTCGATAGAGAAGTCTTCTCCCAGATCGCAGCGCAGAAGTTCTGTGCCAGTATCCTCATCCACGAGTCTGATATAGGACTGCTCAACCTGTCCAAAGTTCTGGTTGCGCTCGTCTGCCTTATCAATAGTAACCGCGAAGACGATACGCTCGATATCTGCCGGGATATCATCCAGAGATACTTTGATCCGCTCATCATCCCCCTCACTCGCTCCGGTTCTCTCGTCACCCATGTGCTGAATACCGGGGCCGATCAGATTACTGTAGAAAATAAAGTCCTTATCGGTGCGGCATTTGCCATTGGCTCCGAGCAGGAACACGACCGCGTCAAGGTCAAAATCAGCGCCACCGTCGAACCGATTTGCACTCCATCCGAGCCCTGCGAGTACGCGTTTTAAAGAGCTGATACCCGCATCCGCAGCAACCTTAGCCAGACTTACTTTTCCACCCTTGCTTAAACTAACACCCATTATGATGTCCTCCTTAGATAAGAAATATTTATGTTCTCCAGCCATTATAGCTGGCTACATACTTAATCAACGGAACACGTACATTCAATGCCGTTTCCAGTTATCTTACCGTAGGGTATAAAATTCTCCGTACTATTACACGGACTGTGCATGGAAATTTCAATTCACATACCGCCGAGACCACTTAAGCCACCTCCGCCGCCTGTTCCACGGCCACCGGCTTCCCAACCACTCCCTACGTTAACACCTATATTTGTATTCTTAGACATAGTATTATTCCTCCAAAGAAATTTTATTTTAAATCCGCATATAACGCCTTGCAACATCTAAGACAGATGTTGAAACAAGATCGTTACCAAGCGCTTCGAACTCCCAGTCTGTTACGTTCTTCCGGAACTTACCGAATATGAACGAGTAAGTGCCAGCGTTGCTTGTTAGTTCCTCGAGTCTATACTCGAAGACTTCATCACCAGTCTCCGCGTTCCTGACACGCACATAGGCGTTCTTTACATTCCTCAAATCCTGCTTACGTTCTTTGCCGTGCCACAGATTAATACCTACTATGACTTCATCGACGTAATCCGGTAACTCGTTGAGGTAGACATCGAAGTCTTCCTTAAAGACGGTTTTACCATCTTCCTGTACAACGGAATCGTCAAGCTGATGCACAACCACCTTATCGTTATGCTTACGTTCATTGTTGAGGAAGAAGATCAAGTCACGCCAATCGTCGTCACCTTCTTCAGCTTTACCGAAAGTACCGTGGTCGAGTAGGAGCATGAACGTGTCCAAGTCGGGCGGTGTGTCCTTACTGCGACGACGTACAAACCTACGCAACCAGCTGAAGAACCCTTTAACCTTTGCAGGCTCCATCTGATCCCAGCCGATCTCTACCGTAATGTGGTTCAAATTCTCAATAAGTTCTGTCAAGTTAACCGAGTAGCCCCTACTCAATTTGATTGTGTGCTTGCTGGTGTCTGTTAAGTTTGATGTCATAATGCTATTCCTCTCTTTCTAAAGTTAGACTGTGTGTATGTATTCAGCGTAACAACAATTATAGTCATTACGCTGAAGTGTTTTGTTGTTATGTACTACAGACCGAACATACCGCCGAGACCACTTAAGCCACCTCCGCCGCCTGTTCCACGGCCACCGCCGCCACCGAGCATCTCTCCGACGCGACTAAGAGCCGATCCGACGTCTCCCGCAGCACCGGAAACTGACTGATTCTGCTGGCGCTGTGCCTGACTACCTGTACGTCTTCCGTCCATAGAGACATCCAATCCCGACTTTCTTTCCTTAGGCTGGATAATGACAGTAGCAGGTTTGTTCTGTCCCCACTCAAACATATAGGACTCACCACTCGCCTGACCGATAAGGTTCTTCCAAGACAAATCCATCTTGAAACCGGGATCCTGTCCGATCCAGCAAACCACTGCGTCAGGGTCGGCTTCTATCGTACTTCCATTCTGTACGTTGGACAGCACGATAGGATTACCTTCAACCAGCACAGCAACGTAGGCATTCGGACCCTGCCCTGTCAGTGTAGACGTAGCGAGACCTTTCTGGGAAATGACGCCCTGTGCGAGGAAACGAACACTGTACTTGCAGTCCTGCGTGAACGCGAGGATATTCTCCGACTCGACCGAGATAGTTTCACCCTGCTGTAACTTGAAGCACACCACGTGCTGCTCGTCATTAGCGTAGTAGGTAAGCGAATCGCCGTTTGCTTTGACCTTCATCAACGGAAGGTTCTCACCGGTGAATCTACGACCAAGCTGCCCTAGTGCTGCCTGTAGCGGATTGCCCTGCGGACCGAGCAGAACTTTCTCGAACTGATAGTTCTTGCCGCCATAGTTCTCGCCGCCAATAAATGCACCCGCTTTAGTGAAGAGTACATCGCCTGCCTGCAGCGTCGCCTTGAGGGTAAGCTCGTTAACTGTTTCCAACTTAACCATTGGCTTGTTCCTCCTTTCTTAAACTTTAATCTATAATGTTAACGCCGTACATAGCACAAAGTCCAGCGAGGTCTTTGGCTACACCATCACCTACGGCGTTGAACTTCCACACACCGTTGTGATTGTACACCTCACCAACGACCATGGAAGTGACGTTAGTGTAGTAATCAGTCAGTGTGAAGTTCACAAGTTCTTGTCCGGTTGTGGAGTTCACAACACGAACATAGGCGTTAGCAACCATGCTAAAGTTGAGATGCTTTTCAAGTGCTTCGTTGATAGTGATAACAAATACCACTCTCTTGACACGGCTGTCGATCATATTCAGACGAATTGTTACTACCTCATCGTCGCCATCGCCAGCACCGTCAGAATCTCCAGAGTGTGAAATACTCTGGTCAGGGCTGTTCAATTGTCCGTAGAAGACGAACCAGTCATCGCCAACAACTTTACCAGATGCGTCCAACATAAACGCAGAAGCGTCGAGGTCACAAGCGACGTTGCCAACGGTCCAACCCAGACATACTCGGATTTCAGACAGCGGAGTATCCCCCTGAGCGAGTGCAACCTTCTGTCCTTTCTTCAGCCGCACTCCACCACCGCCCGGCATAGGTCTTGCCGGTGCAGCTGCTGGAGCGGGCGCGGGAGCAGGAGCGTGCGCTGAACCGCCCATCATCTGCTGCATCATAGACGCTGTGTCCATAGGGGCTTTTGACGACATAGGAATATCAAATTGCATGTGATACCTCCTGTCCTTATTCTGCGTCTATGCCGAAGTTCTGGCATATAGCACCGAGTCCACCGCTGAAGCCTGAACCGATAGCCGTGTACTTCCACTCTCCGTTGTGCCTGTAGATCTCGCATACAACAATAGCAGTCTCGATACTGAACTCTTCGCCCAAATCGTAACGCAGAAGTTCTTTCCCTGTTTTATTGTCTACAAGGCGCGCGTAGGCGTTAGACACCTGATTGAAGTTCTGATCTCTTTCTTCTGCATCGTAGATAGTGGCTGTGAACGCGATCTTCTGGATACTGTCAGGAACCTTTGTCAGATCGATGATAATCTGCTCGTCATCGCCATCCTCGGAGTTGCCACCTGTCTTGTCGTCACCTGTGTGGTGAATAGCACCGCTGGGATGGTCGAGGTTCTTATAGAAGATGAAGTCCTCGTCGCAGGTTACCTTACCATTCTTACCGAGTAGGAATACGGATGCATCGAGGTCGAATTCGAAAGACCCGACGTACTTATTAGGGTCCCATCCCAGACCGAGCGTAAAATGCGACAGCCCGGGACATTCCTTTGACAGGCTGATCTTCTGTCCTTTGGTTAAGCTGATTGACATTAATAAATACCTCCTTTATTTTTAAACACACTGAGAAGACTAAACAGTGCCTTCCCAGTTGTGCTCAGGTTTACTTGATTTCCTAAGCGCATCAGCAACGCAAGTAGGGAATACATTGTCCACGATATTATGTAAGTCCTCCATAGTGAGTGGCTTGTTGAAGTAACCTATCATATCGCCACGAGCAATCCTGTCGCGTAGAAGTTCGAGACAGTCAACTGTGTGATTGATCAGCCCGTTACTTCCGTAGCTACAGTACTCGCGAAGCTGACTGATGGTGGACTGTTCCAACTCACTGCACGTCTGGAGTTGTGTAAGTAAATTGTCCATAGACATACCTCCTACATATTAAGCTGCTTCTGGAAGTCCGCTTTCATCTGCTCCAGTTTGGTAGCATTGCTATCCCACTGCGAAGAAGCTTCTTTCATTATACGCTCCGTCTCCTTGGCTCCGTTGAGGATTGTGTTGTAGTTCTTCTCGAGCGTCTCCATAGAGATAGCGGACGACATTGCCTGCTGCGTGATCTGTACAGACAGATTGGCGGTGTTCTCTGCGTTCTTCTCGAGAACCTTGTTGGTTTTGTCACGCAGTTCTGCCATAGAGTCTGCCATAATCTTTTGACGCTTTAACAGCACCGCCTGAGCGATACCCTGCTTAAACGCAGGGAGAGTTGTGATAAACGCGGAGTTGATCTGGCGTACAAGATTGGAGTTGTTGAACTGCATCGTCTTCAGCATAGGAATTGCCTGCATAGCAATGTGCTCTGCCATACGCAGATCGTTTACACGTGCTCCGAGCAGTACATGTGCCTGCTGGTACAGTTCCAACTGCTCCCTATCGCCCTTGGTCGAGGCGTCATCGATAAGATTCTGCAACTCAGTTAATCCCTGTTCTCCTGCAAGCACATAGAGCTCAAGCTTGTGAAAGTTCTCCTTGTTAGCAACGAACATATCTTCGAGCATCTTATTTGAGCGCTCAATTTCATCCTGATCCTGCATAAGCTGCACGTAGATCTTTTCAATCTCCTTTCCTAGTACCTCGTACTTGGAGATAATCTTGTCGAGCTGCTTCTTCACGTTAGTGAAAATCTTGGCAAGTCCTTTCGGCTCCTCAGCAAGTTCGTCCATATCGAACTCTTTCATAATCTTGTTGAGCTGAGAAACAACCTTGCTGGTCTCATTAAGCTGAGACATATTGACACTGTTGAGCACAGCATCAGACGCCTTAGAGACTCCCTCTGCCGCCTTAGCGCCGAATATAGCGATTGACTGCGGGTCGTCAACGACGATCTCCGATGTAATTGTATCTACTTCCGCGGACCCTTTATACTGCACTGCGATTTCATTCTTAACCTCATCGATGTTGAACGTGGAGTCAACCACCGGTGTGTCCTTAGTCATAGTAAGAGCCATGTGTCTTTTACCTCCTGAATAATTTATCCATAAACCGTTTCCTATCTACTGACATTACGTCAAAGTTGTAGGAGTAATTACCGAAGTCGAACCTCTTATACAGCTTCGTAGCCGTGTACTTATCCAGAACACTGTAACCTGTAGGGATCACTATCACAACATCAAAGCCTAACAAGCTCATATAGTTGATTGCGATCGTGTCGTACATAGACAGTTGTTCCTTGTCGTTGCGAATAATCATAAGCTTCGGATTTTTCTCCGTAAACTTGAAGTTCTGAAGTTCTTGCGTCACCATATCGGGTAACGACAGCATTACCTGAAACAGCACATTCTCCGTTCCGTTTCTTCCGAATCCCCGCATCACATCAAGGTCAAGCATCTCCTGCATCTTAGAAATAAGATGTCTCTGCACTTCCTCACGCAGGTGTCCGTACTTGTAGCATGGTAGGTTGATTATCTTATCAACACTAACCTTCTTGTTACTTGTACACTCTGCGTAGTTAACGTTAGGGAGATACTCTCGGAAAAAGTCACCCGCGCACCATATACCGTCGGCTTCTTTAAGTTCACGCAGTTGTCGTGTATAGGTGACAGAATCGCTCTCCGGAATACCGTTCAACGCCGCAAAGATAACCGGCGCCTTTACCTTATCATCCTCCAACTTGTATCCCTGCCGCACCCTCAGTGGCTCGTCCCAAAGTTGTAGTATTTCTTCGTAAGTGCAGTCGAGCCTTACTGTTGATAGCGTCTGAACCTTGTGTCCACCCAATAGTCCTGTCGAATCATCGTACAGCACATCACGGATAACAGACTCCGCTTGACTGGCAACTGTTGTCACGGAACTTGCTTTCCTTCCTGTAGGATACTGGAACAACGCTAACTCACCACTGAACTCCTCAACCCTGAATCCTGTAGGCGTTTGTGTCGTCTTGCTCGGGTCGAGCAATATGATACTTACAACCAGCTTAGACAGAACGTCGATAACGAACTCGTCTGTCTTGGTCAGTACCGGGTTGAGAATAAACAGGTAACCACCGTAGAGCATCGACGAGTAACGCATACACAAACCGTAGAGTGCCAAACACTTCTGCGTCTTGGTTATTGCGTGCTTCTTACACGTCATATAGAACGATGTGTGGAAAGTCTTTTTAGTTGCTTCCGGCAGTTTAGACTTCTTGTACAGCTCGCTGAGCAAGTTCTCAACTGTATCCGGATTGACAGTACACTTGACTATTTCGTCGGGCCGTGCCGGCAGCATTGCTCCGGTGAGAAACATACTGTTATTAAGGATCTGTGTGTATGTAAACAGAGTGTTCTCATACTCGCTGCACACACCAGAAACGTGCAAACGCAGGAGCCCTGTTGCATCCGGTATATCATTGTAGCCCGTTGTTTCGTCCATCTGCAAGTTAGCGAGAGACTGCTCTTCATACCAACCCTTTGTTGACTCAGCTAACTCTATTTCAGACTTAAGCGACCAGCCAGTAGGAAACTTCGTTGCTCCGTCAAGCTTGATCAGCGTAGACAATTGACCGTCCCTGTCGATAACCCCATAATCAGATTCCGTGCTTATATCATCTATGTACAGGACACAGCACCCGTAGTCGGCAAGTATCTTCATCAGGTGCAACTCATAGAACGCGTACTTGCTTGCGTACACGATAACCGGAACGTTGTCGTCCTTAAGCTTAGTAAGTACCTGCGATAGTCGATAATACAGCCAGCACAACAACTTCATTACGTAGTTGTTGATAGACGAATCCGATTTGCCAGCTTCACTTAGCGCACGTATATCCGCCGTAATAGCAGTGGTAAGATCTCCGCGCTGCTTAGGAGACAACGCGACAAGGCACTTCGACAATACCTTGTAAACGAACCACGCAGACATCTCGAACTTCGGCAAGTCCTTAGTGCGTAGGTACTGCACCTGCGCATTAGTGGGGTTTTGCAACCCCACATATAAAATCTGACCGCACTGTGTGGCACGCTTACAGCTCTCCCGCAAGAAGTCGCGTAACTCCTGACTGTACCCGTTAAACCGTAATACTCCCGGTTTATTTAATAACTGTGTACTTAACATACGTCACGCTCCTTTCTTTTAGATTACACCGTAATATTCCGCCATGTACCCGATCTTCTCCGCCCAGTTCCTGTGAACCTTAGCTTCATTCATACGTTCACCTTTGGCGCTTCCCGCAACCATAGACGGCGCATTCTTGTCCCAACCGAGTATAGCTATAGCATCATCGTAATCAGCCTTTGGTACTGCGCAAGCCCGATTGAACACACTGATTTGGTTCGGGTGAATAACGGTTTTACCAACAAACCCGGCGAGTAGATCAGCCAACACTTCGTCGTATAAGCCAACATCACAGTTGCTGCCAGAGTAGTATTCCCAAACAGGGCCCGACACGACATAGTCCTGACTGAACACGGTAAGTATATCCGTTAAGATACTCGCGACCGGCTGAACCCCGTAGATAGTCTCGTATCCGTGCCGACGTAACCCGAACTGATTACATAAGTCATTACCACCAACACGTACATTAAGAACCAAGCGCTCGATACGATCGATCTGCTTTTTCATATCGTAGAGGAAATCGTATCGCGTACGCAAATCGATCATCCTGGGTGATTCCAGAATGGGCATCATGTACACTACTCTATCCCCACTGATAGCATTTACGTCTGTGATAGCGTCAGTATACTCCACGGCGTTACTCCAATCGAACTTGGGAACGCAGAATCCACACACCAACTCTGCTGCTACACCGAACTCCTTGTACAGTCTCACAATCTGTTCAGGACGTCTTACACGCACGAAGATCTTCGGCATATAGAAGCCATCGTCCCTCAAAGTGTAGAGACGCTGCAGTGATTGTATTAAGACTAACTCCGCGTCCCTCACGTGGTTGTCACCGATTGCGTCCTCTAAACAGAACGCGAGTGAGAACTTGTCACCGAACTCGTTATTTACGAGCTTGTCTACAATCTTGCTGTTATTTGCAGGGCAATACATAAGTGCGCCTACGCTGTAATAGATCTTGTCATTCTTCATTTTATTTCCAACCTTTCAGGCATCTGCCAAATCTTTTATAATACCAACAGCGCGATAGGACTGCAAGTCCACCCACTCCACAGGAACGTTCTTTTCTTTTGCAAGTGTAAGTATCGGCTCGAGTATAGTGCTACCGTAATACGCCTTGGCAAGTAACACGCGGTCAGGCACACGACGTAGAAGTACGCGTGTCGCCTCCCCGATACTGGGCTTTACAAAGTTGATATCTGATACTCCGTACTGCTTAGCAATACGCTCCGCTTCGCGCCAACCATCTTCGATAGGTTCGTTGAACCCAACATCCAACTGATAATTGAACAACCACTCGATCTCTTCAATATACTGGTTGGAAACATCGTATTGCTCCAAGTGCTCCATATAAACTGCTCCGTGATAGTCAGTAGGACCAAGTAAATCATCACGTACAATAGTACGTGATATAAGTCCCGACACAACACTGTTCAAGCAGGAGCAGGGAATAGGAGTATCACTCCTTGTGCCGTAGTAGTGCGCAACACCGGCAGGGTCAGCTACGACGGCGAGACCCTTATCGATTCCCGGATACTCCCTAAGGGCTTCGTGCAACTGTTTGGTTATAGCACCTTTCCCTGTCCACCCGTCCACGAAGACGATATCCTTAGCCAAGTGGTTTTCAAGGATATGGGACATTGCGTTCTTATCGATCCCAACACCACGAATAATAGAGATCGAATAGTGTGGCACATCAACACCGAATCTCTTTTTGATATAGTGCTTCAGTAGTATACCTACAGGCGTACCCGCACGTGCCAAGGAAACAAGCACAACGGTTTTACCATGTGCTCCGATAATCAGAGTCGCCAGCCTAGCGATAGCGTCGGCATTCTGCTTAGCTGAGACACGCATCAGATCGCGGTACACTTTCATATATTCATCAGACGGAGCACTCTCCGCGGGCAGCATAGAACTGTAATGCTGCCCGGACTGTATATTGCGCTCACGCTGCTCCGCCGTCATAGGCTTGAGTTTACCCGTTAAGTCCGTCAGTAGGAACGTGACGTCCTCCGGCTTGTAACTAGTCCTCATCGTAAATCCCTCCTACTCGTCACCGTACGTTATTTGAACCAGTGTGATATCCGTGTTACCAGCCTCGCGCAACACCTTCAACAGGTGACGACTACCAGAGCCCAGAGTATTTGCGTCAGTGACTATGACAACTTTGTCATACTTCTGTAAGTTGTATACATAGGTGTTAACTTGCTCGTCGTACATACTACGTAAGTCGTAGCGGGACGTCAGAGGGTACCCCGCTGATTTTTCAACGTGAATAGTGGATCGAGAGGTGCTGTGTGTGAGAACCTCGTGTCCCGCTGCTTCGTAGTAAGCTCCCAGCCATATAGCTGGGTACATACACTCTTCTGTACCGAGCACTAGCATCTTACAGGAACTTCCAACAGGTGGAACAGAACCCTTCAACCTATCGAGAAAAGCACTGTAGTCCGTCTGACTTACGCCGTAGCGAGGGTCAACGCCTACCACATTTACGTAGTGTTTCATAACTGCCTGACCCTTGGTATACAACCTTGTTGAAGTTGGGCAATAGTGTGCTTCTCCCTCAGCGTAACTCGGGTCTACATAAGTGCAAAACCGTACATCCACGCCTGCCTGTTCGAAACACTTCTTGTTCTCAACACTCATACAGTTAACGTATGAGAGTACTGTATAGGATCTAGTTCCGTGTCTATCCAATGCCTCTATAGCTGCAAGTATGGTGTTGCCAGTTGTCACTTCATCTTCCACGAACAGTATGTGGTCATACTTAAATAAGTTGCCAACAAACAAGTTGTGCAGCGGTGCATGACTGTGCGCTTCCTTGAATGAGATGCAGCTATGACTTAACATCTCCCTTGTTGTGTGTATGTACGGAAGATTTAAACTACGTGCTACGTGCATCCCTATAGCTGTAGCTGTTTCAGCGAAGCCGACGACAAGTGTCCTTTCCGCGTTCTTTAAGTGCTGCACCTCGGTAGCCATCTGAGTGAACATGGAAAACGCTTCACTAGGCTTGCATGGCACGTGCTTAGCCTGTACTGTGTTCACAAGCAAATTAGATCGCTTTGAATTATTTAACCTCTTACATACTGCTATCATTTAAAAACCTCCTTTAAACTGCACACGCAGATTACGTGACCGCAATTAGGACAACGGTCAGCGACTTTACCTAACACTGAATCAATACGCGAACTAGCTGAATCAATCAGACTGGGCTGCTCCGTCACAACAACGTCTTCAGTGTTTGTTTTCTTGGCAGCTCCACACACCGGACACAGCAACACATCCGGTTCGTCGCTAGGTTTCCACAACTCCTCACTAGCACTAGAGTTGCACTCACTGCACACCAAATTCATTTCGATCTCCTCTCTATTTAATAACGTGTACATTTACTTTGTCAGTGGTAAGGTTACCACGAACATAGGTACCTTCGATCCACTTCAGTACACGCTTCTTGTTTCCTTCAACGTCAGGGTCATTAATCCAGTAGTGCTGCCAATGCGCCGCACGGTAGCAACTAGAGTAGGCACGCTTCTGTGACGGTTCAACACTTTGCTTGTCCGTATAGCGAACGACCTTCTTCTTTCTGACCGTGGTGTAACTGAAGCCTACACCGAACTCTTCAACCTCACGAATCTTGTTCTTAGGAGCTGCGTCCTTAGGAACAGGGCGGTACACGTTGCGTGTACGCTCAGTATACTCTACGTCTGAGTTAATAGCACTCAAGTAGGCGCAGAAGTTATAGAACATCTTTACAGCCATCGCTTCATTATAGACGCAAGTGCCGTTGTCCTCGAGGGTGATGATTCTCTCACTACGGTATGACGACCCGTCGTAACGTACCTCTACATCCGCGTCACCTGCATCTTCGAGCTTAAGTACAGTTAAGATGGGAATAAGGCGTTCGCGTCTGATAATTGTGATCAGATTGTAATATCCTACGCCGTCTACTACATCGTATAGGACGAACATACCAGAGGCGTCTGGACAATACTCTGCCTCGCCTTCCCAGTCTATGTAGAAGCACTTAGCCGGCAACTTGGTGACAACACTGGATGGCAGGTTGTTGGATATAGCCATCGTAGACAAGTCGTGCAACATATTCTTTTCGATCTTATATACACGCTTGTTTCTGTGCCAGTCTATGTAGATACAATAGACAATCATAAGCAACCAGAAGTCCTACTTGTTAGAAGCTACTAAACCTACTTCGGCCGTATACTTAAATAAAGTTCTGCTACACTCTGCAACAAGCGCCGGCGGTAACGGGTTGTTTGTTAAATAATGGTTCCAACCCATTAAACCCATACGAACACAACGCCCGTGATCACGCTCGATGAACTTGGTGAACCACTCCGTGTTCTTCTTGTTAATGGCGCCAGTTAAGTGCGTAGGTCCTTGAACAGCAACCATGTTTTCAATCTGTTCCATATACTCCAATGGTGTGTACATACTTGTACTCCTTTCTGTGCTACTGCACATAAACAGAGGGTCAGTTACTGCTGACCCTCGTGGCGGTTTATTCTTTAGATCTCGTCCAACAAACAATTGCTGATATCAGAAGCGTTCCTTATAACGCGAGCGTCCGGTAGGTCAAGGGACTTGATGTGCTGGAAACCTCCCCGATACTTCAACGGATATGCAGCTGTTTGTGATACACGTATGTCTGCTATGTACGTAAGCATCACAAGAAATGCGTTGTAACAACTGCGGTTCATGTAAGGATCTTCTTCCATGGAGTCGGGAAAAGTCAATGTCCACGTTCCCTTAAAGGTCTGAATCTGGATTGACTTCTTTCTGAGTGCACAGTAGGCGAGGTCGCCCTTAGCGTCAACAACCCTATAGGGAGGTCGCTTGTTGAAACTGATCGGTTCCTTACTGAACTGCACATGCTCGAATACGTCTGCGCTTGTATATTCAAACTCTATGCCGTGACGGCGAACAACCTCACCGATATACCTCTCCAACTCAGCAGTATTACTAAGGACCGCCTTGGAACCTGTTTTAAAACGCATAACGACATCAGCCAACGCCGCCCACCAGAGCATATAGTTCAGTAGACTATTCCTATTTTCCTGACCCTCCCATAGGAACGTGATGTTTACAGTTCCGATGTGACAGACCTGTCCGCCATCGATGAACTTGGTCACCATAAAGTAACGTCCGTAACACTCGCGTAAGTAACGATCGTGCCTGATGACGAGAACAGGTTCATTATTCCCGTCGATAATCACATAAGGATCAAACCTGTAGGCCCCTGCGTGTCCCCACGCTTCAAAAACAACAGACATATTATCCCAGTCCTTGATTTCTGTCTCCAGCATAAGCTTGAGATTCTCTTCAGGCATATAACAAATCTGGGAACCAAATCCACGATCGATCGAGTAGGGCAATTGCGATTCGCCCTTTATCTGTTCCAAGTGCCCATGCTCGTTAATTCTATCACATACCTGCTTTGCCAATTCCTTTTGATTTTCCGTACACATACTACACGTACTCCCTTCTTGTGCCTTAGCACGTAGGAAGAGGTAAGCCAGACGACTTACCTCTCAGTTAACGTTACACCTTAGAGTTCATCCGGCTCTGCTTTGTAGATATTGTCCAAGCTCTTCACGTTGACAACGCCCGGCGCATTGATAGGGCGCATGCGCATCAGATCGACGTTGTGCGATAACGGATACCAGTTGATAAATGAAATGTGGATACCCGCCAGCTTGAGTAACATAACCGCGATCATCTCTCTATAATGGTTGTCCTCGAGCCGTTCAACCATTTCCTCCATGTACTCCTCGTCTTCCGCGTAGGAAACCGGGAGACCTTCGGACAAGTTAGGGAACGTAAACGTAAGCGTCTTCTCTACAGTCTGCACCTGCACTGTTTCTTTTCCTATAGCGAGATAGGCGGCAACCGACACGCCGTCGTCAGTCAACTGATACATCTTGCGTGCGTTTACGTCAATAGGAGTTTTGTCGACCTTGATGCAATCCTCGACGTTACTCCAGTGATACTGTGTCTCGTGTCTCCAGAACGCCATAGACTCGTGAAGGAAATCTTCAAGGGTCTGTCTGTCGTTCTCAAACGATTCCGTAAAGTTGTTGAACTGAAATCCCACATCGATATAAGCTGCCCACCACAGTATGTAGGACGTCAAACACGGAAACACGCGATACATCAGGAAGTCTGTTCTGTAACTTCCATAACCAGCATCACCGATACCCTGTACTGTATTAGACGCCTGAAAGTGATAGCCACGGAACATGTGCAAATATCTGTTATGTCTGATAACGAGTGACGGGTTGTTTCTGGAATGATCGGAGTAGGGCTTGAAACGTAATACTCCAGCACGTCCCCACACGTTGTACACCTTGATAAACTCGGACCAATCCTTTACCTCGCAGTTGATAATCCTCTCGAGGTTTTCCGTAGGCATGTACATCAGCCCTGCACCGAAACCACGCTCCGGTGTGTACGGACCTTTCTCTCCGTGTTCGTAGGTGTCTACCAACCCGTGTTCGTTGAGCATCTCACAGATGCGGTTTACCAGTTCCTTTGTTGTTTTCTTGTACATACTTGTACCACCTTTCTGAGCTACTGCTCATATTATTTTTATGTTAAAGCTACTGCTTCTTATACACAGAATAAATATATTATTTTTCAGTTATATATGTAACACACTCTGGAAAGGGGCGCGATTGCGCGTTATCGTGGACTTAGACTAACGATCCAAGATTCCAAAGCTGCGATGGCGACGTCATGTTCGCAGGTAGTCGCACGTAGAAAAACTCCCTGCAGCGTCCAGCCGATAGGCAACGTGTCGAACACATACTCTTCCACAAACTTAACGAAAGCGGTGTTTACCGTATCCTTAATATGTCCGCTACAACTCTGTTCCGTTGCGTAACCAAGTATATTTAACTTGGATACAGCTGATGCTATAGCTGCGTCCAGTGTATAGCGGTAACATCTTTGTCGCACACCTCACACTGAATGTGGCAGCTAACGAATGGAAGCAAGTCTATAGGTCTGGAAGCCCTTACTGCTACGGCGCCAAACTGTTCTACAGGACTGTCACTGACTGCGTATACAGCTACTACGTCACTGAGTTTTATCTCAAGTATAACTCGTGTGTAAGGAGACGCGTTGTGTGTGATACCGGCAGGTGCTGCGTAGTCAAGCTCCAACTCGAACATATAGAAGTCATCGAAACAACCTTCCTGCTGTAGCGACATCTCACAGCGAAGATCCTCAAACATATCACCCAGACTCAGCTGAGTAATGCTTAAGTCAGGATAGTACCAAACCCAAATAGGAGTCGCTCCGCCCAACTGCTCGGCGTCTGCAGAATAGTCTCTACGCTCTCGCGATAACTGTGCATCGGCAACGTATCGTCCATCGCGCCTTAGCAAATCCCACACAACTTTGTTCTGCATGGTTATGTATTGCATATAGCACACCTCCCGTGTTAAAAGAATACCGCAGCGTAACCGGCCGCTAATATAATCGTGAATACGATTAAGCTCACTACTAGGTACCATGGGCTTGGTATATAATCATCTCCAGGTAAAGTGACTTCATCGTTATCACACTTATCTAGTTGTCTGCACCAAATCCAAAATAATATGTTCATAATATTTTTTCCTCTATGAAAAGAACACGCAACGCTACTCGGGAGCCACAACCGAGTACTGGCTAATTCTAACGCTGCGTGCGCGAGTGGACCTGACGGGAGTCGAACCCGTGTCCAAAAGTTCATTCACACTGACGTGTACATCTTTTTGTTGCAATATTCTTTAGCGTTAGGAATACGACTGCGTACCGCTACGGTGCTACTGCAACACCTATACGCAAAGGCGCGTTGTCACTGTTTAACTGGATTGACAGCATCTCACGCACGTTGATTCGCCAGCTCCGCAAACATTCCTTTATAATACCAATCGTTGAGGGTTTGCTGCCATCGATTAGGTATTCGAGAAATCTCGAGAGTTACCGCACAATCCCTAGGGATTAAGCAGCAACCGCAATACGTCTGTTAGCGACTATATTTAAGGTTGGTTATTAGGTGACCACCCGATGTATTCAGTGTTTCAAAACCCCTGTCGAAACCATTACAGGCCCTTATATAAAGTGGATACGTAGAAGCGTACCCACTTGTATTTTTATTACTTCACGAGATCTGCCAACTTGTCCCAATAGTTGTTCTCGATAGACACACCCGATGTACTGAACTCCCACACATCAGGCGTTATACTGCGCATAACAGCTCTAGCAGCCTGCCAATCGCAGTTTGTCGGGTTACTAGGGTTAGCAAGGTGATACGTTGGTATACCCGTTAAAACCGTGGACTGGAACTTAGACAGTTTTACGAGCTTAATCCCTGCCTTGTTGGCAGCAAGTATATGTTCGTAATCACTGACGACTGTAGTACCAAACAGTGTAAAGATGGCAAATGACGGTACGATCATCTTGGTACAACGGGAATCCGCGTATCGATCCACCAGCGTGTTCACCAAGTCACTATCTATAAGTGCAGTGTTCCCTATGAACTCAAGATGCGCCGGATTGATCAATAACGCATGGTGATCCATACAGTTCATAAGCTGACTGTATATAAGTTGCGCGATATCTTCCGGCGACTCATCAAATACACTCACTACACATTCTGCTGTTTTAAGCAGTTCAGCATTGGTGTATTCTTTGCTGTGACGATACGCCATGTCGTTAAAGAAACTACGCTGCATATCTTCATCGTCCCCTTTGTAGTAGGTGGCAAGGTTAACGTGTATGTAGAACGCGTTGAGTTCAACCTTGTGTTTAAGCTTCACCCAGGGTGCGTTGTAAACGTGACTTACGTCTTCATCCACTGGCTCTGTAGGAATATCCTCGTGGTACTCAGCTCCCCACCTAGCGGCGAGCAGTTGACCGACGATATCGGAATAACGTCTTACGTTACTAAATACAGCTACGTGCATTAATAAATCCCTCCTATCTTTGTTTTAAGGGGAATGGTTTGCCAAATCTCACAGCCTGCCTACTGGCAATGTACCAGCCTACTTTAACTTTCAGCTGTACGCGACAGGTTCACCTAAGGAGCCTTCTTATATTCTTATACGTTATAATAATCGTATACCTTAAACCGTTCCGGGTGTAGGGACGGGATAGTCTCGTTTGGTTTTACAGAACGTTGCTGCCTGTTGTTAAGGATGATACCGAACAGAGCCAAAATCCTAGTAAAGTCCTTAGCTGCACAATTCGCAGATAACATCTCTAAGCGAACCGTATCTTTAGGGAATAGTGACACAGACCAATCTCTGCCCTCAAGCATAGACTCCAAAGAGACATCGTAGGTTGTCGGTATTCCGTTAACGGGTATTGTTGCGTATACGTGCAAACCGTCTACCTTAAACCGTACAACATCCCACCCCGGCACGTTACTGGGTATTCTAAACCCTTCCAGGATCTCCTCACACTCTGTAATACAATTTTGTACCAGCGTAATAGGGTCTACGGTGAGTAGGATATCAAGACTTTTGAACAACTTTCTTACGTAATTGTTTAGCTCCGCGAACAACGAAAAGTTACTGTCGTAGAGACACACCTGCAACGCTGCTGTGTAAGCACTAAACGCCGCCCACTCTTCAGATACCTTAGCGCGCTGCTTTATATGCACGTAATCGGACTCAGCCAGTACGTGTGTCGACATAAGCTTGAACTTACAGTCCTCGTACACAAGGTGCAAGCTACCAGAGAGTACAAATATAAGCTTGCCATTGATCTCACGTGCGCCGTGTTCATTAACAAGCAGTCCATCCTTCCGTACACGCTTAATCCAGTCGCTAACACTCACGTAGGCACCGATGTTATACCCAGTAAATTCGTTGTCCTCGTAGAACAAACATCTGTAGGCTAGGTAGCCCATATCCATTACGGACATCAAATTGAAGTAACGCTGCATAACTGACTCTGGATCGATATTTCTTGTCAGATTGAGAAACCCTACGTCCTCATACATAGAGGACAGTTTCAACCAACAGCACAGCGCCTTGTCAAACCTGTGGGCAAAATAGTACCGGTACGCTGCACCCAGCGTCTCGTTAGAATCGAACAAACCAGCGTCTGACCAGTTACGTATAGTCTGCACGAAATCCTTAGGAACGACGTAAGTTATTGCGTCATCGGTAGGAAAGTCCTTGACCTGTTCGCATAGGGTATCCATTAACTTGTTACGGTGGAATTGGCTAAACTCAGCGTTAACCAATTTGTCAATAATACGTCTCATAAAAACACCTCAACTTTCTTAGAGCATCTCGTGACACTCTAGTTAGTATGGATTGAAAATACTCGTGTACTTACAATCCCGTTTGTGGTTACGTTGTGAATGGTTAGTCTTTACCTTTCCATTCAAGTTAATATGATACGGATAAGTAATACCGGAATTACGCCACACGATATTTCAGTGACTAGTCCTCGACGATACGGTACTTGAATTGCAAATTGTCCCAAACACCGTAGGCAAAGAAGAAAACCATAGTGGTTATAATCTTCATCGTGCGCATGATGGTATCGATATCATCGTCGCTACGTCCATCTCTATGCACGTCACATACAAAGCAATTATTAACGTAGCCACGTATATGCATGCCATTTTCCTTCATCATATGCGCCAATTGCATTTTCCACATAGTCAATCCTCACTTTGTTCAACGTTACGTAACACGTGTTCGATTTCGCTTTTGTCCACGTGCATTTCAACCAACCCACAAGTAGGACACATATACAACTTAATATCAGTGTTATCTGTCTCTGTTCTCTTTATAATACGTCCACGTTCAGTTACAGTAGTTAAACCTATAAACTCCGTGACGTTAGCTTCGTCTTCATAATTACAACGACGCAGGTCGTACCCGTGTAACCAAATCATAGGGACGTTACATCGTGTGCACTGCATATAGATCCCTCCTTAAAGCTCTCTCATAGACGAGAAAGCGAAACCTCTTTTACTTACTGTGCTGATTCTGAACTTGAAGAATAATCTTGAGTAGCCGTTGTCAAAGCAAGTCTTCTTCACGAGCACAGCGCGACCATTACTGCAATAGCAGATGCCAGAGTGCGTACGTAACACACGCATATCGTGCGCAAACGCAAGGCATAGTAGCATAACCATTACAGTTATAGCATACAAAGCGTATAGCATATTGACCTCCTTACGAGTAAGACCAATCACGCACAGCGATAACAACCAGCCGCGTATTGTCTTTTATACAAGTGGATAGTACAAGTGTTTCATCGTAGGTAGCACTGATTCCGTACACAGACTTGTCAAGCCTGTCGACACGTTTTACTTCCTGCACCTTGTAGTGGTAGATAGCGCCTGTGGGCAAGTAGATCCAAATATCAGAGTTCTCCTCAGGATTCGTTTCAATGTTGAACAGCTTATGGAACATACTACCGTTCTTCATATTGTGTCCGTACAAAATCGTCTTCTGTATAAACGGTGCAGTAATACGGCAGTCGCTAAAAATACACCCTGCCAAGTTCTCTGTCCCGTTAAAAGTTGTGTGTACGTATTCGTCATTATCGTGGCTCTGTGCAATAGGATAGCTTACATCAAGTGATGGTATGTATATCCACCCAATACAATCCTCATTGGTAGCCAGCAACTTACGAAAGTCTATTGCCAAACTAGGCAAACTGTAGGACACGGCGGTCGGATCTTGCTGCACCATAGATACATCACTGTTTCCTGTGTAGGTGTGCACGACCTTGTGCTTTGATTCGATGGCGTCATCGATCAACGCCTGATACTCTTCTTCGGACATGCGGTACTGTTCACGTTCTTTTAAATACTGTACTCCCATGAAGATGGCTACGCATAGGAGAAGCACAGACACAGCACCCGCGACATACTCCCACTTAATCTTCTTCATCTGTAGTTACCTCCATACTGAAACGCATAATGGCTTCCAACAACTTTGGACCGACTTCTGCGTAGGAATCGACAGGTACCAGATAGGCATCAGCGTCCCGAAGCTTGTCGTAAGAGTACGTATCAGACTCATTCAAAAACGTTTGACATACAAGATCAAGCGGCGTATTATTAGCCCTAGCGTCGGCGATTGCCTCACTGAGAACAACATACTTGTTTGTGTCGATGAACAACACCTTGTTGTCGATGTCGTACTTTCGCAGGTGCTCTGCCGCGTAAAGTGTTGCAAACATAACCGAGACCTTTTCAGGATTGGCGGACGCGTCCGCAAAGTCGATTATACTACACGCTTCCTTGTGTCTCGATAGGTACGCTTTTGCATGGTCAATACCCGAGTGGGAGCGACCACACACTACAAATAATTTCATAAAACCAAACCACCTTTCTCAAATATTAAATAACGGTACTTCATTGTACCAATCGACAAACGTTTGCACGTCGTCGAGTATAGATAGTTTATTTGTCAACAGTAGGAGCTTAAAGCACGCGCAACTAAAGGCTTGTGTATTACGTCCCTTATCAGGACTGTAGAACACGTCCATAAACCCGTTGTGATGCGCTATAACTCCGCGCTGTACAGGGGACAGGCTGGTTATATAAATCCAGTCTATAACTCCCGGTATACCGTACTTAGGGTACAAGTCCTCTACACACTCGCCGTCTTTGGTATGCAGAAAAATAGGTGACATCGACCTCCCGATCTTATCGTTGGAAGCAGACGTCACGTCAATCACTGGTTTACAGTCCAGTGGCAACTGCTCCTGTATTCGGCTGATGTAGCCGTGTTTAGCTCTTTTGTCGAAACCAAGATTCCAATCTATTTCAACCGTGTGAAATAGAATATTGGTTCCGTCCGATGTAAAACATCCTCGCTTAACCATAAAAGATCAACCTCCGTTGATTGCTTTCTCCAGATAGAACTTCGTGACTTGTGCGTTTACACACTCACCGTAGTTCGCTTCAGTTACCTCAATAGTAAGTAACGGCTTACGCTTATTTTCATTTAGGACGCCTAGGATGTTCTTCCACAAAGTAACGTCCTTAGCACTCAGTGGTACGGCGTGTTTCTCGGACGTATCACTCAAACCGACGTTTGTACTCACGTGAATATTCCATAGAAGTTCGCCTGCCGCTTCAAGGTTAGCGTATAAATCCAAGTTCTCCGCATCAACAGCCCAACCAACCTTACCGTGGTTTGTTTCCAAGAAAGCATCTCTGGTAAAGACGACAGACGACAGGAAGTGACAAGCGTCGAAACAAATCCCGACGAACTCTGCACCCAACGCGTCGTTTATTCTGTCGCATAACAGACGAATATCCTTTAAGAACGCACCGTTTGCGAATCGTCCGTTCGCATCGAACGGTGGTACGTTCTCGATACATAAGCGCACGTCTGGACATTCACGGAACGTATCCTGTAAAGTATGAACGATCGTACTGAAGACCTCAGACGAACACTGATAATCGTAGGTGTGCCACGTGTTGTGTACGATCACATACATTTGGTGTTTGTAGTATGCAGCGAGTTCTTGCGCGAACTTCATTGTAGACGTCAGGCGCTCTCTCATACCGGGAAGCAGGATAGCGTTCAAGTCAGTTTCAGTCTTACTCATAATAGGTGTGTGAACACTGTAGGTGTTCAGATTGTATGTACGTAACATCGCCTGAGCACTTGACCTAGGCAAGTCCATCAGGTGAATCTCGATAGCATCGAAACCGCGTTCCTTTAAATCGCGAAATTGGTCTCTGTTTGGCGCCGCAGCGCATTGTATTGTGTAACTCATTTAAACTCCATCAAAACTGTACATAAGGTTTAAATCAACCTTACTGCCATAATATGCATAGCCAAACAACCGCTTGCCTTGCCCAAAGTTCATAGCAGACAACAGTTGAGCGATCCACGTGTTAGGCTCGAAAACGTAATTGTAGCCGAGCAACGCGTTTACAAGATCGCAGCCGTACATTCTGTAAAAATAAGGTTGCACTTCCTCGCAAGCTAGGTATAAGTACAACCAAACACGGATATCATTGTGTACATAACAGCTAATAGCTTTCATCAGATTGTGAACACAATCTAATTTAGTCATTAATATAAACCTCTTTTAGGATCAGTAGGATAGTCGATAGACAACAGGGACTCAGTTCCAATCTCTGGTATTACCTTATAGTGCCGACACTGCTCACAAATCATATCATGTATGTCAACATTCTCCTCGAGGTACTTAATTATCTGATCGATCTCATCACATGTCGTCTTCGAACACGGCAACCCAATCGAGCACTTGGGTTCGTAGACGCGTGGCATAATACTGTACAACAGCAGCTCCTCGTCAGCGTGCACATCTGCCTTAAATAGGGGCAAAGCCAAGTCAATCTGCTCCACGGCACACATAGTCTGTATAAAACGTTTATAGCGCATGTGTCCTGTACAGAAGTCGTCGGAATTCTTGTATCCAGACGCGACGCAATTATAACCACGTGCCTTAGCGACAGCCAAAGCTTCGATCCACATACACGTCTGACATATTGTACATTGAAACTGCGCGTATCTGACGTTAGGGTATAGACGTGCAACCTGTTGTGCCGTCAACGTGTCCATCTTGATACGCATACGTTGCATAGAGTGCATCGTACTTACTGTACCTTCGAATTGTACCCTATCACCAAATCGGTTCTGTAACCGTTTGACTCCGTGTTGGAAAATCTCTTCGTGCACTATACTACCATTGTTGCAACACAGTAAGTGTACCCTGCAGTTGGAGCAAGCTAACTTAGAGGCGGTCAGCATAGAGTCGAGACCGCCCGAAAATAGTAATAAACAATCTGTCATATCGGACAACCTCCAAAAGCTTCTCCGCGCTTAAACCACACTATTGACTCCGCTTTGGACTTACTGACATAAAACGTGTCTAGCAAGTCGGATACTGCACTGTCCGCTACCACCGTGGGCAATCTCCATAGGAAACTGTTGACGTCCATGTCTGTGAATAGCCAGTAGCGTACAGCTGCAACTACGTCACTTAGATAAGACGCCACACCAAAATAGCGAACCCAATAAACGTCAGAGTCATTGACGCGTTGTACAAGCACATAACCTAAACACGTGTCTTCTATATAACAATTACAACGATAGCAACCCGGAACGAACAGGATAGGCATCCTGTCTTTCCACGACAGTGTTGTTATGTACTGCGTTAGCTTAGGTGCTTTTAACGTTATATTTTCATACGTAATAATAGACATAGTTTCACCTCCTGTCTTTTCAAAAGGAAAAGGTAATATACAGTTGTCTACCGCGGTAGACAACTGCACATCACGAGACAAAACTAATACATACACACAGAAGCACATAACAATATTATAACGCATTACAACATTGCTACCGCTCCAGTGTTAGGCGCGTGGTGATGCGCCTAAGTAGGTTCCTGTAAACAAAAGCACAAGACTACGCCAACACCAGATAACATAAGTAGTAAACCGGATCTTATCCATACATTCATTATGTCGCCGCATAGAATTGTCAGTAGAAGTAAGAGAACCTCCGCAGCTACTATACAGCGACCACTTATTTTGTTTATCATAATACCACCTATACTATTCCGCGTGCGCGGTAAACTATAAGTACCGCTAAACAAAATATCAGTATCAGCATAATGGTTTTCGAGTACCGCACGTTGTCACTCACTTCTGTGTCTAACACCGGAACGTCTACCCTCTCGTAACGTAGCACGCCGGTATCGCCTACTGCATAACTGCCATATGGTGAAACTACTTGATGTTCGTGAATGTCCCCGTCAACAGTATATTCGACAGTTACCGTGCCACCCGTGTCAACATCTACTACTTCGTAGGACGCTTCGTTTGGGAGATTGCTGTACATAACGTGTGTACTGACTCCGGGAAAAGAATCAAGGAAGAATAAAACAAAACCTACAGCAACCCAAAAGCTGCATATCAACTTTAAACCCTTCATAGTACACTCTCCTCTACACACTTCCTTTTAACCAACGGTATGCGAAAACGGCACCTATTACTAACAACGCTATAAACGTTCCTGTTGACGTGGTTGTTGCTTCTGGAACCTCGATGTCAAGTACCACATCTTCGTCTCCGTAGTGCAGAACACCAGTTGCACCTACAGAGTTGGTCCCGTAGAGCAACGGTGTCGTGTACTGCTGAACGCCATCATCCGTATTGTACTCAACAGTAAGTGCATACTTATCGACGCTGTGCTTTCCTTCGAGAACACTTTCCTTAGTCACACTTACTATCTCGTAATCGGCTTCATATGGCAAGGAATCGTACTCTGCCGCTGTCGCGGGACCGATCAGCAGATTTACAGCAAAATAAAATACTAAGAAACAAACCAAAGCTACACTAAGTACTTTGTGAACCTCCATTACAAACATCTCCTTCTTGATTATAATATTCCGTAGAACATATCAATTGGTGTTTCTCCATATCATAACCCTTAATAGTGGTTACTTCACGTAAGCGGTATCCTGACAAAAAGAACACCTTGTTGAATATCGTTAACATTTCCATACACTGATCCTTGGAATAGTCAGAGTCCATCTTTATGTAGTCTGCCATCTTATCGAGTCCGTGTACAGAACTGTCTGAGTGCAGCGTAGTAAGACACACCGCACCCGTGTTAGAAACGTTGAACATGTAGCGCGCTTCCTCACCCTTGGTCTCGCCGATAACGAAACACTTGATAGACATAAGTAGACCATTACGTGCTAACTCTTTCAAGTCGTGTGATACGTCATACTTGTTCTGCGGTCTTACTGTCTTTAGGAAATCAGTGTTCCGGTGCGTGTCCGAGAACAACTCCTCGTTTTCCTGAATAAACAATATCTTCCACTCGAGCGGCAACTCCTCTATAAGTGCGTTCAAGAACGTGGTCTTTCCAGAACCGCCCATGCCAACGATGAGCACTCCAGTAGCCTCAGCGATGTGCTTCCGCAAGATAGGAAGCATCTCAGGTTGAAGCATACCCTCTTGCGGTTCACATAACGTTTCCAGAGTCTTCTTGTGCGTAGGTATCTTACGTATCGAGAAGATATTACTTCCGTCCGTGTTGATCGACTTGTGTATGAAGTTCAACCTCATACGAAAGTCAGGGCACGTTGTTACGTCGGTACAGTTTGCGCTAGCACAACGCTCGTTCGATACCACGCGGTTCATAGAGCAAACGTGAGAGTAGAAGCGACGGTAGTGCTCCTCGTTTCTGAAGTGGAAGTCGTTCTCACGCCACTTACCACGCACCTGTATCCATACATTGTCCCACGCGTGACAGGCGATATCCGATATAGCCCCATCGTCGTAGATAAGCGGTTTCAAGATATCGTAGTTCCACGCCGCCGCACATAAGTTGTCAAAACATATCTCGTGATACTCTGTAGGTATTCGTTCGTCCATCCACTCGAACACTTCTTCTTTAAACACAGCCATAGTCTTCGCTCGTTTGTTAACTGCATTTATCACGGTAGGATTAAGTACCGTGTACTGAGTCACGACCTTTTGAATAGCTTCGTCCTGTGTCATACACAGTCCTCCTAACATCCTTCATAAGCGATATCAAGAAGCTCGCCTGCGTTGAACGGCTCAACAGTGTTCAAATATTTCAACCACTTATCGCCGTAATAGCACTGAGCATCCCTATCGGGTATACCGCGTAGGAGCCAGTTGACAAACTCCTCTTTCGTCCAGTTGTCGTTAGGCTCGTCACTCGGTTCATATACTATCTTCTCACGCGCCCTGTGAATTAATTCACGTGCGTCTTTCTTTAACTCCTCTTTGGTTCTGTGTCTAGCTTGACACTCTTCGAAGGTAATCACCTTCTTGGGTTCTTCCGCTGCTGCCGGTTCCTCAACTGCTACAGGCTCTTCCGCTACTGCAGGCTCTTCCTTCACCGCTTCGACCTGTTTCCGTTTCTTCTTCCAAAACCACCACATAATATTTACCCCCATTCTTGTGTATGTACTGGGCGCATAGGGCGCCCAGAGCCGATTACTCCTCTTCCTTGAGCTTCTCTTTTACAGCACTCTCGCTCAGATTGTCTCCGATCTTCTTCGCATACTTAGCGACCTGATCTGCACTCTTGATGACATTCTTCTTGTCGCCGGTAATAGCGCCAAGTGCAGCGACAGCCGGAAGCGCCACAACGCTGGCTGTGAGCCATATGCTGTTTTTGATTACTTTCTTCATCGCAATATCCTCCTTTTGTTGTTTATGTATGTATTGGGTAATAACGTCAAAGACGTAATTCCTTTACTGAATATAGTATATCAAGCGCACTAGGAATATCCATATGTACCAGTGCACGTAGGAACTCAGTGCCTTGTTTCGCGCCGTGTTCAATGCAATAGTCTGTTACTTGCTGTAGGAGTAGCTGATAGCCTGTCTGATCTGGTGTGTATACGTTACCAAAACCGTCCAGACATACAAATGCTTTAGCTAATTCATATAGATAGCTGGCAGGCTCTATTGGGTAACGTTTACAAACTGTTGCCAAGTCCATAAAGTATGCCGTGATAGGACGAGCGTGCAGATACTTGCAGTAGTGTCTCACTTCCTCTGTGAACTTGTTGAACTGTCTTGTGCTGCCATGGAACCAAGCTACTAGTATCTTACATAAAGCATCTGCGTTACCAAAGTAGGCGCATAGGAACAACTGTCTCACATCTGTAACAACGTCTGCGTTCATGCCGAATACAAGTCCCATATCGAGAAATCCTACGTTACCGTTGTCGTCTATATAAATATTGCCCGGGTGCGGATCTCCGTGAAACACAACGGGATGATCGTGTAGCAACGCCCAGAAGTTTAACTGAACGTAGGAGTTCAGCGCCTTGTTAACAACATCTCGTGGGTATGTGTGCTGGTTGAGTGTCTTGTGCTCAATATACTCCATAACGATTACACTGTCTGTACAATACTGACTGTAAACCTTAGGAGTTACGATGTTGACACAACCAACTACCTTACCATTGATGCTCTCAGCAAACTTACTGTAGTCGATTATATTCCGATGCTCACGTACAAAATCCACTTCCTGTAGAACCCAACGGTAATAGTAATTCAGCGCACAGTTGCCGCCGATACGATTTGAGAATCCGAATACAGGTCCGAATATAAGCATAAGCACCTTTAAGCACTTAACATCGAATAGTAGGTTTCTCTCCACGTCCTTACGTTTTATCTTGATGGCGACGACCGTGCCATCACATAGAACTGCACGGTGAACCTGACTTATTGACGCCGAACCTGTGGGCTTCTTGTCGATGTGTTTAATATCTTTCAATAGGTGCTCTGGTAACTGATTACGTATTGTACGTAGCGGAACGGGATTGACTGCATCACAGATAGCAGCTATATCCTTGCGATCACGCTCCGTAAACAAGTTACGCAAGTCCTGCATAGCAAGTATCTGAGCTAGCTTAATATACGCGATCCCCATATTAGCGCTCAGCACCTTCACGCAGTAGCCGATACTTTTACCGCGTAGCAGATTGAACAGAACCACAAGCATCTGCGTTAGTAACTTAAATACTCTTAACAAACAAAACACACTCCCCCCCTATCTCCAAACTAATCTGTAGGCGCCTGTCACTTCCTTGAGGAAACCCTTGCGGCACAACGCCTTTATTGTTTTCTGTGCATCAGGTCCAAGTATCTCGGTTGCCTTACGCATACTTATCTCCCCGCCACCGCTGTGGTCAATCTTACTGAGCAAGTAACCCTGCTCATCGGTCAACCGATTCCTGAATAACTTATACATTGTGCAAGCATCTAACAGTCGGTAGAGCATATACTCGACGAAGTCAGAGATATCATTACTCCTTTCGCTCTCCTGTAACGACTTGTAGTATCCCGACGTGTGACACGATATAGCCTTAGCGATTGGTAACCATCTGTCAGTTAACAACGTACGTTGTATAGCACGTGCCGTTCTGCCATTGCCGTCGATATACGGATGCACGTACACGAAGTAGAAGTGCTTCACGATCGAGTCGATGATTTTGTTCTCCAGCGAGTACTGATAGAAGTCGTCCATCAACTCCGGAATCATCTCGACAGGTGCTGGTGTGTGTACCACACGTACGAGATTCCCGATGTATACCATAGACTCTCTGTAGCCATCCTTGGTTGCACCGAGCACTAACGAGTTAGCTCTGTGTACAGTATCCCTACTGACGCCGTTATCCATCAAGTACTGCATAGCGCTCAGCGAGTTACGAACCATCTCGGTGTCCGTAGACTTCACGTCCGACATAACCTCCGATAGCGTTGTGTGAGCACCTTCGATCTCCGCGCTGCCAAGACTGTCTGATAGTGACAGAAGCATTACGTTGTTCAGATGCAAATCAATCTGCTCACACTCGCACAAAGCGTTAAACACACTTTGTAGCAACTCGTCGCTGTACTCAAACTGTAGGAACTCCGAACTGGTGAACCTACGTAACTGTGTAGTTACACGCATAGACGTAAACCTCCTTAATCGCTATCACTTCTAGCAACGAGCTGAGGATAACAAAGAACACGTCCGCTCTCGTCCCAGATTGCTTCGAACTTGATCTCAGTAGAACGGTCAACGCTGTCCACGAGATTGAACGCTTCCTCAATAGGACGGAACAACGATAACGTCATAATCAGATTAAGGCGTTCCTCCCACTCATAGGCGAAGTAATTGTTATTAAGGTGCTCAATATCTTTCTTAATCCCGTTAGCGAATTCAACCTGTACGTCGCTACCGTCGACGATGTGATACCGACGCGAGATACGTACTGCTTCTGCCCAGTCAGCGTTCATCTCGCACATTGTCCAACAACGTATTATACATTGTAAAGTATCTTTGGAAACGTTACCGTTCAGTAAGAAACTACTCATGGCTACTTCTCCTCTCTAGCGCCCGAAACGCCCCACTGATCCTCGGCAAGCTTATCTATCTTTCCTGATTTCACTAGGCACGTCAACTCGTGCTTCAGCATGGAGTCGAACTCAGCTGACCTGTACTCATAACCGTAGCGCCCGTACACGTACTTCTGCACCTGTGCAAAAGTCACCGACTGGTAGTGCACCACAAACACTGACAGCAAAGCGGAAAGATTGATAACATCGCCACACATACGCCGTTGCATAACGTATGCGTTCCAATCACTTACTGTTTTCTGCATATTCTATTTACCTTCATAAACAAGTAGGAGCACGTCCTCCTTGTCAACTTTCAGATGGACTTCCTTAAACCCGTTCTTATACCACATAGGCATTGCGATCGGATTCGATACATCGCTGATCAGCACAAACTCTTTACCGTACTTTGTGACCATACTACGTATTAGCGAAGTAGCGACCCCTTTGTGCTGGAACTGCTCATCAACGCAGACCAAGTAGGTGTACATTACGCACCTGTTGGTGTCCTTGAAGTAGGCGTCGATAGCATCATACCAATACGCCGTTTGTTCGTTGTCGAAGTTGAAGATGTGCTTAAACTCCTCAGGATGTACGTTGTTCCAGTTCTGGATATTGAACCCCAACAAGACCCCGATGAGCTGTTTACCTGCGTATGCACCGAGAGCAGTCCCGTACTGTATCGTACTCCACACGTCGTTGTAGAAGTACTTCTTAATATCCGAATAGCAATCATCCGTCTTGAACAAACGACAGTAAAACTTGTCCTTGTGACACGTCTCAGCGTACAGCTCAAGAGCCTTGTTGAAGTCTTTACCTGTTACGTCTTTTACCTTTGTTTTCATTGACTACCTCAAAAAGTCATTGAAAGCCTGCAGCATATCAGTGACAAGCTTGTCAACCGGGTTGATCCCGTGCACCTTGACCTCGAGCTTCTCGTTACGAGGAATAGACTGTATCCCAAGTACCGACTTGGCGTCGAGTATGTAGTGCCTATACCGCACATCTATATCGTTATCAAATTTACTAGCAACAGCGCAAAACTTATTTACGCTCTCGATAGTAGGTAGTGATACTCCAAACACCATTTCTTCAACCTCCTCTTCTACTCAATAGACACTCGCAAAATCTACTCCGTAGCAACCACCTACACTTAAGAACCTCAAGTGTCGGTGTTGTGCCAGATAATCACCAAACTCACTAGAAGATTCAGGTGATGTACTTGCAGCCAGCAAATAGCCTGCATCGTCAAGTAAACCATCAACACGCATAACAAACTGCGAGTTTGGAAATTCGTTTAGTATATCTTTCTCTGATTGCTTATAGTTACGCTCTAAGATCTTAAGCAAGCAATGGTCATCTCCTTTGTACAATATTATTATAGGCAAACAAAACAAGATTCTCAATCTCGTCTTTGGTCAGCTTCTCCCAACTGTCAGGAAATGTATTTGTCAATGTATCCGTATGTAGGTTATGCTTTGAACAAAACTCACGTACATACTTAACAGCAATTGTAATTGCGTCGTCACAAACAGGCCCCCGTTACTTCAAGCATTCGCTCGTCAGGTAAATACCTCCAATTCACTTTGGATAACAGATCTAAACCGAGCAAATCAGTTATATCATCACCTGTCCAAATTCTACAATCACGCATATCGATATTTCCTACAGTAAATTGAGGTACCACTATTTCAGATAGTACGACAGGCTCTCTTGTAGCTGTTCTGAATTTTTGATGTCTACCAGTAGGGTGAATTTCAACACCCTCCAAACTATCCGAACACACAACCGTACGCACGGCACCTGTATCAAATAGCATACTCAACACCCTGACCTCACCGCAGTTATATAGGCATGTTACATATATTCTGTCCTGCACTTCATATTTCATAGATACCCCCTATAAGGTCTGAGACATAACAACCTCCTATAAACAAATACTTTACGTGTGTATTGTCCCTTAAATAGCGTCCAAACTCTTTAGATGATTCTTGCGAGGTACTCACCGCCATCAAATACCCTTCGGTGTCGTGTACATCATCCACACGCATAACGAATTTAGAATCAGGAAACTCTTTTATAATATCCCACTGTTTTTGCTTATAGTCTCGTTCCAATACCTTAAGCATAAAAAACACTTCCTATTCATTGTCTATATCTATCAGTGCATCTAGCACGTACTCCTGTAAAGAAAGACGTGCTAGATGAAACTCATCAAGTATGAAGTCTTCTTGCTCCTGATTAGACTGCTCCCTTTCTGTCGACAAACTTAGACCTCCTTAACAGCGAGCTTAAGATCATTAGACAGATGCTCAACTTTGAAACCATTCTTCAGCCACGTAGCACTTGCGTAGTCATAAATACAATCAGACACGATGTTTGCTTGCGATCCGAACTGCTTAGCTAACTTCTTAAGCAGCTTTGTCATATTTCCCTGCGCCCGCTTATTGTCACGTACCAGCGTAGCAAACACAAACATCACAGGCCCACTCAGTTCACTGCAATACTCCACCATTAACTTAGTAGTCTCCAGCTCCGGTAGGAACATGTGTGCAAACAGTGTAGGATACTCCTGTTGATACTTATACCAATCAACAGCAAGCACAGCTGCAATCATAACACCGTCCTCAAACATTCCCATACAACCGCCAGAACGAATAGCAGCCGTGATATCAGGACGGAAGTTCTTGTACAGTTCCTCAGTGCAGTCATGAACCCCAAACATATTCTGGAAGTACGGAACATATTTCGCGGAGTCCGCATAGAAGCGTGACGTATCTTCAATATCAGTTTCTTTTAACATTCTTGTTAACTTAATTCCCATTATCTTATAATCTCCTTTCTTACAGCAACAAAGTCATGTTCAATCTCAGCTTCCATTATTCCGTACCACATGGATAGAATCTCTTCAGCTGGAAACAACCTTACCTTATTGAAGTAAGGATCGTATATTGTTACAACGTCGTCGGCGAGTGAACCCAAGTGTGCATAGTGGAGTATTACTACCCAGTGCGCATAGTTGAGAGTCAGCTCTACCATTACGTTGTAACTGTTTAGCAGAGTGGCCAAATGCTCTGCAGGACGCACGTTCACGTACTTGTAATCACACCCTAGGTAGTAATCCCTAGGACGTGCCAAGCCTTCCAACCAAGGTTTGATATCCTTGGAGTACTTCGGACCTTTTTCTATTTCATACTTCTCTATAAGTTCATCCTCGGTAAATCTGCCGTTGAACAACGTTCGCAGGCAAGCAATAGCGCACGTCCAGTCGCGTTCCTGCCTGAACATCTTATCTATTGTAGAAGCGTAACTTTTGGTTATAACGCCATAAGCGTCTTCCGGGTTGCCAAATAACTCGTTTAACATATCTTCCTTTATTCTGCAAAAGTCACATAGTGCATTGCTTTGATGGCGTAGTCGGCGTAATCACCGTCTGTAGCCAGATAGCAACACCACGTGTTGTATGTAAGTTTCTTGGCACAAACTACTAAACGGCCAGACTCTGCATAATAGATATCACTTGACTCGTACCAGCTGCTTAACTTGCCGGAACCTGAGTTACAAGTAACCAAATTGTTTAACACAGGCTTGAGGTCCTCAAGCTTATAGTTCATTATCCAACACAGTAGGAAGTTGGTTCCGTTCACCGTGTGGCTCGCAGTGTATATATCGAACTCTACGTCCGTGTACTCGAGCGGCATATATAATCCATTGTCAGTCAAGTCCATAGGATAGTCTTTGTACTCCGGCAACGACTCGAGTGCCGCTTCTTTATACTGCACTACGTTGCGCTCGAATACAGTAGCTCCGTCGAGCAAGTTACCGACGGTGTCGACATTCTTCTTTGACGTCTTGATTGTGATTGCATAGTCACCGAAGTCGCGCTGTACGGACGAAGAAGAATAGTAACAGTTGCCATTTTTATCTCCCGTAGGAATCAGCGACTTGGTGCGATAGATAACCGTGTCGTCATTGAACTGCCAATAGCTGAACCCGTCGCACTCTTTTAATTCCCAACTGGTGGGAATAGCGATAGACGCTACCTTGTTGTTATCAAGTGGTACTTCGAATCCGGTTGTGGCAATCTGCTCGGGCTGATGCGAACAACCGCACAAAAGCGCGGTCACTGCGATTGCGATGAGTAACTTAATCTTTCTCAACTTTGTTCGCCTCCCACTGCGCACATACCGATACCGTGCGTAACGTCTTGATTCCGATGGTAGCAGCTTCGCGTATCGTAGCCTTCATATCATCAATCAACGTGCAATTGAGGATAGGAACATTACGAGAAGCTGCCACAGCGCGTATCATATCAACTTTGTACTCACGTTGAGATACAGTGATCAACTCAATAGCACACACATCAGAACACGCCCTACGTACAGTATCAATCATCACCTTATCACGCAAGTTACTCAGAGCATGTGTGAGTATGTAGACCTTTGCGCCATTCTTAGCAGCGTTACTGATATATTCAGCCACTGCCGGCACAATAGTGTCTCCGGCGTGGATATCAGGACGCGTGAGCTGACACAGGAAATCGGTGTAGACGTCAGTAGACGTCTCGTAATCTACCGGATAGTTGTGTCCAACGAGTGTCTGGTCGTAGTCAACGAACAACAGCTTTTCTTCGCTGAAGTTCTTTAAGCCCACAAGATCAAGCTTAAACAAGTCTTCGAGTTTCTCCAAGTCTCCGATAGTCCACTCAATAGTTGCGTGCACGCGATTTGACGTGTTATACTGCGAGTAGCCAAGCAGTGTGCTCAGCTCCGCAATGGTCACACCACAACAATCTAACAGTTTAGTTAAGTCAATAAACATAGTACTCTCTCCTTTAATTGTCTATAATATCCGCGCCCAACAGTAGGTCTTCCAGTGTTGGTGCGCCAGCCGTGTGTACAATCTGCGAGTCGACCACAACCTCAGCCTTCTGTGCTTTCTCTATATCAAGTGCTTCCTTGGTACTAGGCTTCGACAGCATAGAGAACTGCGAGTGTGCCGATATAAATGCATTGATGATATCGACACGCGACAGTCGGGTGTGTCTGGTCAGTCCATATAGAAACGTTACAAGTTGTTGTGCGGTAACGTTGGTTAGTTGCTCACGCACATATTGTACATCGTTCAGCTTAATCTTATAGGAACCTTCGCCACTTTTTATCCGCAGCGCTTCCACCACTAAATTGACGATAGATGAATCTACCTTCATCTCACTTATATATGTGAGACCAAACGTCATAGAGCCGGAAAGAGCGGATAACAAGGGTACTACATCCCTGATATCCAGATAGCCGATTAATTCTCGTATAGCATTTGTAGACACACTACTGCCTGTGGTGAAAGCGTTTAGGATATTTAGTCCTGTACGCGGCTTACCTTCTGCCCACTCAGCTATCATACCAAGTGTGATATCCATATTCTGGACGTTCAACTGACGCCCTATGGCTTCTGCCCGTAGGACTTCGACCATATCAGACTGCTTTAACGTGTTCATGTGGATAGGAACAGAACGCGACCGTAGCGACGGTTTGAGCCTGTCGATCTCAGTTGTGAGCATGATGATGTAGACGCGCTTGTCGATATACTCTGTCTCCGCTAGGAACACGTCCTGCGCGGCATCGGACAAGTTGTGACACTCGTCGCAGATAATAACTTTATTACGCGTGCCAGTGAACGCTGCCTGCATATCTGCGCGTACTTCCTTAGCAACTTCCTTGCCGCCCTCGACAGACATCTCGTACTTCCTGATATACTCGTTAGATACTTTGTTTGTTACAACTGTGTTGTATGCATTAGTCCTCTCTGCACTATTGTCGTCACCATAGACGAGTGATAACGCCAATAGGTCAGCGATAGAAGTTTTACCAAGTCCCTCAGCACCTTCTATAATCAAGAAGTGCGGCAGGGTACTCGCTTTCAAGTGTTCCTTAAAGTAGGACACAAGCCAGTCGTGACCACGTATTTCATCAAAAGTTCTTGGTCTACGCATTTACGTCCCTCCTGTACTTTGATACAAAAAGGGCGCTCGCCCTATCACTTGGATAGACGAGCGTCCTTTTAACGTCGTTATTTATTGCTTGATCTGGATCGAAGCTTACGCCTGCATAACCGGAGCTGCACCGACTGCACTTACCGGATCGAAAGCTTTCAGCTTGTCTGCCAGAGGTGCAACATCGGAGAAGCTGTCAGGCTGAGCCATCTTTGCACGCAGGTTTGCGATAGCGTACTGCTGAGCTGCAGAGATGTTCTTTGCAACCTTGCCGTCCGGGATGTTGCTCAGGTCAGCGTTGGACTGAGGCACGCCGGTACCGAATACGTCAACGAATTCAGTCTTACGAGCCAGTGTAGGGATGGTAGCCTTAACGGTTACACGTACAGTCCTGTAGATCGGGCCTGCGCCGTTCTTCTTCATCTTGCCGGTGTCAACCTTGAACGCCAGTGCGGATTTCAGACCAACTTCCTTCATCTCAGGAGTAACCTCTCTGGAAATCTGGAAGCTCTTAGCCTCGATAGCAGCCTTCTTGTTGGCATCTGTCAGAACAGTTCTTGCGGGGATAACGTGACCGGGCTTTCTCGGGTCGTTACGCTGCTTGATAAGTCTTACACGTACACCGGGCTTTGTCTCGCTGGACAGGATGAAACCAGCCGCATCCAGTGCAAGGAAGTTCATCATATCTTCTCTGGTCATCTGCTTCGGAGTCCGATCTGTGCCTGTAGCGGAGCCAAGCATAGCGATATAGCCGATCGCCTTGGTGTTGAGGTTGCCGATGTAGACATCAACCGGTGTGTGAGCTTCTGCTGCTGCCTTAAGCGTATTGTAGTTGGTTCTGGACGGAGTCTTCTCGTCGTCATCAACGACCTTGTCTCCCCATTTCTTCTCGATGTTCGCCCAAACCTTCTCTTCGATCACACCCTTGGTTCCAGCCGGAATCCAATCGTGCGGGTCGGGTCTGTCGAGTACCAGACTCTCAACGCTGGAGTTTACGGACACTGCCGTACGGTCGCTCTTCTGGTTGAACAGCGTTGTGCTGATAGCCTGCTTCTCAGCTGCAGAGATTGTCTCTGTAGGCTGTGTAGTGATCGCTTCTGTCTTTGCGGGATCAACCGGTGCACCGCTTGCACCTTTCTTGATGAGAACAACTTCATACGCCTTGTCGATATCAGTGGTCAGACCTTTCTCAGCTGCTGTAGCCGCGGGGCACTGTCCTGCATACATGGTGATATGCTGCTCAACTTCATCCTTACTCATTACACCTTCACCCACTAAATACTGGGCAATGACAGCTTTCTTTTCTTCCTGCGTCATAGTTACAAATCCTCCTATTGTTTGTTTGTTATCCCGTTTACAGGTGTCTGAGACATTGAAATTGATGTGAACTTCAACGCAACAATCCAACTGTTCTTCCGTGGTGATTTACGGGGTTCGTCTTAAGCTGGTTTTCCTTAGCTTGTTTCAAAGTGTCGCCTACTCTGAAAACTGGTAGGATTCTTAGTGCTTCGCACTTCTACCACCTGTATATGATGTGCATACTGAATAATTTTCTTTTGAAAAGAAAAATAATCAAACATCATATTCCAGATTAACTTCTTTCACTGCTGTCTGCTTCATAGACCAGTTGTACATAACAACAGCCAGTTGGTACAAGACAGCATTCTGTCCTGACAGTTCAGTAGGTAGTTCGTAACCGCGAACTTTGCACTTTCGCATAAGCTCCGCTTTTGCCGCAACGCAATCCGCATACGCACCAATCACTTGTCTTATCCCGACGTTATTATCATTAAACGATGCAGGAAGGATTATAGAAGCGGTTTTCCGACACACCGAAGCGAAATAAAGTTCCTTAACGATAGCAAACGCTACGTCAGCAAGAAAGCTATTATATAACTTCGGGTTACCTACAGTTGCCATATCAGATAGAACTTTCACATCGCTCATTAAACAAACGTTGAGCGCCGTAGAAAGAGAAAGAACGTAACTTATGTATTCTGAATAGGTGACTTTGAAGATAACATTTGGTTGCATTCTGAAAGGCTCGGGGATAATCTCCGATTCCTTGTTCGCACTTAGTAAGCACGACAAGTTACTTGCCTTTGCATACATCTGCTCCATGGTATCACCTCTTTCAGGTAAATATGTTACGCGGTGTTAAAAATATTTTCTTATACACTTTTTTGTGTTAGTAAGCAATAAATCCCATAAACTGGTTTCTATTATTACGTTCTAGGCATGTAGTACTTTAATATAGTCTCGACGGCATCGCTAACTGTCGTAGTGTGCTCAAACACTTCATTCAGTATAGTTGTTAACCTGCTGGATTCATCGTTGTGCGCCGTTTCAGTTCCCCAGTTCCACGTAGAGAGGTACGTTCCACTGGCAAACCTAACGGCTAACGCAGGTCGTCGCATCTGTGACTTGTCTACTTGCAAAATAGCGGAGCTATAGTCCTCACACACCACTGCTACGTACTTTGGTAGACCGTAGACCTTGACAGTATTTACATTCGTACAAGCGCCATCGCGCATAATAATACCCAGCAGACGCTCATAATCCTGCACTACAGAGTAGCGTCCGGCAGTCAACACACACAATAGCTCAGCTATATGTTCGACGGCAGCCAGTAGCAGTATGTCGACGGGCGCCTTGTAGCAGTTAGACACCCATGCTTCTCCATTGCTATTTAGTCTTATAGGATTGCTGTTATACGTAGTGGAAAACTTGCCGCTGTTTAATATTAAACTTACAGCCAGTGCCTGTAAGCAATTATTAGGTTCGTACAACTTAGAGTCCAACACGTAGCCAACGACTCCGGTATACCTGTTGTGGTACATTAGCAATATACCTTGTTCGTACATATGGCGTACCAACAAAGCCGATAAAGCCAGTCTAGTCGTAGCTTCCTCTGTAGTGAGTACACGCTGCTGATAACGCTCTACGGATGGCGTGATGTACGCGGGCTCAATGATGTTTACTCCGAGTAAACAGCTTAACTCTGTGTGATTTACAAATTCATTATCGAGATCCCTTAAATAATCCTCAGCAGGAGTAGCATCCATTATTGAAAAACCAAGCATTTTGTTCTTATTTGGATACAGGAAGAATTTAGCCGCCAAACGCAATCTCTCATCAGTAATAGGGAGTTCGCTGAAACCAACTATCGCGTGTGCCGCTACGCTAAGTAACTCTTCAGTTATCTTCTCGAGATGGTCTGGTAGCGCCATGATGTCCTTATACAAACTTAATGCCGGCAATCTATGTCGCTCCAGTTCCAGTACTTGATGTTCGATGATCTCATTGCTAGACCAGGTGGTACCATATACACAGCTAGGTCTCTTACAGTAAACAGTTCCATTACAATACCTCCTTTATCTTATATCAGCCCCGCCGGTGTCTAAATCCAGCACGCTTTTAAAATTACGCGCAATGGTGTCGTATAGTGTCTCACGTGCAAGACACGTAATCGGATCTTCAATCTTCAATAACTGTTGGTAGCAGCGTATAGGTGTGTTGTTGTACGTGTCCAAAAACGTATACTCACCATCGTCGGCAAGATCACGTAGGACTGTTGTTAACTCCTCTCGTGGAGCGTGTCCAAAGTTAAGACGCTCTATTACGGCAATAGTTCCGAACACATCATGCACCCAGTTCTGTTTGTTCACATTGGTACGTAACCCTTGTGTAACCAACATGGATAGCGTGCAAACGTAGCGCTCGCGCAACCTCTTGTACACTGACTCATCAGCTGCAACAGTGATAGGCTTCATAGTCCGAACGCGGACGTCCTCATTTATGTAAAACTCAGAATACAGTCCATAATTGTAGTAATTCAGTGCGCACTGCCCGCTTAGGTCAAATGGCACGGCCGCTGATTTTCTAAGCAACACAGACCAATACGGAACTGATTCCTCATCACAAAAGAACACGTAGGGCTTTGCTTCATTACACAAAAGATTATTTGATCCATAGGAAGCTTTCAGCATACCTTGCTCGAATATTGTAATCGCAATGTCTTCAGTTGTTAAATGGTAAAACCTCATGAGCAACAGACCTTTCTTAAAAATAGGAAGCAACCCGTTGAGGATTGCTTCCCAAAAATATATCTAGCGGCGCTTATAGTAGCACACGGTATCGTCTACAAGTATCAGTTCTGACTGCCCGCCTTTGTAGACAGGGTCCTTTACCTGTCCGTTACTGTAGTACACCGTATCCTGTTCACACAACTCGACCGTAAACTTTGCGTCACTAGTGTTGTTAGATGTAGCCGTGTCCCAAGCACCTGAACAAGGAGTTGGTGTGTATTGATTGGTGATGGGATTTATTTGCCAGTGCTGAAACCCGCACTTAATTATCTGCGTGTTCACTGGCTGATTGCCTCGGTTCCAGCCAACGTCAGCTTGTAGTTAGCGGTAAACGGAACCTCCCATGTTTTCTCTCCACCGCCTGTAACACTGTACACGTATTTATTACCGTGGTTTATAGGAAGCGTACTTGCTGCGTGTACTGAAACACTACTGAACAGTAGGCTCAGTGCGCACAATATTGTAAACATTCTTTTCATAAGACTACCTCCACAACTAAGTGGAGGAGCTAATTACTGTCGTTTGTAAAAGACGACAGTATTATCACGAACAATAAGATTACATCTATACGATTTATAGGCAGGCAGACTTACTTTCGTGTTAGTGTAATATAAACCATCGTGCTCAGCTAATCTAATACTAAACCGACCGTGACCGACGTTTGATACTTCGGCGGACGAATCTCCCCACACGGAATCAAAACAAGGACCTATAGTGGTGGAACACGTTCCAAGTATCTGACCTTGTTTCATACCACACCCTAGAGACCATACGTTCAATTTGCCCGTACAGTTGTCTATTATTCTAGTACAGTTTGGTGGTTCTTCAGGACACTCGTCATCGTGAGCGTACTCTATACGTCCGACGACAAAATCCTCGTCCGGATCACCACAAACGAAGCAAGACCACTGTCTTGCAGAGTACGGGAGGTAGGGATGCCAAGAACAGCCGTCACGATAGTCGTGTCCATGCGACGTCCAAAACGTCTGGCTACCGCAAACACGTCTGCATTGCGAGTCACATACGTGCCTACCGACATAGCAACCTCCCGGATTCGTGTAGGTGTTCAGTTGCGGAAACTGATTAGCGTGCGTAGCTCCCGACTTACCGCCACCGCTGTGCCAGTGTACAGGTAGTGTGACGCTAGCGCTATCGTCGCCAGAGTAGGCAACGACTTGCATTATCCCGTCTGGTGCCGTTCTGTTCGGAACTTGTGCGGCTCCGCCAGACGCTTCCCATACCTTAACACCGTTCACGTAGAGTGTCGATTTTAATCCGCCGTGTACATATAGCGTGTCACCCTTCGTGTCAATACTGGGTTGATCGTTTAAACAGAGCCTGATGGTATCGCCGTATTGCAATCTTACTGTTCGATTTAAAGTACAACCTGCCCCTCCACTAGTAGCTCCGTAAGCAGAACCAGAAGTTCCTGCCAACGTTATTTCATAGTTACCAGTGAGAGGTACAGTGTACTCGTAATTGCCCCCCCCCGTTTCAGTGTAGGTATAGCTGTTACCATAACTCAACGGGAAATTGGTAGGAGCAGCGCTAACTTGTAAACAACTACAGAGCGTAAGCACCATGGTTGCTAGTAAGCTTATAGATTTACGCATAAGTACCTCCTTAAATTAAGGAGGGTACGTTTATTTCCGTTTGTAATAAACTACAGTATCATCTTTGAGGATCAGTTCACACAAACCGCCTTTGTAGTGAGGAGTCGTTACAACGACGTTGCTGTAATTTAATTCCTGCTGTTCAGCCAGACGAATTGTGAACTTACCGTTACCTGTATTGGATAATGATTGTCTAGTGAACTCACCGGAACAGATGTGAGGTCGGTAACTGGCATTGTTAACGTTAAGAATTTGTCCTTGCGAATAACCACACTTGATCACCTGTGTGTTGTTAGGATAGCCACAAGAGTAATCATTCAAAGCACTATGACAGTCTCGTATCCAACCGTCACGAAAGTAGTGGTCTGACTCTCGTGTCCAACAACCAGTACCAGTACAAGGACAACCTGGCTGGTGTATGTAGGTACCATTTATGTTTATGTTCATACAGCACCAAGCTACCCGTTTCGGATCTAAGTCATGGTTATGGAAGCGCGCACACGTACTCGTCGCATCGTGCGTATGCCCGTACCAGCCATAGCAACCACCCACTAGAGTCTCACTGTACACTGTAGGAAATTGATTTGCGTGGGTGGCACCAGACTTTCCGTTACCGCTGTGCCAGTGTACAGGTAATGGATCAACTCCTTCTACTTGAGCGTTGAGCGTGCCTGTTGGCGCGATTATCTGGTTAAACCTCGGCGCTCCACCACCAGCACGTAGAAATTCCTCGCCGTTAATCTTCAACACACTGTCGTTACCGTGTGGTACAATAGTGGTTGTTCCTTCGGTGTAGTGCGCAGGACGGTTAGGCGTCGATACTGTAATAGTCTGACCCTTACTAAGACGTACTGTAGTCGTCAACGTATAACCGTACCCTCCAGCTCCTGAGGGATACCCGGCTCCTTCCGAGCCTGACAGTGTTACCTCATAGTTTGCTGTAAAGGGTACAGTATACGTAATCTCCCCCCCCCCATCGCGGTTTACAGTGTACCTGTTCCCGTGGGAGATAGGAAGTTCGTTTCCAGCTGCATTAGCTACCGTTCCGACTAGGAGCGACAAAGCCATAATTGCTGCCGGTATAAATTTGTGTTTCATACTGTACCTCCGTTAGTTGCTTAACGGAGGTAAGAGTTATCTATCTTCTGAAATAGGCGACGTAATCTTTGTCTTCGTAATCTTTGTCGAATAAAACCAACTCAGCTTTAGTCCCTTTGTAGGCGATAGGCTGCTTGCCGTACATAGTGCTGCTGATCGTGCCCTGTGGAGAAAGACTGCAGGTGAAAACACCGTTTCCCTCTTGCACCAACGATGCGTCAGGGGATACAAAGACACCGCTAGTTATCGTATAACAAGTGCCTGCAGTCGTCGTGACGCTTCCACGAATTTCACCTTGCTTATGACCACAACCTAGCTGCCATACGTTGTGGGGCAGATTGTTGCACGCATATGCCCAGTCGTCACAAAAGTCATCACTGTTGTCATACCCATTACCAACGTAGTCGTCTTGCCAGTGGCGATACCCAACACCACCACAACGATCGCATCGCACGTGCCAATCGTAATCACCGGGACCCTCACCGTGACCCTCGTACGTAATGCCCATATGCCCACCACATACTTCCTTAGGACAAGTATATCCATATGAGTCGTGTACGTGACGTCCAACATAGCAGCCACCCGGTACAGTTATACCGTACAAGGTAGGAAATTGGTTTGCGTGCGTCGGACCTGACATACCATTACCCGAGTGCCAATGTGGTGTTAACGTTACGGCAGGTACTGTTGTAGGATTACTGCTGAAGTACTGCACAGAAGTAACACCAGTAGGCGCGATGTTGTTCGACTGTTCAGACGCGCCACCGCCAGCTCTCCATTGTAGAACACCGTTCAAGTACAGTTCGGAGTAGTTGCCGCCGGGAACTGTAAGCACAGATCCGTTCTGAGACCATGATGGGCGTTCTCCAACTACGGCCTTGATTACGTCTCCTTTATTCAAATAAACCTTTTTACTTAAGACGTAACCCTTACCTCCGGAATTGCTATTATAGGCACTTCCTTGGCTTCCTGCCAAAGAAATGTCATAGTATCCGGTATAAGGGATTACGTACTCGGAAGCCCCCCCTCCGACTATAACTGTAACCGTTTGAGTGCGTCAACCAGTTACCTGTCGGGGCTGCTGAGACTGTAGTACTGCAACATAGAAAAAGCGCTAAGAAAAGCGCGAAACATTTTCTCATAGTTTGTCCCTCACCACGGTGGTGAGAGGTGACTTAGTGTTGAGTGTGTTTAACGAATAAAGCGTAGTGCTCATTCGTTTTCGGGTCCTGATAAACCACAAGGTTCGCAACGTTGTTCCTGTAGGCCAAACTGTTAACGGTACCATTAGCATAGTACAGCCTATCCTGTTCGATCAATTGTATACTGAACCTGCCAGCGCCTGTGTTATTCTGCGAACTGGAATCTGCGACCCACGTGTTGTCAGAGTATCCGATAACCTGCGGTTGTATACCAACGATTTGTCCCTGCAGGTAACCGCATCCAAGTCCCCAGTGGTCAAACGTGTTAGGCGGAGAACCACCACACACCAAGACTTGGGTACCACTGTGGTCCGTGTGCGCTGGTATCCACTTTCTGTGCCAACCGTGGGTATCCTCGCCATCGTCGTTATCGTTGTACACCCACTCGTAGTGCCCTTCTACGTAATGACAATCGCCATCACAAACGTGTCCATAGCAACCACCGTTGTGTTCGTGTCGATAGATGGCAACAGTGTAGCAATCACCGTAGGTATTTTGATTGCCTTTATGCCAGTGTACCGGATAGGTAGCGACACTGTCGTTGCCACCTTGGTACAGCTTGACGCTGTTACAACCAGTAGGCACGATATTACTTACGTACGTACCTTGTCCACCGCTCGACGTTGCTTGCAACACATCGTCGAACCACAACTTGCTCGTTTCTCCTGCGTTGATGTGCATAACATCACCGCGCATGGTTCGCTGCGCTTGTTGTGAACACTGGAACTTGACTTCAGTTCCCTCTCTCAACCATAAAGTCTTAGTCTGGGTAATTCCTAGACCTCCCTCTCCGCCACCATAACTACTACCCTGAGCGCCGCTCAGAGTTAATTTATAGTAAGCGGAGTACGGAACGGTGAAATTTCCAGACGTCCCCGACCATTCCCGTAGGAAATTGGGGGGTGAAGGTAATCGTATTTGCCGCGCTAACTCGCATCGGAATCAGCAAAAGCACGGCACAGATTACTGAAAAGAATTTCTTCATCTCGTTCTCCTAAACTGCACATAGAAGAACGGCAACTTGTTACCGTCTTTTGTAGTAAACAACGGTATCGTCACGGATAATAAGATTACAAAGAGTACTCTTGTAATGTGGTAGACTTACCACTTTGTTGTCGTACGCAAGTCCTGCACGATCGGCTAGTTTCACACTGCAATACCCATCACCACTGTTGGATAGGGATTGCGACGTGAAGTTACCAGAACATCCACCGGGCGTGGCGTTCGAAATTGATGTAACTTGCCCAGTGTTCCTGCCACACGTGTGTGCAATATCCCACTGCTGGCTACAATCGATAATACCGAAATGACAATATCCAGCTCCCTCTTGGAAACCAACGTTTGGGTGCCCGTCTGGACACGCTCCACCGTGACCATTAGCACCAACACCACCAACAGGCTTACCACACTGGTGCCTAGGACAGCTACTTGTGTGAGTATGTGGAACTTGGCTGTAGCAAGGTGCGTTAGGACTATTGGAGCACGTGTGATACTGTACGTAACCGTCCATGCCGCCGGCTTCACCACCAACGATTGCCATAGAACATTCGGTAACCGTTCGAGCAGTTTCGTTGTAAGCCGGTGTAGCACCAACCCCACCACCTGCGACCCAGACAACCTTGCCGTTGATAGACAACGTCGATTGCCCACCGCCTCGGGACGTTGTACCTGCTTTGGTGATAGCACCCTTGCCACCAGTAGTCCACGACAGAACAGTGCCTTTCTCGAGCCTTAACTTCGCACTAACAACATAACCATTACCACCCTGACGTCCCGTTGAACTGGAACCTGCTCCACCGGCTAAAGTAACGATATAGTCGGCGTTCCACGGGATAGTTACGCTCCCGGTCGGCTTATTTTCCAGAAAATAGGGGGGGTGACAAGGTTGTTTTCAGCAGCGTGTGTTTGTAAAGGTAACAACAAACACACAGCTGACAGCAATGCTAACAACTTGCGTTTCATGCTGACCTCCATATAAAGTATAATTTCAACTTACGTTGCTGCATAACTTCGCGTACAGTAGTGTAAGACCACTGACGGAAACAGAACTATAACAAAACAATCAACTGTATAAGATTTAATATATAGTTAATCGTCAAAAGACGAAGTTAACTCACACACGTCGCTGGTGACTGTCTCAGGTAGTTATCTTTCTCCTTCAATCGTTTATCAAAGTACCTGTTCGTAAGTTCATAGGGAATATCTTCAATTAAGAAAAGGTGCACTTTATCACCTGTAACTTCTTTTGACAGTTCCGGAAACCACACTATCTGATCAGCTCTGACTTTAGGGAAATAACCGTTCCAATACCAACTTGTAGGTTCAGGCATGTTGCACCGATAAATCGATTCAGCGCAATTGTCGCCTAAGTTAACAAGTGGCATACGTACAGTAGGATTGCACTTCGCCAGTAATAGGGTTTTCACAGCTCCGGATATATAATGCACGGGCATATTTCCCAGTAACTCGTTATGCACCATGTCATCCCCATCAAATACACTATTATCTATATTCTTTAGACAGAACTTTCCAAACGCTGAATTTAACATAGCCTGAGTATCAAAGCGCATAAAATTACCTTCCGGGTTCTCCTCAAATTTATCCAAATTATTTGGTCGTAAATAGACGGTCATAATACTTCTATCCATAGCTTATCTCCTTAAACTTATTGAAACTCTTACACACCTAAATCATACAGTGCAAACACAATCTCCGTAGGTAATTCGTACTCGTGCATTGACCCAGGTAGTTTATCGTACACCTGTAAAAAGTATTTTGATAAACCGATACTACGCAGGAATTCAGAGAGTCTGCCCTTGCAGCTCTCTTTGCTTACAATAGCACTATCCACTATGTTCACTGAAACTTTTGATGATAAATCTTTATTAGGTAAGCCGTTTAGTTCTGGCAACAGTCTAGCGTAGAAAAACCTTCCTTCAGTAAAAGACTTGCTGTACGTAAAACCGAGTCTCTTTTCTTGTACTGTCAATCTATCGTATAAACGCTCAAAAGTTATATCATCTTTTAAGTCGGCTATAGCTTGTTCGTGAGTATATCCACAGTAATATTGCAACAATAGGAACTCAAAGGACTCTGGTAAAAATAGCTTCTTCCCGGATTTCGTGATGTTCTCAATGAGCTACCCGATACAAGCTCCGTCCATTATCAGACAGTCTCCCAAAGCTGTTTTCCAGTTATAGTTGCCGCACATAGGGTCACTCGTGTTTAGGTAGTTACTAAAATACCTGTGCCCGGTCGAACCGTCTTCACATGTGTACGTATTAGCCTTAGGCAGCGTTGTAAAGTCAGGATACATCCTTACAGCCGTTGTCACGCTCCCAATTGTCTTTAGTGTATAAATATCTGCGTATGAACATTGCACCTCTTGTGGAATATCCCGTGTTATCAATAGCAGTGCCTTATCTGCGTGCATTATCTCAAGCAAGTGACCAGCATTCAATAAACCAACCACGCTGTCCTCGTCCAATAACAGCGCCTTAGCGTCGCCGACTAACGAGAGTTGACTTTCGATAGGCACATCCGGATCATAATTGAAAACCCGTGTGGTTGTGTCTGCTGATAGAAGTACGTAGTCAACGTTTAAACGCGTTATAGTCGACTTTCCTGTTGCCGAATCACCCGTCAGTATTGTTACACGTGCACGCAACGTCATGCTAAACCGATGATAACCTTTATATTCCAGATCTATATTAATCTCTTTCATTTTTGCTTCTCCGCGTAAGCTCTCGCTCTACCCTCTTTTGTAAATTCGTCCGGTATTTCGTATATCATAACGTGTTGTATATTCTTGCCAGTTGTTTCGATATTAAACTCAGGCAATAACACTATCTGATCATCCAACATCTTCGGTGTGTGTCCCAGCCATACCCACTTAGTGGGTGCATCTAAACCACTCAGGTAAATACCATGTGCTCAATTATCGCCTAAGAAACTCATAGGGAACATAAGATCGCGATACCGCATAGCCATCAACAACACTTTCACACCGCCTGATATATACTCAGCTGGCTGCACACCAAGTAGTGCGTTACGTACCGCGTTATTTCCTAAATATTCACTCTTATCTATTTCCTTTAATAAAACCTTTGCAGTTTCTGTACTTAGCAAGGCATCTATATCATCATTGTCAAACAACCTAGTAGGGTATACTTCTCCTACTAAGATTTCTTCCGTCAAACCAAGTATACATTTCAATAACACTTCTACTCATAAAACAACCTCCTTGTTTTCTGGATTTTTGGAAACCAAGTATCTTGTAATACGTCGCAACGCAATACAACACATTCGCGATTCCCACATGGGACGATCTAGTTCTTTGTAGCAATCAGTAGGTCAAGTGTGCGTTGAATATCTGTACGTACACTAACCTCCAGACCCTCCAGTAATTTAATATCTCCATTACTTAACGGTACAACATTGTTTACCGTTTGTAACTCCAAGCCATTATCATACGAAACGGTGTAACCAATAGACTCTAAATAACGATGAAAAGGTGATGCTGTATTAGCGGTATTCCTTAGTAGTTTCACCATATCAACATGCAATGCAACAGCTACCTTCTTTACGGTGGCTACATGTAGAGAGTCTCCACTGCTCTCGTACAGCGCAATTGTTTGTTGTGTGCAATCTAATCGCTTACCTAACTCAGCCTGCGTCAAACCTTTCTGTTTTCTTATGTTTCGTATGTTGTCTCCAATAGACATAATAATCCTCCTTGAACGCAAAACTATTACTAATTGTCTCAACAACTAGTAACACCATCACTTGTCTGCACCGCATAGCGCATGCAGACATAAATCACTTTGCATAATAAACTACAGTATCGTCAACAATAAGCAGATGAACTCTGTTGTTACGATAATAGGGCAAGCGCACCTTTGTGTCGGCATAGGACAGTCCGGAGTGTTCACATAACTCTAGTACGAAGTAGCCGTCTCCTTGATTTGAATAGGACACTGTAGCATCACGCGGACCCGTGCAAACGCCGGGAGTGGCTTCGACTATCTCGTCGACATCTCCTTGTTCCTTCCCGCAATTCACGTACCACCCTTGCTTCTTACCACACCTGTAGGGGTGATGGTGCTTTATACAGTTACCCTCTTCGTCGTGCGAACACTTACAATCTTCGCAACCGACCTTATCGTGTTTCCCGTGCAGGTGTCCGATATAGCAACCGATTGGTCCAGCATCACCGGGATAAAAACCAGGATGCTCTGCGTGCGCAGGCACTCTTCTTGGAATCGGATCGTTAGGTTGTCCGGTATGTGTATGGTACCTCACGTAGCCATCCGAACCGTTTGGACTTCCGTAACCGGCGGCGATACTGATAGGTGCAGAAGTCGGTGATACCTTATCGGATACGTCATAACTCGGGACGTTTCCAGCTCCTCCGCCAGCTATAGCGTACACACTGTTGTCTATACTCAGCGACGATAAGCCTCCGCCAGTACTGACTCCTGTTGTTGGACTACGACCGATGCTGACACTGAGACGAGCGTTCTTCTTCAGACGCTTACGCTCTTCTTTAATCACTCCACCGAAAGACCCGTTTATCCCATCAACCCCCCCCCCGAGCGGCTGCTAACTCCCACGAATAATTCGCGTTCCATGGGATAACCACCGTAGCAGACTCATGCAAGGTTAGCTTGTACGGAGTTTTGGTAATATCCAAGTTATCAGCGGCGTGCACCTGAACACTTGCAACGCTTGTCAAAAGGACAGCGGACGCAAGCAACGTACCTAACTTGTTCATAAGCAATTACCTCCTTTCATTGCAAATAGTGAAAGTAATTATACTGTAACATGCCGCGACACGTAACAGTATAATTACAGTCACTATCCAGTGAAAGAGATACTGAATTAGTTTAAATCATCGCAACAACTTAAACCAACTCAGTATCGTAACCAGTTAGAGTTCAAACACAATACGTTAGTATAGATTACCGCAGTAACGTATATTAATGTGTATAGTTTGAAAACATAAAAACCTTTATACCTTTAAAGATAGGGCGATACACATAGGTATCGCGTATCGCCCGTTCATCCAAGACCTATTTCTCGTAGGTCTTAGCTGCTTCAGTATTGTAAGCCTGCTGAGCTTTGTCGTACTTAGTTTCAGCAGTTGCCTTTGCAGATTCAGCGTTAGACAGAGCAGTTCTTGCTTCACCAAGAGCAGTGTTGTACTGGTTCTTGATAGCAGTCTGCGCTGATACAATAGCGTCACAAGCCTGTGCTGCTTCAGAGTTAGCAGGGTGATTACCCTTATCTTGCTGTGCTGCGGTGATAGCAGCTTGTGCAGCATTCACACCAGCCTGATTGTTGTTAACGTCAGCCTGTGCAACGTTCACTGCGTTGGTAGCTTCATCCAGTTCCGCTTTAGCATCGTACATAGCTTTCTGAAGCTGTAGCAGTTTCGTGTTGTGGTTGTTGTACCAATCGAGTTCGTCCTGCTTAGCCTGCAGTTTGGCTGCAGAGGTATCCTTCTTGTCAGACACATCGGTATCGTACTGGTTCTTCAACTCTTCTAATTGAGCAGCGAAATCTTCTTGCTGTTTCTTCATAGCCTCATCGAACTCGTTCTTCTGCTGTTCCATAGCGTTGTTGAAAGCATCCTGCGCCGCCTGCCAGTTAGCGTTGTTCTCGTTCTCAAGAGCATATCCATACTCATCAAACTTAGTAACGGTGTCCCTGATAGTGTCTGCGTTGGACTCAACCTCGGTCGGATTGTACTTATTGGCGTCAAACTCCGGCGCAGTGTAGTGATCCGACTCAACCTTGGTAGGCTCGTAGGTATCAGGTGTATACTCGTTGCTAGCATAATCAGGTTCCTTGATCTGACTGTTGTTCGGCTTGTAATTCTGCAGCGCTGCCTGCGTGATAGGATTCTTACCGGTAGGGATAACGTTACCGTTCTCATCCTTGGTATTAAGCCATCCGTTGGTATCGAAGCCTACCTGTGTAGGTGACTGTGCCTTGTCCAAAGCAACGGACTGCACAGTAGGGATCGTTGCAGGTGCATACGTAGGCAGTGCCAACGTAGGTGCCGTGAACTGCTTCGTAGTGAGGTACAAGGTACCTGTGCTTGAGTTCCAAGATTGTACGGTAACAACTTCTCCAAGACTTCCAAGATAGGTGTCCATTGCACCCTTGTACTTGTCTAACTCAGACTTCAAAGAAGTAGAGTAGTTCTTCAAGCTATTGTTGATATTGGTTCCCATTGTGTTCATAGAGCTTGTAACGTTAGCTGCGAACTCATTGAACTTGGTGTTAACCTCACCGTTCAGATAGTTGTTTAGTGCTACGATATTATCGTTTAGGATTGTGGTAGCACGCAACATATTCTGATCGCTCTGCGCGAACTTAGCGTTTGTGTACGCTTCGAGAATAGAGAGGTTGTTCAGTGTAACACCAGACAGCTGCTCTGTGTTCATGGCAAGCTGAGCCGCCGTGAGTCTCACGAAGTCTGTAAGTGATCCAAGGTTTAACAGCATGTTGCTTTGCAGATTGTTTATATTCTGAGTGAGCTTATTGTTGGTGTGGTTGAGGTTGTCGGTTAAACTCTGGTTGCTCTGATTGATGTTGTCAGTCAACTGATCAACAGCATTGTTCAGATTTTCTGTGTTCTCACGGTTACCCTCGTTAATATTCTCAGTTAACTGGTCAACAGCATTGTTGAGATTTTCCGTGTTCTCCCTGTTGCTCTCGTTGATATTGTCAGTGATGTTCTGCTCAACATCAGCAACTTCGTTGGTCAGCTTATCATCAACCGCGTGCAGGTTATCCTGCTGCTTCTGGCTCTCCTGTTGAATCTGGTCAACGAGGTTATCCTTAGTCTGCTCAAGGGAATCCTGCTGCTTATCGCTAGAAGCGTCGATCTTGTCGTCCAGCTCGTTATAGATATTGTCGATATCCTGATCGGTCTCTTCTTTGTTGGAGTCGATCTTGTTGTCGAGCTCTTCCTTAGTCTGATCTAATTCGTCGTTGAAGTTAGACTCAGTTTGTTCAATACGAGTGTTGAACTCGTTCACTATATTATTAATCTGACTCTGTGTGTCAGACATATTGTCCAAAGTGCGTTTCTCAAGTTCCTCGATACGAGCCGTATTGGACTCGATAAGTGCCTTAAGTTCATCATAATTAGCCGCCATAGTGTTCTCGAGGTAGCTAAGCTTCAAATCGGTCTGCCCCTTGTAGTCGATCAGCTCGGTATTCAGGGCGTCAAGTTCAACCTGCAATTTATCTACTTCTTCCTTGGTAGCAAGAGTAGTCATTGTCTCTTTAATATTATCGATCTGAGTGTTGATACTGTCAATCTGCGTCTGCTGATTGTTGATATCGTTGTAGATATTGTTCAGATTCTCGTCGATATAATCTGCAAGAATATTGATATCTTCATAAACGTAATCCAACTCGCTGGATACAGTGTCGTAGATAGTCTGCTCGATAGTTGTAGAAAAAACGTTAGTCAACATATCGAGGAACCACTCTTCCGAGAACAGATCACCTTCTTCAAGTCCAAGGCTCTGCTCCAATTTCTGTATAACTGTCTGGTCAGTCAGATTATCCCCGAGACCACGCTCGATAGCTTCACGAATCCTGCTTTCCATAGCAGCGACATCGGAAGCCGATAACGTATCTTTCTTGGAAATCATAGGACTCAGAACGGTGTCACTGATAGCCTGCGTAACATCGTCTTTTATTACCTCTGCGTCCAAGGTGCCGGAGTTCATAATCTCCTGCATAGGTGGCGTTCCAAGCAACTCGTCCATCTGGACTTTAACTTGGTCTTGTACGCGCTGTTCTACAGCTGCCGCGCTACTCTGTGTCTGTAACGCAGTACCAATAAGTAACACGAAGATAAGCGTAAACACTGCTGTCAGTAGAGCAAGTGTTGCCTTACGATTAACCTTCTTACTTGCTTTCTGTTCGTACTTCTGTTCGTACTTACTTTTCTGCTGAGTAGAGGTGTTGTTCTGCTCAGGTAGGTTTGTGTCTCGCATAAAACACTCCTCATAATGAAAAGAAGAGGGCGACTTAAAAGTAAAGTCACCCTCAACTAAAGTTACTCCTCGGTGTCTCCGTCGACCTCTTCGGAGTCTTCAAAATCTGTTTCCTCTTCTCCCTCTTCGTCAAAGTCTACATCGTCTTCTTCAACGGCATAATCGTCAAAGTCAGTAGGCTCTTGAACATCAGCAATTGCTCTTGCCTTACGTAGGAGTGTGAAGCATACAGCCCCTCCTCCCAGTGCAAGTACTGCGAGTATTCCAGCAACGATAGGAACAAGTGGTATTCCAGACTTTTCATCGTCGGCAGGTGCCGGCGGTGCTACAGGATCGTCACCCCAATCAAACGGCTCCTCACCCTCAAGCTCGGTGTCGTCAGTTGTATCGTCAGTTACTTCTTCCTCGGATTCTTCGGCTTCGCTAGGTCTGGAAATATCCATAGTCAGCGAACCGCCCTCCGGGTAGGCATCCAACGCATTACTGAGTGCATAACGTTTACTCTTGGTGACATCGAATGCCAGCGTGTTGCCAGCGTCACTCCACGAGAACATAGACTCAAAGTGCGCTTCAGATTTGTCGAAACCGCATGTATAAACACGAATAGCTTCTCCGGACGCATAGGTGCCCAACGCAGGAAATACGTTAAGCTGCACATTATCAGGATACTCACCGTCCGCTACTGCGATATACGTCAAAATCTCAGAACCTTTGTCAGTAACCTCGAACGTAATATTTGGGTTGAACTGTTTACTCGTATCCGTCAAGGACCCACCGTATACTGACCACTGACCGACACACAAACCTTCATCGTCCGGGTTCATCATATTGATGTTGAGGGTTAAATCCTTCTCCTTAAGAGCCTCAAGCATAGGGGCCGTGATATCGTTACCACCAGCACCGTTCATCAACTGAATATCCACACTGCTAGCTGTGTCGCCCGCTGCGTTTATCTCAGCCAATATATCGAGCTTGTTCTCCTCAGTTACAGCTCCGCCATAGAGACGTGTAGTCAATATGTTAGAGCCATTCAAGTAACCTGTAGAAGTTCCCTTGTTACCGGACGGCATTCCTGCACCCGTCAACGGATTACCAAGCACTGTTCCGGTATCCTGCGTATTAGCAGATCCGGTATAAGTACCACCGCCTCCTTCGCTACCTTCGTAGATAGGATTACCATTAGCGTCAACACCGATCACACGCCCTGTAGACGTAGTAGTTGGATTTCCTGTATTGCTAGCCCCGTCGGGTTGCAATGTGTTGTCAGACTTCAAAAGAGCTGACACGGTGAACGTTGTTGTTAGTCCGCCGTAGGACACGGTAATGGTGTTCTCTCCGTCATTACGTACGTAAGAGGGTGAGAACTGGAAAGCTGTAGAACTTAGTGTCGTGGTGCTTCCGTCCTGATACGAAGCTGTTACTTCGATATCATTTGCTTTCAGCACATCTCCCACGTAAGGCTGTGCGCCCTTGTAGTAAGCGGTGATTGACTGAAGACGAGCACGTGTGTTTGACCCTGTACCATTGGGTTTGTTACCAGTAGTCGGTTTGTTACCAGTACCAGTGGTAGAGCCATTGGAAGGTTTGTTGCCACCAGTGGACGGCGTCGTAGGTCTGGGAGCGGAGGTACCACCACTTGTGCCACCTGACGGACGATTACCTGTCACTGTTATTGTAGTACTCAGACTGCCGTAGATAACACGAATTGTGTTTGCACCAGCACTAGCAATTGTGGTAGGCGCCAGTGTGAAATCTGTAACAGTCTCAGAAGTACCGTTATTGTAGTTTACTGTACACGTTACGTTGGAACGCGAGATAGTAGCACCGACGTTAAGCGCCGAGCCAGTATACCTAGCAGTTAACGAAACAGGAGTCACAGCTTTACCGGTGACGTCAAACGTCGCAGTTGCCCCCGTCGCTGTATAGGTCACCTGTATCTGGTTTCTTCCCGCACGGTTTACCTTTTCTGGAGAAACTGTAAACTCGTCAACTCCAAGAGTTCTCGTAGTTCCGTTGTTGTCCGTTTGTACAGTCACAACGACAGCACTCTTATCTATTGAATCACCAACATAGTACTCGTTCGTGTTAGACGTGACGTTAGTGATAACGCCCTGTACATCCCAGAAAGTCTTGAAGATGTAGTTACGATCCTTGACGGGATTGAAGTTGTCAGGAACGTAGTCCGTTCCGCTGGTGCTAGAGGTATTGTAAACCTCTACCCAGTTCCTGAACAAGTAGCCAGTTCGCGTTGGTGTCGGTGGAAGTGTCGGTTTCTCCCGACATTCAAAAGTGCTACTGGACGATTCGCCGGTAGCATCGTTGTAGAACTGTACGGTGTAAGTACCGCCAGTGTAGTTGTACTTACCGTATAACTGTATAACATCGCCGTCCTTAGCATTCTGATGAATCGTCTGCATATTAGCGACGACGGTGCAGGCCTGATCTGTGTACCACCTATCGAAGGTGTACATAGGGTAACTCGTTGTAGGTTGTTTCAGCGAGGGAGCAGGTGTGTTAAGCGCGATAGAGAGCTCCTCGCATTTTATTAATTCCGAGCTTGTGGAATTAGGTGCCTGATAGCGTGTAACCACAGTGTAGTGAGCGATAGGTGCTTCAGCTGTCAACCGGTAAGCATTTCCAATTACACCGCCGTAAGCCATAGCGGTGTTGTACACATTGACCGTCTTACGCTCTGTTCCGGTGTACTTCACGTTTGGATACTCAGACACGTCAAACCCTTGGTTCGCCATGGCGTTAGCCCACGTCCTATATCCGAACTTTCCAAGGAACTCCTCCTCTACGTTGTACACACTGCCATTATCAAACGTTTTACTGGGTGCGCTGTCGCTGATGCTGTTTAAGTTCCCGCTAAACGCAGTATTCTCAACTGCGAACACGTTGAACGAATCGCCATAGCAGACAGCATAAACCCCTTTGTAAACCTTCGTTCCGGCACCAATATTGTACTGGTGATCAACAACATTGTTGTTTACAGTAGACACCGTGCCCTTGTTGGAGTTATAGGTTACACCCGTACCATGCGGCATAAAGACTGCAAAGTATTCAGGCTTCTGACTTCCATGTATATATGGCCAGACAAGCTCTCTTACGTCAGTTGTAACCGCACCATTCTGGAAATTAGGATAAGTTACAAAAGTCTTGTTAACGGATAAGTATTCCTGTACCGGTGTGTTTGATCCGCTAGACGTATTGAACTGCTTTACGAACCAACCAAAGATATTACGAGTCTGCCCATCTGCATTGACTGCCCAGATATCGTTGTGTCCAACAATAAACTGAGAAGTAACAATACAGGAGCGGTGTAATTCCGCGGGATAGTAGGTGATGTTCTCCGTCCGATAGATAGAGTTGTAATCTGGATTAAGCGAATCCTCGAGAACAAACTCTGAGCAATCGTGCCAGCTACTAGGAAGTGCAGGCTGCTCGCTTGCGAACCTCACTGTTATCTGTCGCTGCTGACTGTTCGTGTCTGCGGACATGACAGCGAGGTAGACTTCACTCAGTTCCGGGATATCGCGAGTCCACGTAAGGGTGGGGTACAGGGTTCTCTTCACGGACAGCCCATAAGCACCTTCCTCTTCGTTATTAACAGTTTCCTGCTTTGACCCGATCTTGTAACCGATGATGCTGTAATAGTACTGACTTGTCAAACGCGGCAAGTCGAGTACACCTGTTGTATAGTTAGGCGACAATCCATTGTAACCGCGAGGAGTCGCCTGATTGACTTCTGCTGCAGGATCACATACCACTGCTGTATTTGTGTTAGCATCGAACACAATAGCGGAGTTAGGCTGAGCGTTTATCATGTAACCACTCAGCGCATTGTTGCCACCCATCTGCTTGCTGTACTGCTGTCTGTACAGATCAGTATTCAGTGGTGCATCAGGTCTGTTAGCAATCTCTGTAGGCGTCGGGTGTGCGAACGTCCACCCTTCTGAAGGGGCATCTGCGACCGGCATCTCCGCGGCAGATACAGGAACAGCAGGGACAAGCAAGCTTATGGAAGCGCACAACGCGATACAGGTATTGCGTATTCTCTTAAGATTTAACATAAGTTTACCTCTTATTCTTATTTCGTTAAGGGTATAAACGTTACAAAACTCTTCTTGGTCTTGCAATGCTTATGCGCACTTTCATAGGTAGCGTCAAGCTTAAATTCAATGTTACGCTCAACGTTATAGTAGTAGATCGCAGACGCATAGGTAATAGCGTTAGCCTGCGCTTCAAGCAGGTCGATACCGTGTACTGTCACATTGAAGTCCGGGATGTAAAAGCTACATCCTTGCTTTCCCTGCGTTACAACAACAACGACCTGTAGGTTTTCATCGATCCGTATCATCGAGTATCTCCTTCCACATAGTAACCCATAGAGTGCATAGCAGTGATATGGGGATCAATATCAAAATCAACAGCTGCCCTACCGAGGAAGATATCACCACCAACGGCATCACCGAAATTGATAAGCATCTGCTTATCCCACGTCTTCAGTTCATCGGGCAAGTCGGTGACATCCAGCGGGAACACGAGATCAACTTGAGCAACCTCGTTAGGTGAAAGCAGCTGCATCCACTCACGAACAAAGGCTTTATCACCGAGCTGCTCATACCAACCATCGCGATAAAAGAGCTTTGCAAGTTCATACTGCTTATCTGTAGGCAGCGCCGGTATGTTATCACTCCGGTCACCACACAGTATCTTGAACATGGTAGCACAGTTGTACTTGACACCACCGCGTATAGCAATCTCCTCGTAATTATCTCTGGTGATGTGCTTAGCTCGAGAACTGGCCGGACAGATATCAACTTTCTCATCGATCAAGAAAGCCATATCCGAGTCGCCGGTGTAGATGTGTATCTTATCATAGCGGTCGTAATACTTCTTAACGGCGCTGTAGATAATATCATCGGCTTCGTATCCAGCGCGTGCAACGACTGTTATATTACACTCCTGTAGGATATACTCCGCAACACCACGCTGTATATTGATCACAGGGTCGTGATCGCGGTTAGCCTTGTACTCCGGATACATATCCTTTTTAATCGTAGGAGTGCGATCAGATGCTACGAATACATCACCATTACCTGCTGCGGTGTAGATGTTCTTGAGTAACCACCGAACACCGCCGGTAGGCGTCGTCTGCATCCGCCACGTTGTTCCTGCATCCACGAGCTTCTCCAGCACGCTGTACTTGTTGATAGCTCCCGCGTGTATGAAAGGCAAGGAGTCAAAGATGTGAAGTACTCTCTCCATTAGAACTTCCTCCTTTCCGGGTAGGATATATTCTCTTCGTTACAGCGCTGCATGAACTGCGCTCCTCTCAGAACAGTCGTCCACTGACGCTTACGCATACTGATAATCGAACTACCCGTATTGTGAGACTTCTCGTTCGGCGTGTAGAACACGAAGCTGTTAGCTTCAACTCGCTCGAGTAAGTCCGGATAGGTAGGTGTCACGTTCTCGGCCTTCATACGCGACAACACTCCTGACAACGACGACAAGAACGAGTCGTAGTCTGCACGCTTACGCCCCGGTATCTGCGTCAGAAGCTTAGGGGCGTTGTTCTCAAGGAACGTCAACTGCTCGATCAACTTCGGCAGGTCAGCACCGGAGCTAGGTAACGTCTCGGGAACCAAGCTACGCACGAGGTCGAACGTTCCGTTCTCTGCCATCGTGAAGTGCATCGTAAGGGACTCAATCGTAGGTCCCAAGTTCTCCTTTATACGAGCGACTATCTCCGGTCGAGCCATCGGGTTATTCATATAATTCTGAATATCCTTAGCGAGCACATCGTTCAACACACCGCGTAGAGCGAGAAAGTCTCCAGGCGTGTAAAAACTAAATTCTGTTTCACCTATCAGTGAGGGAAAAACATCCATCTATAATCTACCTCCATCTGCGATATCCCTGTATCCTGTATCATCAGCTAACACGATTCTACCTTTATGTAAAGCAACGGTAGCGTCGCCAACTGCATCGCCTAGGAATATTCTGTTCTTATCCCTAGTTATTCCACAATACTGTTGTATATCAGCGCTAGGTACAGGATTGCTACAACAGCGAAGTATCAAAGCGGATTTGTCATAACTACCAAGTATATCCTCAATACGGAATATTGTATTGTTGTACTTGAACAGATGCTTGCTGCGCATCGAAATAGGAACCCTGAATTCACTATCGAAGCAAGTACCAGCAATTTTAAACTTATCAAAACTGTCAAGAAACCTTGTTATATACTGTTCGTTAATTGCATAGAATCCGCGTTCATAACAAACCAACCAACGCTGCCCCTCCGCATTAATTATATCTCCTTCGTAGACACCATACTCGGGCACACCGCGTCGTAACTTGTCGAGCAACAGCTTAGGACTGTTGGGCTTTGCAAGCAACACGAACCCTGTATCGTCGAAGCGTGTAGGCGCGTCAGTGATTTCAAACTCAAACCAAGTACCCTCACGAGTAAGGGCCTTCATCACGAAGCAGTGCACCCCAGTATTCACTCCCTTCTATCAGTCTATCAAACAGTGTGTTGACCTCAGGAAGTAACACAAGATTAAAGCGCTTACGCCTGTAGTCTTTCATCTTGTGAGCAGTGAGTACATCCTTCGTATATTTACTATACTGTGCCAGAGTTACATCCTTAGCGTCTTCCAGTAGGGGTACGCCGGGATTAGATAATTCTGGCATCTTAGGTGCTGGCTGTTGTGTGACATAAACACCTTCGTATAGACGGCTATATAAACCTATAGTTCCCATTGGTCACAACCCGCCTTTCTTTTACGCTGGAAGTGCTACATAGGCACGCAGTGACTGACGTGTCAGCTTTACGTCTTGTGACACGACCAGTACAGACTTACCGAATAAGTGCTCTTCCTTTACTTTAATTAACTCTGAAAGCATCTTAGTAGTGAATAAGTGTTCACCATCAGACACTCCCATATAGTGAACTACCTCCGTATCACCAATATTCATCTTTTACAAAACTCCTTAATTTAAATCCCAACGATCTTCTTCTGCGCTTAGTATACCGGTTATCTCTGCTACCGACTTTCCGTAGAGTTGCATCTTGAGATCTTGACTGAAATATAAACAACGATTGTAGGGCTTAACCGTATCCGTGCGGTCGTCCCTTACGAGTTCCTGATACACACAACTGTGCAACGTAAGTATAATTCTGTCTATAGGCATGTGTGTGATATCCTCTAGACGGAACAAAACGTCCGCTATACTGTTCGCGTGTATAGAACTGAAAACTGCCTTAGCAGTGTTACTCTGCTGCATAATAGCAGTAGCAGTACGGGCTGTAATCTCCGTGAAGTATACAACGTCCGGGTTCTGCCGTAGGAGCGAGTCAGCATTGAGTGCAAACTCATCGTCCGTCTCCGCCTGTATCTGCTCAATACCATCCACCAGTATTTCCACGGGCTGCTCAAGAGACACTATCTTGTATCTATCGGTTTTAACTAACTCCAGTAGCGCCGACAGGATAGTCGTGTTCTTACCGGACATAGTCTCACCGATAAATAGGCGCAAACCTTTCTCCGGTGAAAGAACTGTTTCCCTGATGAACTCGCACGTGTTTGGTTCGATGTGCAAGTCCTCGAGCGATTTCTTCAGAACAGTGTTGGGAAGTACACGGATAGTGATAAGCCGTCCGTAGTAGGTCTTGTTTATAACCACGCGACCTCTGTTCTGTTTGTTGATATCTATAGCGAAATACCTAGGCTTTGCCGATTCGTCTGCCATTGTTGCCTTAGCGCCAGCTGCCAACAAGTTGGCAAGTTCACCAACATCCTCAGGGCGTATCTTACGTTTACTACGAACCTTTGTTTTCCGAACGTTATAATACACCTTTGCACCGCTGTGCACGTTGGTGATTGTTATATCGGATGCATCAAGTGACAGCGCTTCGTTCACGATGAATTCCCACTTATCCTTAATAGGTAAGTCAGCTAGGAAGTCAGGCGTGCCGAACTGCTGTTCACGCAACTCCACGTAGTAGAAAATAGGAACCAACACACGCTTTATCTTGTACATATCAGACAAGATAACCTGTTGCCTGTGCTCCGGTAACATACCAAGCGTGATACTACCCTCTGCCACATCCTGCTCTATTACAACAACGTTGTACTTCTCGAAGTTGCGTTGCACATCGACAGGCACGTATCGTGGCGTAGGTGTGTACAGTATCAAGTTGTACTCACGTTGACAAGCATCCAGTAGGCGCTCGTCGTCGATAACTCTCTGCTCGTGTATGATAAGTGCTTCGGGTGTTTTAAACTGCGACTTATCCTTAAAACGCAGGGATGTTTTTTCGTCAATCATCCCTGCGTCGATAGCAGGTATAACACCCACCAGTGATTGCATCATCTGAAGGCTTCCTCGAATATTCTTGCGACATCGTTATACTCGAACGGGCGATCGTGCTTGATTGCGCAGGCACGAATAGCCGGAACGTTCGGGATGGTTACACACTGACAAACTGTAGGATCGATTCGAACTGCGTCTGCGATCATCAGCGGAGACACAGGCGGTTCGATTGTAATCAGCTTCCGTGCGATGTTCTGCGACTGGTGTTTCTGTATCACATCGCGCATAACACCGAGCGACGCGTTAGAGCAGTCGGTGATATAGTGCACGCACTTGGCGTCGTTACTCAACTGATCAAGTCCCTCTGTGTCCTCAGGTGCAAGTATAACGTTCACGAACGGATAGTAGTTGAGACGAGACTTCAACTGGTTTACGAACTCCTGCAACTCGTCAGGTCCGAGGATGTGATTGGACTCAACGCACAGAAACTGCTGCTCGATACGGTTCTTCATAAACGTGTCAAGGTCAACCGGTGTGATACCGTACTCTCTGAACTTAGAGCGCCCTGTAAGGTCGATGAGCAGAGAGTTCTGTCTCCGAGACAACAGACCACACCACGTGATGGCTGTAGCAGAACGGCCTGAGTTGTCAGCACCCACGTAGAGACGCAGAATATTCTTGAGCAACGAGTCAACGATGACAACGTCCTCAACGCGGTTAGCAGACATCATAAGAATCTTGTTCTGCTGATACCGCATGATTTCTTCGTCCTTGTCACACAGCTCGAACAGCTTAGCGATAACTGCCTGAATAGCGTCGTCGATCTGGGACACAACAATAGTATTCTTCTGCAGCGCCTGTAAGAGCTTGTTTGCCAACTGCGCTGTATTCTGCGGCGTAAAGATCTGCGTGCCAATCGGCTTAACCATATCGTTGATAAACTGGTTAGCAGACGGCAATCTCTTGTCAAGGTCGGCAATCTCCGCAACCACAAAGTTGTCGATGGACTTGTAGAGATCGATAAGACCACGCGCCATCTCCATCAGTTCCAACTGAACCTTGGCACGCTCGGATATCGCCTTGTCGATGTAGGACGTATCTGCAAGCAGACTCTTATCCGTTGTAATTTTATAGATAGCAGCGTCAAGTCCACTGATCTTATCGTCAACTGTTCTCTTAGCAGACAGTACGATAGTGGAGATGATCGAGATAACCTTCTCAACGTTGATGGAGTTGGATGCTGCGCGTACTACTGATCTACGCAGACCAATCTCTTTGATCTTCTCGAACTTCTGGTCGTGAGATAACGCCTTATCGTTCCAGATTGCCTGAATCTCTTTATCGAGAACATCGAGTGTCTGGATAAGTCCTGCGTACTCAGAGTTCTCGTGGATAAGCTGCTTAACAACAGAATCCTTGTTGAGCTTCTCCTGAAACAGCGGCCACTCGTAGAAGTTGTTAACTCTTTCGAGCTGTTCTTCCAAAGACTCC
>Ga0137306_100022_pt1 | contig 259679 bp, 231 predicted proteins | sample Inofroosms_March_FD_97187 | JGI IMG/M metagenome (GOLD analysis project Ga0137306, IMG submission 97187) | Mouse cecal microbial communities from Vienna, Austria - N-Acetylneuraminic and N-Acetylglucosamine D2O microcosms_March | ecosystem: Host-associated > Mammals > Digestive system > Large... | reverse complement strand
AAGGTGTAGTGTGTTATACCTGCTGGCGCAGCTGACGGGGGAAGCGGGTGCGTCGCTTTCGCGCCCCGCTTGCACCGGCAGGAAAACGGGCGGGGGTTTTGTGAGCGGGAGCGAACAAAAAGCCTGTCCGTTTTCGGGGAGCGGCGGCAGGTATACAAGCCCCCGTCCCTCGTCCCCCGTGTCGAAACGTACATCAAATCGGGGTGCGTTTCCGCCAACCCCCGGCGGGATGAACACCGCCCCCGGCACCCAAAATCAAAGGAGGCGAGCAAGCACCCTTGGTGCTTGCCCGCCTTAATGACCACAGAGCGAACCCGGGCGGGGCGGTCAAGGTTGGCGCTGAAAGCGCCATTCACTTTAACCTTGACGGCCCCGGCTGGGTTTGCTACCTCGCTGACAGATTTTGGATTATCCCTTGTCTGACAAAAATTCAACGATATTTTCACTGATTGTTTTGTATTCGTAATCATGAACATAGTGCGGACAGTCTAATTCAATGTATTTCCCATCATGAACTTGCTCAATGTATTCGATTGGGATTTTGCGCCACGTCTCTTTATCAAACCCTGTTCCGCCAGAACCATCTGAAATGAATAGCAACATTGGGAGTTGCGGAACGCCCATACTGTTCACTTTTTTGGCGTTTTCCTTCACCCATACAGTTTCGTTTATCATTGTCACAGTTGCCGTTCGACTATAGAAAACGGCTTTATAGATTTCTTTTTCCATGTCCGATAATGTGCCGTACTTTACCGCATCGCTATCTGAAATTCCCGGAATAAAACGAGTAATGCCTATATTTGCGGCCCAGCTTGCAGTCCGCATTAGCGGTATATTTATATCCATACTGTCATAGTACGCTGGAACTGCCATATCAAGTCCGACTATCGCAGATACCTCATCAGGATATTTCTGCGCCCAAAATAAGGCTTCCAACCCTGACATAGAGTGAGGGCAAAGGACATAGGGCGCAGACAATCCCGCTGCGTTAAGAGCTGCTCTCGTATCTTCAAGTATGGAGTCAATATCCCTGCTTTTATCGACAACATCGCTGAAACCGTACCCAAATTTCTCTACAACGACAATTTTATACTTATCACTCAAAAGGGCATAGAGAGACTTGAAATCCAGCATGGGGGAACAAGTCCCTCCACCCGACATAAAAACAAGCGTTGTGTCACCAGCCCCCTCAGTGTAGATGCTCATATTGTGTCCATCGACTTCAACGATTTGTCCAAGCGGTGAACGCAATTTAGATTCTTGATTTAGCCGAATTTGATGATTTATATATATCGCTATCAACAATATAATTACAGCCAAAGCAATTATTAAAATGACTTTCAAGAACTTTTTCATTGTATATCGCTCCATAATTTTCGATTCATCCGTTCCTCTCCCCACTTTGTCCATCATAGCACAATTTTCTTTCATTTGCAACACAAAGCGCAGAGGGCACTTTCCAAAATTCTTTTGAAAATCAGGAACAAAAATTATATACTTATGTCGTTAATAATTAGATAGAGATACATCACACTCAAGAAAGGAGGTTTTATCGTGTCCGTTACCTACAGATTGCCCTACGACACCCCGCTCCGCTATCTGCCCCTGGTCTACATCCTGCCCCGTGATTTGCTTATGCGCTGTCCCACCCTGCGGAAGCTACCCCGCCGCATGGGGGCGTTCAATGACCCGGAATGGCAGGAAGTCCTTGGGAGCCAGCAGTTTCTAAATGAAATCATGGACGCTATGGCGGCACTGGTGTTCCCTCACTTCGGTTTCGGCGGCTGGAAGGAGCATTACACGGGCTGGTGTCCCGTATGGTACTTATCCTACGCCCTGCCCCTGTGGGCCAAAGGGATAGAGCGGGAGCGGGGCTGGGGCCCGCAAGCCCTGTTCAACCTGCCGCCCGACTTTGAGATACCCTTTTTCGCCCCGGAGGACGTGAAAGCGTCCATCGGGGCGGTGGTGCGCCGCACCATCGAGGAGCAGGGATGGGGGCCGATGCTGGACGTAGTGCGGGAAATGCCCTGCGCCGAGGACTTCGAGCCGTGGGACACCAACGTGCGGAAGGACTTTCTCCGCAAATGGTATCACACCCGCTCCAAAAAGGTCAAGACCGTTTCGCTGGAGGAGTGCATGGAGGACGAGGACAACGGCATACACGCTGTCTCAGACCCGGCGGCGGGGGACTTCACCGAACAGGCGGCGGGGGAGGACTTCTGCCAGCGGTTCAAGGCCACCCTGTCCCCAAAGGATATGGCGATTCTGGAGCTTCGGGTGGAGGGGTACGGCTATCAGGAGATAGCGGACAAGCTGGGGTACAAGACCCACAGCGCGGTTGTCAAGCGGATGGAGGCCATCAAGCGTCGGTTCATCCGCTACGAGGAAGAAGCAGGGCGGTAAAGCCACGCAAGCCGGAAGCGGCGGGCGTGGCTTTTCTGCGTCCAAAAATGACCAGCAAGGAGGTAGAATGGCACAGCACGCAATTTTGAGATTTGAAAAACGCAAGGCGGGGCCAGCCGGGGCGCTGGAAGCCCATCACGAGCGCACCAAGGAGCAGTACGCCAGCAACCCAGACATTGACACCAGCAGGAGCAGGGACAATTTTCACATCATCCGGCCCACGCAGAAGTATCGCCGGGAAATCGACAGCCGGATCAAGGCGGCGGGGTGCCGTACCCGGAAGGACAGCACCATGTTTGTGGACACCCTTATCACCGCCAGCCCAGACTTTTTCACGGGCAGGAGCAGGCGGGAGGTACAAGCCTACTTCACCGAGGCGGCGGCGTTCATGGAGCGGAAGGTGGGCCGGGGCAATATCTTCTCCGCCGTGGTTCACATGGACGAGAAAACGCCCCATCTGCACCTGTGCTTCACACCCATCACCAAGGACGGGCGGTTGTCCGCCAAGGAGATTTTGGGCAACCGGGCGCAGTTATCCCGCTGGCAGGACGAATTTCATGCCCATATGAACCGGGCGTTCCCCGGCCTCCAGCGGGGCGAGAGCGCCCTTGTCACCAAGCGTAAGCATATCCCCACCTGGCTGTTCAAGCAGTCTATCGACCTCACCCGCCAGCAGCGGGCCATCGAAAAGGCCATTTCTGAAATCGGCGTACTGAACGCCGGGAAGAAGCGGGACGAGGTTCTGGAACTGGTGGGGCCGTACTTCTCCCGGTTGGAACAGCACCTGGGGCAGATGCAGAAGTACCAGGCCACCATTGACTATCTGACCCAGGAGAACAAAGGCTTGCATAAGCAGGTCAACAGCGAAAAGAGCATACAGAAGCAGATGGAAGTGCTCATGCTGAAAAGGGAGAACGAACAGCTCCGGCGGTTTGTGAACAGCATACCGCCGGAGATACGACAGGCGTTGAGGGAACAGCAAAGGGGGCAGCGCCAGCCAAAGGACTATCAGCGGTGAACCGCACTTGCACCTTGAAAATTGAATATGGAAGAAATGGAGGCAACACTTGAGCAGACGGAAAAAGCTAATCAATCATACCGACATTCCCCAGTATCAGATTGAGGCTATCGCCCGCTGTCTCATGCCTGATATTCTTGCTTTCTACGAAAGCGAGGAGGGCCAGCGGGAGTTTGCCGAATGGAAAAAACGGCGGGAAGCGGAAAAACAGGAGGACAACAGAGGATAAGGACGAAAAGGGCGGGCGCACCGTGGAAACGGCTGCGTCCGCCCTTTTTTGCTTTACAAATTCGAGGATTTGGTGTAGAATCCTGTCAGAAATTATTGTTAGGAGAGGATATACAATGGACAGCATTTATGTAGAGCCTTTGGTTGAGTTGGGAACTTCATTAACTACTTTAGCTGTAAAGGGTACAGCAACCGCTATCAACTCCCGTATTAAGGCCATAAGAGATGAAAAAAACGCTGAAAAAATTCGTGCAACCTATGATGAAATTGTAAACGAACTTATTTCTGAACGTGAAGAAGCTGTCCGCATAGCCCAGATTTATAAAAATGAGATTGAGCGAATTGCAATAAGTGATGATGATATACAACATTTGCATAGGACAGTCGAAAAACTTCTGGAACTCTTAAAAGTAATGAGTCCTAATGCACCAATAGAAACATTTGAACAGATTAAAGAATTGATTAGTGTAGACACATTAAAAGCCATTCAGTTGTTGGGCTTTAACTATAAAGCAGCTATTGGTGAGCCGCTAACCCAGCTTTGTGCAAATGCTATTTTATCAAAATCAAAAAGTGCCAATTCCAGTAACCAAAACAAAAGGAAATAATTAAAAGCGGCGGCATTTGCATTTAGCAATATGCCGCCACTTTTATCACAAAGTTTTCTTCTTCCGGGGGCCTCTCGGCTTCGAGGTCGGCTTCCGCTCCACCCCGTTTCGGAAGTGGGTGCTTTCGTATCGGTCAAAGAAAACCAATAACCCGAACCCATCCCCTATCGGAAAAAGGTTCGGATTATATGGGTTTGGTGCCGGTGGCCGGACTCGAACCGGCAAGGATCGCTCCGCGTGATTTTGAGTCACGTGCGTTTGCCAATTTCGCCACACCGGCAAATTTTCAAAAGTTGGATGCAAAAACAGCTGACAAAACAGCAGACCAACTTTTGGATTCCGTTTTGAAAAAACGCAAACCCGCAGAACACCTGCATTTACAGCCCATAGGCCAAACAAAGCGCATCGGATTTTGAGCCCGCGTCGTCTGCCGCTCCGACACGCCGGCTTTTATGGTTGCGGGAAGAGCTTTTGCCCCGTACAAACGCTGCAGCACCACCGCCCGGAAGAAAACGCTCCGCGTCAGAACATAGTATAGTATACTATACCTTTCCCATAAAATCAAGTGTTTTTTGGAATGTTTCCATGTAGTAGCAATCCGGGTGATGGCTCCGTTATCGATCGGGACGTTATCGATTGGCGTCGATATTGCGCGGGGCCACTCTTGATACTGTCTCTATATTCCGTTATAACAAAGCCGGTGAAAAGGGGTGTTTGTGGATTCCGGTATCAAAAGCACAGCAGAAAGCTGTTTGCGGGTATATTCAAAGCAGCTGTGACAGAATTGCCTCGGTTGCCGTCCCCAAAGGCCGCAAAGCAGATATACAGACCCATGCGGCACAGCGGGGCAAAGGCATGAACGGCTTTGTCAACCGCGCGCCAGACGAAATGATGGCGCGGGATGCGGAAAACGGTATCGCAGCGCCCTGCACACGATTTGAAGACGTTATAAAGCTGCTGCCATATTGCGATGAAGCGAAGCTTTTTGACAATGACGACGGTTTTGTATTTATAGCAGAGTACCGAAACGGGGAATTGCTTCCGGCAGGGGATCATCGTCCGGTTTGGCTTTGCGAATGGACGGAGCGGCTTGAACCGAAACCGAGCCGGGGCATTGCCCCGGCTCGTGCTTTTTTGTAAAAAGCAGCGGCAAATCTTGCGATTTGCCGCTGCTTTGCGTGGTGCGCTGAAAGGGATTCGAACCCCCGACCTTTTGGTTCGTAGCCAAACACTCTATCCAACTGAGCTATCAGCGCATGGCACCCTTCCTCAGGTGCAAGAATTATCATATCATATTCGCACGCAGTTGTCAACCGCTTGACCCGCAGAAAAAGAAATTTTTTCTGCGGGTTTCTGCGGCCCAAACGGCCGATACAAGGCAAAGGCTCCCCATTGCCCCGCTTACGCCTGCCGATACCGCCTGCCGGCAGGTGCGAACGGGCCGCCTTCACAGGCCGTTCCCGTTCGCACAGGCGGCTTTCGTTCACCCGCAGCGTCGGTATCGGCAAACCCGGCAGAGCGGTTTTAATCGTTGCGGCTGCCGCGCCCCAGCAGGCGCAGAATATACAGGAAGATGTTCAGGAAATCGAGGTACAGCTGCAGCGCGGCAAAAATAGACGCCTTTTTGGACATCTCATAATCATATGCATACTGCGTGTGCCAATGCTTCAGCTTCTGCACATCATAAGCCGTCAGGCCCATAAATACCGCAAGGCCGATCAGACAGATCACGCGGTCGAATGCGCCCAGCGGGAAGAACAGCGAAAGCAGCCAGAATACGGCAAGCGTCACCAGGCCGATGGTAAGGATCGGCGCAAGGTGCGTAACATCGCGCTTCGTCAGCCAGCCATAGGCCGCCAGAACGCCAAAGTAGGCCGATGCCAGCATAAATGTCAAAAGCAGCGTCTGCAGATCATACAAAAGCAGCACCGACGAAAACGTCAGCCCGTTCAGCACCGCGTACAGAAAAAACAGGCCGCGCGCGGCGCCGATGCTCAGCGAATCCAGCCTTGCGGAAAGTATCACCACCAGCAGTACCTCGGCTCCGGCCAGCAGCAGAACCGCGGCCATGCCCATCGAATACAGCAGATAGATCCCGCCGCTTGCCGCAAACGCAAGCGCCGTTACAAACGTGATCATCAATCCCACAAACATCCAGCCAAACGTCTTCGCCGCATAAAGATGCAGCGGCTCGTTTTCTATGCCAAGCGACGCGGAATCATTTTCATACATCATTGGATCGAGCCCGGACGATTCATACATGGAAAACACCTCGTTTTTTGATATGGTTGATCGGAGCTTCAGGCGGTATCCCAGGCGTCTGCAGCCGGCCGCCGCGTCCGTCGGATACTCTTTGCTGCAAATCATTATAACAGATTCAGCGCCCGTTTTCAAGATATACCGCACACAGATCGGATAAAAGATCCTCCGGCAGCATGCCCTGCATCGAAAGGCGCGCCGCGCAGCGATCGGCGGCAAGGCCGTGCAGATATACCCCGCAGACCGCCGCCTGCACAGGCGCGAGCCCCTGCGCGGCAAAGCCGGCGATCATGCCCGCCAGCACATCCCCGCTGCCGCCGCGCGCAAGCCCGGCGTTGCCCGTGCGGTTTTCGTACAGCTGCCCGGCGGGCGTGGCAATCAGCGTGCGGTGGCCCTTCAGCACTACCACCGCGCCCAGCCGCTTTGCCATGCCGTGCGCCGCATCCGCCGTGGCCTGCAGGATCTGCCCAATGGGGCAGTTTGCAAGGCGCGCCATCTCGCCGGGGTGCGGGGTTACGATCAGCCGTCCCGCGGCCGCGCGCAGCGTATCGGGCTCGGCGGCAAGGCTGCACAGCCCGCCCGCGTCCAGCACCACCGTGCCGGCCGATTCGCGCAGCAGCAAACGCATTTCGCGCGCAGTCGCTTCGTCCGGCTCGCGCCCGCAGCCACCCAGACACACCGTCGCTCTATGTGCCGCGTCCGTGAGAAGGTCCCGGGCAGCGGCCGCATCCTCCGGCAGGGGCAAAAACGTCGCCTCCAAAATACGCGCGGCCACACCGGCGATCACCGTCTCGGGCGCGGCCAGCGAAACGATACCCGCCCCGGCCCGCAGCGCGCCCAGCACACAGAGCGCCGCCGCGCCCCGGTATGCAGAGCAGCCGCACACGGCCAGCAGCCGGCCGTAGCTGCCCTTGTGGCTCTCCGGGCTGCGCGGCGGCAGCGCGGAGAATACCATCTGATTTGTAATGACCGTTGCCGCCGGTTTGCTGTTTTTTTCGTTCATGGCATGCTCTCCCCTCTCCGGACGGTTTTTGCACAAAAAGGGCGCTCCAGACGTTCCAAGGGCCGCCTCATTGCCGGACGGCAGGAGGATCCTCCGCCGCTTTGGCCTGCCCGGCCGGATCGGCATTTTGGAGGCAAACGTGCGCGGCAGTCTTTGGCCTTTGCTGATCCGCGGCGGCCTTTGTCGATCCGGCCCTAATAGATATTGTATCACAAAAAGCGCGATACAAACAGAGGCGGGACGGTTTTTGGCAGCAATTTGCTGGAAAAACCGTCCTCGATGTGTTATGCTGAAACGGGCGATGCAAGGCTCTGTGCCCGCGCTTTATTTTTCGCGGCGCAGCAGCGCGCCGCAGATCACACATACCGGCACATACAGCACGCCGGCAATCGGCCATACCACCGAACAGGCGCGCCAGCCCTCGCGGCTGTCGGCCGAAAGGCCCAGCAGCAGGAACAGCGCCGTGGCCAGCAGCCAGTATACCGTGCTCACCGGGCCAAGCAGGCTGCGTTCCCGCTTTTTGCGGCGCGTGTAGTCGCCCTCCTCCAGCAGCTTTTCCATACTGGCCCAGTTGACGCCGCCCACAATAAAACCGGCAACACCGGCGCTCACCAGCGCCAGCATCAGGCAGAGCATGCAGCAAAGGAAAAACTCCGCCTCGGAAAAAATGATCCCGGCAAACAGCGGAACCAGCGACAGGATACAGCAGCACGCGCCAAACACATTGCACCGCGTATAGGTATCGTGATATTGCTTTTGCCGCTCGCGCACCATTCCCGAAACGCCGTATTCCGTTTCGAACAGCTCGTTTTCCAAAAACTGATAGTCCTTTGTTTTCGCGCCGCACAAAATGAAGATCGCCACCGCGGGCGCGACGAGCAGCAGCAGGATCACCATGCCCAGCCCGGCCGCCATGTTTTCGCCAATAGGCAGCAGCTGCGTTTCACTGGCGGCCGCCAGCAGGATCAGGCACACGGGCGAGAGAATGCACAGCGCAGCTGCAAAGGCGATCCGCTTGCCGGTCTCCTGCTTGAGGTGCAAAAATGCATCGGCCTGTTCCATTGATACGCGCCGCAGGGCGGGCCTGTCCCATTCCTCGGCCTCGGTGTTCTCCGCCTGCTCGATCTCGTCCCGCAGCAGATAATCCGTCGTTACCCCAAACAGCTGCGCAAGCAGCAGGATCTTGGCAAGCTCCGGGATCGCCTGCGCGCCTTCCCACTTAGAAACCGATTGCCGTGTCACATTCAGCTTTTCGGCCAGCTCCTCCTGAGACCATCCGTTTTTCTTGCGCAGCTCGATCAATTTGTCCGCAAAGATCATGTATCCTCTCTCCTTTTGGCAAAACGCCGCCAAACGCTCCGCGCCCGCAAAGGCCCCAGAATGCCCCGCGCAGCCCGCGTTTTGCGCGTTTTCAATTTCGGCGGCTTTCGGCGCGGGATCCGCGCGCCATGCCCCGATCTGCACTCAGCATACCGCCGGCGCCGGTTGCGCGCCACCAATCGCGGCTATGCAATTTGTCAACCGACGGTTGCGGCGGGCCTGCAGAACGCCAAATCGGCGGCTCCGGGCAAAAAATCGTTAAAAAGGGCCGTTGGCAGCGTCTCCCTTAAGGGGTTCGGCGCCTTGCTTTTTTGCCGCTCCGCAAGAAGACCTTTTCCGCCGTTTGGAGCTCTGTGTTGTGATCCATCGCCATATGGAGCCCTGCGCCTTTGAAGCATCGCCGTTTGGATCCCCGCGCTTTGGATCATCGCCGTTTGGATCCCCACTCAAAAAACACCGGAGGCTTTTTCCATGACGGGACTTTACATTCACGTTCCCTATTGCCGTTCCAAATGCCGATACTGCGATTTTTATTCCGCCGCCTGCCCCGGCGAAGTACCGGACGCCTATGTGGACGCGGTCTGCCGCGAGATTGGGCGCTTTTATGCAGACGGCGCGCTGCCCCGCCCGGATACGCTGTACTTCGGCGGCGGCACACCCTCGCTGCTGCAGCCCGGGCAGCTGGCCCGGATGGTGCGGGCGGCAGCACCGGTGCCCGGCGCGGAGATCACTCTGGAGGCAAATCCGGATACCGTTTCGCCAAAGGCGCTGGCAGGCTGGCTGCGCGCGGGCGCAAACCGGCTTTCGCTCGGCGTACAGAGCGCGCGGGACGACAGCCTTGCGCGGCTGGGCCGCCGCCATACGGCGCAGCAGAGCCGCGCGGCGCTGCGCATGGCGCGGGACGCCGGATTTTCCAACATCAGCGGCGATGCGATGCTGGCGCTGCCCGGCTACACGGCAGGCGAATTGCGCGAGACGCTGGCGCTGCTCTCGGACGGCGGCTGCACGCACATCAGCGCGTATCTTTTGAAGCTGGAGCCGGGCACGGCCTTCGGCAGGCGCCCGCCCGCGGGTCTGCCCGACGACGATGCGGCGGCAGACTTCTATCTGGCCGCCGTAGAACAGCTGGCGGCGCTGGGATACGCGCAATACGAAATTTCCAATTTCGCGCGCCCGGGGTTTGAAAGCCGCCACAACCTGATTTATTGGAACTGCGACGATTACGTCGGCATCGGCCCGGCCGCGCACGGCTGTCTTGCGGGCAGGCGCTTTTCCACGCCGGAAGACACCGCCGCGTTTTTGGCCGCGCCCGCCGTATACACCCCACAGGGCAGCTGCGCCGCCGAGGATCTCATCATGCTTCGGCTGCGGCTGGCACAGGGGCTCTCTCTCGCCGCGCTGCACGCCCGCTATGGCGTTGAATTTTCCGAGCGGCAGCTGCATTTTTGCCGCCGGCTGGCGCAGAACGGCCTTGCGGAATTCTGCGGCGATACACTGCGCCTTACGCCGCGCGGCATGCTGGTGCAAAACAGTATTCTGTGCGAGCTGCTGTGAGATTGAACGATATTCTGCGGCAGGCCTCCCCACCCGGGCGTCCCGCCCTTTGGTGCCGCCCCCGTAAATCAACAGCCTGCTGTTTTTTATTCTAAATATCCAAATGGTATAATACCGGTCGCCTCCACAATGCCGTCGCGCATCCACTGCTCGGGGCTGCACTGCAGCACATAGCCGCAGCCGCTGTCGGCCATCCATTGCTCGGGCGCGCGGCGCGGCATCGCGCATTGCGCCAGCATGCTCATCATCACGCCGCCGTGCGTCACGCAGGCCGCCTCGTCTACCCCGCGCCGCATCAGATACTCGAACATCCCCATCAGTACCTTGGCGCAGCGCAGATGAAATTCCGCCGCCGGCTCGCCGCCCTCGGGCGTGTAGTGCCGCTTGGGGTCCATCCATGCGGCAAAATGGGGATCCTGCGTCAGCTCGGTGATCTTTCTGCCCTCAAATTCGCCGAACGCGCTTTCGCGCAGATCGGCCAAAATGATCTTATCCTTTGCCTGCGGGAACAGGATCTCCACGCTTTCAACCGCGCGGCGCATGGGGCTGGAAAAAACCGTTTCCGCGTGCGGATAGGCAAAACGGGCCGCAAGCTCCTGCAGCCGGCGCACGCCCTCGGCGCACAGCGGCTGGTCGGTGCCGCTGCCCATATAAATGCCGTCCAGGTTGCCCTGTGTAACGCCGTGGCGGATCAAATACAGGCGGTAATTTTTCATCGTCTCTCCTCCGGTTGCCGAGGAGCCCGCCGGCCCAGCCGCCGGGCTCCGGCACGCCGTCTGCAGCGGCGCTCCTCTGAACATTACAAAATTGACGCCGCAGAATTTTCGGCGGTTTTCATACTCTTTTTTGTCTATTTTTGGCCATTTTTAATACAGCCCACACAACATTTAGGTCTGCCCCGCGCATTGCATCAAAGATATAGACACGCCGGCCCCGCCAAAAAATTTTTCACCGCCGCGGCCAAATTTTCGATATTTACAAAAGGTTTTGATTCGGATATAATTTACGGTATGTAAAGGGTATCCATCGGTCCGGGCCCTCGGCGGCAAACGCTGCCGCGCGGCCCGGTTGATTTTTCAAAAGGATAAAGGATGCGGAATATGGGTTCGGAATTCAGCAGGATCATCACGCTGCTGCGCAAGGAAAAAGGCGTGACACAAAAACAGGCTGCGGCGGAACTGGGCGTTTCTCAGGCGCTTTTGTCGCACTACGAAAAGGGCATTCGCGAATGCGGGCTGGATTTTGTCGTGCGCGTGGCCGATTATTACGGCGTCTCGTGCGATTACCTTTTGGGGCGCAGCGCAGACCGCAGCGGTTTGACGCTCTCGGTTGAGGAAATCCCCAACCCCGAGGGCGCGCGCGACGGCGTTTACCGCGGCAGCATTTTGCCGACGTTCAACAAAAAGCTCATCTCGAACAGCCTGAACATCCTGTACGACAAGCTGAATACCTGTCCCAATCAGGGGCTTGTGCGGGAGATCTCGAATTTTTTGATGCTGGCCGTTTACAAAATGTTCCGGCTTGTCTATAACGCCGGGCCCAAAAACGCCAGCAGCATGTTCAGCGTGCGGCAAAGCCTGTACGGCGGCTATTCCGACGCCGCCATGCACGCGGCGGAGGCAAACGTCCGCGCCATCCTCGCGGGCGAAGATATCGGCCAGGGCACGCCGCTGAAGGATACCTCCTCGTTCATAATGACGACCGAAAGCCTCTCGCGCGATTACCCGCTGTATTCCACCAGCCTTTTAAACCTCATCAAAACAAGCGAATCTCTGGTGGACCGGGAGCGGTAGCACCCGGTTCGGCGGCGCAGGAAAGGCCGCCTGCCCGCCGCGCCTTATTTATTGCGGATCACCAGATTTTTGCCGCCGCTCTGCATCTGCTCGTAGTGCGTTTCGAATTCGCCGGTATCGTCGATGAGCTTATGCAGCTTGGAAAAGCCGTAATTGCGCGAATCGAAATCGGCGTAGATGCGCGAGAGCATCACGCCCACCTGCGAAAGCGGCATGTAGCCGTCCTCGTCGGAGTCGTGATCGACGATCTCGCGGATCTTTTCCACGATCTCGTCCAGCGGCACAAACGCCGCCGCCAGCTCGTCATCATGGTGCGGCTCCAGCGGCACGGCCGAGGCCGGCTCCTGCTGCACCTGTTTTTTGGCGGCCGTTTTCTGCTGCGTCTGTGCCGATTTTTTCGCGGCCCGGGCAGGCTGCTTTTGGCCCTTGGGCGCGGCCGCCGGCTGTTCTTTCTTCATTCCCATCAGCACGTCCAGATATTTAAACGTATCGCACGCAGATTTAAACGCCGTAGGCGTCTTGCTTTCGCCCATGCCGATCACGAACATCCGGCTTTCGCGCAGGCGCGCCGCCAGCCGCGTAAAATCGGAATCTGAGCTCACAATACAAAAGCCGTCCACATTTTTGGTGTAGAGGATATCCATCGCGTCGATGATCATGGCCGAATCCGATGCGTTTTTGCCCTGTGTATAGCTGAACTGCTGAATGGGCGTAAGGTTATGCTCCAGCAGCACCTTTTTCCAGCTCACCATATCGGGCGCCGTCCAATCGCCGTAAATGCGTTTGTAGGCCGGCGTGCCGTACATGCTCACCTCATCCACGATGGTTTTGATATACTTAGGCGACACGTTCTCCGCATCGATCAGCAATGCGATGACCTTACCGTCATTTTCCATACAGGTTCCTTTCCGGGCGCAGAGCGCCCGCGTACATTCTCTTTTCAGTATATACCATTTTTGCAAAAGATACAATCCATTTGCCGCGCGCGGCATCCTGCCTTTTTTTTGCGCATATCCTTGCGGTAGGGGGCTGCCGAGCCTGCCGTTCCCCGTTTGCGAAAGAGAGGTGCGCAATGGAAGATCTGATGGTGCAGCTGATCGACCGATTCGGTTATTGGGGTGTTCTGCTGCTGATCGCGGTAGAAAACCTGTTTCCGCCGATCCCCAGCGAGGTGATCCTCACATTCGGGGGCTTTCTCACCACCTGTACGGCCATGCGCCCGGAAGGTGTGGTGCTTGCCTCCACCGGCGGCAGCGTGGCCGGCGCCGTACTTCTGTACGGGGTGGGCCGCCTGCTCGCACCCGAACGGCTGGAAGCGCTTTTGCGCGGGCGCGTGGGGCGTTTTTTAAAGTTAGAGGCAGACGACGTGCATAAAGCGTCCGAATGGTTTGCCGTGCGCGGCGCGCCGAGCGTATTTTACTGCCGGTGCATTCCCATCCTGCGCAGCCTGATCTCGATCCCCGCCGGCATGGCGGGAATGCGCTTTGTGCCGTTTTTGCTGCTCACCACCGGGGGCAGCACGCTGTGGAACATTCTTCTGGTGGGCGCGGGCGCGCTGGCCGGGCACAGCTGGCCCCGCATTTCGGCCGTGCTGGCGCAGGCCTCTGTGGGCGTAAAATTCGGCCTGTACGCCGCATGCCTCGGCGGTCTCGCATTTCTGTTCGTTCGCCCCATGCAAAAAGCGCGGAAAAACAAGGCTGCGGCAAACGCCGCCTCGGCGGGTGCATCGCCTGCCGGCGCCCCGCCGGCCGCGGCAGACAAGCGCCCGTAACGCCGCGCGCCCGAGGGCGAAATGCCCCGTATTCAAAACCGATCGGAGGAAGCAAACACGATGGAGGCATTCCAGCGCAGCGCGCTTTTACTGGGAGACGAAGCACTCGGGCGCCTTGCCGGCGCGCACGCAGCCGTATTCGGGCTCGGCGGCGTCGGCGGCCACGCGGCCGAGACGCTCGCGCGCGCCGGGGTGGGCAGGCTGACGCTGTTCGACAGCGACACCGTGGCGCTGTCGAACATCAACCGCCAGCTGGTTGCCACGCGCGCAACGGTGGGGCAGTACAAGGCCGATGTCATGGCGGCGCGCATTCGCGAGATCAATCCCGCGGCCGAGGTGACGAGCCTGCGCGTATTTTATCTGCCCGAAAACGCGGACAAATACCCGCTCTCCGGCTACGACTGCATCCTCGACGCCATCGATACCGTCAGCGCGAAGATTGAGCTGATCGTGCGGGCCACCCGGCTCGGCGTGCCGATCGTCAGCGCAATGGGCTGCGGCAACCGTCTGGATGCGACAAAATTTATTGTCACGGATCTTTACAAAACGCAGAATGATCCGCTTGCCCGCGTACTGCGGCGAGAGCTGCGGCGGCGCGGCGTAGAGCGCCTGCAGGTGGTGTGCAGCACCGCGCCCGCACTTGCACCCCGCGCAAACGGTACGCGCAGAGGTACGGCGGACAGGCCTGTTCCGGGCAGCGTCAGCTGGGTGCCGGGCGTTGCCGGAATGCTGCTTGCGGGCGAGGCCATACGCCTTCTTGCGCAGGAAAGGGCATAGGCAGCCATCGGCGCGCAGCCGCAAAAAAGCGCCTGCCGCGGCGGGGCAGGCCCTCGCACGCTGCCGGCGCGCGGGCGCATTGCCGCGATCGTGCCGCGAGAGAAAAGGCCGGTCGGACGCTTTTGGCCGCAGAGGCCGAACCAGCGCAAAACAGAATGTACAGATCATATTGAAAGCCAAAGGGGCGAGGAACAGTGAAAAAGCGGATCTTTCGGAGCATGCTGCCTGCGATGGGCGCGGCGGTGGCCGTGTGCGCCGCGGCAGCGGCGCTGCTGACGGCCTTGCACGTCAGTTTCTGGATCGCTTTTCCGGCTGCGGCCCTTTTCGGCTTTGCCGCGGCGGCAGCCCTTGCCCTGCGCGCCGCAGAGCAGAGCGCGCAGGAGATCGCGCGCGAGCGCGAACATCTGACGCGGGAACGCGACCGCCTTGCCAATACGCTCGATTGCCTTGCCGAGGGCATTCTGATGCTGGACGCCGCCGCGCAGGTACGGTATACCAACACCGCCGCCTGCACGGCCCTGTATTCCGACCGTCAGGCCCTGCTTGGCAAAACCCTTTCCCATGCGCCGTCTGCGGCTGTGCTGCGTGCAAATGTTGCCGCGGCGCTGGAGCGCGGCGAGCCCAGCTCGCTCGATCTGCCTCTGCCGGACGGACGCACGGCGCGTGCCAGCGTATTCCCGCTTGCCGTCGGCGATGCGGCGCGCGGCGCGCTGATTGTGATTTTGGATGTGACTGCCGAGCGCGAATCCGCCGAAGTGCGGCGGCAGTTCTTTGCCAGCGCCGAAGAGATCCTGCGCACCCCGGCCCAAAACATCAAGGGCTTTGCCGAGCTGTTGGCCAGCGATATGCCGCTGGGCGGCAACAAGCAGCAGGAGATCTCCAAGCGCATGCTGCGCGAGGCCGCGAACCTGAACCAGCTGATCGGCAAGCTGATCGTTTTGAGCCGTATGGAAAACGGTGATCTTTCCTTCTCGCGCGTACCGCTCGATCTCGCCGATGTGGTAGGCTCCTGCTGCGACAATGCGGCAAACCGCGCGCAGCAGCTGGGCATCTCTCTTCACCGCGCGCTTGTATCCTGCCCGCTCTTTGCCTCGCTTTGGGAGATGAGCGAGCTTGCCTCCAGCCTGCTGGACAATGCCCTGCGCTACAACCGCGCAGGCGGCAGCGTGGCCGTGAGCCTTGCCATGGAAAGCGGCGCGCCCTGCCTGCGCATCACAAATACCGGCGAGCCCATCCCGCCGGAACAGGCGCGCCGCATTTTCGAGCGCTTCTACCGCCTTGGGCGCGGCAAATCGCCGGGCAGCGCAGGGCTGGGCCTTGCCATTGTAAAGCACATTGCGGGTAATTACGGTGCGCTTGTTACCGTAACGCCCCAGCCGGACGGAAATACCTTTACGGTACGCTTCCCCCGCCCGGGCGCCGAGGCGGCAGAGCGCTGAGCATCCCTTTCCTGCGCCGCGCAGCTGTAAAAGGGCTTTTTATTCCTGCCTTTCTTTTGCTTCCTTTTGCTTCCCTTTGCTTCCCTTTGCTTCCCTTTGCTTCCCTTTGCTTCCCTTTGCTTCCCTTTGCTTCCCTTTGCTTCCCTTTGCTTCCCTTTGCTTCCCTTTGCTTCCCTTTGCTTCCCTTTGCTTCCCTTTGCTTCCTTTTGACTTTTCCCTTTGAACGCACAATGGCCGGCACATTCCAAAACGCGCGGGCCTTCTCGGAATGTGCCGGCTGCTTTTCTTTTTTCTTTTTTCAGAAACGCTTTTCTCTTTTCAAGTTGACACTTTGTCCGCCTTATGGTATAGTTCGTATAACAAATCGCACTTTCAACACAAAGCAGGGGGGATAAAAAATGACTGGGCCAAAGGGAAAATACGCATGGACGGCCACTGTGGGAGAAAAGGGACAGATCGTCATTCCGAAGCAGGCGCGCGAGCTGTTTGAGATTCGGCCCGGGGATACGCTGCTGATCCTCGGCGATGAAAAGCGCGGCATTGCGATTCCGCCAAAGGGCGCTTTTGCCGAACTGTTCGATGCGGCATTTCAGGAAAAGGGCGGCGCGCGCGAGTAAAAACGTTGCCTGTTTTTGCATTCCCGCTCATGGACGTACAAACGCGATGCTTCCGGCAGTCGCAGCTGTCGAACACGGAAATACGGTTCGCTTCTATTCCATGGAAGTGATGCTATAAAACAATTTATCCGGGTAAAAAAAACAGAGATGGGCGCGCTGCAAAAAGGGATCTTGCAGCGCGCCCTGCTTCATAAGCAAGCCGCTGGTTTTGTGTTCGATCTCTTACTGCTTTTGCAGCAGCTCTTTGTATTTGGGACGATCCGCTTCGGGATCATTCAGCGCCGTCATGGCCTGTTCAATAGACCATCCCATATTATTCACCAGATTTTGTATGGATGCAGCCATGTTTTGAAATGCGCCTTCGGCACGGCCTTTTTCCATACCTTTTTCCATACCCTTTTCCATGCCGCGTTCCCATATGCCTTTACTCAAATTGCACACACCCTGCACCTCCATTTCCATCTCGTGTGTCATTGCAAGATCAAAATCCTGCCGCTCACCCATTTAAACCGCCTCCCATTCCTGCAGGAGAGCTGTAAAATCCCGTTCTGCCCGAAGCCCTCCAAATGGGATCGGCAGCCTCGCCATGAGCTTTTTGTTGGCGCGAGCCTCTACGCCCCGCCGGCGTTCTCCTCGCTGAAATGCAGCTCCAGTGTGCGCAGCGCGGCAAGCAGCTCCTCGCTGTCGGCACCGCCCCAATCCTGCACGGTATACAGGTGCGTCTCCACCACATAGCCGTCCAGCGCATAAAACGCACAATGCAAAAACCACAGCTCCTCCGAGCCGTCCATCCATGTATTCAAATGCAGCACGCGCAGCGGGCGGCCGTCCAGCTCCAGATCGTCGGCCGCCGCGTCCTCCGGCGATGCTCCGTCGCCCTGATAGGGCGCGAGCATTTCCGCAGAAAACGGCGCCGCGGCATCTGCCGCCCGCCAAAGGCGCGGAAATTCGGCAATTTTAGCGTCCCCGCGCGAAAAAGTGATATACTGATCGAACTGCCAGCTCTCCGGCACGTGCAGCACCACCAGCGCCTTTTCGCCTTCGGCGCCGCCCGCCTCGGTAATGGGCAGCGAAATAAAGCTGGGCCCCGCGCTCATCACGATTGGGGGCGGTTCGCTCCCCTCCGGCTCCTGCCCGCTCGCCGCATCGAACACCTCCGGCGGCGTTTGGGGCGCAGACGACGCAGGCAGCGGCAGCGGCTCCGAGGCAGCAGACGCCGGCACAGAGCCGCTTTGCCCGCTGGAGGAAGACGGCGTGCTTTTGCAGGCAGAGCATAAAAGCGCGGCGCACAGGCACAGCGCGGCGATTTTGAGCTTTTTCATCCAATAACCTCCCCGGCGCCGGCGGCTGCGGCCACCGGCAAACGCACAAATCGTATCCATTCCGCCGCAGGCATCCCAAAGCCATCGCGCCGTAGCGCCCCGTGCGGGAAACGGCTCCCGGGCCGGCACACACGAAAAGCGGCGAGCCTTACGCCCAGTCTCTGGCACGCTCCACGGCTTTGTGCCAGCCGTCCACCAGCCCTCTGGCCGTTTCTGCGTCCATCTGCGGCTCGTACAGCCGGTCGAGCGTCCACTGGCCTTTGATGTCGTCCAGATCCTTCCATACTCCCACGGCAAGGCCCGCAAGATAGGCCGCACCCAGCGCCGTTGTCTCGCGGATCATCGGGCGGCGCACCGTTACGCCTGTAATGTCCGCCTGGAACTGCATCAGCAGATTGTTTGCCGAGGCGCCGCCGTCCACCTTCAATTCACGAAAACAGACGCCGCTGTCCGCCTGCATGGCCGTCAGCACGTCCATGGTCTGGTATGCGATGCCCTCCAGCGCCGCGCGGATGATGTGGTTGCGCCCCGCGCCCCGCGTGAGGCCAAGAATCGCGCCGCGCGCGTACATATCCCAGTGCGGTGCGCCCAGCCCCGTAAAGGCGGGCACCACATATACGCCCGCGCTGTCCGGCACCTTGCCCGCAAAGTATTCGCTGTCGGCGCTCTCGTTGATCAGTTTCATCTCGTCGCGCAGCCACTGGATCACCGCGCCGCCCACAAATACACTGCCCTCCAGCGCATAGGTCACCTTGCCGCCAAGGCCCACGGCAACGGTTGTGAGCAGGCCGTTTTTGCTGTTTACCGGCTCCGCTCCCGTATTCATCAGCATAAAGCAGCCCGTACCGTAGGTGTTTTTTACATCGCCGCGCGCAAAGCACGTTTGCCCGAACAGCGCGGCCTGCTGGTCGCCCGCCGCGCCCGCAATGGGGATCTCGGCCCCGCCGATGCTTGCCTTGCCGTACACCATGCTGGAATCGCACACCTTCGGCAGCATGCACATCGGAATGCCCAGCAGTGCGCAGATATCCCCGTCCCATTCCAGCGTGTGGATGTTGAACAGCATGGTGCGCGAGGCGTTCGTCACATCCGTCACATGCGCCGCACCGTTCGTCAGCTTCCAGATCAGCCAGGTATCCACTGTGCCGAACAGCAGCTCGCCGCGCTCGGCACGTTCTTGCGCGCCCTCCACATGGTCGAGGATCCAGCGGATCTTGGTCGCGCTGAAATACGCATCAATGCGCAGGCCGGTTTTTTCGCGGATCATTTCGGCATGGCCCTGCTTCTCCAGCTCGGTGCAGAAATCGGAGGTGCGGCGGCACTGCCACACAATGGCGTTATATACGGGGCGGCCCGTGGCTTTGTCCCACACGATGGTTGTCTCACGCTGGTTCGTAATGCCGATGCCCGCGATCTCGCCTGCATCCAGCCCGCTGCGCGCCAGCACCTCGATCAGAACACCGTACTGCGAGGCATAGATCTCCAGCGGATCATGCTCCACCCAGCCGGCTTTGGGATAGTGCTGCGTAAACTCCTTCTGCGCCATATTCACGATATTCTGGTGCTCGTCGAACAGGATGGCACGGCTGGAGGTCGTGCCCTGATCGAGGGCCATGATATATTTGCTCATACCTTCGATTCCTTTCTTTTTTTGGGGATCGTTTTGGAAAAACGGCCGCGGCTTTCGGCTTCGGCGAGGGGCCTATGCGCGGCGAAGGGCGGTGCCCGGGCCGGTTTGCGGCGCCGGCGCCGTTTTTTACAGCGCCGCGACCACAGAGATCTTGATCTTATACTCCGGCACGGCCAGCGCGCCGCCCGTTACACTGCGCGCGGGCTCGCACCCGTCCACAATCCACGAATCCCACACGGCGTTGAATTCGCCGTAATCCGCCATATCGGCCAGCGTGACGGTTGCCGTCAGCACACGGGAGCGGTCTGTGCCGTTGCGCGCAAGAATGTTGTCGATCACATGCATTACGTCCTTTGTCTGCCCTGTGATATCGGCCTCCAGATCGGTGGTGGTAATGCCGCTGGTGTATACAAGCCCGCCGTGCACCACACTCAGCGAGCGGCGTCCGTTTGCTCCGTTGCGTTTGATTTCCATGTTGTTGCCTCCGTTCCTTTTTTGTGCAAATTTCCGCGTCCGCGCAATTTTTGCCCGTGGCGCCCGCAAAAGAAAAAAATCTTTTATTTTGGGTGCAAAGTTGCTATAATATAAAGTAGGGGGATCAGCGCTTCGCCCGGGCGCGGCGTTTCTACTTCCTATCATACCATTTTTTACGAGGAATTTCTACATGAAAAATCGCCTTGCCGCATTTCTTGTTCTGATTTTTTGCGCCGCGCTGTTCGCTCCGGCGGCCGGGGCGGCCGGATACCCTCTGCCGGAGGGTGTGGAGGTCACGGCGCAGGCCGCCTGTTTTATCAATCTGGATACCGGGATCGTGATGTTTGAACGAAACGCAGACGAGGCGCGCAGCATTGCCAGCCTCACCAAGCTGATGACTGCGCTGCTGCTGGTGGAAAACGTCGAGGATCTTTCCGGCACGATGATCACCGCCGAGCGCAGCCTGTATGTGCCGCCCATTACCACGCCCGGCTCGTCCAATGCGGATATCCGCCCGGGCGAATCGGTGAGCGCTCTGAACATGCTGTACGCAATGCTGCTGCCCAGCGGCAACGAGGCGGCCGAGGCCGTGGGCTACTACCTTGGCAACGGCAATCTAAACAACTTTTTTGCGCTGATGAACGCGCGCGCCGCTGAGCTGGGCTGCACAAACACGCATTTTGCCAGCACGAACGGCCTGCAGGAGATGGACGCGGGCAACTATTCCAGCGCGCGCGACGTGGCGCGGGTCGCCGCGGCATGCTGGAAGCATGAGATCTTCCGCACCGTGGCGGGCACCGTTACCCATCAGATGCCTGCCACCGAGAACCCCAGCCACGCCGCGCCGTACAATATTCAAAATACCAACCGCATGCTTGTCAGTTCGTCTGGCGTGTACCGCGCCTACATTCGGGGCCTCAAAACCGGCTCCACGCCGGCGGCGGGGCGCTGCTTTGCCTCCGTGGCCGTCAATGACCGCGGCGAAACCTATCTGGGCGTCGTGCTCGGCACGCCGTGGGACGTGCCGCCCACCGAATACGCTTATTCCTTTTACGATACCGCCGCCATTTACGATTGGATCTTCGCAAATTATTCCGTGCGCCCCTCCATCGACGTCGGCTCGCCCGTAACGGAGATCCGCGTAAATTACTGCTCCGATCTGGATACGCTGATGCTGTACCCTGCCGACGATCTGCGCACCGTACTGCCGAACGGCGACGATTCGCTGCTGGAAAAAGCATTCGATGTGCCGGAGAGCGTGGACGCCCCGGTTCAGATGGGCGACGCGGTGGGAACGGTAACGCTTACGCTGAACGGCGATCTGATCGGCACGGTGGATCTGGTTGCGGGGCAGGACGTGGCACGCAGCGATTTTTTATACGCGCTCGCGCAGGTAAAGGCTTTTTTTCAAAGTTTATACTTCCGAGTGGTTTGTATTCTGACGGCGGTCTTCCTTGCCGGCTATGCGCTGCTTACGGTGTGGCTGCACCGGCGTGAACGGAACCGGCGGCGCGCCGGAGCACGCGGCAGTATCCCCCGGCAGGGCAGCGCTTCCCGGCAGGGCGGCGCGCCCCGGCCGAATGCCCCATCCCGGCAAAGCGGCGCGGGGGCGGGCGGCCGAAGCGCCCGGGCCGCGCGGGAAGGCTTCCCGGCGGAGAATGCCGTTTCTCCGTTTGCCGCAGACGGTGCGGACGATTTCGATCCCGGCTTTTGGGACGACGATTTCTTTGATCCGCAGGATCTTTAAAAACATTTCAGTCAAAGCAGTTCAGCGGAGGTTTTCATGGAAAAGCCACAGTCTTCACACGCCACCGGCGCGCTTTTGCACCGGTTCTGGCCGTACCTGGCCCGGTACAAGGGCGTTTTGTGCTTCGATCTGTTCTGCGCCGCGCTCACCTCGGTGTGCGAGCTGGTGCTGCCAATGATCATGCGCGCCATCACCAACCGGGGCGCGAGCGATCTTGCCGGTCTCACCACCGGCTACATCCTGCGCGTGGGCGCGCTGTACCTTGTACTGCGGCTCATCGACGGCGCGGCCAACTACTTTATGGCCAACACCGGGCATGTAATGGGCACGCGCATTGAAACGGATATGCGGCGCGACGCGTTCGATCACCTGCAGAAGCTTTCGGACAGTTATTTTGCCAACACCAAGGTGGGCCAGATCATGGGCCGCATCACCAACGATCTGTTCGATGTTACAGAGTTTGCGCACCATTGCCCGGAAGAGTTTTTCATCGCGGCGCTGAAGGGCGTAATCTCGTTTGTCATTTTAGCGGGCATCGATCTTCGGCTCACGCTCATCATCTTTCTGGTGGTGCCGGTGATGCTGGTGTGCTGCACGCGCTTTAACCACATGGTGCGCGTTACCATGCGCCGGCAGCGCAGCCAGATCGGCGAGCTGAACGCCCGTATTGAAGACAGCCTGCTGGGAGAACGCGTGGTAAAGGCGTTTGGCGGCGAGGATCTGGAGCGCGCAAAATTCGAGCGGGACAATCTGGCCTTTCTCGGCATCAAAAAAGAGATGTACCGCTGGATGGCCGCGTTCAACACCTCCACCCGCCTGTTTGACGGGCTGATGTACCTTGTTGTAATCGTGGCGGGCGGGCTGTTTTTGCGCAGCGGTGCGATCTCCCCCGGCGATCTTGTCGCGTACATGCTGTATGTTTCCACAATGCTCACCACGATCCGGCGCATCATCGAGTTTGCCGAGCAGTTCCAGCGCGGTATTACGGGCATCGAGCGCTTTTGCGAGATCATGGACGCCGAAGTGGATATTTTTGATGACGAGAACGCCGTTGCGCTCGAACACGTAGAGGGGCGCATCACGTTTGAAAACGTTTCGTTTGAATACCCCGACGATCACAACAAGGTGCTGCGCGATCTGAACCTCACCGTTCGCCCCGGCGAAAGGCTTGCGCTGGTGGGGCCCTCGGGCGGCGGCAAAACCACGCTGTGCAGCCTGATCCCGCGCTTTTACGACGCAACGTCCGGCCGGGTATGCATCGACGGGCACAACGTAAAAACCGTTACGCTCGCATCCCTGCGCCGCGCTGTGGGCATTGTGCAGCAGGATGTTTACTTATTCAGCGGCTCCGTGTACGAAAATATTCTGTACGGCCGCCCCGACGCCACGCGCGCGGAGGTGGAGCAGGCCGCGGCACAGGCCGGCGCGCACGATTTTATTCTGGCCCTGCCGCAGGGCTACGATTCCTATGTGGGCGAGCGCGGCGTAAAGCTCTCGGGCGGGCAAAAGCAGCGCATTTCCATCGCGCGGGTATTTTTGAAAAATCCGCCCATCCTGATTTTGGACGAGGCGACGAGCGCGCTGGACAACGAGAGCGAGCAGCTTGTGGGCCAAAGCCTTGCGCGGCTTGCCCGCGGCCGTACCACGCTCACCATCGCCCACCGTTTAACGACCATCCAGCACGCCGACCGCATTCTGGTACTGGGCGAAAACGGCATCGAGGAGGAGGGCACGCACGAGGAGCTGCTGGCCCTCGGCGGCATCTATCACAGGCTGTGGACCGGCGCCGCCGCGCTGGATGCGCCAACGGTTTGAACCCCCCTGGCCTTTGCTGCCGCTTCGCGGCCTGTATGCCCGGTTCTGTATACTCAATTCTCATGCTCGATCTGTACGTTCGATCGGCACGCTTGATTCCCGCGCCCGATCGGCACCTTGATTTCCATACCCAATCTGCACGCTTGATTTCCATGCCCAATCCGCACGACCGCTTCTCATACCCGACCTGCACGCTCAAAGAAATGGAGGAAAACCGTGGAACAGCCGCTCGTCACCGTTATCATCCCCGTGTACAATGCCGCGCCGGACCTTGCGCGCTGCATCGAAAGTGTGCGCAAGCAATCCTACCGCAACCTCGAGATCTTTCTCATCAACGACGGCAGCACGGACGCCTCCGGCCCCATCTGCCATATGTACGGCCGCATCGATCCGCGCATTCACGTGATCGAACAGGAAAATTCCGGCGTTTCCGCCGCGCGCAACGCGGGCATCTCTGCCGCGCGCGGCAAATATCTGCAATTTGTGGACAGCGACGATTACCTTGCGCCGGACGCCACTGCCGCGCTGCTGCTGCGGGCCGAGCGCGCGGGCGCCGATCTTGTCGTCGCGCACTACTACCGCATCGACGGCAAAAACAAAACGTCGCACGGTTTTTTAAAACGGCAGGATGTGATGGATCAGAAGGAATTCGCGCGTGAACTGATGGACGAGCCCGCCAGCTTTTATTACGGCGTTCTGTGGAACAAGCTGTACCGCACGGCCATCATTCGCGATAACGGCATTCTGTGCCGCGAGGAACTGAACTGGAGCGAGGATTTTTTGTTTAATTTAGAGTACATTCGCTATGCGCACCGCTTTTGCGCCGTAACAAAGCCGATTTATTACTATGTCAGCAACGAAAAAAGCATCACCCACACGCAGATCGATTTTGTCAGCGTTGTGCGCACCAAATCAAGGCTGTTTGCATATTACAAAAGCCTGTACGAAAGCCTCGATCTGTACGAAAAATTCAAGCCGCAGATCTACAAATATCTTGTTGCCACCGCAGAGCATCCGTAACGCCCTGCGCGGCCATACAAAAACATTCAAAAGGGGATCGATCCGATGAGCTATCAGCAAATGCTGGAAACACGCCAGAGCTGCCGCGCCTACGACCCTGCGCGCATTCCCTCGCACGAGGCGCTGGAGCAGCTGTTGCAGGCCGCACGCCTTGCGCCAAGCGCCTGCAACAGCCAGCCGTACCATTTTTACATCGCGCAGGGCGAGGCTGCCCGCGCCGTGGGCGAAACGACGCGCAGCATGGGCATGAACGCCTTTACGGCAGAGGTTCCAGCCTTTTTTGTCGTTGCCGAGCAGCCCTACAACGCCAGCGCCGCCGTGGGCGCGCGCATGAAAAAGCAGGATTACCGCGCGGCGGATATCGGCCTGGCGGTATCGCAGCTGATCTACCGCGCGCACGAGCTGGGCCTTGCCACATGCATTCTCGGCTGGTTCGACGAAAAGGCCCTGCAGCGGCTTACCGGCACGGCCGAGCGCATCCGGCTGGTGGTTGCCGTAGGCTATGCCAAGGAGGGCGACGCTTTGCGCGCCAAAAAGCGCAAAGCGCCCGAGGAACTGGCCACCTGGCTTTCCCAAAGGCCGGAGGGCCGATAAAAAAGAAGTCATTTTCTCCCCGCGCGGGGAAGACGCAGCGCCCGAGTTTGGCTGCGTTCCCACAGTCCGTCCGCTTTGCGGCAGAGTTTGGAGGTTTTTATGCGTCGTCTTTATTTTCAGCGGTTCGATCTTTGGCTGAGCCTTGCGCTGAGCTTTCTCGTCAGCCTTGGCACGGTATGGCTTGCCGAGCAGATCCTGGATAAAACGTATCTCGACTATGTACAATCGCACGAGGTGGCCGACGGCGAGATCGGCGGCGTGGCAGGCGCCGACGTATTCCGCGCGCAGAATGTAGAGGATCTTCTGGCGCACGATACGTTCACGGTGGTATCGCCCGGCATCCAGTATATGAACCGCGGCGCCGGATATTTCGGCAGCTGGTATCTGTATGCGCTCACGCTGCCCTCCGGCGAGCGCGTGGCGGCCGTGATCAATTTCGACAGCCTTGTGCGCTCCGGCGAGGATATCTACAGCGGCGAAACCACGCTTCCCGTCGGGCGCGTCGTCTATGAAGATCTGGAAGGATCGGAAACGTTTCTTTCTCAGATCGAGCATTCCGCCCCGCTGGACCGGCACGATTTTTACATAGATATGATGGGCTCAGGCGGCCGCATGAGCGAGGAGGATTACCGCGAGCTGCCCCTTCTGGCAGTGCGGCTGGGCACGATCCTTGTCTGCTTCCCGGTTTTTCACCTCATCGGTTCAAAGCTTGGCGTCTTCCCCTGCTTCTTTCCGCCGCGGGAACGAAAGCCCAAAAAGAAAAAAGGCAGCGAAGCGGAATCGGAATCGCCCCGCCCGGCCTGAGGCTGCCTTTTCTGCCGCCGGAAAGGCGCATCATATTTTGATCGCCAGCCACTTATCGCTGCGAAAGCGCCAGCGCGTGAGCAAAAGGCGGATGGACTGATCGAGCAGAAGGCCCATCCACGCGCCCACAAGGCCCAGATCGAGCGGGTACACAAACAGCCAGCCGGAGAGCGGGCGCACGCACGCCACACTCACAAGCGATACCAGCGCCACAAATTTGGTATCGCCGCCGCCCCGCAAACAGCCGCTGTAGATCACCTGTGAAACCTGCAAAAATACGATTACGGCTATAAACCGCATGATCACGGAGCCGTAGGCCAGAATCTGCGCGTCATCGGAAAACAGGCGAAAGATCTCGCGCCCCAGTGTAGTATAAAATACCGCCAGAAGGGCCGAGCACAAAAAGCCCAGCCGCTGGCAAAAGCCGCCGTAAATTTTGGCAAGATCCGGCCGCTGCTCGCCAAGGCTCTGCCCCGCAAGCGAGACGGAGGCCACCGAAAGCCCGTCGCCAAACGCAAACGAGATGGTGATGATATTCATGCCGATCTGGTGCGCCGCAAAGGCGTTTGTGCCCAGCCGCGCCACCACCATGGTGTACATCAAAAAGCCAAAGCGCAAAAACAGCTGTTCCGCCAGCGTGGAGGAACCGATGTTGGCAATGCTGCGCAGCGTGCCGGCGTCAAAGCCGCGCTTTTCGCTGCCGTGGAATAAGTACAAAAAGCTGTCCGGATGCATCACCGAGCGCAGCGCCATGCAGCAGGCCACCGCGGTGCCGATCACCGTGGCAATGGCGGCGCCGTTCACGCCCAGCGCCGGGAACCCAAAATGCCCGCCGATGAGCAGATAGTTGCACACAATATTCACCAGGTTCGAGGTGATGTTTGTGCGCATGGCAATCCTTGTGCTGCCCACGCCGCGCTGCGCGGCATTGATTACCATGTTCAGCACATTAAAAATCTGGCAGCCCACAATGATGCGAAAATATCCCGTGGCAAGCCCGTGCGTATCCTCGTTGGTGCCGGCAAGCCGCAGCGCGGGCTCGGCCAGCAGCAGCGCCGCCGCCGTAACAACGGCGGTAAACAGCACCGTAAGCAAAATTGCCTGCCGCAGCACGCGGTTTGCGCCCTCACGGTCTCCCTCGCCCTTGCGCCGCGCCACAATGGCGCTGACGGCAACGTTGATGGAAAGGAACAGCGCAAGGCAGATAAACTTCGGCTGGTTCGTCAGCCCGATGGCCGCAATGGCCGAAGCGCCCAGCGAGGAAACCATAATGGTATCCACCACACTGACGAGCGCCACCAAAAAAGATTCCAGCGTAGAGGGCCACGCCACGCGCAGCGCGCGGCGCAGCAGCGTGGCGTCGCTTGGCACCTCGCCGCGCGGGGGAGTATCCTTCAAAATGCGCCGCGCGTTGAACAGCAGCGCCAAAGCCCGATCCATATGTTCTGATATCTCCTTTTCGGCGTGCAAAAGCATCGCGGGGATCCTGTTTTGCGCGCGTTTCGCACGTTTTCTCGGCGCGCTCCGGCGCATGAGGCTTTATGCGCGCAGAACGATCTCGCCGTTTTCGGTGTCTACGGTAACGGCGGCCAGCGGCTCGCCCGCGATGATGCGTGCCGCGAGCGCGTCCTCCACCTCGCGGCGGATGGCGCGGCGCAGATCCCGCGCGCCGAATTTGCCGCCCTTAGCCTTCTCGCACAGCAGCTCCAGCGCGCCGTCCGTCCACGAAAGGCCTATGCCCTTTGCGGCCAGCGGCTCCTTGTATTCGCTCAGCATCAGCGCGGCAATGCGCTGCAGCTCCTTTGGCCCCAGCGGCGCAAAGGTTACGATCTCGTCCACGCGGCTCATAAATTCCGGCCGCAGAAAATCGCTCAGCGCCTTTAAGGCCTTGTCGCGGCTCATCTGCGCAAGGGTGCGGTTAAAGCCCGTCTCGCCCGTTTTATCGCCCGAGCCGGCGTTACTCGTCATGCAGATCACCGTATTTTCAAAGTTCACCGTGCGCCCCTGTGCGTCGTTGATCTTGCCCTCGTCCAGAATTTGCAAAAGCAGGTTCATAACATCCGGGTGCGCTTTTTCGATCTCGTCGAACAGCACTACGCTGTACGGCCGGCGGCGCACCTTTTCCGTCAGCTGGCCGGCCTCGTCGTAGCCCACATAGCCCGGCGGCGAGCCGATGAGGCGGCTGACGGTGTGTTTTTCCATATATTCCGACATATCCAGCCGAATGAGCGGATCCACGGTATCAAACAGCTGCAGCGCAAGCTGCTTGACAAGCTCTGTTTTGCCCACGCCCGTGGGCCCCACAAAGATAAAGCTGGCCGGGCGGCGGCGCGCGGAAATATCGGCGCGGCTGCGCTTGACGGCGTTTGCCACCACATGTACGGCCTCGGCCTGCCCGATGATAACGCGGTTCAGGTTTTCTTCCAGCTGCGCAAGCCTTGTATATTCGGCCTCCTGTACCTTCGCGGCGGGAATGCCTGTCCACAGTTCGATCACCCTGGCCACATCCTCCATCGTCACGGGAATGTCGGCCACGGCCTCGCGCTGCGCGGGCAGATCGGCCTCCAGGCGGATGATGCCCGCCTTAATCTCGGCCAGCTTCTCGTAATCCGGCCCCTCCTTCGCCTGCTCCTGCTCGGCCTCCTGCTCCTTCAGCGAGGCAAGGTGCTTTTCGGCTTCGGCCCAAGCGGCGATCTCGGGATGGCGCAGGCTGCAGCAGGCGCAGGCCTCGTCCAGCAGGTCGATGGCCTTGTCCGGCAAAAAGCGGTCGGTGATATACCGTTCAGAGAGCGTCACCGTGCTGCGCACAATGGCGTCGTCCACCTTTACATGGTGGTATTCCTCGTAATAGGAGCGCACGCCCGCAATTACCGCGGCGGCGTCGTCGATGGACGGCTCTTCAATGCGCACGGGCTGGAAGCGGCGTTCCAGCGCCTGATCCTTCTCGATATATTTGCGGTATTCGGTAAACGTTGTCGCACCGATCACCTGAATCTCGCCGCGCGAAAGCGCGGGCTTTAAGATATTGGCGGCGTTCATCGCGCCCTCGGCGTCGCCCGCGCCCGTGATGTTGTGGATCTCGTCGATGAACAGGATCACGTTTCCGGCGGCCTTCACCTCTCCGATCAGGCCCTTGATGCGGCTTTCAAACTGGCCGCGGAACTGCGTTCCGGCCACAAGGCTCGTCAGATCCAGAAGATAGATCTCGCGGTCGCGCAGGCGCTGCGGCACATTGCCCTCGGCAATGCGCAGAGCGATGCCCTCGGCGATGGCCGTTTTGCCAACGCCCGCCTCGCCAATCAGGCAGGGGTTATTCTTCTGCCGGCGCGATAAGATCTGGACGGTGCGGTAAATCTCCTGATCGCGGCCGATAATGCGGTCCACCTTGCCCTCGCGTGCCTTGCGGGTGAGGTTTTCGCAGTAATGATCCAGAAACTTGCGCTTTTTGCCGGCATCGTTTTTGCTTTTTGCCTCGCGGGGCGCCTGCCTGTCGGCGTCCTTTTCCTTTTCGCCGTCGTCCTCGCGGCGGCGGCTGAAGATGCCGAACGGGAACGTGGCGTGGCCGCCCGGCTCAAAATCCTCGCCGTCCGTGTCGTCGTGTCCCTCGTCCTCGTCGGAGAGCGGCCGGCCCGACATTCTGCGCAGGATCTCTTCCGGGTCCAGATCGCCGTTTTCCATCAGGCTGCCCAGCCCGTCCTCCATCGATTCCAGATCCTTCTCGGAGATCCCAAACTGCTTCATCATATCCTTGATGGGCGGAAGGCCCAGCTCCCGCGCGCATGAAAGGCAGTAGCCCTCGCTTTTGGTTTCGCCCGCCTCGTATTTTTGTACAAAAACGATCGCGGGGCGTTTTTTGCATCGAACACAAATCATGATCCTGTTGCCGTCCCTTCTGAATGTTTCAAAAAACTATGCCTGTCGCCGAAGCGCGCCGTATGGCGGCGGCCAATATCGCTTTGCAGAGAGCTGCACCGTCGGCCGGAAAAGGCGTGCGGCGGCGGCCGATATCTCTTTGCAGAGAGCTGCACCGTCGGCCGGAAAGAGGCGTGCGGCGGCGGCCGGTGCCGCTTCAACGATCAAATCAGGTAAAAAACGGATTGTACGCCGAGAAAAGCCGATACAAAACGCTGCCGGAAAGCGCCGCGTCGTTCAGGCCGGGCAGCGTTCCGTTCGTGATAACGACCACCGCCCACAGCAGGCACAGGCCCAGCAGCATGTGAACCAATCCGGCCACAAACCCAACGGCAATGCCCAGCAGGCGGTTTACGCCGCCGATCACGGGAATTTTGTTCAGGTTGGTAAGCGATGCTACCAGCAGCGCCACCAGCACCCGGCACAGCACAAAGGTGGCAAAGAACAGCACCACGGTGATGAGCGGCACCACCAGCGGCGCGACAAGCTCCTCCACCACGCGCTGGGCAAGATCCGGCGCGCCGGAATGGAACAGCTCCGCGGCCCTGCCCGCGATCTCGTCTAAAAACCGCTGCGGCAAAAAGCCCGAAAGGCCGTCTAAAATTACCGTCAGCCCTCCCTCGCCCTGCTCGCGCAGCGCCTCGGCCATGCGCTCGGTAAGGCCCGATCGGAACAGCTTTTCAAATACCGCGGGCGATACGCTCCCCGAGACAAACCACGCCAGCGCCAGCGAGACAAGGCTGCCCACAAGGCCGATGAGCCCCGCGACAAAGCCCTTTTTCGCATAGCGCAGCATTGTTGCGGCCAGCACGGCCACCAAAATTAAATCGATCAGAATTGCAGGTGTGATCTTCATCAGTATGTCCTTTCCGGCGGGCGGCATTCCCCCGCATATTGATTCCGCAGTTTTTCCCGTCTTCCTCCCCGGGCGGCCTACGGTTCCTTTGCCGGGGTTTCCTCACCGGGCGGCTTCAGCTCGCTTGCCTGCCCCTGTGTGAGCAGCAGCATTTTCTGCCAGGCGGCCACCGCCGCCAGGGGCTTTTTTTCGGTTACCACCGTCCCGCAAAAGCTGCCGTCCAGCCCGTAGCACAGCACGCCGCCGTTCGTAAGCACAAAGGCGTTGGTGCGGCTGGCGGCAACGCTCTGGGCGCGCTCGTTCAAGTTGGCCGTGCCCGCCACGGCCAGCGTGGCATCCAGCACGGTAAGCTGTGTCAAAGCGCCGTGCACGCCGTCGCCAAACAGCAGCACCGCGTTTTTGTCCGCGCTCACGGCCGCGCTCTGCAGCGTAAGGCCGCCATATTCGTAGCGGTACAGCTGCGTTCCGTCCGCCGTCGCGTACACGGCCGCGAACGTATCGTAGATTACCAGCACCTCGGAGGAGGAGAGATACTGGATCTTCAGCGGCAGCCCCTGCGAATTGCGGATCGTAATGTACTCGTCTCGGTCGGTATTCATCAAATACACCGTGCCGCCCAGCGCGCCGCCCTCGGCATAAGGGCACCCCGCGGCCAGCTGCCGGTTGTCGGAGGCAAACGCCATCGCGGTGGGCAGCTCCTGCGTGCGGAACGTATAGATGTTCTGGAACATCGGGTCGTACACCAGCAGCTTCGAGCGGGTAAACACGGCCAGCGAGCCGTTCGGGCTCATGGCGCAAAGCAGGATCGCATCCTCAAATTTGCTTTCGTACAGCGTGCGGCTGCGGCTTTCTACCCGCAGCTCCTTGCCCGAGCGGTTGTAAAGGCAAACGCGCGTATTGCCCGCTGCCAGATCCGGCCTGCCGTAGCCGTGCTGAATGCGCCGCAGCTCGTTGCCGTTCGCGGCGTAAAGCACCAGATCCTGTTCTCCCACCGCCGCAAAGCCGCCGGCCAGCGGCACGGCGCTGCGAAAGCCGGACAGCGTAAACGCAATGGGGTACCCCGCGCCGGGCGTGAGCGCGATGCCGATTGAATCGACCACGTCGCCCAGCAACGCCAGCGAGGCGCCGTACACGCCGGCAAAGCCGGCAAGAATTGCGGCAAGCACAAGGGTGAGCGCAACGGCGGCAAGGCCCGCCGCGCGCAGCTTGCGCATGCGTTTGCGCATGCGGATGCGGATAATGCGCTCGCCGCTTCCGGCGGGCACGAGCGGCGTATCGGCAGCCGGCGCATCCGGAAATGCGGCCGGGGGCACGGCAGCCGCCCCGGCCTGCGGCGCGTCGTCCCAGTAATCCCGCTCGGGCACCGTCACCTTCCGCTTTGGCGCGCGCGGCCGTGTGCGTTCCCGCTTCGGCCGCCCCGGCGGCGCGCCCGCTGCCGGCTGGTGCGCAAGGCCCTTCTCCGGCGTTTTGTGTGGCATCAGATCCATAAATCGTATACTCTCTTTTTCGGTTTGATAGAACCGGCTTTTGAAAAACTCCATCCTCTGCCAGGCGCGCGCCGCGCGGGCCAGACCCGGCGGCGGAAGCGCCCTGAAACACGGACGCTTCAGGGCGATATGCCGCCCGGGCCGCTTTCCTGCGCCGGATAATTTACCCGGTACAAAAACAGCCCCTGCGGCGGCGCGGTATCCCCCGCCGCGCCGCGGCGTTTGCCCTGCAGGATCTCGGGCATGCGCTCGGGCGGCATGCGCCCCGCGCCCGCCTCCACCAGCGTGCCCACCATAATGCGCACCATATTGTAAAGATATCCGTTCGCGCACACATGAAAGGTAATGTCCTCGCCCGTGCGCCGCACGCGCGCAAAATACACGGTGCGCACGGTATCGGCCACATCGCTGCCCGCCGCGCAGAACGCCGCAAAATCGTGCGTGCCGCAAAGCGCCCCGGCCGCGCGCGCCATGGCCGCCTCGTCCAGCGGCGCGGGCACGCGCCAGCACAGGCCGTTTTGGAACGGATCGGCGATGGAGCTGTTGTGGATGCGGTAGAGGTATTCCTTGCTTTGGGCCGAATAGCGCGCATGGAAGCCCTCCGGCACCGCATATGCGGCAGTTACCCGGATATCCTCGGGCAAAAAACGGTTCACCGCCAGCGGCAGGCGGCGCGGCTCAATGGGCTTTGGCTGAAAATAGCTCACGCAATACCCCAGCGCGTGCACGCCCGCGTCTGTGCGCGAGCAGCCCTTTACGGGCGGCCGCGTGCCGTACAGCCGCTGCAGCGCGTTCTGCAGCACCTCGCACACCGAGAGCGCGTTTTTCTGCACCTGAAACCCGTGGTATCGCGTGCCCACAAAGCGCAGTGTGATCAATACGTGCATGGCGCCTTCCATTTGCTGCATCCTTCCTCAGCCGATCCGCTCAAAAAACAGATTGCTGATCCCGATGGCCGCGAATACCAGCACCGCCACGGCGGCGATTACAAGATCGGAGCCGTGCAGATGCAGCTGCTTTAAACGCGTGCGGCCCTCGCCGCCGTGGTAGCAGCGGCACTCCATCGCCATCGCCAGCTCGTCCGCCCGGCGAAATGCCGAGATAAACAGCGGGATCAGCACCGGGATCAGCGCCCGCACCCGCTCGCGCAGATTGCCCGAATCCAGCTGCGCGCCGCGCGCCTTCTGCGCGTTCATAATCTTGTCGGTCTCCTCGATGAGCGTCGGGATAAAGCGCAGCGCGATGGTCATCATCATCGCCAGCTCGTGCACAGGCAGATGCAGTTTGGCAAGAGGCCGCAGCAGCTGCTCGATGGCGTCTGTCAGCACGATGGGGCTGGTGGTATACGTTAAAAGGCTCGTGCCCGCAATCAGGCAAAGGATGCGCACGGCCATTACAACGGCATAATAAATGCCCTCCCGGTAAATTTTAAAAATCCACCACGCAAGCAGCGGCTCGCCGGCGCCTGCCATAAAAAACAGGTTCAGCACCGCCGTAAACAGAATGATGGGCAAAATCGGCTTGACGCTGCGCGCCACAAGCCTCAGCGGAAGCTTTGCCACCGCATACAGCACCGCCAGAAATACAATGGAGATCGCAAGCCCGGCCGGGTTCGAGCCCACGAACAGCATTACGATATAAGCAATGGTAAGCAGCAGCTTGACGCGGGGATCCATTTTATGCAGCACAGAATCCCCCGGGAAGTGCTGGCCGATGGTGATGTCCCTCAGCATGGCGCGCCGCCCCCCTTCGCCGCGCGCGCGGCCAAAATGGTTTTGACGGCGTATTTAACGGTGTAAACGTCGGTATCGATCCTGAGCCCCATTTCGCGCAGGCGCAAAAAGATCTTTGTCACCTCGGGCACCGAAAGCCCCAGCTCCAGCAGCTCGGGCGCGCGGGCAAACACCCTGTCGGTATCGTCGTACATGGCGATCTCCCCGCCGGACAGCACCAGCACCTTGTCGGCAAATTTGGCAATGTCCTCCATCGAATGGCTCACCAGCACGGTGGTGGCGCCGGTCTGGCGGTGAAACTCCCTGATCTGCCCCAAAATGGCATCGCGGCCCTCGGGGTCCAGCCCGGCGGCGGGCTCGTCCAGCACCAGCAGCTTTGGCTCCATGGCCAGCACGCCCGCAATGGCCACGCGCCGCTTTTGCCCGCCCGAAAGCTCGAACGGGCTGCGCTGCAGCCACGCCTCCTCAATGCCGCAAAACGCCGCCGCCCGGCGCACGCGCGTATCAATCTCGTCTTTCTCCAGCCCCATATTGCGCGGGCCGAACGCGATGTCCTGATAAACGGTTTCTTCAAACAGCTGATATTCCGGATATTGGAACACCAGCCCCACCTGAAAGCGGAAGCGGCGGATCTGGGCGGGATCCGCCCACAGATCCTCTCCGCCGATGTACACCTTGCCGGAGGTGGGGCGGTTGATGCCGTTGAAGTGCGCGATCAGCGTCGATTTGCCGCAGCCCGTGGAGCCGATGACCCCCACGAACGCGCCTTCCTCGATTTCAAAGCTGATGTGGTTCAGCGCCACCGTCTCGTCCGGCATGCCCTGATTATAGATATAAGAAAGGTCTTCCACCTTTACCGCTGCGGGCATGCGGCCACCTCCTTTGCCTTTTGGGCGCCGTTTGCGCCCGAGGCGTTTTCTGCGCCTTGCGCGTTCCTTGCGCCTGAGGCGTTTTCCGCGCCTTGCGCGTTTCTTGCGCCCTGGTCGTTCTCCCCAGTCCGGGCGCTCGCTGCGCTTTGCGGGGCGTCCTCTTTGTTCCAGGCGCCCTCCGCACGATGCGGGGCGTCCTCTCTGTTCCAGGCGCCCTCCGCACGGTAGGGGGCGTCCTCGCTTTCCGCCGCGCCGGGCGCTTCGCGCCCCGTCAGCAGCCGGTACAGCGCCGCCGCGCAGCCCTCAATGTCAATCACGTCGTCCGGCATGGGGCAGCCCGCCGCCGTCAGCGCGTGGCACAGCTCGGCGGCCTGCGGCACGTCCAGCCGCAGCGCCCGCAGGCGGTCTACCTGGCGGAACACCTCCTTCGGCGTGCCCTCCAGCGCAATTTTCCCCTCGCTCATCACGATCACACGGTCGGCCGTAGCGGCCTCCTCCATATAGTGCGTGATCTGCACCACCGTGATGCCGAATTCGCGGTTCAGCCGGTGCACCGTGCGCATCACCTTTTCGCGGCCGATGGGGTCGAGCATCGCGGTGGCCTCGTCCAGCACAAGGCAATCGGGCCGCATGGCCACAACGCCGGCAATGGCCACGCGCTGCTTTTGTCCGCCCGATAATTTGTGCGGGGCTTTTTCGCGGTAGTTGTAAACGCCCGCCATGCGCATGGCCTCGTCCACGCGCGCGCGCATTTCCCCGGGCGGCACGCCCAGGTTTTCCAGCGCAAAGGCGACGTCCTCCTCCACCACGGTGGCGACGATCTGGTTATCCGGGTTCTGGAACACCATCCCCACCTTCTGGCGAATTTCAAACAGCCTTTCCTCATCTGCGGTGGAGATGCCCTCCACCGTCACCGTGCCGGCGGCGGGCAGCAAAATGGCGTTGAAGTGCTTGGCCAGCGTCGATTTGCCGCAGCCGTTTGCCCCCAGCACCGCCACATATTCGCCGCGCCGCACCCCCAGCGACAGCCCGTCTACGGCGGGCCTGCCCTCGTCCGTATAGCGGAAGGTGATCTTATCCGCTTTCAGCATTTCTTTCATACGCTTTTGTTCTTTCCCTCTCTGTTCCCCTCGTCGGCCTTATTGGCCTGTTGTCCCTGCCGCCCTCGTCGCTCTGTTTCCCTTGTTGGCCTGTTGCTCCGCCGGCCTCGTTGGCCCTGTTTGCGGCGTTTGCACTTTGCCGCGCGGCGGCATGCCCGGTATATGCCGCAAAATCCGCTTTCGTTTTTGTGCGCTACGGCTTTTCTGCGGAATCGGGCCGCCGTCCCCGCCTGCGCCGGAGCGCAAGCTTGAGCAGCGCGCCCACGATCAAAACGCACACCGTATACACACCGCATACCAGAACGCCCGCATACCACGGCGCAGAGCGCATTGCATAGAGGCCCGGATGCGCCGTGTAGTCCCAATAGGTATAAATTCCGTCTCCGAGCAAAACCCCAACCGAAGAGGCCATAAAGATATTCAGTACACGATCCAGTTTTTTCAGCATCATTCATTCCCTCCAGTCTTTCCGATTGGCCGCGCCGTATGCCCGTACCGCGCTCTTGCACCGCTCAAAAACCGCCCGAAAGCAAAAGCGAACCGCTCCGAGGGCGGCAAACGGTTCCGCCTGCCCAAAAGCCGCCGCGCCGCGTGCCGGGAAAGCGCCTCAAAGCAGCGAAAGCGCGCTTTCGCCCTCCAGCCACCACGCCGTTGCGCCGCAGGGCACCACGCCGCCCGTAGCCGTCACCGGCAGGCCGATCTCGTCGCACGCCGTGCACCCGCCGCGCGCTTTGCCAATGCGCTCGTGCAGCAGATATTCCATCACGCTGGGCGAAAGACCCGTGGTGTAGCTGTTCACGGCCACAAACAGCGGCGTATCGGAGAGCACCCCGGCGCACAGCGCTACAAAGCCGTCGATGGAATCCTCCAGCTTCCACACCTCACCGCCCGGGCCGCGCCCATAGCTGGGCGGATCCATGATGATGCCGTCGTACCGCACGCCGCGCCGGATCTCGCGCACCACAAACTTGGCGCAATCGTCCACGATCCAGCGGATCGGCCGCCCGGCAAGGCCGCTGGCGGCGGCGTTTTCTCTGCCCCAGGCCACCATGCCCTTGCTCGCATCCACATGGCACACGCTCGCGCCTGCTGCCGCGCAGGCCAGTGTGGCGCCGCCCGTATAGCCAAACAGGTTCAGCACCCGCACGGGCCGCCCCGCCGCCGCGATCAGCCGTGCGTAGGCGTCCCAGTTCACGGCCTGCTCGGGGAACACGCCCGTATGCTTAAAGCCTGTGGGCGAAACCGTCATGCGCAGCGCGCCGTAGCCGATGTGCCATTTTTCGGGCATTTTACGGCGCATCTCCCACTGCCCGCCGCCGGATGCGGAGCGGTGATACACCGCGTTCGCGCTGCGCCACAGCGGGCTGCTCTCGTCGGTTTTCCACAGGATCTGCGGATCGGGCCGCACCAAAAGCGTTTTGCCCCAGCGTTCCAGCCGGTTGCCGTTTGTCGCATCGATGAGCTCATAATCCTTCCAGCCGTTTGCCGTGCGCATGGCGCCCGCCCTCCCCTTTCGCATTCCATCCTCTGTCCTCGCCCGTGCAGCGCGCTGCTCGGCGCCCTCGCCGGGCCTCTCGTCTGTTTTCCAGTCTCTTCGTTATTTTTCCGCTGCGCGTTCGCGGACAGGCAGAGCGCGCGGCTGCGCCGCGCGGGCCCCTCCGGCGCTTTGTCTGCCTGTAAGGGCGCGCCCCCTTTTTAAAGATCCTCCAGCGATTGCTGGCCGTTTGCCTGCGCAGAGCCGGGGGCCTTCATGCCAAGGTGCTCGTAGGCATAGCGCGTTACACAGCGGCCGCGCGGCGTGCGCGTCAGATAGCCCAGCTGCATCAGATACGGCTCGCACACGTCCTCCAGCGTCACGGCCTCCTCGCCCAGCGCAGCCGCGATCGTCTCCAGCCCCACGGGCCCGCCGCCGTACATCTCAATGATGGCGCGCAACAGGCCGCGGTCCATTTCGTCCAGGCCGATCTTGTCGATGCCCATGCGGTTCAGCGCCTCGCGCGCGATGGCTGCGTTGATAACGCCGTCGCCCAGCACCGTGGCAAAATCCCGCGCGCGCTTTAACAGGCGGTTTGCCACGCGCGGCGTGCCGCGGCTGCATTTCGCCATTTCCAGCGCGCCGCTCTCCTCGCAGGGCACGTCCAAAATCGACGCCGAGCGGCGGATGATGCGCGCCAGCTCCTGCGGGGAATAGAGCTCCAGCTTCAAAAGCACGCCAAACCGGTCGCGCAGAGGGCTGGTGATCTGCCCCGCGCGCGTGGTCGCGCCCACCAGCGTAAAGCGCGGCAGGTTGATGCGGATGGACTGCGCGGCCGGGCCCTTGCCGATCATGATATCCAGCGCGTAATCCTCCAGCGCGGGATAGAGCACCTCCTCCACCTGGCGGGAAAGGCGGTGGATCTCGTCGATAAAGAGCACGTCGCCCTCCTGCAGATTCGTTAAAAGCGCGGCCAGATCGCCGGGCTTTTCAATGGCCGGGCCGCTGGTGATGCGGATCTGCACGCCCATCTCGTGCGCCACAATGCACGCCAGCGTCGTTTTGCCAAGGCCCGGCGGGCCGTACAGCAGCAGATGATCCAGCGGCTCGCCGCGCATCTTCGCGGCCTGCAGATAGATCTTTAAATTTTCCTTGGCTTTCTCCTGCCCGATGTATTCCGCCAGTGTCTTTGGGCGAAGCGTAGCCTCGCTGTCCAGATCCTCCGGCTCGGTTTCGGGGCTGACAAGCCGCGCAGCGGAATCGACCGCAACGGTTTCCAGCGCCATCGATCACTTCCCCCTTTTCCCAATGCCCTGCAGCGCAAGACGGATGAGTTCCGGCGTGGGCAAAGACGCATCCAGCCCCGCCAGCGCCCCGGCAGCCTCGCTGCCCGTATAGCCAAGGCTTGTCAGCGCGGCAACGGCCTGCGCCACGCTGCCCGCCGGCGCGGCCGCAGCGCCCGGCAGGGCGTCCGCCGTAAGCGCGCCGCCCAGCGCCTTACCCACCTTATCGCGCAGCTCCAGCACAATGCGCTGCGCAAGCTTGGGCCCCACGCCGTTTGCCGCCGTAAACGATTTGTGGTCCCCGGACGAGGCTGCCAGCACAATGCGCTGCGGGCTGAGCGCGCTTAGAATGGCCAGCGCCACGCGCGGCCCCACACCGGAAACGCCTGTCAGCAAACGAAACATGGCCTGGCTCTCCCGGTCGGCAAAGCCGTACAGGGAAACGTCGTTTTCGGTAACGTTCATGCACGTATACAGCGTGCATTCCTCGCCCACGGCCGGCAGCGCGCCCGCCGTGCTGGAGGGGATGGACGCAAGATAGCCCACGCCCGCGCAGCTGATGACAGCGGCGTCCGGCGTTTTTTCCAGCAGCTTTCCGGTAAGACAAACGATCATGGCGCTCTTTTCCTTTCCTTTTCCTCAGCGTGGAACTGTTGGCAAAGCCGCCCCTTTGAAAATTTCGGGGTTTTGTTTGTCAAAAGCCCCGGCATCTTCCGAAGGGCGATGCAAATTCCCTCTCTCCTGCGCGGGCCGGAAAACGATGCAAATCTCCGCCCCCCTGTGCGGGCCGGTGAACGATTGCGCGGGCCGCCGCAGAAAAGGCCGCTACTCGTACCCCATCTGCTGGCGCTTTGTTTTTGCAATGCCGTACTGTCTGGAACGGTAGCTGTACGCATGGCAAATAGCCATTGCCAGCGCGTCGGCGGTATCGTCCGGCTTTGGCACGGCGGGCAGCTTCAAAATGCGGCGCGTCATCTCCTGCACCTGCTTTTTGGGCGCGCGGCCATAGCCCGAAACGCTCTGCTTTACCTGCAGCGGCGTATATTCAAACACCGGCACGCCCGCCTGACGCGCGCACAAAAGCAGCACTCCGCGCGCCTCGGCCACGGCAATGACGGTTTTCTGGTTCGTGGTATAAAACAACGTCTCAATGGCCATTGCGTCCGGCTGCACCATGCGCAGAAGCTCCGTCATATCCTCGTATATTTCGGCAAGACGGTCTTCAAAGGTAGTGTGCGCTTTTGTGGTGATGGCACCGTAGCGCAGCGCGGTGAGCGTGCTGCGGGTATCGTCCAGCGCGCCGAAGCCCACAATGGCATAGCCCGGGTCGATGCCCAAGATCCGCACGGCAATGCCCCCCTTCTTTGCAAAAAGCGCATATAAATAGTATGATACCACAAATCGCCGCCTGTTACAACCCGCGCGGGCGCGGGTTTTGCGTTTTTCGCAGATTTTGCCGTTCTTCGCACGTTTTGCCATTCTTCGCACATTTGCTGTTTTTTCGCAGGTTTCATCGTTTTTTCGCACGTTTTTCCGTCTTTGTGCTCCGCCGCGCAAAGCCGTCGAAAAAGTGTTGACAAATAGAAATCATTATGATATCATTATAATCAAAGAAAGGGGGACACTCCCATGAAAGAAAAAATACTCACCACAAAGAAAAACGGCATGAAGCTGCTGCTCGGCATTCTTGCGCTGTACCTTGTGGCCGTCGCGCTGTTTGCGCAGGGCATCCGGATGGACGTTGCACAGGCGGACGGCTCGGCTTACTTTTTCGTACCGGCGTGCGTGATCTTCGGGCTGGGCTGGATCCCGCTGTGCGGCCTGAAGGTTCTCAAGCCGCAGGAGGCCGTTGTGCTCACGCTGTTCGGCAACTATATCGGCACGCTGCGCAGCGAGGGCTTTTACGCGGTGAATCCGTTCTGCACGGCCGTCAACCCCGCCGCGGGCACAAAGCTTGCGCAGAGCGGCGACGTGCACGGGCAGCGCGCGGCAGAGAGCGCTGTCACGAACAAAAAGATCTCGCTGAAAAACATGACGCTCAGCAACGGCCGGCAAAAGATCAACGATTGTCTGGGCAACCCGGTAGAGATCGGCATCGCCGTGATCTGGAGAGTTACCGATACGGCCAAAGCGGTTTTTAACGTGGACAACTACAAGGAATATCTCTCCCTACAGTGCGACAGCGCGCTGCGCAATATCGTGCGCATTTATCCCTACGATGTTGCGCCCAATGTGGATACCACGGGCGACGGAAAGGCGGACGAGGGCAGCCTGCGCGGCTCGAGCGAGACGGTGGCGCAGCGCATTCGCGACGAGATCCAGAGCAAGGTGGCGGACGCGGGGCTGGAGATCGTAGAGGCGCGCATTACCTACCTCGCTTACGCGCCGGAGATCGCATCTGTAATGCTGCAGCGCCAGCAGGCCAGCGCGATTATTGACGCGCGCAAGATGATCGTGGACGGCGCGGTGGGCATGGTGGAGATGGCGCTGGAACGCCTGGGCGAAAACAAGGTCGTCCAGCTGGACGAGGAACGCAAGGCGGCCATGGTGTCGAACCTGCTCGTCGTTCTGTGCGGCAACCGCGACGCGCAGCCGGTGGTAAACTCCGGCAGCCTGTACTGAGCCTATGGCGGAAAAAAAGCAGATTCCGCTGCGCATCTCCGAACAGCTCTACGCCGCGCTTGCGGCGTGGGCCGAAGATGATTTTCGCTCTGTAAACGGGCAGATCGAATATCTGCTCTCGGAGTGCGTGCGCCAGCGCAAAAAAAACGGCGCGCCGGTTCCCAAAGAGCTGGACGTGCCGCCGAAGCTGGATCTACAGTAGCAGAGAGCGGCGCCCACACCGCTTTTCATCGGGCCTGCCGGGTTCTTTGGGGCTTGTCCGCCTTGGCAGACGCCATGGAAGAGAGGGCTTTTGCACTTCTTTGCGCGATTCTGTGGCAGATTGCGGCAGATATTATAAAAGCCAAAAGTGGCCAAAGGGCTTGAAAGGAGAACTGCGTCATGAACCGCAGAGAGATCATTGCCACCGTCCTTCTGATCGCGGGGTTTCTGGTGAAGCTGATCGAAATGGTGGTCTATCACAGGCGAGGCAAAAAATGGAAAGATCTGGGCTGCACCCAGCCAGTGGACGACGAATACGAATAAGAAAATGCTTGCCGCCCAAGGCCGGCCAGGGCTGCCCAAAGCTCCCCGGAACCGCCTTTTCAAAAACGACAAAGGCCGCCGCACAAAAATCGTGCGGCGGCCTTTGCGCTGTGCCGGCTCTTTTTGCACGGCGGCTTTTTTGCACGGCGGCCTGCCTCTGTACAAGCCGCGGCAAATCTGTTATTATCGTCTATATTCAATATCCTATTTTTCAAGGGCGTTTTTACTGCTGTAAAAATATTTTCATCGACATATTGGAAACGCAAAAAATGCCACAGAGGGAGCGCATTAGCAATCTCTTCCGTTGGCATTTCTCTTCCGGTGCGTTTGTATTCCTCCAAAAACTTCCTATATTCGATAGAATCGATTTGTCTGCGCCCAAATGTAGAATGATACCGAACCGCTGTGTGACGAAATTGGCACCATCGCAGCTCTAAAAAAACGTCGAAAGAAAAGGCGTCTATCACGTCGATCCGTAAAAACAGCGGCTCCCCCCTCTCCTCAGGGATTTGGTGAAACATTTCGCAATGCTCGCTCCATGTGTTTCCTTCCATCTTATCGCATCCTCTGTTTTTTAATCGGCCGGCGTTTTGCGGCCGGGCAGATTTTTAAAATCTGGGGCCGCCGAAAGGAAAACCGTCAGCAACCGAATATGCCAAATATAAAAACCACAATTTGGGCGCCCGCACCCCCCGCTTTGGCGCTTCGCTCACTGGTTATACCAGTATTTCCTGTCCAGATTGCGGTACTGCACCGCCTCAAAAACGTGCTCGGCCTCAATGCGTTCGCTGCCGGCAAGATCGGCAATGGTACGGCTCACCTTTAAAATGCGGTCGTAGGCCCGCGCGGAAAGGCCCATGCGCTCGAAGGCCGCGCGCAGCACACGGTCGGCGTCCGGCGCAAGGCGGCACACCCGGCGCAGCACGGGGCCCGTCATGCGTGCGTTGCACGAAACGCCCGTTCCCGCGTAGCGCTTCGTCTGCACGGCGCGCGCCGCCAGCACCCGCTTTAAGATCTCCGCGCTGCGCTCGCCCGCCGTATCGCCCGCAAGATCGTCATATTCCACGGGCGAAACCTCCACGTGCAGATCGATGCGATCCAGCAGCGGGCCGGAAATGCGCTGTAAGTACCGCTCAATGGCATACGGCGTGCACGAGCACGCGCGCGTGGGATGGCCGAAATAGCCGCACGGGCAGGGATTCATGGCGGCCGCCAGCATCATGCCGCACGGAAACGTCGCCGTGCCCGCCACACGGCTCACCGTCACCTCGCCGTCCTCCAGCGGCTGGCGCAGGATCTCCAGCGCATCGCGCTGGAATTCCGGCAGCTCGTCCAAAAACAGAACGCCGTTATGCGCAAAACTCACCTCGCCGGGGCGCGGCATGCTGCCGCCGCCCACCAGCCCCGCCGCGCTCACGGAATGGTGCGGCGCACGGAACGGGCGGTGATTCATAAGGCCGCTGCCGCGCGGCAAAGCGCCCGCCACGGAATAAACCTGTGTGGTCTCCACGGCCTCGGCGCGCGTCAGCGGCGGCAGAATGCCCGGCAGGCGCTTGGCCAGCATCGATTTGCCCGTGCCGGGCGCGCCGATGAGCAGAATGTTGTGCCCGCCCGCCGCCGCGATTTCCATCGCGCGGCGCGCCTCCGGCTGGCCGCGCACATCGGAAAAATCCGGTACGCCCTCAAGGCCGCCCGGTGCAAACTCCGTGGGCGGCGCGGGCGCCAGCAGCGCCTCGCCTGTCAAATGGCGCACCGCGTCCAGCGCCGTGTTTACGGGATACACCTCGATCCCTCCGGCCGCGGCGGCCTCGGCCGCATTGCCCGCGGGCACAAACAGGCGCCGGATTCCCTGCCTTTGCGCGGCCAGCGCCATCGGCAGCACGCCCGTCACCTCGCGCACGCCGCCGTCCAGCGAAAGCTCGCCCAGAAACGCCGTGTCGGCGTCCGGCGCGGCCAGCTGCCCGGACGCCGCCAAAATCGCCAGCAGCACGGGCAGATCGTACACCGGCCCGGTTTTGCGGATATCTCCGGGCGCAAGGTTCACCGTAATGCGGCTCACCGGCCATGTGAACGAAAGGTTTTTCAGCGCGCTGCGCACGCGGTCGGCGGCCTCGCGCACGGCGCTGTCCGGCAGGCCCACAATCGCAAACTGCGGCAGCCCGCCGCTGATATCCGCCTCGACGCCGACGCCAAAGCCCCGAAGCGCAAACACGCCCAGACTCTTTACCCGCGCAAACATTTTGCCGTTCCCCCTAAATGGCCGGTTCCGGCCCAAAGGCTCCGTTTGCTCCTTTGGCCGCCCGTTTCCGTCAGAATGTTCTTTTCCTGTGTTTTCCGTTCTTTTCCGTGCTTTCTGTTCTTTTCCTGTGTTTTCCGTTCTTTTCCGTGCTTTCTTCAGTATACTGCAAATTTGTTTTTTTCACAAGCAAACGTGCGCAAACAGATCCGGCTCATTTGCCACGGCCGCCGCTTCCTGCCACAGGGAAATCGCGCCAGTGATCAAAACCCCTGCGCGGCCCTTGCGGGCATTTTGTGTTCTTTTCCCGCCGCCCTGTGTACAGAGCATCGCGCGTTTTTTGGATGAATTGCGCAAATTTTGGGCATTGCGCACAGGTTTTTTCAAGATTTTTGTCAAGGTGCGAATTGACATGCTTTGCGCGATACGATATGATATTTATATATCATTGTCCCATGCCAAAGGGTGCGCCCGGCGGCGCGGGAACGAATCCGGGAGAGCGTTTTGTCCGGCCGGGCCGGGCGGCGCGGCTCCTTACGAAAGCGGGGCTTATTGATGTATCAGCAGGAATATGAACGGTGGCTCGCCGCCGAGCTGGAAGACAGAGACCTGAAGCCGGAGCTGCTCAGCATTCAGGGCATCGACGCCGAGATTCAGGATCGTTTTGCCGTATCGCTGGAATTCGGCACGGCCGGCCTGCGCGGCGTTCTGGGCGCGGGCACCAATCGCATGAACATCTATATGGTGCGCAAGGCCACACAGGGGCTTGCCAATTATTTAAACCGCCAAAGCGGCAAAAAAAGCGTCGCCATCTCTTACGACAGCCGCATTAAAAGCGAAACGTTTGCCCACGAGGCCGCGCGCGTGCTGGCTGCAAACGGCGTGAAGGCGTATCTTTACAAAGAGCTGATGCCCGTTCCGGCGCTCAGCTTTGCAACGCGCCATCTGCACTGCGACGCCGGCATTATGGTAACGGCCAGCCACAACCCGGCCAAATACAACGGCTACAAGGCCTATGGGCCGGACGGCTGCCAGATGACGAGCGAGGCCGCCGACGCGGTGTATGCCGAGATGCAGGCAACCGATCTTTTTACGGGCGTAAAGCTGGCGGATTACGACGCCGCGCTCGCCGCCGGGCAAATTGAATACATCGGCCAGGATACCGTCGAGGCGCTGTACGAAAACATCAAGGCGCAGAGCGTGCGCCCGGGCCTGTGCAAAACGGCCGGCCTGAAGCTGGTATATTCGCCGCTGAACGGCTCGGGCCTTGTGCCGGTTACGCGCGTGCTTTCGGATATCGGCGTTACGGATATTACCGTGGTGCCCGAACAGAAAGAGCCGGACGGCAACTTCCCCACCTGCCCGTACCCGAACCCCGAGATCCGCGAGGCGCTGGCTCTGGGCCTTGCGCTGGCAGAACAATCCGGCGCCGACCTGATGCTGGCGACCGACCCGGACGCCGACCGCGTGGGCATCGCCGTGCGCTGTGCCGACGGCAGCTACGAGCTGCTGAGCGGCAACGAGGTGGGCGTGCTGCTTTTGGATTATATCTGCAAGGCGCGCATTGAAAACGGCACGATGCCGAAAAACCCCGTATGCGTAAAATCCCTTGTCTCCACGCCGCTGGCCGACGCCGTTGCGGCGCACTACGGCGTAGAATGCCGCAATGTGCTCACGGGCTTTAAGTGGATCGGCGATCAGATCGCCGGGCTGGAGGCCGCCGGCGAGGTGGAGCGCTTCATCTTTGGCTTTGAGGAAAGCTACGGCTACCTTGCGGGCAGCTACGTGCGCGATAAGGACGCCGTGGTGGGCTCCATGCTCATCTGCGAGATGGCGGCCTACTACCGCAGCATCGGTTCGTCCATCAAGCAGGAGCTGGAGCGCATTTACGGCGAATACGGCCGCTACCTGAACAAGGTAAACAGCTTCGAGTTTGAAGGGCTTTCCGGCATGGAGACCATGACAAACATCATGGAGCGCCTGCGCAACAATCCCCCGGCGGAATTTGCGGGTTGCAAGGTGATTACCGTGGCCGACCACAAAAAGCGCGAAAAAACAGACGTTGCCACCGGCAAAACAGAGCCCATCAACCTGCCCGCCGCAAACGTGCTCATCTACACCCTCGAGGGCGGCGCGAGCGTGGTGGTGCGCCCCTCGGGCACCGAGCCGAAGATCAAAACCTATTTTACCACGCTGGGCAAAGATCTGGCCGAGGCCGAGGCCCAGCAGAAGGCGCTGGCCGCCGCGCTGCAGCCGCTGCTGAAATAAGCCTTTTCGCTTCGGCGCAGCCGGGCGGCCGGCGTGCGCCGAAGCCGATGCGCGGCGGCTTGCGCCGCCTCTGCACAACCTACAAACAAGCAAACAAGCCCGCAGCGGGCCGGGGATCAAAGCGGCCGGCCTGCGCGGGCTTTTCGTTTGAAGCAAAGCGCGTCTGCCGATCCCTTTGGCGCCGGTGCCCAAAGCGCCGGTCAAAGGGCATTGTCCAAAAAACTTGTGGGAGGGATTTTATGGCCACCATGCAAGAGCTGATGCAGCAGAGCATTCCCCTTGGGCGCCCCGTTACCGTCACATTGAAAAACGGCAAGGAGCTGGAGGGAACACTGCGCCAGTTTGACGAAACGCTGTTTTACCTGCAGTTCCCAAACGGAAACCTGCAGCCGGTCTCTTACGAGCTTGTGGGCACCTACGAGCTGTCGGAGAGCGCCGTCTCGGCGCAGGGCGCGGCAAACGCGGCCGATCTGCCGGGCGCGCAGCGCCTTTCGGCCGAGGGCCTGTGCGCAGAGATCCGGGATTCCGCAATTGGCCTTGCGGCACTGCAAAAGCAGCTGCGCAAAGAGTCCCCCTCGCTGTATCAGGCCTGCGGCTCCGCCCTGGAGGCACTGAACCACGCCATAAAAGTAAACGAAACGGCGGTAAAGTTCGGCCGCACGCCGCGCGTGCTCTCGTCGCTGTTGGAGTGCTCCCGCGGGGATCCGGGCAATTCCTGCCTTCTGGCGCTGCTTGGCGAGGCCGCCCTGCTGGCAAAGGACGCGAAGCTTGCCGAAAGCGCGCTCGCCGGCTATGAACGGGATTGGTCGGAGGCTTGCTATTCCTCGCTGAATTTGCTGCGGCTTTTGTGCGCGCTTTCCCTGCAAAGCGAGAACCGCTCTGTTCTGCTGCGGCTTTGCGAAAAATGCCCTTCCGCCCACCGGCCCGCCTGCGCAAAGGCAATGCTGTATCTGCTCGCAGAGCTGGGGATCCCCTCCGGTCTTTCTGCGGGCGCGCAGCCGGAAGACGCGGCGGTATTCGCCGCGCTTGCGGAAAAGCTGAGGGCGCCCGCCGCAAACGCCGCCGGCCCCGCGGGCTCTGCCGCCGCGCCCGCGGCCGCCGCTTTTGCCGCAGAGGCCGCCTTACCGCCGTCAGACGAGGCCCCGCACGCCGCACCTGCGGCGGCCGCAGCAGCCGTGCCTGCCCCTTCCTCAAAGCATCTTCAGGGCACCGTTACCGCCTATTTTCCCTCAACCGGCTTCGGGATCCTTACCGATATGCATGGCTCGGAATATCAGTTTGTCGCCGCCAATCTGGCAGAGGCCGAAGACAAGCCGTATCTCGCGCCCGGCGTGGCGGTGTGGTTTACCAAAAGCACTGTGTACAGCAAAAAAAAGCAGCAGATGGTAGACGCCGCCGGAAACATTGTGCTCGCGGAGCAGAAAACCGCCGCTGTTCTGCCAAAGCCCAACGTTCAGATTGATTTTGGCAAATACAAATTCATCGAGGGCGAAACGCTTGTGGTGCGCAGTAAAGCCGGGACTGAGCTTGTGGGGCAATATCGCTCGCAGAACGGCCATTCCGTTTTGCTGCAGACGGCGGACGGCAGCGAGATCTCGATTCCTTTTTCCGAGATGGACGCGCTCTTTTTCTGCGGCCTCATCACCTCCTACAACGTGTTCAGCGCCTCCGGGCGCATCAATAACGATTACGTCTTCCGCATCACAAATGTCATCAACAAGCAGCTGGTGCATTTGCTCAAAATCGGAAAATACAATTTCTATCCCTGCCTGTATTCGCTCATCATCGACGGCACCTCCTCCTATATCAACACTGTGGATTTTTTTGCCAAAGAGCTCTGCGAGCAGCTTGTCTGGAAGGCCGGCAGGATCTTTGGCGTGTACGAATCGGGCAACTATTTCTCCGTAGACGGCGAAAACCGCTGCTACGAGAGCATTCTCTCCGACAGCACCGTGCTGCGATATTTGCGCGGGGGCGATTTTCTGCAGCAGGAGGTTTTTTACAAAACGGTGTTTCACCGCACGGTGGACGGCCGGCGCAAGGGCAAGCTTTCTGTCAGTGTCATTGATATCCGCAGCAAATACCAGATCGGCAAGGTAACGGAGCTGCTGGGTGTCGAACATCAAAATGCCCGGGTGCAGTGCGGCTCGCATTTCTATATTTGCCACTCGGAACAAAAGCAGCTTTCGCCGGATGCGGCGGTGAAGGCAGCCCTCGGGTGCGATGAACAGGGCGTGCTCGTTGCCGCCGTCTGCAGCCGCGGCGATCTTTCGCTGCCCACGTTTGCAGAGGAGATCCGGCGAAAAAAAGACGCGCTGGAATCCGCGCTGCGCAGCGCCGAGGCAGCGGGTGATGTAGAGCAGCAGCTTTCGCTCACCCGGCAGCTTTTAGAGCAGCTGCTGACAAGCCCCGAGAGCGCGCTGGAAAACATCTTCCAGCTGTGTGTACGCTACGGCCGCCTGCCGTATGCCGCTCAGGTGATGGCGCAATACGGCTATATGCTCCCCGCGCCGCAGTTCTCCGCTGTTATGATGCAGTTGGAGGCTCTTTTGGGCAACGAGGCCGCCGCGATCGGCCATGCGCGCCAGTACCTGCTTTGCTCGGAGGGTGACGATGCGTTTTTGCTCTCGGCGGCGCGGGCGATTATTTATCAAAAAATCTCCGCGGATTCGCTGCAGGAGCACATTTTGCAGCGCAAGCCGCTGCGTTTTGTTCCCCGCATCGGCTATTTTGACAGCCGCACCCGCTCGGGCTATATTCTTTGGGACGAGGGAAAGCTAAACTTCTCGCACAAAGACGTTGTGGATTACGATCCCTCGGCAATCGATCCGGATCAATTTGTTTATCATGTCTCGTTCGAAATCGACCGCAGCAGGCCCGTGCCCAAGGCAAGCGAGGTGCGCATTCTGGATACGCTGCCGCGGGAGGGCTCCGGCCGCGAGGCGGACAGCGCCCGCGAGGAACCCGCCGCGGGCGTTCCCGATCCCGGCATGAGCGCCTTTGATTTTCCCTGGGAAGACGAGATCCCGTTTTCCTCCGCCGCCGTAATGACGCTGCTGGAATTCAAGCGCGACAATTTTGATTGGAACGGCATCATCGGCTATCTGCCTACGGCGGACCGGAAAAAAATCAAAAACGGCGAGTTTACGGGCACGGCGGCCGAGGCGGAGGCGCTGATCAATTTGCTGCGCAACTGCTATAAAAAAAGGCCCGAATTTTTCCAGGCCACACCGGCGGAGGTGCGCCCCAACTTTTTGCTGTTGGCCGCAAAGCTGCACAAAAGCTTTGCCCGGGAGGACGGCGAGGCCTTTTTCCACCCGCAAACCGGCAACCGGATCCTGTTCGATTACGCGCTGCGGTATTTGAGCGGGAACAACGCGCGGGAGCAGGCCGAAGTAGAATACTATTGCGAGAGCGTTTTTCGGAACGATTTTCCCGATTCGGTGCGCTATCGCATGGAGGCCCGCTGTCTTGCCGCGTATTTCGCGGGCACGGCGGAGATCGACCTCAACCGCTGCGCGGAGCGCAGCGCCATTGTCAAGATTTTGCGCCGCCCGTGCGTCGATCCGCTCGGCCTTTCCAAAATGCTGCTCAACCTGCCGGAGCCCATTTTGGACGAGCTGCTCGACAGCCTGCCCGCCCCGCTGCTGAAGGAGATCGCGCACACCATCATCGTGCAGCTGAACAACGCCGATATCAGCGGTGAAATGGGCCTTCGGGACGCCGTAAAGCAGTACTATACCGATTACCATTACTATTTGAAGGACTTCGGCAAAAAGCTCACCAACCCCGCGCGCACCCTCGTCAACGACGTGCAGTTTTTCCTCGAACAGTTTGAAACCGTTACCGAGAGCATCGGCAAGCACCTGTTCGATACGGACGAAGCGTATCTTGCCAAGATCCGCAAAATCGTCAACGATATCAAAACCGAGCTTCAGATGGAAGAGATCGGCAGCAAAACAGTGCGGCTGCAGCTGGAATGGCAGAACATTCAAAGCCTCCTGCGCTCCATCGGGAAGCACCCCTCGCAGCTTTCGTTTGAATCGCTGCGCCCGTTTTTGATGGGCGGCCAAAAGGCGCTCGCTGATTATTTAAACCGCCAGTACGAGTTGTTCCCGCCGCGGCTTACCGTGCGCCACTACGGCCTGCGCAACAACGACCGGCAGGAGACCATTGAGCTTTCCAACGACGAAAACCGGCTGCCGGCCAACAACGTAAAGGTGCTGCACGCCGCGCCCTACGGCCAGCCCAAGGGCTTTATCGTAGACGCCAAGGGCAGCCGCCCCATTCTGGGCAACGGCCAGCAGATCGACAGCGGCAAAGCCGCCGAGATCAGCATTCCCATCCTGCTGGACCGCGCCCTCGCGCCGGACGTGCTGGAGCTGTCGCTGGATCTTTCCTATGAATATATCGTCCGCTACGACGCAGAGCTCGGCGCCGCGGAAACCGAGGTGCGCGAGCTGCGCGGGCAGATCATCCAGATCCCGCTGAATATCCTGAACACCGATCTTATCGGGGAAAACCCCTATTCCAAGTTTGCCAGCGGCGACGTGATGAAGCCGGACGACGCCGACGCAAAAAAAATGTTTTTCGGCCGCGATGCCGAGATCGCGGATATCTGCAAAATGCTCGTCGGTGCCGACGGCAGGCTGAAGGCGGGCAGCATTGTGGCTATTTACGGGCAAAAGCGCTGCGGCAAATCCTCCGTGATGTTCTTTTTGGGCGAGGAGCTCAAGCGCCGCTGCCCCGGCACGATCGTGCTTGCCATCAACGCGCAGGGCAAGGGCATCGGCTCCGGAGACGACCGCGATTTCTATTACCGCAGCCTGCTCAGCGATGTCTGCACGCAGCTGCAAACCCAGATCCGCCGCACGCCCGGCCTGCGGGATGCGCTGCGTCTGGCCCAGCTGCGGCCGCCTACGGTGCGGGATATCGTCGGAGAATTCGGCGAGATGTATTTCCATGAATTTTTTCAGAATTTCCGCGAACAGCTTGGCGGCCAATACACCGTCCTTCTGATGGTGGACGAGTTCACGCAGATCTACATCCATATGAAGCGGCACAAAATCAACGAGGATTTCCTGAACCGCTGGCGCGCCATGATCCACGACAACGGCTTTGCCAACATCATCGTCGGCCAAGATTTTATGGATAAATTCACCACCGATGAGGAAATCACCTCGCAAAATCTGGGCGGCGCCGTCAACGGTTTGGGCACGATGGGGCGCAAGCGGCTCACCTATCTGGACAAAAATGCCGCGCGCGATATGATCGAAACGCCCGTCCGCTTTTCCGACGGCAGCAGCCGCTACCGCGGCCAGCTGGGCGAGGAGGCCGTCAATTACATCTACGATCTCACCGGCGGCAGCGCGTTCTATCTGATGAAATTCTGCAACGCGCTGGTGGACTATATGCGCGACTACGGCGAACAGCTTGTCTCGAAAAGCCTTGTGGATACCGTTGCGCGGGGCTATGTGTTCGATACGCTGAACGACCCCATCAGCAAAACCGATTTCGATCCCATCTTCAACGAATACAGCTATCGGGATCTGCCCACGGGCAGCGAGCCGGGCGAGGGTGAGGCCGATATCAGCATTCAGGTGCGCGACGAGATCAAAAAGACATACCGGCTGTTAAAGCAGATCGCCGATCTTGCGGACAGCCAGGGCGTTTGCAGCGTACGCAAGCTGCGCTGGGACGATCGCGAGGAGCGCGACCGCTATCTGCGCTCGCTGATGATCCGGGGCGTACTCACCGACCGCAACAGGCGGGACATTACGACCGAGCAGGTAGATCAACTGGATGTCAAGATCAAGGTCCAGCTGTTTTCCATCTGGCTGAAGGACAGGGGGTAATCGGGCATGGAGCATCTTTTCGATTTGCATCATCCGGCCGCCGGCGCGTATTTTTACGGCCGGGAGCAGGAGCTGGCATTTTTTGAAAAAAATCTGTTCGAGCCGGCGGCAGGCGGCGCCAGCCGGTATTATTCGCTCACCGGCATGAACCGCATCGGCAAAAGCTCGCTTGTGCGGGAGCTGTGCCGCCGGTTTCGGCAGACGGGCAGCCCCAATGTAACCGTTATCGAAACAAGCCTCGAACAGGCGGGCGGCTTTTGGCATTACTGGATCTTTTGCGTGCTGAAGCCGTTGTTCTCGCAGCCGGATTTTAACGCCACGCTGGAAAGCCTGTACCCGGAGGATGCGGCCCAGATGCGGGAGATCCGCGAGTATTTTTTTACCAAAGAGCACTGGACGCCCTTGTTTGAGGGCGACCCCGTGGAGGACATGGTGGCGAAGGACTATCTGGGGCAGCTGTTCCCGATGCTGTACGATGCGGGAAGGTACCTGATTTTGGTGATCGACGAGTTCGACCGGGCCGGTAAGGTGTTCGGGCTGCGGGAAGAAAACTTCGGCTGGCTGCGCAGCCTGCTGCAAAGCAACGACCGCGGGCTCTCCGTGATCACCATTTCCCGGCGCAGCATTCGTTTTATCGAGCAAAACTGCTTTGGCGGCTCCACCTTCGACGGCATCTTCAGCAAACGGGGCCTGTTCGGCTATTCCAACAGCGAGCTGGACGCCTATTTTGCCCTGCTGGAGCGGCACGGCCTTGCGCCGAGCGAAGCGCAGCGGCGCGAGATCTGGTACTACTGCGGCCGCTCGCCATACTATCTGGCCATTATGGCCGAGGCGCTCCTGCGGGACGGCTCCGCCGTGCCTCAAACCGTGAGCGGGCAGTTTGTCGACAGCTTTGAGGCCATTATCTCGCTGCTGCGCGAGGAATCGCTGCTAACGCCGATGCTGCAAATGTTCGTGGGCCCCAAATACGATCTGAACCGGTCCGATCTGCAAAAGCTCGTGGCAATGGGCTATTGCATGAACCGCTCGGCGCTGTACTGCCGCACCGGCGGCGAGGACGAATACGCCGATTATTTCGACGCGGACGGCACCGGAGAATATCTGACGGCCTGCGGGTATTTTATCGACTATCTGCACGAGGTGAACCACAACGAGGCGGAAAACATCTGGCCGAAGCTCTCCTTCACCGAGCGCAGGCTGCGCAAAACCATCGAGTGCGAATACAAAAAGCGTTATCCCGGCGTATGGAAGCAGCGGCTGAAGGCGGACGCGCAGAAAAACGGCGCCAAAGAGCTGCACGAGGCATTTTTGCACAGGCACGAGGCTGTTTACAAAAAGGCGGGGGCAGCGCAGCAAAAGGCCGTGGGCAACAGCATTCTGAACGTCGTCAGCATCAGGCTGCTGGGCGATCTGATGCGGGATCAATGGAACGTGTTCCAAAGGTATTTCACCTGCAATGCCCGCGATTTTTCGGCCAGGATCGAGCTGCTGTATCTGGCCCGAAACCCGATCTCGCACAGCAACGGCGAGCTGCTTACGCCGGCGGATATCGCCGCGGTGGAAGAGGTGTGCGACGAATTTAACGCATCTCTCGACCGCGCGGACATTTAAGCCAAGGAGGTTATTTTTATGGCAAAACGCGTTTTTCTGGTGGTATTGGATTCCTTCGGCGTTGGAGAGGCGCCGGACGCCGCCGATTTCGGCGATTTCGGCGTCAATACCCTGCGCTCCATCGCGCGGAGCGACAAATTCGATTGCCCGAACCTGTGCAGCCTCGGCCTTTTCCATCTAAAGGGGGCCGATGCGCTGCCCCCCTGCCCTGCGCCGCTGGGCGCCTTCGGGCGTCTGCGCGAGCGCTCCATGGGCAAAGACACCACCATCGGTCACTGGGAGATCGCCGGCCTTGAAAGCCCCGCGCCGCTGCCCACCTATCCGAACGGCTTTCCCGAGGCCCTGATCCGCGCATTCGAACGGCGCACCGGCCGCGGTGTGCTGTGCAATCGCCCCTACTCCGGCACCGAGGTATTGAAGGATTACGGAGAAGAGCATCTGCGCACCGGCGCGCTCATCGTTTACACCTCGGCCGATTCCGTATTTCAGATCGCCGCGCACGAATCCATCGTTCCCGTAGAGCAGCTGTATGAATACTGCCGCATGGCCCGCGAAATGCTGGTGGGCGAGCACGGTGTGGGCCGTGTAATCGCGCGCCCGTTTGAGGGCACAGCCCGCGAGACCTTCCGGCGCACGCCGCGCCGCCACGATTTTTCTCTGCTGCCGCCGGGCAAAACGATGTTGAATCTGCTGTCCGAGGCGGGAAAAGACGTGATCGGCGTGGGAAAGATCAACGATATCTTTGCCGGCAGCGGCATCACGCAGACATTCCCCACCGGGGGCAACGCGGAGGGGCAGCAGCGTCTGCTGGAGCTGGCCAAAACGGATTTTGACGGGCTGGCCTTTGTCAATCTGGTCGATTTTGATATGCTGTACGGCCACCGCAGGGATATCGACGGCTATGCGGCGGCGGCGGCCTCGTTTGACGTAACGCTGGGCCGGCTGCTGCCCATGCTGCAGCCCGACGATCTGCTGATCATCACCGCGGATCACGGCTGCGACCCGGCCTATCTGCGCACCACAGACCATACGCGCGAATATGTGCCGTTCCTCGTATACGGCGCGCCTGTGAAGCCGGGCGTAGATCTTGGCACGATCGACGGCTTCGGCGCGATCGCGGCCACTGTCTGCGACTATCTGGGCGTAGATGCCGCCGCGCTGCGCGGAACGGATGTGTGGCCGCAGATCCGGCGTTGAGGCGCTTCGAGCCCTTCCCGGTTTAGTGGGACAGCAAAAAGTGAAAAAACAGAGTGAAACGCAGGAGATCACTTGAACACCCGTTTCCCTGACGGCAGCCGGCATTTGAGCGTCTGATCGCGCAGCCTGCGTACAGAGGGCCTGCGGCGCAGCCATTTGTAGTACCCGCTGCGGGAGGCTTCCAGCAATCGGCATAACAGCTCCGCAGAGGCTCCCGCGCGGGCGGCACATCGCGGGCGCGGGCGGCTCCCTCTCCGTTCTTTTTCTGGCCCCAGTATCCCTTTTTCCGGAAGGGTTTCCCTCGTTTCGATGCCGAGGGAGCAAGTACGGGTTTTTTCGATTCTTTTCGGCATAGGTTCACAGCCTTTGCCATTTTTACCGCTTATTTCCCGCTCGTTCACCTTCCATCGCGTTGCTTTTTGGCATTTTATTCCAGCTGAACGCAAAACAAAAAACCGTGAAACGGCACAAAATAGCCATTTCACGGTTTTTTGCTTGGAGCTGTTAATGCGATTCGAACGCACGACCTCATCCTTACCAAGGATGTGCTCTGCCGACTGAGCTATAACAGCAAGTGGCGACCCGGATGAGGCTCGAACTCACGACCTCTAGCGTGACAGGCTAGCGTTCTAACCAACTGAACTACCGGGCCATATGGCAGGGGCAGAAGGATTCGAACCCTCGGCACGCGGTTTTGGAGACCGCTGCTCTACCAGCTGAGCTATACCCCTATACAAAGCACAACAACCACTCTTTGATAAAGAGTGCTTTATTATGATACAAAAAACTGCGCAAAATGTCAAGCCCTTACCGGAAAATTTGTAAATTGCCCCGCAGAAAAAACGAAAGATCATGTTTTTCTCTTGACAAATTCAAAAATAGCTGTATTATTGTATTAAGCGCTTAGTACAATAATACAAGGAGGTAGATGCATGAACTGGAGCATCACAGGCGGCAGGCCGGTCTATCTGCAGTTGATCGAGCAGATGGAACGCGCCATTGTGGCCGGAGAATACCGGGCGGGAGCACGTCTGCCCGGTGTGCGGGAGTTAGCCGCCGAGGCGGCGGTAAACCCGAACACGATGCAGCGTGCCCTGCAGGAGCTGGAAGCGCGCGGCCTTATCAATACGCAGCGCACGGCCGGGCGCACGGTCACCGGTGACGAGGCGCGCATCGCACAGCTGCGCAGGCAGCTTGCCCTGCGGCAGGCGGCCGCCTTTTTAAGCGCCATGCGCGCGCTCGGCTATGAAAAGCCGGAGACGCTGGCATTGCTGGAGGGGCTGGAGAAACCGGAGCCGCCTTCTGCGCAAATTCCGGATGCTTCTGCGGGCAAGCCGGGCGCCGGTGCGGGCACACCGGATCTTTTGGCGGATCCTCCGGATGCATCCGTCAAGAGGCAGGCCATTCCCTCGGATGCGCGGGGCACGGCCGAAACCATGCCGGGTATTTCTGCAAATACACCGAACATCCCTTCTTTTAAAACCGGGAGGAAATAACATGCAAGCTGTATTAAACTGTCAGTCATTGACAAAAAGCTTCGGCGCAAAAACCGCGCTGGATCATTTCACCGCACAATTCTGCGGCGGCCGCATTACGGGCCTGCTGGGGCCGAACGGCAGCGGCAAGACAACGCTTATAAAGTTGGCGGCAGGCCTGCTGACGCCCACCGACGGCGCCGTTTCCATCGGCGGCCGTGCGCCGGATGCGCATACCAAAGCACACGTGGCCTACCTGCCCGACCGAATGAGCCTGCCCGGCAGCCTGCAGGTGCGGGAGGCTATTGAATTTTTTTCCGATTTTTATGCCGACTTCAGCGCAGAAAAGGCTTCCGCGCTTTTATCGGAGCTGCACATCCAGCCCGGCGACCGCATCAGCGCCATGAGCAAGGGCACGCGGGAAAAGCTGCAGCTTGCGCTCGTAATGAGCCGCGCCGCCGAGCTGTATCTGCTGGACGAGCCCATCGGCGGCGTAGACCCTGCCGCGCGCGACCGCATTCTCGATACCATCATCCGCAATTATCGCGAGGATGCCGCGCTTGTAATCTCAACGCATCTGATCGGTGACATCGAGCCTGTGCTGGACGACGTTGTGATGATCCAAAACGGAAAACCGGTGTTGACCGGCAGCGCAGAGGAGCTGCGCGAGACGCACGGCAAAAGTATGGACGCATTGTTCCGGGAGGTATTCAAATGCTGAAAAATCTAATCAAACACGAATTCCGCGCCACGGCGCGCATCCTTGTGCCGCTGTTCGGCGTGGCGCTGGTGCTCTCGGGTCTTTCGTGGCTTGTGGTGCGCCTCGGCGGCATTCTCGTTCTGCCGGGCGGCACAGGCCTTGGCAGCCCCATCTTTGGCGTCGTCGCGGGCATTTTAGTACTCATCACGGTTTTTGCCCTGTTCGCGCTGATGGTATCGGCGGCGATCATCACGATCCAGCGCTTTTACAAAAATTTGCTGGGCGACGAGGGATACCTGATGTTCACACTGCCCGTCACGCCCGGGCAGCACATCCTCGCAAAGCTGGTTGCCGGCCTGGCGTGGTCGGCGGCGGCGCTTGTCTTTGTATGGTCCGCGTTCATCGCCATGGCAACCGCCATTCCCGGCAGCCTTACCCTTTCGCAGCAGATGGCGATCATTGATCGGACATTCGAGATCCCGGCAGGGGTGTTCTTCACCCGCACTCTGTCGCTCTTTCTGATCGGCGCATCCAATTTCTACCTGCTGGCGTACCTGAGCATGGCCATCGGCAGCCAGCGGCAGGGCTCCCGTCTTTTCGCCAGCTTTGCCGCCTACGCCGTGCTGAACATCATTCTGATGATCCTGAGCATCGTCGGCATTTTTCTGCTGGCGTGCGTCATCTCCATGCTGGGCCTTGCGCCGAAGCTGGTGCACCTGATCAACAGCCTTTCGGCCGTTCAAGTGCTCGATCTGACCCAGGGCGTTTTGACATGCGTCTTTTTGATCGGGGACGCCGTCTACTTTTTCCTCACACGCGCCATCCTCACAAGGCGGCTCAATCTGGCGTAAAGCAAAAGGCCATGCCCCCGGCAGGGTGTTTCGTTTTGGACAAAGCTGTGCTATACTAAAGGAAAACTACTTTCCGAAAGGAGCACTCTGAATTTATGGAACTGGCAAAACGAAGCGAAGTACCGGCAGAATACACATGGGATCTCACCGCCATTTTTCCGGACAAGGCCGCTTTGCAGGCGGCAATGGATACCCTCCGGCAGCTGGCAGACGAGATCGAGCGGGAATTTAAAGGAAAGCTCACCGACGCCGAAACCGTTGTGCGGTGCCTTGGCAAATATCGCGCGCTGCAGGAGACCGGAACGCTGGCGGGAAACTACTGCAGCCTGGCCGGCGAGGTGGATTATACCGACGCCGCTTTGCAGGAGCAAAGCAAAAGCTTCGGCCGTGCCTATGCGCAAATCGCCAGCCGCCTAAGCTTTATCGACAGCGAGCTTTTGGCCGGCGACGAGGCCGTGCTGCGTGAAGCCGCCGCCCTCGACGAGCCGAGCCGCCCTTTGCTGGAAGAGCTGCTGCGCCAAAAGCCCTATCAGCTGCAGCCCGAAACCGAGCGTGTTTTGGCGGCGCTCTCTCCGTCGCTGCAGGCGCCGTATCAGATCTACAACATGGCAAAGCTGGCCGATATGCGCTTTTCCGCGTTCACGGCCGAGGGCAAGGAGCACCTGCTGGGCTATTCCCTGTACGAGGACAGCTACGAATACGACCCCCGCACCGAGGTGCGCCGCGCCGCGGCCGAGGCCTTCTATCAAAAGCTGCGCGAATACGAAAACGTCACCGCCGCAGCCTATCAGGCCGCCGTGCAAACGGAAAAGACGATCTCCGTACAGCGCGGCTATGCATCGGTGTTCGATTACCTTCTGTTCCCGCAAAAGGTAACGCGCGAAATGTACGACCGGCAGATTGATACCATTCTGGAAAAGCTCGCGCCGCATATGCAAAAATATGCCCGTCTGCTGCAAAAGTGCCACGGGCTCGACCGCATGACGTATGCTGATCTGAAGCTGTCGGTCGATCCGGAATATGATCCGAGCGTAACGGTTGAGGCCTCGCAGGATTATATCGTACAGGGGCTCTCGGTGATGGGGCCGGAATATCAGGAGATGGTCCGCACGGCCTATCGGGATCGCTGGGTGGATTTTGCGCAGAATCAGGGCAAGTGCACAGGCGGCTTTTGCGCCAGCCCCTACGGCGCGCACTCGTACATTCTGCTTACCTGGCACAACCAGATGTCGGACGTGTTTACGCTGGCACACGAGCTGGGGCATGCCGGGCATTTCCAGGCCTGCAACAGCACGCAGTCCATCTTCGGCACAGATGTCTCCACCTACTTTGTCGAGGCGCCGTCCACGATCAACGAGCTGCTGCTGGCACACGATCTGCTGAAGAAAAACCCCGACAAGCGGTTCCGCCGCTGGGTGCTGAGCTGTATGGTGAGCAAAACCTACTATCACAACTTTGTCACGCACCTGCTGGAGGCCGCATACCAGCGCGAGGTATACCGCATTGTGGACGCGGGCGGCGGCGTTTCGGCCGAAACGCTGAACCGCATCATGCGGGAAACACTGCACCGGTTCTGGGGCGACGCCGTGGCGCTCACCGAGGGCGCGGAGCTGACATGGATGCGCCAGCCGCATTATTACATGGGGCTGTATTCCTACACCTACAGCGCAGGCCTGACGGTGGCGACGCAGGCCTGCAAGCGCATCGAACGCGAGGGCAGGCCCGCCGTGGACGATTGGAAGCGCGTACTCGCGGCAGGCGGCACAAAAACGCCCATGGAGCTGGCACAGATGGCCGGCGTAGACCTCTCCACCGATGCTCCGCTGCTGGATACCATCGAGACCATCGGCGAATATATCGACGAGATCTGCCGGCTGAGCGAGGAGCTGGACGGCTGAGCAGCGGCCGGGCGATGGAGCAGGGGCCACGCGGCCGGCCGTGGCCGGCCCGCCGGGGCAAGGCCGCGCAGCCGAGCGGCGGCCGGGCGCCTTCCGCATGGATCCGCACCGATTCAAAACGTCCCCCGTGCGAAGGCGCTTTTGCCGTTCGCGCGGGGGATTTGTGCAAGGTGTTATTCCTCTGTGAGCGCTTTCACCGCCGCGCTGCAGCCAATGCGGTCGCAGCCGGCGGCGCAGAACGCCTCCATCGCCGCGCGCGTGCGGATGCCGCCCGCCGCCTTGATCTTCACCTCCGGGCCGATGTGCTGCCGGAACAGCTCGATATCCGCAGGCTGCGCGCCCGCAGAGCCAAAGCCCGTGGAGGTTTTGATGTAATCGGCCTTCGCCTGTGTAACACATTCACACACGCGCACCTTTTCTTCCTCGGTCAGATAGCACGTCTCGACAATCACCTTCAGCAGCTTTCCGCCGGCCGCCGCGCGCACCGCCTCGATCTCCGCGCGCACCGCGCCAAAATCACCGTTTTTCACATCGCCCAGATTGATCACCATATCGATCTCGTTGGCCCCCTGTGCCACGGCATCCTGCGTTTCAAACACCTTGGCCGCCGTGGTATTGTACCCGAGCGGAAAGCCGATCACCGTGCACAGGTTCAGCTTGGGGAATGCCTGCCGCGCGCGGCTCAGATAGGCCGGCGGAATGCATACGGAGGCCGTGCCGTAGGCGACGGCTTCCTCGCACAGCGTATAAATTTCCGCCCACGTAACAGTCGCCTTCAGCGCGGTATGATCCACACGCGCAAAAATTTCTTCTTTGGTCATGGTAACGCTCCTTTTTTTGGGAAGACATCGCATTGCCCGCCGGGATGTGCCCGCCTGCAAAAGCAGATCTTCCCCTGATCTTACGGTTTTTCTTTCCTAAATTATATCGGCTGCGCCGCCGCTTGGCAAGAGCGGCAAAAAACTTTTTCCGCACAGGCAAAAAAACTTTCCTCGCATCCCCCTTTTTGCTGGGGCGCTTCAAAGCAGAAAAGCAGCGCAGGCGCCTTGCCCTGCACAAAATTTTTGCAATTCCTCAAAAAATTGCGTTCAAAGACTGGACATTGCTTAAAAGATGTGCTATAATTATTTTTGCTGTGGAGGCGTAGCTCAGCTGGTTAGAGCGTTCGGTTCACATCCGAGAGGTCGCGGGTTCGAGCCCCTCCGTCTCCACCAAACAGTCAAAATCCGAACCCCGTTGGGTTCGGATTTTGTTCTTTCCGCTCCGCCAACTTCAAAACCCCGTGCAAATGTCTGCATTCAGGCATTTGCACGGGGTTTCTGTTGTGATTCTGTGGGGTTCGCACGATTGCAACATCCCGCAAAAGCATCATCATTTTGTCAAATGCGCAAGTCAGGATGCAAATCAAACATCCATGCCAAGGGTTATTCGCGCATAAGCTGCTTCCCCGCTTGGTTGATACCATCGCCGCCAGCCCTGATGCTGTGCCGGTCGCAGCGGTTCCGGCCAGATAAAATCGCATCGGGCCGTTTTACTGTACGGTCTTTTTCCGGCAGCATTCTCAAATCATCGCGGAAAATCCGCTGAAGCCGCCTTTTTCGTTTTTGCCGCCCTTTGCCACAGCAAAGGAATCGTTGTCGGCAGCCGTCGTTGTGCGGGTAGTGCCGCCGGAAACATAGGTCTTGCCGCACTCCGGGCAAATGGCGGTATGGTATGTCACAGATTGGTTTACCACCTTGCGGCCCTCGCGCGCGGCGGACGCCTGCTCGCGCACCACATGCTCCATTTCATGGCCCCGCACTGTGGAGGCCGCTGCCTCCGGCGCAATGTGCTGCGCCGTCTTGAACGAAACACCGGGGTCATCGGAGCCGTCCTGATATTTGCGCTCCTTGCAGGTCTGGCATTCGCTCTCTTCCATTACCTCGCGGGCGCTTTTCGCTTCCTGCGCGCCTTCAATGGCCTGCGGCATCAGGCGCCCCGCCTCCTGCGCACCCCGCGGCAAAGCGGCTTCGGCCGCGCCGCCCGCGCTCTGCGCACTCTGCGGCACAAGCGCCGCGCCGGCAGAATATGCCCTCACCGGTACGCTCTGTGCAAACGAGGCGCCCGCCTCGTTTCGCAGCTTTGCCAGCGCCGCATCGTCCATATACTCCATGCGGCTGCGCACCGCCATTGAAACAGGGTCGCTGCTCCAGCGCCTTAACGCATCCGGATGCTCGGTGACCTCTTCCGTCCGGGGAACCGATCGAACCGGCTCGACAGCCTGCACCGGCATATCCGGCTGTGCGGGCCGCACCGCGCCCGTCTGGGCAGCAACGCGCCGGGATGCATATACGGATACGTACGCATTTTGTCCATAGGAAACCCCTTGGATTGCATTCAACATGAAAGCCGTCCCTCCCTTTTGGCTGCCGCAGAAGCTTCTGATGCTCAGTATACACCATTTCCGCGCAAAATGCAAGAAGCGCCCCGGCCAAAAAACGGCCCGTTCTGCGGCGAAAAAAGCCCGTTTTGCGGCGCATATCGGTCGCGGTTTTTTGCGGCGGCGCAAGGGTGCGGCAAACCGCCCTGTGCCGCGTTTATAAAAACGGGATACGCAATTTTTTGCCGGAATCGCAATGTTCCGGCTTGGAGAAAATCATGGATCCTGCGGGCACGGACGGGGAATGTCCCCTGCTCGCGCCGGATCACAAGCCCCTGTACCGCCCCGACGGCGGCCCCGCCTGCTGCGCCAATCATATCGGGTGGCACGGGGAAACCGTCGCGCTCGATGCAGACGTGATGAATGCCTTCGGCAAATGCTCCAGCGGCTTCTATCACGACCTGTACGGGCATATCGTCAACGGCAGGGAGCTGTTTATGAAGCCCGTGCACGTGAAAGCGGAAATGGCCATCCTCAATGAGATCGAGCGTCAGAGCCCGCCGACGCAGCGCTTTGAACGCCCGTAAGGCTTTTTGCCCATACGGCACGCCCCGCTCCCGTTTTGGGCGGGAGCGGGGCGTTTTTGCGGACCTCCGGGTTTTACAAGAAAGTCCATTTGCGCCAGCGACTCACGCGCGTCTCCGTTTTCCTCGGCCGCACCGCCGGAACGGTCTTTTTGCCCAAGGCCCGCCTTTTATGTCCGGCAAAATGCCTCTTTCGCGCTCAATAGCCCAGCGGCTCGCCCACAAGGATCACCTTGATGCGGCCGGCCGCGCGCTGATAGCGATGCAGCACGTAAGTACAGCAGATGCGCCCCGGGCTGCGGCAGTCCATGCAATGGCCCGTGGCGGCGCACGGCGTTTCGCACGAAAGGCGCTTCGCGTTAGCCGGGGCGGCCACCTCGCGCACGCGCTGCTCGGCAGCGGGCAGATCCTTCACCAATTTGTTGCAGCCCACCACCAGCACCACGCTGGCCGGGCCGAACGTGATGGCGGCCACACGGTTGGCGTTGCCGTCCACATTCAGGATCTCGCCCGCCTCGGTAACGGCGTTCGCCGAAGAAAAGTAGCAATCGGCAAAAAAGCTCTTGCGGTAAATTTCACCGATCTCCTCCGGCGTCAGGCCCGGTGCGCCGCGGTCGAGGAACTGATACGCGCCGCTGCGCAGCAGCTCCATCACACCGCACTCCGCAAGGCTCATGCTGCCGCCCGCGCCCACCACAGAGCCCTCGGGCACAAGCCGGCGAACCAGCGGAACCACCTCCGCGGCGGTATCCGCGCAGTAGGCCTCCATATTGTTTTTCCGCAGGGCCTCGGCCGTGCGCTCCATGCGCTGGCGGGTCACCTCCGCAAGCGATTGATGCATCATGAACCTTCCTTTCTGCTGTAAAAACAGCTCTTTCGTTTCGCGCCATCGCTGCGCGGGCACAGACGGTTTTCGGCGCGGGTAAGGCTTTTTATTCCGGCAAAGCTGCCCGCCCTCCGGCGCGGCCAGAGCTTTCAGCCCGGCAGGTGTTTTTCGGCCTGCTCCGCAGTAAACCACGCGCGCAGCGCGGGCGTTTTTTCAATAATGCGCACCAGCGGCAGGCCCAGCACCATGCAGGAAAACAGCTGGCCGATCCCAACGCTCGCGGCCTGCAGCAAAAAACCGTTCAATGTACGCGGGCCAAATGCCCACGCAAGCTCTGCGCCAACGATCACGGCATTGAACAGCACCGGCGGAATGGCGGCGGCAAGGGGCAGGCCCCGCACACGCACCTGGGCCAGGCGGCGTGTGCACAGCGCGGCACACAGCGTGGCAGCCGTGCCGAACAGGATATCCAGCGCGCCCAAAACGTTTGCCCCCGTAAAAACACCCACCAAATTGGTGAGAAAGCATCCCAATGTTACGCCCACAACGGCGTCGGGCACGAGCACGGGCAGCAGCGTAAGCGCCTCGCCCACGCGCGCCTGCACGGAGCCGAACGCGATGGGCGCAATCGCAAGGTTTACAGCGGTGTACAGCGACGCAATGAGCGCGCAGCGAACAAGTGTTTTTGTGCTTATCTGTTTCATGATACAAATTCTCCAGCGGCTGAATTTTACCCCGCCGCCGCCGCCAGTGCGGCGGGGTGGTCCGTTCCCCGCAGCGCGCCGAGCGGCCGGCACATCCGGAAACGGCGGGCACAAAATATGAAGTTGCCCGCCGTAATTGTATCACGAATCGCTGTAAAATGCTACCCCCTCCGGCGGGCACTTTCTCCCGCTTCGGCGGGCCGCGCGGCGCGGCCCGCCGCCTTCGGGCTCTTTATTTTCTCGCTTCCCTGCACGGCTCCGGCGGCATTTTTTCCAGATAGACGCTCTGGCTGGGGAACGCAAACGCCACATCCAGCTCCTGCATCAGATCCAGAACGGCAAGGTTCAGCCGGTCCTGCACCTCCATAGCGTCTGCCCACGCCGGGGCAAGCAGACTGCAGCTTACCAGAATATCAATGCTGGACGCGCCAAACCCGCTGAGGCGCACCAGAACGGAATCCGCCTCCACCTGCGCGTCTGCTTTCAGCAGTGCGCGCAGGTGCGCCATCAGGGCTTCGATGCGCTCTTTCGGCGTGTCGTATGTCACGCCGAGGGTAAAGCGGAACAGGCGCGTGCGCCGCTGTGTGCCGTTGGTAATCGCCTCGGCGCACAAAAGCGAATTGGGCAGGATCACAAGGCCGCCGTCCAGCGTGCGCACCTTCGTGCTGCGAAAGCCGATATCCTCCACTGTGCCCTCGGCCACGCCGGTAACGATCCAGTCGCCCAGAGAAAACGGTTTTTCCAAAATGATGACGAGCCCCGCAAAAAAGTTTTCTGCCGAATCCTTCGCCGCAAGCGATACCGTCAGGCCCGCAAGGCCCAGCCCGGTGATCAGGCCGTTTACGTTGAAGCCCAGCTCGCCCAGTACCATCACGAGCGCAAAGCACACCACAACCGCCTGCAGAACCTTGTTCACAAAGGCCGCCGCGGTGCGGTCCGCGCGGGAGCCCGGCCCGTCCTTTGCATTTTGCATCATCAGGAGAACGATATCGCTCGATCCCGCCAGTCCCCACGCGAACAGCGTGATCAGGGCGATTCGCAGCAGCCGATCCAGCCACGGCCTGTACGCCGCAGCCCATTCAGGCGGCGCCGGCAGCAGGCACAGCGCGCCATAAAGCCCCAGCACCCACAGCATCATCGGCGCGGGGCGCGAAAAGCCCTGCACCAGCACCCGCAGCACCCTGCTGCGGGTGCGCCCGGCGCGTTTTGCCGCCCACGGCGCCAGCCGGGCACGCACCAGCCGGCTGCACAGATACGCCGCCAAAAACACCGCCGCGCATAGCGCCAGCCGAAGCTGCCAGCCGGGCGTACCGGCCCAGTAAGTACGCAAGGTTTCCATTTTTTAAACGCCTGCCCTTCCCGAATTTTTGTAAAAGCTTTGCCCCGGATCTGGCGTGCGGCAGAAAAGACAAAATAACGGCCGCTCCAAAGCGCGTGCCCCGCTGCGGGGGCCCGCGGGCCTTTCGTCTTTTGCTCCTGCCGCCCGCCTCCGGGGCAGTCTGCGTTTTTTGCGGCGCGCTTTTCGGCTACCGCTTTTCTTTTGCTTCCAGTGTTGTCTCGCCGATGATAAAGCGCGGACGCCGCTTGGTCTCGCTGTAAATCTTGCCGATATATTCGCCGATCACGCCGATGCCCAGCAGCTGTACGCCGCCAAGAAAATAGACCGCGCAGATCATGCTTGTCCAGCCCGTAACCGTATAGCCGAACAGCTTTGTGATGATGGTGCCAATGATGGCAAGAAAGCTGACGGCGCTCACAAGAATGCCCGCCGCCGTGATCAGGCGCAGGGGCTTTGTGGAAAGGCTGGTAATGCCGTCGAACGCAAACGCCAGCATCTTTTTCAGCGGATAATGGCTTTCGCCCGCAAGGCGCTCGGCGCGCTCGTAATAAACACTGGAGCAGCGGTAGCCCACCAGCGGCACAAGGCCGCGCAAAAACAGGTTCACCTCGCCGAATTCAGCCAGCCCCTCCAGCGCGCGGCGGCTGAGCAGGCGGTAATCGGCGTGGTTGAACACCACGTCCGCGCCCAAAGCGCGCATTACACGGTAAAAGCCCTCGGCCGTGGTGCGCTTGAACCAGGTATCCGTCGTGCGCTTCGAGCGCACGCCATACACCACGTCCACTCCGGCCAGATATTCGTCGATCATCGCGTCCATCGCATTGATATCGTCCTGCCCGTCGCAATCAATGGAGATCGTCACGTCCGCGTATTCCTTCGCCGTCATCAGGCCCGCCAGCAGCGCATTCTGGTGGCCGCGGTTGCGCGAAAGGCACACGCCCTCATAATGCGCGTCGGACGCGGCCAACTCCTCTATGATCTGCCAGGTTTTGTCCTTCGAGCCGTCGTTCACAAACAGCACGCGGCTCTCGTCCGAAATTTTCCCCGCGGCGGCAAGCCCTGTGATCTTTTTTAGGAATATGCCGCTCGTCATCGGCAGCACAGCCTCCTCGTTGTAACAGGGAATGACGATATACAAAATGGGATCCTTCATCCGGAGCGCTCCTCTCAGCGGCGTTTTTCACCCTCGATCACAATAGCCACCGCGTTGGGGCCGGTGTTGGTGGCAACGGCGGCGCCCAGCAGGAACGTGCCCGCGGGCGCATAGCCCAGCTCTTTTCTGCACAGCTTTGCCAGCACCTTGATGTTGCCCTCGTCCGTGCCGCCCACAAGATAGACACCGCCCGGCACAAGGTGCTTTTTCGCCTGCTCCACAAGGCCCGGGATCACGTTGCTGTCGCCGCGCACCTTGGCAACGGTGGCGGTGGTGTTGTCAACCATGCGGATGATGGGCCGCAGGCCCAAAAGCTCGCCCGCAAACGCCGCCGCGGCAGAGACCCGCCCGCTCTTCTTTACAAAGCGCAGCGTGTACATCGAAAGCAGCACCTCCATGCGGGAAAACGCATCCTCCAGATACTGCACCACGCTGGGCACATCCGCGCCCGACTGCAGCTTGCGCGCGGCCTCGCACACATGCCAGCCGTAAGTCATGGAATAGGTGTGGCTGTCCACTACATGTACGCGCATGGAACTCTGCGGCCGTTCCTCCTGCAGCGCGGCCGCAGCCATGCGGGCCGCCTCGTAAGTGCTGGAACCGGCAGAATTGATGGACACATAAATCACATCGTCGCAGCCCTCGTCCGCATAGGCGCAGAATTTTTCCAAAAAGCGCGTCATCGTTACCTGCGACGTTTTGGGAATGTCCTTTGCGCCCGCCAGCAGCTCGTAATACTGCTCGTTTGTCAAATCGACCCGCTCGGTATAGCTTTGCCCGTCCACCACAATTTGAAACGGCAAAATGTCGATGCCGTACTTTTCCTCCAGCTCGCGGGAGATATCACTGGCAGAATCGGTTAAAATCGCTGTTTTGCTCATCGGTTTCCACTCCTTATTCCATTTGTGATCGTTGCAGTTTGCTCTATCAGATCGTCTTTTCTCTGCCGCTTTGCCTGCCCTGTACAGAGCCGCCCCTGCAGGAGCCTTCCGGCGCCGCGCAAAAAGGGGGCGCGCCGGCGTCCGTCAGGGCAGCCGGTCGGGCCACGCGTAGCCCCGCAGGCGGCCCGTATCCAAAAGGCCCGCAAAATCCCGCTGGCGCAGCGCCTCGTAAACGCCCACGGCCACTGTATTGGAAAGGTTCAGGCTGCGCGCGTCGGCAATCATAGGCAGGCGCACACAGCTTTCCGGATGCGCGGCCAGCAGCGCCTCGGGCAAACCGGCGTCCTCGCGGCCGAACACAAGATACGCGCCGTCCGGATACAAAACATCCGTGTACCGCCGGGGCGCTTTTGTGGTAAAGTAGAAAAAAGGCCCCGGACATCGGCGAAAAAAATCATCCGTCCCATTATAATATGTTATATCAAGCAGATGCCAATAGTCAAGCCCGGCGCGCTTGAGTTTTTTATCATCCACAGTAAAGCCCATCGGCTTTACAAGGTGCAGACGCGCGCCCGTTGCGGCACAGGTGCGGGCAATATTGCCCGTATTCTGCGGGATCTGCGGCTCCACCAAAACGATATTCAGCGGCTGCATACAAGTCTCCTTTTTAATATTGCAGCGGGCGCTGCACCCATTCGGCCAGCGCGCCGAGCAGCGGCTCGAACTGCACGCCAAAGCGCGGGTCTGCGCCGGCGCGCAGCGTTCTGTGCGCGGCAAGAGACACAAACCGTGCGGCAAGCGAAGCGGCGCTCTGCTCGCTGCGGCCGGCCAGCAGCGCCCCCGTAAACGCGGCCGCGAACAGATCGCCCGTGCCGGGATATGCCTGCGGCGCCGCCTCGTAGGGCAAAAAGACAGGCTGCTGCCCGCGCACGGCACAAACGTTGCCCCGCTGCCCCGTGCCCTGCGCGGCGCCTGTTACAACGGCGCAGCGCAGACGCGCAAAGCGCTGCAGCAGCAGCGCGGCATGGCGCACGGCACGCAGGCCGGACGCGCCCGCCGCACCGTCCTCCTGTACCAGCAGCGCGGCCTCGGTTGTGTTGGGAACGATCACATCCGCCGCGGCGCACAGCCGCGCCTGCGCGGCGCACACCTCCGGCGTCACGGCGGAATACAGCCTGCCATGGTCGGCCATGGCGGGGTCTGCCACCCGCAGCGCCGCCGCCCGCTCCCCCAGCGCCGCCTGCTCCGGGCCCGAGAGATAGCCGCTGTATACACAATCGAACGAAAGGCCCAGCCGCTCGTAATGCCCGAGCGCGGCAAGGGCGAACGCGCTTTCGTCGCTGCATGCGGGCGTGCCAAGGCCGCCGAAGTGTGTGGAGAGCAGCGCCGTAGGCAGCGCGCAGGGCGCCGCGCCCGCCGCCGCCAGCGTGGGCAGCACCACCGCAAGGCTGCTGCGCCCCACGCAGGAAAAATCCTGGATGCACAAAACCGAGTGCTGCCCTGCCATTCTGCGTTCTCCTCTCTGCGCGATCCTGCGTTGGTTCCTCGCCGGTTCCACGTCGGTCTACTGCCGGCCCCGATCATTTTTCGCCGGCTTCCCGTCGGGTTCGCATCGGCTCCCGCGCCCCGGCTCTACAACTTTCCGGCCCCGGACGCGGAGACCTGCAGTTTCCATTCCAAGCATCAAAGGCCAAAAGCCTTTTTACAGTATAGCACAGCCGCGGCACTTTTGAAAGCGGTATTTCTTTTTACCGCACAGTCGTTTTATCCCGCCGCATGGTCTTGTTTGCCGCCCTGCGGTTTTATTTGCCGCCCTGCGGTCTTGTTTGCCGCCCTGCGGTCTTGTTTGCCGCCCTGCGGTTTTATTTGCCGCTGCGGCCGCCGGACACGCAGCGCAGAAAGCGAGGCCCCGCCGCTCATAATTCATAATTTCTCTGTTTTGTTTTACAAATATTTTAGAAAAAATACACAAACGCTCTTGTAAAACGCCCCGGGAAAGTGCTACAATAAAAATACAGGCAGCGGGCATCGGCCGCTGCCCGGGAAGGGAGCGCCGGGGCACACGCCCCGTGAACGGCGCGGCCCAAAGCGAAAGGAGACTTTTGTTTATGAAGGTTACCTGTACCGGACGCAAGGTTGGTTTAAAAAGTTCGTTTGTGGAGCGCGCGCAGAAAAAGCTGGCAAAGCTGGACAAGTTTTTCTCCGACGGCGCGGAGGCGAATGTGACCGTAACCGTTGAAAAGGATTGGCAGACCGTGGAGATTACGGTAAAAGATAAGGGTTTTACCTGCCGGGCCGAAAAGGCGGCCGACCGCATGGAGGACGCGTTTGAGACCGCGCTGGATCTGCTGACACGGCGCATCGTCAAAAACCGCAAAAAGCTGGAGAGCCGCGTCTATCAGCCCGCCGTGGAGGCGTTTGCGGTGGAGACGCACGAGGAGGAAGCGGAGGAAGAATACAGCGTCATCCGCGAAAAGCACTTCTCCTGCAAGCCCAGCACCGTAGAGGAAGCAATTTTGGAAATGAACATGCTGGGCCATACGTTCTTTTTGTTCCGCGATGCGGATACCGATGAGGTGCACGCCGTGTACCGCCGCAAGGACGGCGCTTACGGCGTTCTGATCCCGGAGAAATAAGCGGGTTTTTCGTGTCCATAGAAAAAAGGCGGCGCGGCTTTTTGCCGCGCCGCGCCGTTTATTTTAACAGAATGCACCTTTTCGCGGAGCCCCGTTCATCCCATGCCGCCGTCCGTCTCGCGCAGGCGCACGGCGATCACGGTTACATCGTCCGGTGCCTCGCGCTGGCGCTCGCGCGCTGCGCGCGCCACGCTTTCGGCCAGCTTTTGCGGAGGATCGCCCGCGTGCGCCGCCAGCTGCGCGCGCAGCCACGGCGCGCCGGGCGCAAGCGCCCCGTCGCTGACAAGCACGGCGGTATCGCCGGGCGCAAGAAATACCGTTTCGCCGCGCCCGGATACCTTGCCCAAAATGCCGATGGGCAGCGTATCGCTGCTGTAGACGGCGGCGCCGGCGCCGCGCAGCACGAACGACGCCGCAGCGCCCGCTTTATACAGCATGGCGTCGCCCGTATACAAATCGATGCACAGCACGTCAAGCGTAACGGCGCTCTCATCGTCGCTTTTCAGCGCGAGGGCGATGTTTACCAGCCGCGCGGCACTGGCGCTGTCCACCCCGGCGCGCAGCAGCTCCCGCGAGAGCGAGGCCGCCAGAGCGCCGCCCACGGCGGCCATCTTGCCCGTTCCCATGCCGTCGCACAGTACCGCGTAGAATTTTCCGTCGTCCCCCGTAAACGTGCGCACGGCATCGGCGCTCACCTCGCCCCGCGCGGGCAGCGCGCACACGGCGCATTCCGCCGCAAAACGCGGTGTCTCGCGAAACGTAAGGCGTGTGGCCGCGCCCGTGTGCGTGCACTGTACGGGCGCGAAGGAGCGGTGCAGCAGGGCGGCGGCCTCCTCGGTAATGGCCTGCAGCTCCTCGGGCGAGAACTGCGCGCGCGGCAGGCTGACAATGGCCGTCAGCCGCCCCGAGGCGTCCAGCGCGGCGCTGGCCTCCAACGGTTCCAGCCCCAGCTCGGCAAGCATCTGCTCCAAACGGCGCGCCTTACGCGGGTCGGGCAAATCGGTGGTATACACCTGCCCGGCCAGCTCTGTCAGCGCCGCGGCCATTGCGCTGTATTGCTCGCACAGCGCGGCGCGGGCAGCACTGCCCCGCACACGCGCGCCGCGTCGCGCCGCCTGCCCGGCGGCGGCAAGGCTTACGGCGTTTGCCAGCCGCAGCGGGGTCTGGCAGCGCCGGCGCAGCGCCGGCGGCAGCTCGTCGGCCGAAATGCCCTCGCCGCCTGCCAGCAGCGGGGCCATTTGGTTGAAGGAATCATAGGTTTCCTGCGCGCGGTCCACCCAGCATTCCAGGCGTTTGTCGCAGCCGCTGCAGCAGCGCTCCGCCACCGCGTCGCACAGATCGGACATTGTTTCCTGCCGGGGCGGCAGCCGGTCGCAGACGGCGCGCATCGTATTCCCCACCGTACACAGCGCGCCCGAAACGGCTTCGAGGCGGCCGGATAGCGATGTAAACGCCGTGCGCGCACCGGCCAAAGCAGGGGGCCGCGCAGCGGGGATCCTGCGCAGCACGCGCGCGGGCAGCGCGCAAAAAGCGCCGCCCGCAAGGCACAGCTCCACGCCCATGCGCACGCCGGCGCCAGCATCCGGCGCGCAAAAGATGCCGATCATCCCCGCCGCGCAGAAAGCCGCCGCCGTCACCGGGCGCGGCCGGCCCGCAAAAAGGCCGGCCACAAGGCCGCCCGCGGCAATTCCCAGCCCCGCGTACAGGCCGGCGGGGTCTGCCGCGCACAGCGCGAGCATTGATACCACAGCCAGCACGGCGGCGGCATCCTGCCGCCCGCGCCCTGCCGCGGCCAGCACAACAAGCGCCGCCGCCACATGCGCGAGCGAAAGCCCGAATACGGCATAAGGCGTTAAACAGCAAAGCAGCGAAAGGCAGGCAAAGCACAGGCAGGCGCGGTCTTCGGCGTCCCAAGGCGCGTTTTCCGCCGCCACGCCGCCATGCCGGGCCGAAAGAAAAAAGCCCGCCAGCAGATAAGACGCCCCCAAAATCAGCATTGCCTCGGCCGCGGCCGCGCATACGCCGGGCAGGCCCCGCGCGCCCGCCACAGCAAGGCCGGAGGCGATGAGGCAAAACACGATGCTGCCTGCCGCCGCGGGCGCCATTGCCGCCGTGCGCTGGCGGTGTGCAAACGCCAGCCCGCGCAGCAGCCCCACCGTGGCCGCCGCAGCAAGATACGGCGCGGCAAGCTCGAGCGGTAGCCCCCACAGGGCCCCAACGGCCGCGCCCGCCGCCATGTACAGCGCGTAGGGCGTGGGGGCGGACATGGCAAAGCACAGCCCTATCGGATGCATTCCGCCGAGCAGCGGCGCACACGCGCCCATGCAGCCCAGCACGGCAGCCCCCGCACGCAGTGCCGCCGGCGCCAGCCGCTGCGGCAGTCCGGCGCGCAGCGCCTGGCGGATCACCGGTCTTTCTCGTAGATGGACGGACATCGTGTCACCCTTTCTGTTTTGTTTTTTGAACATGCCCCGGTTTTAAAAGCGCCGCCGCGCCAGGGCTTTTTTGTTCTAAACGGCCGCGCTCTTGCATACAATGGTATCAATACGGCAATTTTCATTATAAAAGCCCCCGGCAGAAGATTTTGTCTCTTCGTGCCGGAGGCGGTTTTTTTCTTTTGCCTTCAGGATCCTTCAGGGTCTTTTTCACGGGCGCGCCGGGAGGCGGCCACATATTTTTCGATTTTTTCCTCCATGGCGCGCACCTGCGCTTTGTCGATATGGGCCTTGTCGATATAGCCGTAAATGCGCGACGCCGTTGCCGCAAAGCCCGGAGCGATGCCCGCAAGGCGCTTTGGATCAAACTTTACGGCGTACATCAGATGCACGCCGGCAAGCGCGCAGAATTTAAGCAGATTGAAATGCGGGTGAAACGGCGGGCTGAACGGCTGTGCGCGCGGCGGCTCCTTCCACACCTGTTCCAGCAGATCGGCCATGCGAAGGTAGGCGGGCTCCGCGCCGCTGTCAAAATATCCCTCAATCACCTCGCGCGCAATGGGAAACGGCGTTTCGCTCCAGGTCTGCCACGCATCGGCCGCCGCCGAAAATGCGGCGCAGTCTGTCAGGCACGCGGCGTTCCGGTAGATCACGGGGTCGTATTCGTGCTCGATGGGCACGGGGCGCAGAATGCGGCAGCTCTTGCCCGCAAAGTACACCTCGGCGATGGCCGTGCTCATCCACAGATAGATATCGTCCGCCGCCACGATCCACTGCTTGACGCTGTCCGCAAAGATTACGTGAAAATTCGGGCGCTTGTGCGCCAGCGCGTCCAGCGCGGGGCTGTTCCATTCGCTGGGATGCCGCCGATAGACGAGCTGCACCTCCGGGTGCGCACCGAGATACCGGTCGAACCAATCGAGCGTCTCGGCCATGCTGATGCGGTTCGTGCGCGCAAACGCCGTAAAATCCTCGCCCGACATTTCGGAAAGCTCCCGCACCTCCTCCTCGGACATGCTCGCATATCCGAAGCTGGAGATATACAGCATCAGCCGTTTATCCGGGTCCAGCCCATGCTCCCGGCACAGCGCCGCCTTATCTTTAAAATAGCCCGCAAATTCCGGCCGCAGAAAATCCATCATCACCGCGCCCGTTACGGGGCAGTTTTGCTCCGGCACGCCGTGCGCGAGCAGCCTTTGGCGCGTTTTTTCGCCCCAGCAGGTCTGCACGCATTTTTTGGCGTTGCCGTTAAAGTTGAACCACGGCGCGGCCTCCTGCGTATCGCTGAGAATCTGCTCCCAGTGCAGGTTCACCACGCGGCCGCACCGGCCCACATTATTGTATACATGGCTGTTGATGGCCTCGTCGTCGTACATGCAGCTGGACACCAGCACGCGTGGTTTTTGAAAGGTAAAGTACTTCAGCCTTTTGCGGTCGAGCAGCTGGCGGATCTCCGCCGTATAGCCGCGCCGCCGAAGCTCCGCCTTCAAAAGCAGCAGGCTCTCGTATTCCCGCGTGACATGCTCGTATAAAATTAAAAAATCCAGCGGCATACGCAAACCACCTTTTTGATTTTAAACCTAAACCCGGCTTTTTACCGGGCCGCAGCCGCCCTACGCGGCCGGGCTCTCCGGCCGGTACACATCCTCAAACAGCTGCCGCGTCCAATCGGGCAGGCCGTGCACCTCGTCCAGATGGAAGCCGTCGTAAAACTGGGCATCGTCGTCGGCGATACAGCTGCCGCCCCATTCGTAATCCAGCAGCGCAAAGCCGTATTCCTCTGCCCACGCGCGCAGCTGCGGCAGCACGGTGTTTTGCATCTCCGCCTCAATGCCGAAGGGAACGCCCACTGTCTCGCGCACAATGCCGGCCATCGGCGGCAGCACCACGGCAAGGCGCACGCCGCGCGCGCGGCACTGCGCGGCCAGCTGCGCAATGCGCCCGAACTGCTGTTCGTTCAGCGCCCAGCCTTCGCAGCGCGGGGCGATTCGCGCGGGGTAATCATACAAAATGCGGTGCACCGGGATGGGCGCGCCGTCCGCGTCCAAATAATCCTGCGGGCCCCACTCGCCGGTTTCCACCGTATCCGGCGTATGGAGCAGCCAGTTTTGAAAGCCCGTAAGCGCGTTCACATTGTATTCCAGATTCAGACAATAGGCGATCGGGTTGCGCAGCGTTTCCTCCAGCGCGGCAAATCGGTCGGTGTCATAGCCGGCGTTCAGCACATAGAACGATACCCCCAGCATCATGCGGTCTACCGGGGCGCCGGAATCGAGCACGTACTGCGCCAGATCCAGCGTTTCGCGCAGCGAAGCGCCGCCAAAGGCAAGATCCTGCCACTCCTCTCCGCAGATTTCCGCGATCAGCGCCTCGTCAAAATGCGCAAGGCGGCTATCGCCCAAAATCAGGTTGCGGCCGGGCTGCTTCTGGTAAGCACGCACGCGCGCCACCGGCTGAGAGGAGCCCGCCTCCGCCTTCAGCCCAAAATAATTGTTCGGCTCGAATGCCACAAAAAAGGCGAGCCATCCATATACCGGGATCAGCACAACCGCAAGGCGCCTGAGAATATGCTTCATCTCGATCCTCCGCCCCTTTTCGTCAGAATCCGGCGTACATGCCAAAGCCGCTGGCGCCAAAACCGCCGCTCTGCAGAATAAAGCCCACTAAAATAAATACCGTGAGCGTCCAATACAGCAGCATCCGGTGCTTTTCCGCCGCCAGCGCAAGCTCTGCGGGCTTGTTTTTGTATGCAAAGCAGCGCCGGTACTCCAGCCAGAAGGCAAAGACAAGCGCCGCCGATAAAAACAGCACATACAGCGCGATCATCAGGCTGTGCGCGTAAAAATCCGAATAGAGCGCGGCGTATACCTCGCCTGCAAACCGTGCGGGAGAAAGCGCGCGCACACAGCCGCACAAAAAGCGCACCGCGTCCGCCGCGCCGAGCGGCTGCGGGTTTGGCCCCGTGCCCGCACGGAAGAACACCATGCCAATGCACCAAAGCACAAACACAACGGCCCGCTTGCCCCACGCGCGCAGCGCGGGCGTGCGCTTTTTCGGCTTGCCGAAGCGGCGGTGCAAAAGCTCCTCCCCCATGCGGTAAATCGCCTGCAGCAAACCCCATATAATAAACGGCAGTGTACTGCCATGCCAAAAGCCGGAGAGGAAAAACACCAAAAAAACGCACAGCAGCGGCGGCAGGCGGCGCAGCCGCCCGCGCGTTAGGCCCTCAACGTCCGCCCAGACGAGCGGCGTAAACAGATAATCCTGCAGCCAGCCGGAAAAGCTGATGTGCCAGCGGCTCCACAGCTCGGAAAAATTGGTGGAAAACAGCGGCGTTTTAAAGTTTTCCGGCAGCTCCAGCCCCAAAAACAGCCCGCTGGCGCGGGCAAGCTCCGAATAGCCGGAAAAATTAAAATAAAGCTGCAGCGTATAGCCCACCGCGCCGAGCATCAGCATCAGGCCACCGTATTCGGCATAGTGCGCAAAGATGTTATTTACCAGAACGCCCAGCACATCGCTGACAGCCACCGTTTTCAAAAGGCCCAGCGCAAACAGGCGCAGCGCGCGCGTACAGCGCGCCGCGTCAAACCGGTGCTCGGCGGCAAACTGCGGCAAAAGCCGCCCGGCCCGGCAGATGGGCCCCTGCGTTACCGTGGCGAACAGCGACAAAAACAGCGCAACGCGCAAAAAGCTGCGCTCTACGGGGCAGTCTCCGCGCGCGGCGTCCACAAGATACGAGATGGCCGCAAACGTGTAAAAGCTGATGCCCAGCGGCAGCGCAACGGCGGGCAGGCGCAGCCCCCAGGGCAGCAGCCGCGCCAGAAAATTTACATACTTAAAGAACGCCAGCACGGCAAGGCTGCCAAGGACGCCAAGGCGCAGAAAGGCCTTTTTATGGGCGCCCGCAAGGCCTCTGCCGCAGCCGTAGATAAATGCGCACAGCACCAGCAGCAGCGGCATCATTGCGGGCATGGCGGCGGCGTAAAACACCCAGCTGGCACCCAGCAAAAACGGCGGCTGCGCCCGCCGCGGCAGGTGCAGATACAAAAGCGCCGTCAGGGCCAAAAAGCCAAAATAGGCAAAGCTCTGCAAGCTCAAGCGGTTTTCTCTCCTTTTTTGTTCATTCCGGCAGGCTCCCGCGCGGGCAGACACCCCTTTGGCGCGCCGCGCCCGGACGGCCGCAGGCTGCCGCCGGATGCGGCACAAGCCAAAAAGCGCCCCGTGCCCCGCAAACGCCGGGGCCGGCAGGGCGCTGCCATACCTTGCGCCGGTGCCTTAAAAGCATCTTGGGCGCAGAAGATTTTCGGTTCGTATCCGCTCAGCCCCGCATCCGCTCGATCAGATCGACCAAATCGCCCACGTTTTGCAGGCCGCGGATATCGGAAAGCTGAAAATGCAGAGAAAACTCGGCCTCGCAGGCGCTGAGCAGATTGATCTGCTCCAGGCTGTCCCAACCCTCGATATCGTCGGCGCACGTCTCGCGCGTCAGCACGATCTCGGGGTCGTCGAAGTTATCGCGAAATATTTTCTGCATTGCCTCTAAGATTTGCTGCTTGTCCATAAAGCTTCTCCTTTGCTTTGCGGGGGAAGGCCGTGTTCCCCCGCGCGGCGTTTTTCTAATTCCGCACCATGCCGGCCGTGCGGCCGTATTTTTCAACATCCCTACTATATCACAAATTCCCTCTCCGGGCAAGCGTTTCAAAAAAAGTCCCTTGTATCGGCCTGTTGGCGGCTGTGAGGCTTATGCCGTATCGCCGGATGGCCGGCTTATGCCGCATCGCCGGGCCGCGGCTCTGCCATGTAAAGGAGCCGCGAAGCGGCGCTCCTGCCATTCGCGCGCAGACGATGCCTGACAGAAACAAACGGCCCGCCCCCTTACGGGCGGTTCCACAGGAAAACAAAGCCGCAGGGCTCTGCCGGGCAGTTGCGTCTGCCGCGCCATCAAAGCCTGCGTTCCGCCAAGGAGCGCGCCGCTTTTCTTCCCTGCGGCCACACCCGCCCGGCGAGCCCGCGCTGCAAAGCAGCTCTCGGGACACTTTGTTTTCTGATCTCACCGCCCTTTTGCGGGCAGACCGTTTACACATCAATGCTTTTGAAAAATGCCGGAAAGGCTTCCGGTTTTGCCGGCCGGGCGCGGCAGATCAATGCCGGCGGGAATAGCCGCCGCCGCGCCGTGCCTCGGTAACGCGGCGCAGATCGGAGATCTTTTCCTCGCTGCGGGATTTGAACTGGCTCATCATATCCTCGAACGACATCTCGCCCTGCGGCTGAGACGGCGTGCGCGGTTGCCAGGTGCGGCCGGTATCGGCGCGCGCGGGGCGCGGGGGACGCGGCTCGGTGCGTTTGATGGAAAGCGCGATCTTGCCCTCGGGTGAAATGCTCATCACCTTCACCTTTACCACCTGTCCCTCGCTCAGCACATCCGACAGCTCCTGAATGTACTGATTGGACACCTCGGAAATGTGCACCATTCCCGTTTGGCCGCCGGGCAGCGCAACAAACGCGCCGAATTTTTTTACGCCCGTGATCTTGCCTTCTACGATGCTTCCTACCTCTACTGCCATGAATTGCGATAACCCCTTCGTTATGTATTGTAATTGCAAAGCCGCAATGCCTGCCGTTCGGTAACCGGTCACCCGCCGGACATATCCACATAGATATGCTCGCCGGGCAGCACATAGCCCAGCTTATCGCGCGCAATCCGCTCCATATACGCTACCTCGTCGCCGGAATCCAGCACGCGGCGCAGCTCCTCATTCGCCGCCTGCTGCGCCTCGGCCTGCTGCTCCAAGTTGTTCAGCTGCTGGCGCTTGGAAACGATATCGATCTGGGCAAATACCAGCGCAACACACAGATAGCCGCAAGCGCAAATAAGCCCTGTGCGCAAAGCAAGGGCAGAAAAACCTTTTTTCTGTTGTCTTCGTGCCTCGTGTGCCCTGTGTGCCATACCGGACCCTCTCCCGCCGCAGATTCTTTAAAAAAGGCAAGATGGCGCGTATCCTTGATCCTATTTTGAATTATACAACACTTGCCCACCGTTTTGCAACCTTTTCTTTTTCGCGGCGCGCATTCTTTTTGCCCTGCGCTCTTTATGCGCGGCGCGCGCACGCGTAAAATGCCCCGCGGCGGCGCAAAGCACCGGGCGCAGCACGGCGCGCCAAGCCATTACAAACGGCCATGCCAGGCACCAGCGCACCAGCGCCTCCACGCCCGAAAGCAGCGGCGCCAGCGCGGCGCGGCTGGCCAAAAAGCACAAAGCGGCCCCCGCCAGCGTATACCAGCGCGGCTGCCCGGCGTAAAAGCGGCTCATTGCCGCGCTGCGGTAAACAAGCGCGCCCAGCGCCAGCACCGCCGCGTCGCACACAAAGCAAACCGTTTTCCCCGAGCCAAGCAGCAGCCGGGCGGCACTGTACGCCACGCACAGCAAAAAGCCAAGGCCCGCGGCATAAAAAAGATCCCGCAGCGCAAATTCTGCGGGGACGCCCCCCACCATTCACCGCACCAGCCTTTTAAAAAAGGATCCCTGCTTTTCGCGCCGTACCGTGTACTGAATATATTCCACCGAGCCGCCGATCTTCACCTCGCCTGTCTGCACGGAAAGCTCGCTCACCGTCAGCCCTTCGCCGCCGACAGCCAGCGTGCCGCCGGAGGTCTCCAGCGTTACGGTAAACGCATCGTAAGAGACGATCGCCAAAATACCCGTCACGGTCAGGCGCTTGCGCTCCTCCAGCACGAGGGTGTGCGGCAACTGCCGCGCGCTGTCTGCCGCCGGGTTCGCCGATTGCGTCTTCATTCGCCCTGCACCTCTCTTTGCCTCTATTGTATGCAGAGCGCGTGCGGTTCAGAATTGCCGCCGGCATCAAAATGGAGGGCAGCGGCAAAGAGCCCTCTTGCTTTGGCCGTAAGGCAGACACTTTGGCAGTCAGGCAGGCGGCGCAGGGCCTGCAAAAGGCCGGCCGCCGGGTTATTCCGACAGCACCACGTACATTTCCCGCGCAAGCTCCTTGCCGGCGGGCGCCTCGGTAGAAACCACCTGTACCCGCACCGGGCGCTGGCCGAAGGCCACCTCGATGATGTCGCCCTCCTTCACCGCGTAGCTGGCCTTCACAGGCTTTCCGTTCACGGTGATGCGGCCCGCGTCCGCCACCTCGTTCGCCACGGTGCGGCGCTTGATGAGGCGGCTCACCTTCAAATATTTATCGATCCGCATTTCTGCGCTTCCTTTCTTCAGGATCTCTGCGGCCCTTCGGCCCGCCATTTTCAAAGCCCGAAGCGCTTTGGAAAACGCTCCCGGCCCCTGTCGCGCGGCCTTCTTCCCGCCCGCCGAAAAGCCCGCTCTTCGCAAAATCAACTGTAAAAAAGCCGAAAGTGCTTTACGTCGATGGCCTTTGCCGGGCACATCTCGTGGCAACAAAAGCAGCGGATGCACCCTTCGGGAGAAATATGGGCCTTTGGGGAGCCCTTGGCGGCTCCGCTCCCGGAAGGGCGGGACGCCTTGCCGGCCGGCCGGCTCTTTTGATCGCGCACGGTGATGGCGTGGCCGGGGCAGATCTCGGCGCATTTGCCGCAGCCGATGCATTTGCGGCGGTCGATCTTCGGGCGCGGGGCCAACAGCCGTTCCATGCCGGGCACGGCCCAGCGCAAGGGACGCGGCGCCTTGTGCGCAAAGCTCACGCCCGAGCAGCCTGCCGGCAGCTTATAATCCGCGCGCGGCGCGGCGGCGCCGGTATCCCCGCGCAGCAGCGCCTCGTCCAGCGCCTCGGCGCATACGCCGCGCGCCATTGCGGCCGCCAGATACGGCACATTGCGCGCGGGCAGCCCCATCAGGCGGCACACGGCAAGGTCGAGCGTATACGCGTCCTCGCCGCCCAGCAGCAGCCCCAGCGCGCGCGGCTCGCCGCCCGCCGGGCCGTCGCCCTCCATCGCAAGAATGCCGTCCGCAATCACAAGGCTCGGGCGCACTGTCTCGCACAGATCCACCAGCATCTCGCCAAACGCCTGCTTTTCGGGGAATCGCATATGCAGCTCGGCCTTCTGCAGGCCGGGCACCGTGCCGAACAGGTTCTTCACGGCACACGACATCCCCGTCATCACATGCGTTTTGATCTTCGGCAGGTCGATGATAAAATCGGCCTCATGCACCGGCTCGATCAAATTGAATTCATGCACGCGCACACCCTGCGCCTTGCGCGGCAGGGCCCGGCAGCCGGTATACAGCGCGGCGCCGTACTGCTCGCAGGCCGCCGCAAGGCCGCTGGCGCGGTAAATGGCCTGCATCGCGCCGGGCGTATACTGCCCGCCGGGAGAATCCGCCAGCGTAATGTGCGCTACGCCGCGCCGGCGCAGCGCAGCGCATACCGCCGCCACCACGGCCGGATGCGTGGTAACGGCCTTTTCCGGCGCGTGTTTGGCCAGCAGGTTCGGCTTCAGCAGTACGCGGCTCTGCGCCGAAAGCGACGCGGCCGCCGCGCTTTTTGCAAAAATGTCCTCCACGGCCGCCTCCAGCGCCGGGCTGTTGTAGGCGGGCACGGCATAGCAGTAAACTTCTTTTCCCATCTTTTCTCCCCATCCGCCATCCGCTTTGCGGGCGGTTTTACAAAAAACGAACGGACTGCGCGGCGCTTTTGGGCGCTTTGCTTTCCCCTCTCGCGGCCCTGCGGCCCCGGCAGCATCCTCCCGTCGCCCTGCGGTGCCGGCGGTTTGATGTTACGGGATCTCCTGCAAAAAGCGCTCAATGCGGCGCAGCGCCTCGTCCAGATAGCCGACGGAATACGAATAGCTGATGCGCACATGCCCCTCGCCGGAGGCGCCGAACGCGCTGCCGGGCACAACGGCCACCCTCTGGCTGCGCAGCAGCCCTTCGCAGAATTCCTCGCTGGAAAGGCCGGTTCCTTCGATGGACGGAAACGCGTAAAACGCGCCCTGCGGCTCGAAGCAGGCAAGGCCCATGCCGTTCAGGCGCGATACCAGCATCCGGCGGCGCATATCGTATTCGGCGCGCATGGCCTCGATGTCCGCGTCGCAACGGCGCAGCGCCGCAACGGCGGCGTACTGGCTGGTGGTGGGCGCGCACATCACGGCGGATTGATGCACCTTCGTCATCACGCCGATCACTTCGCGCGGGCCGCAGGCATAGCCCAGCCGCCAGCCTGTCATGGCGTAGGTTTTGGAAAAGCCGCTCACCAGCACCGTACGCTCCTTCATGCCGGGCAGCGAGGCGATGCTCACGTGCCTGCCGCCGTAGGTGAGCTCGGCGTAAATTTCGTCGGCCAGCACGATAATATCCGTACCGCGCAGCACCTCGGCGATTGGCTCCAGATCCTCTTTGCGCATCACCGCGCCGGTGGGGTTTGCCGGGAACGGGAAGATCAGCAGCTTTGTTTTCGGCGTGATGGCCGCCGCCAGCGCATCCGCCCTCAGGCGAAAATCATCCTCCCGGCGCAGCGCAACGGGCACGGGCACGCCGCCCGTCAGCGTGGTGATGGGGTCGTAGCACACAAAGCACGGCTCGGGGATGATCACCTCGTCGCCGGGGTTGATGAGCGTGCGCACAATAAGATCGATGGCCTCGCTGCCGCCCACCGTCACAAGCGTTTCGGCCGGCTCATAAGAAAGGCCCATGCGGCGCGCAAGATAGGTGCAGATCTCCTGCCGCAGCTCGGCAAGGCCGGCGTTCGCGGTATACCATGTGCGGCCCTTTTCCAGGCTGCGGATGCCCGCGTCGCGGATGGTCCACGGCGTTTTAAAATCCGGTTCTCCCACGCCCAGCGAAATGCAGCCCTCGATCTGCGCGGCGATATCAAAGAATTTGCGGATGCCGGACGGCCGCATCGCGCGCGCGCCGGCTGAGATCAGCTTTTCGTAATCCATCACAGCAGCTCCCGTTCATCGGCCGGTTCCAGCCCGTAGAGCACGCCGTCTTTTTTATAGGTGCGCAGCACAAAGTGCGTGGCGGTGCTGAGCACATCGTCCAGCGGCGACAGGCGCTTTGCCACAAACAGCGCAATATCCTGAAAGCTCTTTCCGCTCAGCACCAGCGAAAGATCGTATCCGCCGCTCATCAAAAATACGCTGTCCACCTCGTCAAAGCGGGCGATGGTGGCCGCGATCTCGTCAAAGCCGCAGTCCCGCTTGGGCGAAACGCGCAGCTCGATGATGGCCTGCACGCGCGGCGTCTCCACCTTATCCCAATCGATCAGCGCCCGATAGCCGTTGATCACATGCCCGGCCTGCCAGATATCCAGCTGCCGCGCCACCTCCTGCACAGTCCGGCCCGTCATGGCGGCCAGATCCTCCAGGCTGATGCGGGCGTTTTCTTCCAAAATGCGCAAGATGCGTTCCATTTTCGATCCCCTCTCCCGGTATCCTGATGTTTTCTGTCGTGATGCCTATTATACAGATATTTTTTCTGTTTGTAAACAATCGGCCGAAAAAACGCCTGTGCTTCCTTTGGGCATTTCCCCGTGAAAATTCCGGGCCGGCAGTCATCCGCGTACCGGCAAACCGTGCGCTTTCTTTCCTTGCCCTGCACCCCGCCTGTTCGATGCGGTTTAGAACAAAGCGATAATACCTTCCCTCCGGCTTGACGATATGGATATTGTACTTGCTTTTGGCTGCTCTTCTGTCGGATGCGATGTGCGCTGTTGTTGCATATAACTAAGGTCTGCTGCGGTCTTCCCACGAAACACCGGGAATGGTTCTTGTATTCATAACAGGCAAATCCAGAAGGCTGTCTGCCGTGCGCTCATTCTGCGCATGAAACAGTTTTTCATTGATGCCGATGCCGCTGCGTTTTGCAGTTTCTGTGATTATGCGGCCGGGGAGATATAAACTGTGAAAATCTCTTTCCCTGCGGCAAAAAATCTGCTATACTGTTTTAAAAGAGAGGAGTGAGGGCTTGTGGAAGCAGTCATCACAGTTGTGGGACAGGATAAGGTTGGCATTCTGGCCGCGGTGTGCACGGTGTGCGCCGGGGCCAACGTGAATGTGGAGGAGGTAACCCAGCGCATTCTGCGCGATACGTTCGCCATGATCATGCTGGTGGATCTTTCGCGCGCCAGCGTCGATTTTACGGCGTTTGCCGAATCGCTGCGCCAAAAGGGCGAGGAGCTGGGCGTTGACATCCGCTGCACGCGGCAGGAAATGTACGATGCCATGCACCGCATTTGAGAGGAGCCGCCCATGCTGAATACAAATGATATTTTAGAGACCATCCGCATGATCTCGGACGAGCATCTGGATGTGCGCACCGTGACAATGGGCATTTCCCTGTTGGATTGCGCCGACCCGGACGGCAAAAGGGCATGCGAAAAAATCTACCGCAAGATCACGGAAAGGGCAAAAGATCTGGTGCGCACGGCCGAGGAGATCTCGGCCGCCTACGGCATGCCCATTGTGAATAAGCGCATCTCGGTAACGCCCATTGCCATGCTGCTGGCGTGCGCACCAAACGCAGACCCCGTGTGGTACGCCCAAACGCTGGACGCCGCCGCCAAGGCCGTGGGCGTCAATTTCATCGGCGGCTATTCGGCGCTGGTGCACAAGGGTTTTTCCGCCGGGGACGAGCGGCTCATCCGCAGCATCCCCGAGGCGCTGGCCGGCACGCAGTTCGTGTGCAGCAGCGTGAACGTGGGCTCTACCAAAAGCGGCATCAATATGGACGCGGTGCGCATGATGGGCCCTGTGGTGCGCGCGGCCGCCGAGCGCACGCAGCACGCCATGTGCGCGGGCGCGGCAAAGCTTGTGGTATTTTGCAACGCGCCCGAGGACAACCCCTTTATGGCGGGCGCGTTCCACGGCCCGGGCGAGCCGGACTGTGTAATCCACGTGGGCGTTTCGGGCCCCGGCGCGGTGCGCGCCGCGCTGGCGCAGCTGCCCAGGAACGCCAGCCTCGACGCCGTGGCCGAGCTGATCAAGCGCACGGCGTTTAAGATCACGCGCATGGGGCAGCTGGTGGGGCAGCTGGCCAGCCGCAGGCTGGGCGTTCCGTTCGGCATTGTCGATCTCTCGCTGGCGCCCACGCCCGCGCCGGGAGATTCCGTCGCGAATATTTTAGAGGAAATGGGCCTCGAAAGCTGCGGCTGCTGCGGCACCACGGCGGCGCTGGCCATGCTGAACGACGCCGTAAAAAAAGGCGGCGTCATGGCGTCGAACCACGTGGGCGGCCTTTCGGGCGCGTTTATCCCCGTCTCGGAGGACGACGGCATGATCCGCGCCGTGGAAAAAGGCAGCCTCTCGATCGAAAAGCTGGAGGCCATGACGGCCGTGTGCAGCGTGGGCATTGATATGGTGGTGATCCCCGGCGATACGGACGCCGCCGTCATCTCGGCGCTGATTGCGGACGAGGCCGCCATCGGCATGGTGAACAGCAAAACCACGGCTGTGCGCGTTATCCCGGCCATCGGCTGCAAAGAGGGCGATGTGCTGGATTTCGGCGGCCTTTTGGGCTACGCGCCCATTCTGCCCGTCAGCGCGTTTTCGCCGTCTGTATTCGTGGCGCGCGGCGGCCGCATCCCGGCTCCGCTGCAGGCGCTGAAAAACTGAGGGCCCCGAGGGGCGGTTCCCTTTGCAGGCGCTGAAAAACCGAGGGGCGGTTCCCTTTTTGAAGCCGCCGACAGGGGCGTCCCCCCGACAGGGCTGCCGGCAAAGCATCTTTCCGAAAAAGGCGGTTGCCGCGGTTGCCTAAGAAAGCGAAGCTCCCGGGAAAGGAGCGGTTGCCCAAGAAAGCGAAGCTCCCGGAAGGAACAGGCGCTTTTTGGGGCAGATACAGCCGGGAGGCGGCTTTTCCGGCAGCCCCGGCCAAGAGTGCAGAGGACAGACGCATATTTCGCCCTGCTTGTGCGCAGAATAGAGGCGAAAGGATGTGATTCTATGAATCTTTTTTACAAAATTTGTATTCTGCTTGTCATTATCGGCGGCGTCAACTGGGGGCTGATCGGCCTGTTCGGCTTCGACGCCGTGGCGTGGCTTCTGGGCGGCAGCGCCAGCCTGCTTTCCCGCACGGTGTACACGCTGGTAGGCGCGGCGGCGCTGTGCGCCATCCCCAGCCTGTTTGGGGATGTCACGCGCCCGCAGGAGGCTTAAAGGCCTCCCCTTACAGCCTTGGCGACAGTCTCGGCGGCAGTGCGGCAAAATACCGCGCTGCCGCCTTTTTGCGCAGGCCGGTTTGCCGGCAAAGAACGGTAAAATTTTCCTTTTGTGCAAAAATCCGGCGCTGTGCACTTTACACAGACAGGCGTTTGGGTGTATAATAATTTGAAATATGCGTGTCCACGCGCATTTTCGCGCGGCCCCGGGGAAAAGCTCTGCCGGTTTGCGCCGTGGGTTTTCTCTTTCGCCAATTTTGCAGTTCAAAAGGAGGCCGTGCGCATGCCGGTATATGAGACGGACAGCCCGGCGGCCACCGAGGCGCTGGGCGAGCGCCTTGCGCATACGCTGCGCGGCGGCGCGGTGGTACTGTTTACCGGGGGGCTCGGCGCGGGCAAAACGGCCTTTTGCCGGGGGCTTGCGCGCGGGCTTGGCTGTGTGGACGAGGCGTTTAGCCCCACGTTTGCCATCGTCAACGTCTACCGCGGGCCGCAGCCGTTTGCGCATTTCGATTTTTACCGCATCTCCACAGAGGAAGATCTGCTTGCCGCGGGCTTTTACGATTATCTGGACGAGGGCGCGGTGGTGGCCGCGGAGTGGAGCGAAAACGCCGTGCTGCGCCTGCCGGGAAGGCGCGCCGTGCGCGTGGACGTGGCGGTTTTGGGAGAAACGCGCCGGCGCATCACCATAGAAGAGGTGACGCTGTGACGATTTTTGGCTTGGACAGCGCGGGCAAAACGGCGGGCGTCGCCGTACAGCGGGACGGCCGGCTGCTCTATGAATGTTACCTCGACGCGGGCTGCACCCACAGCGAAACGCTGCTGTGTCTGTGCCGGAACGCTTTGGACGCTTTGGCGCTTTCGCCCGCACAGGTGGATGTTTTTGCCGCCGCCGCAGGCCCGGGCAGCTTTACCGGGCTGCGCATCGGCCTTGCCGCTGTAAAGGGCATTGCCTTCGCAAACGATACGCCATGCGCGGCCGTCTCCACGCTGAGCGCGCTGGCGCACGCCGCGCCCGTACAGGGCACGCTGCTGTGCGCGCTGGACGCGCGGCGGGGCGAGGTATACTGGGCGGCGTTTCGCGCGCAGGGCGATACCGTACAGCGCCTTTGCCCCGACAGCGCTGCGCCCGCCGAGGCATTGCGCCCCTTTGTGCAAAGGGCAGAAGCGCCCGTCTGGCTGCTGGGCGACGGCGCGGCCCTTTTGCAAAACGCGCTGGGCGATACCGGCAAAACGCATCCCGTTCCCGAGGCATACCGGCTTCGGTGCGCGGGCGGCGTCTGCCGCGCGGCGGCTGCCGCGGGCGAAACCATCCCCGCCGCGCTGCTCGTGCCGGATTATCACCGTCTTTCGCAGGCGGAGCGGGAGCGCGCCGCGCGCCTGGCCGGATGCTGAGGCGGCGCCTTTTCCGCATGGACGAGCCCGCGATGCCGCCCGCGAAAAAGCCCTCCGCGCATCTGGGGGCTTTTCCGGCAGCGCACGGCGGCGGCTTTCCCCCGCCTTTGGAGAGATCCCGTATCCAATTTTTGCATTTCGAATACATACTGGCAACCGGAAAGGAGTATCACGCAATGAGCAAAGTTATGATCATGGATCATCCCCTGGTGCAGCACAAGGTGAGTATCCTGCGCAGCAAGAACACCGGTACAAAGGAGTTCAAAGAGCTGGTAAGCGAGGTGGCAACGCTGCTGTGCTACGAGGCAACGCGCGATCTGCCCACCGAGGAGGTAGCGGTGGAAACGCCCATCGCGGTGGCCAAAACGCGCCAGCTGGCCGGGCGCAAGCTGGCGCTGGTACCCATTCTGCGCGCCGGCCTGGGCATGGTGGACGGCATGCTTGCGCTGCTGCCCGCCGCGAAGGTGGGCCATATCGGCATGTACCGCAATGAGGAAACGCTGGAGCCGGTGGAATATTACTGCAAACTGCCTGACGATATCGCCGAGCGCGAGGTGATTGTGCTGGATCCGATGCTCGCCACCGGCGGCAGCGCCGTAGACGCGATCGGGCAGATCAAAAAACGCGGCGCGGTCCACATTAAATTCATCGCGATTATCGGCGCGCCCGAAGGTCTGGAACGCCTGCAGCGCGAGCATCCGGACGTCGATCTGTATATTGCCGCGCTGGATGAAAAGCTGAACGAAAACGGATACATCGTGCCGGGCCTTGGCGATGCGGGCGACCGCATTTTCGGCACAAAATAAGCGAGCCATTCCGCCTTTTTCAGGAAAGCACCGAATCAACCGGGGCGCGGCATACGAATGCGTCCCGGCTGATTCCGTTATTTGCCTGTGCGATCCGTACCGGCCTGCGCCGTGCGGTGGAGAGGAACGCTCGATCAGTGGAGCTGAACTATGGCAAAAAAAGAATTGACACGAAAAATTATTGCAACGATCCTCACTGTCACCGTGCTGGGCTGCGCGCTGGGCGCGTGTGTCTGGCTGCTGATGGGCAGCACCGTGCTTACCGATACGATCCGCACGATGATGCTGGTATGCACCCTGATGCTCGGCGTCGCAACGCTTGGCCTGCTTGTGGCAAAGGTTCAGGAAATATTTGCCCTTGCGGAGGCCATCCGCAAGGGAGAAGAGCCTGCTCTTTTTCCGGAGGAAGAACCGGAGGACACGCATGCCGGGCTGGCGCCGCTGCGAACGCTGGACGACGCGGTGATCGGCCTCGCGCCGCTGCAGGAGGAGCTGGCTGCGCCGCAGCATGAGGCGAACGTGCCAAAGGAGGACGGGCCGGGCCCCGAGCCAAACGAGCCGTTGGGCGAACCGGAGCCGGAGCGGGTGCCTGCGCGCGCGCAGCACCGCACGCGCCGCACCCGGGGCGTGGCCCCCATTCTGGAGCAGCCCGCGCTTTCGGCCGAGCGGCAGCGCGGCCCCGCGCGCACCGCGCCGGGTTCTCCCATTCTGCCGCAGGCAGATGAAGCCACGGCCGAGCACCCCTTAACAAGCGAACCGCAGCCGGCCGATACCGCCCCGGCGGAGGAGCGCCGCTGGCAGCCCATCGATTTCCACGGCGCCATGCAGGCGCGGCGCATGGAGCAGGCCCGGCGGGCCGCCATGGCACGGCAGGCCGAGGCCGAGCGCCTCGCCGAAGAGGCGCGTTTGGCCGAGGAAGCCCGCCTCGCCGAGGAAGCAAAGCGGGCCGAAGAGGCACGCCTCGCCGAGGAAGCAAAGCGGGCCGAAGAGGCACGGCTGGCCGAGGAAGCCCGATTGGCCGAGGAAGCACGCCGCGCCGAAGAGACTCGTCTGGCCGAGGAAGCGCGCACTGCCGAGGAAGCAAGACGGGCCGAAAAGGCCCGCCCCGCCGAGGCTGCGCTGCAAACCGAGGAAGATGGTACGCAGGCGCGCACCGGCACACCGCGGCAGGCCGCGCGCACGGTGAAAGCCGCAGAGGCCGGCGCCGACGCTTTCTCCTGGGATGCGCCGGCAATTGAACTTTCGCAGCCGGAGGCCGCCAAAAAGCCGGCAAAGCCTGCATCGGCCGCTTCTGCCGCGCAGCGTTCGTCCGCGCCCCTCCCGACAGCGGACGCCGCACAGCGTGCCGAGGCAAATGCGGCGCGCATTCAAGCGGCGCGCCGCCTGCAGGAGGAACGCCGCTCGGAGGAAAGCCGTACCGCCGAAGATGCTGCGCTGACGGCCGTGGCGCGGCAGGCAGAGAAAAACCGCCTGCTGCGCGAGACTCGCGAGCAGCAGAACGCCCAGAGCGAACAGCAATGGGCCGTATGGACGCCCGTCACCTTTGAGCCGCACGATGCCGCGCCCGAAAGCGCCCCGGCAGCCCCGAAAAAATCGGACAGCGTCTCGGTGCCGCTCGAGCTGCCCAAGGATGAGCGGGACGAGCTGCCCGAAGAGCGGCCCGTTCGGGAAAAGCACGGGCTGTTTGGATTGTTCGGCCGAAAAAAGCCGAAAAAAACGCGCGAGCCCAAGCAGGAGGCCGTTCCCGCCGTTGCGCCTGTGCCGCCGCCCGCACCGGAACCCGTTTTGGAGCCGGCGCCCGTTGTAACGCCGCCCCCGCAGCCCGAGCCGCCGCATGTCCGGCTGAACGTCAAACCGATCTCGTGGCCCGCACCACCGCCGCCCTCGCGCAATTTTGTGCATCCGCCGCAGTCTACCATGCAGTTTTCGGCCATAACGCCGGAACAGCTCCGGCAGGCGCAGGCGCGAAACGCACAGGCTGCGCAGCAATCGCAGAGCATGCCGGCGGCTGCCGCGCCAAGGCAGAGCGCGCAAAACGCGCAGGCCGCACGGCAGGCGCAGAACATGCCGGCGGCTGCCGCGCCAAGGCAGAGCGCGCAAAATGCGCAGGCCGCACGGCAGGCGCAGAACATGCCGGCGGCTGCCGCGCCAAGGCAGAGCGCGCAAAATGCGCAGGCCGCACAGCAATCGCAGAATGCGCGGCGGTCACAGAGCGCGCAGCCCGCCGCTTTCTCCCCTGCGCCGGAGCAATCGCAGGCCGCACAGGCCGCCGACCGGCAGAAGGACGCCTTTTTGGCGCCGGAGCATTCCGGCGTGGAATATCTGGAGGCTGTCCAGAAATCGGCGCCCCAGCACAGGGGTACGCCCACGCCATACTGGCAGGAATAATGCGCATCTCTCCCGATCTTTTAAGCCCCGCACTGAAGCGTAAGCGTTCTTCGGCGCGGGGCTTTGCGTTTTCTGTAAATTCCATGTTGTTTTCTTCTGTAAATGTGATACAATAAAGAGACAAGCTATCAATAAAGGAGCGTATGATATGGAGATCACCAAAGACATTCGGTATGTTGGCGTCAACGACCACAATGTCGATCTGTTCGAGGGGCAGTATGTTGTACCAAACGGAATGGCGTACAATTCTTATGTGATTCTGGATGACCGGATCGCCGTGATGGATACGGTGGATGCTCATTTTACACATGAGTGGCTGGATAATGTAGAGGCCGTGCTGGGCGAGCGTCAGCCCGATTATCTGATCGTGCAGCACATGGAACCGGATCATTCCGGCAGTGTCGTTCGCTTTGCACAGCGGTATCCGCAGGCCGTTGTGGTTTCCAGCGCAAAGGCTTTTGCCATGATGAAGCAGTTCTTCGGCACGGATTTTGAAGGACGCAGCGAAATCATTGCCGAGGGCAGCGTGCTTTCGCTGGGCAGGCACGAGCTGCATTTCGTGGCCGCGCCGATGGTACATTGGCCGGAGGTGATGGTCACCTACGACAGCTGCGACAGGGTGCTGTTCTCGGCGGACGGCTTTGGCAAATTCGGCGCGCTGGATGTGGACGAGGATTGGGCGTGCGAAGCGCGCCGATACTATATCGGCATTGTGGGCAAGTACGGCGCGCAGGTGCAAAACCTGCTGAAAAAGGCGGCGGCGCTTGACATCCAAACCATCTGCCCGCTGCACGGCCCGGTGCTGCAGGAAAACCTCGGCTATTACCTGAACCTGTACCGCATCTGGTCTTCGTATGAGCCGGAAACAGACGGCGTGATGATCGCCTATACCTCTGTGTACGGCAATACGCGCCGCGCGGTGGAAAAGCTGGCCGCGCAGCTGCGCGCAAACAGCTGCCCGAAGGTGGTTGTAACGGATCTTGCCCGCAGTGATATGGCCAAGGCCGTGGAAGATGCATTCCGCTACCGCAAGCTGGTGCTGGCCACCACCACGTACAACGCGGGCATCTTCCCGTTCATGCGCGAGTTCATCGAGCATCTTACGGAGCGCAATTTCCAAAAACGCACGGTCGCCTTCCTTGAAAACGGCTCGTGGGCGCCGCTCGCCGCCAAAACAATGAAGCAGATGCTGGCCGGCTGCAAAAATCTTTCTTTTGCCGAACCTGTTGTTACGCTGCGCTCCGCGCTGGACGACACGAGCACCCAAGCGCTGAACGCACTGGCCGAGGCTTTAAGCACCGATTATCAGGCGCTGCACAAAGAGACGGCCGATAAAAACAACCTGAACGCGCTGTTCAATATCGGCTACGGCCTGTATGTCGTTACCTCAAACGACGGCAAAAAGGATAACGGCCTCATCGTAAACACCGTCACGCAGGTAACGAACACCCCGAACCGCATCGCCGTTACAATCAACAAGGCCAACTATTCGCACCACGTTATCCGGCAAACCGGCGTGATGAACGTCAACTGCCTGTCGCAGGATGCGCCGTTCTCGGTATTCGAGCGCTTCGGCTTCCAGAGCGGGCGCAATGCCGATAAATTCGCCGGCGAAGAGCCGCTGCGCTCGGCCAACGGCGTGGCGTACCTTTCCAAGTATACCAACGCCATGCTCTCGCTGAAGGTGGAGCAGTATCTCGATTTTGATACGCACGGAATGTTTGTTTGCAGCGTGGAGGAAGCGCGCGTGATCTCGGATGTGCCGACGATGACCTACACCTATTATCAGCAGAACGTAAAGCCGAAGCCCGAAACCGAGGGCAGAAAGGGCTATGTGTGCAAGGTCTGCGGCTATGTCTACGAGGGCGATACACTGCCCGACGATTTTATCTGCCCGCTGTGCAAGCATGGCGCCGCAGATTTCGAGCCGATCGGCTGACGCCCAAAGAAAAAAAGGGATGCTGCAAAACAGCCTCCCGAAAAAGTGATCTAAAAAAGGCGTTCCCATCAGAAAGCCGGCGCCCCTTTTGGCAGTTCAGAGCCAAAAGGGGCGCCGGTCTGTTGTTTGACAGCTATTTCTTTTTGCAATTTGCAACCGCATTTTATTTTGCGGCGCAAAGCGTTGGCCCGATATCAATACCGCTTATTCCTCTGCGTCAGAGGGCTCATCCCCGACAGGATGCAGATCGAATCGCAGCACAATGCCGGAATCCGGCGCCAGGCGCTCGGTAAAGCGGTTGGTGATGCGCGTTGTGATCACGGCGGCGTTTTCGCCCGATGCGCCGAGCACCATCAGCAGATACTGTCCGCTGCTGTACTGGGTGAACAGATCGCCGGTGCGCAGGCTGACACGCAGATCCTCGCCCAGCTGCTCCATGTAGGCACTGCGCACAGGAAGCGGCAAAAAGCTGCCTTTGGTATCCGTAAGCGTCATTAAAATGGTGTAGGCGCTGTAGCCGCTGCGCTTCAGGCCGCGCTCGACAAAGCGGTAGATCTGCTTAAAAGTCTCGTAATCCTGGCAAAACGCACCGCGCTTCTGGTTTCGCTCGTGCAGCTCCCGGTGAATGCGGTCCATATCGGTACAGATCCCGCGCTCGTCTCCATCGTCGGCACGCGGCACACGGTGGCCGTGCCGTTCCGCCTTGTTTGCGTGCAGAAGCCGTTCGGCCCGGTCGAACAGTGCGGCGTAATCGTCATTCTCTTTTTTCTCTGTAATGCCGAGCGTAAACGATACGTTCCAGCGCGTGCCCGCATGGCCGCCGCTGCGCAGACGGCTGGCCACCTGCGCAACACGGGCATAGGCCATTTCTCTGGTGCAGCCGCCGGTTGCATAGATTGCAAAGACGTCGCCGTCCACCCGCGCGACAATATCGCGCGGAGAAAAAAGCTCCTCGAGCAGGCGCGCTGTCTCGTGCAAAAGCATATCGCCCATGCTGTGGCCGCTTCGGGCATTTAGCTGCTTGAAGCGGTCGATGTCCATCAAAACAAACAGTCCGCTGCCGGGCTTTTGCAGGGCCTCGGCCACCGCGGCTTCACAGCCGGTGCGATTATACAGCTTCGTCAGGCCATCGTGGCGCACCTCATCACGCAAACGGGTAATCTCATCCCGCAGCCGATCCAATTCCCGATCCATTTGACACACCCTTTCCGGAACCGTCCACAGCCGAACAGCCCCGTTTTCATATGGCAAAAAGCAGCCTGCGCAGCAAGGCCCCTTCTGTCATACCAAAAATATCTCGATTACAGTATAACGCGAATTTTGCAAAACGTCAATGCGCCTGCGGGCAAATTCGGCAAAACCCGCGGGCAAAATCTGCGGGCGCCGGCGGGCAAAATACCTGCAAAAGCATTGACAAGCCCGCCCCGGTGGGCTATAATCAAAGGCGGACATAAAAACAGGGGAGCTGAAAGGCTGAGATTTACACCGGTACGCCTGTGTATAAACCCTTTACCTGATCCGGGTAATGCCGGCGTAGGAAGTTTTGCGGCGCTTTTGCGGACGATCGGCGCAAAGGCGGCACGTGCAGCGATGCGTGCTCATAAAACTTTGGCGCGTCTGTGGTATTCCCACGGGCGCGCCTGTTTTTATGTTACGTTTTTAAGAAGGGATGTCTGATTATGACAACCAAGCCTATTTCCCGCACGCGCACCCTGGTGGAGTGCGCATTGATGATCGCCATCGGCACGGTACTGGCGCAGATCAAGATCTTCGAGATGCCCAACGGCGGCAGCGTTACGCTCGTCTCCATGCTTCCGTTCATCCTTGTTTCGTTCCGGCACGGAGTAAAATGGGGGCTGGCTACGGGCTTTGTCAACAGCCTTTTGCAGATGCTTCTGGGCTTTTACGCGCCGCCCGCAAACACCGTATGGGCCTTTGCGGGGATGATCCTGCTCGATTATGTTCTTGCGTTCACGCTGCTGGGGCTGGCCGAGCTGTTTGCAAGGCCTTTTCAAAGCCGGGTGCTTGGCATTGCCGTGGGCACGGCGGCCGTATGCGTCATTCGCTTTTTCTGCAGCTATCTCAGCACGGTATTTGTATGGTTTTCCACCGCACCCGAGGGAATGCCCGTGTGGCTGTTCGGCATTACCTATAACGGCGCGTACATGCTGCCGGAGCTGATCATCACCACCGCCGCGGCCGCACTGCTGTACAAGGCCGCGCCGAAGCTCTTTACTGCGGCAGAATAGTCCTGCGCATTGCAGGCATTTTTAGGGTGCACTGCGAGCGGTACCGCAGGCGTTTTTCAAAAAAATTTCAAAGCTCTCAAATGCCGTTCCGGCGTGCACAGGCTGCGTCTGCCGGAACGGCATTTCCGCATTTTGCAGCCGGGTGCCGGAGTAACTTTTTTCGGCCCTGCCGGATACAGCAGCTGAATGCGCTTTCGCGCAGGCCCCCGCGCACGGAGCAAAAACGGTGGATCCGGCCGAAATGCCGGAGCCGATGTCCTACCATTCGGGCACCTCTGTCCGGATCACCGAACATACCTTCGCACACCTCGCATTCGTAACGGGCGAAGCGGCCGTTCCCCTCGGCGAGGCGGCGCTTGCGCGCATCGAGATCAATTTTCTTCGCGCGAAGAGGATAACGCCCGATCCATCGTGCGCTTCAACGGCGTATCGGCCGAGGATCTGACGCGTGAAAAGGCCGGCGAGGTGTTCCCCGATTTTACCGGGGAAGATAATATGTGGTTCTGCTGCGCCGAGATGCGCCATTACAAATACGGCGTATATTATTCCAACGGCAGCTGGACAGCCCCTCGGCCGAACGCCGGTACGATGTGGGTTGGAACGGCTGAGCCTCCCCGCGGGAGCAAAGCCGAAGCGCGCGGCGCCTGCCGGCGGCTTCTTGTTCAGGGTTTTCTGTTTTTCAGTCTTTGAGGAAGTGTTCCCAGAGAATGGATCAGGCGCCAGCAGAACGATCCCTGCAGCCGTTCGCAGTACATTGTCAGCTCCACTGCGCTCCTGCCCGGCAGCATGGCATCTTCCGGTCCGGCAAAGTGCTGCAGGCACCGTATCCAGCGATGTGCGATTGCGCGCAGCCGGTGAGAAAAGCGCCACGTATTGGAGCTTTGCAGGGCAATCGCCTTTTTTAAAATATCCGCCTCATGATGCTCGGGCCGCCAGAACTCGCCAAACACCTGTTGTGCCGAAACAGGAGCCTGATAATGCTCCATTTTTTGATAAACGATCTCCCGATAACGGCAAATTTCCAGATGCCGTTTCGCAAATTGCTGCGGATCGTCCGGCACATAAAAAACACTTGTCGCCTTTGGTGTTACGGCAATCGAAACCCTGCAGACCATACGCAGCCACAGGTCCCAATCCTCCAAAGCATTCAATGCGGTATCTATCCCACCGCATTGCCGATACACATCCCGGCGAAATACCACGGCCTGAATCGGCACCGGGTTCTCCTTAAAAAAATCAAGTGCGGTCAGCTTTTCCCTGCTCAAATTCTGCATGGAAGGGAGCGGATCGGAAAAGGCGGCGTCTGCAGCCCGTGTGTGATACGACCGTACCGAGCCGGCGCAAAGCATCCCGCATGCCGGGTTCTGTTCGATCAGATCGGCCATCGTTTCAAGATGATCCGCAAAAAAACGATCATCATCATCCAGAAAACAGATATAATCTGTTTGGGCCAGCGCAACCCCTTCGTTGCAGGCCCGGCAACGGCCCCACTGCGCATTGGCGGCAAGATAGGCAATATCAAGCCACTCGGAGGCCCGCTGTACAACAGGCTGCGATACCGGCTGTACGCCGTCTTCTACAACGATCACCTTAAAATGCGGGTATGTCTGCCAGCGCAGGCTCTCCAGCGTTAGCCGCAAAACCTCCGGCCGGCGATAGGTGCGCACAATCACCGTAATGGGAATGACAGCGCCGCATGGATGCGATTCATAAAAGCCGCCGCTGCGGGCAAAAGAGTAATTTTCGTCGGCAAAGCAGGGAGCAAAGCCGCTGTTTTGGATCTGCGATTTATAAAAATTGCGATAATCCCTCCGATTGCGTTTTATCCGGCGCAGGCCGTCCTCCAAAGATTGTTTCAGAGAAACCTCGCTGTCAATTTTTTCCAATGTCGCACGGACAGCTTTTTCCCACTGTGCAACTTGCTTTTTGCTGCCATATTTCTGCCTTAATACCAAATCGCCCAGCGCAACGCCAAGCAGCTGCATCGGTTTGCGCTCATCAGGCTGCGTATAGGTATGGTGCCAGGTGCAGGCCGCCGGCACATAGCGCAGTTTATAGCCCAAGGCACGAATATGCCAGGAAAGATCAACGTCTTCACAGTACATAAATATGGTTTCATCAAAGCCGCCTGTTTTCTCCAGCACATCGCGGCGCACTACCATACAGGCTCCACTGCACCATCCGGTTTCCAATGTCACCGGATCGTAATATTTAGGATGCTCAAAGGGAAACTGCCGCAGCTCGAACCCGGCAAAGGAATCATCCGATTGCTCAATCATTTTTTCCAGCTGCATAAAGGCATCCGGGAAAATTTCCGTATCAACATTGTAAAAGAAAACAAAAGGACTGGCGCCTGCTCTGGAAGCGGCATTACATGCGGCGCCAAAGCCGCCGTTCTGCTTTTGCGGCAAAATGGTAAAGCTGCCAAAGGTATCCCCGTAGGATTCCTTCAATTGCCGCAGCTGCTGCAAAGTGCCGTCCGCAGAGGCATTATCCGCAAAATATAAATGCAGGCAGCGAAGATCATACTCTGCATTTGCCAGTGCAGCCAGACAGCCGGGCAGCCAGCGCCGTGAATGATAAGTGACAAAACAGAGATCGAAATTCAACATGTGTATATCTCCTTCAATTTGCTGTGCCGCCATTTTAAAAAGCGGAATAGCAATCTCCCGCTACCCCGCCAGGCGCATCAGCCATTCGGCGGCAAACACCGTGCAGCAGGCCGCCACGGCCACGATTTGCAGCGATGCGCCGCGGCAGGCCAGCAGTACGGCCGCCAAAAAGCCAACAGCGGCCGAAAGCACGCTGCCCGTGCTTTCAAAAATGGCCGGCACGGTCATCGCGGCCAGCACCGCATAGGGCACATAATACAAAAAACTCTGCAGAAAGCGGCTTTGCAGTTTGCGGCGCAGCAGCGTGAGCGGCAGCATGCGCAGCAGATACGTTACGCCCGCCATCACAAGAATATACGGCCAGATCACAGCGGCGGTCATGCGTCCGCCTCCCCTCGTGCCGGCGGCGGATCGGCCGCCGGCGTTTTTTCGCGTATCGGCGCAAGCAGAGCACCCGCGCCCGCCGCAAGCAGCGTGCACAGAATGATCGCGAATCCGCCGGAGATATGGCGATGCAGCGCCGGAATATACCGAATGGCGCAGCTGAGCGCCACGGCGGCGGCCACTACGCCCAGCACCGGGCGGCTTTTGGCCGCCGCGGGCGCGACAATGGCAATAAACATGCCGTAAATCGCAATGGAAAGCGCGCTGCGCACCGTATCGGGCAAAAGGCCGCTGGCCACCGCGCCGCACAGCGTGCCGAGCGACCAGCCCAGATAGGGCGCGATCATCACGCCGAACAGATAACGCCTGCCCACCTCGCCCCGCTGGCCGGACGTGACGGCAAACACCTCGTCTGTAAGCAGAAAGCTGAACAGCAGCCTGTCCGGCAAGCTTACGTTCCGGTTCAGCTTTTGCGAAAGCGAAAGCCCCATCAGCGTATAGCGCAGGTTGATGACGAGCTGCGTGAGCGCCGTTTCAAACAGTGTGCCGCCGCCAAAGATCAGCGTCAGGCCCGCAAACTGCCCGGCGCTGGTTACGTTCGTCATGCTGATGGCAAGCGCCGCCCATACGGGCAGGCCGCCCGCGGCCGCCATCATGCCGAACGTGATGGAAACGGAAAAATACCCCAGCCCGATGGGGATGCCGTCGTGAAAGCCCGCCCGGAAAGAATTTTGGATCGGGGCCTTTTTGGGGGCAAAAGCCGTCTGCAAAGCAGCCTCTGTTCCGCAGACGGCTTTTGCTGTCGGTTCCAAGGAGGCCTGCTCCTCATTTTGCCGCAATCGAAACACCTCGAATCGTTTGGAAAGGCTCCGGCGCGCACCGGAGCCTTTTGATAGGGTTCACAAGGCTCTTTTCCCCTTACGCCGTACCGCCGTCCGCGCCCGGCAGGGTTTTGCGGCCGGTGCGGCACAGCTCGCGCAGGCAGCATTGCGCACACAGCGCCCTGCGCGCAGTGCATACCACGCGGCCATGCATCACGCAGCGGTGGCAAAAATCGCTCGATTCCTCCGGCGGCAGCACCTTTACCAGCGCGCGCTCCACCTTCACGGGGTCGGTAGTGTCCGTTACAAAGCCAAGGCGGTTCGCCATGCGGATGCAGTGCGTATCCGTTACCACGGCAGGCAGATGAAAAATATCGCCCCGGATGAGATTCGCGCTCTTGCGGCCGACGCCCGGCAGGCGCAAAAGCGATTCCATCTCCTGCGGCACACGCCCGCCGAATTCCGAAAGCAGCATATTCGCCATGCCGTGCAGATCGCGCGCCTTGCTTTTGCCAAGGCCGCACGGCCGCACAATGGCCTCGATCTGCTCCGGCGTGGCAGCCGCCAGCGCCTGCAGCGTGGGATATTGCCCGAACAGCTCCTGTGTAACAATATTCACGCGCGCGTCGGTGCACTGCGCCGCCAAGCGCACTCCCACCAAAAGCTGCCACGCGTCCTCATATGTAAGCGTGCATTCGCTCACCGGATATTCCGCCTTCAGCCGCTCCACGATCTGTATCGTATCCGCTTTTGTGCGCATAAAAGCGCCCCCTTTATCAAATCTTCCCCCGCAGTCTACGGCGCGGGGCGCCGCGGCGGGAAAGCAAGCTCCGTCTTCCATTTTTTGAACGAGTCCTCTCCGCCTGCCCCTCCCGCCTTCGGCCGCACAATTTTCGGCATTTTCTCAGGCAAGCCGAGCGCAGGCGGGAATTATGGCCCGCAATGCAAAATGCCCCGCTCCGTTACCACGCAGTGCATACGCACATCGTGCGCCTCGCACGGCAGCGCGGGCAAAAGCATCGCCGCGCGGCACAGGGCCGCATATACGGCGTTTTCTGCCCGCGGCAGAAAACGGTCGTAGTAGCCGCCGCCGTACCCAAGGCGCGTGCCGTCCGGCGCGGCCGAAAGGCATGGCGTTACACACAGAGCAATGGCTCCGGGCGCAAGCGGCGCGCTGCCCGCGCCCGGCTCCAAAAGCCCGTATCGCCCCGGCCGCAGATCCCCGGCCGCGCGCAGTATCCGCGCCTGCATGATGCCGGGCCCCGTGCACAGCGGCACGGCAAGCGTTTTGCCCTCTTCCAGCGCGGCATTCAGCAGCGCCAGGGTATCCACCTCGCCCCGGCGCACATCGCCCACATAGCAAAATACGGTCTGTGCCCGCTTCCAAAGCTCGCTTTGCAGCAGAGCCTGCACAATGGCCGCAGAGGAACGCGCCGCCTCTTCCGGCTTTAGCGCGGCCAGCCGGGCGCGCAGCCGGCTGCGCAGCCGCGCCTTTTCATGCTCCATGCGCGGCTCCCGTGCCCTGCGCCGTGCCCGATCCCGGGCCATTGTCCGGCACGGGGTCGTCCTTCGGCAGGGCGTCGCTCTCTGTAAAATCCTCGCGGTCCAGCGTCAGGTTCGGGTTATAAAAGGGGTCGTGCGTCAGGCTGTCGCCGTAGCGCTCCTTCATGCGGCGGCGCTCGCCCTCAAAGCGCTCTCTGGCGGCGCCCTTCGTATCCAAGCCACGGCTTTTGCTCTCGTAATGGTACAGCTCGGCATAGGGCGTAAACAGCACACGCCAGCCAAGCCCCCGCACACGCAGGCAAAAATCGACATCGTTGAACGCCACGGCAAAGCCCTCGTCCAAGCCGTTTACCGCGTCGTATACCGACGCCCTCACCAGCATGCAGGCGGCGGTGACGGCCGAAAAATTCTGCACGGTGGACGCGCGGAACATGTAGCCGCTGCCGCCGCGCTTCGCATATTTATGGCTGTGCCCCGCGTAGCCGCCCAGGCCCACCACAACGCCCGCGTGCTGGATGGTATTGTCGGGATAATAAAGCTTCGCGCCCACAATGCCAACGCCCGGCTGCATGCACAGCGCGAGCATCTCACCCAGCCACGCGCCGCCGATCACCTCTACGTCGTTATTGAAAAGCAGCAGATATTCCCCGCGCGCGGCCCTGCGGCCAAAATTGTTGATGGCGCTGAAATTAAAGCCGCCCTCATACCGCACCACACGGGCATTTTTGTGCGCTTTTTGCAGCGCATCGTAATAATCGAACGTTTTTCGCTCGGTGGAATTGTTCTCGATCACAACCACCTCATAATGCGGATACGCCGTTTTTTCAAAAATCGAATCCAGCGCCTTTGCAAGATCGTCGGCGTGATCCTTGTTCGGGATCAAAATCGAAACGAGCGGCGCGCCCTCGATGGCGTATTCTACTTTATAAGTGCTGGGAAAAAGGCCGTCCGCCACCGCGCCGTGCGCGCCTGTGCGCGTTAGATGGTCCGCGATGGCACGCTTCGCGGCCTCGGCCACATAGGGCTTCGCGGCCGTACCGCCCGAGGTGGAAGCCGCGTGTACACGCCAGTAATACAGCACCTTCGGAATGTGCACCGGCACAGCGTGCTCAGAAAGCTTTAAAAACAGATCGTGGTCCTGGCTGCCGTCGCAGGCCGGGTTCATGCCGCCTGCCGCATGGAACAGCTGTTTTTGAAACACCGAAAAATGGCAGATATAATTGCAGCAGTTCAGATAATCCGGCGCAAAGTCCGGCTTAAAATGGCCGGCCGTGGGGCGGCGGATCCCGCGCGTAAACAGCGCCTCGTCGCTGTACAGAAATGCCGCGCCCGTCTCGTGCGCCGCCTTCATCATCTCGTACACCGCGTGCGGGGCCAACACGTCGTCGTGGTCGGCCAGGCCGAGGTATTCCCCCGTCGCCAGGGCGGCGGCGGCGTTTGTATTGGCAGCGATGCCCCGGTTTTCGATTTTTTGGTAAAGAATGCGGGGCTCTCCCGCCCGGCCGCCGTCTTTGGCCTGATACCGCTTTACGATCTCGCCTGTCTCGGCGTGCGACGCGTCGCCGGCATCGACAAGGCAAAGCTGCCAGTTCGGGCAGGTTTGCGCCAGCACGCTGTCCAGCAGCGCGCGCAAAAAGCGCGGCGGCGTATTATAAAGCGGCACAAGGATGCTCACCGTCGGCCAGCCGAGCGCGGCGTAATCCAGCGCGCGCTGCGCGGCCAGCGTTTTTTTGCGGGGCAGAAAACGGCCCCGCCTGCTGCCGAACCGCCGGCGAAAAAACGCCGCCGCGCGCCGCAGCGTTGGGCCGATCCCATCCTGCCGCACGGCGGCGAAAAAAAGGGCGAACAGCTCGCGAATGCGTTTGAGCCTTACTTTCATCGGTACAGTCCTTTCCGGGAAAGGCCTGCGGCGGGCAGATCTGCCGCGTGCTTTCCGTATGCGTCAAAAGGAGGCGCCTGTCCTCCCCCTCGGTTCTTTCCATGCGGCGTCATGCAGAGCCCGCCCACCGATACGCGGCGCGCCATCCGCCGCGGCGGAATGGGCAAAACGGCGAAAGGATCCGCCGTCCGTCGGGAAACGCGTCACTCGCCGCGTTTTGCCTCGCGCTCCAAAAATTCGTGCAGCGCGCCGCGCGCCTCCAAGCAGCGCAGATCGGCGATCAGATCGTCGTAATAGCGGCGCATATCGGCCAGCGTAACACAAAACCGCAGCGACGGATCGGCAAAAATCGCGGGCTCGCTTTTCCGATAGGCTGCGACGCGCGCATCCGCCGCCTCCTTGCCGGCCGGCAAAACGAAAATGCTCGTCGCCCGGCGGATATCCGGCGCATGGGGGGTAATGCGGCGGCCGTGCTCCAGATATTTCAGCCACATGCCCCAGTCCTCGTAGGCGTCCAGCGTCTCGAGCAGCCCGCCGTGTGCCTCAAACAGGCTGCGCCGGAAGAGTACCGTCTGGATGGAAAGGCGGGAATTCTGGCACATGGTAAAACGGTCGATCCGCTCAAATATCATCGGGCAGAGCTCCGTTGCCGTGCCGTCCGGCAGGCAGAACATCGCCATCGCGCTGCCCAGCACAAGATCTGCCTCGGGGTGCGCGCACCACATTCCCACCAGCAGCTCCAGATGGTCGGGATAGAAGAAATCGTCGTCGTCTAAAAAATTGCACAACGTTCCCCGCGCCGCCGCAAGGCCCCGGTTGCCGTTGGCCGCGCGGCCGTGGCGCGCGCCGTCGCAGAGGTATCGCACCGGCAGATCGGCAAACTCCGTTTCCAGCATGGTGCGCGCCGTATCCGGGCCGTCCTCCGTTACAACGATCTCAAAATTGCGGTAGGTTTGCCAGCGCAGGCTCTGCAGCGTGCGGCGCAGCGTTTGCGGCCGGCCGCAGGTACGCACGATAATGCTCACAAGCGGGCCGTCCGCCGGCACCGGCGCCAGCGCGCAAAGCCCCCGCTCGGGCGAAAGGCCGCCCGCAAACCGGGCTGTGCGCGCGGCGTATTCGGCCCGGTGCGAAACGCGCCAGAACAAAAGCGGCCACAGCCTTGCAAGGTGGCACAGATAATTTTTCGCCAGCAGGCGGCGCACACCGTCAAAATGCGGCGGATTGCGCAATGCCCCCAGATAGTTTTTCTGGCCCTCCCAGATATCGCGCATACCGCCGAACTTGCAGCGCAGCAGCAAATCGCCGATCAGGCCGCCCGCGTATTCCTCCAGGTTCGGCGCGGCGCTTTCGCGGCAGTGGTGCGCCACACGCGCAAACGGCACATAGTAAAGCCGATGGCCCGCCGCGCGGATACGCCACGAGAGATCGATATCCGCACCGTGCAGAAAAAAGCGCTCGTCAAAACCGCCCGCCGCGCAAAATACCGCACGCGGCACAGCCAGTGCCGCGCCGCTGGCCCATGCGGTTTCCATCGTTACAGGGTCGATCGCGCGGCCCGTTTCATACGGCGTCTGACGGCATTCAAAACCGCCCGCGTCCAAATGACGCGCCCGCGCGGCGTCTAACTGCACAAATACGTCGGGCGCCACCTCGGTATCCACATGCAGAAAAAAGAGCAGGGACGCGTTTCCGCGCGCCGCGCCCCGATTGCAGGCCGCGCCAAAGCCAAGGTTGTTTTCGTTTTCCACAACCTCAAAGCCGCCAAAGGTCTCCCGCCCGTCGCTCCCGCGCCGTGTATTTTCCGCGCGCAGACGCCACAGCGTTTCGCGCGTGCCGTCCGTGGAGGCGTTGTCGCAGAAAATCAGCCGCAGCCTGCCCAGCGGATAGCGCACGCTTTTCAGCGCCGCCACGCAGGGCTCCAGCCATTTTTCACTGTTGTGTGTTGTTACGACCACGTCATACAGCATAGCGAACTCCCTTCCCTGCAAACTCCAGAGGCCCGGCGCATATCATTTGTATTCGTAATTTTCCGATTTCAGCGAGAGGTGCGGGTTGTAATACGGATCTCCCTGCTGCAGCAAAGCGGCATAGCGCGTGCGGAAATTTTCGCGCTCGCGCTCGTAGCGCGCCTGCTTTTCGCCGCCGCAGCGGGTGTCGTCGCCGCGGCTTTTGCTCTCGTAATGCGTAGCCGCGGCAAACGGCGTCAGCACATTCAAAAAGCCTCTCTGCCACAGCCGCAGGCAAAAATCAATATCGTTGTACGCCACGGCGAACGCCGTTTCATCCAGGCCGCCGAAACGCTCGTACAGCTCTTTTTTTACCATCAGGCACGCGCCCGTTACGGCACAGAAATTCTGCGTGGTGGCAAGCCGGTACAGATCGCCCGCACTGTCGCGCAGCTGGCATTTATACAGATGTCCGGCAGTGCCGCCGATGCCGATGATCACACCCGCATGCTGCACCATATTATTGGGATAAAACAGCTTCGCGCCCACCGCGCCCACATCGGAGCGCTGCGAATAGCTGAGCAGCTCGCGCAGAAAGCCGGGTGTCTCCACCTCGATATCGTTGTTCAGCAGCAGCAGGTGCGCGCCCGTGGCCTGGCGCGCGCCAAAATTGTTGATGGCGCTGAAATTAAAGCCGCCCTCATACCTTAGCACCCGGCAGCGCGGATACTGCCTTTGCAGCCGCTCGTAGCAGGCAAAGGTTTCCGGCTGCGTGGAATTGTTCTCAAGTATCAGCACCTCAAAATCGTCCCACCCGGCGTTCTGATAGAGGCTTTCCAGACAGCGGGTGATATCCTCGCGGTGATCCTGATTTGGGATCAGCACCGAAACGCGCCCCGGGCGCGTGACGGCGTACCGGACGCGATAGGCGCCGGGACAGCCGGAGATCGGCTCCACCGTGCCGGGCATCTTCAGACGCTTTAGCTGGGCAGATACTGCCGCCACCCCCGCGGCGATGGCATAGGGCTTCGCCCCGATGTCTTCTGCCGTGGAACCGCTGTGGCCCCGCCACCAATACAGCACCTTTGGAATATGGACGATCCGCCGGGCCTGCTCGGTGAGGCGCAGGATCAGATCATGATCCTGCGCGCCGTCGAATTCCGGCCGCTCGCCGCCGCCCGCTCGCGCCAGCAGCGCCCGGGAAAACACCGAAAGGTGCGTAATGTAATTGCAGCCCCGCAGCGTATCCGGCGAAAAATCGGGTTTAAAATGGTATCCCTTCACCTTACGCAGCGATGCGTCCAGAACGATCTCGTCCGAATAGACAAAATCGGCGTTCTGCTCGTTGATGGCCCGCGCCGCCTCGTACAGGGCGTTGGGCGTTAATATGTCGTCGTGATCCAGCAGCGCACAGTATTCCCCGTGCGCGGCCTCGAGCGCGGCGTTGGTATTGCGCGCGATGCCGCCGTTTTCGGCAAGGCGCAGATAGCGCACGCGCGGATCCCCCGTATGCTGCGCCATGCGCCGCACCGCGCCGCCGTCCGCGTCCGAGGCATCCGCCAGCACCAATTCCCAGTTCGCATAGGTCTGCCGGCGCACACTGCGCACAAGCTGGCGCAAAAAGCGCGGCGGCGTATTGTAAAGCGGCACCGCCACCGAGATGAGCGGCATGTGCGCAAACCGCGCCGTGCGCTGGGCGCGCAGCTCGCGCCGCAGGGGGATATCGGCGCGGTGTCGCCACACCTCGCCGCCAAACAGCAAACGGATGCGATAATCCAGCTCGCGCCACAGCGCCTCGGCGCCGCGCTCGCGCACGCAGCGCACGGCGCGCCGCGCCAAAGAGGCTAAATGGGCGGGGTTCAGCAGGCGGCGCAGCGTTTTCAGCGGCGTATCGCGCAGATCTGGCCCCGCCGCGCCCTGTTGCTTTAGCATCGAACCACCCTTCCCGTTTTTTCCCGTTTTTATAAATCCTTCCGGAACGCCTTTTTACTGGGCTGCGGCGGGCTGCCCGCCCAGCGTGCGATATGCGGCGCACACCTCGGCCGCATTGCCCTGCATGCGCACGCGGCCCTTTTCCAGCCAGGTAACGCGGCCGCACATGCGCTCTACCTGCTCGATGCTGTGGCTTACCAGCAGCACCGTCGTGCCGCCGCTCATCAGCTGGCGCATGCGCTCCTCGCACTTTTCCTGAAATTTAAAATCGCCTACGGAAAGGATCTCGTCCGCGATCAGCACGTCCGGCTTTGTGATGGTGGCAATGGCAAACGCGATGCGCGCCACCATGCCGGAGGAATAGTTTTTCAGCGGCACATCCAAAAAATCCCGCAGCTCGCTGAACGCGACGATCTCGTCGAATTTTTCGCGGATATACTGCGGCGTCAGGCCCAGTACCGTGCCGTTCAGAAAAATATTCTCCCGCGCGGTCAGATCCATATCAAAGCCCGCGCCCAGCTCGATGAGCGGCGCGATGGCGCCGCGTACCGTCACGCTGCCCGCCGTTGGCTTGAACACGCCGGAAATGACCTTCAGCAGCGTCGATTTGCCCGAGCCGTTCAGCCCGATCAGGCCGTGGAATTCGCCTTTTTTCACGCACAGCGAAACGTCGCGCAGCGCATAGAATTCCTCGAATTGCAGCCTGCCCTGAAGGGCGGCCAGAAAATATTCCTTCAGGCTCTCGTGCTTTTCCTTCGCCATATTGAACCGCATGGAGACGCCGTTTACCTCGACCATATTCATTGAAAACGTCTCCCCTCTTAAATGTGCAGCACAAATTTATCCTGCTGCCGGCGAAACACCAGCAGCCCTGCCGCCAGCGCAAGCAGCGCGCACGCCCCGCAGATCCACACCATGCTCCAGCTGAGCCCCCGCCCGTCCAGCACCGTGGCGCGAAAGCCCGTGATATACCAGTACAGCGGATTAAAGCGGATCACCTGCGAGGTGTTGATCTGAAGGCTGCCCACCGTGAACGACCCCATCTGCAGCGGATCGTAGAAAATGGCGGAAAAATACATCAGCGCCGTTGTAAACACACCCCAAAGATGCATCACATCGCGAAAAAACACCGTGGCCGCCGCCAGAATCAGCCCCACGCCCAGCGTAAACAGGAACAGTGTTGCCAGCGGATACAGCGCCAGCAGCACCGTCGCGTACAGCCGCGCGCCCGTGAAGATCATCATCAAAACAAGAGCGAGAAACGAGAACAGGCAGTTCACCAGCGCAAAGCATACACGCTCCAGAGGGAAAATATATTTGGGAATATACACCTTTTTGATCAGCGGCGCGGCGCCGAGCATACTGCTCATTGCGCTGCTTGTTCCCTCGGTAAAAAAGCCGAACAGCAGCTGGCCGATCAGCAGATACACCGGAAAATTCTCAATGCCTGCGCCGCGCATATCCATGATCGTGGAAAACACCACCACCATCACAATATTCATCAGCAGCGGATTGAGCACGCTCCACACAACCCCCAAAACGCTGCGCCGGTATTTCAGCTTAAAATCGCGGCCGATCAGATTTTGCAGCAGGTAGCGGTAGCGCCAGAAATCATACAGATATGCCTTCAGCAGCTGCATGGCGCTCACCACCTTTCAAAAAAGCCGAACCTCTGCGCCCGAAAGCCCGGATGTACCGCGTCTTTTGGGGAAAGGCGCACCCCGCCTTCCACCTTCGGCCATACGATGCCGATATCCGCATCGTCCCAGCGAATGCCGCCCTCGGAAGCGGGATCATAATAATCGGTGCATTTGTAAGTAAATTCCGCCTCCTCGCTGAGCACCAGAAAGCCGTGGGCAAATCCCTGCGGCACATAAAGCTGTTTTTTGTTTTCTGCCGAAAGCGTTTCGCCCACCCATTTGCCGAATGTGGGGCTGTGCGGGCGGCAATCCACCGCCACATCAAACACCTCGCCCAAGATCACGCGCACCAGCTTGCCCTGCGTATGCTGTTTTTGAAAATGCAGCCCGCGCAGCACACCGCGGGTGCTTTTGCTCTGGTTATCCTGCACAAACGGCCCGGCGATGCCGCACGCCGCAAATTCTTCGGCCTGATAGGTCTCCATAAAGTATCCCCGGCTGTCCCCATACACCGTGGGCTCCACAATCACCACGCCGGGAATCGCCGTCTGAATAAAATGAAATTTCCCCATATTGTTTTTGATCCTTTCCTGCTCGTTTGCCTGTTCGCACCTGCTCGGCTGCCTGTTCGCTCCCGTTCGGTTTTCTCTTTGCTTTTGTTCGTTTTTCTCTTTGCCCAAGGCTCCGCCCCATACGCACAATGCGCCGGCGGCATCATTGCCGCCGGTCGCAGCCGCAGGGAGCCCAAGGCGCGCCCCGCGCACATTCCGCGGGCCTCCCCTGCCAATACCGGCCGCAGGGTTTTGCAAAATGATCCATGTTTTAAGATACCACAAAACGCATCCCGTTGCAAGGAAATTCGGCGGAAAACAGCAAACCGGCGGCGGAAAACGGCAAACCGGAGAAAAGCGGCAGGTCGGCGATGCTGCGTGAATGGCCGGCCGCAAAACGGCAAAGACGGCAGGCGCGGAAAATACGGCCTCAAAAAGCCCCGCACAGCCGCGCGGCCGCCGCTGCGGGCAAAAGCCGCCATGGGCGCGGCCTTGGCGGCTGTGCTCGGCACGCGAAAAAAGCGCAGACGGGTGCGGGAAGCGCCCTGCCTCCCGCGCCCGGCTGCGCAATGTCATTTCTTTCTGCTGCGGACGCCCCGCGCTATCGTTTTTTCCCGCTGCGGACGCCCTTAATACAGACATCCGCTCCTACCGGGGCAATCAAATCGAATCACGAATCCGCGCTGCAAAGCAGGGCCAAAGACGCTTCGTTTTCTGATCTCGCCGCCCTTTTGAACCTGCCGTTTTATTTCGCCGGTTGGTCCGCCGGCGCAAAATACCCGGCGGGGTCAACATACGCCCCGTCCTCCAAAAATTCCAGATGCAGATGCGGCGCCATCGCGCTTTCGGCGGGCAGTTCGCCCAGCGTGCCGAGCGGGTCGCCCAGCGCAACGGCATCGCCCTTTTTCACGCGCAGATCCCTCAGGCCGCACAAGCGCATGGTAAGGTCCCCCTCCTGCAGCTCCACAAAGCCGCCCCACTGCGCATCCTCGCCCACAGCCGCAACCACGGCCGCGGCCGGTGCAGTCACGGCGTCACCCGCTTTGCCCGCGATGTCCATGCCGTTGTGCGTGCGCCAATCCTTCATCGTTTCGTTGAACACCAGCTCATCGCCGCTGAAGGTCTGCAGCGTCGCACCCGATTTGGGCAAGGCGAACAAGGGCTCCTGCACGGGCTGTGAACCTGCAGAATTTTCGGGCGCGGATGATGCGGGCGATGCAGTCTGCGAGGCAGGCTGCGAGCTGCGCGAGGACGAAACCGTACCTTGCGGCTTCGAGGAGGACGAGGACGCGGTCTGCGAAGACGCTGCCGGCGCCGACGACGACGGCGCTACGGGAACGCCCTCTTGCCTTTCGTCTACAGGTGTGTTTTGCTGCTGCCACGAAACATCCTCCTCTCCGAACAGATCCGGCTGCGGGCTCTGCTGCATCCGGCTCATCATACTGTTGATGGCAAGAAAGCTTGCCGTCGCCGCACCCGCGATCACGAGCGCCAGCGCGAGGTAAAAGCCCTTGCCCTTCCAAAAATCTTTGGCATGCCGATTTTTTTTCATGTTTCTTTTTCCTCCCTGCCGCGCCCGCCTTCTTTTGCGCGGCGCAAAAAGAGGGTGGGCGGCTGCTGTGATACCTCTATTTTGGGTTTTCGGCCGCCGGAATATACACGCGCGGGCAAACACCGCCTTTTGAAAAATCGTGAATCGGTTTATAAGGCCCGCCGGAGGATCCGCCCGCGGGCAGGCATCGCCCCCCGCGCGAAGCTCCCGGCGCTTTGATTTTTTTGCCGGGGCGGCGCGAAAAAAGCGCTCGTGTGCAAACAGTACTTGCGTTTTCCGGCGTAAGAAAGTACAATAATAAGCAGAGCGAACGCATGGAACCGGCCGCCAGCACCAAAAGGGCCGTCTGCGGCCCGCAGGCAAAGCCGGCCGCCCGAGCCGGAGCCCCCAAACAGCCCTGCTGCCCGAGCCGGAATCTTTAAGCGGCCCGGCCGCCAGCTTGGCCATGCCCGTTCGCAAGCATCGCGGTGCGCTGCGCCGCAAGAGGCGGTGTATGAATGAAGGACGAGATCTATACGCCCGACGTCTGCCAAAACTGCGGCAGACCGCTGGCGAATGCCGATGGGGAACTGTGCCCCGCCTGCCGCGCAATGGAGGCGGCAAAGGCGCAATATTTAAAAAAAGAACACATCGCGCGGCCGCGCCGCAGGCGTGTGAACCGCACCACGCGGGGCATGCTGATCACGGTGTGCGTGCTGGCCGCGGTGTTTCTCGGCCTTTGCACCGCCGCCACGGTGCTTTATGAAGCACATCGCCCCGACGCGTTTCTCTCCGCGCTGGACACAGCGCTTGCGGCAGGCGATGTGCGCACGGTAAAAGGCATGCTGGCAGGCGACGATCTGGCCGTTTCGGACGAGGGCGCGGCCGCGCTGTGCCGCGCGTTTGCCGATGAAGCGCGCCGCGCCGCGCTGTACGACCAGCTCGCCGCGCAGGTGATCGACCCGGCGGCCTCCGGCGGATTTCCCGCCCTGCGTCTTGTGAAAACCCCGGTGTTCTTCGGCTATGGCGATTACACGGTTTCCGTGCGCAGCGTGCAGCTTCTGCTGCATTCCCCCGCGCGCAATCTGCTGCTTTCGCTGGACGGCATTCCCCGCCCGGGCGAGCAGATCGCCGAGGGCATTCTGTACCGCAATCTGTTTCCGGGCCTGTACACCTGCACGGTAACAGGCGTAACGGCCGCGGGACAATCGGTTTCGAGCGGCGAGGTGGAGCTGGCGCTCTTCTCAGATGCCGCGCCCTCGCTGTTTGACGGCGCGCTGCCCATCGCGGCGGTTACGGTTTCCGGCTGTGTAAACGACGAAGCCGTCATCACCGTAGACGGCTTCGCCGTGGCGGAGAAAGCCGTAAACGGCACCGTCAGCCTGCCGGAGATTGCCATCGGCAGTACCATTGGCATGCAGTATACTGCGCCGTGGGGTGCGGTGACGACCGCCACCGCACACTTTGCCGATGCCGCCAACCCGGCGCTCGCGTTCTCCGATTTTGTCACGCAGGGCGGCGTTCCCTCTGCGGAGGAGCTGAATTCCCTGCTTTCCGTCTGCTATGCCACCCGGTTTGATGCACTGAACCAGCGCGATGCAGCGCTGCTGGGCGGCTGTACCGACGCGTACCGGGAGGCGCTTACCCCGGACATCACCTCGGACGCGCACGAGGGCACACTCTATCTGATGGGAACGGCCGAGTGCAACCCGGCCGCCATAAAAAGCACCACGGTGGACGGCGCGCCGTATATTTCCTGCTATGTAAAGTGCGCCTACGAGCAGGTAGACCGGGAAACCAACGAGCAGACCGAGCACGTCTCTTACGCCGTATGCCGCTTTACCTGGGCCGACGGCTGGAAGCTGAACGATCTGGCCGATTCCTCCGAGGAAGCATTCAACGCCGCCTCCGCGGACGCGCTGCCCTAACCTTAAAGAACCGCTGAATCAATCGTCAGGCGCAGCATAAAAAGCGATCGCAAATTGCGTAGGGAAATCGCTGTCAAACAGCAGACCGGCGCCCCTTTTGGCCCTGAATTGCCAGAAGGGACGCCGGTTTTTGCACACCGGTTTTTTGAGGGGCTGTTTTTGCAAACAGGCCTTTTTTCTTTTATTCCCAGCCTTCTGCTTCGTTATTCCCGGCGTTCTGCTTCGTTATTCCCGGCGTTCTGCTTCGTTATTCCCGGCGTTCTGCTTCGTTATTCCCGGCGTTCTGCTTCGTTATTCCCGGCGTTCTGCTTCGTTATTCCCGGCGTTCTGCTTCGTTATTCCCGGCGTTCTGCTTCGTTATTCCCGGCGTTCTGCTTCGTTATTCCCGGCCTTCTGCTTGGTTATTCCCGGCGTTCTGCTTCGCCGGGCGGCGGACACTGCTTTCGGCGCGTCTGCCGCACCATGCGCCACGCGCCGTTTTCGGGCCTCCAGAGCGTATGCACCGTCTCCCATGCGCCAAGGGCGTCCCGGCGCACGGCATCGGCAGCAAGCGTTGTGCCGTCGGGCCCTGGCAAAAGGCGCAGACTGTAGCGCCAGCCGTCCGGCACATCGGCCGTCAGCGCGCGCAGCCGCCGCTGCACGGCGCCTGTCTCCGGCAGGCAAAGCTCCTGCCGCGGCGGCAACGCCGCATCGCCGCCAAGCAGCAGACTCAGTGCCAGCGCCGCCGCCACGCGGCAAACAGCACGCCGCATCCGCTTGCGCATTTTCATCCCCCATTTTTGTCGCTTTTTCGTTTTTATTGTATTTCGCTCCCTCATTATACTCAATATATTTAGTATAGTCAATGATTTGAGTATGGTAAAGTGAAGAAAAGACGCAGGAGCCGTGCCGGGGCTGTGCGGCAGCGCCTGCGGGATGTCCTGTGGGAAGAGGTGTCGCGTGTGATCAGCTACGAGCCGTTTTACCGCACGCTGTACAAAAGGAATATCACGGAATATCAGCTGATCTTCAAGCACGGGGTCTCGGCCAACACACTGCACCGCATGAAGCACGGAGAAACCATCACCCTGAAAACGCTGGATACGCTGTGCTTTATTCTCAATTGCCCCGTGTCCGATGTGATCGAGTACCGGCGCGATACGGAATAAACGGCCGAAGGCTGCCCTTTTGCAAAAAAGCGGCGGCCGTCTTCCCCTCCAAGGGGCAAAGACGGCCGCCGTTTTTTGCGCCGAAAGCTGCTTTAAAGCGCGGAATATCTTTTAAATTTTTTAAATTTCGCTCAGTACGCCCTGCCCCAAACCACCATCGTTTTGGCGGGCTTGCCGCAGCAGGGGCACACATCGGAGAGCGTTTCCTGCTCGAAGGGCATGTTGCGGCTGGAAAGCCCGGCCTTTTCCTTCATCATTTCCTCGCAGGCCTGCTCGCCGCACCACATCGTTTTGATATAGCCGTTTTCGCCCGCTGCGTACCGCAGCACCTCGTCCATCGTGGTGGCCGTCCAGGTGCGTTTGGCGCGGTTTTCGGCGGCGCGGCCGTACAGATTTTTCGCAAGCGCATCCAGCAGCGCAGGCACGGCTGTTTCCAGCTCGCTCCATTTCACAAACGATTTTTCGCGCGTATCGCGGCGCACCAGCACGCACTGCTCCTTTTCGATATCCTTCGGGCCCACCTCCAGGCGCAGGGGCACGCCCTTCATCTCCCACTGGGAGAATTTCCACCCGGGGCTGTTGTCGGAATCGTCCACCTTCACGCGTACAAGCCCCGCCAGCTGCGCGCGCAGCGCCTCGGCCTTCTCCAGCACGCCGGGCTTGTGCGCCGCCACGGGCACGATCACCACCTGGATGGGCGCAACGGCAGGCGGCAGGATCAGGCCCTCGTCGTCGCCGTGCGTCATGATGATGGCGCCGATCAGGCGCGTGCTGGCGCCCCAGCTCGTCTGGAAGGGATACTGCAACGTATTATCGCGCCCGGCAAACTGTACGCCGAACGCACGGGAAAAGCCATCGCCGAAATAATGGCTGGTGCCGCTCTGCAGCGCCTTGCCGTCGTGCATCATGGCCTCGATGGAGTACGTGGCCTCGGCGCCCGCAAACTTTTCCTTCTCGGTTTTTTTGCCCTTCAGCACGGGGATGCAAAGATCCCTCTCGCAGAAATCGGCGTATTCCTCCAACTGGCGCTCGGTTTCGGCGATGGCCTCGGCAGCCGTCTCGTGGACGGTGTGCCCCTCCTGCCACAGAAACTCGCGCGAGCGCAAAAACGGACGCGTTGTTTTTTCCCAGCGCACCACGCTGCACCACTGATTATACTTCATGGGCAGATCGCGGTACGAATGCAGCACGTGCGCAAAATGGTCGCAAAACAGCGTCTCGCTGGTGGGGCGCACGCACAGCCGGTCTTCCAGCGGCTCGGAGCCGCCCATCGTTACCCACGCCACCTCGGGCGCGAAGCCCTCCACGTGATCCTTCTCCTTTTGCAGCAGGCTTTCCGGGATCAAAAGCGGCATGGAAACATTTTCGTGGCCGGTGGCCTTAAAACGCGCGTCCATCCGGTGCATGATATTTTCCCAGATGGCATAACCATACGGCCTCAGGATCACAAAGCCTTTCACGGCAGAATAATCTACCAGCTCCGCCTTCAGGCAGATATCGGTGTACCATTGGGTAAAATCCTCGTTGATGGGGGTGATGGCCTCCACCAGCTTTTTGTTTTCGCTCATCCTCTTCTACTCCTTTTCTCTTCGCCCGTTCAGGGCCCGTTTGCCCCTTCATTCCAAAAAAAGCCCCCAGGCGGCTGTTCGCATGGGGGCTTTGTTGTCTGCAAATGGCTTCAGGAATTCTCTTCGATGTAGCGGACAACGTCGCCGACCGTACGAAAGTTTTCGATCTGGTCGTCCGGAACCTCCATGTTGAATTCATCCTCGAGCGACATCACGAGATCGACAAGATCCAGACTGTCCGCCTCGAAATCCTCCATAATGTCGGATTCCATCGTGACGCTGTCTTCCTCCAGATCCAGCTGCTCGCACATGATCTCACGGATACGTTCAAAGACCATAGCTTTACCCTCCATCCTGCTGCGCGCGGCGCGCAATGATTCTATAAAATTTATAGCGTGTTTCATAGGAGATGTCAAGCGGATTTGAAAACTTTTTTTACCCCGCGGCAAAAAACGCCTCTGGCCGGCAAGGCCGTGATGTTTTCGGCGGCCCGGCAAAGGCCGCCGCACCCTGCCAAACGGCGCGCAAAAACGGCCGTTTTCCCTTGCCGGAACACGCACAAAACGGCCGTTTTCCGGCAGGCCCTGCGCACTCAGGCCTTCTCTGCGCGCGGCTTCATCCATTTGGCCAGAAGGCGGGCCACGTCGTTCACATCAATGGGCTTTGCAATGTGCGCGTTCATGCCGCAGGCAAGGCAGCGCTGCACATCCTCGGCAAAGGCGTCCGCCGTCATGGCAATGATGGGAACATCGGCGTCCGCCCGCGCAAGGGCGTGGATAGCCTGTGTGGCCTCGTAGCCTGTCATCACCGGCATACGCAGATCCATCAGCACCGCATCGTACCAGCCCACAGGCGACTGTTCAAATTTTTCCACGCAGATCCGGCCGTTTTCCGCCCAATCGAGCTCCAGATCCAAATCGCCGAGCAGCGCGCTCGCGATCTCCCAGTTCAGCTCGTTGTCCTCCGCCATCAGCACGCGCCGCCCGGCAAAGCTAATCACGCGCTGCTCGGGCGTATTGCTCTGCTCGCCCTGCGTGCCGCCGACAAACGGCTTGAGCCCATAATACAGCGTCGATTTGAACAGCGGCTTTGAAATAAAGCCGTTGACGCCCGCCGCGCACGCCTCCTCCTCGATCTCGCTCCAATCGTAGGCCGAGATCAGAACAATCGGTGTCGAATCGCCCACGCAGCGCCGGATCTCGCGCGCAGCAGCGAGGCCGTCCATGCCGGGCAGCTTCCAATCCAGCAGCACCACCTGGTAATCGTTGTTTTTGCTGTGGCGCTCGCGCAGGCGCTCGATGGCGCTCTCTGCGTCGAGCGTCCATTCCGCCTGAATGCCGATATCCTTCAAGGAGGCCACAGCGCTCTCGCACAGCAGCTCGTCATCGTCCACCACCAGCATATTCCACTCGGGCAGGATCATTTCCTCCTCCGTTACCTCGGCCCGCAGCAGATCGAGCGTCACGCGGAATTCCGAGCCCTTGCCCTGCTCGCTTTCCACTTCGATCGTTCCGCCCATCATATCAACAATATATTTGGTAATGGCCATGCCCAGCCCCGCGCCCTCGGTGCGGTGAACGCGCGCGCTGTCCTCGCGCGCGAACGATTCAAAAATATTTTTCATAAATTCCGGCGACATGCCGATGCCCGTATCCGTTACGCGCAGATGGATGCGCACATAATCTTCCCCGCGCGGCGAGGGCTCCTCGTTCAGGGCCAGCTCGATGCGCCCGCCCTCGGGCGTAAATTTGATGGCGTTCGAGAGGAAATTCAAAAGCACCTGATTCAGCCGCACACTGTCGCAGCACACGCTTTCGTCGCTGATGTCGCTGATCAATACGTTGAACTGCTGCTTTTTGGCGCGCATCTGCGGCTGCACGATGCTCACAATGCTGTCCATCACCTCGCGCAGCGAAACCTGATCGATGCTTAATGTCATTTTGCCGCTCTCGATCTTCGACATATCCAGAATATCGTTGATGAGCCCCAGCAGATGCTTGCTGGACAGCGTAATCTTGCGCAGGCAGCTCTGCACCTGCTGCGGATTGCCGAGGTTGGCGGTGGCGATGGCCGTCATGCCCACGATGGCGTTCATCGGCGTGCGGATATCGTGGCTCATATTGGACAAAAACTCGCTCTTTGCCCGGTTGGCGCGAATGGCCTCCTCGCGCGCCGCGTTCAGCTCCTCCATCTGGCGACGCGTGAGGCTGTAATATTTGGCAAAGATCAGCAGCAGCGCCACAAAGATGATGCCGTAGCACGCGAAAGCCAGAACAACCCACTGGGTGCTCAGATGCGAGACCGAGCGGTCGATCTCGCCATAGGGCATTACGGTAACAAGATACCATTCCGAATACGGCAGCGGCGTGCAGTACAAATGCCAGCGCCCGTCCGTTACATTCAGCACGCTGGTATAGCTTTCGTTCCGGTTCATGGCCGCCTCAAGCTCCGCAATATACCGCTCGGCCTCCGCAGCGCTCTCCACATGCAGAGACTGCCGCACACGGTCGAAGTAATTGTCCTCCGCCGCGTTCTCGCTGCGGATGATATAGCTGCCGTCGCGCCGGATGATGTGCGAATACACCAGCGTGCTGTTCATCTCCAGCGAGAGCGTCGTGCTGATGTAATCCGCCGGCAGGCCGCCCACAAGGGCCATGCTCTGGCGGCCGTCCTCCATCTGGTACGCGCACGGCACGCCCAGCAGCACCACCTTGCCCGCGTCGTCGTCCGTGCCCACGGCCACCTTGCTGTCGCCCGCCGTGAGCGAATGGTGAAAGGCCCTCGGGTCGTCCAGATGCACCGGGCTGCCGTACAGCATTTCAAATGAGCCGTCCGGCGCGTACAGCGCCAGATACGAGAATTCGCGCGCCTTTGCGTTGTAGATCAGCTCGTCGTACAGGGCGGCCTGCTCCCCGCTTTGCGGAGAGATCGTACTTGTCAGCGCCTCAATCTGCGAGAGGCGCAGCCCGATGGTCGTTTGGAAATGCAGCGAAATCTGCTCGCTCAGCCCGCTCATATACAGCGTGCCCACCTCGCTGATGGTGTTGCCGGACTGTCGGTTCATAAAAAACGCCAAAAAGGAAAAGACCACCGCGCACAGTACAAGGATGGCGATCAGGCTGATTGTCAAAAAACGGTTCGTTTTGTTCTTCATTGCTTCATGATCCTCAAGGTTAATTGGTAAAGGGCCGCTGTCAGAGGGCCGCGGCGGCCTTCGGCCCGCAGCCGCGCCCCGTAAACGGCAAGGGCCCTTCAGGCATTTTACGGTTCGGCCTTCCCGCCCGCATGCTCTGCACAGGCAGCGCATTCATCGCTTTCGATGGGCGAAATTTCAGACAGCGCCGACTGCATTTTTGAATCGTAAAAACAAAAGCGTCCGCGTCCGCCTCGCTTAACGGTGTACAGCGCCTGATCCGCCGCATGGAACAGGGCGTCAAAATCGCGCCCCACGCTCTCTGTCAGGGCGACGCCCATGCTGATGGAAATGGTAAAATCGCGAAAACGTCCCGTGAGGGTATTGAACAGACGTTTTACCGCAAGATCGATATTCTCGCGGTATTCCAGCGAAACAAGAAACTCGTCGCCACCCGCACGCGCCGCAATATCCTCTCCGCGCACGCTGGCGCGCAACTTATCGGCAATGTGCAGCAATACGTCGTTGCCGAACAGGTGCCCATAGGTATCGTTGGCAGATTTAAAATGATCCAGATCAAAAATGATCAGCGCAAAGCTGCTTGCCTGCCGCTCTGCCATACGCTGCTCCATCAGGCGGCGCGCAAACGCAAGATTGTACAGGTTGCACAGCGCGTCGTGGCTGGCCATCTGCTCCAGGCTCGACATGCGCAGGCGCATCTCGTGGATATCGGTGGCCTTGCCGATGGTGCCCATATAGCGGGGCGGCTCGTCGTCGGTCCAAGTGGCCCGCGCGATAAAGCGCGTCCAGCGCGCCTCGCCGCCAATATTCAGCCGGCAGTCGAATTGCACCACGGGGTGCTCCGGCGTGGTGGCGTGCAGCTGGGCGGCAAGCTGCTCCAGATCGGTATCGCGCAGAATGGCCCGCACCGTCGGGTCGGTGCGCGGGTTCATCAGCACCTCGTCCAGCCCCAGCCGCTTTGCGCCCCAGGTAGAAATGGTGACGAGCGGCGGATCGATCGTATATTCAAACTGGATCTCCTGCGACATCGCCGCGAAGAAGCTGTATTTCATGCGCTCGTGCTCCAAAAGGCGCAGGGTCCGGTCGGACGCCGTCACATAGTCCTGCCGGCCCACCGCCTTTGCAATGCGCTGCGATTCCTGCGGCGCAACGTAATCCTCCAGCGCCTTTTCCAGCTCCCGGCTCAGGCCGGCGGCGTTTTCCCGCAGGCAATCCAGCAGCAGCGGATTAAAGGCGCCGCATTCCCCTGCCAGGATCATTTCTACCGCGCGCTCGTGCGAATACGGGGGCTTGTACACGCGCTCGCTCGTCAGCGCGTCGTACACATCGGCCAGCGCCACCACCTGCGCCGCGATGGGGATCTCGTCGCCGGAAAGCCCGTCCGGGTATCCGCGGCCGTCCCAGCGCTCATGGTGCCAGCGGCAGATGGCGTGCGCCATCTGCATCAGCGGCTCGTCCCGGTGCATGGGCAGGGATTCCATCATCCGCGCGCCCTCCGTCGCGTGCGTTTTCATCACCTCAAATTCCTCGGCCGTCAGGCGGCCGTGCTTGTTAAGGATCCCCTCGGGAATGGAGATCTTGCCGATATCGTGCAGCGCGGCCGCGGTGGCGATCATCTGGATCTCCTCGGGCCGGATCTCGTAGCGGTCGGTTTTTGCGAGCAGCTTGCGCAAAAGCAGATCCGTCAGCACGCGGATGTGCAGCACGTGCGTGCCGCTCTCGCCGTTGCGGAACTCCACAATATGGCTCAGCACATCCACCATCAGCGTATTCTGCCGCTCGTTCTCGTGGATCTGCTGCACCAGCTGCTCGGTAAGCTCCTTTTGCTTGCTGCACAGAAAGATCGTATTGACTACGCGCCGCTGCACCACCATTTCGTCGAACGGCCGGCCGATAAAATCCGTGCAGCCAAGCTTATACGCGCGCTCAATGTTCGCGCTGTCGCTTTCGGACGAGATCATAATCACCGGCACGTCGTCGATCCAGCGCTGGGCGTTCATCTCCTCCAGCACGCCGAAGCCGTCCATCTGCGGCATCACGATATCCAAAAGCACCAGCGAAAGCTCGCCCTCGTGCTTTTGCAGCATCGCAATGGCCTGGACGCCGTTTTGCGCCTCGATGATCTCGTAATCTTTCGCCAGCATCACGGAAAGGATCGCGCGGTTCATCTCCGCGTCGTCCACAATCAGGATCTTCTGGCGGCTTTTACGCTGTTCCATATCCGTTCTCCCCATTTTCCTTATGGAAGCACTGTTTTTCTGCAAAATGCCCGAAAATGCCCGCAAAAAGCGCCGGCGGCGCCGCGGGCGCTTCCGGCGCGGGCCGGGTACATGCAAAATAATTATACAATAAGGTGTGGGTTTTGTCTACGGTTTGAAAAAATTGTTTTTCGGGCCGCAGATTGCGGTTCGGCGGGAATTGTGGTACAATGGAGCTGTTCAAAGGAGAGCGCCGCCCGGCCCCTCCTTAGGCGATCAATCGGGAAGAGGGGTTTTCTATGATGCAGCGTATCAGCGAATCTGTTATAAAGGGCGCCGAGCGCGCGCCGAACCGCAGCCTGTTTTATGCCCTTGGGTATACCGACGAGGAATTGGAGCGCCCGCTCATCGGCGTTGTAAGCGCCCACAGCGAGATCGTGCCCGGCCACGCCCATCTGGATAAGCTGGCCGAGGCCGTAAAGGCCGGCGTGCTTCTTGCGGGCGGCACACCCGTGCTGGTGCCGGCCATCGGCGTGTGCGACGGCATCGCGATGGGGCACATCGGCATGAAGTACTCGCTGCCCAGCCGCGAGCTCATCTGCGACAGCGTGGAGACGATGGCCCGTGCGCACGCGTTCGACGGGCTTGTGCTCGTGCCCAACTGCGACAAGATCGTGCCCGGCATGCTGATGGCCGCCGCGCGGCTGAATATTCCGTCCATCGTGGTGAGCGGCGGGCCCATGCTTTCGGGCCGGCAGGGCGAGCGCCACGTATCGCTTTCGCAGATGTTCGAGGCTGTGGGCAGCTACAAGGCGGGCCTGATCGGCGAGGATGTTCTGGACGATTACACCAAAAACACCTGCCCCGGCTGCGGCAGCTGCTCGGGCATGTACACCGCCAACAGCATGAACTGCCTGTGCGAGGCCATCGGCATGGCGCTGCCCGGCAACGGCACCATTCCCGCCGTATACGCCGCGCGCATACAGCTGGCCAAGCACGCGGGCATGCGCATTCTGGATCTGGTGGAAAGGAACGTGCGCCCGCGCGATATTTTAACGCCCGCCGCGTTTAAAAACGCGCTGGCCACAGATATGGCGCTGGGCTGCAGCACCAACAGCGTGCTGCACCTGCTGGCCATTGCGAACGAGGCCGGCGTGCCCATGAGCCTTTCCACCTTCAACGAAATGAGCGCGAGGGTGCCGAACTTCTGCCATCTTGCGCCCGCCGGGCCCACGCATATGGAAGACCTTTACGCCGCGGGCGGCGTGCCCGCCGTAATGGCGCAGCTGGCCGAGCTGGGCCTGCTGGAGCTTGCGCTGCCCACCGTTACCGGCAAAACCGTGGGCGAAAACCTCTCCGGGGCAAAAAACAAAAACCCCGAGGCCATCCGCCCCACGCACAACCCCTACAGCTCCACGGGCGGCATCGCCGTCCTCTGGGGCAACATTGCAAAGGACGGCTGCGTGGTAAAGCGCAGCGCCGTCGCGCCCGAAATGCTGGTGCACAGCGGCCCGGCGCGCGTGTTCGACGGCGAGGAAAGCGCCATCGACGCCATCTACAACGGCCGCATCCGGCCGGGCGATGTCGTCGTTATCCGCTACGAGGGCCCCATGGGCGGCCCGGGCATGCGCGAGATGCTCAACCCCACCAGCGCGCTGGCCGGCATGCAGCTGGATAAATCGGTGGCGCTTCTCACCGACGGGCGCTTTTCGGGCGCCTCGCGCGGCGCGTCCATCGGCCATGTGGCGCCGGAGGCCGCCGCGGGCGGCGCGATCGCCCTTATTGAGGAGGGCGACATCATCGAGATCGACATTCCCGCCGGCAAGCTGAACGCGCGCGTGAGCGACAAAACGCTGGCCGCGCGCCGCGCTGCATGGAAGGCCCCCGCCTCCAAGGCGCCCGCGGGCTGGCTCTCGCGCTACGCAAAGCTTGTCTGCGGCGCGAACGAGGGCGCGGTGATGAAGCAGTAAATAAAAAGGAGGGCTTTGCCATGCCCATGCGCGAAACACAGGGAAAGGGCCTCTCCCGCCGCAACCTGTGGGCGTATCCGGCCGGAACCGTCGGCCGCGATATGGCCTTCTGCATGTTCAACAATTACCTGCTCACCTATGTGCTGTTTACCAAAACACTCACGGCCGCGCAGTTTGCGGCCATCAGCGCCGTCATGGTGGCGGCGCGCGTTTTCGATGCGTTCAACGACCCCGTCATGGGCAATATCGTCGAGGCCACACGCACGCGCTGGGGCAAATTCAAGCCGTGGATCGCCATCGGCTGCGCGCTGAGCTGCGTTGTGTTCATCACGTCGTTTTCCACCACGCTGCAGGGCTGGCGCTATGTGGCGGTGTTCGGTGTGCTGTACTTTGCCTACAGCATCACCTATACCATGAACGATATCGCCTATTGGGGCATGGCGCCCTCGCTGGCGCGCCGCGCAGACGACCGCAACCGCCTTACCTCCCGCACCGTGCTCTTCGCGGGCGTGGGCCAGTTTCTGGGCGGCGTTGTCGTGCCCACGTTCACGGCGGGCAGCCTTGTTATCGGCGGCAACGCCGTTACGGCCTACCGCGTTGTGGTGTGGCTGGTGTGCGGCCTGTTTGCCGCCACGCAGGCCATCACGCTGTTTGCGGTGCGCGAGCCCGTACGCGGCGCCGAGCCGCCCGCCGAAAGGGTGAGCCTCAAAAAGACGGTCTCCGTCATTGCCCGCAACGATCAGCTGGTGTGGTGCGCGGTAATTTTTCTGATCTTTTCCGTGGCGCAGACGCTGATGAACGCGGGCCTTTCGGTGACGTATCTGTACTTTGAATTCGGCTACAACGGGCTGCTGCTCTCGGTGTTCAGCATTCTGGGCAATCTTGCCGCCGCGGTGCTGATGATCGTTTTTGCCGGGCTTTCGGGCCGCTTTTCGCGCGCGCAGCTGGTGCGCGCGGGCGCGCTTGCCTCCGCGGCGGGCTATGGGTGCATCCTCGTGTGCGGGCTTGTCATCCCGCGGGAGCTGTGGCTGTTCAAATTCGCGATGCTCACCGTGAGCAATCTGTTCGCAATGCTGGGGCAGACGCTGGTGTATCTGATTTTGATCATCTGCATCGCCAACACCATCGAATACAACGAATGGAAAACGGGCCGCCGCGAGGAAGGCATCGTGTTTTCCGTGCGCCCGTTCATCACCAAATTCGCCGGCGCGCTGGTGCAGCTGATGGTGCTGACCATCTATCTGGCCGTGGGCGTGCGCAGTGTGACAAACCGCATCTCCGAGCTGGAAAACGCCGCCTCACAGGGTGCGGTCTCCGCGGCGGAAAAGGCGGCGCAGATCGAGGGCGTGCTGCAGAGCGTGCCCGCCGGCCAGAGCGCGGCGCTGCTGGTGTGCATGACGCTGATCCCGGCGGCGCTGCTTTTGATCTCTTACGGCATCTACCGCAAAAAATACACCATCACCGAAGAGGCCTACGAGCGGATGACGCGCGAGATCGCCGCGCGCCGCGCGGCCGGGGCGTAGCGGGTGCCTGCCCGGCGGAGGGCGCGGCCGAGGCTTTTTGCCGCGCGCATTGGCGCGGCGAGGGCGTTTGCCGCGCATCCTGACACGGTGAACATTCCGGCGGCATGGGCCCGCGCCGCGCACGCCGGCGCAAAAATCCATACATATATGAGAGGAGCGTTCCCATGAAACGAAAAGGCTGGCAAACCGCTCTGTCGCTGGGCGTAATCGCCGCGGCGGCGGATCTTGCGGCGGGCGAGGTGTTCTACCGCTTTGCCCTTACGCAGAAGATGGATAAAAGCGTCGCGTTCAACGCGCCGCACAACCGCCCCATCCTGCAGCCGGGCGCCGCGGCGCAGGACGACAAGGCATGGCTGCGCGCGCTGCCGCACACCGATTGGATGATGGTCTCCGAGGACGGGCTGCGCCTGCACGCAATGTGCGTCGAGCAGCGCCCGGGCGCCCCGTGGGCGGTGCTGTGCCACGGCTACACCTGCCGGTGCACGGATATGGCGGAATTTGCACGCGGCTTTTACGCGGCGGGCTTTAATCTGCTGCTGCCGGACGCGCGCGGCCACGGCCAGAGCGAAGGCGGCTACATCGGCATGGGCTGGCCCGAGCGGCGCGATCTCTGCGGCTGGATCGGCCGCATCAACGAAAACTGCGGCGCGCCCGGCCCCGATATCGTTTTGATGGGCGTATCCATGGGCGGCGCCACCGTGATGATGACGGCCGGCGAAGCCCTTCCCGAAAACGTGCGCGCCATTGTGGAGGACTGCGGCTACACCTCGGCGTGGGATGAATTTCGCTACCAGATGAAGCGCACGTTCGGCGTGCCGCCGTTCCCCGTGCTGTACACCACCGACGCGCTGCTGCGCCGGCGGGCCGGCTTTTCCATGCGGCAGGCCAGCTCCGTGGAGCAGCTGAAAAAATGCCGCACGCCGATACTGTTCATCCACGGCGGGAAGGATACGTTCGTGCCGTTTGAAATGCTGCAGACGCTTTATGCCGCCGCGCCCTGCCCCAAAGAACAGTACATCGTGCCAGAGGCCGGCCACAGCGAGGCGCGCGCCGCCGCGCCCGCGCGCTACTGGCAGCAGGTGTTCGGCTTTTTGGGCCGCTGGATGACGCTGCCCGCCGCGCCGGAGAACCCCGAGGCGCTTTGAGGGCACTTTGAGGGCAAAGGGCGCGCACGGCACACAAAAAATTCCCGCCGCGCGGGAATGGATCGTAAGATTTTTAGGGCAACAGGGCGATTTTATTTTGAAAACAAAACGGCGCACGACGGCGCACGGCGCGGCTTTGCTGTGCGGGGTCTTCCGGCGTTTTGGTTTTCTTCGCCCGTAAGAAAGGATTCGATGAGGATGAGGAAACGGAACGCATGTTTTTTGCTGCTGGCCGCGGCGGCGCTGGCTGTACTGCTGGCGGCCTGCGGCAACAGCGCCAGCATCCGGCTGGCGCGCACCGAGGGCTCGGTGTCCGTATGGGACGAAAAGGAGGCCGCGGTCACGCCCGCCGAGGATCTGGGCCTCTACGCGGGCTACCGCATGGCCACCGAGGCCTCCGGCTACAGCTGGCTCTCGCTGGACGAAAAGCGGCTGGCCAAATTGGACGAGCTCAGCGCCGTGGGCGTGGAGAGCGCCGGCAAAAAGCTGAAGCTCTCGCTCGAACGCGGCAGCCTGTTTTTTAACATTGAAAAGCCGCTGGACAAAAGCGAAACGCTCGAGATCAGCGCCTCGAACATGATGGTGGGCATTCGGGGCACCTGCGGCTGGGTCTCCTTTTCCGGCGATCGGCTGCTGGTGCGGCTGTTGGAGGGCGCGGTGGAATGCACTGTCACCCTGCCGGACGGCAGCACCGTCACCGAGACGGTGGCAGCCGGGCAGAAGGCCGCGCTGAGCCCGGACGGCACGATCACCGTTTCGGCGCTTTCCGATGGGGACGTTCCGGATTTTGTGCGCGTGGAGCTTGCCGGGAATGAGGCGCTGGAAGCGGCGCTCGGCGCCGTCGCGCTGCAGCGCCCGGTGCTGCTGGATCCTTCGCAGCTGCAGCAGACGCTGCAGGTAACGCCCGCCGCCGCGCCGTTTGCGGTGGCGCCCGATCTTTCCAATGTGATCAATCTGCAGGATTTTGAATATGATCTTACGGACGAGGCCCGGCAGATGCTCGTGCAAAACGGCTTTGTCGTGCTGCAAAACGCCTGGGGCGGCTACGATGAGTTTTTCAGCATCTATGAAAGCAACCGCTACAGCCTCACCCCCAACTTTGTCACCACAGACGCCATGATGCATACATATCATCTGTATTTCAGCCGTCTGTTAAAGGGTGTGGAGCGCGATTTCTTTACAGGCGCGCTCACGGAAATGACGCGCACGCTGCAATCGGAAAGCGCCGCCCAGCTGGCCGCACTCTCCGGCACCGCCTGGGAAACTGCGGCCCGGCGCAACCTCGCGTTCTTCTCGGTGGCCGCGTCGCTGCTGGAGCCGGGCGCGGCCGTGCCCGCCGAGGTGCAGGGCCCTGTCGCGCAGGAGCTGGCGCTGATCGGGGCGGCGCAGGGCATTGCCCCCTCGCCCGTGATGGGCCTGGACGGCGGGCCGGATCTGCTGATGGAAGATTACAGCCAGTATATTCCACGCGGATATTACGATACGGACGAAACGCTTTCCCGCTATTTCCGCGCAATGATGTGGTACGGCAGGCTGAACTTCCGTGCAAACGATGAAGACCAGAGCCGCAGCGCGCTGCTGATGACCCTTGCGCTGCGCACGAGCGCCGCCATGGAGCAGTGGGATCGGATCTATACGATCACCTCCTTCTTTGTGGGCACCAGCGACGACGCGGGCGTTTACGAATACGCGCCCCTCATCGAGCAGGCCTACGGCGGCCTGCCCAACGCCGCGCAGCTGCCCGCGCAGGAGGCGCAGTGGAACGCTTTTAAGGAATCGCTCGCGCAGCTGGCGATGCCCGCCATCAACTCCATTCCCATTCAGGAGGATCTCTCCGCCGAGGAGCGCGAACAGGCCGTAAAGGGCTTTTGCCTGATGGGCCAGCGCGCCGTGCTGGACGCGCAGATCTTCCAGCAGCTGGTGGATACCGCAGTGGCAGACCGCATGCTGCCCTCCGCGCTGGATGTTCCGGCGGCGCTGGGCAGCGGCGCCGCGCGCGAGATTCTGGCCGAGAGCGGCGCGGACAATTACCCGGGCTACGCGCAGAACATGCAGCAGCTGCAGGGCTACCTGGCCGACGCGCCCGCCGCGCTGTGGAGCGCCAGCCTGTACGGCGGCTGGCTGAACACGCTGCGCCCGCTGACCGAGGCCAAGGGCGAGGGCTGGCCGCAGTTTATGCAGAACGACGCATGGGCCGCCAAATCGCTGAACGCCTTCCTGGGCAGCTGGACAGAGCTCAAGCACGACACCGTGCTGTATTCCAAGCAGGTATATGCCGAGATGGGCGGCGCAGGCGATCTGGAGCAAAAGGACGACCGCGGCTATGTGGAACCGGAGCCCGTGCTGTACGCGCGGCTTTCCGCGCTGGCCGCAGCCACGCGGGACGGCCTTGCCTCTTACGGCGTGCTGCGCGAGGCGGATGCCGACGCGCTCTCCCGCATGGTAGCGCTTGCCGACAGCCTGAAGGAGATCTCGGAAAAAGAGCTGTCCGGCACGCCGCGCACCGAAGAGGAATACGATCTCATCCGCGAGTTCGGCGGGTATTTAGAGCACTTCTGGTACGAGGTGATGCGCGGCGAGGTGAACGACGAATACATCAGCCTGCAGGAGCATCCCTCGGCGCTGGTGGTAGACGTTGCCACCGACCCGAACGGCGCGGTGCTGGAGGTGGCCACAGGCGGCCCGGAGGAAATTTTGGTGATCGTCGAGATCGACGGCTCGCTGCGCATCGCCTCGGGCAGCGTATTCTCGTTCTATGAATTTACGCAGCCCCTCAGCGAACGCCTGACGGACGGCGACTGGTGGCGGATGATCGGCAAAAACTCGTGGGACGAAAACGGCAACTATGTGGACGCGCGGGTGGATGTGCCGCGCCCGGCGTGGGTGTCGCGCTTTGCCGCCGCGCCCATGTCCAGGTGAGGCGTGCGCGGCGGCGCGCCCTGCCCTGGCTGGCCGTTGCCGCGCTTTTGGCGGCCCTTGGGTTTTTTTGGGTACAAAGCGGCGGCCTTGTGCCGGATTGGTGGCGCGAGGGCGTACAGAGCCTGGATCTGACGGGTGACGGCGCGCCGGAAACCCTCATGCTGCGCCGCCGGGCGCTGACGGTGACGGACGCGGCGGGCCGCGTGCTGTGGGAAACCGAGCGCGGCTGGCTGGCGCAGGACGCGCTGGCCGCGGATATTGACGGCGACGGCGCGCCCGAGCTGCTGGCGCTGGTGTGGAAGCGCGGCAGCTACGGCCCGGCGCGCCCGTTTTGGGTGGAGCGCGACGAAACAGGCTTTTCCCAGCATATTTTCATCTACCGCTGGGACGAAGCGCAGCAAAAATTCCGCCCGCTGTGGATGGCCTCCGCACTGCACCCGCGCGTAAAAAGCTGGGCCCTTTCGGAAAACAGCGTGCTCGCCATCGAAACCGAGACGGGCGAGGCCACCCGCTGGGCCTGGCGGGGCTGGGGCCTTTCGCGCATCGACGCTCCCCCGCGGCCGATGTAACGCCTGCGAATTTTCAAAGCGCACAGCATCCTCCCAACGCATTCCTATAGGGCTCCAAAGCCGGCCGACGACCTGAGCGGCCGGCCCCGGAGCCCTTCGGCTTTCCTTGGAGCCCTTCGGCTTTCCTTGGAGCCCTTCGGCTTTCCCCCGCCCTCCGGCGGCCTTTGGAATATTTTTTGAAAAATCCTGTTTTTTCTTCCCGGAAACCTTTTTTTGTGGGAGGCTTTATGCTATATTAAAAAGAGATATGCTGCAGCGTTTGAAGAAAGGGGGCGGAGGGCATGGAAGTCGATATCCTGCTGCCGCGGCCGGTGCACGGCATTCTTGCAGCGCTGCGGCAGCAGGGCCATGCGGCGTATGCCGTGGGCGGCTGTGTGCGGGACAGTCTGCTTGGCCGGCCGCCCTGCGATTGGGATGTGTGCACCTCTGCCCGCCCCGGCGAAATTCAGGCCGCGTTCCCCGGCAAATGCCTGTCCTCACCCGGCGTGCGGCACGGCACCATCACCGTTCTTTTGGAACACACGCCCTATGAGGTAACCACCTTCCGCACCGACGGCGCGTATTCCGACCACCGCCATCCGGACGGCGTGCGCTTTGTGCGCAGCGTATCGCAGGATCTTTCGCGCCGCGATTTTACCGTAAACGCGATGGCCTACTCCCCCGCTGCCGGCCTGGTGGATCCGTTCGACGGCGCGCGGGATCTGGACGCAAAACGCCTGCGCTGCGTGGGCGACCCCGCGCGGCGCTTTGCGGAGGACGCTCTGCGCATTTTGCGTATGATGCGCTTTGCCGCCTGTCTGGGGTTTTCCATCGAGCCGCGCACCGAGGCCGCCGCGCTGCGGCAGTGCGGTGTGCTGGCGCAGCTTTCGGCAGAGCGCTGCCGCGACGAATTTTGCAAAATGCTGGCAGGCCGCTGGGCGCCGCGGGTGCTGCACGGGCAGCGCGCGCTGTTCGTTCCGCTGCTGCCCAGCGCCGCGCAAAGCTCCGAGCGCGCGTGGGAGGAGGCCGTCTGCGCCATTGCCGCCGCACCGGGCGAGCTCTGCGTTCGGCTGGGCATTTTGTGCCGCGTGGTATCGCCCGCGCAGCTGGCGCCCCTGTGCCCGGACGCAAAAACGGCACAGACGGCCGCGCTTTTGGCCGAATACGCCGATGCGCCGCTGCACGCGCTGCCCTCGACGGCGCGGCGCTGGCTGCACCGCCTTGGCGCCGAAACGCTGCAGCGCCTTGTCTGCCTGCAGGCGGCCTTTGCCGCCGCGCGCGGCGACAGGGCAAAGCAAACAGAACTTGCAGAGTTTGCCGAGCATCTGCGCCGCGCGGTGGAAGGCAGTGCGTGCTATACGCGCGCGCAGCTTGCGGTAAACGGCGCCGACGCGCTGCGGGCGGGCATTCCCGAAGGCGCTGCGGTGGGCGAAGCGCTCGAGGCGCTGCTCGAGCGTGTCATCGACGGCACGCTGCCCAACGAGCGCGGCGTGCTGCTGGAACAGCTGGCCGCGTGGCGCACAGACGCCGCCTGCGAGCAGTGCAGCTTTTGTGCGCAGCTGCCGGACGCGCAGGCCCCGGCTCTTTGACCGAAATGCCTGCCCGCGTGAAGCGGCAGCCCGCGCCGGCTCGTTTTATCCATAATGACATCCATCCCCTTACGGGCGCTCCATAAGAAAAAGCAGGTTTTCAAACGCTTTGTTTTCTGATCCCGCCGCCCTTCTCCGCGGGGCCTTTTTTGGGAAAGCGGATCTCAGGATATATTTTCCACATTTTTTTAGAAGGGAGCGGCGCCGATGCTGCACAACAAAACCGTGGCCGCCGTGATCGTGGCGGCGGGCGCGTCGCGTCGGATGGGCTTTGATAAGCTCGCCTGCAGGCTTGAGGGGGGCACGGTGCTGGAATGCAGCGTGCGCGCGTTTGATACGCACCCGATGATCGACGAGCTGATTCTTGTTGCCGGGGAAAACACGGCCCCGGCCGAAGCAGCCGCCGCAGGCTGCGCCAAGCCCGTACAGCTCGTGCGCGGCGGGGCAACGCGCATGCAGAGCGTATGCGCCGGCCTTGCCGCCGTGCACAGCGAATATGTTGCCGTGCACGACGCCGCCCGGCCGTTCGTCTCGGCGCAGGTAATCTGTGCCGCGCTCGAGGCCGCCTGCGAGACGGGCGCCGCCGCGCCGGCCGTGCCGGTAAAGGATACCGTAAAGCGCGCAAAAAACGGCATAGTCGCAGAAACGCCGCCGCGCGCGGCACTGTTCTGCGTGCAGACGCCGCAGTGCTTTCGCACCGCGCTGTATCGGGAGCTGCTGGCCCGCGGCGTGCCGGACGACGTTACGGACGACTGCTCGGTGTTTGAACGCGCGGGCGTTCCCGTGCGGCTCACGCAGGGCGATTACGCCAACCGCAAGATCACTACGCGCGAGGATCTGCCCGCGCCGCAAAAGGAGGAACACGCCATGCGCATCGGGCACGGCTACGACGTGCACCGGCTTGTGCCGGGGCGCGCGCTGGTTTTGGGCGGCGTTACGATCCCGTATGAAAAGGGGCTGCTCGGCCATTCGGACGCCGATGTGCTGACGCACGCCGTGATGGACGCGCTGCTGGGCGCGGCGGCGCTGGGCGATATCGGAAAGCTGTTCCCCGATACCGACCCCGCCTATGCGGGCGCAAGCAGCATCGGGCTGCTGCGCGAGGTGCGCCGCATCCTTGCGCAAAGCGGCCGGACGGTGAGCAGCCTCGACGTGACGGTGCTGTGCCAGGCCCCGAAGCTTGCGCCGCACATCGCCGCCATGCGCGAAAACCTGGCGGCCGCGCTGGAAATTCCCGCCGCAGACGTATCGGTGAAGGCCACCACCGAGGAACGGCTGGGCTTTACCGGAAGCGGCGAGGGCATCGCCGCCCACTGCGTCTGTCTGCTGCGCGGCGGCGCGCATTCCGGCGGCCATGGGTACAACCCCTAAAATTTATCAAAAAGCAAAACGGATTTTGTCATATCTGATGAAATTCCGGCCGCGGCGCGCGGGGAACCGCCTCCCGCCGAAATTTTCTTTTGCGCGGCACGGGAAGTGTGGTATACTGGTATTATATCTCTTTCCCCCTGTCTTTGCCCGGGCGCCGAAACAGGGCGAGGCATGGGCACCATCCCCAAACGCGGGGCGCGAAACGGAGGGCAAACGCATGGTGGATCAACTGCAGTCCATCTGGTACAACTTTATCCTGAAGGTTCGGGGGAATTTTGATCCTCTCGTAGACATTCTGGATATTTTGATCGTAACCTTTCTGATTTATGAAGTGATCGCACTGATGCGCCAGACGCATGCCGTCCAGCTGGCGAAGGGTATTCTGATGATTCTGGCGGCATACGCCGTGGCCAGCATGGTGGGCCTGCGCACGCTGGCATGGATCATCAACAGCGTCATGAATTTTGGCATCATCGCGCTGGTGGTGATGTTCCAGCCGGAACTGCGCCGCGCGCTGGAGCAGGTGGGCAGTACCAATCTGTTTGGCATTCGTCTGTTTAAGGGCAAGGCCGACCCCAAAGACCTGCGCGCGCAATGGCAAAACGCCATTGTGGCCGTATGCGATTCCGCCGAGCGCATGGCCGATTCCCGCACGGGCGCGCTGATGGTGCTGGAACGCCGCACAAACCTCTCGGAGATCTTAAAAACAGGCACGGTGCTCAACGCCGATATCACGCCCGAAATGCTGGGCACGATCTTCTATGAGGGCACGCCGCTGCACGACGGCGCGGTGGTGGTGCGCGACGGGCGCATTGAGGCGGCCGGCTGCGTGCTGCCGCTCTCGAACAATCTGGAGATCGGCAAGGATATGGGCACGCGCCACCGCGCCGCGCTGGGCCTGAGCGAGAATTCCGATGCGGTAATCGTCGTTGTGAGCGAGGAGACGGGCATTATCTCGCTTGCGAAGAACGGCGTGCTCATTCGCCGGCTGGACCGGCAGAATCTGTTCAATATGCTGGAGGGCGATGTGGTGCCGCCCGCCGTGGAAGAAAAAAACCGCCCGTTCTGGAGGAGAAAGCATGAAAAACAGCACGAGTAACGTCTCCTCTGTGAAGACGCAGACCCCCGCGCGCAAGGGCTGGCTGGAGCGCCTGCTTTCCCGGCGCTGGATCTCCATCCTCGTCTCGCTGCTCATGGCGGTGCTGCTGTGGCTCACGGTCATCTCGCAGCAGCCCACGCAAACGTACATCATCACGGGCGTTCCCGTCTCTTACGATTACAATTCGCCGCTGTATACCGGCGCGTCGCTCGATATCATAAGCCGCAGCGATCTGCGCGTAAACGTTTCGATCAAGGGCGACAGCAGCGTCATCAGCAATGTCAGCGCCGCGGACATTATCGTCTATCCCGATTACACCGATGTCTCGCGCTCCGGCACGCCGGGCGAATACACGCTGCCGCTGCGCGCGCGCCGCTCGGACAATTCGCTGCAGAAATTCGAGATCGACGCCGTTACGCCCGGCAATGTGGACATCTCGTTCGCGCAGATCGGCACACAAAAATATCCCGTGGAGATCGATGCCAGCATCGACCCCGCCGAGGGCTATTATCTGGGCGAAAAGCAGGCTTCTCCCACCGAGGTGACACTGCGCGGCCCCGTAGAGGAGCTGGCGCGCGTAAAGCATGTGGCAGCCCGCGTGGAAAGCGCCGAGCCGCGCGACCGCACGATGCTGGACAGCGCCGAGCTGGAGTTTTTCGACGAAAACGGCGAGCTCGTCCCGCGCGGCAGCATCACCGTGCTGGAGGGCGATCAGGTGGAGGTGACAATCCCCATCCTGAAGATCCGGGAGGTGCCGCTGCGGTTTGAATTCAGCAATGTGCCGGCGGGCTACGATCCCTCGGTACTGCGAGCCGCCATCTCGCCCGCCACAATCCGCATCGCGGGCGCGGCCGATCTGGTAGACAGCATCGAGAGCATCAACGCCGGCTTTATCAACCTCACGCGCATTCAGCTGGGCAAAACCGAAACCCTGCGTATCCCGCTTGCAGACGGGCTTGTAAATGTGGACAACGTACAGGATGCGACCGTCAGCTTCAACACCCAGGGCTACGATGTGCCGCATACCATCACGGTGAACGATATCCGCGTAACGAACGCCCCGTCCGGCGTTTCCGTAAAGGTGATCACCGAAATGCTGCAGAATGTGGTGCTCATCGGCGAAACGGAAGAACTGGCCGAGCTTTCCCCGGCGGACGTTGTCGCGCTGGTGGACGCTTCCTCCCAGAACATCACGGTGCGCGGCAGCGGGCAGCAGCAGCTGAGCGCGCAGATCATTGTAACGGGCACACGCACGGTATTTGCCACGGGGTCGTATTCCGTGCTGTGCGAGATCACGGTGGAATGATGCTGCTCGTGCGGGATATTCGCCTGCCGCTTTCGGCGGGCGAGGACGAGGCCGTTGCCCGTGCGCTGAAAACGCTGGGCCTGCGGCGCGCCGATCTGGCGCAGGCGGGCATTGCAAGGCTTTCGGTGGACGCACGCCGCGGCAAGCCGAGCCTTGTATACACCGTGGCGCTCACGCTGGCCGAAGGGGGTGCGCAGCGCTCGTTTGAGCACTGTGCGCCCTGCGTTTCCGTTGTGGAGCCCGCCGCATTCTGTGTGCGGAACGGCACGCGGCGGCTTTTGCACGCGCCCGTGGTGTGCGGCCTTGGCCCGGCGGGGCTGTTTGCGGCACTGCTGCTGGCGCGGCAGGGCTTTCGCCCTGTGGTACTGGAGCGCGGCCCCGCGGTGGAGGAGCGCGCCGCCGCCGTGGAGCGTTTTTTGCAAACCGGCGTTCTGAACGAGGCGGCAAACATTCAGTTCGGCGAGGGCGGCGCGGGCACGTTTTCGGACGGCAAGCTGACAACGCGCATCCACGACCCGCTGTGCGCGTTTGTTACAAAAACGCTGCTGGCGCACGGCGCCCCGCCGGAAATTGCCTACCGGCAAAAGCCGCACATCGGCACAGATGTGCTGCGCGGCGTAATCACCTCGCTGCGCAGCGAGATCGAGGCGCTGGGCGGGCAGGTGCGCTTTTGCACGCCGCTCACGGGCCTGCGCCTGCAAAGCGGGCGGCTCTGCGCCGTGCGCACGCCCGAGGGCGAGATCCCCTGCGAGGCGCTGGTACTGGCGCCCGGCCATTCGGCGCGCGATACGTTCGCAATGCTGCACGAGGCGGGCTTTGCGCTGCAGTCGAAGCCGTTTTCCGTCGGCTTTCGCGCCGAGCATCTGCAAAGCCGCATCGAGGAGGCCCTGTATCACGGGGCCGCGGGGCATCCCGCGCTGCCGCGGGGCGAATATCAGCTTTCAACGCACGTGGGCGCGCGGTGCGTGTATACCTTTTGCATGTGCCCGGGCGGCAGCGTTGTGGCTGCCGCCAGCGAAACGGGCCGGGTGGTTACAAACGGCATGAGTTTGCACGCGCGCGGCGGCAAAAACGCCAATGCCGCCGTGGTGGTGAGCGTAAGCGAGGCCGATTTTGGCGGCGACGCGCGCAGGGCGATCGAATTTCAGCGCGCGCTGGAAGAAAAGGCCTACGCGGCGGGCGGCGGCGGATATGCCGCCCCGGCAGAAAATCTGCAGAGCTTTCTTTCGGGCGCGGGCACGCTGCGCATTACGTCGGTGCAGCCCACCTATCCGCGCGGCGTTGCGGCGTGCGGTTTGGGCGCTCTGCTGCCCGAAGAGCTGGCAGCGTGCCTGCGCACAGGGCTTGCGGCGTTTGGGCAAAAGCTGCCCGGCTATACCGCGCCCGAGGCGATTTTAACGGGCCTCGAGACCCGCACCTCCAGCCCGGTGCGCCTTGCGCGCGGCGCAGACGGCCAAAGCACCGAGGTATCCGGCGTCTGGCCGTGCGGGGAGGGCGCGGGCTACGCGGGCGGCATCATGTCCGCCGCGGCAGACGGCCTGCGCGCGGCAGAGCACATCGCGCGGCGGTATTGTCCCGCCGGGTGCGCGGCAGAGGGCAGCCGCGGCACATCTTTTAAAAAAACATTGGGGCGCGCGGCGGCCGCCCCGTCTGACGGAGGAATCTGTAAATGAACGATCCCCATAACGGCAGCAAAAAGCCGGACGATTTGAGCCGCAGCATTGAAGAGGAGGTGCGCCAGACACTGGACACCGTGGCTGCCACCATCCGCAGCGCAGCGCGCGAGGTGAGCGATACGCTGCGCGAAGACGAAAATCTGCAGCGCACCGTACAGAATCTGGGCGCGGCGGCGCGCAGCGGCGTGGAAAGCGTGCGGCAGGGCATCAGCCGCGCCGCACGGGAAGCCGAGCGCACACAGCGCCGCAAAAACCGCAGAAAAAAGCGCGATTACGCCAAGCGCGCGGCCTCGGCTCTCAGCGAGGCGGGCGGCCTGCTGCTGGCCTCGGGCATTTTGAGCGTGGTTTCGGTAAGCAGCTGGATCGACAGCGGCGAATTTGCCGGAACGGCCATTTTGGGCGTGATCGCGCTGTGGCTTTTGGGCGGCTCTGTCTTTTCGTTCCTCAAATCACGCACGCTGCGGCGCGTCGCCTCCTACCAAAGCGTTCTGGGCGAGCGCTCGTACTGCTCGCTGGCCGAGCTCTCGGCGTTCACCGACAAAAGCCAGGCCGCTGTCCGGCGCGATCTGCACAAGCTCATCAGTATGGGCAAATATGAGGATGTCTACCTTGCGCCGGACGGTTCGCGCCTGTTCTCCAACGAAACGGCCTACCGGCTGTATCTGGCGCACTGCGCGCTGGACGACGAGGCCCGGCGCGCAGCGCCGCAGCCCGCGCCCGAGCAGCCCGCGCCCGAGCAGCCCGCGCCGCAGGCCGACGCCGCAGAGCTGAGCGTGCCGGAGCAGTGCCGCGCCTTTTTAAGCGAGCTGCGGGTGCAGCAGCGCCAGATTACAGACGCCGCCGTGCTGGAGCAGACGCATCGCATCGAGGCACAGACCGTGCGCGTTATCGCGTGGCTGGAAAAGCATCCCGAGGGCGAGGGGCAGATCCGCCGCTTTGTCAATTACTACATGCCCACAACGCTCAAGCTCATGCGCACCTACAACGAGGTGAGCCCGCAGGCCGACAGCAGCAGCGTGGCAGCGTCCATCCAAACGGATATCTGCGGCATCCTTTCCACCATCAACACTGCGTTCCAGAGCCTGCAGAACAATCTTTTAAAGGATACCGCAATGGATGTTTCGGCCGAGATCTCGGCGCTGGAGACCGTTTTGGCCCAGGAGGGCCTGACGCAGGACGAAATGGGGCTGTAGCGAAAGCCGCCCCATCCCCGGCTTTTCGGCCAATGGCCGTCTGCCGGCAAGGAGCTTTACGCCGTTTGCATGCACGGCCATGAGCCCTCGATCGAAGGAGGCAATCTGCGGATGAGCACGCTGATCATTCTCTTAGTTATCTTTTTCATCCTGATCCCCAAGCTGCAGCAGAAAAAAGCGCAGCGGGAACAGATGATGCGCGAGGACGCGGCACGGCGTGCGCAGAGCACAGCCGCCCAGCGCGCCGCCGAGGAAAACGCGGCACGGCGCGCGCAGAGCACAGCCGCCCAGCGCGCCGCCGAGGAAAACGCGGCACGGCGCGCGCAGAGCACAGCCGCCTATCCTCCGCCCTCGCGCGCGCCCAAGTATCAGCGCGGCGGCGCGGCGTGGGGAGGCCTTTGGAACAAGCGGCAAAGCTTGAAAGGAGAACAGGACGAGCAGACGCTTTTGATGAAAAAGGCGCTCGGCCTTGCCGGCGCCGTCGTCGGCGGATGTGCGGCGGCGCTGTGCGGCCTTGGCTTTTTCTTCTCGCTCGCGGAGCTGATCGAATCGCTTGTTTACGGCTATTTCTTTGCAGACATGCTGATGATTCCGATCGTGTCGGCGCTGTTTGCGGCGGGCGGCGGCCTTCTTGCGCACGCCGGCGCCGGAATGCACCGGCGCGCCAAATATTTTGCATGGTACCGCGCCATCATCGGCGGGCGGCGCGAATGCCCTATCACGGACATCGCCCGCGCCACGGGCCGCAAGCCGCAGCGGGTGGTGCGCGACCTGCAGGATCTGGTGCGGCACGGCTATTTTCCGCTGGGCTTTGCCGACGCGGAAACCGGCTGCTTTTACGCCGATAACGACGCCTACCGCAGCCGCAACCCCGAAAAGGCAAAATGGGAGGACGCCGCAGTGCAGCGGCCCGAGCCCGCGCCGGCGGCGCAGCCCGCACAGCGGCCCGAGCCCGCGCCCGAACAGACAGGCCCGCTCGGCGATGCGCACCTGCGGGAATACCGGCGCCGGATGGAGCTGGTGCAGGACCCCGCGCTGCACGAAAAGGCGGCGCGCCTGTATGCCCACGCCGAGGATATCTTTGCCTGGGTGCAGCTGCACCCCGAATGCACCGATGATGTGCGCCGTTTTTGCAATTATTACCTGCCCACGGCCAATAAGCTGCTGGCTACTTACAACGAGGTTGCCCCGCACAAAAACGACAGCCACGTTGCCGCGAGGATCGAAAGCGAGGTCTCGCGCGTGCTGGATACCATGACGACGGCGTTTTGCGGCCTGATGGATAACCTTTTGCAAAACACCGCTGTGGACATGCAGGCCGAGATCTCGGCGCTGGAAACTATTTTGGCCCAGGAGGGCCTGACGCAAAGCGGGCCGATGCTGTAGTAGCGGCGCGATGCTGCAGTAGCGGCGCGGCATCGCCCAAGGGGTGTGGCCGCAGGGCCGAAGGCCGCCGCACTCCTTGGGGGAATGCAGGGCCCCCGAACGCCGCATGCGCGCCCTTTGGGGCAGGCGCCGCCATTTCATTTTCTGACGCAACCGTCCGAAAAAGAGCGGTAAGCGCAGAAAACGCCCGGCATGACGCCGCCTTTGCCCCCATCTGTTTGAACCAGTCTATTTGAAAAGGAGCCTCTTTTTATGGTATACCGTTCCTGGCAGATCGCACGGCCCGACCCCGCGCGCCGCGACGCTTTGTGCGCGGCGCTGGAGCTGCCGCGCCTGGTGTGCGGCGTGCTGTGCGCGCGCGGGCTGGATACGCCCGAGGCGGCGCGCGCGGTGGTGTGCGGCGAGGGCGCCCCTTTTCCGGATCCGATGCTGCTGCCAGGCATGGCGGCCGCGGTGGAGCGCATTCACCGCGCCGTCGATGGCGGCGAGCGCATCGCCGTATTCGGCGATTATGATGTGGACGGCGTTACGGCCACTGCGCTTTTGTACCTGTACCTCGATTCCGTGAGCGCCGACGTTTACTATAAGCTGCCCAGCCGCGAGGACGACGGCTACGGCCTGTTTCCTCCTGCCGTGGAACAGATGGCGGCCAAGGGCGTACAGCTGATTATCACCGTGGACAACGGCATCTCGGCGCACGAGGCCGCCGACGCGGCGCGCGCCTTGGGTGTGGATCTTGTTGTGACGGATCATCACCTGCCGCCCCAAACGCTGCCAAAGGCCGCGGCGGTGGTGGATCCGCAGCTGCCGGGCAGCGGCGAAGCGTATCGCGGCCTTTCGGGCGCGGGCGTGGCGTTTTTGCTGGCGGCGGCACTGGAGGGCTGCCCGCCCGAAGAGCTGCTGCCCTTTTACGGCGATCTTGCGGCGGTGGGCACGGTCGCCGATGTCATGCCTCTCACGGGCATAAACCGCCGCATCGTGCGGGAGGGGCTTTTGCTGCTGCAGCAAACCGAGCGGCCGGGCATTGCGGCGCTGCTGGAGGAATGCAGCCTTGCGGACAAGCCGCTGACGGCGGAAAACATCTCGTTTGCGCTTGCGCCGCGCCTGAACGCAGCCGGCCGCATGGACAGCGCCACCGGCGCGCTGGAGCTGCTTTTGTGCGAAGACCCGGACGAGGCCGCGCAATGGGCGCGGCAGCTGGAGCAAAAAAACACGGCCCGCCAAAAGGCCGAACAGGAAATTCTGCAAAACGTGTTCGATACCTTAGCGGCGGACGCCTCCTATCGCACCGACCGCGTGCTGGTGGTGTGGGGGCGCGGCTATCATCCGGGCGTTATCGGCATTGTGGCCTCCCGTGTGATAGAGCGTTTTGGCAAGCCCGCGATCATTATTTCCGTCGATGAAAAGGGCGAGGGTCGCGGCTCCGGGCGCGGCACGGCCGGCTTTTCGCTGTACGATGCCATCGCCGCCTGCTCCGGGCTGCTCGTGCGGTTCGGCGGCCACGCGCAGGCGGCGGGGCTTTCCATCCGGGAGGAACAGCTGCCCGCCTTTCGGCGCGCCGTCAACGCATGGGCAGCGCGCAGCGAGCCGGTGCCGGCGCTTTCGACGCTGCGGATTGATCTGCCGGTGCTTCTGAGCGAGCTGCACGCGCAGGATGTGCAGGCGCTCTCAGTGCTGGCGCCGTTCGGCAGCGGCAATCCCGCGCCGCTGTTCCTCATCGAAAACGCCGTGATCGAGGCCATAGCCCCGCTGAGCGAGGGCAAACACTCCCGTGTGCGCCTGCGGCAGGGGCCGGGCGTGCTCTACGCGGCACTGTTCGGCCGCGCGCCCGAGGCACTTGGCTACCGGGTGGGCGACGCCGTGGACGCGGCCGTGAGCCTCTCGGTTTATGAAGGGAAAAACGGTCCGATGCTCTCGGCACGCCTGCGGGAGCTGCGCCCCGCCGGGCTGGACGAGCAGTGTCTGGAGGCGGCGGCCCTGTATGAGGCATTCCTCTGCGGCGCGCCGCTTACGCGCGCGCAGCGCGCGCGGCTATGCCCCGTGCGCGCGGATACCGTTGCGCTGTACCGCGCGCTGGCCGCCGTGCCGGACGGCGTTTTGGCAGACGATCTGCGCCCGCTGTTTGCGCGGCTGGGCGCCGAAAACGCGGGCAAAACGCTCGTTTCGCTGGAGGCGCTGCGCGAGCTGGGCTTTGCCGAGGTGTGCGAAACGCCGCACGGCGCGCGGTGGCGGCTGACGCCGTGCCGGAAAAAAAAGGATCTGGCGTCCGCGCCTGTTTTACGCAGATTGGAGGCAGCACAGTGATGGAGGAACGGGAGAAAATTGCCGTAAAAACCTATGGGGATCTGGAACGCGCGATCACGGATTCCGGCAGGCCTTACGATCTTGCCGCCATCGAACGCGCCTATGTTACGGCCGAAAAGGCGCACGCGGGCCAAAAGCGCCTGTCGGGCGAGCTGTATGTCAGCCACCCCATCGCCGTGGCATGCCTTGTCGCAGACCTTGGGCTGGATACCAATTCCGTTATTGCGGCGCTTTTGCACGATACGGTGGAGGATACCGACATTACATCGGACAACGTGCGCGCGGCGTTTGGCAGCGACGTTGCCCTTCTGGTGGACGGCGTGACAAAGCTGACACAAATGACGTTTTCCTCGGTGGAGGAGCAGCAGGCCGAGAACCTGCGCAAAATGCTGCTGGCCATGAGCAAGGACGTGCGCGTAATGCTCATCAAGCTGTGCGACCGGCTGCACAACATGCGCACCGGCGACGGCTGGCCGGAGCAAAAGCGCCGGGATAAGGCGCTCGAAACCATGGAGGTTTACGCGCCCATTGCCCACCGCCTTGGCATGAGCAACGTAAAGGAAGAGCTGGAAGACCGCAGCCTGCGCTATCTGGACCCCGTCGGTTATCAGGACATCACCGACGCCCTTGCCAAAAACGGCGCGGCCGATTCGTTTATCGCGGGCATCGCGGAAAAAATCCGCGAGCGCCTCGCGCAGTTCGGCATGAGCGACTGCACCATCAAAAAGCGGGTAAAAAGCGTATACGGCATCTACCGCAAGATGTATATGCAGAACCGCTCGTTTGAAGAGATCTATGACGTCTACGCCGTGCGCATCATCCTGAACACCGTCGGCGAATGCTACAACGCGCTGGGCGTCATCCACGATCTGTATCATTCCATTCCCAGCCGGTTCAAGGATTATATCTCCACGCCGAAGCCGAACCTGTACAAATCGCTGCATACAACGGTGATCGGGCACGAGGGCATCCCCTTCGAGGTGCAGATCCGCACCTGGGAGATGGATCAAACCGCCGAATACGGCGTTGCTGCGCACTGGAAATATAAGGCGGGCGTAAATACCAAGGATAAGCTGGACGACCGCATCGCCTGGGTGCGCCAGCTGCTGGAGAGCCAGCGCGAGAGCGACGACGCGGGCGATCTTTTGCACGATATCAAAAGCGAGCTGCTGCCCGAGGACGTATTTGCCTTTACCCCCAAGGGCGATGTGATCAATCTGCCCGCGGGCGCGACCGCCATTGATTTTGCCTATGCCATCCATTCCGCCGTTGGCAACCGCATGGTAGGCGCCAAGGCCAACGGGCGCATCGTGCCCATCGATCATAAAATCGTCACGGGCGAGATCATCGAGGTAATTACCGGCCCGCAGGACAAAGGCCCCAGCCGCGATTGGCTGAACATCGTTACCACCAGCGAGGCGCGCAACAAGATCCGCAACTGGTTCAAAAAAGAGCGCAAGGAAGAGAATATCGCCGAGGGCAAGGCGGCGCTGGAAAAAGAGCTGCGGCGCAACCTTGTAACGATCCCGGCCGAAAAATACGATGCGTTTATGGCAGATCTGGCCCGGCGCCAGCGCCTGAACACGCCCGAAGAGCTGTATGCCGCCATCGGCTACGGCGGGCTGCAGCTCTCCCGCCTGATGATCCGGATCAAGGATGAATACGCGCGCCTGCTGAAGGAAAAAGACCCTGTCGAGCTGCTGAGCATTCCCATCAAAAAGCAGAAGGCCAGCGAGGGCGTCATCATCGAGGGGCTGGATAACTGCATGGTAAAATTCGCCAAATGCTGCAATCCGCTGCCCGGCGACGATATCATCGGCTTTATCACGCGCGGCTTCGGTGTTTCCATCCATAAGCGCAGCTGCCCGAACGCAAGCAACGGCCTTCTGGGCGAGGATGCGCCCCGCTGGGTGAGCGCCCACTGGGCGGAGAGTGTGAAGGAAAGCTTCAAATCCTCGCTGGAGATCTCGGCGATGGACCGCGACGGCCTGATGGCCGACGTGGCAATGCTCATTGCCGAAATGCATCTGCCGTGCTACGCCATTTCGGCAAGGCAGCTGCCCGACGGCCGCGCCACCATGTCGCTGACGGTGGGCGTGAACAACACCGAGCACCTGAACACCGTTATCGGCCGCCTGCGCAGGATCAAAAGCATCACAAGCATCTCGCGGGTGTAGGCGAAGCCCGCGCTCCCACGCAAAGGCGTTTCGCAAAGGCGTTTCTCTTTACAGAGTGCTTTCCGGCCGCTTCTATAAAATCCGCTTTTTCGTATGTTTATATAAAAAACAGCAAAGGATGATCGCATGCGTGCAGTAATCCAGCGCGTGAGCGCGGCGAGTGTTTCGGTAAACGGCGGTGCGCCGCGCGCCATTGGGCGCGGGCTCGTAATCCTGCTTGGCGTGCGCGATACCGATACGCTCGAGCTCTGCCCCAAGCTTGCGCAAAAATGCGCCGGGCTGCGCATCTTTGACGACGCAGACGGCAAACTGAATCTTTCGGCCGAGACGCTGGGGCTTCAGGCACTGGTGGTTTCAAACTTTACGCTGTACGGCGATACCCGAAAGGGCAAACGGCCCAGCTTTATCGCGGCCGCAAAGTCGCCCCTTGCGGTGGATGCCTACGAGGCGTTTGTTGCCGAGTTGCGCAAAACGGGGCTTTCCGATGTGCAGACCGGCGAATTTGGCGCTGAAATGCAGGTGAGCCTTACCAACGACGGCCCCATCACCATCGTGATTGATACCGACGAATGGAACGCTCCGGAAAGGAAACACGTATGAAGATTTATCACATTCCCGCCCCCACGCCGCCTTGCGCCAATACGTTTTTGCTCATTGGCGCAAACGGCAAGGCTGCCGCCATCGACCCCGGTGCAAACGCCGCGGAATACCTGCGCCTGCTGGAGGAGCACGGCGCACGGCTGACGCATATTTTGCTCACGCACGGCCACTACGACCATGTGGGCGCGGCGGCGGCGCTGCGCGAAAAAACGGGCGCGCAGGTGTGGCTGAACCCGCAGGATACGGCAGGCGACAGGCTTTTTCCCTTTACAGCGCCGGATCACGCTTACACCAACGGCGAAACCATTTTGGTGGACAGCGACCTTTCGTTCCGGGTAATCGCCACGCCCGGCCACAGCGAGGGCTCGGTTTGCCTGCTGTGCAAGGACCTGCTCTTTACCGGCGATACGCTTTTTGCGGGCGATATCGGCCGCACCGATCTTGCCGGCGGCGATATGGGCGCTATGCGCCAGAGCCTTGCAAAGCTGTGCGCCGCCGTCACCGGGGATGTTCGCGTACTGCCCGGCCACGAGGATTTTTCCACGATGGAGTACGAAAAACAGCACAACCCCTATTTGCAGGGGTGAGCTTTTGATCGAAATTTCAGAAGCTTTTGCTTCTTTTCTTTGCGAAGAAAAGAAGCGAAACTTCCCCAAAATGCTTTCCCTTCCCTGAAAAAGGGATCCCTCCGGAGAAATTGCGTTTTCCTTCCCTGAAAAAAGGGATCCCTCCGGAGAAATTGCGTTTTCCTTCCCTGAAAAAAGGGATCCCTCCGGAGAAATTGCGTTTTCCTTCCCTGCTCAACCGTGAAAAAGGAAGCGAAAGAGCGCCAAGGGAGTTTTCCCTTCGTCTAAAATTTTTAAATTTCAAATTCCGCTGCAAATTTAAAAATTTCTTTACGCCTCATTCCGATGCCCCTTGGCGCCCCCGGCGGCAAACAAAAGCTGCTTTTTCGCGGCCCCGCTCACAGTAGGAATGACATCCGCTGGGCCTTTTGCGAAAAGGCGGATTCCCATTTTCGTTTTTTATCTAAAATTTTAAACCTGCTGAGAAAGAAGGTTCCCGCCATCGAGCTGTATCTTCGCGGCCTTGCCTCCGGCTACGAACCGGAACACGTAACGCGCCTGTTTTTCCCGAACGCGCACCTGACAAGGCAATGGCCTTCCCACCGCGCTGATACCGTCGCCGTGCTCCGCAGCCGCCATCGTCTTGTTTGCGCCGTGCGCCAAAACGGGCAATGCACCGTACACCTGCTGCAAACAACGCCCGGCCTTGCCGCCCGGGATGCGGAATACGAAACCTGCCGCGCGCTGTTTTTGCTGCTGCGCGGCGTAACGGGCATATGCCCGCCGTGGGGCATGCTCACCGGCGTGCGCCCTGTGCGCCTTGTGCGCGAGCGGCGGCTGCCGGGCGAATCGGACGACGCCTTCGGCGCGCGGCTGCAAAAAACGCATTTTGTCAGCGATGAAAAATTTCGCCTTGCCGTGCGCACGGCGGCCAATCAGGCCGAGGCCCTTGCGTACAGCACCCCGCAAAGCTGCAGCCTTTACATCTCCATTCCGTTCTGTCCCTCCCGATGCAGCTACTGCAGCTTTGTCTCGCGCACCACCGAGAGTTCCGGCCATTTGGTGGAGCCGTACCTGCAGTGCCTGTGCCGCGAGCTTGCCGAGATCGGCGCGCAGACCCGGCGGCTTGGGCTGCGTCTGGAGACGATCTACATCGGCGGCGGCACGCCCACGGCCATTTCCGCCGCACAGCTGCGCAGGCTGATGCAGGCCGTGCGCGATCATTTCGACGTGCCGTCCGTGCGCGAATACACGGTGGAGGCCGGCCGGCCGGACTGCACTACCCCCGAAAAGCTGGCCGTCATTCGGGAATACGGCGCAACGCGCGTTTCCATCAACCCGCAGACCCTTTCCGATGAGGTGCTGGCCGCCATCGGCCGCCGCCATACCGCGCAGGATATCCTCGATTGCTTTGCCGAGGCACGGCGGCAGGGCCATAACAACATCAATATGGATCTGATCGCCGGGCTGCCGCACGATACGCCCGAGGGCTTTTTGCGCACTCTGCGCGGCGTGCTGGCGCTGGACCCCGAAAACATCACCGTGCACACGCTCACGCTGAAGCGTGCCTCCAATCTGGTGATCGAGCACGCGCCCGCCGAATACGGCGACGCCGCCCGCATGCTGCGCTCGTGCGCGCTGCTGGCAGATCACGGCTACGAGCCCTATTATCTGTACCGTCAGAAGGGCACGCTGCAAAATCTGGAAAACACCGGGTATACAAAACCCGGATTCGCCGGATTGTATAACATCTTTATCATGGAGGAGGTGCATACGATCCTTTCCGCCGGAGCGGGCGGCTCTACCAAGCTGGTCGGTCCGGACGGCACAATCCGGCGCATTTTTAATTATAAGTATCCGTCCGAGTACATCGAGCGCTTTGACACCGTGCAGGCGCGCAAACAGGGAGTTGATGATTTTTATGGGAAATACTGAAATTTGGATCCCCAAGCGACTGGTTGAAACGGGTCTTTTGAACCTTGCGGCCGCCGCGCCCGAGACGCTGGCGGCATATTGCGAGCAGGAATATGCCGCGCGCATTGCCGACGCCGTTGCCCAAATCGAGGCGGGCGACGCGCATGTGGTGATGCTCACGGGGCCTTCGGCCTCCGGCAAAACCACCACCGCGCACAAGATTGCCGATCGCATCATCGCGGACGGCCGGCGCAGCGTTGTCGTCTCGCTGGATAATTTTTATAAGGACGTAAGGGATTATCCGCGTTTGCCGGACGGCACACCGGATTACGAAAGCGCAGACGCGCTGGACATCGCCGAGATCAACCGCTGCCTGCTCTCGCTTGTCGAAACCGGCAGGGCCGAGATCCCCGATTTCGATTTCAACCGCGAACAGCGCCGCCAGGGCGTGATCCCCATCGAGGTGGGCGACGGCGTGGTGATCGTGGAGGGCATCCACGCCCTGAATCCGCGCCTGACGGCGCTGTTGCCCGAGGGCAGCGCCTTTAAAATTTACACCAGCATGCGCGAGGAATATTCGTATCACGGCCGGCGCGTTGTGGCCACGCGCGATATCCGCCTTGCGCGCCGCATGGTGCGCGATCACAAGTTCCGCGGGCACTCGCTGGAAAAAACGTTCTCCATGTGGCCGGCTGTCTGCGAGGGCGAGGAGAAAAACATCAAGGTGTTCAAGCCCGAAGCCGATATGATCCTGGATACAAGCTTTTCCTACGAGGTATGCTGTCTTGCGCCATTTGTGGCCGGGCTGCGCGGCGGCCTTGCGCCCGATTCGCCCTATGCCCCCCGGCTGGAGGAGCTGTGCGCGCTGTTTGCGCTGTTTACGCCCGTCAACGAGGCATCCTATATGCCGCGCGATTCCATGCTGCGGGAATTTATCGGCTAAAGGGCCGCGCCGCCGCTTTACAAAAAATTTTCAAAAGCCGCCCTGTTCGCCGGTGTGCGCGAGAGCGGCCCAGGCGTTTGGATTTGCAAAAACGGCTGGCCGCCGCCCTGTTCGCCGGTGTGCGCGATGGCGCCGGGCGCGGCTTTTGTGCAAGGAGATGCTGTTTATGAACGTATTCGATCATCTGACGTCTGTCGCCGCCTGCTGCGCAGACACCGTGCTGCAGGCCACCGGAGAGCTGGCGCAAAAGGGCAGGCTGCAGGCGCAGCTGCTGAAGCTGGAGCACCGGCTGAGCCGCGCGCAGCGTCAGCTGGGCGCGCTGGTATATACACTGCGCAAAACCGGCACGGAAAACGAGGCGCTGGTCGCGCGCTATGTGGATGCCATCGCGGAGCTGGAAACGCAAATTGCCGCGCTGCGCGCCGAGGAGGACGGTGTGCCCGAGGAGGACGCCGCCTATTGCCCGCAGTGCGGCGCGCCGGTAGAGGCCGACGCCCTGTTTTGCCCAGCCTGCGGCGGGAGCCTGTAGCCGGCAGACCGGCCTGTTTTTGCCGCATCCGCGGCCAAAAGCCTGAAAATAGGCGTTTTTTTTAAAAAACGCTTGCAATGCAGTGCTCTATCATGTAAAATGGAAAAGCGGGTTTTTTGGGAGCCCGGCGCGGTGCGGCGTCCCCAAATAATACCGACGGACGGGCCATATATTATGCGCACGCAGAGAAAGGATGTGGATGCCGGATGCAGGAACAGATCGAACGCTGGCTTGCAAAAGAGCACTACACGATGGACGATCTGTGCGGCATCGTCGCCCTCCTGCGAGATCCGAAACGCGGCTGCCCGTGGGATAAGGTGCAGACGCACGCCAGCATCCGCAAAAATTTTATTGAAGAAACCTACGAGGCAGTTGACGCCATCGATCTTGGAGACACGCACCTTCTGTGCGAGGAGCTGGGCGATGTGCTGCTTCAGGTAGCGCTGCATACGCAGATGGAAGCCGAGCAGGGCACATTTACACTCGACGACGTGTGCACCGGCATCTGCAAAAAGCTGATCCTTCGGCATCCGCATATTTTTGCGCACGGCGGCGCGCCAAAGCGCACGGCGGACGAGGTGTTGGATACGTGGGAACAGATTAAGCGCCGGGAAAAGCACCGCGAGGGGCTGGCGCAGGATCTGGAAAGCGTGCCGCGTTCGCTGCCCGCCCTGATGCGCGCGGGCAAGGTGGCCAAGCGCGCGGCCGGGCACGGCGTTTCCCGGCCGGATACGCACGCCGCGCTGCAGGCGGTGGCAGAGCGCGCGGCCGCGCTGTGTGCAGCCGACACAAACGGTGCCGGTACCGACGAGCAGTGCAGGCTGCTGGGCGAGCTGCTGTTCTCGGCCGCAGACGCCTCACGATTCCTTGGCTGCGACGCCGAAGAGGCGCTGAGCGACGCCACGGAACGCTTTATCGGGCGTTTCAATCGTCCCGATGCCTCCGATTCGGATTGAATGCCCGCGATCGGGGCACACTGTATCCCAAAAGGGCCGCGCACTGTATTGCTTTTCCCAGAGCGATCTTCGCTTTGAGAACAGATATTAAACAATTCGGAGGGTATACAAAATGACGAAAGTTGATCTGGCCGCGAAAGTTGCCGCTGAGGCGGATTTGACCAAAAAGGACGCCGAAAAGGCTGTTGCCGCCATGCTGAGCGGCATTACCGAAGCACTGAAGTCCGGGGATAAGGTTTCTCTGGTTGGTTTTGGCACGTTTGAGGCAAAGCAGCGCTCTGCCCGCGTGTGCCGCAACCCCCGTACCGGCGAGCCCACGCAGGTGCCCGCAACCGTTGCGCCCGTCTTCAAGGCCGGCAAGGCTCTGAAGGACGCCGTGGCGAAATAAGCTTTTTTGCTGCCGCCCAAAACGGAGCAAAACCGAACCAGAAGCGTTTGCAGCCGGGGGCAACTCCGGCTGCATTTTCATTGCGGCGCTGTTTGGGCTGCCGCAAAAAGGAGGACAAGCCGATGCGCAGTGTCACCGTACTCGCGCCCGCAAAGCTGAATCTTACGCTGGATATCACCGGTACCCGGCCGGACGGATACCATACCGTCGATATGATCCTGCAGGCCGTAAGCCTGCACGAACGCGTCACGGTGCGCAAAAGCAGGGGGTTCTCGCTTGCGCTGCCCGGCTCGAACGTTCCCGCAAACGAGCACAACACCGCGTGGAAGGCGGCGCTCGCCTTTTTCGGCGAGACGGGCCTTCTGGCGGGCGCCGCCGTTACCGTGGAAAAACACGCGCCCGTGCGTGCCGGAATGGCGGGCGGCAGCGCCGACGCGGCCGCCGTGCTGGTGGCGCTGAACGCGCTGTACGGCGCGCGGCTCTCTGTGGCCGAGCTGTGCGCCATCGGCGCGCAGGTGGGGGCGGATGTACCGTTTTGCATTTTGGGCGGCACGGCGCGTGCCACCGGCATTGGCGAAGTGCTCGAGCAGCTTTCGCCCTGCCCGCCGTGCTTTTTTACAGTGTGCATGCCCAAGGGCGGCATCTCTACGCCGCAGGCCTATGCGCGGTACGATGCGCTCGGAACAGACGAGCGCCCGGATACGGCCGCCGCGCTCGCGGCGCTGCGCGCGGGCGATCTGCAGGCGCTGTGCGCGCAGATGAAAAACGCGCTCAGTTTTTCCAGCGCAGGCCGCGATACCGCGCCCATCTGCCGCATTCTGCGCGAAAACGGCGCCGCTGCCGCTCTGATGACGGGCAGCGGCGCGGCGGTGTTCGGCGTGTTTGAAACACGGCGCGCGGCCAGCGCGGCGCGCGCCGCGCTGGCCGCCGTTTATCCCCGCGCCTGGGTGCTTTCGCCGGAGCGGCAGGGCGCGCGCATTGTACATACGGCGTAGCGGGTTTTGCCGCGGCGCACAGGGTTTTCACAACGGGTCTTGCCGCGGCGCACGGGTTTGGCGTGCGCTCTTCGGATACAGGCTGCCCCACATCTGCCTCAAAAGCCAAAAATTTGCCGCTGCGGCCGCTGCAAAGAGTGACAAGGAAAGAAAAATATGGTAAAATAACCGTAGGGCCGCCGCTTTGCACGGCCTACTGCTCGGAAAGGGGGTGCAGAAAATGAAGATCCCCATCGAGGAGGAACGCCTCATCGAAAGAGTTCTTGTTGTTCTGCGTCTTGCCGAAGAAAACGGGCTGGAGCCGGGCGCCATGGAGGAACTGCCGCCCGAAAAGCTGCGCGAACAGGGGATCAACCAGCACACGCTGGCACAGGCGCGCGGGTTTTTGCTGTTTCTGGACGAGATCCCCGGCGGCTTTCTCATCTACCGCGCCTGGGGCGACGAACAGATCATCTACGCAAACCGGGGGCTTTTGCATCTGTTTGGCTGCGACACCGTAGGCGAGCTGCGCGCGCTTACGGGCAGCTCCTTTAAAGGTCTGGTATATCCCGAAGATCTGGAGGCCGTTGAAGCAAGCATCTACCGGCAGATCCGGGAAAACGACGATCGGCTGGACTATGTGGAATACCGCATCCGGCGCAAGGACGGCATGCTGCGCCGCATGGAGGATTACGGCCATTTTGTGCGCAGCCGGAGCATGGGCGATTTTTTCTACGTCTTTTTGGGCGACGCAACGGAAAAACACGAGCGCCGCGAGCGCGAACGCCTCTCGCTGCAGAGTGTCGCGCTGGAAAAAGACCGCGAGATGCAAAAACTCATCCAGCGCTACGACGCAGAGCGCGCGCTCATCGATCAGGAATATCTGCGCCGCCTTGAGGTGATCGAGGGCCTAAGCATCAACTATGAATCGATCCTGTATGCCGATCTCGACATGGATCAGGTGCTGCCGTACCGGCTGAGCCTGCGTACACAGCCTATGTTTGAATCGCGCTTTTCCCTGCGCGTTTACAGCGCGTACACGGCGGAGTATGTGCAGCGCTGGGTGCATCCCGAAGACCGGCAGCGGGTGCTGCGGATGACCTCCATCGGCTACATCCGGGAAAAGCTTGCGCAAAACCCATCCTACTACCTCAATTACCGCGTGCTGACGGAAAAAGAAACACAGTATCTTCAGCTGCGCATCGTCGCCGTAGGCGAAGGCGAAAACCGATGCGCACAGGTCGTACTGGGGTTTCGCAGTGTGGACGAGGAGTTCCGGCGCGAGATGGAGCAAAAGCAGATCCTCGCGCAGGCGCTCACCAACGCCAATCTTGCCGTCACCGCTAAAAATACGTTCCTTTCCAATATGTCGCACGATATGCGCACGCCGCTGAACGCGATCCTCGGATTTGCGCAGCTTGCGAAACGCGGCCTCGGCAGCCCGCAGGAGGTGCTCGGGTATCTCGAGCGCATCGAGGCATCCGGCAGGCAGCTGTTCGATCTTATCAGCAAGGTGCTGGAGCTTGCGAACATGGAAGCCGAGCAGTTCTGTGCGCTTGAGGTAGAATGCGCCCTGCGTGACATTGCGCAGGAGGTATACGATTCTCTGCGTTTGCAGGCGCAGGAAAAAAACATCGCTTTTACCGTACAGATCGGGCCTCTGCGCCACGAGACCATCTTCAGCGATCCGGAAAAGCTGCGCCAGCTGCTGACATATCTTGTCAACAACGCGATCACCTACACGCTGCCGGAGGGGCGTGTGACGGTTTGCATCGAAGAACAGAACGAAATGCCCGGGCCATACATCCCCTACCGCATCCGCGTGCAGGATACGGGCATCGGCATTGAAAAAGACTTTCTCGAACGCATTTTCGAGCCGTTTTCCCGCGAAAAAAGCACCACGCTCAGCGGCGTGCACGGCGTGGGGCTGGGGCTTTCCATTGTAAAAAACATCGTCGATCTGATGGGCGGCTCCATTGAGGTGCAGAGCACGCCGAACGAAGGCAGCACCTTTACGGTGGAGCTGAATTTCCGCGTGCAGCAGGAAGCTCCGCCTCCCCCAAGCCAGGCCGCCGGCACACCGCCCGTGCGCAGCAGAAGCATTTTGGTTGCAGAGGACAACGAGATCAATCTGGAGATTGCAAAAGAGCTGCTGCAAATGAACGGCTTTTCCGTTGATACGGCCCAAAACGGCAGCGTCGCGCTGGAAAAGGTGCGCTGCGCCGCACCCGGACAGTACGATGCAATTTTAATGGATCTGCAAATGCCCGTGATGGACGGCTGGCAGGCCGCCGCAGAAATTCGCAAGCTTCCGAACCCTCTGCTCGCGGGCATTCCGATCATTGCGGTAAGCGCCAATTCCCTGCGCGAGGATGTGCGCCGCTCGATGGAATGCGGCATGAACGCCCACCTGCCCAAGCCCATCGACATCGACGAGATCGTGCGGCAGATCGACGCGCTGGCGCCGCACAGATAAAAAATGCACGCGGCTTTTCCCGCCGCTACACCCCTGCCAGATCGAAGGCAGGGGTGTATTCTTCTTTTGCGCTGGCGCGCTGCTGCAGATAGCCGTTCTCCAGGCCAAGCGATACCGCATAGTCCACGGCGCGCCGGTACTCCCAGGTAGAAATGCGGCGCATCAGCGCCTTGTGCTGCGCGGCCTTGTAGCAGGGGGTGTACTGGCTCATCAGGCTGAGCAAAAAGCTGCCGCGCGGCAGCGCGGCCAGATATTCCAGCACGGCGCGGGTATCCGCGCCCGCGCCGGGCAAGGCCAGATGCCGCACAATTACACCGCTTTGCAGCATGCCGTCCGCGTCCAGCCGGGGCGGCCCCGCCTGCGCGAGCATTGCCTGCAGCGCGGCGCCGGCCACCTCAAAATAATCGGGCGCGCCCGAATATTGCGCCGAAAGCGCGGCGGAGCAATATTTCAGATCTGTCAGCCAGATATCCACATATCCGCGCAGCGCGGAAACGGCCTCGGCCGGCTCGTAGCCGCCCGTATTGTATACCACCGGGATCGTAAGCGTTCCCCGCACCAGATCCAGCGCTGCGCACACCCACGGCAGATAGTGGCCCGCCGTAACAAGATTCAGGTTGTGCGCGCCCTGCTCTTGCAGCGCAAGAAAAATCTCGGCAAGGCGCTCTACAGAGATCTCTTTGCCAAAATTCTCGGCGCTGATGGTATAATTCTGGCAATAGCAGCACCGCAGCGCGCAGCCGGAAAAAAACACCGTGCCGCTGCCGCGCGCCCCGGAGATGCACGGCTCCTCCCAAAAATGCAGCGCCGCCCGCGCCGCCTTCACGCGGCCGCCGCCGCCACAAGGGCCCTGTGTTTTGGTGCGGTCTGCCCCGCAGCGCCGCGGGCACAGAGTGCAGTGTGTGGGAATATCCATTCTGCGTCCTTCCTTCTTTTGCGGGCGTTTTTTCTTCCGGGCCTGCCCGTTTAAATCGCCCGCTTTGCCTTCCCGAGCCGCCGCACAGTTTGCGGCCGCATCCAGGGAGGGCTTTCTGTGTTTCTTCCAAACAGTATATCATCTTTCTCCGTTTTATGGTATACTGTATTTATTCCATTCCCAAACAAAGGCCCGCACGCCGTCAGGCCGCATCCGGCGGCACGCCGGCGGCGGACGCGGCCGCAAAGCCGCGCAAAGCTTTTTTCGCCATTTGGGAGTTTTTCACCGGAAAGGAGCAGACGATGCAGCCTATTGCGCACGACCCGCAGGCCAAATTTCTCGCGCAGCTTGCACGGGAGTATCCCACCGTTGCGGCGGCCTCCAGCGAGATCATCAATTTGCAAGCGATTTTGCGGCTGCCCAAATCCACCGAGCATTTTATGAGCGATCTGCACGGCGAGGCCGATGCCTTTACGCACATTCTCGGCAACGCCTCGGGCGTTATCCGCGAAAAAGTAGACCGCGTATTGGCAAACGAGCTCTCGGACGCCGAGCGCGCCGAATTTGCCACGCTCATCTACTACCCCGCGCAAAAGCTGGCGCAGCTCAAGCCCCGGCAGACAGACCTTGCCGCCTGGTACCGGCAAACGCTGTATCGGCTGATCGAGGTGTTCCGTATGACAGCCTCGAAGCACACGCGCAGCTTTGTGCGCAAATGCCTGCCGGAGCGCTTTGCGTATATTTTAGACGAGCTGCTGCACGCGCATTTTGAGGATCACGACAAAGAGCTTTACTACGGCAGCATCGTCGATTCCATCGTGGACGTCGGCCGCGCGGATGATTTTATTCTTGCGCTCGCGCAGCTCATCCAGCGCATGGCCGTGTTTCGTCTGCACATTGTGGGCGATATCTTCGATCGCGGCGCGAGGCCGGATGTGATCCTGGACAAGCTGATGCGCCACCACGCGGTGGATATCCAGTGGGGCAACCACGACGTGGAATGGATGGGCGCGGCGGCCGGCAGCGAGGCGTGCGCGGCAAGCGTTGTGCATGTCACGCTCAGCTACAACAATTTGGAAACGTTAGAGGACGGCTACGGCATCAGCCTGCGCCCGCTCTCGCAGTTTGCCGAGGAGGTGTACCGCAATGCCGATATCTCCGGCTTCTGGCCAAAGCTGACGGAGCCGGGCGAGTATTCCCCGGCAGATCTGGCCCGCACCGCGCGCATGCACAAGGCCATTGCCGTGATGCTGTTCAAGGCCGAGTGCGCGCTCATCGACCGCAACCCGGATTTCGGCATGCAAAGCCGCGCGCTGCTGCGGCGCATCAATTTTGTCACTCAGACGATCGAGATCGATGGCGTGGAATACCATATGAAGGATTGCGATTTCCCGACGGTGGATCCCGCCGATCCCGCCGCCATGACGCCCGGCGAGCGCGACGTGCTGGATAAGCTGCGCCAGAGTTTTCTGCAAAGCGACAAGCTGGCGCGCCACGTGCGTTTTCTGTATGCAAAAGGCAGCGTCTACCACATGGAAAACAACAATCTGCTGTTCCACGGCGCGGTGCCGCTGGACGAGGCCGGGCGTCTGGCCGAGGTGTGCTGCGGGGGGCGGCGCTATGTCGGCCGGGCGTGGATGGATCAGTGCGAGCGCATGGCCCGGCAGGGATATTTTGCCCCGGCGGGCAGCGAGGCCCGACAGCGCGGGCAGGATTTTCTGTACTATCTGTGGTGCGGGCCGCTCTCGCCCATCTTTGGGCGCGACCGCATGGCCACATTCGAGCACCTGTTTGTGGACGGCGAATTCTCCGAGCGCAAAAACCCCTATTATCTGTACATCGAAAACGAAGACGAGGCCATCGCGCTGCAAACGGCCAGGCGCATCTTTGACGAATTCGGCCTCGATTTTGAAAACGGGCATATCATCAACGGGCATATCCCGGTGCGCGCCTCCAGCGGCGAGCAGCCCGTCAAGGCGGGCGGCAAGCTGATTGTGATCGACGGCGGCTTCTGCAAGGCATACCACCGGCGCACAGGCATTGCGGGCTATACGCTGGTATCGTCGTCGCGCGGGCTTTCTCTGCGCAGCCACGGCCCCTTTGAAAGCACGCAGAAGGCCATTTCCGAAAATCTCGATATTTTATCCACCAAGGATATGTTCGAGCCGAGCGGCAAGCGCATCTATGTAGCGGACACCGACGAGGGCGCCGAAATGAAGGAGCGCATCGCCGATTTAAAGCTGCTGCTCGCCGCCTATGCGGACGGCAGCATCAAGGAGCAGGCGTAGGGCATCCGCCTCGCCCGCTGGGCACGAGGTTAGAATGCCGCCTCGCCCGCTGCCGCGAACCGCTCTGTAAAGCATTTCCGCGGTGCCCGTCCGTCCCGGGGCCGGCACGCCCCGTTCCCCGAAAATAAATTGGATCATTATTTGGGAGGATCAATCATGCAGCAACCAAAACCCGGCACGGCGCTTGTGTTTGAGGCATGCGAAAATTTCCGCGAACTGGGCGGATACGTCGGCTGCGGCGGCAAGCGTGTGCGGTACGGCGTCTTTTACCGCGCTCCGGCACTGGCCAATCTACATACCCCGGCCGACCGGGAGCATTTTCTCTCGCTGGGCATCCGCACGGCGTTCGATTTCCGCTCCGAATCGGAGCGCGCCCTTGCACCAGACCCGGAGTTTCCGGGCGTGAAAAATATCGCGGTCAACGCGCTTTTCACCCCGGACGGCTCCGAACAGAATTTCGATCTGGAGGAGATCGTGCGCAGCAAGGCGGGCCTGCGCCTTTTGACAGAAGGCGTGCACGAGGGCTATGTGCGCATGCCGTTTGAAAACCCCGCCTACAAAGCGCTGTTTGCGGCCATCCTTGCGGACGAAACGCCGGTGCTGTTCCACTGCACCGCCGGCAAAGACCGCACGGGCGTTGCCGCCGCGCTCATTCTGCGCACACTCGGCGTCTCGCGCAAGGATATCATCGCCGATTATCTTTTGACAAACCATTATCGCGTTCGCTCCGGCGCGGCGTTTTGCAAAACACTCGAACAGATGGGGGTTCCCGCGCCCCTCGCCGCACAGGTGGCGCGCGTGGGCTCCGGCGTGCGGCGCAAAAGCATCGAGAGCGCGCTCGATGCCATCGACGCGCGCTATCCCCGCTTTGAAGACTATCTGGCCGAACAGCTCGGCATCAATGCCGCCGCGCTGGCACACCTGCGCGCGACATATCTTTTTTGATCCGGCCCGGCGCAAAAAGGTCCGGCTCCAAAGGGGGCATGGCGGCCTGAGGACGGGCTGGGGGCAGCGCGTCTGCAGCAGTTGGTCGATTTTGGCCGAGCGGGAGGGCTTTCTCTGCGTATTTTCCGGCGGACATACAAGCCGGTTCCGGCAGATGCAGATGTTTCCCACACACGGCGGAACAAGGCTGCCTGCGATCGGCGGGCTGGAAATTCCGGATCCCGCGTCCACCGTCGGGAAAAACCTCGATGGCAATTTTTTGCTTCGGCTGTTAAAGCACATCAAGGCAGAACACCCCGCGGACAAATGGCCGAAGGCGCGGGGATACGCTCTCGTCAGATTTTCAAGCAGCCCAAGCACACCGGTTGATGCAAAAAACAGTGCATAGCGCCGGTATGGCCTTGCCGCTTTCACCAACCATCATGCGCTCACATTTACCGCAGAACCGCTTTGTTGTCAGCAGATAGTCCTCTTTTGCTTTTGCCATTGCGGGAGCATGGCGGTTCTTCTCCATGCGTTCCTGCACACGGTTGAACAGGTCTTCCGGAACGATAGCAGGAACGCCGCCCTCAATTACAACATCCTGATAGCGATACTCGCCAATGTATTTGCGGTTTTTCAGCAGAGAGCTGAAACTATTGATATTGAACGGCTGTCCCTTTTTCGTTCTAAGTCCGCGGGCATTGAAATCCTCAACAATGGAACGAACTGTTTTGCCATCAGCATACTTTTCAAATATCTCAACCACTAATGGCGCAGTCACAGGATCAACCAAAAGTTTCTGTGCTTTCTTGTCCAACAGATAGCCGAGCGGAACGCCACCGCCGTTGTTTTTTCCTTTCAATGCATTCTCTTTCTGCCCACAATGGATCTTCTCCGATAACTCGGCAGAATAGAACTCAGCATAGCCCTCCAGCATTGCTTCCAGAATAATACCCTCCGGGCCTTCGGAGATATGCTCTTTCGCAGAAATAACCTTTACGCCGTTCTTTTTCAGAATGTGCTTGTAGTGTGCGCTGTCGTAACGGTCGCGGGAAAAGCGGTCGAGCTTCCATACAAGCACAATCTCGAACTACTCTTTTGCGCTATCCTTGATCATGTGCTGGAACTCCGGTCGATCTGCTGTTTTTGCAGATAAAGCCCGGTCAATATACGTTCCAACAATGGTCATGTTGTTGCGTTCAGCATATTCCCTGCACTCGCGGAGCTGACCTTCAATGGATTCCTCGCGCTGGCTATCAGAGGAATAGCGGGCATAGATGACAGCGTTCATTCTTCATCACCCTCGTTGCCTTCGCCACTTTCCAAAGCAAGCTCTGTCAATTCACGCAGCTTACTTTGCAGGATGGCTTTATCAGGCAGATGCAATGTGTAATCTGCGACCATTGTCGGAGACATAGACCTGCTGAGCGCGTATTCGACTACGGTATCATCCTTGCCGGTACAGAGGACTAAACCAACGCTCGGATTTTCATTTGGTTTCTTTACATCACGGTCAAGTGCTTCCAAATAAAAATTGAGCTGTCCCAGATGCTCAGGACGGAAAGTATCAATTTTCAATTCGATTGCAACAAGACAGGACAATGCACGGTTATAGAACAGCAGATCAATGAAGAAATCCGTGTTGCCAACTTGAACGCGGTATTCTTCGCCAACAAAAGTGAAATCATGTCCAAACTCTAAAATGAAATCTTTCAGATGCGAGACAATCTGACGCCGCAAATCCTTTTCCTTGTACGGTTCTTCAAGGTCAAGAAATTCAAACACATAGGAATCGCGCAAAGCCGCAAGTCCGCCGTTCCCAGCAAGCAGGTTCTTATGTTTTTCGTGAGAGATCATCGTCCGCTCATACAGCATACTGCCGATCTGACGATCCAATTCGCGTTTTGTGTAACGATTTGCAATGCACAGGCGAAGGTAAAACTCACGCGCTTCGTCGGTCTTGCAGCCAGTCATAATCAGCAGATTGCTTGTCCATGGAATTTCTCTCACCAGTGGTGAGAGTTTTTCGTTGTCACAATAAGTCTCATAAAACTGCTTCATACGCCAGATGTTCTGCGCAGAAAATCCCTTTGTTCCCGGATAATGCGCTTGCAGAAACTCAGAGAAATCTGCAACCACGCTTTTTCCCCAGCCGCCATCTTTCACTCTACCGCTGACATAAGAGCCGATTTCCCAGTACATCTGAATAAGCTCTGCATTGACTGCTTTCATGGCGCGGCTGCGGGCGTTGTCGATGATATGGATGACTTCATCGAACTGTCCCGGATTATGGGTTAATTCATTGCTCATATCTTCGCCTCCCCAAGCATTTTCAGCATTGCCTCTTTCAGCTTTTCGTTCATCGGTGATTCCGGATCGAAGCACATCTCAACAAACTTCCTCAGTTCAGGATTGTTCGCGTCAACCGGAGGTTTCGCTTCATACAGCTTGCCATGCGGATCATCGCAGCGGGCAAAAATATAGTCCATTGAAACGTCAAAATAGTCCGCATACTTGCGCAGAAGCTCAACCTTCGGCGTTGCCTGACCGTTTTCATAGCGGTTGATGCTGGACTGCGTAGAACCGATCACGTCGGCAAATTTTGATTGGGATAAGCCAATACCTTCCCGCAATGCGCGAAGACGCACACCCAGTTGTTTCATGCTGTTCAACCTCCAATTCGGGTTAAGTATAGTATAATCGAAATCCGAGCAGATTTTAACCCGGATTTTGAAACTCTTGTGTGAACAGTAGGGACTCGCAACAATCTCAAATTTATTTTTCGGTTTTAAGCTTAGAAATTATAAACAACAAGTACTTTATACACCACGCAAAGAATACAACACCAATTATTAGTGCTGCAATTTCGATCTCAACAAAGATGTCTTCCGCTTTTGAGGGAATGTCTAAAAAGACTAATGAAAACGCAACAATAATCGTGATGATATTTGCAATCATTCCCACGAAGGCTGACCGATAGAGATTGTCTAAATAGCTGTTATTCCATAATCGTTCAATGCGCTCTTTGTCAATCACAGAAATCAGAATGCTAATCCCTGTAAATAAAAAGCCTCCAATTATCGCGGACATAGATATTGCATTATAATGAAAATCCGGAGCCAATTCTTCAAACTTGCTTATATCGAAGAAAGCGCTTTTAAATAATATAATAGATACTCCAATTGACAATACTAATACTAAACCTATCCATATCCAGTTTTTTAGCTTTGTCATTTATTCCACCACCAATTCAGGTTAACTTCGACAATATCTCAAAAGCTCTGTCCTATATAAATCGTATGTATTTACGAGTGCATCTTTGAAATCATCAAGTGTCAACAAACCTTCGTCCTCTCTACCAAGGACGACTGTTTTTGTAAAGTTATATTGCAGCAAATCATATGTCTGTGATTTTTCGTTATAATCCTTTGCGTTTGCAGTCAGCCCTTGCAGGTTATCACCAAATTTAATTTTTATTGCGGCGATCATTTCGGCGAGTTTTGAACTAGAAGTAAATATGTTCTTATTGCGGCGACCTACCAGTTTGTATGTCGCAGTTTTTGTACGTACATTTCGAATCGCATCAAAATTTTCAATATCCAGCCCGATGTCGCTTAGAATTTGATCTTCAGGTACAGCTACCGTAACAGATACCTTGCTGATAATATGCTTCCGAACTAATACTTGTAGAATATCATCAGTCATGATTGCTGCAAGGTGGGCAGAAGTATTTTCTCCCGGTTTAAGCGTTTGATCAAACAGGTTGCGGACAGCTGAAATTTTGGGAGCCCCGTTAATTCCAATGTAGCTCACAATTCCGCTCTCAAAATCAATAAGGCAGAAAGTATAAAGCTCCAGCAGCTGACTTTCGCGCATTGGTACATTTTCTGTTTCCAATGTTGTTCGATCTCGCAGAGCAACAGTGTTAGAAGGATTTTGCTGACCGATCTTTAAGAAAGCTCTATGCTCTTCAAAGGATATTGCTTCAATGACATAGTGTCCATTTGAAGCCGTGATATTAATTGCTTTATGATTATCGGAAAGTACCTGCATTTTTTCGTTATATATTTCCCTAAAGCAGTCTTCGATTTCGCTGTTGTTTAATTGTGTTACCCGGACAGTGCGCGTTTCCGGAAGCGGTGTTTGTTTTTCCAGTGATAGACGATAAAACGATACTTTTCTTGTTTTGCTCACCATAGTGTTTTCGCATCCTTTTCTCTATTATGTAATATCAAATCCGCCTTCAAGAATAAATCTTCTCAACATTTGGTCAATCTTCATGTTGATCTGGAATTTCTTGATAGGCTTACCCTCTATCATTTCAAGGAAGGTTTTCGCCTTTTCCGTATCCACGGTTGCCTTCAATGTGTCAAATTTACCAAACTCATTGATATTGACTTCCGTGATTTTCGACTGCATAAAGCTACGCAGTATCGTTTCATCAACTCCGATGGCGGTGGCAAAACGGTGGATCTGGTCATTTTTGGCGCTGGTCATATACTCTGTAATATAATTCCGGAGCGTTTTTCCTTCGTCAACTATCACATCACCGTTCTGGACATCGTGGAGGAAGATGTTTGCGTATTTTTGTTCCTCTTGTGTGAGCGTTGCAAACGACTTGTGAAGTTCATCCAGCACAGCGGCAGTTTCTGTGCCATCCTGCAACGCCTTAATGTACTTTTTGAACCGGGAGTTCATATAGTTCGCATCAATTACACCAGTATTGATTTCCGTCAGGTAAGAGTCAATTTCATACGGCACATCCTCAACACCGGCTTCTCCACTACCGCCAGCGAACAGTTCCTTATAGCGTAAAGCAAGAATCAAGTAGGTGGTTTCATCGAGGTGCAGATTTATGATCACTTTTCTGCCAACGTTCTTAAATTCATAGGACAGCTTATTCCAAGTGAAGCCCTGTATCTTAGCAGCCTCGAGATAGCTGTTAAGCTGCTTGAATAATTTAGCAAATTGTCCGCGCTCCGTATGATCAACCGGAAGTTTTTCGAAGTTCTCAATTCCAGCAGAACGGAAGATGCTCCCAATATCATCGTACAACGCATTCATTTTTTCGAGGTTGTGTTCCAGCTTGTCGGCAAATAGGCCAAGAGGTCTATCACCGGAATACAGCTTGAACGCTTCTTCAATGTTTCTCTGCATTGTATACGGTTTACGATAATAACGAATCGTGCCAAAGGGCTTCTCCGGACCATAGAGACGATTGGTACGTGAGAATGCCTGAATCAACTTTTCGTAAACCAAAATCTTATCCAAATATAGCGTGTTGATCCATTTGGAGTCAAAACCAGTCAGCATCTGATCGACAACGATCAGTAGATCAATTTGCTGGTCGGAAGTATGTTCAATTCCTTTGTACTGTTCTTTGTGCGCCAGACGATAGGAAATGTCCTTTTTGAAGGTTGCATAAGTTGCCATTTGGAACTCCATACTGTATCTGGTATTGTAATCTTTGATGATTTCAGCAATGCCCTCTTCTTTAAAAAGCCCATTACCATTGTTATCAATACTGGGGTCAAACAAAGCGGTAATCTTCAGATTGCCCTTTGCTTTAAACAGTTTATAATACTGGATTGCCTCTGGAATGCTACTGGCAGCAAAAATCGCATGAAACTTGCTGTCGTGGCTTAGGGTTGTCCAGTTTTCCAAAATATCATCAACTACGGCACACTGATGCTCTTCGCGTTCGTACTGAGAAACAGGCAGATAATCTTCAATGCCTTTCAAATAGCTACCATCTGCCTGAGCATATCCAGCCATCGGCACTTTTGTGTGATCCATATAATGCAGATAGACTTTTTTCTTTTTAGGGTCTGCCAACGCTTCTGCCTCAGTAGTTGCCTTAGCTCTTTCAAGTGCAACCGCTTTCCGAAGATCACGATCTTTGTATGTTGGCACCATGTATGGATCAAAGCCCAGAACATTCTTATCACGGATGCCGTCCGCAATGCTGTACCTGTGCAGCTCATTGCCGAACACATTCGAAGTAGTGCTCATTTTCTTCTGATTTTCATCGTGGATCGGCGTGCCGGTAAAGCCAAAAAACATGGCGTTCGGGAAAGTCTCTTTAATAGTCCGCAGCATTTCGCCAAACACATCACGATGAGCTTCATCAATGATAAATACAACCCGTTTATTTTGAATCAGTTCGATGTCGTGCGCATTGAAGCCATTTTCTTCTTCCACACGGCTCATTTTCTGAATAGATGTGACAATCAACGTGTTTGCGGGATCATCGCTCCGCAGTTTTGCTATGAGAATATCCGTGTTTTCTGTAGCTTGCACAGAGTCTGTATCGTCGGCAAACCCGCGATAGTCCAACAGGGACTGCGTGCCAAGTTCAACTCTGTCCATCAGGAATACAGCCTTGTCGGCATCCTTGGAAGCTGCAATCAACTGAGCCGATTTGAAGCTGGTCAGTGTTTTTCCGGAACCGGTGGTGTGCCAGATGTAGCCGCCCATCTGATCCCTATCAGCCCATCGGCGCATAGCAACGCGGCTGGTAATACGAGAAGTCGCATAATACTGATAGCTGCGCATAACCTTCAAAATACCGTCGGTATCGTCGGCAACGGTATAGAAGCCGATCAGCTGGTGTGCCATAGGGATGGAAAGCAGATACTGTGCAATGTCTTTCCAGTTGTTCAACGGCTCATTGTTGGCATCTGCCCAGTGAAAGTAAAAATCTTTGTTGAACTTTCCGTCCGGACCGGGATTTGAAAAATAGACTGTTTCATCCGGCTGCATAGCAATAAAAATCTGCACAAGAGCAAACAATCCAGAGAAAACTCCCTCATGTGCATATTTTTCAATCTGGTTGTAGGCTTGGCTGACATCCACACCGCTGCGCTTCAGTTCGCAGTGAATCAGTGGCATACCATTGATCAACAGCATGAAATCACCACGGCGGTTGGGCAGAACAGAGTTCCTTGCCTTGAATACCGGCTGTTCGGCAATCTGATAGCGGCTCTGACCGGCGGCAATTTCCTGACGGTCATAGATTTTCAGACTGACTTCTTTCCCGAAGTGCAGTTCATCTGCGGGATTGTCGCGTTTGACAGCAACGGTTTTACCATTGATAAAACCGTTGAGTTTCAGCGGCGTGCGCAGACGGGTAATCTGGTCAAGAATCTGCTGCATTTCGCCGTCGGTCAGCGGAACATCGTTCAGCCGGTCCACATCCCGGTTGTTTTCAAAGAGGATCTGTTTCCAGTTTTGGATCAGATCTTCTTCTGTTTTATAGCGCAGAATTTCCGGCTCCCAGCCATATTTTTCTGTCAGTAAACTAATGAGCGCCGTTTCAAAGGCGGCTTCCTGTTCAAATACCATAGCTTGCCTCCTGTATCAGACAAACATTTTTTCAAGCAGTGCTTTTTTGATGCTTTTGAGCTTTTCCAACTCACGCTGATAAAGGGTGATAAGGTTGTCGAGGTGGGTCAGATATTTCCCGATTTTTCTCTGTTCCTCAATCTGCGGCATTGGTATAGGCATTTGAAAAAACACTTCATCCTTAATCGAAAACCTATCAGACCTTGCACCAGTGTCGCCATTGAAATTCATAAAGGAATGCCAATAGCCACATTTGAAAAAGTGTTCAAGGTAAGTAGCGTCAATATCGTGCGGACGAAATACGGTATAAAGCGGCGACATTACGCCAGTTCTGCCCAGTTTGTTGCGATTTATTGGGCCTACGGGTGCGGAAGTCGATATGCGGGGATTATATACGAAGTCCTCGTCTCGCACGATGTAATACCCGCCCAAGCTGTCAAGTTTTGCAATGTCGTGGTCAAAAAAATCTCTTTGGCTGATTATTCCAAATTCAGCGGAGTTCGTGAATGTTTCGACAAATTGTAGTCCCACATTCTTCTCTGTGACTTTATCAGCAATCTCTAATAGCTTACGCTGTTCCCAAGGGTCAGTAAATCCCTTAAAGCGAATTTCGGGGTAACTGCTGCCATTTTGCGGGAACATCTTTTCGAGCATCGACTTTTTCACATTCGTCAACTTTTCAAACTTACGCTGATGAAGGGTGATAAGGAGGTCGAGGACGGAGAAGAACCGTGCAATAGCCATTTGTTCCTCATATTTTGGAAAACTCACTATTCCCTTGAGCGCATTTTCAGCTGACACCTTCATATCATTTTTTGCGCCCTTGTTTACCAGAGGATGGAGGTAATTATTCACTCTGGCATCTTGCTCAAAATAGCATTGAATTAAGTCGGGAAACACATTGCCCTTTCCGTGATAAACTGCATATAAAGTTGACACAATGCCTGGTTTTCCCTTGTTTGCCTTGATAATTCCATAGGGATTTGTTTTGAGTGGTGACTTGGTATAAACTATATCTCCGGTCCCAACGACCCCATAGTTTAATACGGAGGCTCCGGCGAAAGACCGGCCCTGAAATTCAATCTGATTCACTACACCTAACTCGCCGGAGACAGACAAAACATCATCTCGTGTAAATGTGCCGTCAAGGTTCTTTTCACCAGACACTTCCAGGAAATTCTCTAGCTTACGCTGTTCCCAAGCGTCGTCAAAGCCGCGAAAACGAATGGAAGGGATTTCGGTTTTACTCATTTGCATCACACTGCAACAGAGCTTTGAACTCTGCCAATCCCTTCATGTCGTATTCATTACCTGTCAGTTCATCGATCATGGAAGAAAGCGCTTCCTCGGATTTCTGAATCTGCTCATCCAATTCCAAATAGGTCACGGCATACTTATCCGCCAACGCCTGTGCCGCCTTTTCCAGTGTGTCAATGATTGCATCCGGCATGGCACGGAGAGATGCGCACAGCGGAACAATCCATTTCAGGCGCAGGAGGTCAAGAACTTGCTCATCGCTCAGCCCTTCAATGGTTTCTTTGGTTTTCATGTGGAGCGCATAGGATTTTTCTTTGACATCCTTTTTGACGGCTTTTTCTTCCGTCATCAGCTTATCAGCACAGACCATCTTCGCCTCAAAGGAATCTTCCGGGAAGGAATATGCCTCGCGCAGCGTTTTCATATAAGCCGCGGCTTTGCCCTTGGTATACGGGGCATTTCCATCTACAAACGCCCAGTTCACTTCCTTATGCTCAAAGATATATTGCAGTTTCGCCGCCTTTCCGGCTTTGGCATCTATCAATGCAGCATATCCCTGCAAACCAAGCAATTCCGGGGAAGAGATATCTGCATAGATTTCCGCAAGTTTTGCTGCAAACTCTTTGGGGACAAATGCAGTATTGTCATCATTCAAGAACTCGCCGCGGTCACCCTCGTCAATGGAATCTATGATCTCTGCTAATTCGGCAGAAATTTCATCCAGTCTGGATTCCTTTGCCTTGAGCGCATCATAATCTTCCCGCAGAAGCGTAGTCTGTACTAGATCAAAGGGTATGACATGGCCTACCCAGCCGTTTTGTACTTCTTCGTCCTTATCGTCTTTCTTTTTGATGACCATGTTGGGGTCTACCTGCTTTGTGGCAGCAAAACCCTCTGTCTGGATAATTTCAAGATCAGCGGAAATCATGTTCCACTTGTCATCCAGCAACTGATACGCCTGATATTTGTCGATCAGAGGGAGCGGTGCAACACGGCTAAAAATATTCTGGGTAATAGCATCCTCAGCTTTGGAGATATTCATATCCATCATGTTCCCGATCAGCTCGGCGTCCAGATATGTATCAAGATCCGCGAACGCTGACTGGTGTGCTGCAATGAACGCTTGTACATCGGCGCCGCCTTCGATGGCATCTTTGATGTTTTCAACTGCCAATCTTGAATACGGGGTTTCATCGGCGGCAAACAGAACACTTCTCAGCTGAGGGAACGCAGTCCAATACTGTTCCAGAAAATCAATTTCATGGTTGGGAATGCCGCCGTACATGGTGGCGTAAATATCCCAAGTTTCTGTCGCTTCGGAAGAATCGATATAACGGGGAATATTCAGGTTATATCCATTGCGGCGAATCTCTTCCTTGGAAACCAGTCGGGCAAACTTTTCAATACTCTCAGGGCGGGCGGCAATAGCGTCCACAATTCTCTTGATGTCCGATGCCATTAGTTTGTTGGTCTTACCAACTTTGGTGAATCCCTTGGAAGCGTCGATAAAAAGCACATCAGAAGCTTCACGTTTTTGCCGTAAAACCATAATGATGGTGGGAATACCCGTGCCATAGAAAATATTTGCGGGCAGTCCGATAATTGCTTCGATGTTGTTATTTTCGATCAGATTTCGGCGAATACGTCCCTCGCCTTCACCCAGTCCATCAGCGCCTCCAACAGCATCACCACGGAACAGAACACCATGAGGAAGGACGATGGTCATAATACCGTCTGGTTTTACATGGTACAGGTCATGAAGCAGGAAGGCATAGTCAGCTTTTCCTTTTGGTGCCATGCCATAGCGATAGCGGGGTTCGGTTTCCTTGTGAGACGGATCCCAGTGCTGTGAATACGGTGGGTTGGAAACCACAGCATCCAGATACAACGGGTTATACGTCTGAGTGACATCATCGTACATAGGCCAGTCCTGCTCCAATGTATCGCCACAGCGAGTGAAGATATTGGCTGGATTGATGCCGCGCATAACAAGATTCATACGGGTCAGATTGTATGTGTTTTCCTTCAGCTCCTGCGCATAGTACATGATGCCGTCTTTGTTCTTCAGGTACTTGGCAGCACTCTTGCCTATGGTGATCAAAAGAGAGCCAGAACCGCTCGTAGGATCATATATTTCGATTTTCTCACGATCCTTCAAGTGGTTTGCGACAATCTCAGACATAAGCTGAGACACTTCATGAGGCGTATAAAACTCACCGGCCTTCTTCCCAGCATTTGCAGCAAAGTTGCTGATCAAATATTCGTAAATAAAGCCTAAAACGTCATAGTCCTGCCTGCCATCGGTAGGAATATCCTTAATCAGCTGAATCAAGTCGCGGATAGCTTTGGTTTGATTGCTGGTGCTGTCACCAAGTTTGCTCAGACCAGTTTCCAGTGTATTAAAAATTTTGCTGAACACCTTTTTCTGCGTATCACTGATCAAGCGATTGAATGCAGAAAGAGCAGTTCTCACATTGTCAACAGTAAAGTTATTTCCATTATCCAGCCATGTCGAGAAAAGATTATCATAGGCGATAAAATAGCCAAGGTGTTGCTGACAATAATCAACAAGTTCCTCGTTGTTCTCATGTACATGTTCCTGAAGGTCAGCTTCTTCATATCCGTCCTTTTTTAGAAAATCTACTTCTTTGTCAGAGAGAAACTTATAGAAGATGAAACCAAGAATGTAGTCTTTATATTCGTTAGCCTCGATCTTGGATCGCATTTTGTTTGCGGATTCCCAGATTTTATTGGCAAGCTGTTGTTTGTTCATAATTGTTGCTCCTTTGTAGAACTCTGCTATAATCTGTCGAATCGACAATTTAGGTAGATTCGTGACAAGGGGTCAGTGCGCCCATTCGCACCCGCGAGATGGAATAGACCCCATTATTTCGAGTTAGAGTCGCTGATATGATGCGGCTCATTTTTCATTTTCGGCGGGCTTCTTGATATACTTGCCGTTCTTGATTCTCGCGTCCGCTGGCTTCTCTGCGTCCTCTGGAATCCCCCAGACCGAGCCAATGCGGATAGCACCGGGGACGCGCCCCTCGCCGCACAAAATCTGAATACGGCGGGTGGAGATACCCCAGCGTTCGGCGGTTTGCGCGATAGATAAATACTTCATGGGCGGTACTCCTGTTGCAGTTCATTTCTACGTCTGCTTATAAAATCACAGAATAATTATAATCGTCAAAGCGAATAAAAGCAAGGGCTTTCCCGAAAAGTTCAGGAAGTATTTTCAATTCAGAAATCAAGGGCTTGGGGCTTCCCCAACAACAAAATGAGCAGTTCGGGCGCAGGGCTGAACCGCTCATTTTTCCGGTGTGTACGGACACCGGATGTGCTTGCTGCTCTCTCAAATCTCATATCCGCGGATATAACGCGCTCCCGCTTTCGCAAAAGCAGGGGCGCATATTTTTTGAAAATCTTTCGTTTCGATACCTGCGTTTAGATGAAGAAATGTCCGTTGTAAAGTGAGGAGCAACGAATCGCCAATGCCATTGTCCTCAAAATTTTCTCTGTGGAGACCCCCTAATCCGCCGAAAAATTGTCCGTTGTATTGTGAAAGGAGTGTTTCAATATGCCAGACCGCACGCGACCCATCCGCAAAGAAATCTGCCTGAATGAGCAGGAATTGAGCGTGGTTCGCCACAAGATGAATCAACTCGGCACCCGCAACTTCGGCGCGTATGCCCGGAAAATGCTGATTGACGGGTACATCATCAAGGTCGATTACACCGAGCAGAAAAAGTTAGCTGCCGCTGTCAACAGGATTGCCACAAACATCAGCCAGATTTGCCGCCGCATCAACAGCACCGGGCGCTGCTATGAGGACGACGTTGCCGAGCTGAAAGCACGGCAAGCCGAGATCTGGGAACTGCTGAAAGTGCGGCAGAGAGATGTGCTTTGACCACAACGGGGTTTTCCATGTGTGGGTTTTCCGTCACCGGTTTTTCGGACGGTGGACAAGCTGACGCTCCGGAGCGTTCCGCAACCGGATTTCAGGACGACGGTTTCCATAACGTTCATCGGGACTGAAATTCATCCTCTAACTAATAAGAAATAAATCAAGATACAAGAGAATCAATCTATCAATCAACACAAAAATGGATGGATTGATGGATGGGACAGGAGGTCAGATGAAAACTTTTTGCAAGCTCACGGCGCAGAGCCCGGTGGCGTCCTATGTACCGCTTCCGAGGTTCCTTCTCCAAGACGAAGCCCTGTGGGACATCAGCAACGACGCGAAGGTACTCTATGCGCTGCTGCTGGACAGAGCAAGCATTTCCCGGCAGAACGGCTACGTCGAGCCGGACGGCACAATTCGGCTATACTTCACCTTGGAGCAGGCGCAGACGAAGCTCCACCGCAGCCGCCAGAGCGCCACGCGGATCTTCCGGGAGCTAGAGTACAGCGGCCTGATTGTTCGGCGCAAGCAGGGTTTGGGCAAGCCCGCGCTTATTACGCTGAACTACCCAGCGGACGCAAAGCTGATTCAGCCAAAAGAGGATGGCGCAATATTGCATGAATAAAGGTCGAAAACAAGGTGTTTTCCGCCCCACAAGCGCTGAGAAAACACAGGGGAATATCTTTTCTTATGATCGTCCCCGAATGCGCCTAAATGTTCTACAGAAGCGATAAAGGAGGTACTACGTGAACGCAGAAAAAGCGAATATTCAAAACAGCATGGATGCAGCCGAAATTCCGGAATACGTCTTCGAATCGCTGGCACGGAGTCTGCTTCCGCTAATTCAGAAGTACTATGAAAATGAGGACGGTAAAAAGGCATTTGCCGAATGGAAAGCAAAGAATAAATCTTCGGACAGTTCATCTGCATAAAGAAAGCGGGAGGATTGCAATAATCGGCAGTCCTCCCGGCTTTTTCATTACCAGTCTTCAATTTCTTCCATTAAAACAATAAATCCGAACCCATGACCAATTGGTACAAGGTTCGGATTATATTGTTTTGGTGGGGTCTCAGGGGCTCGAACCCTGGACCGGCCGGTTATGAGCCGGCTGCTCTAACCAACTGAGCTAAGACCCCGTATGGTGCACTGCCACACTGCCTGCGCAGCGGCAACGCCTTTCGCGTGGCCACATGTTGCGGTGTTGCAAAACAGATGGCTCCGGAAAGCAAAGCACCGGAACCGGAGCCGCAGGCGCTGGAGGCAAAGCCGCTTCCAGCCTGCAGTGCAAGCGTACCCACCCGGCGGCTTCTGCGTCTTTGTTTTTTGGGAGCCGTCTGTAAGGCTGGTTTTATTTATTATACCTCTTTCCCGCAAAAAAGAAAAGCCCCAATTTTTCAAACAGCGCAGTTCCCCCTGTTCGTTGTTCCTTTTTGCCTGCCTCTGCGCCCCCTGCCCTATCCCGCGCTCCCCCGCCTTACTCGCGCTCCCTGCCCTATCCGCGCCCCCTGCCCTACTCGCGCTCCCTGCCCTATCCGCGCTCCCTGCCCTATCCGCGTTCCCCCTGCCCTATCCCGCGCTCCCCGCTCTGTATCCCGCGCTCCCCCGCCCTGTCTCCCGCGGGTTTCCTTTTTAGGCGGCCCTGTCCGGAAGCAGGCCCGCGGGCGGCACAAAGACCCCGGCGCGCTGTTTTTCCCGGCGCGCTGTTTTTTCTTTCGCCGCTCTTTTCAAAGCCCTGTTTTTGTTGTATTATAGATTTTATAAAGATTCAAAACAGGCTTGAACGCATTTATTTGCATGTGCGTTTCTTTACAGGGGTTGATTTTCTTTTCCGGTTTTGCCCGCCGGCGCGGCAACCCTCCAAATACAGACAAAAGGAGCTGGCGGTATGGAGCAGCGGCAGACGATCGGCATCATCGGCGCGGGGGCGCTGGGCATCATGTACGGCGCGCGCGTTACGCAGGCGCTGGGCGAAGAGCATGTGTTTTTTGTGGCGGACGAGGCGCGCGCCGCGCGATACCGCAGCGAGGGCTTTTTTTGCAACGGCGCGCCGTGCGCGCTGCGCGTGGTAACGCCCAACGCTGGCGCAGCGCCTGTAACGCTCGCGATCTTTGCCGTAAAGGGGCCGGGGCTGGCCGAAAGCATCGAGACAATGCGGCCGTTTATTGGAAGGGATACCGTCATTCTTTCGCTGCTCAACGGCGTTTCCAGCGAACAGACGCTTTGCGAGGCCTTCGGCGCGGCGCATGTGCTGTATGCCGTGGCGCAGGGCACAGACGCCACACGCGTGGGCACGGCGGTGACGTATCACAATCTGGGCCAGATCCTGCTTGGCAGCAGCACGGGGCAGACCACGCCGGAGGTTGCAGCCGCACAGGCGCTGCTTGCGGCAGGCGGTGCGCCGGTGGTGGTGTGCGATGATATTCTGCTGCGCCAGTGGAGCAAGCTGATGCTGAACGTGGGGCTGAACCAGGCGTGCGCAGTGCACGATGTGCCCTACGGCGGCGTACAGAAGCCCGGCGCGCCGCGCGATACCATGCTGGCCGCCATGCGCGAGGCGCAAACGCTGGCCGCATATGAGGGCGTTACACTGACGGACGCGGACATCGACGCTTGGATGCGCATGACGGATACCCTCAACCCTGAGGGAATGCCCTCCATGCGGCAGGATACCTTGGCGCACCGCAAAACGGAGGTGGAGCTTTTTTCCGGCACGATCCGCCGCCTGGGGCAGCGCCACGGTGTGCCCACGCCCGTGAACGACTGGCTGTATGCGCGTATCGCGGAAATTGAAAAAGGCTATGCAAACGCTTCACCGCAGACGGTCTGAAGCATCCAAGCAAAGAGCATCCGGGCAAAGAGCATCCGGGCAAAGAGCGGCAGAAGCAGCAAAGGGGAAGGGGCCGCTGCAAAGCAGCCCCTCGCAAAGCAGTGCGCCAAAAACCGGCGCCCCTCCTGGCCATTCAGGGCCAAAAGGGGCGCCGGCCTGCTGTTTGGCAGCCTTTTCTCCGTGCAATTTGCGATCGCGTTTTTTGTTTTGCAGCGCGTCTCTTTGCTCCCGTCAGTCGATCCCCTTCACATAAAACACATAGCTTGCCGTGCCGCCGTAGCCGTCGGCGGCATCCCACCGCGCGGTGACCTCATAAACATGGCCGCCCGGCTTCAATTCTATGGCATATCCCTCGGCCGCGCTGCCAAAAACGCGCACCGTCTCGCTCTTTGCGGCGGTGCTGCCCCAGTCTGCATCGCTCCAGCAGCGCACGTGCACGATTTCATCCGGCGCCGCCCCCTCCGGGAAGATCAGATTGAGGGTGAGATCATACGTCATTTCCAGCGCGGGCGAAAGCTGCGCCTTGCAGGCGAGCGGGTGCGCGCCGTCCGCCTCGGCGTTTGCAAGCGTTCCGTCCGCGTTTTTGCTCTGCCAGGAATATCCGCCCTGCAGCGCGCTGTGGCACACCTCATCGAGCGTGCCCATCACCGACAGTACGGGCGGCCGGGACAATACCGTCACCGCCTCGCCGCTTTCCAGCAGCGCGTTGGCGTAGCGGCTCAGCGCTTTGCACGGCGCGGCCTTGGCACGGTAGCCCGCGCCGTCGATCACAAGGAACGGATCGTATGCCATAATCTGCGTCTGCGCGCCGTCTGCGAACGTGAGCAGGAACGTTGCGCCCTGCCCGCTGTATTCGGTATAGGAATCGTCCCGGCCGTAAACCACAACGTCCTGTAAAAGCCCGAGCAGCTCCTGTGTATCTTCAATCTCCAACGTTATATCCGGCGGCGTCAGGCTCACCGAAGCGGCTTGGAGCGCGGAGGCCTCCAGCCCCCGGAACGGCCTGCCGCCCCAGGCAAGATCAAATTCCTTCCGGGCGGGCGGGTTCCCTTCGATATTTGCATCGGCATTCCCGTCCCGGCCTGCTTGCGGAGCGGGCGCGGGCGCCATGTTCGGCGCCGAACCGGCCGCCCTTGCCTCCTCGTTCGTCACGGCGTCGCGCGGGGCAGCCTCGCCGGAAGGCGCCTCGGCCGACGCCCTGTATGTTCCGTATTCCGTTCCCCCCACCGTATCGCGCGGCGCGGTATCGGCCGCCGGCGCGCCGCTGTCCATGGCGGCGTTCTCCATCTGCAGCATCGGCGCGCCGCTGCTTGCCCCACAGCCGCGCAGCGTTGTGAGAGGCAAAATTGCCAGCATGGCCGCCGCCGCAACGGGAAGCGCGGCGCGGCGCAGACGCACGGCAAACGGCGCCGGCCTTTTTTGGGGCGCTCTATCCGCCGCAAGCACACCGTCCAGGCCGGCCCGGCCATCCTCCCGCCGCTTTTCCAGCGCGCGCATTTTTGCCAGAGTTTCGGCCTTCCACGCCTCGCTGGGGGCAAGCTTGCCGAACGCGGAAATGTAATCATCCTTATACATCGTCAAACTCCCCTTTCAAAGCGGTTTTCAGCATCTTGCGGGCACGCGCCAGCTGTGAAAGAACCGTGTTCTGCGGCATCTCCAGCAGAGCGGCAATCTCGCCGGTGGCGTAGCCCTCAATATAGTATAAGTAGATCACCTGCCGGTATTTTTTCGGCAGCCGGTTCACGGCATCTACCACGGCGCTTTCCGCCGGCGTAAACGGCGTATCGGGAAAATCCTCGGTAAGGCCTGTGGTTTTGCGCTGCCACGCGCTGCGAAAAAAGCTTTTGCAGCGGTTCGCCGTTACCCGCAGCAGCCACGCCTTTTCGTGCGCGGCACTCTCGAATGCGGGCTTCGTGCGGACATAGCTTAAAAACACCTCCTGCGCAATATCCTCGGCATCGGCGCGGTTTCTTACCATGGCATAGGCGGCGGAAAACACGGTTCCCGCATAGCGCTCCAAAATCTGCTCGGCGCTGGTGCAAACAGCTGCTTCGCCCATCGAGTTCCCACCTTTCCGTACCCTTTTGGGGCTGCCTGCAAGGAATACGCCCCACACGCGCAAATTATTGCATACCCGGCAAAAATTTGCAAGCCTCCCGTATGAAAAAAGGCGACGCCTAATAAAATTATACGAGAAGGGCCGCTGCATTTTAAAAAGAAACCGCCGCGCAGGAAAGCATCCCGCGCGGCGGTTTCTTTGCCGTTTTACGGATGCACTGCCGCATCCGATTGCTTGTGCATAAATACTTTTTTCCGCTCATTTGTACCCACAGGCACGATCACGATATCGCTGCGCTTTAAATACTCCTCAACCTCCCAGTTTGTCATAGAATTGATGCAGCGGGTGCGCATTCTGACCGACATACCGAAAGCCTCCTTTGGTTTTTTCTTCAGTATATCCTGTTTTGCCCTTTGCCGCATTCAATAATATACAGGAATATTTTTGTTTTGTACGCTCCAGATCTGCTCGGGGGGCTTTTCCCGAGCAGATCCCGCATCAAAAATAAGCGTCGTTACCGGCAGCGCACCGCCGTGCCGTAGGCGATCACCTCGGCCGCGCCCTGCATCACCGAGGACGAACCGAACCGCATGTTCACCACCGCGTCCGCGCCCAGCGCCTCGGCCTCGTCCACCATGCGCTTGGTGGCGATCTGGCGCGCCTCGACAAGCATCTCGGTGTAGCCGACGATCTCGCCGCCCACAAGCGTCTTCATCCCGGCCATAAAATCCTTGCCAAAGTTTTTCGATTGCACCACCGTTCCCTTTACGATCCCAAGCGCCTCGATCTCCTTGCCGGGAATGTAATCAATATTGAGCAGCAGCATCCTCTTCTCCTCCTTCAATTTCTTTCAGCCTTGCCTTGAGGCTGATCCAGATCGGAAGAATACTTCCGATCTCCAGTACAACAATAATGAGCAGCAGCCTTGCGAAAAAGCCCGACGGGTTTAGCCCGATGCGCGCCCAGAGTACTGCGGCCGCCGACAGGAGCAGCACCGCCGTGTAAAAAACGGCGCTTTCAACCGCGCTTTTGCGCCGCTCTTTTTGGCGGCCGGCCGAGCCGTTAGTATTTTTTGGCTTCATCCTCTTCCCCCCTGTCGATCTCGCGCAGGCGCTCGTGCAGCGCAAAGGCGATGCCCGCAACCGCCGCGGCGGACACGGCGGCTGCCAACGCGATCGGAGCCGAGGCAAGCCGGGCAAGCGCCTCTTCCGACGCGAGGCCCCACAGCACCGCCAGCGGAAAACCCGCGTAAAAGATTAGAAACACGGCCACCGCGGCCGCGGCCACAATGGCGGCAAACTTTTTGCCCCGTTTGTCAGTACCGTTTTGCATCCTCTATTTCCCCCTTTCCAATTTCACGAATGCGCAGCATGAGCGCATACAGAATGCCCACAATGATCAGCCCCGGCACGGCGGCAATGGCCGCAACGAGCAGCGCGGGCGGCATATTCTCCGGCTCTGTAAGGGCGCCCCATACCACCAGGCCGATCATCGCCGCCATCAGAACTACAAATCCCGCCGCGATCGCGATGGGCTCCGCATAGCGGGTGCGGACATCCCGCTTTCGCTGGTCGTGAAACGCCGTGCCGGAGCGTTCGAGCGCCTCGATCTCCTGTAAAATGCTCTCGGCATCCAACTCGGCAAGCGGGATCTCCCGGTCGCGCAGCATTTCGCACAGGCGCAGCGCCTCTTCCAGATTGCGCCGCTCGCGCTCGAGCGTTACCAGATGGCGGCGCAAGCCGTCCGCAACGGTTTGTGTGCCCTCGCACATCCGGCGGATCTCCTCGATGGGCACGCCCAGCTTGCGCAGCAGCTTAATGCGCCGCAGCACGGCCACCTCGGCCTCGCCGTAATCACGATAGCCGTTCTCGCTGTTGCGGCCGGGCGAAACCAGGCCTTTTTCCTCATAAAAGCGGATATTCTTTTTTGTGATGCCGCAAAGCGCCTCTACCTCGTTGATCTTCACCGCACCGATCGCTCCTTTTTCCCTCGCTTTGGCAAATTTTTCTGCCGCGCTTTTCCCTGCCGCCTGCCCTGCTTTGCGGGATGCTATTCCTTCCGGTTGGGGGAGGGTTCAGCCTTTTCGGCGATTTTTGGCAATTTTTTGTAAACGCCCGCCGCAAGCCACACGGCCAGCGCCGCACCGGCCGCCGTTAAAAGCTCTGTTGCGGCGATGGGGAAAAACGCGTTGCAGACAACAGCCAAAAAGTCCACCGCGGCGTGCAGCAGCACCGCCGCGAAAAACAGGCCGCGTTTTCCGGGCTGCGTTGCAGCCGCAAACACCAGCACCGAAAGCGCCATATGCAGCGCAATCGCCGAAACGCGCTCCATTCCGCCCCATAAAAAGGCGGCGGCAGGCAGTTCTGCAAGCTGAGAAACGGCGGCCTGCGCCTCCTGCGGCAGCGCCGCGCCCGACCGTGCCGCCGACAGCAGCGCAAGATTGGAAATATAGGTCAGCGAAAGCAGCAGCGCAGCCTCGCACCCGCCGTGCCCCACGCCATAGCTCAGCGCCGTCACGCGGCCGCGCTGATTTTTGATAAGAAGCCGGAAGGCCGCAAGCCGCCCCGTCTCTTCAAAAACGCCTGCCGCAAGCCCGCCGTAAAGACCGTACAGCCAAATATTTTTTTGCAGCACCGCGCCCAGCGGCGTGGCAAGCAAAACCACGTTGTGCATGGCAGATTCCAGCACCATCGCGAACAGAACAAAAATCCCAGCGCCCACAAAAAAGCTGCTCCAGCTGCCGCCGCGCTTTTTCAGAAAAAGCATTGCCGCGAACGGCGCGATGAGGAACAACGCCGCCAGGCTGCCCATGATGAAAGCATGCGCCCCCATTTTGTCCACGTTCCTTTCCATTTTCTTTTTCAATATAAGCCGCGCCGGCGCGGCTTTGCTGCGCAAAGCCGTTCGGGCATTTTGTTTTCTTTTCTCGTTGCCCTGTTCGGCTGCTGCCCCTATTGTATACTTTCCAGCAGGGGGAGGGTCAAGAGGTTTGAGGCATTTTTTGTAAAAATCCCGGCCAAATGAGATCGCGCGGCGCAGGCGCCTCACGATCGCTCTTTTCGTCTATTCTCTTGCGCGCTCCGCCGGCGCGGTCTCCCTACCCAGCACCACCCGCGCAAAGCCCTCGTAGGAATAATCCGCATTGGGGCCGCGATACGGCGTTACGGCGTTGAAAAAGCAACTGGGCAGCTCGCCCTCCCGCAGGCATTTTGCCACGCAGGGCGTACAGCCTTTGTCGTGGTTCACGGGGTTCAGCGGGCACGCCTTGTCCCGGCAGGTACAAAATTCAGCAGCCATGCGATGCACTCCCTCCCTGATCCTCGGCTCTTTCCCGGATGCCGGATTGCCTCCGGGCCGGCAGCCGTCCGACAGCCGGCCCGGCAAACGCCGCCCCTCAAAGCACAAAGCCGGATCCTCCGCCCGATGCAGGAGACATTTTCCCGGGCGGGGAGGCGGCGCGTACTTCAAACGCATTTGAAACGCGCGTTCCGGCCGTTTAAAATTCTCCCGCGTCGCGCAGCGCCTTTACCTTTAAGATAGCCGCCACCGTTTTGCTGTCGGTAATTTCGCCCGAAAGCACCAGCCGCGCGGCCTCTTCGAGCGGCAGGGTGAACACCGAGAGAAATTCGTCCGGATCGAGGTGCTGGCTTACGGGCGAAAGCTCCTTTGCCGCGTACAAATAGATGATCTCGCTGCAGTAGCCGCAGGTGGGGATGATGTGCCCCAGATCGCGGTAGGCGGCAGCGGTAAGGCCCGCTTCCTCGCCCAGCTCGCGCTTTGCCGCCTCAAACGGATCTTCCCCCTGCTCCAGCTTGCCCGCGGGGATCTCAATCAGCTCGCGGTCGAGCGCATAGCGGTACTGGCGCACCAGACAGATCTCGCCCTGCCCGTTCAATGCCGCAACGCCCGCGCCGCCATGATGGTGCACCACCTCGCGGATACTGGTATTTCCGTTTTCCAGCTCTACGGTATCGCGCGTCACCGAAATAACGCGGCCCGTAAAGATTGTTTCGCTGGAAAGCTGCTTTTCAAAATGCCTCATCTGGCTTCCTCCTCGCTCTCTGCTCCGTTTTCGCTCCCGGCGTTGGGGTCGCGGATGCATTTTACCTTGCCGACGCGGCGTTCCTCGGCCTCCACCACGGTAAACAGCAGCCCACCGTAGCTCACCGCCACAAATTCATCCGCCGCAGGCAGCCGGCCCAGCCGGTCGATGATCAGCCCGCCGACGGAATCGAAATCGGCCGTGCCGTCCTCGTCCTCATCGGGCAGCTCCAGCCCAAACGCCTCAAAAATGCGCTCCAGATCGGCAGAGCCCGCGGCAAGAAAGCCGTCGCCCTCGGGCGTGAGGCCGCTGTCCTCATTGTCGAATTCATCCTGAATGTTGCCGACAATCTCCTCCAGCACATCCTCCATTGTGGCAAGGCCGCTTGTGCCGCCGTATTCGTCCACCACAACAGCGATCTGCGTGCGCTTGCGCTTAAAATCCACCAGCAGCTCGCGCGCGCGGCAGGTTTCGGGCACAAACATTGCGCCGCGCATATATTCCCGCACCGGGGCGCTCGCGCGCGCGGGCGTATCCCACAGCACAAAAAGATCCTTGATGTACAGAACGCCCACAACCTCGTCGAGCGATTTGCGATACACCGGCAGACGCGAGCGGCCGTGCTCGGTGGCAATGCGCATCGCCTCGACGGCGGGCGTATTCTCTTCCACGCCGATGATCTCGGTGCGGTGCGTCATCACATCGCCTGCCGTTACGTCGTCCAGCTCGAAGATGTTGGCGATCATCCTTTTCTGGCTCTCATCGATCAGCTCCCGTTCCTCCACATCGTCCACAAACGAGAGCACATCCTCCTCCGTCACATCAGGCTGCGCCGAAAGGCCCATCGCGCCGAACATCATCTTTGCGGGCGCCGCCAGCGGCGTGCCCAGCAACCCCGCCAGCGTAAAGCCCTCTGTCTTTTTTACGCGGCCTGTCACCTTGCCAAAGCTGAATGCCACCACCGCCAGCGCCAGCAGCGCGGCCAGCAGCGGCAGCAGCCAGAACAGCGACAGAGCAAACAGGCACAGCAGCCCGTAAACAAACAGGCCGCACGCCAGCACAAATGCCGCGCAAAGCCCGGCCATTCTGTCGGAAAAGCCCAGCACGCCCTCGTGCTGGCGCTCCGGCTCCGCGGCGGATACCGCGCCGGCGCGGAACGCCGCCGCCAGAGCAAGTGCCGCCGAAACGATCGGCAGCAATGCGATCATTGTGGCTGTTGTACTAAGACCGTCCGGGTCCATGTATCGAAAACCCCTTCTTCTCCGCCCGGCACTGCGGACGGCTGATCGCGGGCAGTGCCCGCGTGTTTTTCGCCTCCGACGCTGCGGCCGCCAAGGGCGGCGCCCGCACAGGAAGGCCCCGTCCGCCGGCCGGCCAAGACGGGGTTCCCTTCGTTTTCAGGCGTTTTCTGTGCTATCTATTATAAAGGTATGGGCGCGTTCTGTCAAATCATTCCCGGCAAATTCGCGCTGCGCCCGGTGCAGAGGAGGCTTCCCCGGGCGGGCAGGCGTTGGTCATCCCGCCGCTGCGAATGGGATTTGCCCGGTTTCGGCCGGAGGCTTCCTTTTCTTCTTTGGAAAAATGGAAATGCCGCTGCCCTGCCGGGCGACAACGCGCACATTGACAACCGCAAAAAACGGAATGGTATACTTTTGACAGAAACAGCGCTCTGCGAATGGCGCGGGGAAGCTCCGGCCCGGCATGATAAAATGCGAAATGGACAGAACACCCGCAAAGCCTGCAAAACGGAAGTGGCCGAGTTCGGCTGCCTGCGCGACGAAGGCGCTGCCCCTGCGGAAGGGCTGCGGGCAGAGGGCGTTTTTGCAGGGCTTTATGAAGGGAAGGCCGCATGCCATGGCTGCGGGGCGGCGCCCGAAAGCGGCCCTGTAAAAAAGCCCCGCAGAGAGGGATCCTCTGGCTGCACTCTGGTTTCGATGCGCGATCAGCCCGAAAAGCTATTGCATAGCCGGAGCTTGTGCAGACGCTGCCCGCGCGGCGGCGCGGGCCCGGCAGACGCCAAAGAGCCCGGGGACGATCTCTTTGGGCTGGATCCCACAGCCCCCTATGCACAGACGCTTGCCGCCATGGAGGACGGGCGCCTGTTCCTCTGCACACGCAAGATCATCGGCGCAGACGGCTCTTACCGCACCACCTATTTCGGCCCTGCGCACCCGCAGGACGGCTGGTGGCTGTGGGGCCCGCTGCAATCGGTGGCTTTCATTCAGGATATGAACCAATATCATATTCAGGATTTTGACGAAACGGGGAGCATTGATTCGGAGGCGGATTACGCCGCCGCGGCATACACGGGCATGTTTGACGAGCTTTGCGTACTGGCGGGCAGCGGATAGAGCGCGCCGGCGCTTTCGCTCTTTTTTTCACAAAAAACCATGCTTCATTTCGGGAATTCTATCAAATGCGCCTTTACAATCCCCCAATAATTTGATAAACTATAAACAAGCGCGATGTATGAACGTTTGGTGCAGCTGTGCGCCCAAACGCCCATGCTCACACCAAACCCCGGCGGCCGGTGTCTGCCGCATGGGGAATATATAAGAACCGGAGGAAGAAAAATGCCCAGAGCCAAAAAATCCATGGACGGCAACACCGCTGCTGCGCATGTAGCCTATGCGTTCACCGAGGTTGCCGGCATCTACCCCATCACCCCGTCCAGCCCGATGGCGGATCAGGTGGATCAGTGGTCGGCCGTACACCAGAAAAACATCTTCGGCACCGAGGTAAAGGTTGTTGAGATGCAGTCCGAGGCAGGTGCTTCCGGCACCGTGCACGGCTCTTTGGCCGCCGGCGCGCTCACCACCACGTTTACCGCTTCGCAGGGCCTTTTGCTGATGATCCCGAATATGTACAAGATCGCCGGCGAGCTGCTGCCCAGCGTGTTCCACGTATCTGCCCGCACCGTTGCCAGCCACGCGCTGAACATCTTCGGCGATCATTCCGACGTGTACGCCTGCCGTCAGACGGGCTTTGCCATGCTGGCCGAATCGAACCCGCAGGAGGTTATGGATCTGGCCGCTGTGGCGCATCTGGCCGCCATCGAGGGCCGCGTGCCGTTCATCAACTTCTTCGACGGCTTCCGCACCAGCCACGAGATCCAGAAGATCGAGGTCTGGGATTACGAAGACCTGAAGGAAATGACGAACATGGATGCCGTAAAGGCGTTCCGCGCTCATGCGCTGAACCCCGAAAACCCCGCCATGCGCGGCAGCCACGAGAACGGCGATATCTTCTTCCAGCACCGTGAAGCGTGCAACAAGTACTATGAGGCCGTGCCCGGCATCGTAGAAAAATACATGGGCAAGGTAAACGAAAAGCTCGGCACAAGCTATCAGCTGTTCGAGTATTACGGCGCCGCCGACGCCGACCGCGTGATCATTGCGATGGGCTCCATCTGCGATGTGGCCGAAGAGGTTGTGGATTACCTCACCGCCGCCGGCGAAAAGGTGGGCCTTGTGAAGGTGCGCCTGTACCGTCCGTTTGCCGCGGATAAACTGCTGGCCGCCATCCCCGCCACCGCGAAGAAGATCGCCGTGCTCGACCGCACAAAGGAGCCGGGCGCTCTGGCCGAGCCGCTCCACCTCGACGTGATGGCCGCGTTCCGCGAGGCCGGCCGCGAGGGCACGATCATCGGCGGCCGCTATGGCCTCGGCAGCAAGGATACGCCCCCGTCGAGCGTGTTTGCCGTATACGAGGAGCTTGCGAAGGACGCCCCGAAGGAGCGCTTTACCCTGGGCATCCACGACGACGTTACCTACCTCTCGCTGGACGAAAAGCCCGCGCCCAACACTGCGGCCGAGGGCACCGTCGAGTGCAAGTTCTGGGGCCTTGGCGGCGACGGCACCGTCGGCGCGAACAAGAACTCCACCAAGATCATCGGCGACCACACCGATAAGTACATTCAGGCCTATTTCCAGTACGATTCCAAGAAGACGGGCGGCGTCACCATCAGCCATCTGCGCTTTGGCGACAAGCCCATCCGCGCGCCGTACTATATCAACAAGGCCGATTTCGTTGCGTGCCACAATCCGTCCTATGTCATCAAGGGCTACAAGATGGTAAACGACGTAAAGCCCGGCGGCGTGTTCATGATCAACTGCCAATGGACACCGGAGGAACTCGGCCAGCATATGCCGGCCGAAGCCAAGCGCTACATCGCGCAGAACAACATCCAGCTGTATACGATCAACGCCATTGATAAGGCCATCGAGATCGGTCTGGGCAAGCGCACCAACACGATTTTGCAATCCGCGTTCTTCGCGCTGGCGGGCGTACTGCCGAAGGAGGACGCGCTGAAGTTCATGAAGGAGGCCGCCTATAAATCCTTTGCGAAGAAGGGCGATGCGGTCGTCGAGATGAACTACAAGGCCATCGACGCGGGCTTTGACGCGTTTGTGAAGATCGACGTGCCCGCCGCATGGGCGAACGCCGAGGACAGCACCGCCGCCGAAGAGCTGGCCGGCAACCCCGCCACCGTCAAGATGGTAAATGATATCCTTGTTCCGGTAGACAAGATGGACGGCGACAGCCTGCCTGTCTCCGCGTTCCTGGATCACGTGGACGGCCAGTTCGAGCAGGGCGCTTCCGCCTACGAGAAGCGCGGCGTGGCCGTGAGCGTGCCCGAGTGGGACGTAGAAAAATGTATCCAGTGCAACCAGTGCGCGTATGTGTGCCCGCACGCCACGATCCGTCCGTTCGCGTTCAGCGCCGACGAGGTGGCTGCCGCGCCTGCCGCGCTGAAGGTAAAGAAGATGACGGGCAAGGGCTGCGAGGAATATCAGTTCGGCATGACAGTCTCCCCGCTGGACTGCATGGGCTGCGGCGTGTGCGTGGACGTATGCCCGGCCCCCGGCAAGGCGCTGAAGATGGTGCCGCAGGAGAGCCAGCTCGCTCAGCAGGACGTCTTCAATTACGCCGTTGCGAACGTGAGCAAAAAGGACGGCATGATGGCCGAGACCACCGTCAAGGGCAGCCAGTTCAACCAGCCGCTGCTGGAGTTCTCCGGCAGCTGCGCGGGCTGCGCCGAGACAAGCTATGCCCGCCTGATCACCCAGCTGTTCGGCGAGCGCATGTACATCTCGAACGCCACCGGCTGCTCGTCCATCTGGGGCGGCCCGGCTGCAACGAGCCCGTATACCCGCAACCGGATCTCCGGCAAGGGCCCGGCTTGGGCGAACAGCCTGTTTGAGGACAACGCCGAGCACGGCTTCGGTATGTATCTGGGCCAGAAGGCCATCCGCGATGCGCTGGCCGAAAAGACCAAGGCGCTCATCGCCGTGGAGTGGGCGGACGCCAACCTGAAGGCTGCCGCGCAGGCCTGGCTGGATACGTATGACGACGGCAAAGCCAACGGCCCGGCCGCCGAGAAGTTCGTGGCCGAGCTGGAAGCGAGCGTGCTGACAGTCGATCAGATCATCGGGTTTACCGCGAGCGACGCCGCGAAGGAGAAATTCGGCGCGGAGCAGGCTGCGAAGATGAACGCGCACGCCAACGACCTGAAGGCTAAGGGCGAAAAGTACTGCGATTGCGATGCCTGCGCACTGGGCGCGGCCATTTTGGAGCAGAAGCAGTATCTGGCGAAGAAATCCGTGTGGATCTTCGGCGGCGACGGCTGGGCATATGACATCGGCTTCGGCGGCCTCGACCACGTGCTTGCCTCCGGCGAGGACGTGAACGTTATGGTTTTCGACACCGAGGTATACTCCAACACCGGCGGCCAGGCCAGCAAGGCCAGCCAGATCGGCCAGGTGGCGCAGTTCGCCGCGGCCGGCAAGGCCATCGGCAAGAAGAACCTTGCCGAGATTGCCATGAGCTACGGCTATGTGTACGTTGCGCAGATTGCGATGGGCGCAGACAAGAACCAGACCATCAAGGCAATCGCCGAGGCCGAGAGCTATCACGGCCCGTCGCTCATCATCGGCTACGCGCCCTGCGAGATGCACGGCGTAAAGGGCGGCATGACCAACTGCCAGAACGAGATGAAGCGTGCCGTCGAGGCCGGCTACTGGAACATGTTCCGCTTTGACCCGCGCAAGAAGGCCGAGGGCAAGAACCCGTTCACCGTGGACAGCAAGGCCCCGACCGCCGATTACAAAGAGTTCATCCAGAGCGAAACCCGCTACAGCCGCCTGCAGCGCGCGTTCCCCGAGCGCGCCGAAGAGCTGTTTGAAAAGGCAGCAAACGCGGCGAAGGATCGCTACGAGTATCTGGGCAAGCTGGCGAAGCTGTACGAGTAATTTGCCCTTCGGGCAAACCGGATCGGCGCCGTCCCCCGCAAAGGGGGCGGCCCGGCAATACACAGCCAAACGCGGGCGGTACGGAATTCCGTACCGCCCGCGTTTTATCCCTCACAAAAAAGGAGAGATTGTTTTAAATGGGAAAACGGGTTTTGATCGCAGACGGCGCGCGGCAAACTCCGCTTCGGCCGTTACAGGCATGCCGCCCTTTCAGACAGCCCTTTTGATAAAACAGCCCCTTCAGCGCACCACCAGCGCACGGCGGCCCAGCTGCTCGAAACTTGCCAAAAAGGCCTGCCGGTCCACCGTGCGAACGCCCTGCAGCGGATCCATCAGTGTGCAGGTATCGCGGCCCCAGCCCATGAGCACCACACAGTGCAGGTTCAGGTAGGGCGTATACGCCTGGCCGAGGTTTTCGATGATCCAGGCAAAGCCGCCTGTATACGGCTCGGAAAAATCGAACGTCACCCATACCGCCACAGGGTCGCCGCTGCATAAGTACCGCTTTAGCCCTTCCTCCGTAATGCCCGTTACATTTAAGGCGTGCATCGAAGCGCCCTTTTCGCGCAGATACCGGTTCGCGCCCTGCACGAGAGGCGCGGCAAAGCAGTAAAAGCCGCTTTCCGTAGCCGGGTCTCCCGGATAGGCACGCTCCGGGTCCGGGCCGAGCCGCCCATAGGGCGATGCGATAAAATCCTCGCGGGGGATATATTCGTAGGCAAGCTCCATCTTGTCTGCCGCAATACCGTAATAGTTCAGCAGCGCCGCAAGGCTGGTTGCCTCGCAGCCGTTGCGCAGCTGCGGCATTTGCAAAAGCCTGGGCACCGGAAGCTTTGTCGCCCAGAGCCCGGCACACGCGCCTTCCTTTACGGCCGGTACGTTCAGGCCGCCCTGCATCTCGTCGCAATAGGCCGTTGCGGCGGCACGGCCGCCGCCAAAAAAGGCCGCAAGCACCGGTACGGCGGGCTGCTTCGGCGCGTTTGCTTCGGCGGCTGCCAGCCGGGAAAGAACAACCGGCCTTTCGGCCAAAGCCGTCTGCCGCGCCTTTTGCAAAACAAGCGGCAGCGCTCTTTGGCCAAAAGGCCCATAGGCGGCCAGGCAGAGCAGCACCACGACGGCCAGCGGCAAAAAAAACGGCCGCAAGCGGCCAAAGGGGCCGTCTGTCCGGCCTTTTGCGGCACACAGGATCCCGCAAAAACGCGGCAACCCTGCCGCGGGCCTGAACCACAGGGCGGATCGGGCCCCGTTCGGAACACCCCGATTCATTCCGGTTTCCTCCTTCGTTTGCCCCTGCCCAAAATCTGCAGCACTGTGCTCCACAGATCGCGGAAGTTCAGCGCGGCGATGCACGCAACGATCAGGCCGCACCAGATGGGCCAGTGCGGCACGCGTTTGAGCATCAGCCACGATTCCGCCGCCAGCAGGCCAAAGTTGCAGCACAGCTTTTCGGGCGCAAAATCCACACGGATGAGGCCGCGCGTATTGATGGCGCGCAGCAAAAATACCAGAAAATAGCTGACAAAGGTGGCCAGCGCGGCGCCGTTCACGCCCCAGATGGGGATCAGCTTCCAGTTAAGGATCACATTCACCGCCGCGCCCATCGCCATGGTGCCGAACGAGAGCGTCGAGCGCTTTTCCACCATATAGATGCTGTTCAAAAAATTATCAAAGCTGGAAAAGGCCGTTGCCATTGTCAAAAGCGGAATGAACTTCCACCCGATAAAATAATCCTCGCGGTAGATCATCATAAACGGCTGCGCCATCAGCACAATGCCGGACGCCGCCAAAAAGATCAGGCTCTGATAGGCGCCGAACACACGGGAAAAAAAGCGTTCGCGCTCGGCGCTGGCGCCGTCGGTAAACGCCGAGATCTGCCATGCCTCGGTGAAGATTGTGGAGACAATGGACAAAATGGTCGGCAGCTTGTAGCTCGCCCCCAAAATGGCCGTCCAGGCCGTGCCGTTCTCCAGTATCGCCGCCACAAAAAACTGGTCGCTCGCATTTGTGATCATCCAGAAGATCGACGCGGGCACCAGCGGCAGCGCATAGCGCAGCATGCGTTTTAAAAGCGCAAAATCGTAGCGTTTAAGATCGATAAAGCGCCATGTTTTGGTAATGCAGAACAAAAACAGCGCGCTCAGCCCGTCCGCGCAGATGACCGCCAGCAAATAGCCCGTGGGCCCCAGATTCAGCACGCGCAAAAACAGCGCGTAAAAGCCGCAGGTGGTGAGTGTGCACAGAATGCCGTCGATGGCATACAGGCGGTTCAGCTGGCGCGCGCGGCAGAACTGGCAGTGCAGCGTGCGCAGGCAGCTGATGAGCAGATACAGATATAAAAGCACAATGTATTCCCGGAACAGCTTGATCCGGCTTAAAAGCGGATACAGCAGCACCAGCAGCAAAAAGCCCATTCCAATGGCCGTAAGGCCGTTCATATATACGGCGCTCCTGCGCACGCCCTTTTCCAGTCCAAACCGAATGACGGCGTTTGCGACGCCAAGGCTGACAACCGGGATCAGCAGGCTCGCACACTGGTTCAGCAGCTCCTTCACGCCGTTCATTTCCTGTGTTTCAAACCAGTAGCTGAACAGCGGCGCCATCACAAAGCTCAGCAGCTTCGAGGAAAAGGTGCTGATGGCAAACAGCATTGTATTCGAGACGAGACGCTTATACTTATCCATATGCGGCCTCCTTTCGGGAAAACTGTCTCGGGAAGATCCTTTTGGAAAAAAACTGTCTCGGGAAGATCCATTGCGGAAACGAGCCGAACCGCGGCCTCGCGCCTCTCATGGGTTCCAAAGATAGAAAGCAGATATAGAATAGTATATCACAAATTTTCGGGGTTGAAAACCATCGCCCCGCATTTTGCGCATTTTTATAGGCCTGCATTGTGCGCAGTTTTGCGCGCCCCGCATTTTGCGTAATTTTACGGTTTTGTGGGCGCAGGCGCTTTCAGCAGCGTGCGGCGCGCCTTGTAATCCGGCATATACCGTGCCACCACCGCCCAGAACGCGGGGCTGTGATTCGGATGGACAAAGTGCGCGTATTCGTGCAGCACCACATATTCCGCCGCCGCGCGCGGTTTTTCGGCAAGGCGCAGGTTCAGCGTGATCTGCCGTCTGGCAGGCGCGCATACGCCCCAGCGGGTTTTCATCTGCCGCACCTTCAGCACCGGGGGCCGACCGTCCAGCACCCGCGCGAACAGCGGAAAAACGGCATCGCTCAGCTCGGTGAACAGCGCCAGCGCCTCCTCGCACGAAACGGCGCAGGGGCGCTGCGCCTCCGCCTCGGCCGCCAGCACCTGTGCGCGCGCCTTTGCGATCCATTCCGCGCGCCCGGCCACAAACGCGTCGATGCGCGCGGCCGGCGTGCGGCGCGGTGCCGATACGGCCACGCTGCCGTCCCGGCGGATGCGCAGATTGATATTTTTTACGCGCTTGCGCGCAAGCTCGTAGCACACGCCGCCCGCGCTGCGCTGCGCTGCCGGATCGTTTTGGTTCGTTTTCTTCACAGCCTCATCCCCCTTGTCCGACGCCGGCACGGCCGGCGGCATGTGGGCGTATGGAACTGCCCTTTTTGTTTTTTACCCGCAGACAGCCGCGCCGCGCGGGAACGGCAGCGCGCCCTTCCCTCCGGGCGCTGCCCCGATGCACCCGGCCAACCGTTCGGCCGGGTGCGGCGCCTCGCGCTCATCTACAGTGTACCACACAGAAAGACATTTGACAAATCCGCCAAAAAAAGCATCGTTTTTTCTCTTTGTTTGTGCTTGACAGAATACGAGATGTAGTGCGATAATAATAATCACTATCCATATTTTGTGGGTTCTGGACATACTAAACCTGTGAGCGCCAAGGCTGCCGCGGTGTATGCGCAGCGGTAAAGGCCCGGCGCTGCCTGTTTGCCTGCAAGGCTGCCCGGCCGGAAAATCTGCGGGGAAAACGCGCCAAAAAGCCTTTCCCACAGGCGTTCTGCCGCATGCGGAGCGTTCGTTGTTCAGCATCTGCGTGAGTCTGGGAAAAACAGGGATCGGGGGAAATTCATGATCAAAAGCATCATCAAGCGCGACGGGCGCATGGTACTGTACGACGAAAGCAAGATCGCATCGGCGATTTTACGGGCAATGGAGGCTGCGCAGGAGGGCAATGCCTCCGAGGCGGCTCATGTTGCAAACGCGGTGGAAGCGGCACTGGAACGGCAGGGCGGCGAGGCGCCGCCCAAGATTGAGCAGATCCAGGACGAGGTAGAGACTCAGCTGATGCGTATGGGCTTTGACGCCGCGGCGAAAAAGTTTATTTTGTATCGTGCCTCTCGCACCCGCGTGCGCGAGATGAACACGCATCTGATGAAGGTATTCAACGAGCTGACACATGCCGATGCCACCGACAGCGACATCAAGCGCAGCAACGCCAACATCGACGGCGATACGCCGATGGGCACGATGCTGCAGTACGGCAGCGAGGCCGCGAAGGATTACTATGATAAATATCTGCTCTCGCCCGAGCAGAGCCGCGCGCACCGCGAGGGGTGGATCCACATCCACGATTTTGATTTTTACGCGCTCACCACCACCTGCTGCCAGATCGATCTGTTAAAACTGTTCAAGAACGGCTTTTCCACCGGGCACGGCTTTTTGCGCGAGCCCAACGATATTCAAAGCTATTCGGCGCTGGCCTGCATCGCCATCCAATCGAACCAGAACGATCAGCACGGCGGCCAGAGCATTGTAAATTTCGATTACGGGCTTGCGCCGGGCGTAGCCAAAACCTACCGCAAGCGGTACCGCGTCAATCTGCACAAGGCGCTGGAGCTGCTGGCACCCGAGGCGGGCGTAACGCGGGACGAGGTGCAGGCGCTGCTGGAGACGTTGGCCGAAAAAGGTCTTTGCCCGCAGCTGGCCACCGATCTGGATTACCTGCGCGCCGAAACCCAGGCGCTGACGCCGCGCGTGGGCGCGGACGCGGCCAAAAAGGCGCAGGCGTTCGCGCTGAAGGAATCCGAGGCCGAAACAGAAAAGGCCACCTATCAGGCGATGGAAGCGCTGATCCACAATCTGAACACGATGCACTCGCGCGCGGGCGCGCAGACGCCGTTCTCCTCCATCAACTACGGCACCGATACCAGCCCCGAGGGACGCATGGTGATGCGCAACGTGCTGCTTGCAACGGACGCGGGCCTGGGCCACGGTGAAACGCCGATTTTCCCCATCCAGATCTTCCGCGTGAAGGAGGGCATCAACTATAACCCCGGCGACCCGAACTACGATCTGTTCCGGCTTTCGTGCAAGGTGAGCGCGAAGCGCCTGTTCCCGAACTTCAGCTTTATCGACAGCCCGTTCAATCTGCAATACTACAAGCCCGGCCACCCCGAAACCGAGGTTTCCTATATGGGCTGCCGCACCCGCGTAATGGGCAACATCTACGATCCCACGCAGGAAATTGCGAACGGCCGCGGCAACCTGAGCTTTACCTCCATCAACCTGCCGCGCCTTGCCATCGATAGCAAGGGCAGCGAAACGGTGTTCTACGAAAAGCTGAAGAGCATGATGGATCTGGTGATCCAGCAGCTGGACGACCGCTATGCGATCCAAAGCAAAAAGCGCGTGATGAATTTTCCGTTCCTGATGGGGCAGGGCGTTTGGCTGGACAGCGAAAAGCTTGGGCCGCATGACGAGGTGGGCGAGGTGCTCAAACACGGCACGCTGAGCGTCGGTTTCATCGGCCTGGCCGAAACACTGGTGGCGCTGTACGGCCATCACCACGGCGAAAGCGAGGAAATGCAGCAGAAGGGCCTTGCCATTGTGCGGTATATGCGCGAATATCTGGATGCGCGCAGCCGCCGCACGCACATGAACTATACGCTGCTGGCCACCCCGGCCGAAGGGCTTTCGGGCCGCTTTGTCGGCATGGACCGCGCGCGCTACGGTGTGCTGCCCGGTATTACGGATAGGGAATATTACACCAACTCATTCCACATTCCCGTATATTACAGCATCTCGGCCTACGATAAGATCCGCAAAGAAGCGCCCTATCACGCGCTCACAAACGCCGGGCACATCAGCTATGTGGAGCTGGACGGCGACACGGCCAACAATCTGGAGGCGTTTGAAGGCATTGTGCGCTGCATGCACGATTGCGGCATCGGCTACGGCAGCATCAACCATCCTGTAGACCGCGACCCCATCTGCGGCTATGTGGGTGTCATCGGCGAGGTTTGCCCCCGCTGCGGCCGCCGCGAGGGCGAAGCCATCCCGCCCGAGCGCATTCAGGAGCTGCGCAAGCTGTACCCCGGCGCGTTTCACCCATGCGGTTGCGAATGAGCGGCTCCGCACCGGAGAGCTTCCCTGCATCGGATCCCGATTCATTCGGGTCATCAGGATATGCTTTATCCGGATACGCTTCCCCGCCGGACAGGAAAGGCTTTTGATAAAGCATTTACAGCGGTTCCAACACAAATACCAATAGGAGGAATGTATTATGGCACAAATCGAAACAAACATCGAAGCGAAAAACGGCAAGGGCGTGGGCTTTGAGCGCATCCGCCGCATTACCGGGTATCTTGTAGGCACGCTCGACCGCTTCAACGACGCCAAGCGTGCCGAAGAGCGCGACCGTGTAAAGCACGGCATGGAGCACTGAGCCTTGGACGACGCTCTTATCAACGCGGCGGGGATCATGGAGGATTCCATCGTTGACGGCCCGGGCCTGCGCACGGCGATTTTTGCGCAGGGCTGCCCGCGCCGCTGCGAGGGCTGCCACAACCCGCAAAGCCACGCGTTCGGCACGGGAACGGATTGGACGGTGGAAGATCTCTTCGCACACATCCGCAAAAACCCCATCGTACGCGGCGTCACCTTTTCGGGCGGCGAGCCGTTCAGCCAGGCCGCGCCGTTCGCGCGGCTGGCACGGATGCTCAAAGAGGCCGGCTACGAGGTAGCCGCATACACCGGCTATACGTTCGAGGAGCTGGCAGGCAGTGGTTCGCCCGCGCAGAAGGCTTTGCTCGAAACGCTGGATATCCTCATCGACGGCGAATTCATCCTCGCGCAGCGCAATTTGGATCTGCGCTTTCGCGGCAGCGCTAATCAGCGCATTTTAGACGTGCCGCGCAGCCTTGCCGCAGGCAAGGCCGTGTGGTGCACTGCAGAGCGCTGGGTGGGCGCGCGGGAGGCCTGAGCATTGCGGCAGAGAGATATCCCCGGCGGCGGCTTGCCGCTTTTGTCCGCGCAATAAAATAAAGAACTGCAAAAAGCCTGCCCGGGCGTGATTCCCGGGCAGGCTTTTTTGCCGCAGGCTGGGGGCCGCTGTCAGCGGCTCTTTTTCGATAGGCAAAAAACCAGCCCCCGCCGTGTGGCAGGGGCTGTATGTTTGGCCTGAAATCAGTTCAGGATGGCCAGCTCGGTCTCGGGATCGAACAGGTGCAGCTTCTTCGTGTTGATCGCAACCTTCACATCGCTGCCGTTCTTGGCGGTGCTGGTGGGGTTCACGCGCGCCGTCATCTTGTAATCCTTGTACTCGAGGTACAGATAGATCTCGGAGCCCATCAGCTCGGAAACTTCAACATGCGCGGTGAGTGTGGCATCCTTGTGCTTCGCCATAAACTCGTCGTCGTCTTTGATATCCTCGGGACGAATGCCAGCCTTGATCTTCTTGCCGACATACTCGGGCAGCTTGGAGGTATCCTTCGCCGGGTCGATCAGCAGCTTATCGCCGCCCAGATCCACGAAGTAGTTGGCGCCCTCTTTGAGGAGCGTAGCATCCAGGAAGTTCATCTGCGGGCTGCCGATGAAGCCGGCCACGAACATGTTGCACGGATAATCGTACAGGTTTTGCGGCGTATCCACCTGCTGCACCACGCCGTCCTTCATTACCACAATGCGGTCGCCCATCGTCATGGCCTCGGTCTGGTCGTGCGTAACATAGATGAACGTGGTGCCCAGCTTCTGGTGCAGCTTGATGATCTCGGTGCGCATCGAGGTACGCAGCTTGGCATCGAGGTTGGAGAGCGGCTCGTCGAGCAGGAACACGGCCGGGTTACGAACCATGGCGCGGCCCAGAGCAACACGCTGGCGCTGGCCGCCGGACAGAGCCTTCGGCTTGCGGTCGAGCAGGTGCTCGATATCCAGAACACGGGCGGCCTCGCGCACGCGTTTATCAATTTCGTCCTTCGGCGTCTTGCGCAGCTCCAGACCAAACGCCATGTTCTTGTAAACCGTCATGTGCGGATACAGTGCGTAGTTCTGGAACACCATCGCGATATCGCGATCCTTCGGGGGAACATCGTTCACCAGACGGTCGCCGATGTACAGCTCGCCCTTGGAGATCTCCTCCAGGCCGGCGATCATACGCAGGGTGGTGGATTTACCGCAGCCGGAAGGGCCTACGAGGATGATAAACTCTTTGTCCTCGATTTCCAGATTAAAATCGGAAACCGCGGTAACATCGCCCGGATAGATCTTGTAAATGTGGCGCAAACTAATGCCTGCCATGGGAATCTACCTCCATATGCTTTGTATTTTATTGATATTGCTTGACGGACTCTTCCGTCGATACTATAATCATAACAGAGGTTTGTGCGAATTGAAATGGTAAAATATTGATATGGAGTGGAGATTATTGCTTTTTGATCCAAACCTTGTTTGCGCACCGGTATTTTGCCGGCAGGCCGAGGGAGAGCAGCCCGCCGCGTTTCCCCGGGCGCCTTTTGTGGTGGTGCTGGTAAGCAGCGGCCGCGCCGCGCTGACGGCGGACGGCAAGCCGGCGCTGCTGGCAGCGGGCGGTTTGCTGCTGGCGGCGGATGTCTCTGTGGAGGCCACGCCCGCCGGGGCCTGTCACCTGCTGGCGGCAGGCTTTTCCGGCACCGCCGCCGTCGCGCTGGCCGGCGCGCTGGCCGAGCCGCTTACCAGCGACTGCGGCGCCTGCCCGCTGGCGGCGCAGCTGCTGGGCGAGCTGGCGGCGCACCTGCCGGCCGGCGCGGCGTCTGCAAATAGCGCAGGCGGTATGGAACGCGCGGGCACCGCGGGGGAAGACACCGCCTGCGACGAAAGAAGCGCAGAAAGCATCCCACAGGCCGCAGCGGAAACCGGCGCGCTGTGCTACCGCATTCTGTGCGCGCTGGCCGGCGCGGATACGGCAGCGCCGCGCCTGCCGCCGCTGGTGGCCGACGCGGTGCTGGCCATCCGCCAGAATTACGCGGGCCTTTATGGCGTAGAGGAATTGAGCGATCAGCTCGGCGTGAGCAAAAGCCATCTGGTGCGCGTATTTTCCGCCGAAATGGGCATGGGCCCAGGGCAATACCTTACGGCCGTGCGCATCGAGGCGGCCAAATCTCTGCTGGCGCGGCGCGATTATCCGCTGGAGGTGGTGGCCACGCTGTGCGGCTTTTCGGGCGCGAATTACCTGTGCAAGGTGTTTAAAAAGCACACAGGGCTTACGCCCGCCGCCTTCCGCGTACAGAACGCGGGCCAGCCGCAGGGACACGGCGGCGCGGTAAGCGAGCTGGAGCAAAGCCTGTATACGTGATCCCCTTCACAGTTCCTCGCGGAATGGTTTTCAATCTGCTCGCGGATCGCCGCCGCGCCAAAAAGCAGCCGCAGCATTTTGTGCAAAAGAAAAATGTTTTCACCCCCTTTTCATCCCCTGCAAAATGCGGTATGATAAAGGAAAGGCCCCGGCGCGGCCACCGTTTGCGGCGCGCCGAAGCAGCGCGCCGCTTCCCGTTCAGAGGGCAGCGCGCTGCTTCCCCATTCGGAAAAGGGTTTGAAAAAGGAGTGTTTTTTATGAAAGTAATCGTGACAAGCAGCTACGACGAAACCTGCGCGGTCATCGCCAATATGATTAAGGATCTTGTCAACGAAAAGCCCAACGCGAAGCTGGGCCTTGCCACCGGCGGCACGCCCGTGCCCATTTATCAAAAGCTCATCGAGATGAACAAGGCGGGTGAGGTAGATTTTTCGCGCGTGCACACGGTGAATCTGGACGAATACTGCGGCATCCCCGGCACGCACGGCCAAAGCTACCGCTATTTTATGGATACGAACCTGTTCGATCATATCAACATCGATAAGGCCAACACCTACGTGGCCAGCGGCATGGGCGATGCCGAGGCCAACGCCCGCGCGCTGGAGGAGAAGGTGCGCGAGGGCGGCGTGGCCGATCTGCAGCTGCTGGGCATCGGCAATAACGGGCATATTGCGTTCAACGAGGCGGGCGATCACCTCGTCTCTGTCGCGCACATCGAACAGCTGACGGAAAGCACCATCAACGCCAACGCGCGCTTTTTTGAAAAGAAAGAGGATGTTCCCACCACGGCCATCACTATGGGCATGGGCGATATCCTCGCCGCAAAGCAGGTGGTGCTGGCGGCCACGGGTCTTGCGAAGGTTCCGGCCATCCGCGGCCTTGTGATGGATGACGTCATCACCACGCAGAACCCCTCTACGCTTTTAAAGCTGCACGCAAACGCCGTTGTCGTCATCGACCGTGAGCTGGCCGAAGCCGTAGGGTACAAGGGCTGAGTGTTTTTTCTTTCGGATCAAAACGCACAGAAAGGGCGGATCCTGAACGCACCGTGTTCAGGATCCGCCCCTTCTTTCTCGCTTATGCTCCGTCCGCTGCCTCATCCGCGCGCTGCAGCGGCGGCAGCGGCGGCGCGGCGCTCCAGCGGGGGCGCTGCTGCTCGTACTGCCCGGCAATCCACGCGCAGGCGGCCGCAAGGCCGTCTGTGTCCGGCGCAAAATCGGCAAAGGTCTTTGCGGCTTCGTCCGTCTTTTCAAAGCACCACGGCAGCGGCCACACGCAGGCGCGCAGCACATCCCCCTCCATGCCAAGGCGGTACCACATGCCGCCGCAGCTGCCGGAAAAGCTTTTGTTTGCGTTCAAATAGACAAGGCTCGGCGCCGCAACCGTAATTTCTTCCATTGGGTTCCTCCGTTCCGGCAGAAAGCGAGATCACAAAGCGAAATATCGGTTCCGCTATGCTGTGCGGATCCGGCTTTTTTGCAATTCCCCTTTCCGCCATTCTACTATAGCATACCCCGTGCCGAAAATCCACTGTTTTCTCCCGTACCTTTTTGTACCGGAATCCATGGAAGAGCATAACCCTGAAACGGCAGGAGGGCTGATTGAGGTTTCGTCCTCTGCTGCAACGGGCAAATATCCTGCGCTTTGTTTCGGGCTGGAAGTTACAGCGGGGAGCTTCCCGCCCGCCTGCGCGTTTCCCGCTCAGCCCGGCACAGGGCCGAGCGTTGTGCCGGGGTAATAGACGGCCAGAATCTCCTGATAGGTTTTTCCCGTCAGGGCCAGGGCGTTCGCGCCGTATTGGCTTAGCCCCACGCCGTGGCCGTAGCCGTGCGTTGTAACGGCAAACAGATGCTCGTCCGTCCATGCAATGGTAAAATCACGGCTGCGCAGCCGCAGGGCGCTGCGCACAGCCGTTCCGCTGCAGGAGACGCCGCCGATGGAAATGCTGTGCACGTAGCCGGCGGCCGTCCGCTCGATCGCGCCGATCCAGTTCGCCGCGTCCCCCACAAGCTCCAGATCCGGAAACACCATGTTGATATCCTGTGCCAGCTCCTGCTTTGTGAGGGTGAACGACTGCTCATAATCCGGGCTGGTGAGGTCGAGCATGGAGTCCACCGAGACCAGATACGGCACCTCCGAGCCCCAGATGGCGGCGGCCGATTCCGTCTGCCCGTTCGAGATCGCGTGATAGCACGCGAGGGCGGGCTGTCCCTCGTACAGCAGCACCTCGTCCAATACGGAATCCACCACCGAGTACAGCCGGGCGCGGTTTGCCTCGAACGCATCGCCCCACATGGCGCGCATCACCGTCTCCGTCAGGTATCCGATGCGCTGGTCGGGGTTTGCGCTGAAATAGGCGCCCTTCAGCACCGGGTCGTTCGGGTCGGCCTGCGCTTTGCACGCCAGCGCATAGCTGTGCGCGGCGACGGCCTGCGCGCGCAGCGCCTCGTCCGGATAATCGATGGGCATCTCCGCCGCCACCGCGCCGCGCACAAATTCCCGCACCGGCACCTCCCGCACCTCGCCGCTGCGCTCGTCCAGAATACGAAGCGGCGCCTCCTCTACGGGCAGCGCGTCGGATACAGCGGGCGGCTGCGGCTCTGCCGGCATCGAGGCCGAACCCGAGGGCACCGGCGGCAGCGTCTGCACGGCAGAGGCGGACGCGGCTGCCTGCTCCGGCAAAAGCAGCGCCGTCATCGGCAGCAGATAGATCAGCGCGGCAAACAGCAGCACAAGCGGCACGGTTTTTTTCATATCCATTCCCCCATTTTTTACATACGCGTTCGGCAAAGCCCGCATTCCGGAGCGGGCAGTGCTTTTGTTTTGCTCAAAAGTGCCGTCCAGACCGGCACAGCCTGTCTGCCTTTCGGGATTTCTTCGGCACTTTCCTTGTTTTTTGCATCATATGCCTGTATAATAAAAAATATGACGGCCGAATGGGCGGCCGCCGCGGCTCGGGGAACGAAGCCGCCGCACAGCACGGCTCTGGGGAAGGGGGCCGCGCGCCAAAAAAGAGGGGAACAAAATGGGAAAGGAAGGGACGATATGACAGAACAGACACAGCGGATCCGGATGGAGGCCATCGCCTATCTGTGCGAGGAGTATCTGAAGAACAACTTCATTGATCCGGAAACAGGCGAACGGCTTGGCGTAAAGCGCGGCTTGCGCAACCCGGACGGCACGGGCGTGCTGGCGGGCCTGACAAACGTATGCGACGTGGTCGGCTACGATTGGGAGGATGGTAAACGCATCCCCACCGAGGGCAGGCTGATCTACCGCGGCATCAACGTAGAGCAGCTGGTCTGCGCCGCGCAGAGGGAAGACCGCTTTCTCTTCGAGGAAGTAATCTGGCTGCTGCTGTTCGGCAGCCTGCCCGACGCCCGGCAAACGGCGTCGTTTTTGCGCGTGCTGGAGGCCTATCGCGAGCTGCCGGAGAATTTTGCCGAGGATATGATCATGAAGGCGCCTTCGCCGAACATCATGAACAAAATGGCGCGCAGCGTGCTGGCGCTTTATTCGTATGACGACGACCCCGAGGGCCTTTCGCTGCAGAACATTATGCGGCAGAGCATCGCGCTGATTGCCAGCCTGCCCTCCATCATGGTGAACGCCTACCAGATCAAACGCCGCGTGTACGACCGGCAAAGCATGTACCTGCATCTGCCGCAATCCGGCCAGAGCACAGCGGAGCATATTCTTGCCACCTATCGCGCAGACCAGCAGTTTACGCGCGAGGAGGCAAAGCTGCTGGATCTGTGCCTTGTGCTGCACGCAGACCACGGCGGCGGCAACAACTCCACGTTTGCGTGCCGTGTGCTCTCCAGCTCCGGCACGGATACCTATTCCGCCATTTCGGCGGCCATCGGCAGCCTGAAGGGGCCGCGGCACGGCGGCGCGAACCACAAGGTGATGGAAATGCTCGACGGCATTCTGGCCCAAGTGGCAGACCCCTGCGACGAGATGCAGCTGGCAGATCACCTGCGCCGCATTCTGCGCCGCGAGGCGGGCGACGGCAGCGGGCTCATCTACGGCATGGGCCACGCGGTGTATACCAAAAGCGATCCGCGCGCGGTGATTTTGCGCCGCAACGCCGCGCATCTGGCCAGGGAAAAGGGCTTTGAACGCGAATTCCGTGTGCTGTGCGCCATCGAGCGCATCGGCCCGGCCATCGTCGAAGAGGTAAAGGGCACCAAAAACGTCTGCGCAAATGTCGATCTTTTCTCCGGTCTTATCTACCGCATGCTCGGCATCAGCGAGGATCTGTTTACCCCGCTGTTTGCCATCAGCCGCATCCCCGGCTGGTGCGCGCACCGCGTGGAGGAGGTTGTATTTGCAAACCGCATCATGCGCCCGGCCTATAAGTATATCGGGCAGGAACAGGAATATCTTCCGTTAGAGGAACGCGTATGAAACGAATCTACTGCGCCGGCGCGCTTGTCTTCAGCCTGCTGCTGGGCGTGATGCGCGCGGCAGATCTTTTTTGGAATACCGATGCCGAAACCGGATTTTTGCGTTCCGGCAGTGTTGCGCTCCGCTATGCTTTCATGCTGTTCTGCACGCTGCTGATTTTGCTGGCCGGGCACTCTGTCCCGCTTGGGCAGCCCTGCGGCCTGCGGGCAGAAAACGCCCCGTGGATGCGCAGCAGCAACCTTCTGTTCATTCCGCTGGCCCTTTGCTGCGAGCTGTACGGTTTTTTGTTCCTGTTGAATCGTGTTTTCGGTGTGCCGGTTCGCACACATACCAGCCGCCACGCCATGGATCATCTGCGTCTTTATTATCTGCGGCAGTTTGCAGATGGCGTGCACGCGGCACTGTTTGTGGTTTTTGGCATCTGGTGCCTCTTCCTGTTTTTTGAAAACCTTACCCGCATCCTTCACGGCCAATGGATGCTGACATTCGGCATGCTCGGCAGCACAGCATTTTATCTGCATACTGTGCTGTGCTTTATCGAGCGGCCCTCCAGCCTGTTCCGCACCGTTCCGGTGGTGCATATCCTTTCGGCGCTGTCGGGGCTGCTGTTTGTTACGGCACTTTTGCGCGCGCTGTACCTGCCTTATTCGTTCCATACGGCACGCGCGCTGTGCCGCAGCGGGCTGCTCTCGTTTTTCTTCTGCACGTGTCTTGCCCTGCCGCAGGCCGTGTGGCAATTTGTTCTGGGCGGCGCGGCGCTTGCCCCGCTGATCCTGGCTGTCGGCTTTGGCTGCCTTGGCCTGGCGGGCGCCGCCTGCGCCCGCTGCACGGCGCGGGTGCGGGAGTGGGAATCGCCGCCTTGAGCGCTGTAAAATAACAGATCGGCGTCCCTTTTGGCTTACGTTCGCCAGAAGGGACGCCGATTTTTGCGCCCTGTTTTTGGATGACTGTGCAGTATGGCCTGTGCCGCAGAACAGCATTCCCGCCGTCCGGCGCAGGGCCTTGCCGCCGCGGCCCCCCTCGGCGCGCGGTAAAGGCCGCCGTGCCGGCAGGCCCAAAAGCCCGCGTGTGCCCGCCCGCGTGTGCATCCGCCTTGCTTTTGGGCAGCCTCTACAGCTTCCATTCGCCTTTTGAGGCCGATTGAATGCGCATTGTGCCGTCCTCGACATGAAAATAGAGCGTGCGCCCAAAATTTTTGCCCGTATCGTCGGCGATGATCGGAATGCTCAGCTTTGCCAGCGCCTGGCGCGCCGCCAGCACATTGCGCTGGCCCACATCGGAAAGCGCCGGCTTGCCCACCGCGGCAAACATCTGCGCGCCACCCGCGATCTTTGCCTTGATAAAGCGGCGGTTGGCGCCCATTGCCTCCATCTTGCGCAGCAAAAGCGGAATGGCGCTGTCTGCAAACCGAAACGGTGTTGTCAGCGGCTTTTGGCCGGTGCTGTCGGGCAGCAAAATATGCGAAAGGCCGCCCAGCTTGGCGTGCGGGTCATACAGGCAGATCCCCACACAAGAGCCCAATGCAAATGTTACGAGGATATCGGGCGCGTGCGCCACTTTCTGGTCCGATATCCCTACCCTGATCGTATTGCTCACAAGTCTTCAATCCCCAATGCCGTCATAATTTTCTGTAATGATTCCACATCTGGAAGCATTAAAATATGGTTGGAAGCACTCGTATTGTTTCCCTGCAGTTCATTTTGGATCATAATGATCTTATCGCTGATATTGGCGTAATGGATGGCCGGAACGCTGAGAATCGCGCCAAGCATATCAATGCTCATGCTCGGCACCGAAAGGTTGATGCGCATTTCGGTCATTGAGGCGATGGCGTTTACATAGGAGGCCGCCATGATGTTGCCCACCTCGGTAAGCGCGGAATTGCTCACGGGATCCTCGGGATCAAACGTCTCGGTATCCTCGCCCATCAGCGTGTTGATCATCATGTGTGCAAAATCCTTTTCCAGCAAAAACATGATCATTCCGTTGATGTCCCCGTCAAAGGAGAGCAACAGGCCCACGATCATATTCTCCGGGCCGCCCATTGCTTCCATTGCGGTCTCGTAGTCCAGAATCTTCACCGTCGGCACCGAAATGTCGATGGGCGTGGCCAGCATCTCGGCCAGCGCCATTGCGGCATTCCCCGTGCCGATGTTGCCCATTTCCCGCAAAACGTCAAGCTGGATCTCATTCAGGTCATTGTAATCGTTCAATGCCATTCTCTACTCTCCTTCATATTATCTTAGATTGTTGACGATCTCCTCCATCTGATCTGAAGTTTGCACAACACGCGCACTTAACTGATAGGCCCGCTGTGTGACGATTAGGTTTGTCATCTCGTCGGCCAGATGCACACCGGAATTTTCCAGCGCCTGCTCGCGAATAAGATATTCCTGCGCCGGACGCGCCGTGCCGGAATTGTCCGATTCGCGGAAGGAGGTGTTGTTGATGGATTCCAGCCCATACGGATTATCGAACGCAAATACGCCGATCTGATCCTTCAGGCCGGAATAATCGTACTGATCGTTAGACAGCTTTTTCACGGTGATATGGCGGCCGTTGCTGTCCAGCACATACCGGCCCTGGTCATCTACCAGAAAAGCATTCCGTCCCTCGATGCTCAGGTCAAACGCGCCGTTGCGCGTATACACGCGCTCACCGTTCAGTTCCTCCACGGCAAAAAAGCCGTCTGTCATCAGCGCAAAATCCAGCGCGCGGTAGGTTTGCTGAATAGGCCCCTGCCCATAGATTAAATCGGCCGAGCTCATCTTTACGCCGTGGCCCTGCAAGGGCTTTTCGTCGTTTGTGTACATCTGCGTATACAGCAGATCGTCAAACTCCGGCCGTGTGGGCTTATAGCCCGTGGTGTTGACGTTGGCAACATTGTTCGCCACCTGATCCAGTGCGGCCTGATGCGCTACAAGGCCGGATGCACCGTTGTAAAAGGCGATGTTCATCGATTCTTCCCCGCTCCTTTCTTTTTGGAAAAGACTGTCTGAAGGCAGCGCGGGAGCGCGGCTCCCGGCAAATGCGGTTTTTTCAGACAAGCCGTAAAAACCGCTTACAGCGCGGCAATCTGCGCGGCCGCCTGCTGGTTCACCCTATCCAGGATCTGCAGCGCCGTGCTGCACGATTGAAACGCGCGCTGCGCTTCCATCATCATGGTATACTCGCGGTTCATATCCAGATTGGATTTTTCCAGCCACTTCTGTACCAGGGTGCTTTCTTCGGCCGTGCGTCCCTCGGCCTCGCCGGCAAACCGGAACAGCGAATTGCCCACGCGCTCCACCGCTTCGTCCTCGCCCGGCACCACCACGTCCAGCGTATCAATGTACTGGCCGTCCGCGCCGTAGATCTCGCCGTTCGCATCCACCACAAAGGAGGACGAGCCGTTCAGATCAATCTCGCCCCGGCGGCCCAGCACGCGGCCCACGCCGCGCAGCACCAGAAAGCCCTCTTCATCGATATCAAAGTTGCCGTTGCGCGTGAGGTAAACGGCGCCTTCCTCGGTGGCGGCAGTCTCTGTGTTTTCCAGATCGGTGGCGCCGGCGTTTTCGTTCACCTGCACGGGCGCGGCCTGAATGCGAAAAAAGCCCTCGCCGTTGATGGCAATGTCCATCGGGCGCCCCGTTTCTACAAGCGAATCGGAATCGTAGCGCGTGGGCGCCTCGGATACAACCGTGATGGGAACGGCCGTGCCGATGCGGGTGTCCTTGCCGTTTTCCACACGCAGCAGCTGCTCCTCAAAGGTGGTGGCGATCAGCCGCGACGCCTTATACCCCGGCGTATTTGCGTTTACCAGATTGTTCGAAAGTACACTGATGGCGCGCTCCTGCATTAAAATGCCGGAGGCAATGGTGTAAAAGCCCTGGTACATGGTGGTTCATCCTTTCCTGTAGTCGCTCAGCGCCGCACGCAGGTGCTGTACCGCGCTTTTTTTAATCAGGCAGATCCGCTGCTCGCTCACGCCCATTACCTCGCCGATCTCCCGCAGCTTCAGATGCTCGTAATAGTACAGCGAGATCACCGTTCGCTCCTGCTCCTTCAGGCTGTCGATAGCATCGGCCAGCGCCTTGCGCAGCTCGGCGTTGTCCGTCAGCGCAATGGGGTCGTCCTCGTCGGCCACGTCGCAGTATTCCAGCTGCTGCTGGTTCAGCGCGTCCGAATCGGCCGCGGCGGCGTAATCGCCCGCCAGCTCCGCCATTTGCTTGAGCAGCTCTTCAAACGAGATGCCAAGATACGCGGCCACCTCTTTTTTGGTAGGGTAGCGGCCCAGCGTCATCGAAAGCTTGTTCTGCGCGTTTGCAATCTGGATCTCGTTGCGGCGCATGCGGCGCGGCAGATAATCCTGCTTGCGCACATAATCAATAATCGCCGAGCGCACCTTGGTATACAGATAGGCTGTCAGATTGATCTCGCTGTCAAAATCGTATTTTTCCAGCCCCTCCAAAATTGCCACCATGCCCTGGTTGACAATATCCGCATTGCCGGCGAAGCGGTAATAGGTGGTATACAGATTGGCGGCCACAGATTCCGCAATGGTTGCGTACTGCAGCGCCAGCGCGTTGCGCACCTCCGGAGAGCGCTCGGCACGATAGAGGTTCAGCAGCGCCTCCGTGCTTAATGTCTCCGGTTTTGGCAGCCCGGATTTTAACGCCACGTTCCTCTATCCCCCCTTTCGGTAAAACTGTTTTCTCAGGCGATGGAAATATTGCCCAGCGCCTGGATCTTGATATCGGTATCGATCTCGTTGAACGAAAGGATCGTTACGCGCATGCTGAACTGATCCAGCAGCCGCTTAAAATACAGGCGCACGATGGGCGAGGTGAGGATGATGGCCACCTGTACCAAATCCTTCACCTTGTCGATCTCGCGGCTGGTGGCTGTGATGATATCCTGGATCTCCTTGGGCTCCAGCGCCAGATACGAGCCGTTCTCCACCTTTTTTACCGAGCCGAGGATCATGTTCTCGATGGCGGCGTCGAGGCTGATTACCTTCATCTGCCCGGAATCGGCAAAGCGGTGCGTGATGGTGCGCTTCAGCGCCTGACGCACCTGCTCGGTGAGCATATCCATATCCTTTACGCTGGTGCCGTAATCGGCCAGCGTCTCCAAAATCGTCTCCATATCGCGCACGGGCACGCCCTCGCGCAGCAGGTTGCACAGAATCTTCTGCAGCGTGCCCACCGAGACGATGGTGGGAATGGTATCGTTCACCAGCGCCTCGCTGGTTTTGCGCAGGTTGGCCAGCATGTTGTTTACCTCCTGCCGGCTCAAAAGCTCGTTGGCGTGCGATTTGATCACCTCCGAAAGGTGCGTGATCATCACCGAGGAGGCGTCGATAAGCGTATATCCGGCCATCTCGGCCTGCATGCGCTTATCCTCACTGATCCATTTTGCCGGGATGCCGAACGCCGGATCAACCGTATCAATGCCGTCGATGGTGTTGTCGCCGCCGTCCGGGATCAGGCCCAGATAATGATCCACCAGCACCTCGCCCATCGCCACCTGCTCGCCCTTGATGTTGATGACGTACTGGTTCGGGTTCAAAAGGCCGCTGTCCTTTACACGTACCGAGGGGAACACAAGGCCCATTTCCGTGGCGAACTGCTTGCGGAACATGACAACGCGATCCATAAAATTGCCGCCGCTGCTCTCGTCGATCAGCGGGATGAGGCTGTAGCCGAATTCCATGGAAATGGGGTCTACCTTCAAAAGGCCGTACACGTTATCAATGTTGCGGTAGAAGGCCGCCTCGCTCGTTACCTCTTCCGTTACGGCGGGGCCCTCGGCCGCAGCGGGCTTTTTCGAGGCGTTGCGCAGCAGCACAAGGCCCAGCACGAGCAAAATGGTGGACATTACGATGATCTGCGGCGCGGGGAAGCCGATGAAGATGAGCATCGCCATGGCAATGGCCGCCATAATCAGCACCAGAGGCTGCGAGAGGAACTGCGAAGAGACGTCCTCGTTCAGGTTGTTGTCCGAGGCCGAGCGCGTCACGATCATACCGGTGGCCACCGAGATGAGCAGCGCGGGGATCTGGCTCATCAGGCCGTCGCCCACCGTGGCGATGGAATACGTCTGCATGATCTCGCCGATCGAGCCCTGCCCGCCCACCATGCCAATGATGATGCCGCCGATGAGGTTGATGAACGTTGTGACGAGCGACATAATGGCGTCGCCCTTCACGAACTTCGTGGCGCCGTCCATCGAGCCAAAGAAATCGGCCTCGTCCTGTATTTTTTTGCGGCGTGTGCGCGCCGTTTCCTCGTCGATGAGGCCGGAGCTGAGGTCGGCATCAATGGCCATCTGCTTGCCGGGCATGGCGTCCAGCGTGAAGCGGGCGGATACCTCGGCCACGCGCTCGGAGCCCTTGGTGATGACAAGGAACTGCACCAAAACGATGATCAGGAATATGATCAGACCCACAACGACATTGCCCTGAATGACGAACTCGCCGAAGGTGGCAATCACCTCGCCGGCATAGCCGCCGTTCGTGAGGATCTTACGCGTGGAAGAAATGTTCAGCGCCAGCCGGAACAGCGTCGTAATCAGCAAAAGCGACGGAAAGATGGAAAACTCCATCGCCTCGCGGATATACATCGTCATCAGCAGAATGACGAACGACAGCGTAAGATTTACGATGAACATGAAGTCCAGGATCGCGGTTGCCAGCGGGATGATGAGCAGGAAGATGATGCCGATCACCATCGCCGAAACCACGTTGTTGAAGAGCTTCAAATCAAGTCAGATCCTTTTTCTTTAGGTTATACACAAACGCGAGCACCTCTGCTACCGGCTGATAGAACCGATCTGGGATCTCTGCGTTCAATTCGACATTTTCGTACAGGCCGCGCGCAAGGGGGCGGTTTTCCGTTACAACAATATCATGCTCCTCGGCCACGGCAACAATGCGCAGCGCAAGGCTGTCCTGTCCTTTGGCAATTACCACCGGCGCGCGGTGATGCGCGGGGTCGTACTGCAGCGCAACGGCGTAATGCGTCGGGTTACGGATAACGACATCGGCGTTCGGCACGTTCTGCATCATGCGGCGGCGGGCCATCATGTTCTGCTTTTCGCGGATCTTGCCCTTTACCTGCGGGTCGCCCTCGGTTTGCTTATACTCCTCCTTAATCTCCTGCTTGCTCATGCGGAGATTCTTTTCGTATTCCCACCACTGATAAAGATAATCGAACGCCGCCACAAAGGCCATAATGAGCGCCGCTTTTTTTACGATCTGCATCACCGCCGCGCCAACGGCGACGCCGGCCTGCACAATCGTCATATCCATCAGCCGGGGAATGAGCGGAAGCTGATTTTCCAGCTCCTGATAGATTACAATGCCGAGGATGACGATCTTGAGTATGGATTTTAAAAGCTCGATCAGCCCGCGCAGCGAAAACAGCTTTTTGATGCCCTGAATGGGGTTCATCCGGCTGAATTTGGGCTTGAGCGCCTCGAACGAGACAAGGCCCCGCGTCTGCGCGACGGTGCTGATGCACGAGGCAAGCGCGCCGATCATCAGCACCGGCAGGATGGTAGCGGCAAAGCACAGGCACACCTTTTGCAAAAACTGATTCATATCCGTCATGCCGAGCACTTCTTTTGTGCCCGAAAGCGCGATAAAATCCGTCATGGCGGCTTCGATGCCGGAAACGATCCACGGGCCGAGCAGCTGCAGGCTGAAGAACACCGCCAAAAGCGAAAGGAGCGTACCCACCTCGCTGCTTTGAAAGACATTGCCCTTTTTTCGTTCGTCCTGTTTTCGCTTCGGGGTTGCTTTTTCGGTTTTTTCGCCTGCCAAGCCGATCCCCCGTTTCGCGGCCGTAAATTTTGGGCGTGCGGGGCGGCAATGTCCCCACGGCCCAAGGCCCTGCAGCAAACGCCTGCCGTACCCAATGCGGCAGATCCGGCGCGGCGCCGCCCGGCCGGCAAAGCCGCCGGCGGCCGGGCCGCAGCCCGCCCTGGCGCAAAGGCTACTGCATCAGCACATACAAAAGATCCTGCGTGCGCCGCAGCATGGTCTCCATATAACTGGACAAAAAGCTCGAAACCGCCGGCACAAAGGCAAACAGCAAAAACAGGCCCAGGATCATTTTTAGCTGAATGTTGATGACAAACACGTTAATCTGCGGAATGAACTTCATCAAAATACCCACCGCAAATTCCAGAATCAGCTCCATCCCAATGAACGGAATTGCCAGTTGGAACGCCAGCTGGAATGCGTAGCCGAACAGCTCGAGCACACTCTGCGCGACGTTCTGCGTTAGGATGCCCCGCCCGAGCGGAATGAAGGTGAACGACGTGCTGAACAGCCGAATGAGGATGAGGTGGCTGTTTGTGGCGAACAGGTACATGATGAAAAACAGGTTGAGAAAGCTGCTGGATACAGACATCTGGATGTGGGTATTGGGGTCGAACGCCTTTGCCATCGAAAGGCCGAACGCCATATCCATCTGGTCGCCCGCGAAGATAAGCATATAATAGAAAAGCTGGAAGACCGTTCCGCAGGCAAAGCCCACCGCCAGCTCCCGCAGCATCGCGAGCATCATATCCGCGCCCGTCCACTGTGCAAACTGTGCGGCGGGAAAGGCGGGCGCCGCCAGCAGCGTAAGCGCGCCGATGATCCCCACGCGCGCCGGCGCGGGAAAGCCCCTGCGGCTGAAGACCGGGTTAAACGCCAACATGCCTGTAAAGCGCAGGAACACCAGCATCAGCACCGGCAGCTGTTCGTACAATGTTTCTCCCATAGGCATCGTCTACAGCATCATCATGCGTGCAAAAAGCTCGTTGACATAATCGTTCATCACCGTCATCATCCACGAGCCCAGCACCAGCAGCAGCAGCGCAATGGCAAGCACCTTCGGCACAAAGGTGAGCGTCTGCTCGTGAATCTGCGTGGCAGCCTGAAAAATCGCAACCACAAGGCCGATGGCAATGCTTACAAGCAGCAGAGGCGCCGAGAGCTTCAGCGCCACCAAAAGCGCCCCCTGCAAGATGTCCATCACCTGTCCCTGCGTCATTTGCGGTTCCCTTTCTTTGTGCGCAAGCCTGCGCCGTATCGGTCCGCCCTGTGCGTCCGCGCCTTTGGGAAGCCTGCCGGAGCAACAGGACGGTAAGATCAAAAACGAAGCGTCTTTTCGCGCCGCTCCGCAGCGCAGGCGCGCCGGACAAGGGGCTGCAAGGAAGAAAAGCGCCACGGCATGGGGGCGGCTCTGCGGGCAGCTGCCCTATGTGTGAAAGCTGCGCACCAAAGCGCTGAACAGCTGGCCCCAGCCGTCCACCAGAACAAACAGCATGATCTTGAACGGCAGCGCGATGGTGGTGGGTGGCAGCATGACCATGCCCATAGACATCAGCGCGCTCGAAACCACCATGTCAATGATGAGGAACGGGATAAAAATCATAAAGCCCATCGTGAACGCGCGCTTCAGCTCGCTGGTGGCAAATGCCGGCACCACGATCGTCAGGCTCAGCTCCTTCAGCGCCTCGTTGTCGGGCGCTTCGTCGAACTCGAGGCCCGTGCGGTCTTTTGCAATGGCAAGGAACAGGTTGATATCCTCGACATAGGTCTCCTTGAGCATAAACTCCTTCAGCGGCCCCTCGGCGCGCTCCAGCGCCTCTGCCTGCGTAATCTCGCCCGCGCGGTACGGCTCGTAGGCCTGCTCTTTGATCTGGGTGAGCACCGGGCTCATGATAAGCAGCGTTAGGAACAGCGCAAGGCCGATGAGCACCTGGTTGGGCGGAGATTGCTGCGTGCCCATTGCGCTGCGCACAAACGACAGCACAATGATGATGCGCAGAAAGCTGGTGACCATGATGAGAATGGAAGGCGCCAGCGCCAGCAGCGCCACCAAAAGCAGCGCGTCCAGCAGGCCGAAGGAACGGCCTGCCTCGCCCGAGCCGAGATCCACGGTAAAAATCGGCTCCGCATAGGCGGAAATACAGAGCAGCGGGATCAGGAGGGCCACACACAGCGCGGAAGCCGCCAGGCGCTTTGCATATTTTTTCAGCAGCGCCCTACGCCTCGCTTGTGTCTGCGTTTCCTTCATCGGCGCTCCCCTTTCCTTTCTTTTGCTCCAGCGCGCTTTTCAGCGCGGCAAGGAACGCGCCGCCCTGCGGTACGGGCGGAGGCTCCGGCAGCGCGTCGGCGTCCAGCTCCTCTAACCTTTCAATGTGGTGCGCGGTAACGCCCAGCAAAAGCACCTTGCCGGCGGCCTTTACCACCAAAAGCTGCTTTTCCTGCCCAAGGCTCATGCGGTCGAGCACCTCTACCATGCGCCCCGCACCGGAGGCGGCGTAGCCGCGCCCCAAAAGCCTTGCAGCCCAATACGCCAAAAACAGGATGAGGAAAAATCCCCCCAGCATGCCGATGAGGGAAAGCACATCCCCTGCCTGCATCGTTTAGCCCAGAATCGTGGAAACGGTTTTCAGCAGACGGTCCGGCTTGAACGGCTTTACAATAAAATCGAGCGCGCCCAGATTGATGGCCTCGATGACCATCGCCTCCTGGCCCATGGCCGAACACATTACGACCTTCGCGTTCGGGTCGATCTCTTTAATGGCCTTCAGCGCCTGCAGACCGTCCATCTCCGGCATTGTGATATCCATTACCACCAGGTCGGGGTGCTCTTTCGAGAACTGCTCCACGGCCTGCGCGCCGTTGCCGGCCTCCACCAGCTCCTCGTAGCCGGCCTTTTTCAGAGCGTTCTGCACGGTTGTGCGCATAAACACCGCGTCGTCTACTACCAAAATCTTCTTGCCCATTACTTTTATCTCCTTTTCCTTGATTGAGGATACCGAATCGATTTATTTCTTCAGGCGGGCTCCTGCCCGCCGGGATACCTGGGAAAGCTTCTGCAGGGCGGCGCTTACACGCCCTCCTCCTTCAGGCTTTCCATCAATTCCTTCGTGCCCACGATCTCTGTAATGCGAACGCCGAAGTTATCGTCGATCACCACCACATCGCCGTGCGCCAGCAGACGGCCGTTTACCATAATATCCACGGGCGCGCCGGCCTGCTTGTTCAGCTCAATCACCGTGCCCTGGCCAAACTCGACAATATCCTTGATCTTGCGCTTGGCCTTGCCGATCTCGACAGAGACGTCCAGATTTACGCCGAGCAGCAGATCCATATTGCCGCCGGAGGCGGCGGGATTTACCTGCGGGGTGAACGTGGGGAACTGCGTGTTCTTGATGGTTACCTGCGGCGCGCGGGGCGGCTCCGGCGCGGCGGGCTGCTGAGGATACGGATACGGCGGATACGGCGGCATATAACCGCCATACCAGCCCATCTGGCCCGCCGGTGCGCCTGCCGCCTGCGGCTGCAGCCCTGCGTATTGCGGCTGCGGCATGCCGGGATATCCGGGTACCGCCGCGGCCATCCCGTCCGGCACGGGCGGCATGCCCGGCACCGCCGGCTGCGCGGGCTGCTGCATTGCGGGCGCAGGCGCCGGCTGCGGCGCCGGGGCGGCGGGCTGCGGTGCGGGGGCCGCCGGCTGCGCGGGCGCGGGCTGCGGCACAGGCGCCGCAGATTCCTGGATCGAATCCAGCTGCTCCTCTGTCTGGTTCAGCACGCGCGAGATAATCGTTTTCGCAAGCTCCAGCGGCATTACACAGGCAAAATCCGTAGACATTGCCTCCTGGATATCCAGCTTGAACGTTACCGAAACAATCTCGTCGCCTTCCTTTGCGTCGATGGCCTCGCGGTACGCGTCCTCAGAATCCACGATCTTTGCCTCGGGCGTAGAGATGTTGATCGGCATGCCCAGAAAATCCGAAAGGGCGGTTGCCGACGAACCCATCATCTGGTTCATCACCTCGCAGGCCGCGCTCATGCTCAGCTCGTCGAACTCAAAATCCTCCGAGGGCGGCTCGTCGTTGCCCATCAGCAGATTCAGAATCACCTGCATATCCTTTTGGCGAAACACCATCACGTTTGTGCCCGAGATGCCCTCCACATACCGGATTGTCACCAGCATGGCAGGCTCCATCGCCATGTATTCCATGCAATCGAATTTCTTTTGCATTACGTCTGGCGTTGAAATAACCACCTGCTTATCCAGCATACTGGAAACGGCCGTTGCGGCAGAGCCCATACTGATATTCAGAACCTCTCCGATTGTGTCAAGCTCCATGCTGCCGAGGGACATCTGCTGATTGTTGTCCATTTGTCACCATCTCCGTTTGCTCTACTATGTTGTTCAGTTTGATCGCCTTTTTTCGTTTCGTCTCGCCCAATTTTGCGGTGAACCATACCGTATCGTCGATTGTAATCGAAATATCGCTGTTCACCGTTTTGTGAAGCGGGATTACATCCATCGGCTGCAGGCCCAGTATCTCGTGCAGCGGCATGGTGAATTCGTCGAAGACCGCCTTCATTTCCAGTTCGGATTCGCAGACATTTTCCAAAACCAGCTGCTTTTTCATTTTTTCCTGATTGGGATCCTGCTGCTTTTTCACCTTGGTAAATTTGCGGCTGAGGCGATCCACCGTCTGTTCCAGCAGGTCTGCCGGCAGGCAGATGGTAATGGTATTGGTGTTGCCGCCGATCTTTACCTCCAGCATCGCAATCACCACAATGTCCTCCGGCGCAAACAACTGCAGCAGGCGGGGGTTTGTTTCCATCTGGTCGAGCGTAAAATCGATATTGAAGGAATTCTTCCACACATCGTCGAAACGCTGCGTAATGTTTTTCAGCAAATGATGCAGGATGGCAATTTCAATATCGGTAAAGCCGCGGTCCGGCGGAACGCCCTTGCCGTTGCCGCCCAGCAAACGCTCTATCAGCTGAAAGCTGAGCGCGGAGGTAAGATCCACCATAATGGTGTTTTCGTCGCACTCGTTGGCGTCGGATTTCAGGCCCATCAGGCCGATCATCGCGTTGTCCGGCAAAGAATTGCTGTATTCATAAAAGCGCTGTTCCTCGGAGGGAACCGCTTCGATCTCGCACGGAATGCGCAAAATACTGGAGAAGTACGAGGACAGCACGCGCGCAAGCGTTTCGTGCAGGCCGTCGAGAGCCTTCAGCTGCTCTTTGGTAAACTTGCGCGGCGCGCGAAAATCGTATTCCTTCAGCTTTTGAACAGGCTCCTGCTTAATCTCTGCTCCCTCCGACATTTTGTGGAGCAGCGCGTCGATCTGGTTTTGTGATAACTTTTCAGGCACTTACCATTCTCCTTTAAAGCAAAGGGGTTTTTGCCTTTTTTATTTGGCCGGTGCGTCCGTTCGCGCACCGCGCGCAGGCTTATTCTTCGTCCGGTTCATCTGCACCGGCTGCCGAGGGCGCGGGGGGCGCCGCGCCGCTGCTCGCGGTATCTGCCGGCTGCCCGCCTTCGGGCGCGGCGCCGTCTTCGGGCTGCCCGCCTTCGGGCGCGGCGCCGTCTTCGGGCTGCCCGTCTTCGGGCGCGGCGCCGTCTTCGGGCTGCCCGTCTTCGGGCGCGGCGTCCGGCGCATCGTCGCCCGTCAGCCCCGCCAGCACCTCGGAGGGATCGAGCAGATCGTCAATGGTGTTCATGCGCTCGGCCTCCAGCTCCGAATAGGAATCGAACAGGCCGAACACGGCGCTGGAGATGCCGCTGGACTGCACGATGGGCGAATCCTTGCTGATAATGACCATTTCCACACGGCGGTTGCGCGCGCGCCCTTCCTCAGTATCGTTATCGGCAATGGGGTAGTTTTTGCCAAAGCCAATGGGCCGCAGCACCTTTGGGGTAAGGCCGCTGTCCAGCTCGAAGTGATCGGCCACCGCGGCCGCGCGCTCGGCGGAGAGGGCCCAGTCGGAGACGTGGTAGTTGTCCACCGCCACCGAGGCCGTATGGCCGCTGATGCTCACCAGCCAGAGCTGATCTTCCAATTGCTTGAGGCCGTCGCCCAATACCTTCAGGTTTTCTGCCGCCGTGGGCAGCAGCTCGGCGCTGTCCGGCTGAAAAAACAGACTGTTCTGATAGCGCACATAGATGGCGCCCTCGCCCTGCATCATCTCTACCGAATCCTGAATACCTTCCTGCTCGGCGTATTCCTGCAGCATTTCAAACAGATCGTCTAGGTTTTCGATCACGTCCTCGTTCGGGTCGGGATTGCCCGTATCGGTTTGATCTTCGGCCGGAACGGTATGATCGCCCAGCTCGTCGGACGGGACGAGCACTACCTGCGCGGTATCCTCGCCGGGGTTGGTAAACGCCTTTACAAATGCCTGCCATTTTTCCTGATCGACCGCCGACATGCTGTACAGCAATACGAAGAAGCAAAGCAGCAGCGTGACCATATCGCCGTAGGTATCCTTCCAGCCGTCGGTCTTCGGTGCATCATGGGGTTTTTTTGCCATAACTGAATTACCTCTTGATCTTTAAAAGCATCGCCCGGAAAGCATCTGCGCATACGCGCCATGCTTTGGCTGCGTGCCGGGCGCGGGCTTATTTGCCCTTCTTGCCGTCGGCCGCTTCGCCGCCGCCTTTGCCCTTGCTGCCCTTCTTTACGATGTAGCCCGGGATCAGCTGTTCCAGCTTTTCGCGCAGAAAGCGCGGCGCATCGCCGGCCTGGATGCCCTGAATGCCCTCCATCACGATCATTTTACATAAGTATTCCTCTTCGTGGCGGATCTTCAGCTTATTGGAGATGGGCAGGAAAATGCCGTTGGACAGAATGGAGCCGTAGAACGTGGTAACCAGCGCCAGCGCCATGGCGGGCGCGATGGCGTCCGGGTCGCTGAGCTGCTTGAGCATGTTGATCAGGCCCATCAGCGTACCCACCATACCGAACGCCGGGCCGTAGCCCGCGGCCATATCGTAAAACGCGCGGTCGCGCGCGTGGCGGTCATCCAGATATTCCAGCTCTTTTTCCAGAATGCTGCGCACCTTTTCGGCATCCACCGCGTCTACCACAAGCATCATGCCGTTTTTGAGGAATTCGTCCTTCGTTTCCTCCAGCTTCGCCTCCAGCGAAAGCAGGCCGTTTGAACGCGCCTCCTCGGCCAGCTCTACCACCTCGTCGATATATTTCTGAGGATTGTATTTCTTGGGCGCGAAGATGATCTTCAAATGCCGCGGGATCTTGCCGAAGATGCTTATCGGGAACGAGACCATCAGCGCGGTAATAACGCCGCCGAGCACAACGGCCACGGAACTGGGATCCCAGAAGTTGCCGATGTTATCGGGAATAAAGGAAACTGTCTTGCTGTCGAACATGATCCCGAAGATCACGGTGCCGATCATCAGCAGCCAGCCCAGAATGCTCATTAAGTCCATTTATGTGCAAACCTTCCTTCTGCTACGCACAAACGCTCCGATTAGCCCAGCGGGGCCTGGAAAATGCGCCTTTTGTAATCCACTGTTTTCTGTATCACCTCATCGCGCGATTCCAGCACGATGTGCAGGCTTCCGGTAGTGAGGGTAATGGTGGTATCGGGGTTTGAGGTAATTGTCTCGATAAGATCGCAATTCAGTGCAAACTCCGTCCCACGCAGATTGGTAAGAACGATCAATTCGATCCACTCCTTTATTTTCCCGGACAAACGGACGCTTTTGCGCCGTCAGGGCTTGCTTTTGGCGGAAGCATTCGCTTGTCCGGGGCGGCGAAGCGCCCCTCGCCGCCCCGGGTTTGTTTGCCCGTATCCACAAGGCGCCGCGCGGCGCCTGCTTTCCGGATCAGCGTTTTTTATCAACGCTTCAGGTTTACAAGCTCCTCCAGCACCGAATCGGAAACGGTGATGATGCGCGAGTTTGCCTGATAGCCGCGCTGCGTGATAATCATATCCGAAAACTCCTGCGCAAGATCGACGTTGGACATTTCCAGCGCGCTGTTTTTGATGGCGCCGGTGCCGTCCTCGCCCGGAACGGCGAAATTGGCCGCGCCGGAGTTTGCCGTCTCGGAGAAATAGCTGTTGCCGCTTTGCGCAAGGCCCATCGGGTTTGCGAAGTTGGCAAGATCAATGCGGCCCAGCACGAGGCGGCCATGCACCGGGTGCGAGCCCACCAAAGTACCGTCTGCGCCGATGGAGATGCCCGTAAGGTTTTCGTAGGTCTGCGGGCCGCCCTCGGTACCGCCCTCCAGCGTCCACGTCTGCTTGCCGAGGCCCAGCGAGGTGGACTGCGTGGCGGGGTTGGCGGTGCCGACGTTGGCGATCGACGCCGCATCCGGGTTCGGCGTTGCGCCGTCCGTTCCCATAAAACCGTCGTATGCCTTTTTGCTGATGCTGAGGCCCATGTAGTCGTTGGCGTTGGCGTTGGAATCGCCGTCCTTGTACAGCCGGATCATCGCGCCGCCATCGCTCACGGTCGCCTGCGTACTGCCTATATACTCCACGGTTGTGCCGGGATTCGCCGGATCCTCAACGGTGACGGTAAATTGCACTTGGCCGGCAGCCGGCGTATCTTTGGCAAACGCGATGCTGGTAATATTGCCCTCGCCCGTAAAGCCTGCGCTGAATGTCTCCGCGAACGAAACGCCGTCCCAAAGCGCGGCGGTAACGTCAGCGTTGCCGGGCTTGCTGTTGTCGCGGCTGGCGGCGATATCTCCGCCCGTGGCGCCGCCTGCCGGAAAGCCCTCCAACTCGAACTTGAACTGGCCGCCCTCGTAGGCGCCGCCGTTCACGATGCGAATCTGGTCGTTGATGGCCTGCGAAAGCTCTTCCATCGTCTTGAACATATGGTTTTCGCTCAGGCGCACGGCGATGTTCGAGCTGCCGTTCTCCATAATCACCTCCAGCGCCTCGCCGTCGTAGAACGGCGAGCCGTCGCTCTTTTTTGTGCTGGAAGAGATGGTGAAGCTGACGTTGCCCAGATTCGACTGCGTATCCGAGGTGATCTTCAGCGGCTTGCCCAATACGGTGGTTTCCAGCATGGGATAGGCGGGCTCCACAGGGTCTACCGTGATCTGGATGATGGAGCGGCCCGGCTCCGAGCTGTTCAGCTTGCCGCTGGTAGCGCCGGTGCCCAGCACAAAGTTGCCGTTGGTATCCACAAGGCGGCCGTTGGTATCGATATCCAGCATGCCGGCCTTGGTGTAAAAGATGTTGCCGTCGGGATCCTGCACCTGCAGAAAGCCCTCGCCCGTGATGGCCACGTCCAGCGTGTTGCCCGTGCTGGTAAAGCCGGATTGGCCCATGAGCAGATCGACGCTGGAGAGCTGCGAGCCATAGCCGATGGACGACGGGTTGATGCCGCCGCGGGTGTTGGTGCCCACCGAAGCGCCGCGCACCTGCTGATAGAACATATCGCGGAAGGTGGCGCGGCTGGATTTATAGCCGTAGGTATTTACGTTGGCAATGTTGTTGCCGATGACGTCCAGGCGTGTCATATGGGTCTTCAGGCCCGCCACGCCGGAGTACAATGCACGCATCATAGTGGATCAATCTCTCCTTTTCCTGGGGGAACCGGCCGAAGCCTTCTGTCGTTCGGGCTCCGGGATGACTTCCGGGAACAGCGCCCTTCTTTGCCCTGCGGCGCTGCTCCAATCAGGTCCGGTCATACGATCACGGTTCCGTCAATATTTGTAATGGCCCTGCCGCGCAGCTCTGAAAGGCTTGTAATCACCCGGTTGCTGCCGGCATTGACGACAAACGCGCTGTCGTCCACAATGATGAGCGTATCGTTCATGCCCTTTTCGCGGGCGATACGCACGCCCTCATTCAGTCTGTGAAGGCTGCTCTCGCTGAGCCGGATATTCCGCTGTTCCAGCCTGCTGGCCGCATGCCGGGAAAACGTAACGCCGGCCTCCTGCTGGCGCAGCCCCTCGAAAACCTCGCGAAAGGATGCCGTTCCTGCCGCATCCTGCCTGCCCGCGCCCGCCGGGCTCTGCAGCCCCGCTGCGCCGGTGCGGATGGGTGTTGTCAGGCGGCTTTGGAGCAAAATATCGTCCATTTTATCCGCCCCTTATACGGTTGGTGTAGTTGTTTCGGTCTGCGCGCTGTCTTCGGCGGTTTCCCCGTCCGTGGTTTCATCCGTCTCGCCGTCCGCAGGCTTTTTCTCCGGGGCCTTGCCCAGCTCCATAATCTGCGAAAGTGTGAACTTTTCGCCGTTTACATACAGCGCAAACTCGTTGTCGGAAAGCGTTACGCGCTCTACCACGCCGGTCTCCTTTACCAGGTTGCCCGAGACATTGAACTTTGCGCACGTGACTTCCTGGCCCACCAGTGAGAGCATGTAGTTGTTCTTCATATTCGAAGACATTTCCGACATGGCCTGCAGCGTGGAAAACTGCGCCATCTGTGTGATAAACTGCGAATCGTCCACGGGGTTCATAAAATCCTGATTCGTCAGCTGCGTTACCATCAGCTTTAAAAAGCTGTCCATGCCAAGGCCCTTATCGGCCTCGTCCACAAAAACGGCGTCCCACTTGTGCGTTTCGTCCGCGCCCTGGGTCTCCGTGCTGGCGGCTGTGCCCCAATTTTCGTCGTATTTTTTATTTTCCAGGTAATTGCGGTAGCTCTGCTCTACAGAAATATAATCGCTCATGGTTTTTGTTGCCTCCTTTCCTGTTTTTTTGGCACTGCGTTTTGTCCTGCCGTGCTAAATCAGCACGTTCACATTGGCGTCGTCCGGCACGGCTTCTTCCACAAGATCTTCAAAATCGGCGCCGTCATCCGCGCGCGTGCCGCCGCCCTGCTGCTGGTTCTGGTAGTGCCACGCGAACTGCTGTTCGCCCTGGCCGCCCGCCAGCATGGCCCCCGCCGCGTTTTCCTGCGCCGCGGGCACGGTAACAATCTCCTGCACCTGTGCGCGCAGAGGCCGCAGCGCGTTTTGCAGCGCGTTCACCTCGTCGGCGATCATTTTGCCCACCGCGGTGCTGGAGGTAACAATGCGCAGCGAGATCTCGTTTTTCGATTCCGTCAGCTTTACGGTAATCTCGCCAAGGCCCTCGGGCTTGAGCTTTACGACAAATTCGTTTTTGCCCTGCCGCAGATTGTCCAAAATGCCGGTTTTTAGCTGATCGGCAATTTCGTGCAGCGCGGGCGCTTCGCTTCGCGCCGAAACCGTCTCCGGCACATACTGCCGGCTATCCACGGCGGCCTGCAGGGCCTCCACATCCAGCGGCCGGTTTGTCTGGTCCCGCACGGCGCGCGGCTTTTCGCTCATCAGCTCCCGCACTTGGCGCACGGCCGAGGCGAACTGCATACGGTCCATCTCGCGCGCAAGGCCCGCGCTCGGGTCTTGCCCGTCCGCTTTTGTTTCCCACGCGGTTTCCAGCGTTTGCAGCAGCGCGTCCCAATCGGTGCCGCGCACGTCCTCGTCCGCCTGTGTCTGCACCTGCTGCTCTGCCGGCGCAAACCTTGCCTGCAGCTGCTGCAAAAGCAGGTTCTGTGCCCCGGCCGCCTGCACAATGCCGTCTGCTGCGGCGGTGTCTGTCTGTGCCGAAAGCCATTCCGCTGCCTGCGGCGCTGCCAGCATGCCGGCCATCATTTCCATCGCCAGCCGCAGCTGCGTATCGTCGGCTTCGCCGTCCTTCATAGAAGAAAGCATCGTTCCCAGCACCGGGTCTTCCAAAGCGCCCTCGGCGTCCGCCTGGCCCAGCAGCTGCCCAAACAGCATGGCAAACAGGCCCTGCAGCCCGCCGTCCGCGCCCAGCGCCTGCGGCATGCCGCCCGCCTGTACATTCGGCGTTTGCATGGCCGCATTGATCACAGCCATATCCATCTCTTCTCCCTCCTTTCGTTTTCAGTTTTTTGCATCTCTGCGCAAAGGGCGCAGCCGCCCCCCGCCAGACGATGCCCGCTCCGGCACACTGCAGGCGGCCGCGCCGGAAAACAAACTGTTTTTCGGCTTTTTCCGCCTTTTGGGCCGGGCATCTATGGAAAACCGGAAGCTCCGGATCCCACCGTTGCTGCCGGGCGCTTGCGGCAGGCCGCAAACGCCCCCACGCGCGCTGTGCGCGCCTTGAAAGGCCCCGGTACGCCGCCCGAAAAACCCGAGGGCTTTTTCGGCGGCGGCGCTCAAACAGCGTTCATACCACCTGGCGGCGGGTGACGTTGTTGAGCACCAACTCTTCCACGCGGGCGGTCTCGGCCTTTTTTTCGCCCTCGCGGTACACCTCGTACTGCCGTTCCTCTACCTTTTCAAACTTTGAAACCTCGCGCGAGGCCTCCACCACAATCTGCATCTGATGATCGACCGATTTTTTCGCGTCCGCAAGGCGCAGGGCCAATTCTTCCAGCTGCATACGGATATTCGCGCGTCTTGCATTATATGCGATGAGCTCGGCAACGGTGACGCCCTTTGTCTGAGCCTCGAGCATCTCCCGCGAGATCTGCTGCATGCTCTCCTCCAGCTGCAGGATCAGCGCCTCAATCTTGCGCTGTTTTTCCTGCAGCTGCCCAAGGCGGTTTTTTTCCGCCTCCAGAATATTATTTTTCAGATCCAGTATCCTGCGCATGGTGAATTCAAATTTCTTCACGAAGGCTCTCCTTCCCATTCAGGTTCTGTCTGGTTCCGGGCGAATTGCGCTTCTTTCGGCCGCGCGCGGGCCTGCCCTTGTCTGCGGCGTGCGGATCTGCCTTCGGCCGTGCCGTGCCTGACTTGATGATACCGCAGGCGGCGGTGCTTTTTTTGGCGTATCCCGTTTTTTACGATACGATCTTTCGCATTTGCGCCAGAGTTTCGTCAAAATCGGATTTTATATCCACCGGCTGCTGCAGCAGCGCGTTGATGGCGTCCATGTGGCGCAGCGCCTCGTCCAGCCGCGGGTTGCCGCCCGCCTTATACGCGCCGATGGAGAGCAGGTCCTGGTTTTCCTCGTATACGGCGAGCATATTGCGGATCTTGCCCGCGGCCTCGTTGTGCTCGGGGCTTGCGATTACGCTCATCAGACGGCTGACGCTGGCCAGCACGTCGATGGCCGGGTAATGGTTGCGCATTGCGATCTTGCGCGAGAGAATGATATGTCCGTCCACGATGCCGCGCACGGTATCGGAAATGGGCTCGTTGGTATCATCGCCCTCCACCAGCACGGTATAGATGCCGGTGATAGAGCCGCGCTCGAAGTTGCCCGAACGCTCCAGCAGCCTTGGCAGCACCGCGTAGATGGACGGCGTATAGCCGCGCGCCACAGGCAGCTCTCCGGTGGAAAGGCCAATCTCGCGCTGCGCCATGCAGTAGCGCGTGAGCGAATCCATCATCAGCAGCACATCCTTGCCCTGATCGCGGAAATATTCCGCAATGGTGGTGGCCGTAAGCGCGCATTTGGAGCGCATCATCGAGGATTGATCGGAGGTTGCCACCACAAGCACCGTGCGCCGCAGCCCCTCCGGGCCCAGATCCTTATTCATGAACTCCACAACCTCGCGGCCGCGTTCGCCCACCAGCGCGATCACGTTGACGTCCGCCTTGATGTTGCGCGCGATCATGCCCATCAGCGTGCTCTTGCCCACGCCGCTGCCCGCGAAAATGCCCATGCGCTGGCCCTTGCCGATGGTGAGCATGCCGTCGATGACGCGCACGCCCATCTCGATCACCTGGCTGATGGGCGGGCGGTCCATTGGGTTTGCGTGGTTGCCGTTGATGGAATAGCGCACGCCCGCCGGCAGCGGCGGGCCGCCGTCGATGGGATTGCCCAGCGCGTCGATGGTGCGGCCGACGAGTGCGTCGCTCAGCGAAATGGTGAGCTTTTGGCCGGTGTTCGTTACCACGCTGCCCGCGCCGATGCCGTCCACATCCTGATAGGGCATCAGCACCGTAATCTCGTCGCGGATGCCGATCACCTCGGCCAGAACCGTCTCGCCGGAGGACAGGCGGATCTCGCAGATATCGCCCACATTGCACGTAATGCCCGTGGCCTCCAACGTCATGCCCACACTGGAGCGGATCTTGCCTTTATAAGAATACAAGTTGCCCATGCGCAGCATGCGCCGCAGCCGGGCGGTGTTGTCTGCCTGCTTCATTGCTCCGTCTCGCTTTGAATTAGCTCTCGCAAATTGCCCAGCTGCGTGGCGATGGACGCATCGGTGATGCCGGCGGCCGTCTGGATGATGCAGGCATCCTTCGGCAGATCCTCCGGCGAAAATTCTACCTGCCGCCTGGAAAGCGTCTCGGCGTATTCGCGCTTTAAGTATTCCACCAGCTCGGGAAGCTGCTCGGATACCTCCACCGTCACCCAATCCTCGGTTTTTACCGAGCCGACAGCCTGCATCACCAGCTTTGCCATGCGGGTGGGGTCGGCCTCGATCGTATCGGCCAGGATTTTTTCCGCCACGTTCACGGCAAGGGTCTCCAGCTGCTTTGTGTAATCGGCAAAGAACTCTTCCTGGCGCCTTGCCAGCTGGGCCAGTGCGCTGTCTACCTGCCCGATGCGTTCGGCAATGGCCTGCGCCTTTTCCGCCCGCGCGTCCCGATAGCCCTCCTGCTGCGCCGCCGTGCGCAGCGCCTCGGCCTTTTCCTGCGCGGCCTGCGTAATTTTGGCCGCCTCGTCGCCGGCCTGCTTGAGGATGCGGCGGGAAAGCTCCTCTGCCTCCTGCCGGGCCGCCTCGGCCTGAGCGGCCAGAAGCTCGGCCTGCGAGGGCTGCTCCTCTGCCGGTTCATCCTCGCCGGGCCCGGCCTGCCCCGGCTCTGCTTGGGAAGCTTCCGGTTCGGCGTTCGCCGGCCCGGGCTCCTCGCCGGCAGGCACCCGGAACACATCCTCGGAAGACACCACCGCCTGTCGGATGATGCGGCTAAACAATGGCGTCCTCCTCTCCTCTTGCGATCACCAGCTGGCCCTGCGCCTCCAGCTGTGTGATAATCTCGACGATCTTCTGCTGCGCCTCTTCCACATCGCGCATGCGAATGTTGTTGAGGTACTGGATATCCTGCTGGATCGTCTCGCGCATGCGGGCGGACATGTTGCTGAAGATGCACTCCTTGACCTCTTCGGACGTGGACTTGAGGGCGACGGCCAGATCTTTGGTATCCACCTCGCGCACAAAGCGCTGGATGGCGAAGCTGTCGAGCTTTGTGATGTCCTCGAAGACGAACATCAGCTTATGGATCTGTTCCGCAAGCTCGGGATTGCGCTCGTCGAGGCGTTCAAAGAGATATTTTTCCGTAGCGCGGTCAACGCGGTTGACAATGTCCGCAACGTAAGTAACGCCGCCCACCTCAACCTGCTCGGCGGAAGCAATGTTGGCGAAGCGCTTGCCCAGCGTTTCTTCTACAATGGCGATCATCTCGGGGGAAACGCTGTCCAGATTTGCGATGCGTTCCACCACGTCAATCTGTTTTTCGCGCGGCAGCTCCACAATCACCTGCGCGGCCTGCTCGCTGCGCGCGTAGGAGAGGATGAGCGCGATGGTCTGCGGGTGCTCGGGCTGCAGCATCATCTGCAGGCTGCGGTAATCCGCCTTGCGCACAAAATCGAACGCCCTTGTCTGCAGCGATTTGGCCACGCGCTCCATGTAGCTGCTGGCGCGCTGCGCGTCGAACGCCTTTTCCAGAACGTCCTTCGCGTACAGCACGCCGCCCTCGTTCAGCGCCTGCTGCGTCATGCACATGCCGTAGAAATCTTCCACGTTGGCCTGCAGCTCTTCGGGGGTAATGCGGTCCAGCTTGGCAATTTCGATGGTAAGCTGTTCCACTTCGTCTTCTTTCAGGTACTGGTACACTTTAGAGGCGCGGTCTACCCCCAGAGTGATCATGATGGAGGCCGCACGCTGAGAAGGCGTCAGTTTTTTTGACGTTGCCGCCATGCTACTTCTCCTCCTTCATCATCGAACGGATCAGTGCCGCTGCAACCTCGGGATTCTCCTCGGCAAATTCGCGCACCTTTTCTACCACGGCGCTCTGGTTGGGATCCACCGATTTCTGCGCGTCCTCTTTAATCTTTCTCAGATGTTCGTCCGCGGCACGCGCCTGCTCCTTGCGGCGCTTTTCCTCCTCTTCCAGCAGTGCCTGCTGGCGCTTTTCCTCATCCTCCGCGTTCTTCTTCCTGCGGCGCGCCGCCAAAACGAGCACGAGGATCAGAATGAGCAGCAGCAGCACGCCGCCGATAATGATCAGCAGCAGGATCTGCCGCTGTGTGAGCCCGCGCGAGACAGTGGGAATGTCCGAAGGCTCGCTTGTGCCCACCTGCAGATTTGTAACGGCAACATTATCCGCCGAGAGGTTTACGCTTTTGGAGATGAGCGATGTAAGGATATCCTCTTTTTCGTCAGTAAAATCGGGGTCGTTTACAATCACGGCGATGGAGGCGGATTTTACGGCCTGTCCGCGTTCCAGCTGTGTGAGGATATAGCTGTTGTCGTAATCAATGAGGCGGCTGTACGAAAGCATGTTGCCGTCCCCGTCGGTATTATCATAAGGATACTGCGGCACATCGGTGTTGTTTTCCTCGCCCACAAGGCCGCCGGCCGTATCGGAGCCCGTGCGGGTGCCAGCTTCCTCGTAATGGCTGCGCACACCGCCGCCGTCTCCGTTTTCCAGCGGCTGATACTCCTTTGTCTCGGTGACGAGCTTGTCGTAATCCAGCTGAACGGACGCCACTACCGTTACGCCGTCCACACCGTACCGGGGCGTCAGCAGGCGCAGCACCTTATTTTCCATATTCGTCGCCATCAGAAGCTCCAGCTCCATCATGCGCTCGCGGTAATCGGCGTCGGTGGCCTGCTCCTCCAGGCCCAGAAGCTGAACGCCCGTTGTCGCGTCGATGACGACCACGTCTTCGATGGAAAGCTTCGGCACACTGGTTGCGGCCAGATGCTTAATGGCCGACACACGCGCGGCTGTAAGCTCCTTGCCGGAGGCCATGGTGATGGAAATATTGGCCGTGCTTTTTTGCTGATTGTTCAGATCCCACGCAAAATTGCTGGTTTCGGGCACGTAGAACGTAACTACCGCGTCCAGCACGCCGTCCTGCCGCATCAGCGTCTGCTGCACCCGGTCCTGAATCTGATACACCAGCGCCACGCGTTTTTCAAATTCTGTGGAGGTAAAGCCCGTGGCAGAGGTAAAGGTATCGTAGCTGAGAGCCGTTTTGGGGTAGCCGCGGCTGTTCAGCTCGAACACCAGCGCGTCCCATTGATCCGCCGGAACAGATACCTGCTGCCCGGCGCTGATCTGTACCGGAACGCCCATATCCTGCAGCGTGGCATACACCTCGGTGGCCTCGCCGGACGTCATGCCCGGGAAGATCACCCGGTAGGCCATCCGGCTGATGTTCAGCCAAATCGTCACCGTCAGCGCAACGCTGAGAACGACAAAAAGAGCCATCAGGATCATGACCCTCGTCCGCTTGGACAGAGCCGCCCATTTCTCCTTCAGCTTTTCGAACCAATCCTTCAGTTTGTTCCAATCAAAATTCTTCATTGCCAGTCGTTCGTCTCCATATAAAAGGATTCTCAACTCCGCCGCGTTTTGCAGCGCGCGGTGGCAGTGGCCTGGCCCGTACAGGGTTTACGCAGAAATGCTCAGACCTGCATTTGCAAAACTTCTTTATAGGCGCTTACCGCGCGGGAAGCAAGCTGCACCGTCATTTCCAGCGATGCCTGCTGCATTGCAGAGTGGATCATTACGCTGTGCAGATCCGCAACATCTCCCGTCACAAGCGAATACGCGTCCAGCTCGGCCGCCTTCTGCGTTTCGCTGAAATTTTCCATCGCCTCGCGCAGCATATCCCCAAACGGAAGGGACGCGCTGCTTTTTACCGGCTCGGACGCCGCGGCAATGCTCTTGACCGAATCTATATTTTCAAGTCCGCTCAAGGGTACGATATACATTTTATATGCTCCTTTGCCAATATTTCCGAATATGGTTCGGCGTTCTTTCTTATTCTACAATATTTTAATGCGCTTGTAAAGACACATGGAAAAAATTTGTCGCCGTTTTTTGTGAATTTTGCCGGAGCGCTCTGCGAATGGCAAGCGCGGCGCGGTGCGCGCCCCTTTGCGGCACAGACGGCCGCAGGGCCGGCTTTTTTGCGGCAGGGGGCCGTTTGCGGCAAAACGCCGCCGAAAAACGGCCCCAACGGTACGGTGCAGCACGGCTTTACTGCATTTTATGAGGCCTTGCCCTTCACTATGCCTTTGGCCGGGCAGCAAAGTAAGACCGGGCGAAACGCCGGCCGCCCAAAAAAACGCACGGCCAAGGCAGCGCCGCCCAAAAGGGCGGCCGCAAAGCAAAACCGCCCCGCGTGCAAGACATTTGTAAAGGGGATGCAGCTTTTGCCTGCGGCCGTGCGGCGTTCTCACAAAAAAAGCCGGGCCGCACCGCTTTTCTGCGGCCGTGCCCGGCAGCCCCCGATGCGGGGGTTTGCTTTGTTTGTGTGTTTTGCGTTTACTGCTGTGCCCGCTGCGCGGCGGACATGCGGCTTAAATGTTCGCGCTTTGCCTGATAATACAGTTCCTCCACCTGATCGACATATTCCAAGCCAAAGAAGGAGGGCACCAGATATGCAAAGATGTAATCCATATCCTCGCCCTTGCCCAGCGCGATCATGGTTTCTGTGATGAGAATATATTTAAAGAACCGATAATGGCCCATTTCCGCCGAGGTGAAGATCAGGTTGTACAAAACCTCCTCCACGTTTTCTTCGTTGGCGGTTTCCACCACAATGCCGGCCGCGCGCCGCAAAAATTTATCCTGATAGCGAAGGGGGTCGCGCAGCGCCTCGTCCATTTTTAAAAAGCCCTCTTCTTTTACAATGAAAGCCAGCTCAAGCAGCTCGCGCACAGTGGAAAGGCAGTCCAGCTTTTCTTCCCGCGTACACTGCATGCGCTGCGTGTAGTAATCTGCCGTCATGACGATTTTCAAGGCAACGCTTCCTCTCGCTTTTTCCTCGGGCTCGCGGGATATTTAGCCCGCGGGGCGTTTTTTGTCTTTGTTCGGCCGGCTGCCCTGCCGGGCATTCGGCCGGGCGTGTATTCGTCTTTTTTCGGGACGGCGGGGTTACTTTCCGATCTCCAGGCTTTTGAGCGCCAGCGATTTTACGATGCCCAGCGCCGTAAGGTTTGCCTGATACGCCGTGGAGGCCGCCATCAGATCGATGCGTTCCTCGGTGGTATTCACGTTCGGATACATGACGTAGCCTTCCTCGTTGGCATCGGGATGGTCGGGGTCGTACACCGGTATAAAATCGCGCTCGTTTTCCACTACCTGCACCACGCGCACACCGCCGCCGCGCGTTTCGCGGCGCTTCGCGTTCAGCATCTGGCTAAAATCAATGCCGCGCTCCTCGAATACCACCTGCTGGCGGGCATAGGGCACGGGGTTGCCGTTCTCATCCGTTTCCGAGGTGCGTGTTGTCTGCGCGTTGGAAATATTCTGCAGCGCAACGTCTATGCGCAGGCGCTCGGCCGTAAGCGCCGAGCCGGTGATGCTGAGGGAATTTAAAAAAGACATCGGATACTACCTCCTGTTTTACGGTTTGCGAAACGCGGCCCGCAAAAAACGCCTCGCCGCAGCCCGCGGCTTTTGGCACACTCGTTTTTTGTGGCGCGCGGCTTTTTTGAGCACGCAGCGTCTTTTATTTTGTAAACTGATTGAACACGTAACGCATATTGCTGAACGATCCGCTGATCTTATCGTACATCGCCATCTGCTGGATGTAATTCTGCGTAAGCAGGATACTCTCTTTATCGGCGTCCACGGTGTTTTCGTCCGGACGCATGGGGCGGGTATCCTCGTACACGGTGGCGCGGATGGCATAATCGCCGCTTTTTGCGCCGCGCGCGTTTGCCAGAATATTTTCAAACGTAACGCTCTTGGCCCTGTAGCCCGGCGTATCCGCGTTTGAAAGATTTTGCAGGATCATCTGCTGCTGCAGCGCCAGCGCATCCAGCCCGCCCTGCATCAGATTGATGGTGTAATCATTCCACAGCATTGGCTTTTTCTCCTTTATTTCGAATAATCGTATCGGCCCCGGCGCGAAGGGGGCCCGCCTTTAAGGGGGGGGGCTTTCCCGCCGCGCGGGCGGTTTTGCGGGCTTTTGTCACCGGTTCTCGTCCCGCTCGGTAAATTCGGCAAACTGCGGCAGATCCGCTTCCTCGTCCATCAGCTTTGCCATCACCACAAAGCGGTGCTCGTGGTCGCCATACTTCACGGTGCAGGTAGAAAGCGTGAGGATCTTATCCTCTACCCCCACCTCCACGTCGTAATCGTAGATGGATTTCTGCCGTGCGGTGGTGATGATCTCGGCAAATTCCTCGTCGTCTACATCCACCGCGATATAGTTGAAGCTGATGTTCGTATAAAATACCGCGAAGACCTGCCAGTCCATGGGATCCTGCTGCGTGCAGAACTGAATGGTGGGCGTTGCACGGGCAAAGGCCGGATCGAGAAATTTGTACAGCTGAGAAAAGCGCTTGCTGTTGGGATCGTCCGAAACGTCCTCGTGCCCGTATACGATGGTATTGCGGGAAAGGTCTTCCCGGCTGCCGATCATACACTCGTAATCCAGAAAATAGCAGCCGTAAACATCGTATTGCCGCCGCTCGTTGCGGCGCAGATAATACGCGTTGTCGTAGCTTTGCACCACACTGTTGTTGATCTCGGTGCCGGGCACCTTCAGCCATGCCACCGTATCGCGGTTTTGCAGGATCTCGTAATCCAGCGAATCGAGCATCTCGGCGTAGTTTTTCGCCTGCCGCCGCACGTTCAGCTCCGGCTGCGTTTGCGCCTCGGAGGCCGAGGTGGCCGGCAGCGGCGCCTCTTCCTCCATCGTCAGCACAAAATACACGCCGCCGCCGATCAGGATCAAAAGCAGTGTAACGGCAAACGCGATCCCAAGCTTTTTCATGCGCCGTCACCCGATGTGCCGCCGTCTGCCGCAGTGGTGGGGTTCTGCTTGGCGCCGATGGAGGCACGGATCTGCGAGAGCGTATTGCCGTAATTCTCCGCCCCCGTAATGGCGCGGGTGCGCGTGAGCAGGTAGGTGGAGAAGTGGCTGAGCGGCACCGAGATGGAGCCCTGCGCGTTTGAGCGCAGCGTGCCGTAAAATTCGATCTTTTTGCGCTCGCGGTTATAGTAGTGCCAATAGAGGATCTGGCCGCCGTACTTATTGCCCAGCTTGAGATTCAGCATGGCCGGGCCGGGCAGATCGCCGTGGTAATCGAAGTAGACCATCACAAGATCGCCCATGATCTCGGCGTTGGCGTCCCATCCGCCCATATACGCCCTGATTTCGTCGGCGTCCAGCGATTCAAACGAAAGGCGGAAATCGTAGATCTCGCGCGTGGGGATCACCGTGTTCAGGTTTGCCGCCTGGAAGGTAAGCGAGTAATCCAGCCCCTGGAAGATGATGGTTTTTTCGGGGTATTCCTTCAGCGCGCTGAACACGCTGGATTCGATGCGCGGATATTCCGAGATGGAGATCACGATGGGGTTTTCGGAATTTTCAAAGTCCACGTCGTCCGCCGTGAGCGGCGTAAGGGTCTTCAGCGCGTCCTCCTGGTTGCGGTAAATGGTAACGGTGTACTCCTTCACCTGTGTTTTGTCCGGAGAGGTTACCTGCACCTTCACCTCGTTCTCGCCGTCTGTCAGCGCCAGCCCGTAGTTGCCGTTGTAATCGCCCAGCTCGCGCGTGCCGTTCAGCACCTTTACCTCCGCCAGCGGATCGTCGGGCTTGGGAATGATATCCACGGAATAGGTATCCTCTTTTACGGCAACCTCATATTCGGTGACGGCGGCCTCGAACTCCGGCGTCATTACGCCGCGCTCTACGCGCAGCGAACTCAGATCGGCGTCGTTGGTTTTTTCCACAAGGTTCTGGTTGAACAGATCCAGCGTATAAATCATCTGCGTTTTGCCGTCCTCCGCGGTAACGATGATATCCAGCTTTACCTTTTCTTCCAAAAGCTCGATGAGCTCCGAGGCCTGGCCGCTCTCCACGCTGACGCCGTTCACCATGATGGTGGCGTGTTTATCGTTGGCCGTGGGCGTAATGGAAACTCCCTCCGCGCCTTCCTCCACGGTGCCGGAATAGGCGGTATCGTGCGGCTTAAAGAGGGGCGAAAGGCCGTCCTCCGTCAGGCCCTCCACCGTCAGCTTTTTCAGCAGCGCATCGGTGCTGGGCGGCTCGCGGTCAATGGTGAACGTATAGGTTTTGGTGGTGATGCCGTCCTCCGCCGTCACGATCAGATCAAAGATACGCGGTGTACCGGGATCGTTCAGGCCATAAAGCTTTGTACTGCGCCCGGAGACGATCTCGTCCAGCTTAATGCCCGACGCGTGCATCAGGTTGTCGTGGTCTTTCAGCTGGATAGAGGCGTGCGGATCGCTGAGCGTTGCCGTGAACGAAACGCTGCGCGAGGCATAGGGCACCTTAAAGCTGTAGCTCGTTTCGTCGCGGTGGAAGGCGAACATCTTCAGCGGCGCGCCCTCCTGATCGTTCAGCGTCACGCTGAGCAGATCGGCGTCGGTATTGGCTTCGGCGCGCTCGATCTGCACGCGGTATTCGGTATAATATTCCTTGTGGCCCGCCTGATCCAGGTCCTCGCTCGTCAAGCCGTCGCCCGCCTCGGATACGATCTGCACCACAAATTCGTTGTATACAAAATCGACGCTGCGCGCGGTGAGGGCGACCGGCTCGGAGAAAACGGCCGGGTTGGTAATGGTGGTTACAAGCGTGCGCTTTGCGCCGGCTTCGCCGTTTTCCACACGGTAAACGCGGATGGCCGATACCAGCTCATCCTGCGGCGTGATCTTAAAGCGCACGGCGCTGGTGGAATAGGGCACGGCGTTCGTATCCGTCAGGCGGTAGGGGCCGGGGTTATTGGCGTTGAACGCGGGCACATAGGGCAGCGCCGCGGGGTTTGCGGCGGCGTCCGCCGCGTCCACAATCGTCATTCCCGTCATCAGCGAATTTTCGCTGGGCGGCAGACGGTTGACAAAGATCCGGTAGTGGCCGGTGGCTCTGTCCTCTGCCGCCGGGTCCATCGGAAGATTGATCTCCGGCGTAACGTCGATCTGGAAATACGGCAGTTCCACGCCCAAGAAGGTATCTCTCTCCGTCAGCGATTCCACTTTCAGATATTCCTTCGTACCAAAAAGCGTCATGCTCTCCAGCTCCGGCTGATAGGCCACCTCCGCGCGCGAAAAATTTGGCACGGCGGCGAGACGCAGGTATTTGGTGGAATAGGGCACCGTGATGACGTAATCGCGCGTTTCGGGTTTGAAATCGGTTATATAATTCGTTTCGCCCTGTGTATCGGCCTGCGCGTATACGCCAAGCGAACGCAGCATATCGTCCTCGCTGGGCCGCAGACGCGTAACGGCAAGCGTATAGGTATTCGTCACGCCCGGGTTAGCGGCCTCCACGGTAAGCGTAACGGTATACACATTGCCCACGTTCGCTTCCGGGATTTTCAGCCGCAGGCTTTTGCCGCTCATCACCTTGGCCGTAGAAGCCGCCGTGGTATCCGTCGCGCCGGCAAAAATATCCGCCGGATTGCCGTTGCTGTCGAACGCCGCCACCTGTACAGGCTTTTCGCGCGCCACCGCCTCGTTGATCACGGGCGTTAAATCGTATTGCTCATACACGTACGGCAGCTCGATCACCGGGCTGGTATAACTGATCTGATCCGGCGAAAAGCCGAAGCCGATGGCCGGCTCCTTGCGCTGCGCGTCGCGCAGCGTCAGCGACGCCAGCGTGGCGTCCGTGCTGGGAGAGGTGTCTGTAACAACGATCTCCATCGAGTGCGAGGAATCCACAACGGGCTTGCCGTTGATGAAAACATAGTAATCGATGGTGAGCGTCGCCGTGCCCTCCTGCACGGCGCGGATCTCCAGTGTTTTTTCGCCCTCCTCAGTATAGGTGGGGTTGGCGTTCGGGTTTTCAATCTGGGAGCCGGGCGTATATTGCTGCAGAACATTCTGATTGGACTCGGTATACAGCGCCACCGCGCCGGTATCGCCCGTGAGCGTGGCAACGGCATACTCCGAACGCGCGTTCTTCTGGCCCATTTTCAGGCTCAGCGTATAGACGCACGGGCCGGTGGCCGGCTTTTTATAGCCCAGGATGCCACCCTGGAAGACGTCCATGTTCAATTGGGCGGGCAGCGCCTTGGCCGGGTTGAACGTGGTAGACGCGGCGCCGCTTTCTTCGCCCACCTTCTGACCGGTGGCAACCACGGAGGCCGGAAGGCCCCTGCCGCGCACGGTGATGCCCTGAAATTCATACTGCGCCGTTGCCGTCTTATCCTCGCGGCAGGTGACGGTGGCGATGAGCGTGCCGCTGATATCGTCCACCAGCGGCCGCAGCGCCACAGAGGCCGTAGGCGTTTCCGCCGTACCCTGATTGGTGCTGGGCGGCTGGATGGCGCGCTTTGCCGCCGTCTCGTACGCGTTCTGATCCCCGTTGAATTCTGCCGGAATCGTAGAGGAAAGCGTCGGCTTCCATTCCCAAGCGATGTCAAAATCCGCGTTGTAGCGGAAATCGTACGTCGTCAGCTCGATATCGCCCGTGAGCATGGAGAGGCGATCTCCGGGCGTAAGCTTCAGGTAGGATTCCTCCAGATTGCTTTCGATGTTGTCCGCGATCTGCTCCACCACGTACTGCGGCGTGGCGATGTTCAGGCTTAAAATATCCGAGATGGGCTTTACAAACGTGAGCGTGTATGTGGAACCGAAGCGCACATAGTTGTTCGCCACGCGCACAAAGCCGGGATCCGTTTCCGGCAGGGGCTTGGTGGGGTCTTTGGGATCCATCTGCGGATTGCCCTTGCCGTCCAGAAAGAGGTCTGTCTGCGTCCTGCTCATGATCGAATCGTAAGTAAGCGGCTGGTCGAACTGGAAAGTGAGCGGCGTCTGGCCTGCGGCCGACACCTCGATCACCACCCGCTTGTTTCGGATGAACTCGCTGCCGGTATCGGATTCTTTCCGGAACGCGACGCTGCCGTTCAGATAAGGTGCAAACACGCCGTCGGCGCCCGTAATCTTAAAAGTAGGCTGAAAATTGCCGTATTCGCCCTCCGTACATTCCACTCGAATCGAGCTCGTCTGCGAAATGGCCAGCGGTGTCAGCAGCTTGGCGTCGCCGCCCACGGGGTCTGTCGTTGTCGCGTTATCTTTGCGCGCGGCCACCGTGCCATTGTAGCCGTTGTTTGTGGTAACCGAGTTGATATTGGCCTCCACGCTCATCTGCACCTGTTTGGGGCCGCCTGTCGCGCCAATATCGCTTGCCGTAATCTGGTAACGGCCGGGCTGGCCCGTACCCGTTACCCTCAGCTGATCCGTATCAAATTTGTCCGCGTCCGTTTTGGGCGTCACCATCAGCGCCGTACTCTTGCCGGATTCGGTCGGCAGATCGGCGTCGCCGAGCGACATCTGCACGGTAACGGTTTTTCCCGTAAGGATATACGCCGTCTTGCTGGTATCTATCTGAATGCCCAGCTCCTTGTGGAGCGCGTCCCAGGTGCGGTTAAACTCATATTCCAGCCCGATCCTCGGGTTGGTGGACGAAGAGGTTGGCGCAGCCGATACAATGCCCGCGCACACCGAAGCAAGGCACAGCGCGCTCAGCGCCAGCGCCAGCCCTCTTTTCAGCCTTGGATGATGCTTCATCGCAGTTTCACCTTTTCTCTTGCGTTCTGTACCGGGGCTATGGACAAAATCGCCCCGAAAGATTTCGGAGCTTTGTTTGTCATCGGCCCCTGTATTTTATGCAGCTTCAAAGCCGCCCGTTCAAAAGGCCGGGGAGCCCGGGCCGCATGCGGAAGAAAACCGGCCTTTCCCGGCGGGCGGGTCTTTCGCCCGCCCCTGGGAGCCAAAGGCGGCTGCCGCCAATGCGCGCGGCCGGCGGCCCAAAGGCTCCTTTATTATAATATATTCGGTTCAAACGCGAAAACTTTAACAACCCTGCGCGGCGCGCAGCGCCTCGACGGCATCTACCGTAATGCGGTAATCGCGCTCCACAGGGGCAATGCAATCGGCCGCCGCATCGCTCCAGCCGCCGCGCAGCGCTTCTGTTAAGGCGCTGCTGGATTCGTACAGGCGCGTAAAGCCAAGATTTTGGCACACGCCCTTGATGGTGTGCGCCGCGCGGAAAGCCGTTTCGTAATCTTTATTCGCAAGAGATTCCTGCAAAAGGGCATAGCTGCCGTCGTCCAAAAAGCGCAGCGCAAACCGTATTACCAGCGGCTCGCCCCGAAAACGGGCCACCACACCCGCGTAATCTCCGCCCAGCGCCTCGTAGCATTCCTTCAGTGTCATAGCCGGTTCCTCCCCCGCATGCGGCCGGCAAGCAGCCGCGTGCGCGGCCGTTTGCGGCACTGTGTATCCAAAATGATATGGCAAACAGCGCCGGGCCCTGTTTGCCCCGCGCACCGTTTTGTTCTGATACAACTGTATTATACTCTATTCCACAAAATGTGGCAAGTGGAAAAGTGTGTAATTTCCGTGTAATTTCTGCGCTTGCAAAAATTTTTGCAATAATATATTGACAATCAATATTATATGCCGTATAATATTGCCAGCGGAATAAATCCGGCGCATCCCGGTTGCAGCGGGCCGCGCGGGAAAACGGGGTGAAAACAGGATGGCCTTTAACATGGGAGCCGCATTGATGGACGCGCTGGTGCTGAGCATTGTTTCAGCGGAGAGCACCTACGGCTACAAGATCACGCAGGATGTCCGCAGCGTTATGGAGGTATCCGAAAGCACGCTGTATCCGGTGCTCCGCCGCCTGCAAAAGGATGAATGCCTGCAAACATTCGACCGTGAGTTTTCCGGGCGCAACCGCCGCTACTACAGCATCACCGAAAAGGGCAGCCTGCGTTTGGAGGATTACCGCACGGAATGGACGGCGTACAAGGCAAAGATCGACAATGTTTTGTTCGGGGGAATGAGCCATGAATAGAGCGGAATTTTTGGCCGAGCTGCGCGCGCAGCTTGCGGATTTTTCCGAAGACGCGCGCGAGGACGCGCTGAAATTTTACGAGGAATATCTGGACGAAGCCGGGCCGGAAAACGAAGCCATCGTGCTGGCCGAGCTGGGCAGCCCGCAGAAGGTGGCGCGCATTATCCGCGCAAACTGCGACAGCGGCATGCCCGAGACGGGCAGGGGCCCGGCGCGCGGCGCGGCGCAGCCGCTGCCGGGCGGCATTCGCTGGAACGCGCCGCGCGCGCCCGTGCCGCCAAGGCCCGATGTGCCGCGCCCCGCAGACGAGGCCGCCGAAAGCGAGGCCGCCGGGGAGGGCGACGACGACGCCGCGCAGCAGGGCGCCGCGCCGGCAGATGCCGGCACACACCGCCGCCCTGCCTACGATTACGGCCCGCCCGCAGCAGCCGCATATGGCGCAGACGGTACGCGCGCGGGCAAAGACCGCACGCTCTGGATCCTTCTGCTGATCGTTACCTGCCCGCTTTGGATCGGCGTGTTCTTCGGGCTTGTGGGCGGTGCGTTCGGCCTTGTGGGTGGCATGATCGGCCTGTTCTTCGGCGGCCTTGGCACCATGATCGCGGGCTTTGCCGCACTGGGCGGCGGCATGGGGCTGCTGTTTTCCTCGGTGCCAAACGGTATTTTGATGATCGGCGTCAGCCTTTTGTGCATTTCGTGCGGGGCATTTCTGGCCGCCCTCGCGCTGTGGGTGACGACAAAGCTGGTCCCGCTGGCCATGCGCGCCGTGCGCTGGCTGTGGCACAGGCTGTTCGGGAACGGGAGGTAAACGCATATGTCGAAAGGAATCCGCACGCTGCTTTCTATCGGCGCGGTCTGCGCCATTTTGGGGCTTGTTCTCTCCGTTGCGGGGCTGTGCGCCGGCGGACGGCCCACCAGCATTCGCGTTTATTGGGATCACGGCCCGCGCGTCTCGTACCGGGACGCCGTCGAGGACGGTGCGTTCGGTTTCGTCGTCGTCGATTCCGGGAGCACCGCGCCGCCGGATCCGCCGGATCCGCCGGGGGCGCCCGCTTTCTCCGGCGCGCACCACGCAGAGGCGCACCATGGCGGCTCGGTTTTGGGCGAGGTGCGCGAGCTGAAGATCGAGATCGGCGGCGGACGGGTGATTCTTCAAACGGGTGATGCCTATGATCTGCAGGTGCGGGGAAATCCGCGCTATGAAAGCGAATTTTCGGACGGCGAATGGGAGATCTGCACAAAGGAAGGCTGGAACGCCGGCATCGACTGGGACGATATTGTTTTTACCGTCACAGTGCCTGCCGACGCCGCTTTGGACGAGATCGCGCTTACTATTGGCGCGGGCACGCTGACGGCCGACGCCCTCACCTGCCGGGAAGCGGATCTGGAGGTGGGCGCCGGCACGATGACGCTGAACGATTTTGTCTGCTCCGGCGACTGCGAGATCGATGTGGGCATGGGCACGCTGAAGATCGACGGCGGCACACTGGCGCGGCACAACGAGATTCAATGCGGCATGGGCACCGTAAAGCTGAAGCTGGAGCGCCCGGATCTGTACGGCTACGCGGTGAGCGGCGGCATGGGCGAGGTTTCCATCGACGGCAGCCGGTACGCGGGCATGGCTATTGATACCGAGCAGAACACCGGCGCGGGCACCTTTTATCAGATTCAATGCGGAATGGGCTCCGTACAGCTGGAATTTACGGATTGATCCGGAGCCCTCTGCATCCTCTGCACCCTTTGCACCCTTGCACTCCCCTGTATCCCCTGCGCAGGAGGCCCCTTACATGGATGCCGAAAAGCGCCAAAGCGGCGCGCATTCAGTACGATTTGTATATTATAATATCTATAATACAAAACATTGAAGATCGAGGAGGAGTTTTTTATGACAGAAAAACGGCTTTATAAGGCGCGCGGCGAGCGCAAGGTATGCGGCGTATGCGGCGGCATTGCGGAGTATTTCGGCATCGATCCCACCATCGTGCGGCTCATTTGCCTGCTGCTCTGCATCGGCTACGGCTCCGGGCTTATCGTCTACCTGATCGCGGCAGTTGTGATGCCCGAGCCCCCGGCGGACCCGTTCGAGCCCTGAGCGGCAGCAGCGCCGCGCTTTCCCTTTTGTTCGGTGCATAAAATGCGCAGAGCCGCGCTTTCCCTTTTGGGAACGGCGCGGCTCTGTTCTTTTTTTACGCTTTGGGAGCCCGTTCTCCGCCGGCGATACAGGGGCGATGAAAGCCGTCCGAAAAGCGGCAGCGCACTCCAGCGGACAGCGCAAGCCCGGAATGCCGCCCCGTGTGGCGCCCCGGCACACGGCTCAAGCCTGATAGGCTTCCCCGTTCAGCGCGGCAGAAGCGAGCCGCTCGCCCCGGTAAACAAGCTTCAGCGAAAAAAACGGCGCGCCCTGTTCCAGCAGGCGCAGAAAAATGCGGTCGCCCTCCCACATGGGCAGCCCGGCCGCCGCATGTTTTTCCACCCAGGCCAGTTCTCCCTCGGCGCAGTTTTCGGCCGGCGCGCCGGAAAAGCCGTCTGCCGTAAACAGATGCATGTATTCGGTTTCGTAACAGTCCGAGACAAATGTCACCAGTCCGCGGTAGCGCCAGCACGTAAGCACAAGGCCGGTTTCCTCGCACACCTCGCGCCGCACGCAGTCTTCGGGGCTTTCGCCCTCCTCGCACTTGCCGCCCACACCGATCCATTTGCCGCCGTTTTCGTCGTTTTTCTTTTTGTTGCGGTTCAAAAGCAGCCAGCGGCCGTTTTGCTCGATGTAACAAAGCGTCGTGTTTTTCATCCGATCCTCTTTCCTTGAAAGCCCTTTGCCAAAACCGGCCGCGCTCTAAAAATCCGTTCCGTTCCAGCCCCAATTCGGCGTTTCGGTGTAGCAGACATAAACGCGCGCGGGGTTCAGCGAGAGCACGGCGTCCAGCAATTCGCAAATACGCGCCGTCATTGCCTCGCAGGCCTGCGCCGGCGCGCCACCGTACAGAAATACGTTTACCATTGCGGCGGGCTCGTCCGTTCCGGCCATCCACAGCGCGCACTCGGGCTCCACGCGCACCATCAGCCAGCGCTCGCTTTTGCCGGGGATCGCCTCAATCGCCTCGCCCAGGCGCGTTTTCAGCAGCTCCTGCTCGCCTTCGGATACAGGCAAATTGGTTTGCAAGTGAATATACGGCATGTTGTTTTCCTCCTATTGATTGCAAGTTGTATATTACCGATCATCCTCCGGGCCGGGCAGGGAGCGCACGCTTTCCATCGCCCGCCCGGGGCTTTCCGCCATCCGCCGGGCAGTCTTTCCGGGCCAGATGCGGCCCCCGGCGGCCGTTCCGGTTTTTAGCCCTTCGCCGGGCCGCCCTCCAGCGCCAGCGCCGCCAGCTCTGCCGGTGTATGTACCAAAAACTGCGCGCCTGCCGCGCGCAGCTCGGCCTCGGTGCGAAACCCCCACAGCACACCGCAGCCGGCAAGGCGCGCGTTGTGCGCCGTTTCGATATCCACGCCGCTGTCGCCCACATACAGCACGCCGCCGGGCGCAAGGCCGAACGCGGCACGCATTTCGTTTACCAAATGCGGGTCCGGCTTTGTGGGCGTGCCCAGCGTGTGCCCGGCTACGGCATGGAACGTATCGGGAAAATAATGCGCGATTACTCCCTGCGTGAGCGTATTCTCCTTGTTGGAAACAACGCCCAGCTTCACGCCGCGCTCCCGCAGCAGGCAAAGCAGCGCGGGGATGCCCGGGTAAGGGGCGGTGGTGTCCTCCTTGTGCGCGCTGTAATACGAAAAAAAGATCTGCGCGGCGCGGTGCTGCTGCGCTTCGTCCCGATGCGCCGGCGGCAAAAAGCGCTCGATCAGCTTCGGCACGCCGTTGCCCACCATCTGCTTGTATTCCTCCACCGCGTGCGTGGGATAGCCCATCGCCCGCAGTGTGGCGTTGGAGGCCGCCGCCAGATCGCCGATGGTGTCGAGCAGCGTGCCGTCCAGATCAAAAATGACCGCCTTGTACAAAATTTTCGCATCCTTTTTGATGAGCCGGCTTGATCCGGCTTTTTATTTTTCGCCGCTCCCGGCGGGCGCGGCCTTTCGGGCATTCCCTCCCGGCCATTGCAGCGCTGCGGGCAGCTGCCCCCGGCGGCGTGCACACCGGGCCCGTACCGGCCGATTCAAAAAGGGCCCATAGCCTGTATGCCGCCGCATCCGGCCGCCTCGCTAAGGTGCAAAGGGGATCTCCTGCGCAAGATACCGCAGTACGCCGCGCACGCGATAGCGCACGCCGCACGGCAGATGCACCCGCAGATCGCAGCGGCCGCCGCTGACGGAAAACGGATTTTCCGTGATCGTATAGGCAATGTCCGGCGTAAGCACGCACACCTCGTGCCGGGTAAAAAAGCGCGTAAAGCACACCGAGAGCGTCCGGCTGCCGTTTTTGCAAAAGCCCTCGCGAAAAAGGCCCTCCAGCGAAACAAGCAGCGAGCAGAGCGCCAGCAGCACCGGCACGGCCAGCATGGGCAGCAGCTGCGGCATGGCAAAGGACGCCACGCCGCACACCGCAAGCGAAAGCGCCAGCAGCGCCCCCGGCTGCCAAAGATACTGCACAGGGCTTTTGCGCGCCGGAGCGCAGAGCGGGCCGTCCGGCGGGCTGAACGCCGGCAGCAGCCGCCGCACGGCCCGCTCCTCGCCCTTTTTGTAAACCAGAACGGGCAAATCTCCGCCGCGATAACTGCCCGCCGCAAGATAGACGGGATACCGCCGCAGCAAACGCGCCGCCGGCGAAACGCAGGTATCGCACGCGGACACACACGCAGCAAAAATGCGCCGCTCGATGTGCGTGACAAAGCCGCCCCGGCTGACGATGACGCCGCCGCTGCGGCACACCTGAAAGCCCGCCGTGTGCACCAGCGCGACCAAAAACGTAAAGCCCGTTACCGCAAAGCCCAGCGTAAGCAAAAGGGCAAAGCCCGCCGGCAGGAACCGCGCGACAAACAGCGCGGCCTCGCGCAGTGTCTGGGCCGCGCGGCGGCCAAAATCCCCGTCCAGCAGCTCATCCGCCTGGCGCACGCCCCACAGCGCGAACAGGCTGCTTGTTAAAATGTTCGCGCTTAGCATAATAAACGCAAGCCGCTCGAAGCCGGTGGGCTCAAACACCGCGTTTTCGGTGCATACCGGCAGCAGCGCCTCGGCCACGGCGGCGGCGTCCCGCTTTTTCAGGTAAAGCGTATACCGGCGCGGCGCGGCGTTCGCGCGAAAATACAGCGTTACGCGGCTTGCGCCCAGCAGCCGGCAGGAAAGCGGCCGAACAATCTCCAGCGCGGCGATGCTCTGCCGGGAAAAGGTTTGGCTCTGGCGCAGCACGACCCCCTGCGAAACCTGCACCGCGCCCTCCTGCCACGCAAAGGACGTTGCGTGCCACAGCACAAGCGCCGCCGCCGCGCTCGCCAGCAAAATGGCGGCGTCCTGCGTCAGCGCCAGCCAGAGGCTGTCGAGATCGAATTCCACCAGCGCGCGCAGCATCGGCACCAGGCACAGCAGCAGGCCGTACCGCAGATAGCGCAGGGTAAAGATGATATGGAACCGCCGCCCCTTCACAGCATACGCCCCCCCTGCGTGAGCAGCGCGGCCAGCGCCTCGGCGTCCGCGCGGCGCAGCCCGGGCGCCACGGTGGTAACGCCGCTGGAATACAGCGCCAGCACGCAGGTGCCCGTCATGCGCTGCAGCGGCGACTGCAAAATGTGGCAGCCCGTTACAAAGCGCAGCGGAATACGCCGCGTTACCGGGAACAGCAGTCCGCGCCGCAACGTAAGGTGATGCCCGCCCACGCGCAGCACGCATGAAGAAAGGCGCGGCGCAAGAATGCCAAAGCACACCGCCGCCCACAGCAGCAGCGCCGACAGCGTAAAGGCGGCATTGTTTTTCCAGAACGGCAGGCTCAGCACTGCGCCAAGCCCCGCAGGCCATGCGCTCACCACGGCCGCGCCGCGCCGGGGTACCGTGTATTCCATTGCACAGCGCCTCCTTTTCAGCTCTGCATAGTCAGCGTTGGAAGGCCCGCGCCCGGATCTTTGCGTTATCCGCGCCCGGGGCTTTGCGTTTTGGGATGCGGCATTCAGCATTCCGCGCGCGGCGGCCAGTGCTTGACGGTCAGCGCTCGGAGCTCAGCCTCCAGCTTTTGGCCAGACTGTGGAAAGCCGTGTTTTTGGCCAGCACCACCAGTTTGTCGTTTTCCATCACGCGCGTATCGCCGCGCGGGATCAGCAGCTCGCCCGCGCGCGTGATGGATACGATCACCACATCCTTCGGCACGGCGATCTGCGCCAGCGTTTTGCCCGCGTGGGCAAAGCCCTCCGGCACCAGCACCTCCGTGAGCGACGCGGTACCTCCGGCCAGCGCCAGAAGCTGCCGGATGGCATTCGTCTCCACCTCGCGCTCGATGAGCTGCGTAAGGTTATCGGTGGCACTTACGGCGGTATCGACGCCCAGCGCTTTCAGCACGGCGGTATTTTTGGGGTTTGTTACGCGCGCCACGGTGCGCCGCACCTTAAACACCTGCTTTGCCACCTGGCATGCGATCAGATTGATCTCGTCCCGCCCCGTAACGGCGGCCAGCGCGCCGCAATTCGCAACACCCGCGCCCTCCTGCACCTCGGCCAGCGTACCGTCTCCGCACACCACCGTCAGATCCAGGCTGTCCGCCACGCGGCGGCACAGCGCGGGGTTTTCGTCGATAAGCACCGGGGCATGGCCGTTCTCGGAAAGGGTCTTGGCAAGATAAAAGCCCACATTGCCGCCGCCTACAATGCATACGCGCATGGGGGATCTCCTCCTCATTTCTTCGGCGCAGAGCGCCCCTTAGTCTGCCATTTCGGCAAAAACGATTCTGTCGTCCACATGTACCAGCGGCCCGGTGCAGGCCAACTCCATCGTTCCGTTGGCGCGCTGTACGCCGAACACCTGCATGCCCGCGCGCGGGGGGCTTGCCTCGGCAAGCGGGCGGTTATACAGTGCGCGCGGCGCGGGCACGGCGGAAAAATTAGCCGTGGAGGAGCCGAACACCACGCACTGCGTTTCGCTGTCCTCCTCCTGCAAAATGCCTGCCAGCAGGCCCTGCGCCGTAAGGTTTGTGCCGCACACAATGCGCAGGCCAAAACGCTCGGTATACACCTCCTTGCGCGAGGGATCCTCCACACGTGCGATCACATGGCTTACGCCGAACACCTTCTGCGCGATCTGCGCGGCCATCAGGTTGATATTGTCATCGTCCGTTACGGCTGCCACCACGTCGCAGTCCTCAATGCCCGCGCTGCGCAGCACATCGCCGTCAATGGGCACGCCCGTCAGCGCCATGCCGGAGAACGGCGGCTCCGTCTCGCGCAGCAGCCCCAGATTTGCGGCTTCGGCGTCCACCACCGAGACATCGTGCCCCAGCCGCTCCAGCACGCCCACCAGCCGCCGCCCCACACGGCCGCAGCCTATGATCAGTATATTCATTTTTCCCCTCCGGTAATCTTTTGTTTTCGGCGGCAGCGCGGCTTTTGATCCAGCCCTGCAGAGGGCGTTATATTTTAAAATAATCCACGCCGCCCTCGAACAGCCGCTGATCCTTATCCCCCTCTACATTTTTGTACAGGTGGCGGCCGCTGCGCTCGGAATGGCCCATCTTGCCGAGGATGCGCCCGTCCGGGCTGGTGACGGCCTCGATGGCCAGCACGCTGCCGTTCGGGTTATAGCGCACGTCCATGGTGGGCGCGCCGGAAAGATCCACATACTGCGCGGCAATCTGGCCGTTTTGGGCAAGGCGGCCGAGCGTTTCGGCGTTTGCCACAAAGCGGCCCTCGCCGTGGCTGACGGCGATGGTGTGCACGTCGCCCGGCTGCGCGTACCGCAGCCACGGCGAAAGGTTCGAGGCCACGCGCGTGCGCACCAGCATGCTCTGGTGGCGGCCGATGGTGTTGAAGGTGAGGGTGGGGCAGGCCGCGTCCGTCTCCACAATATCGCCGAACGGCACGAGCCCCAGCTTGACAAGCGCCTGAAAACCGTTGCACACGCCCAGCATCAGGCCGTCGCGCTGCTGCAAAAGCTGCCGCACGGCCTCCACGATGGCAGGGTTCCGGAAAAACGCCGTGATGAACTTGGCGCTGCCCTCCGGCTCGTCGCCGCCGGAAAATCCGCCCGGCAAAAAGATCATCTGGCTCTCGCCGATGCGCCGTTTCGCCGCCTCGACGCTCTCGGCTACATGCGCGGGCGAGAGGTTGTTTACCACGAACACCTCGGGCACGGCGCCGGCGCGCTCCATGGCGCGGGCGGAATCGTATTCGCAGTTGGTGCCCGGGAACACGGGGATGAACACACGCGGCCTTGCGGCGCCGATCTTCGGCGCCGCGCGCGTTTCGGCAGCGAAACGCAGCGCGGGCACAGCCGCGGCCGCGTCGCTGTCCGGCGCGCTGCGGTAGGGCAGCACAGGCTCTAATTTTGCCTCATACGCCTCCTGCACGCGGGCAAGCTCGGCCGTTTCGCCGTTCAGTGTCCATGTGTAGGCTGCCGCCGTCTCGCCGATGGGCGTGCCGATGTCCGCCTCCCCGGCCAGCTCTGCCACAAAGCCGAACGTGCGGGCATAGAGCAGCGCGGCATCGAACCCTTCGGCAAAGCGCACGCCAAGGCGGTTGCCAAGGCCCATCTTAAACAGCGCCTCGGCAAGGCCGCCCGAAGAGAGCGCGTATACCGAGAGCACCTTTTTTTCGCGGATCAGCGCCTCTGCCTGCGTCCACAAAAGGCGCAGGCTCGCGGCGTCCGGCAAAAGCGCGTCCCCGGCGCGCATCGCAGCGCGCAGCAGCACCAGCTTCGAGCCGGGCAATTTGAATTCCGGGCTGAGGATGTTTTCGGTATTGCCCACCGCCACGGCAAAGCTGACGAGCGTGGGCGGCACATCGATCTGCTCGAATGAGCCGGACATGGAGTCCTTGCCGCCGATGGCCCCCACACCCAGCTCCAGCTGCGCGTCCAGCGCGCCCAGCAGGCTGGACGTGGGGCGGCCCCAGCGATCGGGGCTTTGGCCAAGGCGCTCGAAGTATTCCTGGAATGTCAAATACGCGTTTTTGGCCGAAAAGCCTGTGGCCACCAGCTTTGAAACACTCTCGGCCACGGCCAGATACGCACCGTGGTATTCGCTTTGCTCGGAAAGGAACGGATCGAACGCCCACGCCATGCCCGAGCAGGTGACGGTATCGCCGTGCGGCACGGGCAGCTTTGCGGCCATGGCCTGAATGGGCGTAAGCTGCGTTTTGCCGCCGAACGGCATCAGAACCGTACCCGCGCCGATGGTGGAATCGAACCGCTCGGAAAGGCCCTTTTTGCTGCACCGGTTCAAATCGCTCATGTGCGCCGTCAGCGCCTGCTCCAGCGTGCCCTGCGGCGCGGCGGGCGCAGCCGCGCTGCGCGGCGCAATGCGCACATTTGCGTGCTTTTCCGCGCCGTTGGAATTTAAAAATTCGCGCGCGATATCGCAGATCACTCTGCCGTTCCAGCGCATCACGAGGCGCGGCTCCCTTGTTACCTCGGCCACGGCGGTGGCCTCTAAATTCTCTTTGTTCGCGGCCGCGATGAAGCGCGCGGCGTCCTCGGGCGCAACCACCACCGCCATGCGCTCTTGGCTTTCGGAGATGGCGAGCTCGGTGCCGTCGAGGCCGTCGTACTTTTTTGGCACTTTGTCCAGATCGATCACAAGGCCGTCGGCCAGCTCGCCGATGGCCACCGAGACGCCGCCCGCGCCGAAATCGTTGCAGCGCTTGATCATGAGCGTCGCTTCTTTTTTGCGGAACAGGCGCTGCAGCTTGCGCTCTACAGGGGCGTTGCCCTTTTGTACCTCGGCGCCGCAGGTGGCAAGGCTCTCTACTTTATGCGCCTTGGAGGATCCGGTGGCGCCGCCGCAGCCGTCGCGCCCCGTGCGCCCGCCCAGCAAAATAACGATATCGCCGGGCGCGGGCGCCTCGCGCCGCACGTTTTCTTCCGGCACGGCGCCCACCACCGCGCCGATCTCCATGCGCTTGGCAAGGTAGCCGGGGTGATAGAGCTCATCGACAATGCCCGTGGCAAGGCCGATCTGGTTGCCGTAGCTGGAATAGCCCGCCGCCGCCGTGGTAACAAGCTTGCTTTGCGGCAGTTTGCCGGGCATGGTATCGCGCACGGGCACGAGCGGATCTCCCGCGCCGGTAACGCGCATGGCCTGATAGACATAGCCGCGGTTTGCCAGCGGATCGCGAATGGCCCCTCCGATGCACGTGGCCGCGCCGCCGAATGGCTCGATCTCTGTGGGGTGGTTGTGCGTCTCGTTTTTAAACAGCAGCAGCCACGGCTCCTCGGTGCCGTTGTTGTCCACGGTGATGCGCACGCTGCAGGCGTTGATCTCGTCTGATTCGTCTAAATTCTGAAGCTTGCCGGTCTTTTTCAGATATTTTGCGCCGATGGTGGCAAGATCCATCAGGCAGACGGGTTTTTCTTTGCCCGCGTACAGCTCGCCGCGCAGAGCAAGGTAGCGCTCCCACGCGCGGCGCACGGTTTCGTCCTCGATCTGCACGTCGTCCAGAATAGTGCCGAATGTGGTGTGGCGGCAGTGGTCGCTCCAATAGGTATCGATCATACGGATCTCGGTGATGGTGGGCTCGCGCCCCTCGCGGCGAAAATAGGCCTGGCAAAAGGCCGCGTCGTCCGCGTCCATCGCAAGGCCGTATTTTGCCACAAAATCACGCAGGCCGGCGGCGTCCAGCGCGCAGAAGCCCGCCAGCGTCTCCACCTCGGTGGGGATGGCGTAGGCCGTTTTCAGCGTATCAGCCGGCGCAAGCGAGGCCTCGCGCGCCTCGACGGGGTTGATGACGTATCGCTTGATCTCGGCCAACTGCGCAGGCGTGGGCGCGCCATATAAAAGATATACGCGCGCGGTGCGCACCTCCGGCCGTTCGCCCTGGCTGATGAGCTGGATGCACTCGGCGGCGGACGCGGCGCGCTGGTCGAACTGGCCGGGCAGGTATTCCACGGCGAATACGGCGGCCGCGCCCTGCGGGATGGCGGCGTACACGTCGTCTAACTGCGGCTCGCTGAACACGCAGCCGCGGCAGCGGGCGAACAGCTCGGGCTCGATGCCCTCCACGTCGTAGCGGTTCAAAAGGCGCAGCCCCGTAACAGTATCGATCTGCAAAAGCTGGCGGATCTCTGCCAAAAGGCCCTTTGCCTCCACCGCCCAAGCGGGGCGTTTTTCTACATACACGCGATAAACCATACGAAGCCTCCGTTTTTTATTCATGATGACGATTTACGGTTTCGGAACGATTCGTTCGCAAATGACGGGCCCTGCCGCCCGAAAGCGGCCGTGTGCCGCCACCGCCCGGGGAAAACATCTGCTTTGCACGGGCGGGAACCGTCGCTCTGCCGCCACCGCCCGCGCAAAAACACTTTCCCGAGCGGGCAGGAGCAATTGCTCTGCCGGGCGGGTCCGGCAGGGTATTTGCGCCGTTTGGCCGATGCCGGGGACCCCGCGTTCACCCGGGCATCGGCTCCAAGGCTTCGCCGATGCCTTTTCCGGCCTCGCACGGCCCCACATCGTCCTGCACTTGCGCAAACAGCCCGCCACCGCCCGGGGAAGACATCTGCTTTGCACGGGCGGGCGGGAACCGTCGCTCTGCCGGGGCGAAAAAGCACCGAACCGCGTCGGCTCTCAGCGATCATTACACAGGATGGATCGCCGCCAGTGCCCGCTGCCCGATATCCGCGCGGCGGTGCAGCCCCTCAAACGCGATGCCGTCCGCCGCTTTATACGCGGCGGCGAGCGCAGCGGGCAGATCGTCGGCCATGGCCGTCACGCCCAGCACGCGGCCCCCGGCCGTGACGAGCGCGCCGTCCCCGGCAAGCGCTGTGCCCGCGTGGTATACCGTGGCGCCGCCCTGTGGCAGCTGGCCCTTTGCCAGCCCCGCGATGGGCTTGCCCTTTTCGTAGTGCTGCGGATATCCGCCCGAGGCAAGGATCACGCACGCGGCGCTCTTTTCGCTGAATTTTACGTCCGTTTCCGCCAGTGTGCCGCTTGTCACCGCCTGCATCACGGCCAAAAGGTCGCTCTCCAAAAGCGGCAGCACCACCTGCGTTTCCGGATCTCCAAAGCGGCAGTTGTATTCGATCACCTTCGGGCCGTCCGGCGTCAGCATGAGGCCGAAGTAAAGGCAGCCCTTGAAGGTGCGCCCCTCGGCGTTCATCGCGTCCACGGTGGGGCCAAAGATCGTTTTCATGCACACGGCGGCAATTTCGGCGGTATAGTACGGGTTTGGCGCAACCGTGCCCATGCCGCCCGTGTTCAGGCCCTTGTCGCCGTCCAGCGCGCGCTTGTGATCCATGCTGGATACCATCGGCACGATCGTTTTGCCGTCGGTAAAGCACAGCACCGAAACCTCCGGCCCCGTTAAAAATTCCTCCATCACCACGCGGCTGCCCGAGGCGCCGAATTTGCCCTCGCGCATCATTTCCCGCACGGCGGCGAGGGCGGCGGCCTCGTCCTCGCAAATCACCACGCCCTTGCCCAGCGCAAGGCCGTCCGCCTTTACCACCAGCGGCCACGCCGTATTTTGGCGCACATAGCCTTCCGCTGCCTCGGCGTTATCGAACACCTCACAGCGCGCGGTGGGGATGCCGTACCGCTGCATCAGCTTTTTGCTGAACACCTTGCTGCCCTCGATAACGGCGGCGGCCTTGTCCGGCCCAAACGCGGGGATACCGCGCGCGGCCAAGGCATCCACCATGCCCAGCACGAGCGGGTCGTCCGGCGCCACCACCGCGTAATCGATGCCCTCGCGCACGGCAAAATCCGCCATGCCCGCCACATCCGTGGCCGCGATGGGCACGCATTGCGCATCGTACGAAATGCCGCCGTTGCCCGGCGCGGCATACAGCTGCGGGGCAAGCGGGCTTTCTTTTAACTTGCGGATGATGGCGTGCTCGCGCCCGCCCCCGCCCACGACCAGAACCTTCATGGCGATCTCCTCCGATTTGTTTTTTCAAAAAGCCGTTTTGGGCCTCGATCGGTGCTCGGTCAGTGATGGAACAGCCGAATGCCGTTGAACGCCATGACGATATTGTGCTTATCGCACGTCTCGATCACCTGCGCATCGCGGATGGAGCCGCCCGGCTCGACGATGGCCGTCACGCCCGAGCGGCGCGCGCGCTCGATGTTGTCGCCGAAGGGGAAAAAGGCGTCGCTGCCAAGGCACACGCCCGTTACCTTGTCCAGCCACGCGCGTTTTTCCTCGCGCGTAAGCGGCTCGGGCCGCTCTGTAAACGTCTCGGCCCACACATCTTCGCCGATCACATCCTCGTATTCGTCCGAGATGTATACGTCGATGGCGTTGTCGCGGTTCGGGCGCGAGACATCCTCGCGGAACGGCAGGCCCAGCACCTTGGGATGGTGGCGCAGCTGCCAGATATCCGCCTTGCTGCCCGCAAGGCGTGTGCAGTGGATGCGGCTCTGCTGCCCCGCGCCCACGCCGATGAGCTGCCCGTCCTGCGCGTAGCACACAGAATTCGACTGCGTATATTTCAGCGCGATGAGGCACAGGATCAGGTCGCGCTTTTGCTCCGGGGTAAGGGTCTTATTCTTTGTGACGATGTTGGAGAACGTCTCCTCGCCAAACGTCAGCTCGTTGCGCCCCTGCTCGAACGTAACGCCGAATACGTCTTTTTGTTCCACGGGCGCGGGCTTGTACGCGGGATCGACGGCCACGATATTGTAGCCGCCCCTGCGCTTTGTCTTCAGGATGGCGAGCGCCGCCTCGGAGTAGCCCGGCGCGATGATGCCGTCCGACACCTCGTGCTGGATGAGCTTTGCGGTGGCCTCGTCGCATTCCTCCGAAAGCGCGATCCAATCGCCGAAGCTGGACATTCTGTCCGCGCCGCGCGCGCGGGCATAGGCGCACGCCAGCGGAGAAAGCCGCAGCCCCTCTTCCACAAAATACATTTTGCGCAGCGTATCGTCCAGCGCAAGGCCCAGCGCCGCGCCGGCGGGGCTTACGTGCTTGAACGAGGCAGCCGCGGGCAGCCCCGTGGCCGCGCGCAGCTCTTTTACCAGCTGCCACGCGTTCAGCGCGTCTAAAAAGTTGATATAGCCGGGCTTGCCGTTCAGCACCGTTACGGGCAGCTCGCCCTGCTTTGCAAAAATGCGCGCGGGCTTCTGGTTCGGGTTGCAGCCGTATTTCAGTTCCAGTTCCTGCATCATACACACTCCCAATGCTTCAAAATTTCTGGTTTTCGGGCGGTTCCACGCGCGGGGCTTATGCTTTTTTGTATTTGTTCAAAATACGGTCCTCGGTTTTGCCGCTGGCAAGCTCGATATAGCGCACAAACAGCGAAACCTTGTTTTCCTCGTTCAGGCTGTTCCACACCGTCTCGGAAAAGGCATCAATACCGCCCGTAAGGCGCACGCGCACCGGCTCGCCCGAAAAGCTGGGAATGGGGCTGCCGTCGCACCGATAGGTATGAATGAAGCGCCCCTCCCCCGCCACGGGCTGGCTGTATTCAAAGAAAAAGCGCTCCACGGAATCGGGGTTGCCGCCGTCGGATCTGAGGATCGAAAGGCGGTACTTCATTGCGCCGTTTTTCACCTTCACCATGCCGGAAATGCGCGGCGTAAAATTCGGCGCGTCCGGCTCGAACGTGCGCGAGCGCAGCGCCCCCGCAAAGCCGTTGCCCGCCGCCAGATAGTTGCAGATGGTATCCGTCTGGTCGCCGTTTGTCACAACGGTGGTGTTGCCCACCACGCGCACGGGCGCATAAATGATCAGCGAGGGATCCTCCAATTTGGCCGGATCGGCCGCCTCGGTGATGAGGCCGTCGTGGTGCGCCGTAAACACGCGGTTGCGGCTATTGGCGCTGCGCCCCATGATGAAATAGGCGATCACGGCGTGTTTGCCGTTCTCCGAGCGGCCCAGCACGATGCCGCGTCCCGGATAGCTGTTTACGGCCAGCTCCGCCGCAAGGCTTAAATGCTCCATGTTCTGCTCCTTTTTCTGTTCCTGCGTTGCTGTTTTCGGCGTTGCCGCTTTTCCTTCGTTCTTGTGCTTTGTTCCGATTTTTTGCCGCGGTGCGGCTCCGGCATTCTGCTGCGGCCGCGCTTTTACGGCGCGGCTTCGCCGTTCAGGCCTCGCTTTCGCCGCCGCGGTCCAGTTCTGCCGTCAATGCGTCCAGCGCCTGCGGCAGCAGCTGCCATTCCGCCTGTTCCATCACGCGCTTTTGCAGCGTTTCGGGCGTGTCGTCCGGCAGCACTTCCACGGCCTTTTGCAGCAAAATGCGCCCGCCGTCCGGGATCTCGTTTACCAGATGTACTGTCGCGCCCGTTACCTTTACGCCTCGTTTCAGCGCCGCCTCGTGCACACGCAGGCCGTAATACCCCGCGCCGCAAAAGCTGGGGATAAGGCTGGGGTGCACGTTTAAAATGCGGTTCGGATACGCCTCGATTACCGCCCCGCCCAGAATGGAGAGAAAGCCCGCCAGCACCACCACGTCGATTCGACAGGCGCGCAGCGTTTCGAGCAGCGCGGCATCAAACGCCTCGGGCGCGGCGTAGCTTCTGCGGCAAACCACCGCGCCCGGCACGCCCGCTTTGGCCGCGCGCTCCAGCGCATACACGCCGGGCTTAGAGGCCAGCACCAGCGCGATCTTTGCGTGCGCAAGGCCGCCCGCCGCCTTTGCGTCCAAAATGGCCTGCAGGTTCGTACCGCCGCCGGAGACGAGCACCGCAACGTTCAGCATAGCGTCACGCCCTTTTCCTCGCCTGCGGCGATCTCGCCCATCACATAGGCTTCCTCGCCCGCCGCGCGCAGAATGCGCAGCGCCTCGTCCGCCTGTTCGCCCGGCACCACGGCCGCCATGCCCACGCCCATGTTGAACGTATTGAACATATCGTGCTCCGAAATATTGCCCGTCTTTTGCAGCAGCGGGAAGATGGGCGGGGTGCGCAGGGCGCTTTTTTCGATCTTTGCAGCGCAGCCATCGGCCAGCGCGCGGGGGATGTTTTCGTAAAAGCCGCCGCCCGTAATGTGGCTGAGCGCGCGCACATCGATTTTTTCCAGCATCGCCAGAACAGGCTTTACATAGATGCGCGTGGGCGTGAGCAGCGTTTCGCCGAGCGTGCCGGACAATTCGTCGCAGTGCCGGTGAAGGTTTGCGGCATCCACATTGAAAATTTTGCGAACGAGCGAAAACCCGTTGGAATGCACGCCGCTTGAGGGCAGCGCCAGAATCGCGTCGCCGGGGCGCATTTTGGTGTTGTCGATGATCCTGCTCTTTTCCACAACGCCCACGGTAAAGCCCGCAAGGTCGTATTCGTTCTCGGGGTAAAAGCCCGGCATCTCGGCCGTCTCGCCGCCCACGAGCGCCGCCCCGGCCTGCACACAGCCCTCGGCCACACCCGCCACAATGGCGGCGATCTTCTCCGGCACGTTTTTGCCGCAGGCAATGTAATCCAGAAAGATCAGCGGCTTTGCGCCGCAGGTAATCACATCGTTCACGCACATGGCCACACAGTCGATACCCACGGTATCGTGCTTGTCCATTAAAAAGGCGATCTTCAGCTTGGTGCCCACGCCGTCCGTGCCCGAAACCAGCACCGGATGCGCAAGGCCCGTCAGATCCAGCTCGAACAAACCGCCAAAGCCGCCGAGGCCGCCGATGGCGCCCGGTGTCATTGTGCGGGCCACATGCTGCTTCATCAGTTCCACCGCGGCATAGCCCGCCGTAATATCCACACCCGCCGCCTTGTAGCTTTCGGAAAAGCTCTTCATGGTGCCACTCCTTTTGTAAAGTTTATCTGTTTGTATTGGCCATGCGCCGCGCATTTTCCGCGCAGGCCGCGGCAAAACGGGCAAAGGCCCCGCCCGCCGCGCACGCAAAAATACGCCGCCGTCAGTCGTTCCCGTTTTCCGAGATCTTGTGCTCAAATTTGCTCTTTTCCTTGTGCGCGGGCGGCTCGATGGGATATTTGCCCGTAAAGCAGCCGGCGCACATCTCCAGCCTGCAGCCCTCGGCGATCTTGTGCACGCCCTCCACGCTGAGAAAGCCCAAGCTGTCCACGCCCAGGATCTCGCGCATTTCCTCCATGGTGTGGTTCGCGGCAATCAGGTGCTTGCGGCTGTCGATATCCACGCCAAAATAGCAGGGATACAGGAATTCGGGCGCGGAAGAAAGGAAATGCACTTCCTTGGCGCCGGCCTCGCGCAGCATCTGCACGATCTGCTTTGAGGTGGTGCCGCGCACGATGGAGTCGTCCACCAGCACCACACGTTTATCCTTCACGGTATCGGAAATGGGGTTCAGCTTGATGCGCACCGTATTTTCGCGCAGCTTCTGGTTGGGCTGGATGAAGGTACGGCCGATATATTTGTTCTTCAAAAAGCCGATGCCGTAGGGGATGCCGCTCTGCTGAGAATAGCCCAGCGCCGCATCCAGGCCCGAATCCGGCACGCCGATCACAACATCGGCCTGCACGGGATGCTCCAGCGCCAGCATCGCGCCGGCCCGGCGGCGCGCGCGGTGCACCGAGGCGCCGTCTACAACGGAATCCGGCCGCGCGATATACACGTATTCAAATACGCACAGCCCCGTTTTCTGCCCGCAGTGGGTGCGGATGGAGCGGCTGCCGTTCTCGTCGAACACCACAATCTCGCCGGGCTCCACATCGCGCACAAATTCGCCGCCCGCGGCCGTGATGGCGCAGCTCTCGCTCGCGATCACATCGTTGCCGCCCAGCCTGCCAAGGCACAGCGGCCGAAAGCCCTGCGGATCGCGCACGGCAATAAGCTTGCGCGGGCTCATCACTACCAGCGAATACGCGCCCTTCAAACGCTCCATCGCGTGCTCCACGGCGCATTCAATGCTGCCGGCGCGCAGCCGCTCGCGCGTGATGGCATAGGCGATCACCTCGGTATCCGAGGTGGAATGAAAAATCGCGCCCGAAAGCTCGAACTCTGCGCGCAGCTCGGCGGAATTCGTCAGATTGCCGTTGTGCGCCAATGCCATCGGCCCCTTGATGTGCCGGATGACGAACGGCTGCGCGTTCGCCCGCACGGGCGTGCCCGTGGTGGCGTAGCGGCAGTGGCCCACACACATATTGCCGCGCGGCATGGCGCCGAGCGTCTGCCGGGTGAACACCTCGTTCACCAGCCCCAGCTCGCGGCGCTTATAGAAAACGCCGTCGTCGTTCACGGCCATGCCGCAGCTCTCCTGCCCGCGGTGCTGCAGGGCGTACAGGCCGTAATAGGTTGCGGCTACCACGTCCATCTCCGCATCGCGCCGGTATACGCCAAACACGCCGCACTCCTCGTGCAGCTTTTCGTCCAGATAATCCTTGATCATGCTTCTTCTCCTAACAGGCGCTTCATCACTTCCTGGTACGCTTCTTCCTCTCCGCCAAGATCGCGGCGGAACAGGTCCTTGTCAAGATGCGCACCCGTCTTCGCATCCCAGAAGCGGCAGGTATCCGGGCTGATCTCGTCCGCCAGAACGATCGTACCGTCGGCAAGGCGGCCGAATTCCAGCTTAAAATCAATCAGGCGGATGCCGAAGCCCAGCAGGTATTCCGATAAAATCCCGTTCACGCGAAATGCGTACCGCGTGATGGTGTCGATCTCCTCCTGCGTGGCCAGCCCCAGCGCCAGCGCGTGGTAGTGGTTGATGAGCGGATCATGATATTCGTCGTTTTTATAGCTGAACTCGATGGTGGGGATCCTCAGCACCGTGCCCTCGGGCACGCCGAGGCGCTTGGTAAAGCTGCCCGCCGCCACATTGCGGATGATGACCTCCAGCGGCACGATCTGCACCTTTTTCACCAGCGTTTCGCGCGTGCTCAGCTCCTTTACAAAATGCGTGGGCACGCCCTTTTCGGCCAGCATCTTCATCAGATTGTTCGTCAGGCGGTTGTTCACAACGCCCTTGCCGCGGATGGTGCCCTTCTTCGCGCCGTCGCCCGCGGTGGCGTCGTCCTTGTAATCGACGATGACAAGGTTCGCGTCGTCTGTGGCAAATACCTTTTTGGCCTTGCCCTCGTAGAGCTGTTCCCGTTTTTCCATACCTGATATTCCTTTCTCTGTTCCGAACGGATCGGTCGTTTTGGCGGGTCGGATCGGTTTGATCGAGGCGGTGCGGACAGGGCGCCCGCATTGCAGCGTTCTTGCCAAAAGCGCGGCGGGCGCAGAAAGCAAAATGCCCGAAAGGCCGCGCGCCGGCGCCGGTTTTGGCAGAGCCGTTTTCCCGCGGCGCCGCCCGGTCATACCGGCAAAACCGCCTTTTCTTACAGCGCCGCGGCCTCGGCGCGGATGGCCGCGTCCTTTTCGGCGATGGTTTTCGCCATTGCCTCCCGGTCCGCGCGCAGCACGGCGGCCAGGCGCTCATCCGCGAGGGCCAGCATCTGCGCGGCCAGCACGGCGGCGTTCTTCGCGCCGTTCACCGCAACGGTGGCCACGGGGATGCCGCCGGGCATCTGCACCGTGGAGAGCAGCGCGTCCAGCCCGTCGGCCGCGCCGCCCTTTATGGGCACGCCGATGACGGGCAGCGTGGTGTTTGCGGCCAGCGCGCCCGCCAGATGCGCGGCCATGCCCGCTGCGGCGATCAGTACGCCAAAGCCGTTTTCCGCCGCGCCGCGCGCGAACGCGGCGGCTGCCTCCGGCATGCGGTGGGCGCTCATCACGCGCACCTCAAACGGGATCTCCCAGCGTTTCAGCTGGACGGCGGCGGCCTTCAATACCGGCCAGTCGCTGTCCGAGCCCATGATAATGGCGGCCTTTTTTTCTGTCTGCATAAATGCCTTCTTTCCTGTGTTTCCTTCCGAATATTTTTTGCGAACGTTTCTTTTGCAAACCGAACATTTCTTTTGCAAAATAAAAAAGAGCCGTGATGCAGCTGCACCATGGCCTTTTAGCATGTTTGGGCGCGCAGAGGGTACACGTTCCCGCTTTGGCAGATAGGGTTCAAGAGGGACACACCGCCGCCGTTGCGGCGGCGCAGCGGCCACGTGCCCGGACACTGTCTGTATTTTTGCCGGATCCCGCGCATTCCGTTGCCCCCTTCATCTATCAAAAGATATTTTCTATTTTAGTATGCCCGGGCCAAAAAATCAATCCGTTTCGGCGGGCAAAGCAAATTTTCAGGAATTCGCCCGAAACCGGCCGCGTTTTTTGTACTTTTTCGGTTAAAATATTCCTCCCGCCGCCGCACAGGCGCGGCGGGCCCGCAGCGGTTTTGATGTTCCCCTTTGCCGGGGCCTTGTCGGAAAAACCGCAAGCTCCGGCGGGCCGCGCCGGCCCGCCCTGCGGGGCTGTCCGGCAAATTCTGTGCGGCCCGGCAAATTCGGCAGGGCATCGCAAATTCTGCGGGGCGTCCCTTGTCCTGCAGAAAAAAGTATGGTATCATAAATGCACGGGCCCGGCCGCGCGGCGCGCGGCTTGCGGCGTTCTCAAAAAACTCTGCAAAAATCGCCGGGCGCGCCCCGGCGTCGGAGCAAAACAGAGCTTTTCAAAACATCAAGACGGAGGCTTTTTATGGCGCACGATTCGTATCTATCGCCGTTTTCCACCCGGTATGCATCCAAAGAGATGCAGTATATTTTTTCCGAGGACAATAAATTCAAAACCTGGCGCAGGCTGTGGGTGGCGCTGGCCAAAGCCGAGCAAAAGCAGGGCCTTGCCATCACCGACGCGCAGATCGCCGAGCTGGAGGCGCATCAAAACGACATCAACTACGAGGTGGCCGTCGCCCGCGAGAAGGAGTGCCGGCACGATGTGATGAGCCATGTGTACGCCTATGGCGTGCAGTGTCCGCAGGCAAAGGGCATTATCCATCTGGGCGCCACCAGCTGCTACGTGGGCGACAACACCGATATTCTGATTATGCGCGAGGCGCTGCAAGCCGTGCGCCGCAAGCTGCTGAGCGTGATGGCGCTGCTGGCGGATTTTGCCGAAAAGTACAAGGCGCTGCCTGCCTTGGCCTACACGCATTTACAGCCCGCGCAGCTTACCACCGTCGGCAAGCGCGCGACGCTGTGGCTGCACGAGCTGTATCTGGATCTTCAGGAGGTGGAAACACGCCTTTCCGGCCTTGCGCTGCTGGGCAGCAAGGGCACCACGGGCACGCAGGCCAGCTTTGTGGAGCTGTTTGACGGCGACGGCGCGAAGATCAAGGCCCTGGAGGCCGATATCGCGGCGGAGCTGGGCTTTGCGCGCGTGGTGCCCGTATCGGGGCAGACGTATTCGCGCAAGGTGGATTACAACGTTTTAAGCGCGCTTTCCGGCATTGCGCAGAGCGCGATGAAATTCGGCAACGACATGCGCCTTCTTGCCAGCTTTAAAGAGATGGAGGAGCCGTTCGAGAAAAACCAGATCGGCTCTTCGGCCATGCCCTACAAGCGCAACCCCATGCGCTGCGAGCGCATCTGCGCGCTGGCGCGCTATGTGATAATCGACGTGCTGAACCCGGCGTTCACCGCCGGCACGCAGTGGTTCGAGCGCACGCTGGACGATTCGGCCAACAAACGCATCGCCGTGGCCGAGGGCTTTTTGGCCGTGGACGCCATTTTGAACATCATGCTCAGCGTGTGCGACGGGCTTGTGGTGTATCCCAAGGTGATCCGCAGCCGCATAATGGCCGAGCTGCCGTTCATGGCAAGCGAAAACATTATGATGAGCGCCGTAAAAAAAGGCGGCGACCGGCAGGAGCTGCACGAAAAACTGCGCGTCTATGCGCGGCAGGCGGCGGCCGTCGTGAAGGAGGAAGGCGGCCAAAACGATCTGATCGGCCGCGTCTGCGCCGATCCGGCCTTTGGCCTGGACCGCGGCGAGATCGAAGCCATTTTAAAGCCCGAGATGTTCACCGGCCGCAGCGCCGCGCAGGTGGAAGAGTTCCTCGCCGAATACATCCGCCCGCTGCTGGAAGAAAACGCGGCCCAGCTGGGCGAAAAGGCCGAGCTTTCGGTTTGAAGGCCCGGCGGCCAAGGCGCACAGCCCAACGGCAAATTCCACGGTTTTCTTTGCCCCGCCGGAAAGCCGGCGCCAAAATCAAATTGCGCGAAAGCCCTTGCCGATGGTCTCGCTGGAGTTGACGATGGTGATGAACGCGCCGGGATCCGCCTTGCGGATGTAATTGCGCAAGGCGACGGCCTCGCGCCGGTTCAGCACCGTGGTGATCACCTGCTCGCCGTGGCCGGAGAACGCGCCGTGCGCCTCGTATACCGTCGCGCCGCGGTGCAGGCGGTGTATGATGAATTCGTTGATCTCCTCCTGCTTCATCGAGACGATGGTAACAAGCTTGCGCACATTGATGCCCTCGATCACGCCGTCTACCACAAACGCCTTCGCCAGCAGGCCCAGCACGCAATACATGCCCGTGCGCACACCGTACAGCCCGCCCGCGAACAGCGCAATGCAAAAATCCGATACCAGCAGCGCCTTGCCGATCTCCAGACTGGTGTGCTTCGAGAGGATCATGGCGAGGATATCCGTGCCGCCGCTGGACGCGCCGATGTTAAAAATCAGCGCGCTGCCCGCCGCCGGCAGGATCACGGCATACACCAGCTCCAGCATCGTATCGTCGGTGAAGGGGCGTTCCATGGGCGCGATGCGCTCTAAGACCCACACATAAAACGAGAGCGCCACCGAGGAGTAGAGCGTTGCGCTGATCACCGCGCGCCCCAAAAATACAAGGCCCAGCAGGATGAGCAGCCCGTTGATGATGAACATGAACGTACCGACATCCATATGCGGCAGCAGCGTGGCCGCAATGATGGAAATGCCCGACGTGCCCCCCATTGCAAAATGGTTGGGCGATTTGAAAAAGTGAACGCCCGCCGCCAGCAGCACAAGGCCGAAGTTCAGCAGCAAAAACCAAAGGATATGCGCGCGGGTAAAAATTTTTTTTGCAGTTTTCATCTTGGGCTTTCTCCCATCCTGTGTTATACTGTATGGCAGAGGCGTTTGCGGAGCTTTTTGATAAAGCCGCCTCTTTTAAAAATTCCGGGGCCCGGTTTCTTCATCGCCCAGCAAAAAGCGCAAAATTCGCCGTTCCCGCGCCATTATAGCACACCGCACCGGCCCGCACAAGCCGTCCGCCCGCGTTTTTGAAAATTTTTTTCACCCGCGTTCTTGAAGAATTTCTTTGCCCGCGTTTTTGAAAAATTTTTTCGCGCGCGTTTTTGAAATTTTCGCGTTTCGCGCGGTCTTTCGCGCGATGTAAAAAGGCGGGCCCCTGCCGTATCCGCTAAAAAGTGCCTTCCCGCTGCACCGCAGGCGCGGCGTTTGCGCGGGCCGCGCCAAAAAAATTGCCGGATCCCCCGCCCCGTGCGCTGTGTCCCCCGCGGCGTTTGCGCGGGCCGTGCCGGAAAGCTTTGGATCCGGCGCCGGCGAAAACTTTATGCGCCGTCTTCTATTTTTACTGTACAAAGGAATGATCTTTATTTCCATGAATTTCCGTGATTTGAATTTGATCCCGCCCATTTTGCGCGCCGCCAGGGAGATCGGCTACGAAACCCCCTCCCCCATCCAGCAAAAGGCCATCCCGCCGGTGCTGGCCGGGCGCGATCTGCTGGGCTGTGCCCAGACGGGCACGGGCAAAACGGCGGCCTTTGCCATGCCGATCTTACAGCGCCTATATGAAGCCTCGGCGCCGCGCGCCGGAGCCCCCGGCGGTGCGGGCGGCGCGAATGCCAACGGTACTGCCTTTGGCGGTGCGGGCACCCGCGGCACACGCCCCATCCGCGCGCTGGTCTTAACGCCCACGCGCGAGCTTGCTTTGCAAATTGACGAAAGCTTTGCCGATTACGGGCGCTACCTGCCGCTGGCGCACTGCGTGATCTTCGGCGGCGTCAGCCAGAACCCGCAGGTGGAAAATTTGAAGCGGGGCGTCGATATTTTAACGGCCACGCCGGGACGCCTGAACGATCTGATCGGGCAGGGCTATATCGACCTTGGCCGCATTGAGATTTTTGTTTTGGATGAAGCCGACCGTATGCTGGATATGGGCTTTGTGCACGATGTAAAACGCGTGATCGCGCATCTGCCGCAAAAAAAGCAGACGCTGCTGTTTTCGGCCACGATGCCGCGCGAGATCGAAGATCTGGCGGACAGCCTGCTGCGCAGCCCCGAAAAGGTGATGATCACACCGCCCGCAACCACCGTGGAAAGCATTGCGCAAAGCGTATATTTTGTGGATAAGGGCAACAAGCGGCACCTTCTGGCAAAGCTGCTGCAAAACCCCGATGTAATAAGCGCGCTGGTGTTCACACGCACAAAGCACGGCGCCGACCGCGTTGTGCGCGAGCTGGCGCGCGCGGGCATCGGCGCAATGGCCATTCACGGCAATAAAAGCCAAAACGCCCGGCAAAACGCGCTGGGCAGCTTTAAGGAAGGGCGCATCCGTGTGCTGGTGGCAACGGATATCGCCGCGCGCGGCATTGATATCACGGGCTTATCGCATGTATTCAATTACGATCTGCCCAATATTCCCGAAACTTACGTGCACCGCATCGGGCGTACCGGCCGCGCGGGCTGTGCGGGCGCAGCCATCAGCTTTTGCGATTTTGAGGAACAGGAGTATCTGGCCGATATCGAGAAGCTGACGCGCATCCACATTCCGCCTGTAGAGCACGAGTGGCCGATGCAGATTTTTGAAAAGCCGGAAAAACAGCCGCCCCAGGCGCGCAGGCAGCCCGCGCAGCGGCCAAATGCGCCCGCACAGCCGGCAGGCGGCGCGCAGCGGCGTTCGCAGGCACAGGCGCGCAGGCAGCCGATGCCCGGAGCGTGGCCGGCACGCCGGCCGGGAACACACGCGCAGTACCGCACAGCAGCACAGGCGCCCGGTTCGCCGCAGGAAGAAATGGCCTTGTCTTTGCAAAAAGGGGATGTACCGATGGAATATCAAAACAACGCGCCGCAGCGGGCGGCGGACGACAGGCGGGCGGAAAAAGCGTCTGCGGCAAACGTGCCGGCGGCAGAGCTGCTTGCGGCGAACGCGGCACAGACCGTGCCCGGCAAAAAGCGCCGCAGGCGCGGCGGCCGCCGCAAGGGCGCGCCGAACGCAGACCCGGCCCGTGCCGCCGCACAGCAGGCCGGTTTGCAGGCGGCGCAGCAGGCGCCGGCCGGGCAGCCCCGCCGGCCAAAGACGGAAAACAATACGCCGAGCGCGCGCGGCCGGCAAGGCGAATGCGGCAAACCGCCAAAGCAGCCGCTGCCGGAAAACCGCGCCGCGCGCGATCAGCGCCAAAACGGCGCGTCGCGCGCGCAGGCTGCCGGCCCGGAGCCCTCTGTAGAGCGAGACGACAGCCTGCAGGTGATCGCGCGCCGCACCCCTGCGCAAAAATACGCCAGCTTTGAGGACTATATCAAAGCGCACGAGTAAAGCCGATGGGTGATTTTCCTTTTGATTTGGAGCGCTTCTCTTTGTGCGTGCGGGAACGTTTTTCTTTGCGCAGGTGCGCTTCTCCTTTCGCAGGTGCGCTTTCTCTTTGGCTCTTGCTTTTTTCGTCTTCTTCCTTTATAATAAAAATTGCCGCTTGCGGCACGCGGGGCTCCGCGTGCCGCAGCTCTGCGGTTTTGTGCGGAATGTATCATTCCGATAAAATGAAATCGAAATTTTTTGCCTGTGCCTTGGCCTCTCAGTTGGATAGAGCGACCGCCTCCTAAGCGGGCGAAGTTCAGAGTCCTCCTGAGACAAAAAGGTGTTTCGCAGCCTCACAACTTCATACGAGTCTCCGTAGCTCAGCTGGACAGAGCACACGCCTCCTAAGAAAGTGTTCCAACGCTCGCCTTGGGAGGGCAAGGGAAATGTTGCAAGTCCCACAATTTCATAGTTTTTATAAATGTTTCCGTAGCTCAGTTGGATAGAGCGACCGCCTCCTAAGTAGGGAACAGAGCGCCCCACTCCGGGGGCACAGGCGTACCGTTCCGAGTTCGATTCCAGTCCGGCAATTTCATAGGCCCGCGTAGCTCAGTTGGATAGAGCGACCGCCTCCTAAGCGGTAGGCCAGAGGTTCGAATCCTCCCGCGGGTGCCATTAGTAGCACAAAATCTTCGGAAAACCCGAAGATTTTGTGCTTTTTCTATAACTTTTTGAAAACCGAGGGAAAACGCTATATCTCTCACCTAAAAGGTGGGCGCTTTATCCTTTATTATTTGCTAATCACTGTTACCACCAAACTCAAATCGAACTACATACCGTTTTCCCCCTGAAACCTTGCTAATCAATTAGCAAGATTTTTTGTTTTTCCGCCGAAAAATGGGGCGGTTTGCTAATCGGGCAAGAAAACGGCTTTGATCCTTGCTAATGGGAAAATGGAGCGGTTGCCGGTTTAAACATTTTCGCCCTGCCCAAAAGCCTACATAGCCGTCTAAATCCTGCTGACGGCTGTGAAATTTCAGAAGGAGGATAAGCCATGAAGTGGAAGAAGAACGAGGCGCAGAACAGCGAGGCCCGCATTGAGAAGCTGGCCGACGAGGTTCGCAGCGCCGCCTACAAGAGCATGGAGGCCCTGTGGAGCGCCTTCCTGGAAGTGGGTGAGCTGGACATGGTGCGGGCCACGGAGAAGGCCCTGCGGCTGCTGGTGAGCCACGGCGACCACACCGGGGCCATGAAGGTGCTGGAGGGCGTCTACGCCCTGGTGGAGATCGCCCCGTCCGAGGACTTCACCGACTGCCAGCAGTACCCCGCCCTGGCGCAGATGTTCATGGAGGAATTTCTGGCGGAGAGCGAGGACTTCATCTTTGACGCTGGCATGGATGATGTACTGGCGCTTCTCATGGACGAGGGCCAGTAGCCCCCCAAGTGGGCCGCTGGCCCACTTTACATAGCCGCCTGTTTCGCTGCGGGCGGCTATGACTATATCCAAGGAAAGGAGGCAGAAACCCATGAACAAGTGCAAGGTGATTGCCGTCACCAATCAGAAGGGCGGCGTCGGCAAGACCACAACAGCGGTCAACCTGGGCGTGGGACTGGCACAGCAAGGGAAAAAGGTGCTGCTGGTGGATACAGACCCCCAGGGAAGTCTTACGGTGAGCCTGGGCGTGAAGAACCCGGACGAGTTGGACACGACCATCTCCGACCTAATGCAAGTCGTGGTGGACAACGGCAACCTCTCCCCACGGGACAAGGGCATTTTGAAGGACATTGAGGGCGTCGATCTGGTGCCCTCCAACATCGGCCTGTCCAGTTTTGAGGTGAGCCTTGTGAACACCATGAGCCGGGAGTTCGTGCTGCGCAGCTACCTGGGGGCGGTCAAACGGGATTATGACTATGTTCTAATCGACTGTATGCCCTCGCTGGGTATGCTGACCATCAACGCCCTGGCAGCGGCGGACAGCGTTCTTATTCCCTGCCAAGCCAACTACCTGTCCACCAAGGGCTTAAAACTGCTGATGGGATCGGTCGCCAAGGTGCGGCGGCAGATCAACCCGGAACTGAAAATCGACGGCATCCTGCTGACTATGGTGGACAACCGCACCAACAACGCCAAGAGCATCATCGCCGCCCTGCGGCAGACCGGGAGCAATCTGCGGGTGTTGAACACGGAGATTCCCTTTTCTGTCCGGGCGGCGGAGTGCAGCGTGGAGGGCAAGAGCATTTTCGCCCATGACGGCAAGGGAAAGGTGGCGGCGGCATATACCGCGCTGGTGGAGGAGGTGAGCGCCCTTGAGCAAAGGAACCGCAATCGACCTGGGGCTGACCGGGGCTTATAACGACCTGTTCTCCACCCAGGAGGAACGGGACAACGCCCAGCGCAGCTATGTGACCGACCTGCCCGTCGCTGAAATCAGCGACTTTCCCGACCACCCGTTCAAGGTGCGGATGGACGAGGAAATGGAGCAGATGGTGGAGAGCGTCAGGGAGCGGGGCGTTCTTTCCCCCGTGCTGGTGCGTCCC